>Ga0210401_10000018_pt1 | contig 201803 bp, 174 predicted proteins | sample IncBWH32MmetaG_FD_150866 | JGI IMG/M metagenome (GOLD analysis project Ga0210401, IMG submission 150866) | Forest soil microbial communities from Barre Woods Harvard Forest LTER site, Petersham, Massachusetts, United States - Inc-BW-H-32-M | ecosystem: Environmental > Terrestrial > Soil >...
CCCCGATGATATCCTCGGGCTTCTTGTAGTCGGTGAGCAGTTGATCGATCAGCTTCTTGTCGATTGCCATGGGGTCTTCCATTTTCTTCCTCCCATGGCCGTTTACACAGTTCTATTTACACCCTCGCTTGGGTGTCATCCCGCGAACGATAGCAGCCCACTTCCGCACGTGTCCAAAATCCTACGATCTCAGCGAACGCACTCTGGAGTCTTCTTGCCTTCCTGAGACAGGGCGTATCCCACACAGATCATATGCAACGGAGATTTGTTTTCCTGTGTGAGAGCCAGGTTGAAAGCCTCCGCGCTGTCCCCTTGGCAAAGAACGTCTCCAAGGCGGTAGCCTTTTTGAAATACTTCTGGTGTCAATGCCTTCGCGAACTCGGCGAGTAGTTCCGTACCTATGCTTTGAACATCTCCGCCATCGAGTCGATTTATGATCGCGGTGACGAACTCTCTTTCTTCCTTGCTCAATTTCGTAACATCTATCACTCAGCCCTCCCATGAGTGTGGTCCCAGGAGCCTTTTGTCGTGGATTGCAGACTATTCTTCATTCTTGCGCTTCCCTTCTTTCTCCGATTGCGCTACCTCCTCTCGAAGCATTGCGATCTGTTCGGAATGTTCCAAGCACATTCTGCGAAGGTGTTCGCCACCGACGTGGTCACGAATTGCTATATCGTGAAACTCGTCAAACAGCTCTTCATGCTGCGCCATGATTGATATTCTGGTGTTGCAGGGAGACCACGCGATGGAGAAGGGCTGGCTCCATGCTTTGTTACTTTCTTGCGCTGCTCTTCGTGTCTTGCACATCCACAGCTCCGTACATTCCTGCCAAGATTGGAGCCGGCCACGTAGTGTGTGGCTCCGCAATCGCAGAGACATTCCCAGATGACGTTGTGCCCGTGCCCCCGTTTCCTGTCGGTGGGCCTGACGGCTACCAAGTGCCCGAAGCGCTGTCCGGTGAGGTCACGGATGGGCCGTCTGGTTCGTACGACTTGCGCAGAGTCACTTCGCGAGGGTGGTGTCATTGTGCACCTCCGTTGCATGTTTCGATTTCGGGTTCGACCTTGATCGTCGGAAGGGCTCCCTCAATCAGATCGAGCAGACACCACGTGTCAGGGACCGACGGTAGGAAGCCGGCCTTGGTAGCCTTGGCGAGGAGGCGTATCAGTGCCTGGGACTGGGTAGGCGTGAGCGGGGATGGGTGAGTTAGTTTAGTCATCGCGCACCTGCCTTTCGTGCCCGTGCCAGGGCTAGGGACGCGACTAGATCAATAAGCAGTTGGTCTTTCGATATCGGATTGGCCGCCAGCACTTCCCTGCAGTCCCGGGCGATCGCAAGCGTCTCGCGAACGATGTCTTTGACATCGAGCACTGCAGGTTTTCTTTTGAGCTGTTTCGTGCGCCGCACTACAACCACCCGAGAAGTGGGCGCGGGCTGAGGTTCAGTGCGTGGTACCAAGTGAATTTTTCTCTCGTTTTGCATCGTCTCCTCCGGACTGAAGAGATTGGGGGAGGGCCTGGGGAGGCCCGAAAGACCGCTAACGAATATCGCTAGCCGCCATCGCAACAACTCTGGCCGGCACCGATCGCGAAGGCTTCTTCGTAGTCGCCGCAACAGCGCTCGATTTCGCGAGACCCGCCGCGAAAGCGGGATTCGGTTTCACCCGGATGGAGGTGATGGCTTGAACCGGTGCAGCCTGCTCGGTCTGGACCTTCCAGGCGTTCACTCCCTGGGCGCCATAGACCATCGTCGCGAGGGTGAGAGCCTCGGACTTCCAGTCGACGGTGCGACGTTCCTGGTCAACGAAATTGAGCAGGTACGGTCCGGTTTCTTCCTGTTCTGCCCCGTCCGCGTATAGCTCGAGCAGTTCAGTGCGAAGCTCGTCTTTCTGCTTCTCCAACTGGGTCAGCAGCGAAGTGAGTTCTGCGTATCGGGAAATCTCTTGAGAGGAAATCGTGAATTGAGAGAAAGAAGGGGACGATGGTAGGGTAGCTGTAGCCATTGGAAACCTCCTGTGTTTCCGATTGGTTAGGGCTGGGTGGGTGCTCTAACACCCGTTCAGCCCGCATTGGTCTTGCAACCAACTGACGCGCATATTCTCACCGTAGCGCTACGGTGTCAAGTGCAAAATGGTGATACTTCCTTCATCCTGGCGCTACGGTGTATTATTTGCGCCATGAGCGGGGACGACCAAGTTTCAAGGATCATGTCGGAAATGGGCAGGCGTGGTGGCCTCGCGCGCGCTAAGAAGTTGACCGCGAAGCAGCGCAAGGAAAGCGCGATCAAGGCTTCCGAAGCCGCTGCAAAAGCTCGTAGCAAGAAAGCTGCCGACCGGAAGAAAAAGGCTCAATCATGAGAAAGCTTCCCTCGGTCGTCCCGGCTGGAGGTTCGCGCTGCTGCAGTCGTGCACTTCGTGATCAGACCGAAGCCGAAGGACGTAAAGTAGGCGAGCGATTTGTTTGGAGGGTCGGCCTCATGGACTCGAACGCCAACAATCGCGCGGGAAGACCGGAGGTCCGAATCTTCTACTCGTTGGGCGAAGTCCCCGCGTCGGGAGCAGTGGATAGTGGGTTGCGGGCCGGGATAGTGAGGCCAGCCAGTGTGTAACGCCCTAAGAGGCGGACTATAGCGATGGCATCGAAAGAAGTGGGTATCCACATCCCGTTGACGTCTGCAAATTGCAGAGTGATATGAATATCCTTGATCCAAAAGGAGGGGCTTTTGGCGGGTACTCCTGCAATCCGGCGGATACGAAACGTCTTCGCGTCCACCCAGATCTGCCCTAGCAGCAGGTTTTTATCCTTGCGCTTCGGAACGATCCGCAAAACATGCTCTGGCACGACCCCGAAGGTCTCTTCGCGAAGAAAAACGAAATCATAATTCGTCCGACTGATCTGGCTACCGAGTCCTTTCTTCGCCGACTCGGTTTCCCGGTCTAACAGCGCGCGAACCATTTTTTCGCCCGATGAATTCCCCTGTGCTTCGGTAATCTTGTAGCTCTTCGTGGCGGGAGGCACGAAATCGATCTGCGCCATGACCTCACAGGTGGGTTGCTTCTCATCGCCGCGGAATACTTTGTATTCTCGGATCACTTCATATGGTCGAGATTGAGCGGGGTCCTGGTGCTGGGCTTCCTCCAAGCGTTGCAGTATCAGGTTCAGATCAAGAGACTTGATGTCAGCGGTGGACGGAGGCACCGTTGACGATGAGGCAAGCGTCGCCAAGAAGACGAGAACTGGCAACCGGAGTCTTGACGTAGCTCTTCTAGTAATCACTGCTTCAAGTGCTTCGGATTGGGGGTAAGGATATCCGTACTAGTGCAGGCAGTAGATCGGGTCTTTCTTGTAGAAGACAGCATCAGCCAAGGAGAATTCCGATTTATGCTGAGAACCCCGGACCAGGGTGCGACGGTTTGCTCAATTTTCTCTCTTAGGCTGGTCTTCGGCTTGTCTATGGCGATCATCCAACGCGCGGCAGAGTCGCTTGACCAGAATAGAGAGCTTTGCCGGATCCATTTCCAGGCTGACCTGTTCTGCAATCGACATCCAGTTCCTGTCTTGAAAAGACGTGATCTTTGGGGGAGCTCCTTGATGCAGGCTCCACCGTATGTCGGAGTCCAAATTGAATCTGAGCAATACTGAACAGCTCGCGAATAGTTAGGGCAAGATGGGCTAGCGAAGAGGTTGATTTTGCCAGGAGTTCGCACCGAGACGCGGCAAGGCCTGAAGCCAGTCGGATAGAACGTTCGGTCAGTAGCTAAGCGACGTTCCTGACTTTGGCTCTTATCCTCTGAAGGACGGTCGCGGGAAGACCCAGCACGCGAACGTTTGCGTCTTTCGCCGTTTTGACGCGAACCGCTATTCCGCCAGCTTCGGGAAATGGGTCTGAAAGAACTTCAAAATCTTCGCCATAAAGCCGAACTCGCGATGAAGCAGCGTAACCCATACGTTTGACATTTGCGCAGGTTTCCAAGATGGATGGAGAAGGAGGAGATTCGATATTGCGGCTGGTCATGATAAGCCTACTTTACTCTCTGCAGCGTTGAAAACGCCGGTCGCTATTGCTCAGTACGGCCATGCAGACAGCAGAGGTGAATCGTAGAGGTCCCTACACGGGCGTAACCGTCGAGGCGTGTTCAATATTGAACATCTAGACGGAGTTGGCCGGGGTGGGTACGATTGCCATCGCCGTCCAATTTCTTGATTTAATTGGGAGTTAGATCGGAATGGCAGGTAAGCGTACTCTCGGTCTCAGTGCCACAGTTTTCAGCAAAAAGTTCCGTAAGGGAATGACTGTTCGGACCTACCGAGACAAAGAGGTCGTCTTCTCGCAAGGGGATGCGGCGGATGCTGTCTTCTACATCCAGAGTGGAACGGTGAAGCTCACTGTGGTCTCCGCGCGTCGCAAGAAAGCCATAATCGCCTTCCTGCAGCGAGGTAGCTTTTTTGGTGAAGGCTGTCTCGCAGGGCAATCTCTGCGGATTTACACCGCCAGATCAATCGGAGCTTCCTATATCACTCGACTGCGAAAGGCCAGCACGGTTCGCACGCTCAGGAGAGACCCACAGTTTGCAGCGCTCTTTGTTGAATATCTGCTTTCCCGGGTTGTTCGAATCGAGGAAGACCTGGTGGATCAATTCTTCAACTTCAGCGAAAGGCGACTGGCTCGGGTTCTGTTACTGTTTGGGCAAATAACGGAAGAATCCAAGCCGGAGAGCCCCCTGAAGGTGAGCCAGTCAACCTTGGCAGAGATGGTTGGTACGACCCGCGCAAGGGTAAGTCATTTTATGACTCGGTTCAAGAAGAAGGGCCTCGTCCGCTACAACGGCGGCTTGCAAATAAATAGTCCGCTCGTCAACGCCTTCCTGCACAGTCGACCCATGTCCGTTGTCACGAAAACGTAGATCCGCCCAGATTGCTCCCGCTTTCACCATGAAACTTGTTCATCACCCTCGTCACCCAAAACTAGGCATTCTGAAGCTGCTTGCAAATCCGTTCATTGGGGGCCTAGCAGCTAATCGACCATGCGCCAAACCGGTTAGAGCACACCCCACTAATCGTGAAGGACGACATTGAGCAGAGAACTATGCACCTGCAGCCCGCCGCTCTCGCCATAGTCGACGAAGCCTAGCTTCCTGAACCGATTCATGAAGAAGCTGACCCGCGATCGAGTAGTGCCGACCATCTCTGCGAGGGTCTCTTGACTGATCTTGGGGATAACCGTTTCGGGCACGCCTTCCTTCCCAAACTGAGCCAGCAATAGCAACATCCGTGCGAGCCTCTTTTCGCTGGAGTTGAAAAGCTGGTCAACCAGATCTTCTTCGTATCGGATGGTCCGCGTCAGCAAATACCCAACGAACATATCGGAAAACTCGTGTTCCCGGTGAAGCACCTCGATCATGGACTTCTTCGCGATGCGCATGACAGAGCAGTCGGTCATTGCGGTTGCGGAGCTCATCCGGAGAGGCTGTCCTGTAAGGCAACCTTCGCCGAAGAAATCGCCCGCGTTCAGAATGCCGATGGTGGCCTCCTTCCCGCTCTTCGATACGACGGTGAGTTGTACCTTCCCATTCTGAATATAAAAAACAGCATCGGACGAGTCGCCTTGAACAAAGATCGTCTGCTTTTTTGCGAAAGCGGCAATCGTCCTCCCGCCGTTGAGGGTCGAGAGGAATTTCTTGGAATTGAATTTGCTGCGTTTCTTGGCCGGTACCGCGGGTGTCACGATTAGCTCCCCTCTAAAGAGTTGCGGAAAAACACTTTCCCTGATGATGAATGGATGGAAGGATGAATGAATGCGCAAGAAAATTGCGACGAAAACTGCTAGTTTGCGGCAACGCTGCCCACCGCTCGATGGACGATAATGATTCCACCCTGGGTGTCGAAAGTCAAACGGATTAAAACTCGAGTGTTCAAAATTGCACATCTAACTTATGTGCGCCCTCGACAATGGGGGACGCCTCCTCGAGTTGCCGACCTTCGCCAGTACATCTGTGAACAAATGGGCCATATCAGGACCGAAGCGCATGTCACGGCTGCGCGGGTCGGCAACAGCAATGACCACGCGTAACGGCTCCCCCTAGAATTGCTCCGCGGCAATCGCCTCTAGAGGAAAGCCCGCCGGCAGATTTCCCAATGACGCGTTGATGTGAGCGAGTCCTTCCAAAAACCATCCCGACAACGGCTCGCCAAGAGATTGATTCTTTGATTGTCAGCTCGCGCGTTTCGAGCCTTCGAAAAAGACTTGTCTTTGGAACGCCGTGGTTCTCGACGTGCGCGGATCCATGTCGGAGTTATACGTGAACGGGAATCGAAGTCGACAACCGGCCGATCTGCTGGTAATTCTCTGCTGGCCGAACCCCGCCTGGCCAGTTCCTACGCAATCTCTCAGGCGTTCGCCACTATGTCGATCGCGTCGACGAGTCGAGAAAGCCAAACTATATCGGCGGCCACTTGCTTGGCCCGAATCGGATGAGTCTTAATGTGTCCACCCCGTGCTCGGTGTTGGATGTCGCCTTCGTGAACTATCCTATTTCTTCGGTCGACAATCCGCTTGAGTTCACGGATGATTTCCTCGGGCTGGCAACCCATGTGGGCAGCACAACCCGGCCAGAGCTCGCTAACGCCGACCATTTGGAGACCTCTAACGACAGCATCCGGCTTTTGAAATGTGTCCTCCTTGAGAACGGCCTTTGCAGATTCGCGAATCAAGTTCATTGGTCGGCTGCCGGGTTTCTTTGCGTGTGCGATCGCTTTGCGCGCCTCGAGAATTGGCACTCGGAATCGCTTAAGAGGATGGCTGGCGGCTCTGAATCCACGATTAGTTTCAGCGACGATCTTTGCTGCTATGAGCTCGTGGCAATAACGGTCGAATGCGGCGACAATGCTCACCGTAGCGGCCCGGAGCAGCTCGTCCAAGAACTCGTCCCTGAAATGCTTCGCCGTTACGCCGCATCCTTCTCTCAAAATGAGGATCGCGCCGGCGCCGTCAACTCTGTCGATGACCTCTTTTTTTCGCCAGTGCATGAGACGCTTGAAGTTATCTGCCCAGTCGCCGCGTATACCACGTAATCGGCGGTCGAGCAGAAGTTCTGACAGCTTGAGGAGGTGTTCGGATCGCCTGCGGCCGTCTTGGTAAACTTGGATTGGTTTCATTGGTCACTTGATAGGCACCAACCCTACTCCCTAGATTTGAACCTCGCACGAACGGATGCGTCTTGTTCCGGAAACCGGACAGCGGAACCTCGCCGTCAAAGCCACTCCAATACCGTGAGTATTCCTCGGGGCAGCGTTCTCTCGTCTTACTGTAGTAGGATTTTCAAACGCCGAGTTTCGGTTTCGGCGCATCGGTGAGCGTTTGGATTCGCCATGCTGGCAGGTGGCGCACGTCGCCCCGGCTCACTTGTGTGTTCCGTAGTGATTCGTAGTTCTCGAATTGCTGTAGTGACCGCCTTTGTGGCTGCTGCCATGTCCTCCTGGATAGGTGCCACCGTGCGACTCGGTGTGGTGTCCGCCACCATAGTGCGGACGCGGTGTCGTTTTTCGCTGAGAGAAACTAGGCAGCGTGAATGCAAAACAGAGAAAAACCGTTGCTAACAAACGTTTCATTGAATGTGCTCGGAGTGGGGATAGACGGATGGTCGCGCGATGGCCACTCCCGGTCAACGTTACCGACGTACGATGCCTCCATAGTCTATGCACTGTGGAGGCGGAAATTCATCAGCACTAACTCTCCCCCCGGGCAAAGAGGAAGGGGTGATTCTCGGCGGTTAAGGATCCTCGTCCGCCTTCCGGGACCCTGCCAGACAAACAACTCTCGTCAGTAACTTCAGCGCATCCGGTTAGTTTCCAAAGTGCTAAACTTCCACTTCACTAGCCGTTCATGCTGGCGATCGACAACTCGCTTCAAAGTGCTCGGGCCACGACATACGTCACGACGACAGTGCTGCTGCTGTTTTCACTTTGCCTGGTTGCTCAGACGAATGCTCCGGCGACCAATGAGAGGGTTCCTCCGGGCCGTCCTGATCCTGTCTCGGATGCGGGAATCCTCTATCGCGAAGGACGCCTCGACGAAGCTGCGCAGAGGTATCAACAGCTCCTGCAGGTACAGCCAAGGTCGGGCGAGGCCTACGCAGGTCTGGCACACGTATATTTAAAGCAAAAGAGGATACAGCTAGCGAAAGAGATCATTTCCAAGGGTCTTTCTGTTGCGGATTGTCCGACAATACGGGTCGCCCAAGGAGAAGTTCTGTTTCGAGAGGGAAAACTTCTCGAAGCGGAGACCGTCTGGTTAGGCGTGATCAATTCAGGTCAAGCGATTGCGCGTGCCCATCAAGGGCTCGCACGGGTTAGTGCCGCGGCCTCACAGTACAAACAGGCAAAAAGGGAAATCGATGAGGCCCACTCACTTGATCCTAACGATCCGGACATTCTTCTCCACTGGAACCGCTCCCAAAGTGTGGGGACAGGGCAGAATGACTCACACCACAACTGCCGGCTGGCTACTGTCCCAGATTCCACAGAGACTGATCTACTAACGCTTAAGCAGGCTGATCAGATACGCGGTTACGGCCTGGCGGTGGCACTAAACGGACAGGAGTCCAAGCTCCTCCTTGATACTGGAGCCCACGGTATTGCGATCGATCGGAAAGTCGCGCAGAAGGCTGGTTTTACAAAACTTTCGGATACGACGCTTGGAGGATTTGGAGATCAGAGCAAAAGCAACGGTTATGTCGCAATCGCAAATAGTGTCAAAGTCGGCGCCTTGGAGTTTCGCGACTGCCCCGTTGTGGTTGTCGACAAGCGGTCGGTCCTGGGCGAGGACGGGTTCATTGGCGCAGATGTGTTCCAAGAGTTCCTGATCGATCTCGATTTTCCGGGCAAGAAGCTACGGCTAGGGAAACTGCCTAACGTTCCGGGGGAGGATTCGGGCCTACCGAACGGGCTCGACTCCGACTCGAAGATGTCGATAGTCGACACGGGTCCCGCGTACACCAGCGTCGCAAATCGGATTGTCCCGGCGAATTTTTCTTTCTCCTTTACGCGAGTCTTTCGGTTTGGGCACATGCTGCTGATACCCACAGAAGTCGGGGATCCGCCTGCGACCCGGCTATTCTTGATCGATACGGGATCACCACGGAACATGTTCTCGGTCAATGCAGCTCGGGAGATCACAAAGGTTCACGGAAATTCTCGAATGGAACTTAGAGGGTTAAGCGGCTCGGTCAACAAAGTTTACGGTGCTGAGAAGACTGGCATATATTTTGGTCACGTTCAGCAGTATGCGGAGAATCAAGTTGCTCTAGACCTTGAGTCCATTAGCGAGGACATCGGTACCGAAGTTTCAGGGGTTCTTGGGGTTTTTGATTTCCGTACGTTAGATGTCAGGATCGACTACCGCGATGGTCTCGTGGACTTTGACTTCAAGACCAGCCCATGAGGTAACCGTTGCCTTAGTAGAAACTCGCGCGATTTACACAGACATTTCTGACAACACCCCTTCTCGTTTTCCTTTCGGTGAGGATAGCATCGCGACTGACTGGATAGTTCGCCGGCGGTCAGCGAGCGACAAGGTGGAACACACCGGACGCCTGGCGCGCGCGATGCATACAGTTCCGTCTTCCAGGGGCTGGCGCATCACTTCCAGCACGTTGCGGGGAAACTCCGGAAGTTCATCCAGGAAGAGCACGCCGTTGTGCGCGAGTGAGACTTCTCCGGGCCGGGGAACGACACCGCCGCCGATTAGCCCGGCATCGGAGATGGTATGGTGCGGCGAACGAAAAGGGCGTACGCCAACCAGGCCAGCTCGGGGATCGAGAACCCCGGCCACACTGTGAATCTTGGTAGTCTCGAGCGCCTCTTCGAAGGTAAACGGCGGCAGGATCGTTGGCATTCGCTTCGCGAGCATCGTCTTGCCGGATCCTGGCGGCCCGATCATCAGGATGTTGTGGCCGCCGGCGCAGGCAATCTCCAGCGCGCGCTTGGCGGTTTGCTGACCGCGAACGTCCTTGAAATCGACGAGGTATTGCTGGGAATCGCTCAGCAGAGTGTCCCCGTCCACCTTGACCGGGGCAATGCCGTTTCCGGTATTCACGAAATGGATGACGTCCATGAGCGACTTGACCGGATACACTTCCACGCCGCTGACCATGGCGGCCTCTCGGGCATTCACCGCTGGAACAACAAGCCGCTTAAGCTTCTTGCCTCGTGCCTCGATGGCGATGGGCAAAGTGCCGCGGATCCCGCGAATGCCGCCGTCCAGGGACAGTTCCCCCACAAAAACGCAATCGAGTAACTCTTTCTTGTTGAGGCCCCCGTAGGCGCCGAGGATTCCCAGTGCCATCGGCAGGTCGAATCCCGAGCCTTCTTTACGGATATCAGCGGGGGCAAGATTCACCGTGATGTGGGTGGGGGGAATGTCGTAACCACAGTTGCGGAGGGCGGAGCGCACCCGGTCCCGACTCTCACGCACAGCCGCGTCGGGCAGTCCCACAGTGTGAAAGTGGTCCTCGCTGGTCTTGATACCCGAAACGTCGACTTCGACCTCGATGATGTTTGCGTCGATCCCGTAAACAGCGGCGCTGAAGGTCTTGTAGAGCATGACGACGGCGGGAAATTCGGGAAAGGTGATCCCGAGGCGCACCCACTTCAGCGTAGGGCCTTAAAAAGAAAACCGACGGTGACAACTGTCACTGGTGGGGGTGACGATTAGAAGGCAACGCGTTCGCTTTTGGTCTCACGTACCAAGACATCTAACAGAGGGTGCTGTTCAGCGAACCCATCGTGCTCTACGATGAGTAGTAGACGCCCGTCTCGCAGGTAATGCGGGACCTGGGCTCCTTTTTTATGGCTGCGGAAGAGAATCGCCCCCCACGCTCGCAGCGCTCCCCGGGCCACCTGGAGCAGGAAGAAACGCGCCTGTGGCGCCTTGCCCTTTGGTTCATGGTATTGCTGGCCGCAGCACTGGCAGCGGTCTTGTGGGAGAGGCTCGAGGCCGTCCCCTACCATCTTGGTGCGATTGCTCCCGGCCTGTTGCTGCTGGCGATTTTGTTCGCGGCCTACGCTTACGGAAGAAAGCGGGAAGTCTCCGATCTGAAGGTCCTGCTGAAGGACCTTCAGGGCCGCGTTGGGGCGACGCCCTCCGAAGACCAACTCGACCAGCTCAGCCAGGTCATTATGCGATCGCAGCGCAGCTTCAAAGAGCTGATCGACTCGTTCGACGACGTGGCTTGCGCGATTTCTCTCGATGGGACATTCCGGACCGTGAATCGTCGGCTCACCGGTTTGCTGGGCATTCAGTACGCCGAGGTAGTAGGACACAAGGTTGACGAGTTCTGCGAGTCACCTACACGGGCAGAAGTTGAAAAGGGCATTGGAAGGTTCCTCGAGAAGAGGCGCTGGTCGGGGATCGTGCCGCTGAAATTGAAGCAAAACACGCGGGTACTGTACTTCGATTGCGTTCTGAACGCGATTGTGAAGGGTGACGAAGTGGTGGGCGCCAGCCTATTGGCTCGCGACATCACCGAAGAGCGGGAAAAGGAGCGCCGGTTCACGGAGCTTTTCGAGACGTTACAGGAAGGAGTGTATTTCTGCACTCCTGAGGGCAAGTTGCTCGACATCAACCCTGCCCTGGTCTCGATACTTGGTTACTCACGAAAGGAAGAAGTTCTATCGCTGGATCCCGCCGCGCTTAATCTCGACCCCGTGCAGACGCCGGTGCTGGGGCGCGTCGCAGGGGACAGTGGGGGAGTTCGGACTCGCGAGATTACGGTTCGTCGCAAGGACGGTTCCGCAGCCGTCTGCCTCGACACCTCCCGCGCCGTCTGGGATACGGCGGGCACCGTCATCCGTTACCAGGGCACGCTGGTCGACGTCACCGAAAGACGCAAAATGGAGACCCAGATCAGGCAGCAGGAACTGTTCCGTCAAAGGCTGCTCGAAAGCTTCCCAGATCTGATTCTTGTGGCCGATCTCCAGGAACGGTATACGTTTGCCAGTGCTCGCATTCGAGACCTGCTGGGATATCGGCCAGAGGAAATCGTTGGAAGGAAGATCGAGGACCTGCAAGATCATTCGCCGGAATTCACATCTCTCTATCGAGATGTGACAAGCGGCAGGCAGTTATTCGGCGCGTCGGAATACGGGGCCCGACACCGCGACGGAACCTGGCGCACGATGCGCGCCTCGGCCAGCCAGCTTTTCGATGCCGAAAACAACCTGAGCGGCGTAATCATCTCCGTCCGCGACATCACGGTTGAGAAGAAGCTCGAAGAACAAATCATCCAAAGCGAGCGCCTCGCCGCGATGGGCCAAATGCTTGGAGGATTTGCCCACGAACTGAACAATCCGCTCACCACAATACTCGGCATGAGCGAACTGCTGAAAGACGGCGAGGCTAACGAAGGACGCACGAAACAGCTCGGGATGCTGCACCAGCAAGCGCGCCGGGCCACAGAGATCGTGCAGAACCTGATGTATTTCTCCCGTCCGACCGCGCCCGGTAAGACGCAGGTTGACATGGGAGGGCTCGTCGATCGCACTCTGCATCTGCAGGCCTACGCCTTGCGCAAGGGCAACATCACCGTTGACTTCGAGAAGACCGGGGCCTTGCCCCAGGTTCTTGCCGACCCACATCAGATGATGCAGGTTTTCCTGAATCTGATTTTGAATGCGGAGCAGGCCATCCGCGAGGTTCGCGAAAAGGGAACCTTGCGTATCCGGTTGGGAAAAACCGATCACACGGTGTGGGCCAGCTTTCAGGACGACGGGCCGGGGATTGCTCCAGAGATTCTGCCCAACATATTCGATCCCTTCTACACGACCAAACGTCCGGGGCGGGGCACAGGGCTTGGTCTTAGCATCTGCAAGGCGGTCCTCAAGGAGCACGGCGGGAATGTGGAAGCGACCTCGATCCCCGGGGGTGGTGCCATTTTCACCGTATCGCTGCCAATCCAGCCGCGCGCTTGAGCTTCCCGCTATACTGACCTGCCATGTCTTCACTTCAGGGTCAAACCGCCCTGGTTACCGGAGGCTCTCGCGGGATCGGGCGTGCGATTGCGCTGCACCTCGCGCGCGCAGGAGTGCGGGTCGTGATTCACTACCATCGCAACCGGGACGCCGCGGAAAGCACCGCGAAGGAAGCCGGCGGCGCGCGATTGGCGCAAGGTGATTTGCGGTCGATGCAGGACATCGAGCAACTGGTGCGATCGTTGGCGGATACTCGGTTCGATATCCTCATCAACAATGCAGGTCTCTGGGGATTCACTCCTCTTGGGAGCACGACTTTGGAAAGCCTCGAGGGGATGCTCGACGTCAACGTCAAGGCGGTGTTCTGGCTAACCCAGGCGCTGCTTCCACTGTTGAACGAAGGCGCGCGGATCGTAAACCTGTCGTCGATTGCAGGAAGAATTGGCAGGGCTGGCGGCCGCAGTGTCTACGGGGCCAGCAAGGCGGCGGTCGACGCGTTCACCCGGAACTGGGCACTTGAACTGGCACCTCGGAAAATCCGGGTGAATGCCGTTGCCCCAGGCTACATTGATACCGACATGACGGCTGGGTATTTTTCAGATCCGAAGATTCTGCAACACGCCGTGGATCGCCAGCCATTCGGCCGGCTCGGCCACGCGGAAGAGGTTGCCGAGGTCGTGATGTTCTTGTGCTCCCCTGAATCGCACTGGATCACTGGCGAATCGGTAAATGTGAGCGGCGGCTTTTTCGCCTAGTCTTTGCCGGCTAGCGGAGGACCATCGGCTGCGCTATCCGCACAACTACCGTTCGACCGCCATCGCCACCGCGTTTCCACCGCCCAGACACAACGCAGCAATTCCGCGATGGACATCCCGCCGGATCATTTCGTAGATGAGCGTCACAAGAACCCGTGCTCCGCTGGCGCCGATGGGGTGTCCAATTGCGACAGCACCACCGTTCACGTTAACTCTGTTGATGTCGAGGCCGAGTTCGCGAATCACACCGAGCGCCTGTACTGAAAACGCCTCGTTCAATTCATAGAGGTCGACTTCCTCCTTCTTCCATCCGGTCTTTTGCCAAATCTTCTGGACTGCTGCGACGGGCGCCATCATCACCCACTTCGGCTCAATTCCGCTGGTGGCTTGCGCGACGATGCGGACCATCGGCTTGGCGCCAAGCTCGTTCGCTTTTTGCGCGCTCGTCACAACGACGGCTGCGGCGCCATCGTTAACACCCGGCGCATTCCCTGCGGTGACTGTGCCGTCTTTCTTAAAGGCCGGCTTCAGGGCCCTCAGGATCTCGATGGTCGTGTCCTCGCGCGGGCCCTCGTCCTTGTCGAAGATCACCGGTGCCGCACCCTTCTTCTTGGCCGGGAGTTCGACGGGAACGATCTGCGCCTTGAAACGGCATTCCTTGATCGCGGCGACCGCTTTCCGATGCGAATTCACTGCGAACTCATCCTGCTCTTCGCGGGTGATGCCATACTTCTCCGCTACGTTCTCCCCCGTGAGCCCCATGTGATAGTCGTTGTACACATCCCAAAGCCCATCATGGACCATCGAGTCCACGATGGTTGCGTTACCCAGACGATATCCCTTGCGCGCTTGTGGAAGAAGGTAGGGGGCATTGGTCATCGATTCCATGCCTCCGGCAACGACGATCGAACTGTTCCCGGTTTGCACGGCTTGCGCCGCGAGTGCGACGGCCTTCAGGCCGGAACCGCAAACCTTGTTGATTGTCATGGCACCCGTCTCAGGGGCCAATCCGCCGAAGATCGCTGCCTGTCGAGCAGGATTCTGGCCGAGACCAGCGGACACCACGTTGCCCATGATGCACTCGTCGACCTGTTGCGCATCGAGGTTTGCACGCTTCACGGCCTCGCGCACGACGATGGCGCCAAGTTGAGGCGCACTGAAATCCGAAAGGCTTCCCTGAAACTTTCCTACTGGAGTGCGACATCCCGAGATGATGACGACATCGTCCAAACCCGCCATACACGTGCTCCTTTATGCGTTCTCTCGTTCGATTATAGATGGGTGAATGAAAGATTTTTTTAATTTGCAGGTCTTCTACAAAGACTGCGCATTGCATGTCAACGATAATGACAACTTTATTCCCTTCGCTGATCGAAATGCATTTCAGCCGGTGTTCATCATAGCCAGAGCGACATCGCGTATGTGATGATCGACGTTTCGCAACTCGTGGAGTGACTTGTGGTGACTTTAGTGTGAGGATGGACATCGTCGTGCATGTCATTTTTCTCTTGACATCAATTTTCAATGACTCTATACATTCAATCAGTTGCAACTGAAGACCGTTGCATGATCCATGAACAATGGAAAGGGAGAATAGATCAATGGCAACCAAGAAGAAGGCAGCGAAGAAGAAAAAGAAACACTAGAAGTTGGATTCAAAAAGGCAAATGGGGGACGCGAAAAGCGTCCCCTAAGTTTTTGGGGAAGAAGACATGCACCGAATTTCTCTGGAAGCATCCTTCCCTGCATGTGCGGTGTTTCCTCGATCCGAGGTAATGAGTGTTCCTGCCAAGGTCGCCACAGAAAATCGACGGGAACCCCAGCATCGCAGGGGTGCTAGTTGGTCGAAGATGATGCGGCGCCTGCCGCTTGATGGACGGGCTTTTCGGTCGCGGGACACAGGCTGCGATAGGAACAGAAGCGGCAGTGGAAGCCTGGCTTGGGGTTGAATTCTCCGCTCTCGATGCGCTCGGCAACGTCCCTTACCTTCGCCTTGGCTTCCTCAAGCTGCAACCGGTCGCGCGTAGTGCCAACGGCGCTTGCTTCCTCCAGGTTGTAGAACACGAGACGCTCGACCCGATATCCCCACTTCTCCTGAGCGGCAATGGCATAGATCGAAAGCTGCAGACTTTCGTCTGCATCCTCCTGCGCGCGAGGCTTTCCTGTCTTGTAATCGATAATCGCGACACGCCCATCGCCGAGGTCGTCGATTCGATCAATGCGGCCGGCAACCGTGGCCCCCTCCACACGCAGTTCGAAATGTTCTTCCGTGTGCAGGACCTTGGGAGGCTTGGACTGACGAAGTGCTTCCAGGAAATCCTTGATCTGCTGCACTCCCTGCTGGGTATAGAGATCACGCTGATAGGAGTCCTCGATGACGGCCTGGGCAAAATCAGCGCGGAATAACTCCACTAACTCTTCTTCCGCCATCGGCCGCTGCTGGCAAACGGAATCAAAATAGGTTCGCAGAACTCGGTGAATGGCGGCTCCATATTGCATGGCGGCGGGGACGTCGCGCGGGATTCGCCATTCCCGTTCCAGCTTGAATTGCAAAGGACAGGTCTCGTATGTTTCGACTGCTGTGGCACTCAGTCGGTTCAGAGGAAAAGCCGGAGGGAGCGAAAGCCATTCCGCAGTGCGCGAAACAAAACCCAGGGACGGCGCGGCACTTCCGAAGAGGTCCGTCTGGAAGGCTTGTGCCGGGCGCTGTACCAGCCACCGTCGCAACCCGGGGTCCTTCAGCAATTCACGCAGCAGGCCGGGAGGAGTTTTGTCTTTTCCCGTTCCCTGTTTGCCGTAGAGGATCAAAGAATCGCGAGCGCGCGTCATCGCGACGTAAAAGAGCCTCCGCTCCTCCTGCTCGTGCAATCCGCGGCTGTCGCCTTCGCCTACCGAATCCGGATCCCGCAAATCCTGTGGGAACTCGACAAGCGATTCTTTGTATTGCGCCGGAAATGAATTCGAGGTCGCCCGGATCACGAAGACGTGTGGAAACTCGAGGCCCTTCGCCGAGTGCGCTGTCATCAATCGCACGGCGTCTTCATCCTCGGACTGAAGGCAGACCGCACCGCGTGCCTCCTGAAAGTATGTCAGGTACTCCAGTAACTCGCCGATGTCGCCAGTCCTGGTGAGCGGCTTAGTCTCCCACGCTTCAACGAACTTGAGCAGTGCGCGAGTAGGCGAGGAATCGGAGGCAAATCCAAAATCTCGCATGATGATGCGCAGGGCAGACAGACTCTTCGCGCCGATGCGCTGAATCTCCTCTCGCGTTTTCTGCAGCGTGGAGAGAACGGATTGGCCGCCATCGATTTCACGAAGCACCGTGGCAAATGTGACGGTCTTACCCGACTGCAGTTCGCGGGGGACCGTCCGCAGCGCTGCGCGAACCTTCTCGGGGTCGATATCGAATTTGGGCAGCGCTGCCACTCGCAGCAGGCTGGCTGCATCCGCCGTCGAGTCAATTGCTCCGAGGCAAGCCAGCAGGTCGCGGACCTCGGGAGTATCCATCACGTCCATGTTTTCGATCGTGAACGGAATTCCCTTCTCACCCAGTTCGCGAGCGATTTCATCCCGATGGAAATGCGAACGGTAGAGGACGGCGAAATCCTTCCAACGCCCACGACGTTGCCTTTTCTTTTCCTCGATCATCGCGAGGATGTCGACGGGCTCAAAATCCCGGGCGGAAAGGGGAACAACTTCCACGGGCAGAGCTTTCAATGGCTGGCCTTCAGCGAGAGCTCGTTCCTCACGCGCAGATTTGAGCACGGATCGGCGATATCCGATGGAGGAAGTGGGAGCCGAAGTTCTGAAGTCTCCGCCGAAGACCTGCGGGTTCTTGTCGATCAACGAAAATGCACACTGGAGGATCGGCGTGGTCGAACGCTGATTCTTTTCCAGAGCCACGATCGGAGCACCCGGAAAGTGCCGCTGGAACAAACCGAATGCTGCGCTCGACGCTCCACGGAAGCGGTAGATTGCCTGGTCAGGATCGCCTACCGCGAATACGTTGCGTTCGTCGCCCGCGAGCGCGGCCAGGATCTTCACCTGTGCAAAGTTCGCATCCTGAAATTCGTCCACGAGGATGAATCGCGCATGAACGCGTTCTTGCGCAAGCAAGTCAGCATCCTCCTGGAGCAGATTCCAGGCGCGCGTGATCATGTGGCTGAACGTGCCGAGCTTTTTTTCCCGCAACATGGTCTCGACCGCGGTGTAGACGCTGGCGATTTCGCGACAACGGCCGAGAATTTCTTCGTCGGTCAGCGCATCGGCATCCTTGGATTTCGTGACTCGGGGAACTGGCAGTTCGCCTCGATCGAGTTTGCCTACATAGTCCGTGTATTTTTCGGGAGGAACCAGCTCATCGTGGCAACGCCGAATGAAGTCGAGCAGATCGTCGAGGAACTGCGCGACGTTTGCCGCCCGCACGAAATAGTTTAGGTGCAAGTCGCGCAAGCGCTTGCGGAGGTAGATCCAGAGATCCTTATCGTCCAGGACACCGAATCCCCTGCCGTTTGCCTTGAGCAATTCGTTGCAGTAGGCGTGAAAGGTCATAGCGCGCAAGCGCGAAATATCCACGCCGCGCAACTCGCCCTGAACGCGCTCGCGCATTTCTTTGGCTGCGTTGTCGGTGTAGGTGAGTGCCAGGATTTCATTGGGTTGGGCATGAGCGTCGCGGATGAGAGCGGCGATACGGCGAATCAGAACTGTCGTCTTGCCTGTCCCGGCACCCGCGACGACCAGCATCGGTCCGTTCACATGCTCGATCGCCTTTTGCTGACGCTCGTCGGGAATGAGAGTGGCGGGACGAGAAATCGACTTCGTGGGGGCCATCGACCGGAGCATAACAGACTTCGATGTGGATGTTCTGTGCGAATCTGGCGCTTAACTCATTGCGGAAAGTGCAATCGCGGTAGCAGCGATGGCCGCGGTTTCGGCCCGTAAGATGGTCTCGCCAAGCGACGCTGCTACCCATGCGTTCTCCGCAAAGAGCGTAAGTTCTTCCTCAGTCCAGCCGCCTTCGGGACCAATGGCGAGCAAGACAGACTCGCCGCTCTGGTGCGACTGCACAGCATCTCGCAAGCTCAGAGCTCTTTCGGCTTCGGAGAGAACGATTCGGTGCGCGGCCTGTTCGCCCAAAGCATTCTTCAAGCGGAGAGGCTCACAGATTTGTGGGACGGACGCTCGCCGGGATTGTTCCGAAGCCTGTTGAATAATTCTGCGCCAACGTTCGACGCGCTTCGCAGCGGCGGCAGCGAGGTGAGCATCGGTGCGGCGCGCGATCACCGGCAGAATGCGCTGGACGCCTAACTCTGTACACTTCTCGATCGCCCATTCCAACCGGTCGAACTTGAAGATAGCCAGCAGGAGGGCGAGCGAAGGCAGGGCGGATGAAGTCACTTCTTCCCCCAACTCGAACTCCACACGGTCGTTATGGACTAAGACGATGCGCCCGTGACGTACCGCATCGCCTGTGATCAAGTCGAAAGATTGACCCATCTCCGCTCGGAGCACTCGGGCCAGATGTTGAGCATGGGGGCCCACCAGAGCCGCGCGGTTTCCCGAAACTTCGTCGGCAATCCAGCGTCGGCGGGTCATTCTTGATGTAAGCGATTCCGCGGAAGAACTTTACGGGCTATCCGAAAATGTCCTTCATCTTCTCGACGAGCGTTGCACGCTGCGGCTTATTGTCAATGCGAGTCAGGCCGTCGAGCTCCTGCAGCAGTTCACGCTGGCGCTTGTTCAGCTTCGTCGGGGTTTGGGCGCGCACCTCAACGTACAAGTCTCCCTTGCCTCTGCCGTTGAGAACAGGTACACCTTTGCTCTTTAAACGAAATGTAGTGCCTGACTGTGTCCCTTCCGGGATTTTCAAGGCTTGCTCGCCTTCAAGGGTAGGCACCTTGATCTCGCTGCCCAGAGCCGCCTGCGTGAATGAAATCGGAACCACGCAATGAAGGTCGTTTCCTTCGCGCGTAAAGAAAGAATGCTCCTTTACGTGAAGGACAACGTACAGATCTCCGGGAGGTCCGCCGAACGCGCCTGCTTCGCCATAGCCGCTGAATCGGATTCGCGTGCCGTCTTCCACGCCGGCGGGAACTTTGGTCTCCACCACGCGCTGACGCAAGACGCGTCCCTCACCCTTGCACTTGGAACAGGGATCGGTAATCACGTTGCCCGTGCCCTGGCACGTCGGGCAGGTGCGGGCCATGGAGAAGAATCCCTGCTGATACCGTACCTGGCCGTGTCCTTGGCAAGACCGGCATGTGGTTGCTGATTTTCCAGGAGCCGAACCCGACCCGCTGCAGTCCTCGCAAACCTCGTGTCGCCGCACCGAAACTTTCGATTCGGTGCCAAAAACCGCTTCCTCGAACTCCAAGGTCAGATCTTCCCGCAAGTCTGCCCCACGCTGAGCGCGAGTGCGGCGTCTACCACCGGTGGCGCCGCCAAAGATGTCCCCAAATCCGAAGAACTCGCCGAAAATGTCGCTCAGATCCTGGAAGGCACTGGGATCGAATCCACCCGCCCCGCCGGCAGAGTTTGATACGCCTGCGTGGCCGTAGCGGTCGTACATCGAGCGTTTCTCGCTGTCAATCAGGACAGCGTATGCTTCCGTAACTTCTTTGAATTTTTCTTCCGCGTCCGGATTGTTAGGGTTGCGATCGGGGTGGTACTGCATGGCGAGCTTGCGGTAGGCGCTTTTGATTTCCTGCTCGGCACAAGTTCGCGATACACCAAGCACCTCGTAGTAATCGCGTTTTCCGTTACTGGTCAGAATGGGATTCCCCCTGCTCGCGACGATCTCGCGAAATTACGTCTTAGTGCTTGGAATTCTGTGCGACCCGAACCATCGCGGGACGGAGCAGCCGGTCTTTCAATTTGTATCCGCGCTGCAACTCATCCATCACCTGATGATCGGGAACGTCCGTGGTATCTACCATCTCGATCGCTTCATGTACATGCGGATCGAAACGCTCTCCCTTGGCGGGTACCGGACGCACCCCGAGTTTGTTCAAGGCATCCTGCAATTGTTTGTAAATCAGTTCGATTCCACCGCGAAACTCATTGAGTTGAGTTGCCGGTGACTGCAGCGCGCGCTCGAAGCTGTCGAGTGCCGGCAACAGCGCTTTGATCGCGTCTGCGGTAGCGAAGTCCCGAAATTCCTGCTGCTCCCGTGCTGCGCGTTTGCGGGCATTCTCGAACTCGGCCTGTAAACGCGCCAGACGATCGAGCAGCGAGTCCCGCTCCGACTTCAGTTTTTGCAACTCCGAGTCTGCGCCCGCCGAATCTGTCTGCCTGCCCACCGATTCCGATTCGTCCTGCTCATCGGAAGCCGGCAATTCGTGCTCCAGATCCAGCTCTTGTGGATCCACTTGTGATTTTCCGTTCGTCTTTGCCATAAAAACTGCCTATTCTGATTCGTTCAAGATCTTGTCGAATAACCTGGCGATGTAAGAAACCGCCGTCATCGTGTGCTGATAATCGATCCTGGTCGGGCCAATCACCGCCAACGACCCCATGACCTCGTTCCCTACCCGGGCCGGCGCGCCTATCAGGACGAAATTGCTCATCGAAGGCAACGCCTGATCGAGCCCAATCACGACCCGCACGGCCTCCTGCTTCGTGTCGAGATAGGCGCTCAGCAACTGGACGATTTTGCCCTTCTCTTCCAGCGTCTTCAGCATGTCCTGCAAACGCTGACGGTCCTGCTCGTTCGCGACCAGATTAGATGCGCCTTCGACGAAAACGGCTTCGCTTCCCTGATCTGCGTTCAACGCGCCTTCTCGATAGAGGGTTTCCAGGGACTCCATCAACCGATCGTACTCGCTGCGCTCCTGCTCGATGCGGCGCTGGAGTTCTCCGCGCATGTCGCCCATCGTCCAGCCGCGGAAATTCTCGTTGATGTAGCGAGCTGCGATATCGAGATCCGCCTGCGATAGATCAAGCCGCAACACGCGGTCCCGCACCAATCCGGACCGCGTCACGACGACTGCCAAAACTTTCTGGTCCCCGAGCCGCGAGAAGTAGACGTGCTCCAATGCGTTCTTGGGACCCGACACGGCGACGGTCACACCCACATTCCGCGAAATGAGAGACAACACGCGCGACGTACGCTCCATGAATTCCTGCACATCGGAAGCTCCTGCCAGAGAGTCATCAATAATGTGCTGGTCTTCATGCGACAGGTGCGCCTCTCCGCTAATTTGCTCCACGTAATAGCGATAGGCTTCGGCGGTCGGAATGCGCCCCGCGGACGTGTGCGGCTGCCCGAGGAATCCAGCATCCGAGAGGTCCGCCATCACGTTGCGGATCGTCGCCGGACTTAGACCTTCACGGCTGCCACGTGAAAGGACACGCGATCCTACGGGTTCGCCTGTGGCGATATAGGTTTCGACGATTGCCGTCAGGATTTCTCGTTCCCTATTTCCGATGGACCCGGGAGGCGCCATGAACTCCTTGTATCACTTTGAGCAGAACGCCGAAAGTGACAAACGCGGCGGCTTTGCGCCCGATCATAAACTTAATCTACACAATAGTTTACGAATGTAGCGCCCGCTAGCAGTTGATTAATTCTAGAAACTTGAGCGAACCACTGTCAAGTATTGGCACTCGTGGATCGAGAGTGCTTCCAGAGACGTCCGATTGGACATTGAAATCGTGTACTCTCGGTTGTCATTTTCTTCCAATAACTTCTAACCCGTCTGTGGAAAGGGCGAGGCTACTCTCATCGATGGGTGCGCGAATCCACGTTGCAGTCGTCGGTGCGGGGGCCTTTGGAGGCTGGACGGCACTCTACCTATTAAGGAAGGGGGCGCGAGTGACGCTGATTGATGCCTGGGGCGCCGGCAATTCCCGCTCTTCTTCGGGCGGCGAGACGCGCGTCATCCGCGGGACGTATGGCCCAGAGCAACCCTATACGGCAATGGCTGCTCGTGCACTAAAACTGTGGCGTAACCATGAGCGCCGATGGAAGCACAGATTCGTGCATCGCATTGGCGTGCTCTGGATGGCGGCGGACAATGATGATGCATGGGAAGGCGGCTCCATCGAGGAACTGAAAAAGGCCAAGATTCCATTCGAGCGACTCTCCGCGCGGGCGCTCAAGAAACGCTGGCCGCAAATCAACTTTGAAGGCGTCGAGTGGGCGGTGTTTGAACCGGAGAGTGGATTCCTTTTGGCTCACGCTGCGTGTCAGGCGGTTGTCGAGGGTTTCGTTGCCGAGGGAGGAGAATACCGCGTCGCCGCCGTGAAGGACGATGGCATCGAGGCGGGTTTGTGGAAGAGACTCAAGCTGAGCGACAAAACTGAATTGAAAGCGGATCGTTATGTTTTTGCATGTGGTCCCTGGATGCCGAAGTTTTTTCCGCAGACGATCGGTGCCAAGATCCGCTCGACCAAGCAAGATGTCTTCTTCTTCGGACCGCCTGCGGGCGACCTCCGCTTCGACGATAGCCAATTGCCTGTCTGGGCAGATCATCGTGGACGATTTATGTATGGAATTCCGGGCAACCAGGCTCGTGGATTCAAGATCGCCGACGATACGCGTGGGCCAGATTTCGATCCCACAAACGGCGAACGCGTAGTAAGCCAGGAGAACCTGGAAATCGTTCGCGACTACATGGCTTTTCGCTTCCCTGGAATGAAAGATGCGCCCTTGGTCGAAACGCGTGTCTGCCAATACGAGCAGACCGTTGACAGTCACCTCATCATCGACCGTCATCCTCTCTCGGAAAATGCCTGGCTGGTTGGCGGCGGATCAGGACACGGCTTCAAACACGGCCCGGCGCTGGGCGAGATGGTCGCCAAGTTCGTGATGGAAGACAGAGAACCGGAACGCTGGTGGCGTTTGGAGCGCTTCTCAGGGCACAAATAGGCGAACCTCGTCTTGCCCGCAACTCTCACGCCGGAACAAGGCAACAAGGCCGGTCTCGCCAGTCAAGCCTACTGAATCTGAATCACGCCTTCCGGCGCGTTGTTGCGAATCTCGTCCACGCGGGAGATCACTTTGCGTGTGAAGTCATAAAGAGCCTTCGCGAGCGGTGAGGTCTCCCCAGCAAGGGCTGCTGGCTTGCCGGTGTCGCCGGACTTCCGGAGCTCAGGATCCAGCTGAATGCTGCCCAGGAACGGCACTTTAAATTGCTCCGCCGTCTTCTCCGCTCCTCCGCGGGAGAAAATGTCGATCTCATGCTTGCAATGCGGGCACACGAAATAGCTCATGTTCTCGACCACTCCGATGAGATCGACCTTCATCTGGCGAAACATCTCGATCGCCTTGCGGCCGTCCTGAAGGGAGACGTCGGAAGGCGTGGACACCACAACCGCGCCGGTAAGCGGCACGGTCTGGATCAACGACAAAGCAACATCACCGGTTCCGGGCGGGAGATCGATGACCAGGTAGTCAAGTTGTCCCCAGTCCACCGAGTTCAAGAACTGACGAATGATCTGGTGCAGCATGGGACCGCGCCAGATGATGGGTTTGTCGCCTGGGTTCAGGAAGCCGACCGAGATGACCTTTAGCCCGCAGGCCAGCACAGGCTCGATGCGCTCCTGGCCGGTGGCTCTGGGTTGGGTATTCGTGCCCAGCATTAGAGGCACGTTCGGCCCGTACACATCAGCGTCCAGCAAACCGACCTTATAGCCCAGTTGCGACAAGGCGACCGCGAGATTTACAGCAAGGGTCGTCTTGCCGACCCCACCCTTGCCGGAACCAACGGCAATAATATTTGTTACACCGGGCAGAGGTTGAGGGCTTGGCGGTTGCTGACCAGCATGCATGTGACTCACAGGATCACCCTTTCCAGATCGACCGCTCATCATGGCCGAAACCTTGATTATAAGCGGCTGGAAGAGAGTGTGGCCACCGCGCGCGGGTGTTGGCTAAGAGATCAGTACCCTTCGCCCTCCAACTGGACCTTCCCGCGGAACATCCTGTAGACGAAGACGAAATATCCCAATGAGAGAACCATCCCCAAAAGCCACCACACCAGCGCCACTGTCAGTCCGTGATGACCCGCGGCGGCACTGTAAATGGTGAGACTGTACGCAGGGTCTGTACTTGCGGGCAGAACGAGTGGATACAAGGCGAATACTGCTCCGACCAGCATCCCAGCGATATAGACGCAGGACGCGAGGAAAGCGTGCAGTTCCTTTCCCTTGCGCGTCCAAACAAAAATGAGAATCAGGCTTGCGAACACCACGAGCGGAATCAGGAAACCGATCGGGTAGGCAACATAATTCGTCTTGATCGCGGGACGCACAAACCAGGTCGCAACCAGGCTTATCAGCGTCAGCACCAGTTGGGCCGGCCAAACGAATAACGCCACTTTCTTGGCACTGTTGCCCAGGTCACCATCGTTCTTAAGCGTCACGTAGAGGGCACCATGGGCGGTTAACGTCACTAGCGCCACAACGCCAGCAATCACGGTGTACCAATCCAGAATGCCGGGATTGGGGCCGAGCCGGAAATTTGTCCAGAGCGGCTCGAAGAAGTATCCGTCAGCATTAAGCGGCACACCCCGGATGACGTTGCCGAGAGCGGCGCCAAAAAAGATCGCCAGGAGCGCGCTCGAAAGGGAGAAAACTACGTCGAAAAAGCCACGCCATACGGGGTTGTCCATGTGCGCGCGGAGTTCGATCCCGATGCCACGCAGCATAAGCAGCCACAGCACCATCATCAGGGGAAGATAGAAGCCGCTGAACGCGGATGCGTAGAGCTGAGGATAGGCAAAATACAGCGTGCCGCCGGCAGCAAGCAGCCAAACCTCGTTGCCATCCCACACGGGTCCGATCGAACGCAGCACCTTCCGGCGCTCGTCACCGGTTTTTCCGACGACCAGATAAATAATCCCCGCCCCCAGATCAAAACCATCCAGCACGACGTAGGCGGCGATCATGACCGAAACAATGATGAACCAGACTGTTTCCATGGAATCCTCTAGTGGGCAGCGGCGGTTTCGGCCTCTGGGCCGTTTTCAATTTCCCGGTGTACGAGGAACAGGAAGAGGATTCCCAGCACCATATACATGCCGAGAAATCCCAGGAACGTGAACCAGCCGTTGCCGGCCGAAACCATTTTTGAATACCCGGCGCTGGTGCGCATCAGGCCATAGACCAGCCACGGCTGGCGTCCAATTTCGGCGGTAGTCCATCCCGCGGTGTTCGCGATGTATGGAAATGGCAGGCTCAGCAGGAGAATCCATAACATCCAACGTGCCTCAAACAACTTCCTTCTCCAGAGCAGCAGTGCCGACATGACCATGACCGCGATGAAGATGGTGCCCAATCCAACCATGATGTGGTAGCTGAAATAGAGAAGCGGTATGTTGTCAGGCCAAGTGTCTTCGGGGAAGGCATTCAACCCGCGCACCTCTGCCTCCCACGCGCGATACGTCAGGAAGCTGAGCATCTTTGGAAGAAGAAGTGGGTTGTCGATTTTCCGCTGGGGCACGTCCGGTTGTCCGATCAGAACTAGTGGAGCACCAGGGCCACTTTCGAAGAGCGCCTCCATCGCAGCGAGAGTGACTGGCTGATTCTCCGCGATCAACCGGCCTTGTCCGTCGCCGGTTGGAAACAGTTGCACAATAGAAAAAATCAGCCCCGCAACCACACCAACGCGGACGAAGATCCTACCGTGCTCCTGAAATTTCCCCCATAGCAGGTAAAACGCTCCTACGGACGCCATTACAAACGATCCGGTGATCACCGCGCCGCTCATGTTGTGGGCATACTGCCACCAGGCCCAGGGATTCAACACAAGCTGCCAAAAGCTGCTCAGTTGAACGGACCCATCGGAACTCGTGGCATAGCCGACGGGGTGCTGCATCCACGCATCGGTGGCTACGATAAAGAAGCCCGAGAGCCACGAACCCAGGAAGACAGCCACTGCCGACCACCAGTGTGCTTTCGGGCTAAGCCGCTTCTCCCCGTACAGAAACAGACCCAGAAACGCCGATTCCAGGAAGAAGGCGAACATCCCTTCCATGCCAAGGGTTTGACCGATGACTCCACCGGCGAAGCGGGAGAAGACGGACCAATTCGTGCCGAACTGAAATTCCATCGGAATTCCAGTCACCACACCGATCACGAAGTTGATTCCGAAGATCCGCGCCCAGAAGCGCGCCGCCTGGTTGTAGATTTCGTCATTCCGCCGAAGCGCCAGCGTTTTCAGAGCGACGATGAGAGGGGCGAGCCCCATCGTCAGTTGCGGGAAAAGATAGTGAAAGGTGACCGTGAAAGCGAAGTGAAGTCGGTGAATCAGGAGTGCGCTGTCCATAATCGCGGCCTTGCCTTACTCCTCAAAAGAAGCATTATGCCGGGACGGACCTACAGCACAGTGTGATCCAGGTCACAAATCGGTATTCAGGACTTGTTCCGGTTCCGCCGCTCCAGTTCCGCACGCCGGATCTCGCGCCGTCGTCCCGCGTCCTCAAATCGGCGTTTCTGTTCTTCTCCTTCGGGGATCACCGGGGGAACGGGCAGACGTCCTCCCTTTCCGTCAACGGCAACGAAGGTCAAATGTGCGGAAGCAACATGCAGGCGCTTGTCCTGGATGTAGTTCTCGACCCATACCTTGACGCCAACTTCCATGGACGTGTGAAACACACGATTCACGGAGGAACGCAGAATGACCAACGAGCCCACGTGCACAGGCACGAGAAAGTCTATGTGATCTACAGACGCGGTCACTACGTAACTGCGCGCATGACGATGCGCAGCCATTGCCCCGGCGAGATCGATCCAGTGCATCAAACGCCCGCCAAGAAGGGCGCCCAAGGGATTCGCGTCATTCGGCAGGACGAGTTCGGCCATTTCCGACTGTGACTCGCGAACTGGGCGCGGTGTCAGGGGATTAGTTTCGTTCATGGACAGTTTCGGTGATTTCTGCGGCCTTTTCTGTCGCCGTCTCAGCGTCAGCGCCGCGGCGAGATTTGGCAAACCACGACTCGAGGAAGCATTCGGCCATCTTTTGAATTCGCGCGTCCGGATGGAAACTCAGCCAGCGACGCTGGACAACGCTGTATTCTAGGCGGCCGTGGTCAGATGGAAGGTGGTCTCTCTCGCACACATATGCCAGGCAAACGCGAGATTCGTGCTCGCTCGTCACGGCAAAGCGGACTGCGTCCCACTTCCGTTCCTTCGGAAGGCGAGGACAGTCGTTGGCGTATCCAAGATTGCACCCTGCCAACTGACCTCCGGCAGGGATCGTTCCTGCTGCGCCGTGTGCCGTGCAGTCGCCTTCCCAACCTGCACCAAGAGGCAGCCGGGATGGATGAATCCACATCGCATCCTCGGATTTTCGTGTCGGCATGAAGAATGGACAGGCCAAGCGCTTTCCCCCGCATTCGATTGCGAAGCGCCATTGTACTCAGCGCCGCGCCAGTGTGACCAGCCAGCCGCTATACATCCCCCATTGCGCCACCATTCTTACCCTGTAGTAATCTGAGGCTCTGACTTTAAGCCCGAGACCTAACACCTGGGACTGACTTATGGACCGTGTGGAAATGTTGAACGACATCCTCGCGCAAAACCCGAACGACGCTTTCGCTCGCTACGGGCTCGCGCTTGAGTATTCCAATCAGGGAAATACCGATAGTGCGTTGGCGGAATTTGGAAAACTGCTTTCCAGCAATCCCGATTACACGCCCGGTTATTTCATGGCTGCGCAAACACTCGCGAAGGCAGCCCGCAACGACGAAGCGCGGAAGATGTTAACGGATGGTATTGCTTCAGCGAAGCGCACCGGCAATGCGCACGCGCAATCTGAAATGGAAGCGATGCTGGCGGATCTGGCTTGAGTTGCTAGTCAGCGGGCTTGGCCATGCGTAACATGGCTTCTTCGACGATGCCGGGAAAAAGCTGATAGAGCTTCACGACCGGAATCATGGTCCACGGCACGATCACTTCCCTCTTCTTTCGCCGGTAACCCTCTATCGTTGCGCGCGCCACGCGCTCTGCTGAGATTCCGCGAACAGCGGACGGCCGGACCCGTTGAGTATCGTGTCCCCGCACAGCATTCGCACTGAAATCCGTTCGGACATATCCCGGACAGACCGTGAGCACGTTGATATTTCGCTTCCTCAACTCGATGCGGGCGGCCTTCCCCATGGCATTCATCGCGAACTTGCTTCCCGAGTAGGCAGCGCCGTAGGCCAGCGGTACGTGTCCAGCGACGCTGGAGATATTGATGATCGTTCCCGCGCCTTGTTCTTTCATAATCGGAACGACTGCCTGCATGGCCGAGATTGTTCCGAAAAGATTCGTTTCGAACAGATCGCGGCAGACCGACATGTCCATTTTTGCCAAAGAATCGATCAGGCCATGGCCGGCGTTATTTATCCATACGTCAATACGGCCGAGGTGATGCCGGGTCAGGCTGATGACGCGGTCGATTTCCTCGCGATGGCGTACATCACAGGCAAGAGCCAGTGTGCGCTCGGTTTGCCCAATGCGGTTGCGAGCGGCCTCCGACCTCCCTGCATCGCGCGAAAGCAGGACGACGCTCGCGCCTTCCTCCACGAATGCCTTTGCGATCGCCTCGCCAATGCCCATCGAGGCGCCTGTAACCACGACAACTTTGCCCGCGATTTCCATGTGAGGCTTTTATTCCGCCCGCGAACCGAAAGTCAAGGACGAGCGTACAATCGCAAAAACACCAGGTCGCGTGCAGCGCCTGCGATACGGAGCCCTCTTGAGTCCGCTTCTTCCGCTCTTTCCCCTCGACCTGGTCCTGCTTCCCGGCACTCCGTTACCGCTGCATATTTTCGAGCCGCGGTACAAGGAAATGATTGGAGAATGCCTGGAGAACAAGACGTTATTCGGCGTCGTCCGCGCCCAGGAGACAGACCTGGCCGACATCGGCTGCACCGCTGAGATCGTTGCTGTGACCAAGACGTACGACGACGGGCGGATGGACATTGTGACACAAGGCCGCGAGCGATTTGAACTCCTCGAAATCAACCAGGACCGTTCGTTTTTGCGCGGTGAGATCCTTCTTGTGACCGATGACCCAGACAAGGCCCCTCCCGCCGAAATCCAGCGGGCGCTTGAACTTCACAAACAGATCCTGACCCTGGCGAACGCAGAACAGGACCTGCCGCCCGACGACGAAACACCGCTTTCCTATCATCTTGCAGGCTCGTTGCCGCTCGACCTCGACTTCAAGCAGAAACTACTCGCCACCCGGTCGGAATCGGAGCGCATCCAAACGGTGATTGGCTATTTCGAGACGATCCTCCCTAACCTCCGCCGCGCTATTCAGATCCGCAAAAAGGCCGGCGGAAACGGCCACGCGCATTAGCCAGAGTTCTCCTGGAAGATGAAGAGCGTAAGGAACTTTTGCTCCGCAACAGCGTTCTCTCATCAGCGGCAGAACAAAAAGCGACGACCTGAGCGGGCGTATAATCAACAACCAGAGTAGTTCCCCGGGGGGTTCCCAACATGAGTCTTCCTCGCACTCTTGGCGAGTTGCGGCAAAGTTCTTTTTCCGAACAACGTTTACGGGATCGTAAGGTCAAAGACGAATTACGCGAAAACCTGGTTGCCAGGCTTCGCAGCAAGTCTCCGGTGTTCCCCGGGATCGTTGGGTATGACGACACGGTCGTGCCACAGATCGTGAACGCAATTCTGTCCCGCCACAACTTCATTCTGCTTGGCTTGCGCGGGCAGGCGAAAAGCCGCATCCTGCGCGCTTTGACTGGCCTTCTCGACCCGCACATGCCGTACGTGGGAGGTTGCGAGATTCACGATAGCCCGTACACTCCGATCTGCAAGCGCTGCCGGGACGAGATCACCAAGCATGGCGATCAGACTCAAATTGCCTATCTGACACCTGAGCAGCGATACGTGGAAAAGCTCGCTACGCCGGACGTCACGATTGCCGACCTGATCGGCGATATTGATCCCATCAAAGCGGCGCGTGGCGGTCATGATCTCGGCAGCGAACTGACCGTGCACTACGGTCTGCTTCCCCGCGCCAATCGCGGAATCTTCGCGATCAACGAATTGCCGGATCTCGCCGGCAAGATTCAGGTGGGGTTGTTCAACATCATGCAGGAAGGCGACGTACAGATTAAAGGTTACCCTGTCCGCCTGCCCCTCGATGTCGCCATCGTGTTCAGCGCCAATCCGGAAGACTACACGGCGCGCGGAAAGATCGTTACGCCGTTAAAAGACCGCATCGGCTCCGAAGTGCGAACGCATTATCCGGCGACCGTTGAGGAAGGAATCGCGATCACAGCGCAGGAGGCATGGGCACAGCGTGATGGCTATCTTCTGCATCTGCCCAAATACGTGCAAGAGGTCATCGAGCGCGTGGCCTTCGTTGCGCGCGAGGATAAAAAAATCGACAAGAGGTCCGGAGTCAGCCAGCGCCTCCCCATTTCGGTCACGGAGAACGTCATTTCCAATGCCGAGCGGCGAGCCATCCGCAACGACGAGAAGACGGTGGTCCCGCGCGTCAGCGACATCTACGCAGCGCTGCCCGCGATTACGGGCAAGCTGGAGTTGGAGTACGAAGGCGAGATGAAAGGTGCCGACCACGTCAGCCGGGAAATCATTCGGATGGCTATCGCCAAAACCTACGATGACTATTTCAGCGGCGTGGACATGCGGCAGATCGTGCAGTGGTTCGATCTCGGTGGAGAGATTCAGGTAACGGACAGCGCCGGAGCCGCAGAGGTGTTCGACGGTCTTAAGAACATCCAGGGTCTCGGCGAAAAACTGAGCGCCCTAAACGTCTCGCCCAAAGACAACGTTGAGACCCAGGTCTCCGCCGCGGAGTTTGTTCTGGAAGGCTTGTACGCCCACAAGCGCATCGGACGCAGCGAAGAGCGTGTATTCACTGCGGGTGAGAAGCAACCGAAAAAACCAGAACAACGCACGTTCGAACGTGAGGAGCCGTTCCGGGGCCGAAGGCCGTATAACTGAAAAACAGTTCCCAGTTGCCAGTTCTCAGTTAACGCGCGTTGAGATGACATGCCGTGTCGTTGCCGGAAGGGATAGCGCAGTTAGGATTAACACTAAAGCAAGAGTAGAGCATCGTAAGGAATGGGTCGCCATTCACGAGATATCGAAACTGAGGTTTTAACTGGGAACTGAGAACTGGCAACTGAGAACTGCTTTATGAAACGCATTCGCTACACCAAGTACGTTCCTGATCCGGCCGGCGAGATGAGCATGGAAGACCTGCTCAGCGCCCTATCGGACTATCTGCTGCAGAGCGGGTTCCAGAACTACATGTTTTATGACATGCCGGAGGGTGAACAGACCCTCGATGCTTTGCGTCAGGCAATCGAGCAGGCACTCATGGAAAGCGATCGCTTCAGCGACGAATTGCGGGAGCGACTGCAACAGATGCAGATGGAGGGAAAGCTCGACGAACTGATCGAAAAGCTGATCGAGCGAATGGAGCAAGAGGACTTCATTTCCATTGACGATCCTCCCGATCCTTCCCAGCCCTCCTCGGCCGGCGGACAGATCGGCGAAGGCCAGCAGGCGAAGTTCGAAATCACAGACAAGAGCCTGGACTTCCTCGGCTACAAATCTCTGCGCGATCTGCTAGGGTCGCTCGGCAAATCGAGTTTCGGCCGACACGATACACGCGACATGGCGACCGGCGTCGAGGCGAGTGGCGCGTCCAAAGTCTACGAGTTCGGGGACACGCTGAACCTTGACATCACGGCGACCCTTTCCAGCGCCATCCAGCGCGAAGGATTGCAGGTGCCCCTGAACATCGAGTACTCCGACTTGCAGGTCCACCAGTGCGAGTACCAGTCCTCGTGCGCGACGGTCCTCATGCTCGATTGTTCGCACTCGATGATTCTCTACGGCGAGGACCGCTTCACACCCGCCAAGAAAGTCGCAATGGCCCTGTCGCAGTTAATCCGCACGCAATATCCCGGGGATTCTCTTTCCCTAGTGCTCTTCCACGATTCGGCCGAGGAGGTTCCGCTCAGCCAGTTGGCTCGGGTGAAAGTCGGGCCGTATTACACGAATACGCGGGAAGGATTGCGGCTGGCTCAGCGGATTCTGCAGCGCCAGCGCAAGGACATGAAGCAGATCGTCATGATCACTGATGGCAAGCCCTCGGCGCTCACATTGGAAGACGGGCGCATTTACAAGAATGCCTTTGGGCTCGATCCGCTCGTGGTAGGCCAGACGCTGGAAGAAGTCTCCAAGTGCAAGCGCGCCGGCGTGTTGATCAACACTTTCATGCTGGCTTCCGACTACGGTTTGGTGAACTTCGTGCAGAAAGTGACCGAGATGTGCCGCGGCAAGGCCTATTTCACCACGCCGTACACTCTCGGCCAGTATCTTCTGATGGATTACATGTCGCGCAAGACGAAGACGATCCACTGAGGATATGGGCTCATCCCTTCGATAAACCCACAACCTCTCCCCCTGCTACTTGTTTTCCGCTCGCACCGCCGCCTCGGCTGCCTGGAATCCGATTTTCGAATGGGTACCGTCACAAAAGGGCTTATTCACACTGGCCCCGCAACGGCACAGCGAGAAGGCCGGCTTCCCGGTCAAATCGTAGGCAGTGCCATTGGCATCCACGAGTTCGATCGAACCCTCAGGGGCTTCTACTCGATAAGGACCATTTGGACGAACCGTAATTTTCACTTGAGCCATGAACGTCTCCTGGAAAGATAACCGGGGCACAGAATCCACCGGCCGTTAAGAGTTAGTTTACGAAGATAGCACGGTGGTTGGGTCTTACGCGGCAGCCCATTCCACGGCAGGCAGGCTGCGATACAACTGCAGGTACTCGTCGATCATCCGCTTGTGGTTATAGCGCTCACGTGCTCTTTGATAGGCACGGTTGGCGTAGGCGCGGCACTTCTCGCGGTCGTCGGTTAACTCGCGGATCGCCGAGGCAAGGCTCGCGGCGTCATTCGTGCGGAAGTAGAGGGCGTCGTCGCCCCAGATCTCACGGAAACTCGGAATGTCGTTCGCGATAATCGCGCACCGGGAGAGAGCCGCTTCGAGTGCTTCGATCCCAAAAGGTTCGTAGCGGGCCGTAGCTGCGTACACCGCGGCACGGCTGTAGAGGGTGCGCATCTGGGCTTCCGTCTGGGGTCCCTTCAGCGACACGCAAAGCTGTTCGGTCGCCACCTTCACGTCAGCGCGGATCGGCACCCGCAGCGGGTTCACTGGATGCTCGGCGCCAACGATGCACACCGGAAGTGGGTGCTGATGCTGCGTGAGCAGGTGGACCTGTTTCCCCGCATCGAGCAGCCTCCCGACTGAAAGGACCGAATCTTCCTTGCTTACATAAGGATTGAAGAAGATCGGATTACGACCGTTGTAGATGACCCGCTCGTGCTTCACCTGGATATAGGAAAGATGAAGCGCGTCCAGCATCGCGGCCGATGGAGCGACGACGGCGGTAGCACCGAGCAAACCGCGGACCACGCCCTCGCGATATCGGCTCAGCCAGCGGGCTGACTTGGGCTCGTGGCCATGGACGGCGAGCCACCAGGTGATGAGGTCGCCGTGAGCCACCACCACCCTCGGTACGTCCACCGGCAGACCGCCATAGCAGAACTGGTTCAGGTGCAGCACGTCGGGCTGGATCTCCTGCACCAGGGAAGCCAGGTAGGCGGCAGACTCCTCGTAGTCTTGCTCACCCTCGTGCATCCACTCCAACCGAAAAGCGGTCGGGCGGTAATCCAAGCCGTGCAAGTTGTCCATCCAGGCGGTCTGTTCGGGAAGCGGGACTTCGCCGAAACTCACAAGCGTCACTCGTAAGCCTCGGCTCACGAGTCCGCTCACCAGTTCACGGCTGTAGGTCCAGACGCCGGAGATCGTATCGGTGGTGACGAGAACGTGCATGTTAGGGTCTCCGGCCAGTAGTCCTACCCGCCAACTCGCCTCGTATTCTACCGAGGCGGCTCGTAGCTTTGAACTGTTTCTTGAATAGCATCTTGGACGATGCAACCGATTACATCGCGACGTTTCGAACGCGATTGTCTCACGGAACCACGCCAAAAGAAGGTTAACCGCCCAATATTCAATGCCTTCGATAAGGAAAAAACTGCACGCCTCTGGAAAATATTCTGTATTGACCGGGTCGTAGCTGCGGGTTAGGTTGAACCCAGTAAGAAAAAGGTTGCGCTTTTTGGCCGATTGGCGTGGTGTGGGCGGTTTAGGGCGTTGCGATCCGGTCGTTGGGATCCCTGCGGCTGACTGGCTGAAGAGTTGCTAGTGTGTTGGCTGCATGCGCGAGTCCCGTTCGTTCGCGCCACGATATCCATTGTCGCTGCGCCACAGCGACTCTCTAAAGTTGGGTTTCGCCGTTTCCAGTTCCAGATTGTTTTCAGTGTTTGTCCCCTGCGGTAACTATGTTCGAAAGTGGTGCTCTTGTCCGCACTGCACCGGGTTGTGGCTCGCGCCGGGGATCGGGAAAAAGAGAGGGTACTCGCCATGGCTGACTTCTCGCAAATCGGTGTAATCGCGACTTTACATCGGTTGGGGACCGGTGATGTTGGAATCGTGGAAAGGCAATTGGAATACTTCTCCCGCCAGCAACCGATCGCACTGGTGCTGCCCGCTCTGTATTCTGAATTCGAGAAGCCGGCGATGGGGACCATCCTGGCCGAATTGAGCCAGGCAACCTACGTCCGGCAGTTCGTTCTCTCCCTGGCGCAAGCCACCCGCGACCAATTTGAGGACGTCACCCGTCGTCTGAGTGTCTTACCGGGCGACGTTCGTGTCATCTGGCATGACGGTCCGCGCATGCAGCGCCTCTACAAAACTCTCGAAGATAACCGGTTGCAAATCGGCCCCGACGGCAAAGGCCGGCAGTGCTGGATGGCCTACGGCTACGTGCTGGCTAGCCGGAAAGCATCAGTAATCGCCATCCACGACTGCGACATCGTGAACTACAGCCGCGAGATGCTCGCTCGTCTTTGCTATCCGGTCGTCCATCCGGACATCGGGTTTGAGTTCAGCAAGGGCTACTATGCCCGCTTGAGCCACCAGATGCATGGCCGCGTAACCCGTCTGTTGATGTCGCCGGTGATCCGCGCACTGGAATCCATCGTCGGCCATCTCCCGTTTCTCGCTTACCTCGACAGCTTCCGGTATCCGCTGGCGGGAGAGTTTGCCATGCAGGCAGACCTGGCCCGCGTGAACCGAATCCCCTCCGATTGGGGGCTTGAGGTCGGCGTGCTGGCCGAGGTGTACCGCAATTGCTCCATGCGGCGAATCTGCCAGGTCGATATCGCAGATAATTACGAACACAAGCACCAGGAACTCTCTCCTGGAGATCCTTCCAAGGGCTTGATGAAGATGGCCATGGATATCTCGAAGTCGCTGTTCCGCATTCTCGCTGCGGAAGGCGTGAAATTCGACACGGGCGTGATGCAGACGCTTCTCGTCCGCTACCAACGCATGGCCGAGAATAGCATCAGCCGTTATCACGCCGACGCCATGATTAACGGGCTCCTGTTCGATCGTCATGAGGAAGAAACCGCAGTGGAGACGTTCTCTCAGGCCCTCAGAATGGCGACCGACGAGTTCTTTTCCGATCCGCTGGGGACGCCCCCGATCCCGAACTGGATGCGCGTAAGCGCTGCCTCCCCGGGGTTCCTCGACGACCTCCGCGAGGCGGTGGACGTCGATAACGAGTCCATACCCACCGTAGTGGGTTTGGAGCCGAAGCCGCTGCATCGTCTGGCGGAGAGTGCGTGATTCTGCCGTGGATGAGCTCTTTCCAAATGAGCTAAAGGCTCGCCTTGAACAGATTCGGGAAGCGGACATTGTTGTTGGCATCCCCAGCTACAACAACGCCCGAACGATTGGTCAGGTCGTGCGCGCGGTGTCGGTCGGTTTGGCCAAGTATTTCCCGAGCCGCCGCTCAGTCATCGTTAACTCCGATGGTGGGTCCAAGGACGGCACGCAAGGTGTCGTAATGCAGGCGGAGGGTGGCGCCGACGACCTGCTTCTGGTTTCGCATCCTGTGCATACCAGTTACCGCATCAGCACGCCGTATCATGGTGTGCCCGGAAAAGGCAGCGCCTTTCGGACGATCTTCGCGGTCGCCAAGCGGCTGAATGCCAAGGCTTGCGTAGTCGTGGATTCCGACCTGCGCAGCATCACGCCCGGATGGATCGAACTCCTGGCGCAACCGGTCCTGGAATACGGATACGATTACATCGCTCCCTACTATCACCGCCACAAATACGACGGCACCATCACCAACGGAATCATCTATCCGATGACGCGCACGCTCTATGGAAAATCCGTGCGGCAACCCATTGGAGGGGAGTTCGGATTCTCGGGAAAGCTGGCCGCCTGCTACCTTGAGAAAGACGTTTGGGACACGGACGTCGCGCGCTTTGGAATCGATATCTGGATGACCGTAACCGCCATCGCCGAAGGCTTCCGCGTCGGCCAGGCGTATCTTGGCGCGAAAATTCACGACGCGAAGGATCCCGGCTCCGATCTAACCAGCATGTTTCGCCAGGTCGTCGGGTCGTTTTTCAGCCTTATGGAGAGCTACGAGAAGGTTTGGAAAAGCGTCCACGGGTACGAAAAAGTGCCCCTGTTTGGATTCCCTTTTGAGGTCGGAGTCGAGCCTCTTACGGTCAACACCGATCGCATGATCCACGCGGCGCAGCAAGGTGTGAACGACCTGCACGAGATCTACAGCACATTCCTTTCACAACAGACGCTGCTGGACCTGACGAACTTCGTGCACCGGAACGGAAAGGGCTTTCACATTCCGGACTCGCTGTGGGTCCGTATGATCTACGAAGCGGCTAAGGCATACCGATATCGTTTGCTGGACCGCGATCACTTACTGCAGTCCCTTGTACCGCTATACCTGGGGCGCACTGCGTCGTTTGTACTGGAAGTCACGGACAGCACCGCCCCGCAGGTGGAGGAACGTATCGAGCAATTATGTCAGGTGTTCGAGGCCGAGAAGTCGTACCTGACACAGCAGTGGGATGCCGCTGGAAAGGAGAAAGTCCATGCGCAGCCTGTTTGACCGGATGCTGATCGATCCTTTCAATCGTCTTGCGGAACAATCCGCGCACATCGTACCTCTGTTGATCATCGTGGTCGTCACGCTCGTTGTGGGTGGCTTTATCGCGTTCGTGCTTCGATGGCTCACCTACAAACTCTTGCGGGCGGCCCGCTTTGACCGGTTAGTGCAGCGCACGGGACTGGCGAGCATGATCGAGCGCTCCGGTGTGTTCCATTCTCCCAGCGACCTGGGAGCGCGCTTCGTACAAGCTCTGGTCTGGGCATTCATTGTTCTCTTCGCACTGAGCGCGGCTGACACCCCTGCCAGCGTCGGACTGGTGAATCGCTTCGTCGAGTACATTCCGAACCTGATTGCCGCTGGCCTGGTGCTCCTCCTGGGCGTGGTCGTGAGTCGCATGGTGTCGCGCAGTACCCTGCTGGCGGCCGTCAATGCACAATGGCCGGCTGCAAGGCTGATCGCAGGCGGTGTGCGGGTGCTGGTCATGACCCTGGCCGTGGTCATCGCCCTTGAGCAACTCCACATCGGAAGCCTGCCACTGCTGGTGGCCTTCGCAATCGTGTTCGCGGGGATTGTCTTTGCTCTTGCGATCGCATTCGGGCTGGGCGCCCGGGACATGGCCCGGCAGTGGCTTGAGGCCAAGGTCCGTTCTTCCGTCGCTGAGGAAGAGGTCTTCCGCCATCTCTAAACAAATGCGCATTCTAGTCTTCACCGATCTGGACGGTACCCTGCTTTCCCACGACTCCTACTCGTGGGAAGGCGCTCGCCCGGCTCTCGACGAATTGAAACGACAGGCCATTCCGCTGGTCTTTTGCACCAGCAAAACGCGGGCAGAAGTCCGATCGTTGCGGAAAGCCATCGGTAATACGGATCCGTTCATCGTAGAGAACGGTGGCGTGGTGGTTATTCCGGCCAGCCGATCATCGCGCCTGACGCCGCCGGTCAAGAAACACGACCGGACTCTGGTGCTGGGCCGTCCTTATCGTGAAGTGGTCGCCGCGCTGCGAGACCTCGCCCGGCAGGCCAAAATTGAGGTTCGCGGCTTCCATCAGATGACCGACGAAGAAGTCGCCGAAAGAACCGGCCTCTCCCTCAAGGAAGCTCATCACGCCCGTCAACGTGAGACGGGCGAACCATTCCTTGTCCCAAATGCAAGTCCCCGCGAGATCCGTGCGTTCTCTCGCATGGCGCACGATAGTGGGTTCGCCGTGCAACGCGGAGGCCGTTTTTGGCACATCTCTGCCAACTGCGATAAAGGACTCGCTCTCAGCACAGTGATCAGCTATTACCACGCGGTATGGCGTACTCCGATCCGCACGATCGCGCTTGGAGATAGTGGCAACGACCTGCCGATGCTGCAGTTGGTGAATGAGCCGATCCTGATGCTGAAACCCGATGGCAGCTTCGACAAGGAAATCACCGGCGCCGTGCCTCAGGTGGTTCGTTGCCTCGAACAAGGGCCGAAGGGCTGGGGCCAGTCTGTCCTGGAAGCCATCGAAAAAATGGGCAGGCGTTCTTCGGGTGCGAGAACGAAGAGAGTGCGGAGAGACCTCGAGAAGACCGTGCGGTACGGCACGTAACTCTCAACCAGTCAAGGCTCGCCTTTCCAAGGCAACGACAGTTGACAGGCTGTCCCGACTACTCGGCCCCGGCCATTCGGGTGCGGATCTGGCAGGCCAGATCGTGCACCGAGCGCAGTTTCTCCACGGCGGATGTCGGCACGTTAGGAACCGCAAGGGCGAGGTCGCACGACAGCAGCATCGCGGTGACGTCTTCCCGCAGTTCGCTCCAGATGGCTCGTTCCGCAGACTGGCGCGCGACGAGTTCTTCGCGCTGGCGCCGGGCCAATGCCGTTTTTGTATCGCGCACAACGCGATCCATTCCGCTGATCGCAAAGTTCACATAGACGGGAATCGCACTTCCCAGGTGCTGCAGGATCTGATCGCTTTCATCCGGTTCAGCTTCCACCAGAAACTGATCGATGACCACGGCAGCATATTCCCGTTCGCGCAAGCGGCATCCGGCCTCTTGCAGACTCACCGCTACCTCGACGGCGAGCCCGATGCCAGACTGAAGGGAATGCGCGCATTGCTTGATGCGGGCTGACGGCGTGATTAGAAGGACCATGCCCCTCATTATGCAAGCGCCGCACCAAAACATAGCGACTGAAAACACGTGACTTGGCAAAAGATTGGCCCTATCACGTTCCGTATCGGGAAACCAGAACGAGACTACAACTCAGTCTTGGGAACCGTACTCTTTCAACTTGCGGTACAGAGTGGTCTTACCGATACCCAGCAAACGCGCCGCCAGTAACTTGTCGCCGTTCAGCTGCGCTATCGCGTTTAGGATCGTTTGCTTCTCCAACTCCGCCATCGGGATGATCTTGTTGGCTCCGTTGGCATCACCGGGCACTTCATTGGTGCCCAGGTTGCTGACCGCGGGCGGCAAGTCGCCAACGTGCAGCATTGGTCCGGTCGTAAGGGCACAAGCCCTCTCCAGGCAGTTCTCGAGTTCCCGCACATTTCCGGGCCAGTCGTAGGCGAGCATGGCCTTCATCGCATCGTCACTCAGCGTCCGTTCCTGTCCGGACGAGCGCGTCATGCGGTCAAGAAAGTGAGTGGCCAGCAGCGGAATATCCTGACGCCGTTCACGCAGGGCTGGAATCCGCAAGCTCAGCACGTTCAGTCGGAAATACAGGTCGCGGCGGAATGTCCCCTGGGCCACTCCCAGTTCGAGATCACGATTGGTGGCCGCCAAGATGCGAACGTTGATCGGGAGCTGCTTCGTGCTGCCAACCGGCCGTATCTCTTTCTCCTGGATCGCACGCAGCAATTTCGCCTGCAGATCGATCGGCAGTTCGCCAACTTCGTCGAGGAACACGGTTCCGCCTTCGGCGATTGTCAGAAGGCCGTCCTTGGAGTGCGTCGCGCCCGTGAATGCTCCCTTGACGAAGCCGAACAATTCGCTCTCAATGAGCGTCGGGACCAGTGAGCCACAGTCCACCGGAATAAAAGGCTTGTCACGGAACGGCCCCGAGAAGTGAATCGACCGCGCCACCAGTTCTTTCCCGGTTCCGCTCTCGCCCAGGATCAATACCGGATGCGTGCTGTGAGCGGCCTTGGCAATAATGCGATAGAGCTTCTCCATCTCGGGCGAACGGCCCACAATGCTGCCAAAGCCCTGCTTCGATTTGATCTTCTCGCGCAGCATGCGATTTTCCGTCTTCAATTTGAGATGGCTCACTAGGCGGTCAAGCAGCATCTTCAGTTCATCCAGGCTGAACGGTTTGGTGACATAGTCATATGCTCCGTTCTTCATGGCTTGCACTGCGGATTGCACTGTGCCGTAGCCTGTGACAACCACCACGACCGCATCCGGTTTGCGGCTTTTCATCTGGTTCAGAGCTTCCAGCCCGCCGGCACCGGGAAGACGCAGATCAAGCAGCACGGCGTCGATGCCTTGCGATTCCAGAATGCGATAGGCATGCTCAGCCGAGTCGGCGGTGAAGGCATTGAAGCCCAACGACTGCGCGATCTCGCGGCAAGCGTCCCGGATCGAACGTTCGTCATCGACGATCAGCAGATTCAGGAAATTGGCACCTTCGATCTGTGGGGTGCTCGAAACGGTCGCTTCTAACGTTGACATAATGGCTCTCACTTTCCCTCGTGATCTTGTTCTTTCGAAATCCCCGGACTTCCTGCGTCCAACACTTCTCTGACTTTTTCCAGTAGCGCTGCCCCGGTGAATGGTTTGCGGAACAACACGACCGGATCCGTTTGTTCTTCGTTCTGTGGCTCGTAGCCCGACATATGGACAATTCGTACGCTCGGTCGGAGTTCGAGCACCCGTTTCGCGAGTTCGCGTCCCGTCATTCCCGGCATCACCAGGTCCGCCAGCAGGAGGTCGACCGCCCCGGCGCTCTTCCGCAAGATGGACAACGCCTCCGCACCGTCCGCAGCTTCCAGCACTCGATAACCACACTCGCGCAGAATCCGGTGCGCAGCGCGACGAACGGTTCCGTTATCTTCCACGAGCAAGATCGTCTCGTTCGTTCGAACTGGAGAAAATCCCGCTTCGGGTATTGCTGTGGCGACTGGTTCGACAATGCGAGGCAGCAGCACTCGGACGGTTGTCCCCTTGCCTGGCTCGCTCTCTACCTCGATCGTTCCCCCAACGTTCTTCACGATGTTGTGCACGGTCGCCAGGCCGAGGCCATTGCCGCGTCCAGGAGTCTTCGTGGTGAAGAACGGTTCAAAGAGATGGGATCTGGTCTCCTCGTTCATTCCGCAGCCAGTGTCGATTACAGCCAGCATCACGCCTTGAATCGCAGCATTGGGGGGGCTGGAGCGTCGCGCACGAAGGCAGAGTTTCTGGTTTCGACTACGATGTTGCCGGTTTCAGAGATTGCGTCCCGCGCGTTCAGCACGAGATTGAAAAGAATCTGCTGCACCTGCGCGGGATCCATCCTGATGTTTCCGAGCTTTGTGTCGAGTTCGAACCTGATCTCGATTTTTTCGCCGAGCAGACGGCCCAGCAGGTTTCGCGAACTGTTGATCACCTGATTCAGGCACAGGGTGCGCGGTTCGACGCTCTGCTGCCGCGAAAAGGCAAGAAGTTGTTGAATGAGAGCCGCTCCCTGCTCGCCTGCCATGTGGATTTCTTCGGCATGACGATGAAGGCTGCTGCCTCGATCGAGTCCCGCGATCAACAGATCGCAATAGAGCATGATGCCGGTGAGTAGGTTATTGAAGTCGTGGGCAACCCCGCCGACCAGCCGCCCAACCACCTCCATCTTTTGGGCATCTCGAAGCCTCTGCCCCGCCTGTTTCCGCTCAGTGATGTCCTCGATCATCGCGATCGCAAACTGCGGCTCTCCACGCATTCCGCGCACAAGGGACACTTTCAGGTGCATCCATCCGCGGCGCTCCGCTTTGCCAACGTAACGGACCTCGTGTTCATAGACATCCCGTGCTCCTTTTGCCAGCTCTTCAAACAGCTGCGAGTCTCTGTCGCAATCGTCGAAATGGAAAAAGTCGTGGAAAAGTGAGCCCCGTAACTCGCTCCGGCCGTAACCGAGCATGCGCTCGACCGCGGGGTTGGTTTCGAGCACACGACCGTCGCTGCCGCACTGGACGATGCCGATGGGCGCGGCCTTGAAGATGGTGCGAAATCGCTGATCGCTGTCGCGCACAATGCGGCGCCGCTCGCGCTGGCTTATGTCGCGCACCGTAATAGCCAGCAGATCTCGCCCCTGCACCCGGAAAGGCGAGCAGCTTGACTCGACCTGAACTTTGGTGCCGTTCTTTCTGCGCCCCAGAAACTCGCAGACCCGCCCTCCGCTCTCACTCGCCGGGCTACTCCCTAGACTTGTTCTCGCGCATTGATAGCTTCTGGGACGGAGGCTGGACAGGGCTTTGCCGCCCATCTCGGCGCGATCCGAGTAGGCAAACAACTCTGCAAATGCTGCGTTGGCATACACAATGCGCCCGTGATCGGCGATGGCGAGACCTTCCGGACTATTCTCAAACGCGGCAATCAACTGCTCAGCATCGAGAACCTGTGTCGGGCTTGCTAGCCGCAGCGCGTTTCCCATCTCTCCAGCATTCCTATTGTCTGGGAGGTGGCCGAATGGCCTTATGGCTGGGGTCGGAAACCGAATTGGGAACCATTCGGTCACCGTGCTCAGGCTTAACTCCCTATTTGGAACGATTATGGGGACCAATCTGGGAATGCTGAAGTGCAGCCGTCACAGACCCGCGTGATGTCCTAACAGGGAGTTCCGGGAAGTGCCGCGGCTTGAAAGTGTAAGAATCCTACTGATCTTGCTCGGGAAGCAGGAGCGGCTCCGTCAACCGGAAGGTGAGGTGATGTTCTGGCCCAACGAATGCGTCTTTGGCGATCACTCCGCCAATCATCCGCCGGTCTGCAGTGGTTGCGCCCAGCAGCGGTCCGTTGCCCGGGGCAGCTTCCGCTGCCGCGAGCAGGCCGTCGCCGCTATGTCCGGCCTGGGCGACAGTCACGCTCTTCGCTTGGGAGCCTTTGATGAAACTACTGGAGGTTTGAACCATGGTGGATTTGCCCAGGATAGGAATAGAGGTCAACACGAGGCGGAGGTAGCCGGGAGACTTCGCACGCGCCGCCCTCCTGGCCTCGATGACCCTACCGATCACCACGCCGCCAACGGGGGCAATCGTCTCTCCGTTCACGACAATCGGCTCCTCGAGCAGGCCAAGGAAACGGTCACCCGTGCGTTCGGAGGCGCTTGATATTGCCGACTTCAGCCGAACGGTGATGGCCGTCCCAACAGGCAGGTTTGCTCCGGGGGGAATTACGGAACTGGTCGGAGAAATTCCCGTCTTCTGAGCTGCCCTTTCGAAAGGAAGCTCGCCATCCTGAGAGGAAGGTGCTGCGCCCGATTCGGTCGGGCTCACCGACTCCTGGCGGCCACAGCCTGACGCCATCATCAGGCCGCATGCCAAGATAGCAATCGCCGACACTTTGCGCCCCACCATGGGGTCCATCCTCCGCCGCTGCTTTGTGGAAGAACAAGTCGCAAGACGGATGCCAACGTTACTCGCCTGAAACGATGACAGTTAGCAGCAAGAAAATTCGCGTCGACGTGTAGATTTTTCGGTTCACTGCATCGAAAACACGCAATCGATGTAAAGGGTCGCTAACAAAGTCACTTGGCAAAAAGAAGACCCGGAGAGCTTGCTCTCCGGGTTTCACCTGATTCAAGAAACAACAGGGTAGTTAGTTGCTGCCCCCGCCAGATCCGGCTGCCGCACTCTGCGGTTCGTTTTCGGGCTGGACAATTACACCGTCGAACGGAGTTGCAGCAACGAAGCGCCCGTGCACCACGCTTACCCTGCGCAGCGGATAACCTGTGTCAGGACCGCGCTGCCATGTACGGCCAGTGTCCGAGCTTTCGAAGATAACACCAGTCTGAAGGCTCGTCGCCAGCATGCGCTTGCTGCCGCCATCCCAAGTGATCGAACTGATGTCCTTGTCCGGCAAGCCAGTGAGAATGTGGTCCCAGGTGGCGCCTGCATCGCCGCTGTGGAATGCACCTTCACGAGATGCCAGGAAGATCTGGGCGTCCGGGGTCACGGTTACGCCTCGGATGTTCGTCACGTACGACGCCAAGCTGCGCGGATTAAAGGTAGCCCCGTTGTCGTTGGAGACGAAGATCTTGGTGCGCGTTGCCGCGACGATCGACTCTCCGTTCGAGCCGATCGAGACGAAGTCTTTCTCGCCCTGGACGGGTCCGCCTTCCCAAGCCTTGCCCTGATCCTTACTGAAGTACACCCCATTGGTCGTGGCGGCCATCCAGCGGTCGCCCACGATTTCAAGGTCGTTGACCTTGGCTTCGAGAACAGAACGCGTAACCGTCTTCTTGGCAACCTGCGTCTTCTTAGTTCCCTTCTTGACGGTGGTGTACGAGGTCTTCTCGAAAATCACGTTGTTGATGGAGCGCCACTCGGTGCCATTGTGCTCGAGCATGTAGGCGCCATGGTTGGTACCAGCCACAAGCGCTCCGCTGCTGGCCTGCTTCAGCGTGAAGACATCCTTGCCGCCCAGGCCAGATGCCTTCTGCATCCAGTGCTGGCCACTGTCCTTGGAATAGAAGACGCCACCGAACTCGCGATCGTTGACGACGCCCACATACAGCGTGTTGGGATCCTTGCGGTCCGCGACGATCGCCGTCACGTAACGATGCGAGTAGCCGTGATTCGAAGCGGACCAGCTGGCAGCCCCGTTATTCGAAACCAGAACCCCGCTCCGATCGGTCGCAAGCAACACGTGATCCGAGTTCCGCGGATCCACCAGAACATCATTCACGACCACTTCGGGGTTGCTCACACGCTTCCAGGTCTTGCCGAGGTCCATCGTTTTCCATAAGCCCTCGGTCGTTCCGGCGTACACAATATTCGGATTCGTCGGATCCTGATGGAGCACGCGGGTGCGGCGCGCGGAGAACGGAATGCCCTGGATCTTTGAGAACTGCTCGCCTGCTGTCGTGCTCTTGTAGATTCCCGAGCAGGCGCTGGCGAAGACGTTCGATGGATCACTGTGGTTCACGATGATGGAAAACACATCGGAATCGTCGATCATGCCCTTGTTCATGTGTTCCCAATTGGCGCCGCCATCGGCAGTCTTCCACGCCAGGTGCCATGTGCCCGCGTACACCACGTTGGGATCTTTCGGATCAACCGCAATCGATTCGATGTTTTTGATTTCGGCATGATTGGCTGGAGAGATCCGTTCCCAGGACTCGCCTCCGTCGTTGCTGCGGAACACGCCATCCAGCGCACCCGCCACGAGGATATTCGGGTTTGAGGCCGCCATGGCCATCGCCCGGATCGATTTGTTGTGCATGCTGGGAAGTGTCTTCCAAGTCTTGCCGCCATCGCGTGTGCGGAACACGTCGCCAATTTGCTGGCTCTGCACACTCCACGCGGACACGTACATCACATTCGTGTCATGCGGATTCAGCGCGATGTGATCGAGAACGTACTCGTCGCCGAGGTGCGCAAAACGGGACCAATCCTGCCCGCCGTTGGTTGAAAGGAAAATGACTCCGGTGCTCGTTCCCAGGAAGATGCGATCCGGATTGTGGGGATCGTAGGTGAGGCTGCGAACATCGCCTCCATCCGGCCCCATCGCGGCCCATTGGCCGGCCCAAAGCGTCGCCGTGCAGATCAAGAAAACTGCCATTACTATCAACAACTTACCTGACATGGCTTTCGAAATCATGTGTGTTTCGACCCCTGTTGCGGACAGTATACCTTGCGGTCTGAGAGTGACAGCCTATTGGTACCCCTTCAAGTTACCTTAGGGCAGGAAAAAAAATAGGCCGGTCGGGGTCCCCGACCGGCCCTGTACTTGGTTGCTTCCTACTGGGCCTTTTTGGCTGCAGCCTTCTTCTTGGGAGCGGCCGGGTGATCGGGAACAGCCTTCACTTTGGTCTCGTCGACCGGGTCCGTTCCAGTGGAGTCGAAAGTGGCGCCTGCCGGCACGACCCAGTATTCCGCCGTCTTGGTGCCGCCGTTTCCGGTGCGCACTTCGATACGGCTAGGATCGATCGACTGCTTCGCTTCACCGCCGGTTAAGTACGCCTTGGAGTTCAAGGCGCGCTCGCCAGCCAGGTTCTTCCGCTTTTCAGTCGGTTCGGCGTTGCCCACAATGACGAGCTTCGCGTCCGCTTCCTGCTGCAGGCGCAGGGCTACGTCATCCAGGATTGCTTTGCAGGTGTTATCCACGCGCCACGGCTTCTTCGGATTCGGGAAGTCGCACTGGCTCAGCTTGCTGGCCTTCGGCGGCGGTGGTGGCGGGTTCTCGACCGTAACTTGCGTCGACGAATTCGCGTTCAGGCCGCGGGAATCGGTACATGTCGCGCTTATGGTGATTGGCCCGGGTGAGGCGCCAGTCGTGTTCAACGTGGCGACATTGCCGTTCCCCGAGATGTTGCCTCCGCTTGCGGTCCATCCCGAAACCGTCACGGGCACGTTGTCGGGACTCGTGCAAGTGCATGTCACGGTCACTGTGCCGCCGGTCTGCAGTGAGGTCGGACTGGCCGAGCAGCTCATCTGCGGCGGGTTCTTCGGCGGTTCTTTCACGGTGTAGTTAGCCGTGCAAGTCGCATCACCATTTTTCTTCACTTTGGGATCGGTGATGTGTGCGGTGACCGTGTAGTTCCCGCCTGCAACACCCTTGGTGTCGATGGATGCGGTATTGTCCTTGCCGTTTACCGTACCGCCGTTGCCGCTCCATGCGTAGGTCAGAGTGTGTTTCGGATTGAAGTTGGTGGCGCTCGCCGTCGCCGTGACCGGTTCACCCTGCATTACTTCGCCGTGATCCACAGAGCACGACGCCGCCGGTATCAACTCTGGCGCGCCGCCAAAGTTAAATACGACACCGGTGCGCAGCCGCGCACCCTGAAAACTTGCGCGCCGCAAGTCCGGCTGAGTCGCGGGGACTTCCTTCGCAAAGTTTTGCCGCGCCCATTGATAGTCGGCTTCAATAAGGCGAAGTGATAAATGCTTCATGATGGGCAAGTCGATGCCGCCGCCGAGGATGGCACCGATTCCGGTGCGCGCCCCAAAAGTTGCAGTGTTCAAATGGTTCGCGCCAAGCAACGTGTGCGCGAACAAATTAATGCCTTCGCCACGCCAGGTAAATCGTGGCCCCACTGAATATGTCTGGATGTCATTCCCACTTTTGTAATTTCCTCCGAAGTCTCCTTCCAGCGCGAAGTTCGGATGGAAGTTGTAGCCGAATGCCAGGCCGAAGCCATCCGGCATACTGGGCAACTTGAAGGGAATGACGTTGCCGCTTGCATCTGTCCCGCCGGGAATATTCCCGCCCGGGTTAAGCCATTGATATCCCGCGAACACATCCGCCTTCGGCGGTGTTTGCTGCTCCTGCGCCAGCGCGGCGCCCGAACATAGAATGAGTGATAGCGTCAGGAAAAGGCCGAGCCACATCCTCCGGCCATATCGTGAACCGCAACAGAGTGACATGTAATCCTCCGGAACTAGACCATCAACATTGAAACTTAAGGTTTGACCGAGAAAGCCTTTCTGGAATTGCCCAGAGACGCCGCGAAGACGGACTGCGTTGCGACGCAAGATTCTACAGCAACAATAGGCCAAAGCGGAACTTCCGCGACGGATTTATCTGCGCTCAGCATCAGCATTTGCAACGGGAAAGCCCCGATGTCGGGGCCTCGTCGTCTCAGTTTGACATACAATTTTTGGGAAGTCCGTCCCTTTGAAAGTTCGAACTCACATCAAACTCACCTCGTCTCGAACTTAGTGCCGAGGCTCCCTTCGCTTGCTAGAGCATGTGAGAAACCGGAATAATGGGTTGGGAGACTATGAGCCAAGAGAAAGTTCTGATTGTCGAGGACGAAGAGAACGAGCGTACTGGGTTGGCGGAGGTCGTTTCTTCGTGGGGATATCGGGTAGAAACTGCAGCCGACGGTTTGGAGGGTTGGGAAAAGGTTACCCGTTGGTCGCCGACCATCATCGTTACCGATCTGAAAATGCCCCGCTTAGGGGGCATGGAACTTCTGGAGCGCCTCGCCGAAAATCAGAGCAGCCAAACCATCGCGGTCATCGTGATGACTGCGCAAGGCACAATCGATAGCGCCGTACGTGCCATGCGCATGGGCGCATACGACTACATCACCAAGCCCATTGATACCGACCGCCTCCGCACCATTCTTGAGAAGGCGAGCGAACTGCTCGGCACGAAGGTGGAACTGGAGGTCCATCGCCGCAAGCTGAGAGACTCCGGGTCCCTCGGTCAATTGGTTGGAGCCTCGAAAAAAATGCAGGAAATCTTTAGGCTGATTGAAATGGTTGCTCCCAGTACTGCGTCCGTACTGATTACCGGGGCAAGCGGCACCGGCAAAGAGATGGTGGCGCGTACCATCCATGATCTCAGCCCCCGTCGAGTGAAACCGTTCGTGCCGATCAACTGCGCCGCGATTCCCGAGACGTTGATCGAGAGCGAGATCTTCGGCCACGAAAAAGGTGCGTTCACTGGAGCACTCGAGCGCCGTACTGGCTGCTTCGAACTTGCCGAGGGCGGCACGCTGCTTCTGGATGAAATCGGCGAGATGCCGGTCGGCACGCAGGCGAAGCTCTTGCGTGTACTCGAGGACCGCAAGTTACGGCGTCTCGGCAGCAAGGTTGAGACCTCAGTCGACGTTCGTGTGCTGGCGGCGACAAACAAAATTCCCGACGAGGCCGTCGCCCGTGGGGAGCTTCGCAATGACCTCTATTACCGTTTGAACGTCTTCAACATTCATATGCCTTCTCTTCGAGAGCACAAGGAAGACGTTCCCGAGCTGGTGCAGACCTTGCTGGCCGAAATGAATACCAAGCACGGGCGGAAAGTCGCCACGGTCAGCGAGGCCGTGCTCAACCAGTTCAGCAACTATTCATGGCCCGGAAACGTCCGTGAGTTGCGAAATACTCTCGAGCGCGCGGTCATCGTCTGTGATGGGGCAATCGTCGAGACCAAGCACCTGCCGCCAGGATTTGGACAAGTCGCCGTGCGACAGCCAGCCAATGACCCCGATTCCGTGCGGCTGGGCGTGGGAACCACAGTGGGTGAAGCGGAAAAGATGCTGATCCTGAAAACCCTGGAAGCGACCAGCAACAACAAAACCAAGGCTGCGGAGATCCTGGGCATCAGCCTGAAAACTTTACACAACAAGTTAAAGGAGTACGGGAGCGCCACTGCGGATGCGGTTTCCGGAAAGGAAGAGTAGACTCCGGTATCGGCTTCCCCCGCCGACGGAGCAACTCCGCCTCCGCGCCACGCGTCAACTCTGATCGATGCGGCGTAAAACGAAAATCGTGCTGGCCATCACCTTCATGGTAGTGGTGATGGTCTCTGCGTTCTCCTACCTCTACGTCTCGCTGCTCGTCCGGAACTGGATCAGCCGTGCCGATGAGAGCGCGAAGATGTTCAATCTAACGGCGGCCTACGTCGCCGCGAACGCCGTGCCCGACCTCGCCAGCACCCGCATCGATACCGATAACCCCAAGGCTGTCTCCGCCGCAATCGAAGCGTACATGCGCGAGGACGCAAACCTGAATGACATGATCGATTCGATTGCGGGCAGCAATACGTCGGTTTACGACGCCGCCGTGGTCGATCTCGACAATCGCGCTCTACTTCACAGCAACTCGCAGTTGATCGGCAAAGTGCTTTCCACGCGGCCGGCGCTGTCCGACCTGCAAAACGCTCATCTCCGCGATCAGCTTCGCATGATTTACAGCGCGCCCCAAGTCTATGACGTCAGCGCACCGTTGGATTTGAATCACACTCGATTCGGTACCGTCCGCGTCGGCATATCCACTGTGTTCCTGCGCGACGAACTGACCTCGCGCCTGCGCCACGCGATTGTCTTTTCGGTCGCATCGATTTTCTTCTCGATCCTTTTGGCCGCCTTTATTGCGAACGTCGCCTTAGGCCCACTCAAGGAAATCAGCCGCAACCTCGACAGCGTGTCCGAAGGCAGCACAGACAGTTTCACGGACGACGAATCCAATCACGACGAATACGGTTTAGTCACGTTGAAGATCGCGAACCTCGGCCGGCAGATGCGCGACGCAAAAGAAATCTTCTCCGCCCTGAAGGACAACGTCGACCAGCTCATGGCGAACCTGCAGGACGGCCTGATGCTGTTCACCCGCGACTCGCACATCGTCCTGGTCAGCGCTTCCGTGGAGAGGTTCCTGGGACGCCCGCGCCGCGAGATGCTAGGACGCCGAGCCAGCGACGTCTTTTCCAGTAACAGTTCTTTAGGAGCACTGCTGCTCGACAGCTTCGAGCACCGTCGCCCAATCGCTCAGCGCGAGATGGAGTCCGCCAACGGTCGCCGCGTTCAGGTCTCGCTCGATTTCATCCAGGACAAGACCACGCAGATTGGCGCCTTGCTGATCATGCGGGATTCCGAATCCGTACGTCGCCTCGAAGATGAGATCGAGATGTCTCGCCGGATGTCGGCCGGCAGTCGCCTCACGCGCGGCGTTGCGCATGAAGTGAAGAACCCCATCAACGCAATCGTTCTTCACCTGCACCTTCTCCAGAACAAGCTGCAGCAAGCTGATCCCGGCACTCGCCGCCACATCGACATTATTGGGAACGAGATTCACCGGCTCGATCGCGTTGTCCAGATTCTCGTGGATTTCACCCGGCCCCGTGATCTCAAGCTCGAGGAAGTCGATCTCAGGAGGTTGTTGGACGATGTCGCCTTACTGGCGTCTCCCGATGCCGAACAACATGGCGTCGCGATGGTAAAAGATCTGCCTTCTCAGCCGTTGCTGGTCAAAGTCGATACCGACTTCGTGAAGCAGGCGATTTTGAACATCATGATCAATGGAGTTCAGGCGATGCCCGACGGCGGTACGCTCACGGTCAGCGTCCGGCGGGAGGAAGGCATCGTGGTAACCGAGATCCGTGACACCGGAACCGGCATCCCGAAAGACGTGCAGGAAAAGATCTTCGAGCTCTACTTCACGACCAAGAAGGGCGGCAGCGGGATTGGTCTAGCCCAAACCTACCAGATTCTGCAGTGGCATTACGGCTCAGTCGACTTTGAATCTGTCGACGGCAAGGGAACCACGTTCCGCCTTCGCATACCACTAGTGGAACCGGCGACCGATTCGATGCGAGAAGTCGTCTCTCGCTCGGCCAGCTAGCAGGCAGTCATGCCACCGGCCTCCCCGCGCAACAATGTCCTCGAAAGCACGCTGCTTTTTACAGCGAATTTTCGCTTCGATCCGGGTTGGCAGAGACCTTCCCAGGGAATAGAATCGATCCGTTGTTGAACATTCAGGCGACCCACAGGATTGGTATGTATCTGGCCGGCATACTTGGACTGTGTGCGCTACTGCTTTCCCCGGCTCTGGGAACGGGCAGCGGTCGCGCATTCTTCCTCTCTAGTCAACAGGCTGCTCCGGTCTCACCAACGCCGTCGAGTCAAGGGCAAACCCCATCGACTCCCGCGACGGATCAGTCGCCTGCCGGGCAGCAAACGTCCGACACTAAAAAGCCCGCGCCGACCAAGAAGAAGACTCGTCGCAAAAAGGCTGCTCCGTCCGCGAGCGAGGATCCACAGAAGACGGTCGTTCGCAAAGGGGGAACAGGCGACACGACGGTGCAGTTGGCTCCGGCGATGAACGCCGCCGAAGCCTCACGCCAGCGTGAGGCGACAAAGCAGTTGCTGACATCGACAGATGCGAATCTGCAGAAGCTGTCGGAACGACAATTATCGAAGGACGAACAAGACACGGTCGCCCAGATTCGCGAATTTATGCAGCAGGCGAAAACGGCTGACTCCAAAGGTGATCTGGAGCGCGCCTCGAAGCTCGCATCCAAAGCACACCTGCTCTCCGAGGCATTAGCCAAACCCTAGGCGAACCTGAAAATCGCTCCTGTCCGTGTCCGGAGCGCAACGATACTATTTCGCTTTGGCGCGCGTCGGCGTCTCGACTTTCTCCAGCAGCTCTTGCGCCGGTTGCTGCAGTGGTCCGTGAATCGACACTACTTGCACCAGCACCTCTTTCGCCTCCGCCCTGCGATTCAGCTTCGCGTACGCAAAGCCGAGCCGGTACATCGCGGTTGCGTACGCAACATCATCCTGTCCCTTGAGTAAGGCGGACGCCGACTTGAACTCTGGAATCGCCGCGGCCGTTTTGTCCTGTTTCATGTATGCGTAGCCGAGCGTCGAGTGGGCCACGCCCGCTGAAAGCTTGCGGGACTTGTCGGCATCGGGTGCCTCGGCCTTCGCCAAGGTAATGACCCTCTGCGCGTAGGTCGCGGCCTTCGCTACGTTCGCTGGTTTCGCATCTTCCACATACACGTTGGAAAGCATCAACAGTGCAGGGAGGCTATTGGGGTTCGACTGCAAACTCTTTTCTCCGAATGCGATCAGGCGCGCTGAATCGTTTAACTGTCCTGGGCCCAGCGTGAACATCGCATATTGCGAAACCTGTTCCTGATAGTGCGAATTAGGGAATGCTGCCGCGAAGCGCTCGATGTACGCCATGCGCATCTTTGCGTCCTTCTCGTCTGCGATCGCGTTGAAGCCGACACCGTCCAGGAAATCATGTCCGCTCTTGGCAGCCTCTTGATCGGCGGCGACCCGCACCGCAAAATCCTGATCGCTGATTCCCTCCGGCTTCGGTTGCTTGGCAATGGACTCGTAGAGCTGTCCGCCTTTCTCGGCGTAGTCCATGATCTTCGCATCGTTCTTCAGCTGCTGCGCGATTCCCGCCTGACTTACAAGGATGTCGAGGTCCCTGGGCGAACCGACAAGCGCTTTGTCCCCATATTCGAGGGCTTTGGGTAGATCTCCAGCCGCTTGGTACTCCTGAGAGACTTGCCAGTTGCCGTACGCGACGGCGGCCGGATTCCCAGAGAACTTCTGCACGAAGTCCTGATAGAGAGCGACCTTTTTCTGGGAGTCTGTTTCTTTGGAGATCTCCTGAAGCGCCTGATCTTCGGGCGTTCCCGCGGGGATCACAATCTTGTCAATTTGCGCAAAACTCAGAGAGGAGAACAAAGCGACCAACGCTGCCAAAAATCGCGAAATGCGCTTCACGGCCCACCTCCGCTCGTCGAGAACGAATTCCAACTTTGACTTAACGCGCGACATGCTAGCGCCGAACGGCCACCCATACAAGGGAAAGAATCACATCGCTTGCCCCGTGGCCCATCGAATTTCGAGGCTCTGAACCTCGGTGAAAATTGGCGCGCTCGTTCCTTCTCATTTAGATTGAGATATGCGCGCCATTTTGCAGAAGCGGGCGCTTCGGTTCGTTTTGCTGGCCAATGTCGTTTCGATGCTGGGGAGCGGGATGAATTCGGCCGCTGTAGCCTGGCACATCCTTCAAGCAACTCACTCCGAGATGGCCCTCAGTACGCTCGCCGTCCTGCAGACTCTGCCGGCGATGCTCATGCTGCCCTTCACCGGAGTCATCATCGACCGCGAAGACCGCCGACGTCTCGTCATGACGCTCGACGCAGCCCGGGCCATCGTCATCGCGGCCGTCGCGTATCTCGCCTTTCGTCATCGAGTACAGGTCTGGCAGCTCTACCTGATGAACATGCTGGTCGCAGCTGGCTTCTGGATGTTCTGGCCAACCATCACGGCTTTGATCCAGGAACTCACGCCTGAAGGCGAATTCATCGAGGCGAATACCTTCCTGCTGGCAGGCATTCAAGGCGGATGGCTGATGGCCGGTGCGATCGTCGGATTCGTCTATAACCACATCGGACTGGGCGGTGTGTTGGTGATCGACGTCAGCACTTACGTGGTGTCGTTCTTGTGTTACTTTGCGGTCCGCAAGGGACGGCATGTCGTGCCGCGTCCCGAGGAGTTACGCGCCGACATCGCGGCGGCCGAGCAAGCTGAAAAGCGTTTCTGGCACGAACTTTGGGAAGGCGTGCAATTCCTGCGCGAGCGTCGCGGCGTTGTGCTGTTGGGGATCAGCTGGGCTTTGTTTCTCGGCGCGATGTTGACTGGAGTCGTCGTGACGCCCTCGCTGAGCGACCGTGTCTTCCATGCTGGGGCAGTCGGCTATGGGTGGTTGAATGGCGGTTGGGGAGTGGGTGCGTTCCTGAGCGCGCTTTATGCGCCACAGGTCATCGCACGACTCGGTTGGCGGCTCTCGATTGCCGTCTGCATGGCGCTGCTCGCCACTGGAATGATGCTGTCTCCCTTCGCGGGCTTCCTCGCCATTGCCGTGTGTCTGTACGGCATCATGGGTTCGGCACGCGGCGTCAGCGGCGTCGCGATGAATACGAGCCTGATGGAGCAGGTCCCGAAGCATTTCATGGGACGCGTGCAAAACACCTTCTATTTCGTTGGGACATTCCTGCAGATCACGTTGAGCGTCAGCGTGGGATGGATGGCACAGAGAGTAAGCCTCGCCGGCGGCTTCGCTCTGATCGGAAGTATGTACATCTTTGCGTTCATCAGCGCCGCCTGGCCCGTCGAAGGTGCTCAACCCGTCGCGGAAGCTGCGGACTAAAGCGAACACGAGCTAGTCGCTCGTGGATTTACGCCTGTTTTTCCGCGCTCTCGCGGTTTCTCTCGTTCTCTGTGGTTATTAGCCCTTCTCGGGACTCGTTACTCGCAACTCGAAACTGTTATCCTCTCCAATTCGATCTCACCCAGGAGACCGCCATGTCCTACAACCTCGAAGGCCGGAACGCTGTCGTCTTTGGAGTTGCGAACAAACGATCCATTGCGTGGTCGATCGCGCAAGGCCTGCACGCGGCGGGCATGAACTTGGCCTTGACCTACCAAAACGAGCGCCTCGCCGAGGAAGCCAAAGACCTGATCGATTCCCTTCCCGGAGCTCAGGGCTTCATGTGCGACGTCTCCAAGGACGAAGAAATCGCCAGCACCTTCGCAAAACTCAAAGAACACTATGGCAAGCTTCACGTTCTCGTGCACAGTGTTGCTTTCGCCCCAGCAGCTGAACTGGAAGGAGAATTTCTCAATACGAGCCGCGAAGGATTCCGCATCGCCCACGACGTCAGTGTCTATTCGTTGATCGCCGTCGCGCGCGCCGCGGCGCCGCTCATGGAAGACGGCGGCAGCATCATCACGATGACCTATTACGGCGCCGAGAAAGTGGTCCCGCACTACAACGTCATGGCAGTGGCGAAGGCAGCCCTGGAGTGTTCGGTGCGCTATCTTGCCTTTGATCTTGGCAAGAAGAAGATCCGTGTCAACGCCATCTCGGCCGGCCCGATCCGAACTCTGGCCGCGCGCGGAATCTCCGGCTTAAGCGACATGCTCAAAGCACATCGCGAAACGGCCCCCTTACAGCGCAATGTAGAAGTGGCGGAAGTAGGATCGGCCGGCGTGTTCCTCGCCTCCGATGCCAGCTCCGGCATTACCGGGGAAACACTCTACGTCGACTGCGGCTACAACATTATGGGATTCAAGCCCGTCGCTCAGGAACCGAAAGGCTGATCGCCGCACCGAACAGAACAATGGAGAAGAGACTGATCCTCGTGTTGTTTTCGGCCGCGATTCTGTTCGCAATGGTTCGCGAATGGAAAGCGCCAACGGCATGCTTACGCCTTCCCACTCTGTGCATCCTACGCACTCCGTAGCCCCGCGCTAATCTCATTTCCGGCTTGAGGAAACGAAGCAGCGGGCGTCCCCGCCTGTCCCAAGACGGTTCCAGTGAGATGAATCCAGCGTGTCGATCGAGCCCTATTGTGTCGGCTGCTTTTTCTTCTGCATTTTTCGCCGGATGTCAGGCCAGAACTCTTTCACCACCAACGTGATCGTGTCGTATCCGACTTGGGTTCCCCACACGCTGAGGGTATTGGCCACAGTCTTATCTTCATGGGGATGATAGCTGTAGGTCGAGATGCCTGACGACAAGGCGCTCCCCACAATCTCGGAAATGTTGAACTGCCGGTGCCCCGAATCTGTGCGCGTCACGAAGATGCGGCTGATCGCGTAACCCGTCCGGTGCGTAAAACTGCCTTGGCCCGATTGGAAATACCTCGGATCCTGCCGCAGAAGGCTGGGCAAGATGGCGCCCGTCATATAGTTCTCGATCGTTCCATCGGCGAAGTAGGCTCCGAACCGTTTCCCATAACCCTCTGCTCCTTGCCCGTATCCCGCCTCGCTGTCGTCCGCTTGGCTGATTCCCGCCAGGAAGGCGTACCACGGGATCTGCACATAATCGAACGATCCCTTGGTCACGACTTTGAATTTCTCTTTCGTCGACAGCGGCGGAACCTGGCCCGCATTCTCCAGTGTCAGGAAATTCGGCAGGGCATAGAATAGTCGGTCCTTCGAAACACTTTCAGGCTTATTCTTGTCGGGGTTTTGCGCTTTTTGGGCGTCCTGTGGCTGCTGGCCGGGTTGAGGAGCAGAAGGTTGAGATTGAGGCGTAGATGACGGAGCCTGGGGTTGTGACAGGCTTGAACTCGGCTGAGGGGCGTCGGGTGTCTGCGCTTGCGACGAGGCTGGCCACGCTGCGCAGCACACGAATAATGTCGACAACAGAAATGGAGAGATTTTCACGTTTCGGCTGACTCCAGTGTCTGGACTATGGAAATCCCTTTGCGCTGCGCGGAGTTCAGCGGCTCGTTACCTGGATTTTCCGGTCGTTCTCCCCAATTCGCTCGAGAGTGATCTCGACGTCCCGATCGCGCACAAAGCGCGCAAACTTCTCTCCCCACTCTATCAGGAGGACGCTGTCTTCGGCGATGAGGTCCTCGATGCCCAGCGTCTCCAACTGCCGTGGCGTGTCAACTCGATATAAATCAATATGATAGAGACTGGCCAGAGGCCCACGGTACTCGTGCACCAGCGTGAAAGTCGGGCTCGTGACGTTCTCCTCCGAGGCCGCTTGGAACGCGGAGGCGATGCCCTTGATGAGGGTGGTCTTTCCTGCACCCAGATCGCCGCGCAGTAGGACCAACTTTGGGGGCGCGAGCAGGCGCGTCAACGTCCGCCCAAAGGCAATCGTCTCTTCGGCCGAGTGGGTAGTGATCTCGCGTGTCGGCATGCCGATTCAAGCTACGGCATAAGTATAGCGAGAGTTCAGAGCCCAGAATGAAGTCGTTAATTTCCGGCTGTTTGCGCTAAAACAACGATTTGGGCGTCGACGGCAGATTTGCGCTCACTCCGAGATAACTCTGATCCGACACGGACTGCAGCGCCATGCGCAGGTTGCGATGATCATCATCGCCAAGCGCGATGAAGCGGAACGGCTGCAGTGTGCCGTCGGTGGCCTTGCGAGTAGGCGGAAGCATCTCCGCCATTCCGATCACGGTGCCGACTTTTGTCTGGAAGCCGATCTCGACAAAGTCACCTTGGCTCAGCGGCTTGACCAGCTTCAGCAGACCGCCGGTGACAGAGATCGAATAGAGTTTGCCTCGAGAGCGCTGGCCGTCGTCAAACCGGATGGCAGCTAGAACGGAACCGCCTAGCTGCACCCGGGCCGCGCGCCGCGTTGGGTGCGGTTGGGGGAAATGGGTCATAGCCGAGATGGACTATGAGGGACAGATGGCACTTTCGGGTAGATTACGGCCGAACTAGTCCGAAATCACGCTTTTTCGGACGTCCGGATGACACATAACCCATTGTGCCAGCAGCAGATGGTGCTATTGACCAATCAGATAATGGTCGAAAGCGTCTTCACCACCGTTAAAACAAGTCCGGACTACCCTTGGAAAAGGGATCAGGAAGACAGAGTCATCCTTCGCGCCAAAGCCTCAAATCTCGGATCAGAGCGCAGATTGTCGAGCCGCGCGTCTGCGTTCCAATGCCAAGACAGGTCCAAACTTTTCTCTCGACACGCTTTTTCCAGATATTCGAATGCCTTGTCCTTCTCATCGAGGCTGGCGTACACGGTGGCAATCAAATAAGGCGAAACGTACGATCTCGCGGATTTTCTTTCCAGGTCGCTGAGGATCTTTCTGGTCTCTGATTTCTTTCCGATGCCAGCATATGCATGCGCCAAGGCGGCGGTCGCGTCCTGGTCTCCACCTGAAATCTCGACGGCCTGCTGATACTCCGAAATCGCCTCCAGACCTTTTCCTGTGCCCTCGTAGCCGATGCCAAGATAATAGTGTTCAAGCCATTCCGTCGGGTTCGAAATGACACCCCTTCGGGCCGCTTCGACTAAATGCTCGTAATCCCGCATTAAGTAATACGTGCCGGCCTCGGTCAGAGCTGAACTCGGGCTCGGATCCATCTCGATACTTTTCGCTAATTCGGCCAAAGCCTCGCTTCGCCGGCCATGCATGCCGAGAAACTCCGAATGATCCTCGTGCGCGCAACTGTAACTGGGAGCCAGAGCGATTGCTTGGTCAAATTCCCGTTCGGCGGCCTGCGAGTCCCACTCGTATCGCCACCTCAGCATCGCGAGCGTGTCGTGCGCTTCGCCAATACTGTCGTCCAGTTCGAGTGCCTTGTGCACAGCCTCTTTCGCGGACCGATAAGCAACCTCCGGCGGCAGCTGCCGGAAAAAGGCCAGATACACATACGAATCGGCCAACCCCGAGTAGGCCAGGCCGAAGTTTGGATCCTTTGCGATCGCCTCTTCGAAGTAGCGCTTCGCCTTCTGCAACTCTTGCCCTCTCGTAAATTCCGTGGTCAGGTAGTAGCGCCCGCGCAGGTACGCTTCAAAAGCCTGCGGATTGACCGGACGGGCCGCGAGTCGCAGCCGAGCCTCGTGCTCGGGAGTTACCTGCGCGCGCACCTGTTGCGCGATCGCTCGAGCCACCTCGCTTTGCAGGCTCAGAACATCCCCCAGGTCGCGCTCGTACGTCTCGGCCCAGAGGTGTTGATCTTTGACCGCGTTTAGCAGTTGAGCCCTGACCCGCACCCGATTCCCCGATCTTGTCACAGATCCTTCGACGACACCGTCTACGTTCAACTCGCGCGCAATCTCCGGCAAGCTCTTCTTTGTCCCCTTGTAACGCATCACGGACGTTCGGGAGGTCACCCGCAGCGCGCTGACTTTTGCCAGATCTGTGATCAACTCTTCCGTCATTCCGTCGACAAAATAATCCTGCGACGAATCGCCCGAGAGGTTGTCGAGGGGCAGGACAGCGATCGAATGCAGCGATGGACCTGCACTCTTCGGACGCGAAAGCGTCGGCACCAGCCAGAGGGCGAACCCAAGAAGGACAATCATAAGGAACACAACCGCAATTGCTGCGCGCGCACTGGAACGCAACGCGGGTGGTGCCCCACGCTCGACTTCCTTTGGACCGTCAGGACTCTGGTCCCGCATGGGTACGACGGGCAGATTGCCGTGGACCTCATTCACCGGGGCAATGAACCGGTATCCTCGGCGCGGCAACGTCTCGATGTAGCGCGGCGTGGCGGCGGAATCGCCCAACGCTTCACGAATGCGAGCGATGGCGTTGTGCAAACTATGGTCAAAGTCGACGAAGGTATCCTCGGGCCAGACCTCTTGTCGGAGTTCGTCCCGAGTGACCAGTTCCCCACTGCGCTTTAACAAGACGGCCAGAACCTGGATAGGCTGGCCTTGCAAGCGCAGCTTTACCCCGCTCTTTCGAAGTTCGCCAGACCGGAAGTCCAGCTCAAAACCATCGAAACGCAAGACAGTCGCGCTTTTTACAGGAACCGACATTTCACGCCCTAAAACTGGCCCAAGGCTACCACAAGCGGATTGTCTGGGAGACTGTCCCTCCGTGGTCAAAGAGTCTCTTTATTTGTAACGGTTTAACAAGGGAGAAAACTTTGGGGAACGATGGAGGCCGCTGGGATTGAGCTTGGGCACTACTCCGCGAGACATTCTCTCTCTGTTGCAGCGCACGAGTCATGCGCTGGCGGCCCCCAGCCAGTAGTCGCGTTTCGAGCGCAAAACTTGAAATCGAAAAGGAGATCCCAAACATGAAACTCCCCGCACTGACATTTGCTCTACTGGCTGGGTGGCTGTTGTTGGCTACTAACTCGCAGGCCGCCGCGCAGGAGAATCCCTCCGGCCCAACTCCGGTGCAGGTCGTTGCACTGGATGAATGCGATCCCACCACCTTCAATGCTGTTATCGGACCGGACTTCTGCAAGAACATAGCGCTGGGCTTTTCCACTACATTCAACGACTTGTTCGCTAAGGCTGCGGCCGGCAGTCCGGACCCGAACTGGGATTTTGAACCGGACACAGTCACGATCAAGAGAGGAACGCCTCTTGTCGTCGTGGACCAGGGTGGTGAGCCTCACACTTTTACCGAAGTGAAGGAATTTGGCGGCGGCTTCATCGATGGCTTGAACCACGGAGAACCGACGGCTCCCGAGTGTGCGGGCGGCTTCGGCAAGGTGTCGGTGGCGAGGACCCGAATCCTGCAGGGCAGCCAGTTGCAGGTCAATGGACTTTCTAAGGGCGAGCACCTGTTCGAGTGCTGCATCCATCCGTGGATGCGTGTGAAAGTCGAAGTGAAGTAGCGGTTCAAAAGCGTGCACCGGTCTTTCGACCGGCGACTTGAGGGGGAGGCGCGATCGATGAATCCGGCGGAGCCTGGCTTTGGGAGGACGGCCAGATGCTTCGCCGGCGTTCCTTTAAGCGCCGGCTACTGCTGACCCTCGAAATCTGACTTCTGATCGTCCGCTGGCTTCCCGCACGCGCCGCATGGCTTCGGGAAGCGCACCGATCAGGTCGGTCGCCACCAGGGACTGCTCTCCCGTCGTTTCGCATGCAACATCTCCGGCCAGACCGTGCAAGTAAACTGCGGCCGTGACTGCCTCGACGACTCGCCTCGGATTCTGCGCGATCATTCCGGCGACCATCCCGGTCAGAATGTCGCCGGTTCCGCCCGTTGCCATTCCAGGATTGCCCGTCGTGTTGACCCAGACCTCGTCATCAGGCTGCGCGATCAGCGTCCGGTGTCCTTTGAGCACGACAATCACCTTGTGCTCAGTTGCGAAACGCCGTGCCACAGCGATGCGATCCTTCTGAACGTCAGGAATCGAGAGCCCGGTTAGCCGTGCCATCTCGCCAGGATGCGGCGTGATCACCAGCGGGCGGCCTTCGCCATTCAGCTTGCCGGCCACACCTTCGAACGCATTCAGCCCATCCGCATCGAGCACCGTCGGAATCCGATATTTCTCGATAACCGTGCGCACGAACTCCGACGTTTCCGGATTCCGAGAAATCCCCGGTCCGATTGCCAGCACGGTCTTTCCTTTCGCGAGTTCATCGAGATGACCGTACTCGAGCGCGCGTAGCGAAATCGTGCCCGCATCCGTTTCCTGCAGCGGCTCCGTCATCAACTCGGGATGAAAACCAGCCACGGTCGGGAGAACAGATCTTGCGGTCGCAACTGTCGCCAATCCTGCCCCCATTCGAAGGGCCGACATTCCCGCCATCGCAGCGGCGCCAGCTTTGCCCAAAGAACCGCCGATGACCAAAGCGTGTCCGTAGCTACCCTTGTTGGCCTCAGCGGGCCGCGGACCAATCAATGATGCAATCTCGCTGGGGACAATCAGGTTCAGCTTCAACGAAGACACGATCGCTTCTGGCGGAGACCCGATTGGCGCGATGACCGTGGGACCGGATGTCAGAGCGCTGAACACATGCGCTGGACGCGCGGCCGTGAAAGTCACAGTGGCATCGGCGCGCGCTGTCGGCCCTTGTTGAGTCGTGAGTCCATCCGCATCTGAGCCCGAAGGAATATCAACCGCCACAACCGGAAGCGCCTGTGCGTTGATGCGCGCGATCGCATCCCCCAACAAACCGGTGACTGGCGGACGAAAGCCCGTTCCAAGAAGCGCATCGACGATCAGATCGACCTCCAGTGCGCCCCGGGCAATGTCGGAGTCAAGCTGCTCCTCATTCGTCACAACCACTGGCATGAACCCCATGCGCCGAAACATCTGGGCGGCATCTCCGCGAAGGTCTGATGGATCCGTCATCAGGAGAACCCGCACTTCTTTCTCCGCTTCGCGCAGCTTGCGAGCCACAACGAATCCGTCGCCACCGTTGTTCCCCTTGCCGCAGACCACGGCGATTCGCTTGGCCTGTGGGTACTCGGTGAGCACAAACTGCGCCACGGCGGCTCCGGCGTTCTCCATCAGGTTGAGCGACGGCACATCGAATTTCTCGCTGGTTACGCGATCGATCTCGCGCATCTCGGCCGCGCTGACGATTTTCATGATCGGCTGCCCGCCATCTGTTCCACCTGGCGGAGTTGGGAGGGTTCGCCCATGGCGATGAGGAAGTCTCCTGCTTCGATGCGATCGTCCGGCGAGGGATTGAAGCGCATTCCCTGCGGCCGCTTGATGGCCAGTACGATTACGCCGCGTTCCTGGCGGATGCGCGAGGTCTCAATGGTTTTCCCGGCAAAGGTCGATCCTGGTCCAACCGAGATTTCGCCGATTTCAAGATCCATTCCCAGATGAGTCGTTGCTGTATCGAGGAAGCTCACGACGTGGGGGCGAAGAAACGTCTGCGCGATACGCTGTCCCGCGAAAGCATAAGGCGAAACCACAAAATCGGCGCCCGCCGTGACGAAATGCTTCTCGGCGTCTTCCTCGCTCGCGCGCGCAATGATTTTGAGCTTCGGACTCAGCCCACGTGCCGTGAGAATGATGTACAGATTAGCCGCATCGGTTGTAGTGGCCGCAACCAATCCGCGCGCGCGCTCGATGTGCGCGTCGCGCAGCGTCTGCTCCTTGGTCGCGTCACCGATCAACATCAGCCAGGATTCGTTGCTGAAACGCGCCGCCTTGGCTTCGTTGTTTTCGACAATGACGAATTGCGCCGGCCTGCGCGCCAGCTCGCGAGCCGCGCTGCGCCCGACGCGTCCCGCGCCACAAATGATGTAGTGCTCGGTGAGCCGGTCAATCTCGCGTTCCATTTTCCGCCTGCCAAAGAAGCTGCGCAGCTCGAATTCTAGCAAAGCCTGCGTGAGCGCCCCGATCGCCAGAAACACCAGCGACACACCGGCAACGATCACACCCACGTTGAACACGCGGCCTGCGTGTGAAAGAGGATGCGTCTCCTGGTACCCGATAGTCGTAAGGGTCGTGATCACCATGTAGAAGCCATCGAACCACGACCAGCCCTCGATGAAATGAAAGCCCGCCGTCCCCGCAAGAATCACGAGCGCGAGGGCGGTAACGATCAGGCGCAAATTGTGAAGAGCTCTCATAAGAGCAAGAGTCAGCTCCGGTCATCGGTATTCGCTATTCGGTTCTCGGCGCATGGTGCGTAAAACGATGCTGCTCGTTCGCCGAAGATCGAATACGACAACCGAAAACCGATCCCTGACCAACGGTGCACTATAAAACACAAAAGCCTTCCGCGCAGCGCGGAAGGCTTCGTAAGTAAACAGTGTCTCTCAGTCCGCCATCGTAGGCTCAGTCTTTGGCTCGGGTGCGCCAGCCGCGAGCGCCTGCACGCGGCTGTGGTGGCGGCCATAGGTGAAGTACAAAACCATGCCGATGATCAGCCACACGATCAGACGAATCCACGTGTCGCCCGGCAGGCCGGCCATCATCAGCAACGAAATGACTATGCCCATAATTGGAACGAACGGCACCATCGGCGTGCGGAAGGGGCGCGGCAGGTCGGGATTGGTGCGGCGAATCATCCACACACCCGCACAGACGATCACGAACGCCAGCAACGTTCCGATGCTCACGAGCTCGCCGAGAATCGCGATTGGAATCACGGAAGCGAACACGGCTACGAAAAGCCCCACAAAGATGGAGGAGATATAGGGAGTGCGAAAACGAGTGTGCACGGTACTGAACCAGGTCGGGAGGAGCCCATCCTTCGACATGGAAAAAAACACGCGCGACTGTCCGAGCAACATCACCACCATCGTGCTGCTCAATCCGCAGATCGCTCCCAACTTGACCAGCAGGCTGCCCCAGCGAAGACCGGCCTGGTCAATTCCGACCGCGATCGGATCCGGTACGTTCAGCGTGCTGTACTTCACCAGTCCGGTAAGCACGCCTGCTACGAGGATGTAGAGAATCGTGCAAATCACCAGCGACCCGAGAATGCCGATCGGCATGTCTCTCTTCGGATTTTTTGCTTCCTGCGCGGCCGTGGAGACGGCGTCAAACCCGATGTAGGCGAAGAAGATCACACCTGCAGCGCGAATCACTCCGGACCACCCATACTTGCCGAACTCGCCCTCGTTCGGCGGCAGGAACGGCGTCCAATTCGCCGAGGCAAGGCTCGAATGCCGCATGATGTATGCGATGCCAATGCCGAGAAAAATCAGCAACACGGTCACTTTGACGACCACGATGAAGGAATTCAGGTTGGCCGATTCCTTGATGCCAATCACCAGGATGGTCGTGACCAGCGCAATACCGAGAAATGCCACGAGGTTAAAAACACCCGTCGCATGCGGCAGGGTGGCAGGATCGACATGCGCCGCTTTCAACGTCATGCCGATCCGGCGAATCGACTCCCATCGGTTGTTGTAGAAAACGAATTCGGCTCCCGGAGTTCCCGCCAACTGTGGAGGAATATGGATGCCGAGGTCCTGCAAAAAGCTCAGAACGTACCCACTCCACCCCGACGCCACCGTGGCGGCCCCGAACGCGTACTCGAGAATCAGGTCCCAACCGATGATCCACGCGAAGATCTCGCCAAGCGTGGCGTATCCGTACGTGTAAGCCGAACCGGCCACGGGGATCATCGACGCAAACTCGGCATAGCAGAGCCCAGCGAATACGCAACCCGCGGCCGCCAGCATGAAGGAAAACACGATCGCCGGGCCGGCATACTGCGCGGCGGCCGCGCCGGTCAGCACGAAAATGCCTGTTCCGATAATGGCACCGATACCGAGCGAAATGAGGTTGCCGGGACCCAGCGCGCGCTTCAGGCAGTGCTCGCCCGTTTCGGAGGCCTCCGACAGAATCAGGTTTAACGGTTTTCTGGCTAGCAAATTAGCCATTCGTCTCTCCTCGAGCCCGATAGATTCATCTGCGCGAACTGCGCAAGATCGACGGAGCAGTTTTCCTGCTCCTGGCACAGCGTCGCAGCCTCAGTTTTTGAGCGCGGCCGACTGCTGGCCTCTCGTCCACAGGTAATAGACCGGAATTCCCACCAGTACGATGATCAGGCCCGGCCACGTGAACTGCGGTTTGTAGCGCAATAGTACGACATCTATGAATAAAGCCATCACAATATAAACAGCCGGAAGTATCGGGTAACCCACTGCCCGATAGGGCCTTGGCACATCGGGACGGGTTCGCCGCAGCACAAAAAGGCTGCCGATCGTCAGAATGTAAAAGACCAGCACGGCGAAAACGATGTAGTCGAGCAGTTGCCCGTAGCTGCCTGAAATGCAGAGGACGCAGGTCCACACCATCTGCACCATCAAAGAGACCGCCGGCGCCTTATAAGTAGGATGCAGTTTCGCGACGCTGCGGAAGAACAGGCCGTCCTTTGCCATCGCGTAGTACACCCGAGCCCCGGACAGGATCAGTCCGTTACAGCATCCGAATCCCGAGATCATGATGGCGATCGCCATCAGCGCCCCTCCGGCGCCATGGAACATTTGCGTCATCACCGCGGTCGCGACGCGATCCTCTGTTGCGTACTTGATCCCCCGCTCCAGAATGGTCGCACCCGTTGGGCTGCCATCGAGCGGGAGGACGTTGAGGTAAATCACGTTGCAGAGAACGTAGATAAGGATAACGATCCCCGTTCCCACGGCAAGCGACAAGGGCAGGTTCCGGCTGGGGTTCTTCACTTCCCCGGCCGTGAAGGTGACATTGTTCCACGCGTCGGCCGAGAACAGGGATCCGACCTGTGCGACGGCGAGGATGGTCAGGGTCCCGACCAGCACCATCGGCCCACCCACGCCAACTTGCACCTGATGCAGCGCCGAGAGCCCGGCGTTCTGCCAGAAGTGCCCGTTGAAATTGGCCGCGAGTGCTTGGGCGTTACGTCCTAGAAATAGCCCGAACAAGACCAGCCCGGCGAGGGCCGTTACTTTGGCGGCGGTGAAAATATTTTGGATGGCCGCGCCCGTCTTCACACCGAATACGTTAACGACCGAGAGAACGATCACCACGATGATGGCAACCAGATTCTGCGTGCTGAGACCGACGTCCATGTTGCCTAGCACCATCGGTCCAATCGGAATGGGCCGAACTTTCCAGAGATGCAGGATCCAATTCGTCGAGGAAATCGAGGGAAAGAAGACACCGAGGAATTTGCCGAACGCCACGCCGACCGCTGCGATGGTTCCCGTCTGAATCACCAGGAACAACGTCCATCCATAGAGGAAGCCCCACAACGGCCCCAGCGCCTCACGGAGATAGACATACTGACCGCCAGCCCGCGGCATCATCGCGGCCAGTTCGCCATAGCAAAGCGCGCCCACGATGGTCATGAATCCGGTAACGAGCCAGGCACCAAGCAGCAGGGCTGGCGAATTGACCTCGCGGGAGATTTCCGCCGACACGATGAAGATGCCGGACCCGATCATCGACCCGATCACCAGCATGGTCGCGCTGGTCAGGCCCAGACCTTGGACTAGTTCTTTATCTTGGTGGGAATGGATGTCCCAATCGCTCGCGATCGAAACAGGTTCGTTGGTTTGTGTACTCACGTCCCTCCGTGATGGAGCGGTGGGCGTTCCGCCCTTGTATCTACATTGCGAGCGGCTTCACCGGCATCCGGGCGCATCTCGCTTGCGGTACGCCTAGATGCCAATCGCCTCGACTTTACCCCAAGATGCGAAAAAATTCCTCTGCTGATTTGCGCGGATCGACGGTTAGGTCCGAGATCACGGCCACCGAGTCCGCCCCAGCGTCAATCACCGAACGCGCGTTCCGTCGGGTAATGCCCCCAATCGCCACCAAGGGCTTTCGCGTGAAATGCCTCGCCAGGCGAACACCGTCCAGACCAACTACCGGGTGCGGATTCAGCTTGCTCGAAGTCGCAAAGACCGGACCGATGGCGAGGTAGTCCGCCGAAGTGGCGTCGGCTGCGGCGAGTTGCTCCGGATTGTGCGTGGACACGCCCAGCCAAAGATCGGGGCCAATGACGCGGCGCACTCCTTGCGGCGACAAATCTTCCTGACCGACGTGTACCCCATCGAATTCCGCCGCCAGGCACAGGTCCGCGCGGTCGTTGATGATGAGTTTCATCGAACTTCCAAACCGCAGCTTGAGTGCGCGCGCATCCTCCAGCATCTGCCGTAGAGTCCCTGACTTGTTCCGATATTGAAGCAGAGTCACGCCTCCCGCCTGCAACTCTTCCGCTGCATAGAACAGAGCCTTCATGTCTGCGAATTGCGCTCTGTCCAAAATGGGGTAAAGGCGGGGAAGGTTGATCATCGATTCCGAAACTCAGGACGCACTTCAGGCAGCCGATTCGGACTTCTTCGCCAGGAACCGTTCAATGAAGCCGGTATCGAATTTTCCAGCGCGAAATTCGGGATCCGCCAGAATGCGGCGATGCAGGGGAATTGTCGTGTAAATACCCTCGACAATAAACATCTCGAGGGCCCTTGCCATACGCTGGCAGGCCTCGTTACGATCCTTGCCTCGCACCACCAGCTTCGCAATCAGCGAATCATAGTAAGGAGGAATCGTCCCCTCCGCGTAGGCCGCAGTGTCAATCCGCACGCCCGTCCCACCCGGCGGATGAAACGCCGTGATCCGCCCCGCCGACGGCGTGAACTTCTCGGGATGTTCGGCATTAATGCGGCACTCAATCGCGTGCCCGCGGTGCACAATCGGGCCCTGCAAAACATCCTGCAGTTTGGCGCCGATGGCGATCATGATTTGGCTCTTCACGAGATCGACATCAGTAACCATCTCCGTGACCGGGTGCTCCACCTGAATGCGCGTGTTCATCTCGATGAAGTACAGCTTTTTGTGCTGATCCATCAGGAACTCGATCGTTCCCGCATTCTGGTAGCCGACTGCACTTAAGGTTTTGCTCAGAATGTCGCCGACTTCTTTGCGCAGCTCGGTTGAGACTTGCAATGAGGGCGATTCCTCTAAAAGTTTCTGATGCCGGCGCTGGATCGAGCATTCGCGCTCCCCGAGGCTCACCACGTTGCCGTGCTCGTCGGCGAGGATCTGGAACTCGATGTGGCGCGGATGCTCCACATACTTCTCCATGTAAAGATCGCCGTTGCCGAACGCTGCCGATGCCTCCTGCTGCGCCTGCTTGTAGAGCGCCGGGAGATCTTCCTGATTGCGCACGATCCGCATCCCGCGCCCACCGCCGCCTGCCGAAGCCTTGATGATGACTGGATATCCGACTTGCTTCGCCCATTCGATGGCTTCCTCTTCGGAACCAATCACACCGTCGGAGCCCGGCAGGATGGGAACGCCATGCTGCTTCATGGCGGCACGCGCCTTCTCCTTTTCACCCATCAAGCGGATCACCTCCGGCGGGGGACCGATGAACTTCAGCCCGCTGGTCTCACAGACCTCTGCGAAGTTTGCGTTCTCGGAAAGCAACCCATAGCCGGGATGAATCGCATCCGCATTCGCAATTTCCGCCGCGCTGATCACCGCAGGAATATTCAGATAGCTCTGGGCCAGTTGTGGCGGACCGATGCATATGGCCTCGTCCGCAAAACGCACGGGCAGCGAATTACGGTCGGCTTCGCTATAAATCGCAACCGAGCGGATGCCCAGTTCCTTGCACGCGCAGATGATGCGCAGGGCAATTTCCCCACGGTTGGCGATCAGGATCTTCTTGAACATGAAAAACTCAGCGAGACACAAAGGGGCGCGATGATCGCGCCCGGGTTATCTCAAGAACTTTCATTTCGCAGGCCGGATGGCAAACAGCTCCTGCCCGTATTCAATCGGTTGACCATTGCTAACGAGTTTCTTTACGACCTCGCCGGCCACATCCGACTCAATCTCATTCATCAACTTCATCGCTTCCACGATGCACAGCACCTGTCCCAACGAGACCATGTCCCCAGGCTTGACGAAAGGTGGCGATCCCGGGGAAGGCGATTCGTAGAACGTCCCCACAATCGGAGACCGAACGATGTGCAGATTTTCCGCCGGTTCGGCTTCTCTCGGAGGCGCGGGAGCGGCGGGCGGCGGGGGCGGCACAACTGGCGCCGCGCCCAGTTCGGGAGCAGCCGGGGGCGCGCTGTGAACAGCGTAATACCGTGTGTCGGGGAGCGGAGCAGTCTCACCGCCACGCTTGATCCGAACTTTCACATCACCGCGTTCCAGTTCAAACTCGGTAATGCCTTTATCAATGACGAGATCTATAAGTTCTTTGAGCTCTTTTTGATTCATCGTATGCGCTGGGCCGCTTTCCACCCGCGCACAACGACCTCGGCGCGGGAGAACTCCGGGCACCTTCAAGGCCCGGTACCGAGCAGCTGAATTAAATGGCTATGAATTCCTTCTGGGTGGGATCCAGCACTTCGCAACCGTGCTCGGTGACCACCACCATGTCTTCGATACGCACGCCCCACTTACCCGGGAGATAGACTCCCGGCTCGACCGTGATCACCATTCCCGGACGGAGAAGTTCAGGTTGCCCCTTTGCCACCCGTGGAGCTTCGTGAATTTCGAGCCCCACTCCGTGGCCGGTGGAGTGTGTAAAGTACTTCGCCAAGCCATTCTTTTGCAGCACCTTACGGGCTGCGTGATCGACCGAGCCAACACTCACACCGGGCTGCACCGCATCAATCGCCGCCAATTGTGCCTCAAGGACGGCGCCGTAAATCCGCCGGGCCTCCTCTGCTGCGGAGCCGACGTATACAGTGCGGGTACGGTCCGAACAATAACCGTGGAGTATAACACCGAAGTCGCAGACCACGAATCCCCCGCCCGGAATGCGCACATCGGAAGCCCGGCCGTGCGGTAGCGCCGAGCGCGCGCCCGACGCGATGATCGTCTCGAACGACATTCCCTCGGCGCCCGCCTCGCGGGCCGCATATTCCATCTTCGCCGCCACTTCGATCTCGCGAGCTTCGGGACGGATGGCATTCAGCGCCGTGTCGAACAACCGGGCGCCCGTTGTGGCTGCTTTTCGGATCAAAGAAATTTCGTCGGCATCCTTGATCATTCGGGCCTGTTCAATCAGAGGAGGCGCCTCCCGCAGGCGAACGTGCTTTGGCAAAAGGTGGGCGAGCCTTCTACGATCCGCCACCGTGAAATGCTCGGCCTCGATGCCAACGGCGAGACCCTTCGGGCGCGATCCGCGGCGGCGCCCCAGCCAGTCTGCCGCGCCAGGCAGCGCCTGTTTGGTCGTGATCATGACTTTCGCGTCGTACACTTCCTCCTTCGCTTGTTCCGTATATCGTCCGTCGGTGAAAAGAATCGAGCGCTCTCTAGACACAAGCACCACGGCCGAGCTGCCGGTAAACCCGCTCAGGTACCGGATATTCGGCAAATGCGTGACAAGGAGATGATCGAGACGGTGCTTCGACAGTTCATCGCCCGCAGCCTGCAGGCGTACGCGGTAGTTCATCATTTTGAGTTTATCAACGATGCGAGAGGCAACGTCGTCAGACAAAACGCGCGACGGAGATGCGAGCGTCGCGAATTCTTGCCGCACTACAAGCGAGCCACACAATCCACAGGCTCTTGGGTCATCCTCAAAAAGCAACCGCCGGCTTCACGTGTTTTCGCGAAGCCGGCGGATGATGACATTCTCAAACACTCCCTAGGTCTGGATGATTCGCGGAGTGATGAAGAAGATCAGTTCCTGATTCGAGGTGCTCACCGTACGGTGCTTGAACAAGTTGCCAAGGATCGGCACGTCGCCCAGCAGAGGCACCTGGCTGATGTTCACGGAGTTGTTGGTCTGGATAACGCCGCCAATCACCACCGTGCCGCCGTCGGTCACAAGCACCTGCGTGGTGGCCTGCTGCGTGATCAGTGTCGGGTTGCCCTGCACCGTACGTCCGAAGTCCGGCGTCGTATTTTCCACGTCCACGTTCAGGAAGATCGTGCCCTCCGACGTGATCTGCGGAACCACTGTGAGCCGCAGGAACGCGTCAACGTAAGTCACGGTTGGCGGTCCACCCAGCTGCGCCTGCGTCACGATCGGCACGCGCACGCCCTGGCGAACCAGAGCCTGGATGTTGTTCTGCGTCACCACGCGCGGACGAGACAGGATCTTCAGCAGGCCGCGCGATTCGGCCATCGACAGGACCGCGTCGATCCGCACGTTGTTGCTGGCGTTCACGAAGGTCAAGCCGCTGTTCGGACTGGTGACCGGCAGGCTCGAGAAGAGCGGGATCGTGGTGCCCGACGTCGACCCTCCAGTGCTGCTGCCACCAGTCGTGATATAGCCAGGAGTCAAACCGCTGACGGTCGTCGGGGACGAACCCACGGACTGTGCACCACCAATCGCGGAGTGTCCGTTACCCCAGCCAAAACCAAACTGGGTACCGATGTCACGCGCGAAGCTTCGGGTTGCCGCCACGACGCGCGCTTCGATTTCCACTTCCTGCGTCTTGCGATCCAGCTGTGTGAGTAAGCGGTCCAGGGCGGGAATCACGCTCGGGATATCTGAGATGATGACAGCGTTGGTGCGATCGTCCGAAATCACATCGCCGCGCTGGGAAAGGAACTTCTTGATTGTCGGAACGACGTCCTTCGAGTGCGCGTAGCTGAGGAAGCGCGTTACCGTCACCTTTTCGACGGCCAGAGCTTCCGATTCCTGCTGGGCGCGGCGGCCGTCAGCCTCTTTCTTCAGAGTCTCGACGGTCGCGATGCGCAGTACGTTGCCTTCCAGTTCGCGCGCCAGGTCGTTGTTCTTTAGAACGATATCCAGCGCCTGATCCCACGGCACGTCATCGAGAACGATCGTCAACGTGCCATGCACGTTGGGATCGAGGACAACGTTCAATCCGCTGATCTCGTGGATCAGGCGGAAGAAATCTTTCAGGTCGACATCTTTCAAGTTGACCGAGATCGGCTCGCCGGTGTACTTCGGACCGCTGGTCGCGGGGGTCTGCGACATCTGGGTCTTCTGTTCCGCAGCGAGATTGATCGCGGGCTGAATCGCGGTCGAAGCCGCCTGTGCAGCTTGCGGCTGCATCGAAGCGCTTGTGTTGCTGGTCATCAGCTCGGAGGCCGGCTTGTCGGCAAATCGTGCTGCCGCTTCCGTCGCGCGCTCTGCGGGCTCGGCCGCCGGCTTCGCGTCCGTCTTGGCGTCATCTTTTGCCTGGTACGAAGGCTCGACGAAGACATAGTCCGTTGCCGGCTTCGCGGAGTCAGTCGCGGGCTTCGCCGAGGTCTCGACCGCCTTCGGTGCCGGAACTGGAGCCGTCGCCGGAACGTTCGCGGCGACCTCCTTCTTCTCCACGACTGCCGAAGCGGTTACCAGCTTCGCTCCGAACGGCGACGCGGCCGACACTGCCTTCGGAACCGCCGCGGTCACTGTCTCGGACGGCTTGGCCGCCGTCTTCGCCGCAACTGCGCTCGTGTGGAGCTTCACCACTATCTTGTTGTCGGCGCCGGGGACAAGCTCGAACTTGCACGCCTTGTCGAGGTCGACAACCACGCGCGTGCTGGGCGGCGTCTGGCCATTCATGCCCACGCGCACATCTTTCACGCCGTCGCTTTCCACCTCAACATGACGCTGATCGGTCAGCGTCACGGTGTTCGGCAGGTCGATCACGACGCGCGCGGGCGAACTCAACGTGCTCAGCTTCGGCGTCACAGCTCCACGAGCAGTGATCTCCAGGCTGATGCCGTCTTCGCCGCGCACCACGTTTAGCCGCTGCAACGCAGCGTGCGTGGCCGCATCCGTGCCCGTGTTCTGCGTCTCAGCCGCTGCCGCGATCATTCCCAGGATCAGCAGCGGTAGAACCACACCCAGCAGTTGCTTTCGCATTTCGCTTCTCCCCCACACGTGCCGGCCTTGGGCGCGGCGCGTGTCTTTCTTCAAGCTCGCTTCCAGATTTAGACTCGCCAAAAACTACACAGCCGGCGTCGTGAGCCGTTTCACAACATCTTTCGTGAACGGCTTCCCCAGCCGGTCTTGGAAATTCTGTTTGAACACCACGGAATCGACCGTGATCTTGACTACGTATCCATTGAATACCGGGTCGTTCTCGCGCAAGAAATATGCTTTGTTCAGCCCGTTGGTGACGACGGCGATCATGCCGGTGTCCGCTTTCACCACGCCGCGTACCGCGATCTGCTCAATGTCGAGACACTTCTTTCCGGTGCTGCAACCTGATCCGCCCTGTCGGTTGACGACCGGGCTGATGAAAGGGTCGCGCTTCCCGGTCATCGAGTACTTCTTCTCTTCCGGCTTAGGAGCCTTGGGCGCTGCTGCTGGCGTAGCCACAGCCGCTGCTGGCGTCGCGGGTGGATTCACCGGCGCCGCTGGCTTGGCCGCGACTTTAGGAGCCGGAGCAGGCGGAATCACTTTCGCCGGCGCTGGAGCCGTCTTCATCGCAACTGGCGCGACCTTCGCCGGAGCAGGTGCGGTCTTCGTCTGAACAACCTTGACCGTCTGTGCCGGAGCGGCCGGCGCAGCCGCCGGCTTTGCCGGTGCCGGAGCCGAGGCCGGATGATTCGACGCCGTAGCCGGAGACGGCTTGCCCGGCGTGCCCGTTGCCTGCAAGGCCGAATTTACGGCTGCGCTTTTCTGTTGCTGCGCTCCCTGCAAGGAAGACTTCGTGTTCTGAATGATGCTGGCGGGATTCTGTGCCCACGCCATGCCAGCCGTCATTGCAAGTGCGACGATGCCAGTGGTCAGCTTCATAGCCTCTCCTACTTCTTCACCCCAGCCTGGCCGGGCTTGCCCGAGCCAGCTGGATCCATATCGTGACTGAAGAACGTCGACGCGTGACAGGTCGCGACGATGCTCTCGTTGGGCGCGTACTGATAGGTCTTCTTCGCCTTCGCGTCCGTCGGCTTGCGCGTCGTGGAAACCAGCAGGTTCGACACGTTCACGATGCGTTCCAGCTTCCCAACCCGATCAAAGAAATTCAGCATCGAGTAGTAGGGACCATCCAACTCCATCTCGAACGGCACTTCCGTGTAGAAATCCTTCTGCGACGTCGGTTCCGCAGTGTAGCGGCGGATTTCAATTCCGGCTTTCGCGGCTTCGGCATCCAGCATGCGCATAAAGCCATCCACTTCCTTCTCGTCCGGAACGATCCGGCGTTCGATGTCCAGCTGCTGCTTCAGGCTGGCCAGCTGGCGCTCGATCTCCGCGAGCTTCGGCCGGTACGACTCCAGCTCAGCGTTCTCTCTCATCTTCGCTTCCAGCTTTTGCTGGGCTTCGGTGTTCTGATCGCGCTGGCTCTTGAAAACGGTGTAATGCATGCCCGCGGTGACCAGAACAGCACCACCCACTACGACCGCCCACTGCTTCAGGCCCGACAATTCCCCGAAAGTCGCCATAGTTTCCTGCCTTTAGGACTTGCTCTTCTCGCACGTCAGCGTGAACTGAAACGCCTGCATGTCTTTGATCGTTTCGTCCTGCATGCTTTCCTTGATCTCGATGTTCCGGAAATAGCCCGTCTTCTGCAGGTTTGAGATCAGGTTAGCGACCGCGTCCTCGCTGAGTGCCATGCCCTCAATGTCCACCGTCGCGCCCTGGTCCTTCATGTTGTTCAGCCAGACCGCTTCCGTGTTGTTGACGGTTTCTCCCAGCATCGCCATCAGGTTGACCGGACCCGCCTGATTCGAGCGCAGCTGGTCGATCACATCCACGCGCCGCTTGTAGTTTTCCGCCTCGCGCTGCCGTGCCATGTAGCGCACCTTGACGTCGGCCAGTTCGCGGTTCTTCTGCTCGGCCTTCGCCATGTTCTGCTCGATCGTTTTCTTCTGCGCGTCGAGGTGATACCAGGTGTAAAGATTGAACGCCGCCGCCAGGCCCACAGCCAGCAGGACCTTCAGCCGCGGAGAGCCGACGTCGCCGACTTCCATGGTCGGCATCGACGGCATGGACGAGCGCTTACCTTTCGGTTTGGGTGCTTCCAGAAGGTTGATTCGAATCATAGGTCGCCAAAACTCCTTAAAGCCAGGCCCACCGCCACGGCCAACTGGCCCGCGTTCTTTTCAATCAGTTCAGCTCCCATTCCTTCCACCGGAGGCGCAATCCGCTGGAACGGATTGAACAGTTCCACCGGCATCGAAAACTCCTGCCGCAACCCTTCCACCAGCCCCGGCACCTTCGACGAACCGCCCGCAAGGTAAATCTTCTCGATGTGCTCGCCCGCCGCGCTGGCGCGGAAGAAGTCGAAAGTCTTCTGAATCTCCAGCACGATGATTTCGGTCACCTGCTGCAGGATCGGAGTCTTCGCGTCCTCGCTTACCGTGCCCACCTTCGCACCCAGTTTCAGCGCTTCGGCGTCCTCGAAACTCAAATCAAGTTCTTTTTGCAGCGAATCGGTGTACTGGTGGCCGCCCACGCTGACATCGCGCGGAAACAGCGGCGTCGTACCCTTCACGATGTTGATGTTCATGACACTGGCGCCCAGGTTCAAAAGCGCCACCACCTGCCCCGGAGCGGGCTCGTAGTTGTACTCGTAGCAGTTCTGCAGGGCCAGAGCATCGATATCCACAATAGCCGGGGTCCTGCCCGCCATCGAGAGTACGTTGGTGTAGTTCAGAATCTTGTCCTTCTTAACGGCCACCAGCAGCACGTCCATCTGTGGATTGCCGGCGTCCTCGGACAAGATCTGGTAGTCGAGATTCACGTCACCCAGATCGAAGGGAATATGTTGCGCCGCTTCCTTTTGAATCGTCTCGGCCAGTTCCTGGTCGCTCATCGAAGGCAGCGAGATCTTCTTCACGATGACCGAGTGGCCGCTTACGGCCGTGGCCACGTTCTTGGCCTTGATCTCGTGATCGGTGAACAGCTTCGAGATCGCGCTCGACACCGTGCCCGAGTCCACGATCATCGAGTCGACCACGATATCTGGAGCCAGCGGCTCGAGCCCGAGATGCGCTACCTCGATATCCCGGCCCTTGCGCTTCAGCTCCACGGCCTTGATGCTCGAGGAGCCCACATCCAGACCAACAATCGTCTTCGATCCGAATCCAAACATGTGCCCGCCTTAGCGCCGGCATCTGCCGGCATTGTTTGACTACAGTGTTCCAGCTGCCTTCACGGCAGCCTTCGGTTTCCTCTTCGTCCGGTCTTCGGTCTGGTTGGACTTCTCTTCCATCCACTGATCCAGCTTCGACTTCTTGAAGCGCCAGCGGTTGCCCAGTTTGAAGGCCGGAATCTTCTGCTCATTCACGTACTTGTAGAGCGTGTCCGGACTCACTCCGAGGTACTGCGATGCCTGACGAATGTTCATCACTTCTCGCGAGTCGGCCATAGAGTTTCGTTTCCCCTTCCACAGAACCAACGCCCTCGCTCGCCAGACTCTCCGGCGTCTAGGGCAGACCTTGGGAGGAAATCCCCTCGTTCAGAATCGCGTTCGAGCGGATTTCGATGTGCAGAGCATATCTCAACCCCGAAAAACACGGACTGAAGCAAAATCTCCGCGTTTTACCGGGTTTTGTACCTGTTTTCTGGAAAATTACTTTCGTATAAATGCAGATTACTGCTACCAATTGCGATTAACTATGCAGTGACTACTATGGAGAGGGGTGTTTATCGGAAGGGTGCCCGGTTATGCCCACTCACATAACCAAAGTACTAACGACGGTACGAAGGTCGTAAGACGGCAGGAAAACCATTAAAAATAAACCACTTACCATGGGTTCTTAGGTGTCCGAAAATGCCCCGTTTCGGAGCGATTTTCAGGTCTGTCCTCGCCGTTTCTTCGCCCCTCTTCGTGCCTTTCTTTGCGCACCACACTGGTTTTTCCGTGCGCACAGGGTTTGATCGGCCTACCTCAGGAGCTTGGCACAAATCGGCACTGGGGTTTGCCTTTCGTTTCATTCTCCCGGTGACCTCTGTGCCCAACGGGTAACCGGTCTCATTGCGGCCCGAGGCATCTGGCTTCGCACTTCATCCGAACTGCATCGCCCACTTACCCTGATGCCGGAGGCTTTCTTGCGCTATCTCGACCGCATGCAACCGCTCGCACTCCTGGTATTGCGCATGATCCTGGGCATCATCATGATTGCTCACGGTTCCCATAAGGTCTATGGACACATGTCGGAATACGCCGGGTACATTCACAGCCTCGGCATGCCTGTCTGGCTCGGCTATGTTTCCGCGATCGCCGAATTTGCCGGCGGCATTCTCGTGATCATGGGCTTGGTCACCCGCTGCGCCGCCATCGCTATCTTCATTGACATGTTCGTCGCCATCGCGAAAGTGCACTGGAAGCACGGCCTGCTCGGCAACGGCGGCTACGAATTTCCGCTCAGCCTCGCGGCCATCGCCTTTGCTCTGATCTTCCTTGGCGCCGGACCGATCTCCATCGACGCCATCCGCGGCGGAGGTGGCGCCAAAAGCAGATAAGCCCGTAACTCCGATTCCGCGTATAATGCCGCCCCACGATCGCCGGTGCTGCCGCTTATGTCCGCGTTCGACAATTCGACTCCAACCCTTCAACTCTCCGCGCTTTCGAACTACATGGGCGGCCCCGCGGGATTGGTCGGTGTGGGCTTCTGGCCCCGCGCTCTGGCCCGCCTGACAGATATGGCCGCGCACTACGGAGTAACGTACGCAACCGGCATGGTCTTCGGGTTCATGCTTCGGATCGCTTCCGATGGACACATCTCCCGCCTTGTGTTCCTTCGCTTGCGGCAGTTCAGTCTGCTCAACTTTCTCCTGGTGCTGCTAGGCTCCATTCTCTTTCATGCTCTATGCGAAGGTATTCATGGAAGCACGCCGGGAAAACTTATGCTCTCGATGGTCGTGGTGCGGGACGACGGCGCTCCCTGTGGCTTGAAAGCAGCCTGGATCCGCTCCCTTGCCTATGTGATCGACTCATTATTTTTTGGAATGGTCGCCTACTCCGCCATGCAGGACTCTCCAATGGAGCAGCGCCTCGGAGACAAGTGGGCGGATACCGTCGTTTGCAAGCGGGCGGAGCTGCCGCCGGCCTCCCTTCATGGTCTTGACCGATTCGTCGTTGCTCTGTTCTTTGCGACCATCGTCGACTCAGCGCTTTGCATGCTGGGTCTGCTCGTCAAAATCACGTCGTAAGGGCACTCGCCTTCGCTTCGGGTTGCCCCACCGCACTAATATTCCAGAGCAACTCATAATCGAAATCAATTACTGGACCTGTGCTTGGCGGAACTCACCTGCCCGCGAGGCATCAAAGTCCGGCCTTCACACATCTAATTAACTGTGATTAATGTGGGTGAGGATATGAGATATGCAAGGCTTAAATTCTGGTTCAGCTTGCTGGCGGCCCTGCTGCTAGCAGTACCTGTATCGTTTGCCGATACAAATAAGAACCCGGCAACTCCGGGGACCATTAACTACGTAGAAGGAGAAGTCTCGATCGGCGCGCAGGACCTGACTTCAAAGTCCGTTGGATCGGCGCAGGTCGATCCTGGCCAATCGCTGACCACTGCAACGGGCAAATCGGAAATGCTGCTGACGCCCGGCATCTTCTTGCGCCTCGGCGATCACAGCTCGGCGCAGATGGTCTCGTCCAGCTTGACGAACACGCAAGTCGTCATCAACGAAGGCGAAGCCATGGTTGAAGTGGATGAACTTCATCCGCAGAACGACGTGAAGATCGCCGAAGATGGCGTGACGACGCGGCTGCTGAAAACCGGCCTCTACGATTTCGACGCCAATCACAACCTCGTGCGCGTCATCGATGGTAAGGCCGAGGTTCAAGAGAACGATCGCAACATTACCGTCAAAGGCGGCCATCAACTGGCCCTGAACACGACCGGCAAGCTGAAGCCTGCAAGCTTCGACAAGAAGACGTTTGAGGCCACGGACCTCTATCGCTGGAGCAGCCTGCGGTCTGATTACGTTGCCGAAGCAAACGTCGACGCAGCGGGCGCTTATTACGGGAACGGCTGGTACGGCCCGGGTTGGGTTGGCGCCGGTTGGTACTGGGACCCTTGGTTTGCGGGCTACACCTTCATCCCTGGCGATGGAATCTTCTATAACCCCTTCGGCTGGGGTTTCTACTCGCCGATGTGGGCGTACTATTCGCCCTTCTATGGATTCGGTGGCTATTACGGCTATCGCGGCAGGCCCCCAGTCCGCATCGCTCATGACCCGGCGCCGTATCGCAACCAGACGTTCCACTCGGGAGCGGGCTTCGCGGGCGGACACTCCGGCTTCGCCGGCGGCTCGCACGTCGCGAGCGGATTCCACGGAGGAGGGATGGGCGGCGGCTTCCATGGTGGTGGAGGCTTCAGCGGCGGTTTCGGCGGACACCGATAAAACCGGTCGTCGGTCTTCAGTCCTCGGGCAACTGCCGCCGAAAAACGCGAACTCTCTAAGCAAATGCGTTGAAATGAAAACCAACGGGCCCTCCGCTCGTTGGTTTTCTTGTTGGAATTCTCTACTTGACTTGGGAAATCAGAGCGCGCCTCCTAGGCGCTACTCCTCGCGCACCCTGCCTCTAAACCGTTCGGGGAAACCGCCTCCGCAACACATCCACCAACGTGCGATCCGCGCGCTGCGACACCATTTCCACTGGCGAGTATCCTCGTCCCCACGCGAGGTACAACGTCACTCCCAAAAGCGCCAACGTGATCGCCAGATTCGGCCATGCATTCAGGGCCCATTGCCCCCGCCACGTCAGCGTCCAACTCGACGAAAACGGCCGCAAGTACGAAATCGGCCACTGATCACCATCCGGCCCGCGCGATCCCAGCAGATCTTCGAACAGATGCAGATGAAATCCCAGGAAGCACAGCACAGCAGTCTTCCACCGCTCACGAGCCAGGACAAACCCGATCACGGCGATGACGAAAGCAAATCCCAGATTGTGCAGCGAGTGATGATACTGCGAGAACCACAGCAGCGGATGAGACGAATTGCGGGTCAATACTTCCGCAATGATGCCCAACCCATCTACATCGGGAACAACCGCCGACAACGTGACGAGCGCTCGGTCCCGGCGACTGCCCACGTTAGCAGCATTGGCCAGAACCCAGCCAGACAGGAAATGCGTGACGGGGCTCACGTGAGGAGTTTACGGATTAGAAGGAGAAAAATGCGAGATCGCGAACGACCAAGAACCTAGGAATGGTATCGGCAACAAGCCTTTCCCAACACCTAAGACCTGAGACCTAACACCTGCCGTCAGTACTCCGCCAGCTCCTTCATCCCACGAAAGAGGTCGTTGGCTTGCGGCAGGATCGCGTCTTCCAGGATCGGCTGGTATGCGACGTACACATCCATCGCCGCCACCCGCCGGACCGGCGCATCGAGATGCGGGAACAATTTGTCGGCGATGCGTGCCGCGATCTCGGCACCATAGCCCCAGCTCAGAGAGTCTTCGTACGCCACGAGCACACGGTTGGTCTTCTCGACTGAAGCAGCAATCGTCTCCCAGTCAAAGGGATTTAGGGTGCGCAAGTCGATCAGCTCGACCTTCACACCTAACTCACGCTCCAAGCGCTGTGCCGCCTGCATCGCACGCGGCACCACTGCACCGTAGGTGATCACGGTCAGATCCGTGCCCGGCTGCACGATCTTTGCTTTGCCAAACGGAACCATGTAGTCCGGGCCGGGATAATGCGACCGCCCATACGTCTCGCGGTACAAGCGCTTGTGCTCGAGGAACAGAACCGGATCGTCGCACCGGATCGCCGTCCGCAGCAGTCCAGCCGCATCTAGCGCATTCGATGGAAACACCACGCGCAGTCCCGGAATGTGCGTAAAGATGCTCTCGCCGCATTGCGAGTGATAGAGCGCGCCGCCTGTCAGATATCCACCGATGGCCACGCGAATCACGCACGGCGACGAGAACGCATTGTTCGACCGCCACCGGATCACCGGCAGTTCGTCACGCAGCTGCATCATCGCCGGCCAGATGTAATCGAAGAACTGGATTTCGACCACCGGCTTCAGCCCGCGTGTGGCCATCCCGGTGGCTCGACCAACAATCGCCGCCTCCGCAATCGGAGAATTGAAGACGCGGTCCGCGCCAAACGCCGCCTGTAGCCCGGCGGTTAGCTTGAAGACGCCGCCCTTCCCCTTCACCAGCTTCTTCTTCAGATACTCTTCGCGACTGACATCGGCCACGTCCTCGCCAAACACCAGGATGCGCTCGTCGCGCTTCATCTCGTCGCGCAACGTCGAATTGATCAGCTCGGCCATCGTCTTCGGCAACGGCGCGGCGGGCTTCTTTCCATCCGCTGCCGGCGCTGCTTCCGTCACCAGCGGAAACACTGGCTGCGTCTCGAACTGACTTGAAGTCGGATCGATATCCGGCGAGTAGACATACTGCGTAATCGTCTCCGGCGTGGGGAACTTCGCTTCGAGCGCGCGGTCGACCGCGACCTGCATCTCGTCTTCAACCTGTTTCTCGAGCTTGTTGATGCCCTTCTCGTCGAGGATGCCCTCGCGGATCAGAAACATCTGCATGCGCGTGATGGGATCGCGCGCCGCATCCCGCTGCCGCTCCGCATCCGGACGGTACAGCCGCTCATCGTCCGACAGCGAGTGCGAATATGGACGAATCACGTGCGCGTGCACAAACGCCGGCCCGTGCCCCGCGCGGCAATGTTCGGTCGCTCGCTTCATAGCCGCGTAGCTGGCGATCGGGTCAGTGCCATCGACTTCTTCGAAATGGAAATTCGGGAATCCCGAAACCAGCCGCGAAATATTTCCACCCGCGGTCTGCACCTCGACCGGCACCGAGATCGCGTACTCGTTGTCCTCGATCACGAAAATGACGGGCAGCTTCTTGTTGGCGGCGCTGTTCAGCGCCTCCCAGAACTCGCCTTCGCTGGTTGTGCCGTCGCCCAGCGAGACGTACGTGACCTCATCGCTTTTTGAGCTGACCTTGTGGAACTCGCGGTAGTCACCGCTCCCTGTCTTCCCCGCCTCCGGGTGATTGTGCAGATACACTCCCGCCTCGGCGCATCCCACCGCCTGCAGGATTTGCGTCCCGGTCGGAGATGACTGGGTCACGATGTTGAGCTTGTTGAAGGCCCAGTGCGACGGCATCTGCCGCCCGCCCGAACTCGGATCGTCGGCCGCGCCCACGGCCTGGAGCAGCATCTCGTAAGGCGTTGCACCCAGCGCGAGCACCAGCGCGCGGTCGCGGTAATAGGGATAGAACCAGTCGTAGCCCGGCTTTAGACAAAAAGCGGCAGCGACGCCGATCGCTTCGTGCCCGGCACCTGAGATCTGGAAGAAGATTTTCTGCTGCCGTTTGAGCAGGATCTCGCGGTCGTCTACCCGCCGCGAGGTGTACATAATGCGATAGGCATCAATCAGTTGCTGGCGGGATAGACCTTCATAGGACTTGGACTTTTTATCGTCTGCGTGGGCGCTCAGCTTGGGGTCCGTCTTCGTCGTCGCCATTCAATACCCTGGGGCTGGGTGAATTCGCAGGTTGCATTGTAAATGGAGAATTGCGATTCGGGGAATACGGCGTTTCGGGAGAGCGACCGGTCGGTAGGGAGAGTTCGGTCGTCGGTCGTCGGCTATCAGGCGTCAATGGTGACTGTGCCCCAGGTTCGCGTCCGTTCTTTGGACGCTAACCTGGGAACGGTGGAGCGACGGGCGTCCTCGCCCGTCATGGGGTAGACATTTCTGGGGACTGCCATCTCGCGCGCTACTTGCACTCGTACTGCGTATCCTGCGCCGCAATAATTTGCCACTTACCGTTCCTCTTTAGCCAGGTATCGGTCCAAATCAGGCAACGAGGCTTCTCCACTCCGTCTTTTCCCTTTCTCACGGCGCTCTCGCTACCGTATACGAGTGCCAGGCTCTCCCCGAAGAAACGGACTTTGGCATCAAGCAATCGACAATCCCGCGACGTCTTGGATACGTCGGCGCTGTCCACAACTTCCTCTGCTTTCGCGTAGCGCGTCGCCTCAGGAGATGTTCCCTGAAAGTCGTCGGCGAGGATCTTCTCCGCGATCTTGTTGTGATTGCATGCCGCTTCGGCCCACTGCCGCTCGGCATCAATCATGTACTTCGCGGTCTGATCGTCGGCCGAAGCCCATCGCGCCTGCTGTCCCTGCGCGGCAACGGCTGTCGTAATCACGCCAATCGCCAGGACCATCCGATAGTGACGCATCAATGGGCCTCCTTTTGTTGATCGGGAGGAAAGATAACAGGGCTGTGCGCCAAGTCAAACCATTGCCCGGTGCCCCAGGTTCGCGTCCGTTCTTTGGACGCTAACCTGGGAAGGGCGCTAAGCTGAGACTCTATGGAGCGACGGGCGTCGTCGCCCGTTCTGTCTTCCGGAGTGTCACGGCCCAGGATACGGCCGATCCCGCTTCCACACCAGAAACGCCACGTGCTGCGTTCCCGACAACTGCACGGCCTCTAGCACCTCGCGTACGCGGCCGTATTTGGCCCTCGCATCAGCTCTGATATAGACCTTGTTCTCGGAACCTTCCTTCACGCGTTCGCGAATACCGGATGGCAATTCCTCGGGGCTGACCTTGTTGGTCCCCAACCAGATATCTCCTGTCCTCATCACTGCAACATAGATCGCGTCTGTTCGATTTGCTTTTGGCATGTCCTCAGCATGTGGCACGTGCGCTAGGTCTGACGAGCCCCCAATCTCGGAACAAAGAACGGCCACATCTCTGGTAGAGCAAAGAGAGCGAACAACGCCAACATAATTCCCGCGAACGCTGCGACATTGATTTCGCAGATCGGCCTCAGCGACGCCCGCCGTTTTCGTCGTGCCAGTGACATCGCGCACGCCTTCTCACCCACAAGTGTGCGCTCATGACAGCGATCTATGCTCATCACGGAAGTAACTACGTAGTTGGTTGCTAACAGGCAGTAGCTAGTAGCCAGAAGCCATTAGCCATCACCACCATCCATCACCTACCCTGCTATCCTGAAATCAATGATCCGTACCCTCCGCGCCTTCGATCCCGCGACCATTAAGCTTCTCATCTTCGACCTCGATGGCACGCTGATCGACTCGCGACTCGACCTCATCCACTCCGTCAACGCCATGCTCCGCCACATCGGACGTCCCGAGTTGCCCGGCGACGTCATCGCCACCTATGTTGGCGACGGTGCGCCGATGCTCGTGCGCCGCGCGCTCGGCGATCCCGACGACGAAAGCTCCGTCCAGCGTGCGCTCGAATACTTTCTCGCCTACTACCGCGAGCACAAGCTCGACAACACGCACGTCTACCCGGGAATTCCCGAGGCGCTCACTCGCATCCGGCGGGGAACGAACGGGCGCCCACGCTCGATGGCCGTACTCTCGAACAAGCCGGTCAACCCATCTCGTGCGATTGTCGAAGCGCTCGGTATGAAAGATTTCTTCGCGCAGGTCTATGGCGGCAACAGCTTCCCCACCAAGAAGCCGGATCCGCTCGGTGCGCAAAAACTTCTGGAAGAAATCGTCTGCAATCCCCACGAAGCCGTGATGATCGGCGACTCCGCCAACGACGTCCTCACTGGACGCAACGCAGGCCTGTGGACCGTCGGCGTTAACTACGGCTTCGCCCCGCAGACCCTCGATCTCATCCCACCCGATGTTCGCGTCGACAGCGTTCAGGAACTGGCCGAAGTGTTGCGCTGACCTCAACTTTCTTCGGACGTCCTCCCGGAACAACCTTCCCCCTGGCATCCCGAGCGCAGTGAGGCTGCGGCCGAACGAGTCGAGGGACCCCGTGCTCCTTGATCCCACGAACCGGCCCCAAGAAGATTCTCTTTCAGAAACGTTGCAGGGATTTAGAAGGATGAACGAATGTCCAGCGCCCAAATCCCTACCCAAATCCCTGCTCTGGCTATGTTTAGCGTTCTTCCCCCGCCCGCCACTATCGCGCTATCCTGATACTGCATCTAAGGGACTGTTATGCGGATCACCGAATTCTGGAAGAACCTGAAGACCCCCGAACATCGTCTGGCGTGGATCATCGCCCTTGCCGCCGACGCCACCCAGATCGCCGTGTTCCCCATGTTCGCCGAAGGTGCGCTCTCGCCGGCTGACACCGCACTTGACGTGGTCGTTGCCGCACTTCTCATCCGCCTGCTCGGATGGCACTGGGCTTTTCTCCCGACTTTGGCCGCCGAAATGCTCCCCGGCTTCGACCTATTCCCGACGTGGACCGCAGCCGTCTACTTCGTGACGCGCGGAGAAATCAAATCGGGCGAGCCGGAGATCCTTCCACCTGGCCCCGCGCCCGCGCCGCGCCAGTAAATTCAAGATTTCGGGACAGAAGTTTTCCATCTCTTTGCGTTCTCTGCGGCTTTTCTCCGCGCCGTCTGTGTGTGAGCTTGGTCAAACTCGGGACTCGGGACTCGTAACTCGGTACTCGCAGGTTGACGATGGTGGTAGGCTTCTTCGTGCCTCGGCATCCGAAAAAAAAGCTGAGAGCGCCATTTCACGAATCGGGGATCTCCGAGTGTCGCGCTCCATCGCCTCGCCACACGTTGTCAGCATTCACGATTTTCGTCCCCTCGCCCGACACCGCTTGCCCCAAGCCGTCTTCGACTACCTCGACGGCGGCGCCGACGGCGAAATGACCCTGCGCGAAAATTGCCGCGCCTTCGATGACATCACCTTCCGTCCCCGCTGCGCGGTTGCCTTCCGCGAGTGCGAGCTGAAAACGACCGTTCTTGGCTTCGAACTGTCGTTTCCCGCAATGCTCGCGCCGGTCGGTTACAGCCGCCTCATGCACCCGATGGGCGAGGTTGCCGCCGCCAGCGCCGCGGGCAAAGCCGGCACGGGATACATTCTCTCCACCATTTCCGGTCATTCGATCGAGAACGTGCGGGCCGCTTCGCAAGGCCCCGTCTTTTATCAGCTGTACCTGATGGGAGGTCGCGGCGCTGCCGAAGCGGCCATCGATCGCGCCAAGAAAGCCGGCTGCTCGGGATTGGTCGTCACCATCGATACACCGGTCGCGGGCTTGCGTGAGCGCGACTTCCGCAACGGCATTAAAGAGCTGATGGGCACCAGCGTGTTCGAGAAGATTCCGTTTCTTCCGCAAGTGCTCTCGCGGCCGGGTTGGCTCATCGGGTTTTTGCGCGACGGTGGTGTGCCGAAGCTCGCAAACGTGGTGGTTCCGGGCCAGGGGCCAATGGAGATGGGCGACGTAGCTGCCGCTCTCGCCGCATCCGCCGTTACATGGGCCGACCTGCGTTGGATCCGCAAACAGTGGGGCGGCCCGATCGTCGTGAAAGGCGTGCTGACTGGCGAAGACGCGAAGCGCGCGATCGACGAAGGCGCTGCCGCAGTGAGCGTCTCCAACCATGGTGGCCGCCAGCTCGACAGCGTGCGGCCGTCCATCCGTGCGCTACCGGAAGTGGTCGCAGCCGTGAGCGGCCAGATCGAAGTTTGGATGGATGGCGGCGTGCGCCGTGGTTCTGACATTGTAAAAGCGCTCTGTCTCGGAGCGCGCACCGTTCTGTGCGGCCGTGCCTATGCCTACGCACTCTCTGTGGCTGGCGAAGCGGGTGTTACTCGCGCGCTGCAGATTCTGCGCGCCGACGTGGAACGGACTGTGCGGCTGCTAGGCTGCTCCTCGGTCGCGGAACTCGACCGCTCGTACGTGGAAGTGCCGACGGGGTGGGCGTGAACTGAAGCAGCGTCCGCGCATCGCGAGGCAGGTGCGCGCAGGGCTCTAAGTGTTATCGCCTTGATTTCATCAGTTAGGTCTGCACAGTAGGAGTCGGCAGCTGCTGGGGCACGGAACTACTCAGGTTGCGGGAGCCCAATCCGGAGTAACAAGTCGGCGTAGCGGGGATCGGAACGCAGCCCATCCCAGAACGGGTCTACTGCGAGATAGGCCATGCCCGCTGAACGCTCCTCGTAACCTTTTTCCAGCAGTTGGAAGGCCTCGTCTTTCTCACCCAGACCCGCATAAATCGTCGCAAGCTGGTAAAAATCGACATAAGCATGCGCGGACAGATCGCCGAATCCTTTGGCAATCTTCAGCGCATCCGCCCGTCTGCCCGAGACGGCGTAAACCCAGCCGAGGCCGTCGGCGACCAACTGGTTCTCCGTTGCGACACTCTTGTCGGACTCAGCGATTTTGTCGTACTCGGCAAGAGCTTGCGGGTACATAGCCTTGGCCGCGTATGACCAAGCTAACTGAGCGCGAATAAATGCCGCGTTAGGATATAGATCGAGGGCTTTCTGGAAGTAAGAAATCGACTCGTCGTATCGGCGCATGATCAAATAGGCGTGCCCCAGACCACCAAATCCCTGAGTTGAGACAGGGTCAAGCTCTTGCGATCGATTTAGCTCATAGATAGCTTCGTCAAATCGACGTCTTGTGAGGAGGCATTCAGAATACCGGTGATGGGAGATCGCACTGTTGGGGTTGAGCTCGATGGCTCGCCTGAATTCCCGCTCTGCCCTTGGCCAGTCCCAGTCGTAAAACCACTCAGCATAGGCCAGGGCAGCGTGAGCCTCGCCTAGCGTGTCATCCAGGGCCAGAGCCTCCTGTGCCGCTGCTTTCGCTTTCGGTAAAGTCTCGCTGGGTCGGAGGTAGTTTAATCCGCCACCGAGGAAATTGTAGGAATCCGCCAGACCGACATACGCCATCGCGTAGCCGGGGTCTTTGGCGATCGCCTGCTGAAAATACTCTACGCTCTTCTTGAGTTCTTCGGCGCTCGTTTGGTTCGCGAGATAACGGCCCTTCAGGTAGAGTTGATACGCCTCAGGATTTGTCGCGGATGACTTCGCCAAGCGAGTCTTATCTTCGCTGGTTAACCGAAGCCGCAGATTTCCAGAGATGGCGGTTGCTATTTCCTGCTGAACAGACGCCGCGTCAGCAACCTTCCGGCTGTACTGCTCGCCCCAAAGCTGTTTATCCTCGCGTGCGTCTACAAGTTCCGCGGTCACGGAGAGATCGTCGCCTCGCTGCACGACTCTTCCCGTGACCAACGCCTCTACTCCAAGCTCCCGTCCCACCTTCTGCGGCTCGATCTCGCGCTTCTTGTAACGGAAGGCCGACGCGCGGGAAATCACTTTGACATTCGGAAGCCCGGAGAGGCGGTCAATGATGCCCTCGGTGATTCCGTCGCTCAGGTATTCCGTGTTTGGATCACCGTTGGCGTTGGCGAAAGGTAGTACAGCGACCGAGTTGATGTGGGTGTGAGTGCTGCTGCCAAAATAGAACATACCCACTGCAACGAGTGCGATGACTGATAACGCTAGGGCGCCAATCACAACGGCCCGACGTGACCAGCGCGGGGTGGCAGCACGAGCGGGGGCGGACTTCCCGCTCTCCGTGTCCCTCTTCAACCGTTGCAGGTCGGTACGAATCTCGGAGGCATGCTGGTAGCGCAGACTCCGATCTTTCTCCAGACACTTCGCAACAATCCGTTCAAGTTCGACCGGGAGATCGGGATTGAGTCGGATTGGAGGAACCGGAGCGCGGTTCAGAATCGAGTCAAATATCACTCCCGACGTATCGCCACGAAACGGGAGTGTACCTGTCGCCATTTCGTACAGCAACGCGCCGAACGAGAACAGATCAGTGCGAGCATCAAGCTCCTTGCCCTTGACCTGTTCGGGAGACATATAGGCCACCGTGCCCAGCGTCGAACCAGGACTGGTAAGGTTCTCCTCCGATCCGATGGTTGGGGCGCTCATGGCAACGCTCTCCGATTTGAGCGAGACCTTGGCGAGCCCGAAATCGAGAATCTTCGCCTGGCCTCTGTTCGTGACCAAGATGTTCGCGGGCTTGATGTCCCGGTGGATGATGCCCTTCGCGTGTGCCGTGTCCAGCGCATCGGCAATCTGAATGCCTAGTTCAACCACCGTTTCGATCTCCAGCGGTTTGCCAGCGATCCGGTGCTTGAGCGTCTGTCCATCGAGCAGCTCCATGGCGATGAACGTTCGTCCACCGGATTCATCGATTTCGTAGATCGTGCAGATGTTGGGATGGTTCAGCGAGGATGCCGCCTTAGCCTCCCGCTGGAAACGGCTGAGTGCCTGTGCGTCATCGGCGAGTTCGTCGGGAAGAAACTTCATGGCGACTTGGCGACTGAGCTTCACATCCTCAGCCCGGTAGACAACGCCCATCCCGCCACCACCAATCTTCTCGATGATGCGGTAGTGCGAGATGGTTTGCCCGATCACTGGAGCAGAATCCTACGTATGGGAAAAGGGCAAGTCAATGAATGTCAACGGCTTGGCGACGTCTTGAAGGATTACTGTTAAAACATCGCTATTGCACCCATTGACTGGTGGAAGGCTCGGACCGGCGACACTCAAGCGATTCGCTCGAGCGCTAACGATTACGCGGGATTCGCGACGGCACATCTGCCCGTCTCAACCTGATTCACTTCGAGCTAAGTTATTGATAATTGGTTGGCGCTTGTAAGTGATTGGAAAGTGCCGGAGACGAAATCCTGTACAATGCCTATTAATCGCGTTTGCAGCCCCGCAGAGCGCGAATCGGACCCCAGGTAATGGTTTGGGGGCATCCCGGTTTTTCCGAAGGCCCATATCGTATTTAAACAGGGTATTATCCTGGAGCTAACGCAAAACTACTAGCCGCGAGCCTCATTAGCCTTCGTGCGTGACGAGCTACGAGCTGGTGAGGTAGCACCAAGTGAAGCGAGTTCAGGTCAAAACAGCCAGACCTAGGTTTTCTTTGCGCCTTTTGCGGCTCTGCTTTGCGATCTTTGCGGTTAAGAGCTTTTTTCTCGGCACTCGCGACTCGGGACTCGGCGCTCGCAACTCTACGCGAACAGAAACTCCTTCGTCCGCAGTTCTTTGATCGTATCGCGCAGCTTGGCAGCTTTCTCGAACTCGAACTTCTTGGCTGCCTCGCGCATGTCGTTCTCCAGATTCGCGATGAAGCTGTCGAGTTCTTCCTGTGACTTGAAATCGGGAATGCCGCTCTCTTCCACCGAAGTCAGATCGGTATAGTCGGCCGCGACGATCGATGCCAGCGACATCTCGACCGGCCGGACAATCGATTCCGGCGTGATGCCATGTTCTTCGTTGTACGCGGTTTGAATCGCTCGGCGGCGATTGGTCTCGTCAATCGCCCGCTTCATCGAATCGGTTTCGCGATCCGCATACAACACAGCCCGTCCGCTCAGATTACGCGCGCATCGGCCGATCGTCTGAATCAGCGATCCGGTCGATCGCAGGAACCCTTCCTTGTCGGCGTCAAGAATCGCGACCAGCGACACCTCAGGTAGATCCAATCCCTCGCGCAGCAGGTTGATGCCGATCAGCACATCGAATTCGCCCTTGCGCAGGTCGCGCAGGATCTTTACGCGCTCGAGCGTCTCGATCTCCGAGTGCATGTAGCGGCACTTCACGCCGACTTCGCTGTAGTACTCAGCCAGATCCTCGGCCATGCGCTTGGTGAGCGTCGTGACCAGCACGCGCTCGTGTCGCGCCACGCGATCGCGAATCTCGTGCAACAGGTCGTCGATCTGCCCTTTTACCGGCCGCACCTCCACGGGCGGATCGATCAAGCCGGTCGGGCGGATGATCTGCTCGACCACGACTCCAGCCGATTTCGTCAGCTCATACGGCCCGGGCGTTGCCGAAACGTAAATCAGCTGGTTCATCCGGTGCTCGAACTCTTCAAACGTCAGCGGACGGTTGTCGAGCGCCGAAGGCATGCGGAAACCATACTCGACGAGAATCTCTTTCCGCGAGCGATCGCCCGCATACATGCCGCGCAACTGAGGAACGGTTTGATGCGACTCGTCGATGAACATCAGGAAATCACGCGGGAAATAATCAAGCAAGGTCGGCGGTGGCTCGCCCGGCAAGCGTCCAGTGAAGTGGCGCGAGTAGTTCTCGATGCCGTGGCAGTAGCCCATCGACTTGATCATTTCCAGATCGAACATGGTGCGCTGATGAATGCGCTGCGCCTCCACCAGGCGTCCCTGCTTTTGCAGTTCACCTTCCCACCACGCCAGTTCTTCTTTAATCGACTGAACCGCCGAGGCTTTGGTCTCTTCCTTCATCACGTAGTGCGTCTTGGGATAAATAGGCAGGCGCACATAGCGCTGCTTGACGGTTCCGAACAGGGGATCGATCTGCGAGAGGGCGGAAACCTCGTCGCCCCACATTTCGATGCGATACGCCATGTCGTCGTAGGTCGGAAAGACTTCAATCACATCGCCGCGCACCCGGAAGGTGCCACGGCGGAAGTCGCCGTCCGTGCGCTCATAAAGGATCTCGACCAGCTTGCGGGTAATGTCCTGGCGCTTAATCTTCTGGCCCTTCTCGAGGAAGAGCAGCATGCCGTAATACGCTTCGGGCGAACCCAGGCCGTAGATGCAACTGACAGAAGCAACGATCAGCACGTCCCGGCGCTCGAACAGAGATTTCGTAGCCGACAGGCGCAGCTTGTCGAGTTCGTCGTTGATGGTCGCTTCTTTTTCGATGTAGAGATCTGCCGCCGGCACATAAGCTTCGGGTTGGTAGTAGTCGTAGTAGGAAACGAAATACTCGACCGCGTTGTGAGGGAAAAAGGCCTTGAACTCGTGATAAAGCTGGGCGGCCAGCGTTTTGTTGTGCGCCATGACGATCGACGGGCGGTTGACCGCCTCGATCACCTTAGCCATCGTAAAGGTCTTGCCCGAGCCCGTAACTCCGAGTAGAACCTGGTGTTGCTCGCGATCAAGCAGACCGCGCGAGAGCGCCTTGATGGCGGCTCCCTGGTCTCCCTGCGGCTTGTAGTCGCTGACGAGTTTGAAATCCATAGAGCAGTCGTCGGTCGTCGGTCCTTGGTCCTTGGCTGATTAAGACTTCGGTAGAGATGCGGCCGAGCCCCGTCTCTACAGATCGGGATTTCGGCGATAGAGAATCTTTCTATTATAACGCGACGACACGAAGTTTCTGACCGCGATGCAGGTGCCTGAGGACAGCTTTTGACCGCAGAGAAAGAGACCGTCGCGGGTGCCCAGTCGTGAACCTTGTGACAAGGCTCGTAACCGCAAACAGAACGCAAAGAAAGGCAGTCGGGCGTTGCGAGTACCGAGTACCGCGAAGAACTCGAAGATCGGAACTCCAAGCTCAGCGCTAAGTGTTCGAAGCTCTAACCTGGTAGTTCGAAGCTTCCATCTCGAAACTTGAAACCCGAAACTCGAAACTCGCTTTACTTTATGGGCGGCAAGGTCGCCGACTGTCCCATCACGCTGCTGATAGCAAAGGTATTGCGCAGCTGCGCCATTAATGCACCGACGGCGTCGGGTGTGTGCGGAACGAGAATTGTGTTGCTGTGGTCGGAGGCGCCGATTGCCTTCAACGTGTCGTAGTGCTGAGTCAGGGCAAGGATGGCAAGCACGTCGGTCTCGGTGACTCCGGGAACGGCGCCTTTAATCTCCAAAATCGACTTCTCCAGACCCTTTGCCACCGCCTCGCGCTCGCCGGCGATGCCTTCGCCTTGCAGAATCTTTGCCTGCTTCTCGGCTTCGGCCTGGGCCACCATCAGGATGCGCTTGGCTTCGCCTTGTGCCTTCGCGGCTTCCTGATCGCGGAGCGCCGCGTTGATGCTGTTCATGGAAGCCTTTACGCGATCGTCTGGAATGACATCGGTGATCAGCACCTTGGAAATGCCGTAGCCGAATGGCTGCATCGAAGCTTCGAGTTGCGTTTTCACGTCGACGGCGATCTCGGCTTGCTGCAGAAACACGTCATCGAGGATCATGCCGGGCACGTGGCCGAGGATGACGTTGTAGACGTACGACTCAATCTGCGCTTTCGGATTCGAGAGCTTATAGAACGCGTTTTCTACGCTTTCAGGAATGATGAAGTACTGGACGTTGACCGGAATCTTCACAAAGACATTGTCTTTTGTCTTTGTCTCGATGATGGCGGAAAACTGCTGGATGCGCAGATCGACGAGGGCGACGATGTTGTCGATCCAGGGCGCTTTGAAGTTCAGCCCAGCGGTCGCGACCCGCAGAAATTTGCCAAAGCGCTGAATCACCGCGGCTTGCTGCGTCTGGATGGTGAAGAAGCTTCCGAGCACGGTGAACAGAACCAGCAGGGCGATGATTCCGCCGACGATCAGCAACGCAACCGCCGATGCATCCATGAGTTGCTCCGGGAAAACTTTGGAAGTGATTGCAAATGCTCGCTTTCAGCGTGACACGAACAACGAATCGCAACAAGTGATTGAGCGGGGACATCTTCAAGGCGCGAACACTGCAATCCAAAAAGAGAGTTGTGCGGACGGGACAAAACGAGAACCCTTCACCACAGAGGGTATGAAAAACAGAGGGGAAAAAAGAACACATTGCAATCTGTATGTCCGTGGAGTGACGGAGGTCCTCGCCTTCAGGATCGGGCGTCGAAGGAAGTGCCGGCGCTGGCTTCGGAACTGTCCAACATCCGATCCAGAGAAAGACTGCCGCTTCCCCACAGAATGAGAAAGGTCGATCCAAGAAACATGCAGAAGTCAGTTCGCGCTTCGTGAAGTGTCGCCCAGAGTCCAGATTTGGCAAGCATCGGAATCTTTGTAGCCGCGATGGCAACCGAGATATTCATCAGCAGGGGAATGGAAGCGAGACGCGTGACAAGGCCAACGATCACGAGCGCCCCGCAGACGATCTCAACTACGCCCACAAACGGCGCGAAGAACTGAGGATCCGGAATGCCGATTTTCTGAAAGCGTCCGACGCCTAAAGCCACGGGGAAGAGGAACTTCTGCACGCCTTCGGAGAAGAAGACGCAACCGACGAGCAGCCGAATCAAGATCAGGGAACGTGGCGCACTCGCGTCGAAAAGCCATTGTCGGAGGCGCGTCATGCCATGACCTCCTCAGACGATCTGGATGGGAATCCAGTGCTCACATTGTTCAGATACAAAACCGACAGGTCAGTGTTGGTCCTTAACTTCTTCCATGCCTACGATGCGGGACTGCGACTGGAATTTCTTGTAGTCCTTATAGGTGAGATCGAGGTTCATGTCGATGTTTTTCAGCAGCGCCAGCTTGGCGTCGAAATGGACGGCAATGTGTTGAGGCAGCCAGACTTCGTCGTTCACTCGAGTGGTTTCGACCAGGATGCGCGAGCCCTGGTGGATACGCGCGATGAATAGTCCGAACGACACCGTGTCGATGCAAGTGGCATCGAGTTTCACCCACTGATCTTCGGCGCGATCAAGCCATAGCCGGAAGCGGAATTTGGGCAGGATTTTGCCTTCGCGCGTATGTGGCTCGAAGCCCGCACGAGGTTCGGCATCAATGACATAAGCTTCGCGGTCCTGAAGATTCTCGGTGCCAACGTAAGTGAAGTTGTAGGCGTCGGCCACCTCGCGGACGAATTCGCGGTCGTGCTCGCGATCTTTCTCTTCCTTCTTCAGCCGTTTTCCGCGCTCGGAGTCCGACTCGTTCTTCCGCTTGTCGATGATCTTCTGGATCTTCTCGTCTTCCTTGGCAGCATCTTTTTCGGAGAGCGGCTTGCCGTCTTTGGAAACCAATCGGTGCGCCTCCTCGCCGTAGATCTCGAGCACGTCGTAGACACGGACTTCGGTGGATTTCGTCGCACCTTTACCGTCGAGTTTGTTCTCTTCAACACGCTCGGAATAGTTGTAGTCCTTTTGTTTCTTGTCGTTCTCCATGTCTTTTTCGGTTGTGCAAATCAGAGTTCGAATAGAAATTGAACAGCGCTCCGGCTCCGATCATGTGGCCGTGCGCGATGACGTCGATCAGCGTCGCCTTGTCTTTCACGACGGCGATCTTGTCGAGTTCCGGCTTCAACGGCTCGATGCCTTTGGTGTCGGCAGCTTTCTCGTCCATGCAGGCGCCGTAGAAATCGCCGATCTTCTGCTCGATGGAGGTGCGATTTGTGCTCTCGACGGAAGCTTTCTCGAGGATCTCGCGCAAGACGTCCTTGTTCCGGTCATCCAGTTCGATGAAGCTCACCCACTCCGGCTGATCTGCGGGAATTTCCGTATTTTTCAGCCAATTACCGCAGGCGTACTGGTAGAAGTCAACGCACGGGTCGACGGACTTGTCGATCGCGTCGATGCTGAAACCGGGCGCCGGCTTCTTGGAAGAGTTCGTATTCTCAGCGGTCTGGGCGGAAGTGAGCACAGCCGACAGAGCAACGCCGGCCAACACTACTCTCAGAATGGACATGATGACCTCGGGGGTGCGAAAGCGGATTGTAGGTCCAAAAAGCATTGGACGGCCAAACCGCCATTCGGTGAGACGGGCAGCTTGACCCGCTCGGATGGGGAGCAGCCCCGACGCGTATAATCGAGGTCTACCAAATTCCCAGTGAGGTTCTGTAAGGCCATGACTCCCACGAACGGCACGCCAGCAAGTGGCTCCAACGGCAACACCAGGAACGGCGCAGTGTCCAAGCCGCGCGCCGAATGGCTGGCCAGGCGCAAAGCGCAGAATCGGGACGACAACTTCTCGCAGATGCACTACGCCCGCCACGGTCAGATCACGGAGGAGATGGTCTACGTAGCCGAGCGCGAAAAACTCACGCCGCAGCTGCTGTGCGACGAGGTCGCCCGCGGCCGCCTAATCATCCCGGCCAACATCAATCATCCGGAACTCGAGCCGATGTGCATCGGAGTGGCGTCGCTTTGCAAGATCAACGCCAATATCGGCAACTCGGCGGTCACCTCTAATGTCGATGAAGAATTGAAGAAGCTCCATACTGCCGTCCACTACGGCGCCGACACGGTGATGGATCTCTCCACTGGCGGCGATATCCACGACATCCGCGAAGCTATCCTCCGCCACTCGCCGGTGCCGATCGGAACTGTGCCCATCTATGAAGCGATCTCGCGCGTGAAGCGGGTAGAGGACCTAAACGCGAGCATCATGCTTGAAGTAATCGAAGAACAGGCCGCGCAAGGCGTCGACTACATGACCATCCACGCGGGCGTGCTGATCCAATACCTGCCGCTGGTTTCAAAGCGCATCACGGGAATCGTGAGCCGCGGCGGTGCGATTCTGGCCCAGTGGATGGCACACCATCACAAACAGAACTTCTTGTACGAAAGCTTTGAGGAGATCTGCAAGATCTTCAAGAAATACGACGTCAGCTTCTCGCTGGGTGACGGGCTGCGGCCCGGATGCATCGCCGATGCCAGCGACAAAGCGCAGTTCGCCGAACTGGAGACACTGGGTGAATTGACCAAGATCGCCTGGAAGCACGACGTCCAAGTCATGATCGAAGGCCCCGGCCACATTCCGCTCGACAAGATTAAAGAGCAGGTCGACAAAGAAATCGAACTTTGCTACGAGGCGCCGTTCTATACGCTCGGCCCGCTGGTCACGGACATCGCGCCCGGCTACGACCACATCACCTCGGCGATCGGTGCGGCGATGATTGGCTGGCACGGAGCCGCAATGCTGTGCTACGTCACGCCCAAGGAGCACTTGGGCCTGCCGAACGAAAAAGACGTGAAAGACGGGATCATCGCCTACAAGATCGCGGCACACGCAGCCGATATCGCGCGTCACCGCCCGGGCGCCCAGGACCGCGACGACGCTCTGAGCTACGCCCGTTACAAGTTCGATTGGGAAAAGCAGTTTGCGCTCTCGCTCGACCCCGAGACCGCCCGCTCGATGCACGACGAAACCCTGCCCGACGACTACTACAAGGAAGCCGCCTTCTGCTCCATGTGCGGACCGAAGTTCTGCTCGATGAACTATTCATCGAAGGTCGACGAGTACAACAAGCAGGTCCATGGCCTGGAGAAGAAGGATTACTCGGAACTGGTGGAAAAGCTCGTCACACTGAAGTAGGAGAGTGCTGTCAGGGTCACATGTTGGCGCGTTCAGCAGCGAGTCAGTCGCGCACCCAACGGGCGGGGACGCCTGTCCCTCCATCCTCACAATCAAAAACCCTGCAAGTCTTGCCGAAAAACACGACGGGCGCGTACCGAATTAGATGTGGGGTGAGGATGGCATCGGTACGCGCCCTATTAAGTTGTACCCAGCCTAGACCCCCACCGACACCAATGTCAAGAAAAATCGTTTTTCTACAAATCATGAGATGAGTTTTGCGATCACAAAAGCGGTTCCCGCCGCAAGTCCACCGATCACCATTGTTTGTGACGCGCCCCGTAGTCGCGCCGTACCGGTGAAGTTGGCTTTCAGATAGCCGAAGATGCCCAGCGCCGCCAGTGTCACTGCCGCCGACCAGAGCAGCCCATGCCAGGCGTTCGACAGGATCATGTAGGGGGCTAATGGAATAAATCCTCCCGCAACGTAGGAGAGCGCGATGGTGGAAGCGCTGTTGACGGCACGCTTCGGGTCCGGTTCTTCCAGTCCCAACTCGAAGCGCATCATGAAGTCCACCCACTCCTTCGGACGCTTGCTGAGGGCGTCCACCACTGGCGTTGCCTCGGCAGTCGTGAGCCCGTACTGCTCGAACAGCTCTTTCACTTCCTCCTTCTCGGCCTGCGGAATCTCGATAATCTCCCGCTCCTCGCGTAGCTTCTCGTGCGCGTAGTGTTCGGCATCGCCTTTGGCGGCGAGATAGCCCCCTAAGCCCATGGCGATGGATCCAGCGGCAATTTCGGCGAGTCCGCCGATCACAATGAGGCGTGTGGAACTGACTGCGCCGGAGAGCCCGGCAGCGAGCGCGAATGGAACGGTGAGACCATCGGCCATGCCGATAACGACATCACGAACAAACAGACCGGCGGTGAAGTGAGATTCGACATGTGGCGTAAGCGGCATCTTGCGGTCAGACCTCCGGATGAGATTCGAGATATTCCTGTGCTTTGCGCGCGACCTGGCGTTCTCCGCCGTAGGCGAGCTTTGTGGTGGCCTCCTCGAGCGGAAGCCACATGGCGCGCCGCACCTCCACCCGCATTTCGGGACTTACATCGTCAATGCGGCCAGACTGATAACGGAGCAGGTAAAAGCTGACCACCTTAAACACCCGCTGCTTATCTCCCCACGAGCGGACATAGACATATTTACTATCGCCCAGCTTGCGGATCAGGGTGGCCGTCACGCCGGTTTCCTCCCGCACTTCGCGGACGGCGGTTTCTTCGGGCTTTTCCCCGGCATCAATGAGGCCCTTAGGAAGGGCCAGTACGGTCTTGCCAACGACTCGGGCGCGTTTGGTGGGGGTCGATTCCTCGGCGTCCTCCTGCCGAACCGTCTCCGAGGCCTCTTTTTGGGGCTCGATGACGGCGATATGCCAAGCGCCCGACATGCGCCGAAGGACCACCCCACCCGCCGAGAACTCGCGAATCATCGGCACAAGTTAACAGGAATAAAGCGGTTCGTCACGAAAGCGGCGCTGGGCGCACTATTCAGAGTGACCGTCCAGAGTTGGTTAGGTTACGAAAGATAGCACCAAAGTGGTCTGCCACCTTTTCGCGCAGAATGGCATCTTACGTGGTAGTTGAGGATGTAGCGGTTAAGAGCGTGACTTTGTCGAAGTTGTGACGGTTGGGTCGTAAGCGGGAAGGTTGCAGCACGAGTTCGCGGGCAACCGGGATGTGGGGTTCCGGGTGAAGACATTCAAGGGGATTATCCGGTCCGTCCAGGCTTTTGGAAGAGAGCTCACGCGGCTCTCGGCGGTCTCAGAAGGAGCGTCTACTCCGCCGGGCATCGGAATCGCGCTGGGTGGCGGCTTTGCTCGCGGCATCGCGCACATCGGCGTCCTCAAAGTTCTCGAAGAAGAAAAGATCCCTATCAGCTATGTAGCAGGAACGAGCGTCGGCGCTCTGATCGGGGCTGCCTATTGCAGCGGTGTGTCGATCCCGGAACTGGAAGAGGTCGCGCGCCGCGTCCGCTTCAAAACTTTCGCCCGCTGGACGCTTTCGCGGCACGGCTTCGCGACCAACCAGCGCATGATCGGCTTCCTGAACAGCATTCTGAAAGTGAAGTCATTCGAGGAGTTGCGCATTCCTCTGGCGGTGACGGCGACCGATCTGAGCACGGGCGAAGGTGTGGTCTTCCACTCTGGCCCGCTGGTCGATCCGGTCCGCGCGAGCTGCGCATATCCGGGAATGTTTTTGCCGGTGAACCTCCGCGGGCGCTGGCTAGTCGATGGAATGTTGGCTCATGCTGTGCCAACCCGGCCCCTGCTCGACATGGGCGCGAAGCGCGTGGTCGCGGTTCACCTCAAGGGGAGATGGTCCAACGGCAACGCGCCGCGGCATCTGTTCGACGTGATCGGCCAATGCTTCGCGATCGCGCAGGACATGAGTTCGAGTCACTGGAGAGAAGCCGCCGACTTGATCGTCGAGCCGGATGTTAATGGCTTTGAGTACGATGCGTTCGTCCATACAGGCGCTCTGATCAAGGCCGGTGAGGCGGCGACCCGCGAAGCCCTGCCGATGTTGAGGAAGTGGGTTGAGATGGGTCAGCCCTTGGCCAATGCGCGTGCCGCGCGAGCGCTGGTGCAGGCCGCGACGATGCCGGCGGACTAAGAACGCGCTCCTCAGGCGTCACCCTCAGTCATCAATCCCAGCTGCTACCTGGCTAGCTCCCATAACAGCAGTGCATTGCCGCGAAGGGTAATTTTGCAGCTCCCCTCTTTTCCACAGTCTCTAAATCAGGCATCGAGTTCACCGCTTATCATTTCGTGGGCCGACTTGTGTCGAATCAAGTCAGGAGGACATCTTGAAAGCGTCGCGTCTGGTGGAAATGCTGCCGAAACCGTTGTTCCTTGTGATTGTGGTCGGCACGATGATTCGTGGCTCATTGCTTGCGCAAACGGCGAAGTCGGTTGCTCCGGTTCATCTGACAGCGGAAGAAGACCATGCGCGCACGATGAAATTGCTCCACATCAGCACGCTCCGACGAGGCGCGGACAACGATCCCAAATCGCCCGATGCCGCCAATTACGACGAATCCAAAGCTGGTCCGTCTTCGAAGCTTCCTGCTGTGCTGACCTTCAAGAACGGAAGCAAAGTCACGACAGCAGAGCTCTGGTGGACAAAACGACGTCCAGAAATCATGGAGGATTTTGATCGTGAGATTTACGGTCGTGTGCCGCGCAACACGCCGAAGGTGAACTGGGAAGTGGTGGACGCGACGAAAGAAGACGTCGCTGGAATACCGGCCGTCACCAAACGAATCGTCGGACACGTCGACAATTCGTCCTATCCGGCGATCACCGTGAACATTGAGTTGAAGCTGACCGTCCCAGCGGATGCAACCGCCCCGGTCCCCGTGATCATCGAGCTTGGGCTTACTCCGGAAGCCCTCGCGACTCTGGCCAAACGATTCCCCGACCTCGTGGCGAGCAAGGGTCCGACGTGGCAGCAGCAGGTGCTAGCCAAGGGGTGGGGATACGCCATCTATTTTCCGACCACGGTTCAGGACGACAACGGCGCCGGACTGACCACAGGGATCATCGGGCTGGTGAACAAGGGCCAGCCTCGCAGATTGGATGACTGGGGCACGCTGCGCGCCTGGGCCTGGGGAGCCAGCCGTGCGCTTGATTATTTCGAGACCGACAAATCGGTTGACGCAAAACAAGTCGGAATTGAAGGCCACTCGCGCTACGGAAAGGCTTCCCTGCTTGCGATGGCTTACGATCCGCGCTTTGCGATTGGGTATATCAGCTCTTCCGGCGAAGCGGGCGCCAAGCTCTACCGGCGCAATTTCGGCGAGCAGATCGGAAACATCGCCGGAACCGGCGAGTACCACTGGATGGCGGGCAATTTCCTGAACTACGCAGGACCACAGACCGAGGAGGATTTGCCCGTCGACGCGCACGACCTGATTGCCCTGTGCTCGCCGCGCCCAGTCTTCATCGGGGCTGGGGCGACAGATGGCGATGGATGGGTGGATGCCAAGGGGATGTTTCTAGCAGAAGTCGCGGCTGGCCCGGTTTATCGACTGCTCGGAAAGAAGGATCTGGGGACCACCAAGTTCCCTCCGATCGAGACTGCCTTGCTCGATGGGGGCCTTGGTTTCCGGCAGCACAACGGAGGACATACTCCCGCGCCGAACTGGCCGAGTTTTTTGAAATTCGCGGAGCGGTACTTGAAATAGTGTTCCCGGACCTGCGTGGAGAAGCCGCTTTCAGCGTGCACCGCACCTACGCGGCTCTGCTGGCCTCCTCCTGAATCCTTTTCCAGGCCCGCTCCACATGCCCGCGCTGCGTGTTCGTCCCGCCCACACTCATTCGCAGTGTGAATTTGCCATTCAACTTGGTGTGAGTGAGATACAGATCCCCAGAGCGGTTCAGGCGGTCCATCAGCGACTGATTCGCGGCATCTCCGGCCTTTAGGCGGAAACAAATCAGATTCAGAGGGGCTGGCGCCGCTAATTCGAACCTGCCGTCGGCACGCACCCAATTTGCGAATTCTTGTGCGAGTGCGATGTGCTGGCGCACATGATGCTGGAGGCCTTCGACGCCATAGTGACGCATTACGAACCACAACTTTAGCGCTCGAAAGCGGCGGCCAAGCGGGATTTGCCAATCGCGATAGTCGATGACCGCGCCAGACTCCGTTGCCTGATTGCGCAGGTATTCAGGAAGCACGCTCAATGTCTGGATGAGCGCCTTGCGGTCGGCTACGTAGAAGACATCACAATCGAAGTTGGTGAACATCCACTTGTGTGGATTGAAGCAGTAGCTGTCGGCGAATTCGACCCCGCGATGAATATGGCGGAATTCGGGACAAAGCGTAGCCGTCCCGGACATGGCGGCGTCAACATGTAGCCAGATGCCGTGTTCGCGGCAGATGCGCCCAATGTCCGGAACGGGATCGATGGCGTTCGAGGAGGTCGTACCGACCGTTGCGCACACGAAACAAGGCACGAGGCCGTTAGCTTTGTCCTGCACCACCTGTTGGGCGAGGTCGTCGGCCCGCATGGCGAATTTGTCGTCTACGGCAATCGCACGCAAGTGCGCGGCTCCGAGACCTGCGATCTTCGCGGCTTTCTCGACCGAGGAATGCGTCTGCGTGGAACAGTAGGCGACGAGCTTACCGTCACATCCTTTCTGATTGCTTGCGTAGCCCGTGGCGCGTTCTCGCCCCGCCAGCAAAGCGCACAGAGAGGCGCTGGATGCCGTGTCTTGAATCACGCCGCCACCAGTACTCGTCGAGAGGAATTTCTCAGGCAATCCGAGCACGGGCACAAGCCAGTCCAGAACGTGAGTTTCGAGTTCGGTGCAGGCGGGGCTTGTCGCCCAGAGCATTCCTTGCACGCCAAGTCCGGAAGAAAGCAAATCTCCAAGGATCGCAGTGCCTGACGCATTGCAGGGAAAGTAAGCAAAGAAATTTGGCGACTGCCAGTGGGTGATACCGGGAAGGATTAGCCTCTCCACGTCGGCGAGGATGGCTTCGAAAGGCTCTCCTTTCGCTGGCGCCGTGGGGGGAAGGGATGCTCGTATCTGTCCCGGCTTTGCCTGCGACAGGACGGGATAGGACTCAATTCTGCTGTAATAGTCGGAGATCCAATCAATCACGGCGTGGCCGTGGCGCCGGAACTCCTCGGGAGTCATGTGAAAGATTTTGTCGTCTGGCAAAGGTGGCTCTCCGCGCGTTATCCCAGCTGCCCATAAAACATTTTCGTTCGGTAGTCCATGCCAACGTGCCCGTTCTCCTTGAACTGATCAAAGACGCGGCATAGTTCCTCGAGCATCGGCTCGTACTTGGGATGTCCTTGCATTGGCGCGTAGGACGAAGACAACAGACGCCCTTCCAGATTCGCGTAATTGAATTCCTGCCGCATGTCGAATTCGCGCGATTGAAACGGCGAGGACAGGAAGAAGTCGCCAATCTTGTCGGTCGTGTGCTCGTGCCGCACCTGCTCGTAATCGGTCCCGTAGGCGAGCAGCAGCTCTTCATACGCGCGCAAGAAAGGAGTGGTGTTGGTGGAGCGCTCATTCCAGAGGAGGACAGCCCACCCGCCCGGCTTCAGGATCCGCATAAATTCCTTGCGCGCTTTGGGCAGGTCAAACCAGTGAGCCGCCTGCGCCGCGGTAGCGAAGTCGACACTGTGATCGGGCAGATTGGAAGATTCGGCCGTGCCGGCGATGCTCGTAAACCTGGGATACCCGGCGAGCAGGCGCTCCGCGGCTTCCCGCATCTCGCGATTGGGTTCAACTCCAAAAACCGCATTGCCATTCTCGAGCAGCGTCTTCGCAAAGATGCCCGTGCCGCAGGCAATGTCAGCCACGACGGAAGCAGACGTCAGCCCACACTCGGCGCGCAGCGTTTCGAGCACTTGCGACGGATAGCCAGGACGATAGCGAATGTAGTTCTCGACGCGGGAGGAAAAGCGCAAGGTGGGATCAGCAATCACCATACTGACAGTTTATCCGAAGCCAAGTGACTGCCCCGGAAGCCCGCCTTGCTAAACTAGAAAGTCGGCTTAAGTGCCGGCACGACGGCGTCACGCCGTCCTTCCACAAACCAACGAATGCGCCTCGTCATCAAAGTCGGCACCAGCCTCATCGCGCCCGGAGGGCGCATTGACAATGTGCGCATGCGTGCGTTGGTGGATCAACTCGATCTGACGCAGCACGAGTACCTGATCGTGAGCTCGGGAGCGATTGCGTCGGGCATGTCGAATCTGCAGCTTTCTGACCGGCCATCCAGTGTCCCGCTGATGCAGGCCTGCGCGGCCGTCGGACAGAGCCTGCTGATGCACACGTATGAGCAGCTGTTTTTTGGGAAGAAGGTCGTGGCACAGTTGCTGCTCTCCAGCGACGACTTCACGTCACCCGTCCGCTACAAGAACCTGCAGAATGCCCTGCACGAACTGGTGAAGCTGGGCGTCGTGCCGATCGTCAATGAAAACGACAGCGTTTCGGTCCGCGAACTCGTGGGCGCTTTTGGAGACAATGACGAATTGAGCGCCCTGCTCGCGACTGCCGTGCAGGCCGACTGGTTAATCTTGCTCACAGACGTGGACGGGTTTTATGTTCCCAATGGACGCAAAGGATCGCGCTTGCTGCGTACCGTGGAAAAACTGACTCCCGAGATGGAAGACCTCTGCAACGGCAAGAGCAAGCTGGGAACGGGTGGCATGCGTTCCAAGCTGCGCGCCGCCAAGTCGGCGAGCGAAGCAGGCGTGCACGTGGCCATCGTCAATGGAGGGCATCCGCGGGCGATCGAAGGCGCGCTCGAACGAAAAATCGGAACCTACTTTCCTCCGCGAAAGAAGGCACACTAGCGTGGCTACGACGGTCAACAAGCCGGTGAGCACGCGCGAGCGCCTGGAACAGGCTCGTGGGGCCGCCCCGCGCGTGGCGGAACTCACGACGGCGCAGAAGAATTCCCAGTTGTTGACGATGGCGGACGCGATTGAGTCGCAATCGTCGAGCATCCTCGCCGCCAATGAACGCGACATACAAGCAAGCGGCCTTGAAGACGCGATGCGCGACCGCCTGCTGCTCACAAAAGACCGCATCCAGGAAATGGCGAAAGGCGTCCGAGACATCGCTTCCCTTGCCGATCCGATTGGGGTAACCCTGGCCGAGTGGCAGCATCCCAACGGCATGCGAATCCGCAAAGTGCGAGTACCGCTTGGGGTCATCGGGATCATCTACGAATCGCGGCCGAATGTCACGATCGACACGATTGCCATCGCGCTCAAAACGGGCAACGCCATTGTGTTGCGCGGAGGGAAAGAAGCGGCGCTGAGCAACGAGCGCCTCGTCGGGATCGCCACGTCCACACCCGGCTTGCCCGAAGGCATGATTCAATTGCTCGACGCGAGCACGCGTGACTCGGTGCACCAACTGATCAAAGCGCGCGGCCTGGTAGATGTAATCGTTCCCCGGGGTGGGGCAGGGCTCATCAACTTTGTCGTTGAAAACTCGATTGTTCCTGTAATTGAGACGGGTGCCGGAAACTGTCACATCTTTGTCGACGAGTCCGCCGACTTCGACATGGCCGACGCCATCGTGATCAATGCGAAGACGCAGCGCCCATCGGTCTGCAATGCCGCCGAGAAGCTGCTCGTCCACGAGAGCATCGCACCGGCTTACATCCCGCGGATTGCGCAGAAACTGGTCTCCTGCGGCGTCGAATTGCGTGGAGACGAAGTCTCTCAACGGTTGTCCAAGCACGCTATCGTACAGCACGCCAAAGAAGAAGACTGGGGCGAAGAATATCTTCGTCTGTGCATGGCAATTCGCGTGGTGTCCAACGTCGACGAGGCCATTGCGCACATTAATCGCTATTCGACCAAGCACTCCGACGCGATCGTCACCGGTAGCGAAGTGAATGCGCAGAAGTTCCTGCGCTCGGTGGATTCTGCCGCGGTGTACTGGAACGCGTCCACCCGCTTCACCGATGGCGCCGAGTTCGGCTTTGGCGCAGAGATGGGGATCAGCACGCAGAAACTGCATTGCCGGGGTCCATTCGCATTGGCCGAACTGACATCGTCAAAATACGAAATCGTGGGAAGCGGCCAGATTCGTCCGTGAACGTTCCGCGCAAATCGGTTGTGTTCACCGGGCGAATCGTCCAGCGCAAAAAAGCGTATTCTTAGCAATTCGGTCCGCGATCCTGTCTTCACGAAGCGGGTGGGGCGTTGAGAGGCGTAACTTCCGAGCATCGAAAAGCGATCCTGTCGGCGGGCGAGTTGGCTCCAGACTTCGAGCTGCCTGCTCTGATGGACGGCGTTAAGAAGCCGTTCCGCCTGCACGACGCCCTGGCCGACAAGAACATCGTCCTCGCCTTCTACCCCTCGAACTGGGAATCCGTGAGCGGTCAGCAGCTTTCGGAATATCAGACGCAGCGGGACAAGTTCATCGCTGCCCACGCCGAAGTTGTGGCGGTCAGCGTCGATTCCATCATGAACACGACAGAGTGGGAGCGCGAACTCGGGCCATTTGATTTTCCGCTGTGCAGCGACTTCTGGCCGCACGGCGAGGTCAGCCACGCCTACGGGGTCTTTCACGACGAAGGCCCCGACGCCGGCACTCCCGAACGCGCCATCTTCGTCATCGACCGCAGCGGCGCCATCGCGTTCAGCAAAATTTACGGCAGACAGGATTTGCCACCCCTGTCCGAAATGATCGAGGCCCTGCGCCGACTGTGAAAGCCTTCTCGCGTCGTACCCAGCCATCTCCCGACACTGCGCATACCTACCTTCGGAGCCCAATGAAAACGTCGTACGTGAACCTTCTCACTGTCGCTCTATTCCTTTCCATCTTCAGTCACCCTGGCTTCCCTGCATCCTCGCGCGCGGACTTGTCCAAATCCGACACCGCGATCTTCGGCTTCCGTGACGCAGCCGCTGAACGCACTCTCGAGTCTCGTTTCCTCGCCGTCCCCGACCCAAAACGCGCCGAAGAACACCTGCGTACGCTGACAAGAGTCCCGCACATCGCCGGATCTCCCGAAGACAAAGCCACCGCCGACTACGTCGCGCAGAAATTCCGCGACGCGGGCCTCGCCACCGAGATCGTCGAATACAAAGTCTGGTTCAACTACCCTTCGGAGATCAGCGTCGACATCACGGCTCCCGCCGGCGTGTCCATGCATGGTCCCACCCGCGAACACGTGGATGGCGACCCATTCCAGGACGACCCGCGGGTCGTCACGCCGTATAACGGGATGTCTCCCTCTGGCGACGTGGAGGCCGACGTCGTCTACGCAAACTACGGCTCTCCCGAAGACTTCCAGAAGCTGGCCCAGATGAAAATCGACGTGCGTGGCAAGATCGTGCTCGTCCGCTATGGTCAGAATTTTCGCGGGGTGAAGGCATTCGTTGCCCAGGAACGCGGAGCCGCCGGAGTCATCATTTACTCCGACCCGGCCGACGATGGCTGGAAGCGCGGTGACAAATATCCCAAGGGCCCATGGCGGCCTGACACGGGCGTCCAGCGCGGATCCATCGGATACATGTTCCAGTTCGCCGGCGATCCGACCACGCCGGGAATTGCCTCTACCGCTTCGCTCCCAGATGCCAAGCGCACTCCTCCCGATCAATCGGCGCAGATGCCGAAGATTCCGACGACCCCGATTTCATACGCGGATGCCTGGCCGATCCTCGATCATCTGGGCGGCCCCGAGTCTCCCCGCGAATGGCAAGGCGCTTTGCCATTCACGTATCACGTGGGTCCCGGCCCGGTGAAGGTCAAGGTTCACCTCAAGCAGGATTACGCCTATCGCACTATCTGGGATGTGATCGGCAAAGTGCAGGGCAGCGAATTACCCGATGAATGGGTGGTCGCCGGCAATCATCGCGACGCCTGGGTGTACGGCGCCGCCGATCCAAACAGCGGCACCACGGCCATGCTGGAATCGGTTGCCGGGGTCGGCGAATTGCTCCACTCTGGCTGGAGACCCAAGCGCACCCTCATCTTCGCCAGTTGGGACGCGGAAGAGGAAGGTCTGATTGGCTCGACCGAGTGGGGGGAGCAGAATGCCGCGGCCCTCGCGCGCGCGGTGGCGTACGTCAACGTAGACGTCGCAGTTTCGGGCCCAAGGTTCGGCGCCTCATCGGTCCCCTCGCTCAAGCAGTTCCTGCGCGACATCACGAAGGCCGTTCCCAGCCCGCAAGGTGGCACCGTCTACGACACCTGGCGCAAGACGAGCCAAACCGGCAACGAACCGGTCACTCCGCAGGAAACCTCTACCATGACATTCCGCATGCCCGCCGCCCAGGCGCACCCCGACGTTCCCGTCGGCGACCTCGGCAGCGGTTCCGATTACACCGTCTTCCTGCAGCATCTCGGTGTTCCTTCCACCGATATCGGATCCACGGGATCGTACGGCGTATATCACTCGACGTTCGATGACTTCGCCTGGTTCAAGAAATTCGGCGATCCCGACTTCCTCTATGAGCAGCAGATGGCTCGCGTTTTCGGATTGGAGGCCATGCGCCTGGCTGGTGCCGACGTCTTACCCTTCGACTACGAGGAATACGGCAAAGAGATCACTGCCTACATTGACGCGGCCAAGAAGAAGGCGGACGCGAAGCTCGGGGTGCATGCGCCTGATTTCGGCCCCGTCGCAGAAGCGGCCAAGCACTTCCAGGAAGCCGGCGCCAAAATCCTGCCGAAGGAGAAGTCCCCTTCCCCGGACACCGTGCGACTGAACCGCGCCTTGCGCGATGCGGAAACAGCCTTGCTCATTCCCGAAGGTCTGCCCAACCGGCCCTGGTATCACCACGCCATCTACGCTCCCGGGCAATATACCGGCTACGCGGCCGTCGTCATTCCGGGCGTCAATGAGGCCATCGATGCGGGCGATAACGAGACCACTCGGCAGCAGCTCGCGGCACTAGCCAGCGCATTGCATCGCGCTGCGAAAGTGCTCGAGAGCTACCGGTAGATGCTGCAACAATTTGCACATGGGCTATGCAGCAAGAACATGGTGCGGCGAACCTTCCGGCTGCGGTAAACTGTGCGCACCTTGGGATTCGGCTCACTCGGCAAGGGCCCACATCGGATGGAGTTCCAGTTGCTGATAAGTGTCTCGCTGTCTCCCCTCTGACTCCTGCGCTGCTTCTAGACCGGAATGCCGCTGGCACGCATCATTACCGACGTCGCAGACGATTGTCTGGAATTGACGATGCAGTTGCGTGCGCGCGGATTCCAGGTCGAGACCGTCTCTCCTACCGACGTTCCCAGCACTCAGGCTGATCTCGAGGTTCGCCTTGAAGAGTGTGCGCCTGAGGACGTGGTCATCCATGCGTCGAATGGCGTATCCGCTGAGGACCTCTGGGTGTATGTCGCCCCAGGAGCGCTGGATAGCAACTCCCATCCGATTCGCACCATCCCTCTCTCGACCGGCTCGATGAGGGAACATCCTTCGGCTTCGTCGAAGGTTCTGTCCATCATTGCGAAGCAAAAGATCGAAACGCCCCCAGTGGTCGGGGCGCTGGCAATCGACTCCCGCGAAGAAGACCCGATTCTTGCCGAACTTCGCGACTTCCCGACCGCGCAGGCCGCGCCCACTCCGATCGAACAACTCTCCGCCATCCTGGTGGAGATACCGGACCTTGTACGTCCGTCGGCTCTGCCTGTAGCGAAAGCGCCTGCAGCCGTCGAGAACGGGCAACCAGTAAAGGCAAGCCCAGAGAAGGCTATCCCAGAGAAGCCTTCGGTCGAGGCGCCGCCTGTGAAATGGCTCGTCGACCCGGAAAAGACGGTCGCCCGATCGCCAAGCCTCTCGATCCCGATCGCTCCGGAACCGGTGCGGGCGACAATCTCTCTCCCGTCGCAGCACGTTCGCCGCCCGGCCAGGCGCAAAATCCGATGGAATTTCCAGCCGCTCCAAGTTGCGTGCGGGCTGTCCATCCTCGCCGTAATCGCTTGGATGTTGATTCTGCTCGGACGTCCGTCGACTGTTGCCACTCTGGGACAGGCTCGAACCGCCCTTCCGGCCTCAAAACTGGCTCCCGTGGCCACACAATCGGCGGACAAGACATCGGTGGCACATTCCCCGGCGCAACAGAAGGCCCCAAAACCGGCCCCAACCAAAGTGCAGGATGCCGTGGCCGTCGCCCGCACCGTGCCCGCCGCACGTCCGGATGAGTCCGCCGGAGCGAGGATCCCCAAGGTGCATCACGATGATGGCTTCATTGCGGCTGATACCGTGATTTTTTATGACGGCAGACGGCCCGGTCCGCCGCGCGCCAAAGTACAGTCTGAACCCAGCGTAAAACGTTACAGCGACCAGAACTGATTTCCGCTCATTCCTCCGTCTTCGCCGAGAGCGCACGGTCTACCGAGAATGCACCACTTCCCCTTGCCATCAGGACAACGGCAATCGCGATCGCGAGCAAGTGGTATTCGAACCCTTCGCCCTTCTGCTGCCCCGTCCAGTTCATAAACAGGCCGTTCGGGCCGTGGACCATGAATATCGCCACGATCATGTTGCAGGCGATACCGAATGCCGCAATCCGTCCAAGCGCGCCCACGATCAGGCCAATGCCTCCCAGGAATTCCGCGCAAATCGCCAGAAATGCAAATGGAGCCGGGATGTGCATCATGTTCGTGAAGAATCCCATGGTTCCGGAAAAGCCGTAGCCCCCGAACCAGCCCAGGGCCTTCTGTGCGCCATGCGCGAAGAAAATCACGCCCATCACCAGCCGTAATAACGTGAGCGTCCAATCATTCGTGGTTCCCACAATTTTCCGAAGCATTTGAATCCTCCTCCTCCAGAAATTTCACCCTTCAAACTTGCAAACTTCCAAACTTCCCGATTGATTGACTAGTCAACTATTTCTTGGATAAAAAAGCTACACAAGCTCCGCCCGAACCTTTTCCAGGATCGAGATCAGCTGCTTCAGTTCCGACTGGGTGAGAGATTGCAGGGAGTTCACGGATGCCTGAACGATCGGTTTGTCGAGTTCCGCCAGCAGATTCAATCCGCCGTCTGTGATCCAGCACAAGACCTGGCGCCGGTCTTCCGGGCACCGTTTGCGCCGGACCAGGTGCTTGGCTTCCAGCTTGTCGAGCAGTCGGGTGATGCCGGGGGTCTTTTCGATCATCCGGTCCGCGATGTCCAGGGTCGGCGTCCCCTCCTTGCCGGCTCCGCGCAGGATCCGCAGCACGTTGTACTGTTGCAGGGAGATGCCGTGCGGCTCTACCAGCTTGACGAAACGCCGCTGGAGCACGTCGGAAGTCCGGTACACGCTTAAGATTGCCTCCTGCGTCGGGGACTCGAACGGCTTGGTTTGGCGGATTTCTTCGCGCAGGGTGACCGGTTTTTTTGCCATTGCGCTGTTTACCTTACCTTGCAATAGATTACATGTCAATTAAATCGGTTGCATTTTTCGCTCCTGTGTCTTCCTGTCCCTGTCACGCCGTCACTCGCCCACGCTCCTCGGTTTGACCCCCGTCGTCCCCTCTCCGTATCATGGCCGGATTCTCCCCGTGGACGGAGTGACATCGCCGCGGGAGTAGCGCTGTCCCGCATGAAAGCCGCCAACGCTCTCCAGCATATTCTGCTCACGCTGCCCGCCGCGGCGACCGCGACCTTCCTCGCGCTGTTTCCGATCGTGAACCCGTTCGGCGGAATCCCATTGTTCTTCTCGATGACCTCCGACTTCACCCCGCATGATCGCAACGTCACCGCTCTGAAGACCGCGGCCTATGTCTTTGCGATTCTCGTAATCTTCATGTTCTTCGGCCGCTTCGTGCTGAACTTCTTTGGAATTTCGCTGCCGGTTTTGCAGATCGCGGGAGGCTTGATCGTCGCGAATACCGCTTGGGGGATGGTGACCGGCGGCACTCGTATCACGGCCGCCGAAAGCGACGAGGCCTCGACGAAGGAAGACATCTCGCTCACCCCAATGGCCATGCCGATCCTTTCGGGCCCAGGGTCGATCGGAGTTGTGATGGGACTCGCGGCGCACGTCGACAATTGGACCGCCTACTTCGGCATGGTAATCGGGATCGCAGCCCTCGCAGTCACGGTCTACTTGTTCTTGCGGCTCGGCGGGCCACTCGTCGCACGACTCGGTCCGAGCGCGGTAGGAGCGATTGCCAGAATCTTCGGATTCCTGATCCTGGCGATTGCCGTGCAGCTCGTCTGGGACGGAGTCGCGGAGTTCAGGCAATAAGCGCGATGCGCCAGCGCGAATCCATCTTGCCATTTCCTTCCCTCCGGCGGACGTGCTAATAAAACGGGACGTCCCATGAATTCTGTCGTGCGCCTGATCCGTATCGGTGTCCCTTCCCTGCTTCTCCTCGTCTCGCTGGCGGTTCCTCTTTCGAGCAAGCCACGCAGCTTCGTCGATGCCCCGGTCGATCGCAACTATGTCAGCGCGCTTTCCGCCGCCGACCGTTTCCTCCATGCCTGGCAGACCGACGACGAAGAAGCCGGAATCCTGATGCTGACCGATCACCTCAAGCAACGGTCCAACGAAGAGGCTGTGCATGAGTTTTTCTCGGCCGATCCTCTGCTGGCGAGCTACGAAATCGGCCGCGGACGAAAGCTTTCCTCGGGACGCTATGAGTTTCCAGTGTCCCTCTTTCAAACCCCTTCCCGGAATGGTCCACGTTGGACACACCCACAGTCTTCAGCACTTATCGTCATCAAGGCCGGCAAGACGGATTGGGCCGTCGACAAGTTGCCCTGATCTCCCCACCACGCGGCTGTCGCAAATCCCGCAAAGCAATTAAAATCATCCTTCCCTAATCGTGCTTTTCTTCATTTCAAACCGGCTGGCAAGCCACGTGGCTTGCCCCTTCCTTTGCGCTGGAGTGATCCCCAATGAAACGTATCCATAAGATCGCAGTCCTGGGCGCCGGAACGATGGGCGCTCGTATCGCCGCCCACTTCGCCAACGCTGGAGTTCCCAGCTATCTTCTCGATATCGTTCCACCTGACGCCGACGCGCCCGCCCGCAACAAGATCGCCGCCGCCGGACTCGAAGCCGCGCGCAAATCGAAGCCGGCTGCCTTCTTCGAGCCTTCGCTCGCGAAACTGATTACCATCGGAAACTTCGAAGACGACCTCAAGAAACTCGCCGAGGTGGACTGGATCATCGAGGCCGTCGTCGAAAATCTCGATCTCAAGCGCGCGCTCCTGCAAAAAGTCGATGCCGTCCGCAAACCCGGGACCATCATCACCACCAACACGAGCGGACTTCCGGTCGGCAAAATTGCCGAAGGCTTCCCGCAGGATTTTCGCCGTTCGTGGTTCGGCACGCATTTCTTCAATCCGCCACGCTACATGCGGCTGCTTGAACTGATTCCTACGCCCGATTCAGATCGCAGTCTCATGGACGCGGTCGCGTGGTTCTGCGACGTCCGCCTGGGCAAGGGAATCGTCCATGCCAAGGACACCCCTAACTTCATCGGCAATCGCATCGGCACGTTCTCGGTGCTCAACGTCATGCGGCTGATGCAGGAGATGGACCTTACCATCGAGGACGTCGACTCGCTCACCGGAACGCCGCTAGGCTGGCCGAAGTCGGCGACGTTTCGCACCATCGATCTCGTGGGCCTCGACATTCTCGGTCACGTTGTCAGCAACATGACCACCAATGTTCACGACGAGCGCAGCGAACTCAAGCTGCCTGACTTCTACAAGCACATGCTCGAGCGCAACATACTCGGCGACAAAACCAAGGGCGGTTTCTACAAGAAATCCAAAGGGCCCGACGGCCATGAAGAACGCCTCGCCCTCGACTGGAAGACGCTCGAATATCATCCCCGGCACAAGCCCAAATTCCCCGCGCTCGACATGGCCAAGAACGTCGAAGAGACAGGACCACGCGCGCGCATGCTCCTTGGCCTCGAAGGCAGCGGCCCGCAGAAGGGCGACAAGGCCGGGGCATTTCTCTGGGCGGCTCTCTCCGATCTCTGGACTTATTCGGCGAATCGCATCCCCGAGATCTCCGATACGGTCGTCGAAATCGATCGCGCCATGAAACTCGGCTTCAACTGGGAGATGGGACCGTTCGAGTTGTGGGACGCCGCCGGCGTCGAGGCCACCGTCACTCGCATGAAGAAAGAAGGCAAGCCGGTCGCGGCTAATGTCGAGAAGTTGCTGGCATCCGGCAAGGAGAGCTGGTACGAAGACGACCCGAAAACTGTGTCGGGCCGCGCCTTTTTCGATCTGGCCACGGGCAACTGGAAGCCGGCAACTGTTCCAGAGGGTGTCTGGTCCGTGACTGTAGCGAAGAAGTCCAACGGCGTCGTGAAGAAAAATTCCGGCGCGTCGCTCGTCGATCTCGGCGATGGCGTCGCGTGTATCGAATTCCATTCCAAGATGAACTCGCTGGGCACCGACATCATCTCGCTGATCACGCAGACCCTGAAGCCCGGAGGGCCCGGTGATGCCTTCGACGCGTTCGTCATCACCAACGACGCGAACAATTTCTCCGTGGGCGCGAACCTGATGCTGTTGCTCATGGCCGTACAGGAAGAAGAGTGGGACGACGTCGACATGGTCATCCGCCAGTTCCAGGGCATGACACAGGCGATCAAGTTCTCACCCAAGCCGGTCGTGGTGGGAGCGTTTGGCTTGACGCTCGGCGGCGGAACCGAAATCTCCCTGCACGCTCCGGCCCGCCAGCCGCACGCCGAACTTTATACGGGGCTCGTGGAAGTCGGGGTCGGCTTGTTGCCCGGTGGCGGAGGCTGCAAAGAAATGCTGCTGCGAGCCATCGATAGCGCGACTTCCATTCGCCCCGACGGCCGTGGCGAATCCGTCGAATTGCTGGAAGCCATGAAGCGGGCTTTCGAAACCATCGCGATGGCGAAGGTCGCTACGTCGGCACACGAGGCCCAGGCGCTTGGCTTCCTCTCCGACTCGGATGGCATTAGCATGAACCGCGAACGCGTTCTTGCCGATTGCAAAGCCCGCGCTCTTGAGCTTGCACGCAGCGGATACGAAGCACCGGTCATGCGGACCGACATCCCCGCGCCCGGCGAGAATATTCTGGCCACACTCAAGCTGGGCGCGTACATGATGCGCCAGGGCGACTACATCAGCGACCACGAAGTGAAGATCGGAAACAAAGTCGCCGAAGTCCTCTGCGGCGGACACGTTACGCCAGGCACACCGGTGAGCGAGCAATACATCCTCGACCTCGAACGCGAAGGCTTCAAGTCGCTCTGCGGCGAAAAGAAAACGCAAGAACGAATCCAGTACACGCTGAAGACGGGAAAGACGCTCCGAAATTAACTCTTGGTTCCTAAATTCTAAAATTCGCGCCTACTCTTCCCTTCTTCTGATCTTGCCCAGAACCAACTCTTACTTCTTCTCGTCCATCTTGGTTGTTTGCGACGCGTTCACCACGGGCTTCTTCTGCGCGCCGCCTTTGGCCACGGCCTCTTTCGGCGTCCAGTAATCGGGTGCAGCTGCGATCACGTCCGGCGCAGGATTGCTGATCTCCGGCAGGAAGTGCGAGATGATCGTCTCGGTGTTCACCACGATCTCCGACGCCGTTTTGAGGTAACGCTCGTAGGCCTCATCGCCCATCGCCTTGCGCAACGGAGGAATCGAATCGAAGCCGCCCATCGACTTCTCCAGCGTCGTCACGTAAAACATCGTTCCCTCCTGGCCCGCCTCGCCCTGGGACACCAGCGTCGTGACATCGGGAGAACTCTTCTCGCGCGCAGCTTTCACGTCCTTCAACAACGCTTCGATGACGGGCCCTTGCCCCGGCTTGATTCGGATCGCGGTGGTACGCAGGTAGCGCGCCTCGCCGAGCATCTTCGCCAGCGCCGCCGCGTCGGTGGGAGCGTTGCTGCTCAGATCCCAACGACGTCTCCGCAGCTCGGAACGGCTGTTCTCCACGCACTTCGCGAAGTCCGCAAACAGCTTGTCGGCTCCATCTTTGCCGAGCGATTTCTGCAGCGCGCCCATAAACGAGTCGTTTCCCTTCTGAATTTCCGCATAACCGTTGCGCGTACTGATGATCGTGACGCGGTTCATTGGTCCGTAGTCGGTCTCCATCGCGAGCCACTGGTCGCCGTTGTTCTGACGGTTGATGACCGCGATCTTTTTCGAGATGGCATCAAAGTCAGCTCGCTTCTCGGGTTTAACCTGCGCGATGAAAATGTCGAGGTACTGTTCCTGCCCCTGCGCGGCAGCGACCGCCAGCAGCATGACCACAAACACACTCCATACGGCCCTCGTTCTCATAGCAGTCTCTCCTCACGGTTGAGTTTTTTGGATGGGGCCTTGCAAGTCGGGCTCACGCTACTCCCGGTGGGGCGCTACGTCAACCACTAAGGAAGGGATCGAGATTGGGCAGGGCGGTGCCAAGGAACTTCCACGTAATGTTCCACGTGGAACATTCCCAAAGTGGGAAACCGCTGAAAATAATAAACTTCGAGTGCTTCCGACGAAGAATCAGGCGGTAAGAACTCTCGTCCGGAAGAGACTAGAATGGCACGAGAAAGACCAACGAAGCATAACGTCACGCCCCCGGGCATGAACCCGGGATCCGACACGTAACATCTAAGACCTAACCTTCCGAGGCCTGCAATTATGAGAAACGTCATCATCGCTTCCGCTGTTCGTACTCCCGTGGGACGGGCGTTCAAGGGCACGTTGCGCGCGACCCGTCCTGATGAGATGGCCGCCATCGCCATCAAGGGCGCGCTTGAACGCGTGCCGCAACTCGATCCGAAAGAAATTGAAGACGTCATCCTGGGCTGCGCCATGCCCGAAGGCGAGCAGGGGATGAACGTTGCCCGCATTGCTTCGCTACGCGCCGGATTGCCCGAGGAAGTATCGGCGCTCACCATCAACCGTTTCTGTTCCTCGGGACTGCAATCCATCGCCATGGCTGCCGAGCGGATTATGGCCGGGGGCGCGGAGGCGATCGTCGCGGGCGGGACCGAATCCATGTCGATGATCCCGATGGGCGGCAATAAGATCTCGCCGAACCCTTGGCTCGTGGAGCATCACCCCGGCGCTTATCTCTCCATGGGACTAACCGCCGAGCGCGTCGGTCATCGCTTCAGCATTACGCGCGAGGAGAGCGACGAGTTCTCATTGCTCAGCCACCAGAAGGCGCTGGCCGCGATCCAGGCGGGCAAATTTGCGGACGAGACCGTACCGGTGCCGGTGAGCTTCACCACGCCCAACGGGAAGAAACCGCATCGCCACGAGATCTCGTTCAAAGTGGACGAGGGCCCGCGCGCCGATACTTCGCTCGAAGCCCTGCTCGCGTTGAAGCCTGCATTCCACGTGAAGGGGATGGTCACGGCCGGCAACTCTTCGCAGATGTCAGATGGCGCCGCGGCGGCGGTCGTAATATCGGCCGAGCGAGCAAAGGCGCTCGGCATCAAGCCGCTCGCACGTTTCGTTTCGTTCGCGACCGCCGGTTACAAGCCGGAAGAAATGGGACTCGGCCCCGTGTTTGCGATTCCCAAGGCGCTGAAACTGGCCGGGCTCAAGCTTGACCAGATCGACGTGATCGAACTGAACGAAGCTTTTGCCGCGCAGTCACTGGCCGTGATCAAGGAAGCGAAGCTCGATCCCGCGAAGATCAATCCGAATGGTGGGGCCATCGCGCTTGGGCATCCCTTGGGATGCACCGGAGCCAAGCTGACTGCTTCGATCCTGCGCGAACTCCAGCGCCGCAAGGCACGCTACGGCATGGTGACCATGTGCGTCGGCGGAGGCATGGGAGCAGCGGGAATCTTCGAGAACCTTCAGTAGTGTAATTGCCAGCCGTCGGTTGCCAGTAACCAGTGATCTTGTGAAGGACACAATTCTGCGAATCGATAGCCGCAGAATTGTGTCCTCTTTGCTTTCCGCTGGTGTTCTCAACGCTTCTTTGAAGTCACGGCGAAGAACGCCTTGGCTTCCTGTTCAATGTTCTTGCTTCCGCAATGGGGGCAGGTCATTTGCTCTTCATGCTCGGTAAGAGTAAGGACTTTCTCGAATTCCTTGCGGCAGTCGAGGCAGACGTAGTCGTACACAGGCATGGGTTCCTCCTGCGGAGCGCTCGTGGGAGTTTCGAGCGGATTCTAGTCTTTTTCTTCAGAAGCAGTCTGTGATTTTTCGACAAAATTCGTGGAGCGGATCATCCAGGCACAGCGCAGTTGAAACCACTGGAGCGGGAACAACAAAAAAGCAAGCCACAGAGGACACAGAGTGAGGGGAGAAAAGCCCTTTCCCTCACTCGAACCGACAACCGGGCACAGAAACCCCTCACCGTCCCCCCCTGTGCCCTCTGTGGTTAATTCTTTATTTCTTTTCCGTGATCTCCACTGTCGCGCGCGTGTTCTCCCAGTCGAGATACATGTGGCAGCCGGTTCCCATCTCGTGGAACGAGATCGTGAAGTTCTCCACGGGCGCCGCGGTCTTCGACACGCTCATGTCGTAGCGGCCAAAGTCTTCTCCTTCGGGATAAGGGATGCCCCACTCCCCCGTTTTCTTGCTGACGATCAAAGTCCATTTGTCCTGATTGGGAACGGTGAACATCGTGTAGTTTCCAGCCGGAATGTCTTTTCCGCCGATCGTAAGATTGGCATCGGACACGAACGTAGTCGCTTCGTTGGCTCCGGTGCGCCAGGGTTCGCCGTAGGGCACCAGCCCCCCAAAGACTTTGCGGCCCTTGGCGCGCGGGCTGGAATAGGCCACTTTGATCGTCTTGCCGTCGGCGAACTTGCATTGCGCATTCGCCGCGGGGCTGGGACGCTGCTTCTGGTTGGCCATCTGGCCAACCGCGAATACGGACAACATAAGGACGCTGCACAACAGAAAGGCCGTACGTTTCTGCATGAGTTCTCCTTTGTTAGCAATCAGCATTCAGCACTTGGCATTCAGCCATTTGAGTCTCGGCTCTCGGCTCTCGGCTCTCGGCTCTCGGCTCTCGGCTCTCGGCTCTCGGCTCTCGGCTCTCGGCTCTCGGCTCTCGGAATTGGACGTTCGACATTCGTTTGGGTTACATGGATTTGTAATCTCGGACACAAACTCTGGCCGACTTTACGCGGAAGAGTGGTGCCGGTTTGCTTGCGGGGCCGAAACCCGGGTTCGCAAACTCACTTCGACGCTTAGAAATCCTAAATGCCAAGTACCAATGGCTGAATGCTGATTGCTGGGTGCTAATTGCTGTTTTTCGCCGCCAATTATCCACCAGCGACCGCCCACGTTACAATCGGCGCATGCCGGTATTCGACGACAAGCAGGAAGAGTTAGAGCACTACGAGACCATGATGGGTGTGCCTCGCGGCCGACTGGCCGTGACGATGGACCTGGTCACCGATGCGATGGCGCTGGTCGGCCAGCACGGGGTCTATTGCCAAAGCCAGCGCTGGCCGGGGAAACCGGTAATGGATATTCAGATCATCATGAAGAGTCTCACCGACGCGAAGGAACTGATTCAGAGCGTGATGGAGGAATTGAAGAAGACTCCGCGGGCATAACCCATGCATTCACGAATCAATCTGGCGGTCTCCGTCGTGCTCGCCGTGGCTTTCGTGCTTCGGGCCTGGTTCCGAAGTGGACGACCAACCGCAGGCCTATTCGTCGTTCGCTGGGTAGAAGAATCCTTCTTACTCTCGGTTACGGGATCGTCTTTGTTGCCGGCGAGGTTTACCTGATCGCCCTGATCAGGCAAACAAGAGCATCGCAATTAGGCAACCGTTAGCGAAGCCATTTTTCATATGAAAATCAGCATACTCGTCGCATCGGTTGGTCTGGCGATCGGTGCACTTGCACAAGCTGGATCCAGCCTGAAAACAGAAATGACGTCACTGCATGTCGACACCGTGCTGTTAATACCATCGCAGGGTATCGACGGATTCGCCGTTTGGTCTCCTGATTCACGGTATCTGGCTGCAAACGTCGGGGGGAAGTGGTACAAAGTCGATCTGTCGAACGTGCATTTCGAAGAGGGGAAGTGGCACGGTCGACGTATCGGAGTCGTTGTCCGCAAGGCTCGAATCGAACCAATTGCAGAAGCGAAAGAAACTAAGCACGGGGAAAGCGCAGTAATCGCAAAATCGGGCCTGAAGGCAGAAATTCGCAGAGAAGGGATGTCTTCCTCATTCATTTTAACCCGGAGATCGCAGAGCACGGTGGTCTGGAAAACGGATATGGAAAATTGCGGCGCTGTCAGCCTCTCGCCGGATGAACAATACTTGGCATACATCTGCGAGACCAACGGAATCTTTGTCACGGACCTGAGTTCAAAAACTCAGTCCTTCCAAGGCCGTCAATAACTTTGCGCGGTCAGATCGAGTTGCCAAGATCTTACCGCCGCACCCTTATTTCAGACCCTGCTTTTCCAGATCCGCCAAGGATTGCTTCGCGATCGCGACATCGTCAGGATTATCGGCATATTTCAGATATTCGCGTAACTGCGCAGCTTCATTCGCCGGCTCCCGCTTCGCCTCGTAGATTTGAGCTAAGACGAAATACACGCGCGGTTGGCGATGATTCTTGTCGATCTCGGCAGCGCGCAAGCCACCCTTCTCGGCTTCCGCGAGGTTGTGCAGATTCAGGTTGGCGGCGGCCTGGTATTCATACGCGACGGCGTTGTTGGAATCGATCTCGATGGCTCGATTGCTTAGGTTAAGCACTTCTCCCCAGTCATGCGCGTGCGCGGCGACTTCGGCCAGACAAAGGTAGGCAGGCGCATAATTGGTGTCCACCGCTTGCCCCCGGGCACAGGCACCACGGCCTTCTTGAGGCTTCTGCTGAGAAACCAACAATTGTCCGAGTGTTACCCAGGCTGCGGCATATTTTGGATAGTCTTCGACTGCATTGCGCAAGTGCTTCTCTGCGTCCGCACCTTTCTTTCCCTTCAGTGCGACGCAGGCCCGCTGATACTCTTTCCTAGCACTCGCCGGAGTCTGTAACTGTTGGGCCGTAAGTAAAGGAGGGGGAGTTAAGTTCAGCGGAGGAAGCAGGCAGGCGTCCTGACTATCTGGATTGTTCTTCGTTGGCGCCATGGGCGCATTTCGGACGGTGGATTGTTGAATTCGGTCAGACTCTCCGGTCGGCAGCTTACGAATCTCGCCAGGCTGGGCCGAAAGATTACAGCCTTGCGCTGACGTCCGCGGCGAAGTTATCAACAGCGCAATGAGTAAAGGCAGACCTATCTCGAAACTAATCGAAGCACGTCGATGCGGAACCTGCGCCACGTTCCCGGTCGGAATGGAGGCTGGCATCGGGGAACCTCCCCGTCGATCAGGTATCCGAACTTCAATCCCTGGGCCCCGAACAAGACCACCCTGGTTGCTTTCTGAATTGCACTGGAGGAAGCGGCGAGCATTCTACAACGACCACCCAACTGCCGTCCTGTTATTCACGAATCCGTCTTACGGCTTCACCGTAACCATCATCACTCCGTGCGGCGCGACCTTGGCCGAAAATTTTCTGCTCGATTTTCCCAGATCTTTCTTCTCCCACAAATCGCGCACAGAGGCTGATAGTTCCGCCGGGTAATCCAGGTCTCCCCAACGCGCGGTAATTTCCTGTTCCGTCGTGCCACGATTGAACAGGATCACCGCACGCCCGCCATTGACCAGCGACTTTGACCACACTTCGAGGTCACCATCCTTCCACACGCGCCGGCCCTGGCGGCCCAACGGGTCCTGATCCACGGCGAGTACTTCGATGTTGGTGAGGATGTCGTGAATCTCCGGCTTCATGTCGCGCAGATCGTTGCCCGCCATCAGCGGCGCCGCGAGCAGAGCCCAGAAGCTGAAGTGCGCGCGGTTCTCGGTAGGAGTGAGATCGCCATTGCCAACTTCAAGCATGTCAGGATCGTTCCAGTGACCGGGACCAGCGTAGGAGTAAATCGGATCTTCGGCGTCGATAATGTCAACGACGCCAAACGAGCAACAGTCTCCGGGGCGCCATTCTTTCTTTCCCGACCAGCGCGGTTGGATGTCGCCGGTGGTGCGCCAGAGGTTGCCGCCCACTTCTTTCCCCCACAACCACGGCTGATGCGATCCCCACTCGCAGATACTCAACACAATGGGCCGCCCGGCGGCATCGAGCGCATTGCGGATGTTCGCGTACGCAGCTTTCGCGTCCTGTGTGGTGCTGTGGCACCAATCGTACTTCAGGTAGTCGACGCCCCAGGCGGCATACTTGATCGCGTCCTGGTACTCGTGCCCGAGCCCACCGGGCCGGCCTGCGCAGGTCTTGGAGCCGGCGTCGGAGTAGATGCCGAACTTCAGGCCAAGGGAATGAACGTAGTCGGCAACCGGCTTGATGCCATCCGGAAAAGTCTTCGGATCCGGCACGATGTTGCCGTCAGCGTCGCGCGACACCTGCCAGCAGTCGTCGATCACCACGTACTGATAGCCGGCATCCTTCATCCCCGACTTGACCATCGCGTCGGCCATGCCTTTGATCATGTCGGCGCTGACATGACAGCCAAACTTGTTCCAACTGTTCCATCCCATGGGTGGCGCAAGGGCGAGGTCAGCGGAGGGAGCGGGCTTCTCTTGCGCGAGCAGGAACGCCGCACACAAGATCACGAGGAGCAACGCGGCACGTGTAATCGTTTTCATAGCGGATAAGTTTTATCAGAGCGGACGGCAGCGCGGGAAGCGAGTTGTGATGGACCGGGACGTTCAGAAAAACTTGAGGGAGCCGATGCTCCGGCTCCCTCGGTGACCGAGTGTGTCCTGCGTGGCGTCGGACTACGCCAGCGAGTACTTTCCGACTTCGATCGTACGCTGCGCGATCTGCTGGCGCAGTTCAATTGTGTTGAAGGGTTCGTACTTTGCCAGCCGACGCAGAATCGCAAGCTGCGTGCGGAGCATGTCGCCATCGGCAACAGCCGCGATAATCCGCTTCGCAGCCGACTCGACCTTCTCCATCGCCTGCGCAAGATAAACGCGGGTCATAGCGATCGCCAGGGAGGCCTCTCGCTCCCCTTTCGCCTCGACCAGCTTCTGCGCACGCAATACGGCCGATTCCATGGCGTAAGTCTCGATCGTCATGTCGGCGATGGCCCCCATCACTTCCTGTTGATCCTGGATGGCCTGCATGTATTTCTGCGTGGCAGATCCAGCAGCGAACAGACCAAGCTTCTTGGCTTGCGCCACCAGCTTGCGTTCTTCCGCGAGCGGGCCTTCGATCTCCTCGCCCATGGTCGGCCCGGAGAGGACCTCGTCCATCAGCTTCTTGATCGCTGGCATCAGCGCCAACTGGCCGCTCATGGCGCGCTTTAGCAGGAAGCCGGTGATGATCAGCCGGTTGATTTCGTTCGTGCCCTCGAAGATGCGATTGATGCGCGCATCACGATAGGCGCGCTCCGCCGGATATTCCTCGACGAACCCGTAGCCGGCGAAAATCTGCATGGTTTCGTCGACAACGTAGTCGATCATCTCCGAGCCCCATACCTTGATGATCGAGCATTCGACGGCGTACTCCTCGATCGCCTTGCGGGTCTCTTTCATCGCTTCGGCAGAAGACTTGTCGACCTCGCTCAGCGCCGCGTCCATCATGCCAACCGTCCGATACACCAGCGACTCGCCGACATAGATCAGCGCCGCCATATTGGCGATTTTTTCGCGGATCAGCCCGAAGTCGGCGATGACTTTGCCGAAAGCCTTGCGCTGCTTCGCGTAGCCCACCGCGTTTTCCAGCGACACCCGCGCGCCACCAACGCACATCGCACCGAGTTTGAAGCGGCCGATATTTAGGATGTTGAACGCGATCACGTGCCCCTTTCCGATCTCGCCGAGCAAGTTTTCGACCGGCACATGGCAGTCGTTCAGAATGATCGGGCACGTCGACGAACCGCGAATTCCCATCTTGTGCTCTTCGGCGCCGACGGAGAATCCCGGATAGGTGCGCTCCACCAGGAACGCGGAAAACTTCTCGCCATCCACCTTCGCAAACACGGTAAACAGGTCGGCAAAGCCGGCGTTGGTGATCCACATCTTCTCGCCGTTCAGGATGTAATGCTTGCCATCCTTGGAAAGCTCCGCGCGCGCACGGCAATTCATAGCGTCCGAGCCGGACGTCGACTCCGAGAGCGCATAGGCACCCACGATCTCGCCGGCAGCCAACTTCGGCAGATATTTCTTCTTCTGATCTTCGGTCCCGAAGTACACGATGGGCAGCGTGCCGATACCAGAATGTCCACCCCAGGTCGTCGCAAAGCCCGCGTACTTCGCGATGTGGTCAGCGATGACAGCCGCCGTCACTTTGTCCATCTCGAGGCCGCCATAGGCCTCGGGAATCTCCACGCCGCTGAGACCGAGGTCGCCGGCTTTCTTCAGCAAGTCGCGCGTGACCTGGAATTCCTTGTGCTCGATCTTTTCGACATTGGGCAGAATCTCGTTGACGGCAAACTCTTCCGTCGTCTGCCCGATCAGCTGGTGCTGTTCGTTGAAATCTTCAGGAGTGAATACTTCCGACGTTTGACGCTCCTCCAGCAGGAAGGAGCCGCCGGAAATCTTGGTCTTGGGAATTGCAGTGGTCGCCATGAAATGAACCCCTTTTGTGCGCGCAGAAGGCGAGAGATCGCTTTCAGCAATCTTAGATCATTGCCGCCGATTTCGGCCATCGCTCTTCGGCGGCGCGCCATCAATCGGTAATCATCATTCGGTAATCAACGTTGGTGGTTACTTCGAGAATCGGTCCTCAAAATTTATGCGGGCTTCCAGCGCAGCACTGGCTTTCGGGCGGCTGCGGTTTCGTCGAGGCGCGAGACGCGCGTCGTGTGCGGCGCGTCCAGCACGGTTTGCGGATCCTCCTCCACTTCCTGCGCGATCGACTTCATCGCTTCGATGAACAGGTCGAGCTCTTCCCTGCCTTCGCTTTCGGTTGGCTCGATCATCAACGCGCCCGGAACGATCAGCGGGAAGGCCGTCGTATAGGGATGGAAGCCGTAATCGATCAGCCGCTTGGCGATGTCCATTGTGCGCACGCCTTTTTTCGCCTGGAGCTTGTCGCTGAACACGACTTCATGCATGCTCGGCGTTGCATAGGGCAAATCGTAGCTGCCTTCGAGTCCTTTGCGGATGTAGTTGGCGTTGAGCACGGCGTCTTCGGTCGTCTGGCGCAGGCCATCGGGGCCATTTGCCAGGATGTAGGCCAGAGCGCGCACGAACATTCCGAAGTTTCCGTAGAACGAACGCACGCGCCCCACTGACTGTGGACGGTCGTATTCGAACCCCAGCGTGCCGTCGGGCTTGCTGATCAGTACCGGCTTGGGCAGAAATGGCTCAAGCGGTTTCTTGATCGCGACAGGCCCCGATCCCGGCCCCCCGCCGCCGTGAGGCGTGGAAAACGTCTTGTGCAAATTCAGGTGCATGACGTCGACGCCGAAATCACCTGGCCGGACCTTGCCGACCAGCGCATTCATGTTCGCGCCGTCCATGTAGAGCAGGCCGCCCTTTGCGTGCAAGATCTCGGCGATTTTGTGAATCTCCTGCTCAAAAACGCCCAGCGTATTCGGGTTCGTCAGCATCAGCGCGGCGATGTCTTCATTCATCTGTGCTTCAAGTGCGCCCACTTCCACCATGCCGCGCGCATTCGATTTCAGATTCTCGACCGCGTATCCGACCATTGCCGCCGTCGCGGGATTCGTGCCGTGCGCCGAATCCGGAATCAGAACCTTCTTCCGCGGATTGCCCTTCGAGTCGTGATACGCACGCACCATCAGCAGGCCGGTCAACTCGCCATGCGCGCCCGCCGCGGGCTGCAGCGTGATTGCGTCCATGCCCGTGATCTCGAGCAGGCAGTCACTTAGCGTCTTGATGATCTGGAGCGCGCCCTGAGAAATCTTCTCGGGCTGATACGGATGGCCGTTTGCGATCCCTTCCAGACGGGACACCACTTCGTTCACACGCGGGTTGTATTTCATCGTGCACGAACCCAGCGGATACATGCCCAGATCGATCGCGTAGTTCCACGTCGAAAGCCGCGTGAAGTGTCGGATGATCTCGATCTCGCTGACTTCGGGCATATGGCCCAAGTCTTTTCTCTCGGCGTTGCCCAGCAGCTTTGCCGGGTCGACTTCGGGCACATCGAGCGGCGGAAGCTTCCATGCTGCTTTTCCGGAGGACGACTTCTCAAAAATCAACCCTTCGTTCTGATTCACGTGGCGGGTGGCTTTGGGTGTCGGATGCTTCATCGCGCCACCTCCTCCACTGCGCGGTCGCCGCTTGGCTCTTCGGCTTCGCTTTCTGCGAGCATGCCCGCTGCAGTATCAATCGCCGTCCGCGTCGTCATCTCCGAGCAGCACCACAGCGCCGCATTGCCAAGCTCGGGATAGAACTTCTTCAGCGGCAGCCCGCCGACCAACTTGTGACCGAGCAAGCGACCGTTAATCACATATGGATCTTCGCTCGTCTTAACCACGAACTCATTGAAGCGCGGCGCGGCACTAAAGAGGATCTGCGCGTGCTTTCCGATCTGATCGGCCGCGTACGCCGTCTTCGCCAGATTCTGCTTCGCCAGTTCGCGCAGCCCGACTTTCCCATACACGTTCATAAAGATGTTGACCATCAATGCGACCAGCGCCTGGTTGGTGCAGATGTTTGAGGTCGCCTTCTCGCGCCGGATGTGTTGTTCCCGCGTCGCCAGCGTGAGCACGAAGCCGCGCTTGCCGTTGCGATCCGTCGTCTGCCCCGCCAATCGTCCCGGCATCTGTCGCACGTATTTCTCGCGCGTCGCGATCACGCCACAATACGGACCGCCAAACCCCACCGGCACTCCGAATGACTGCGCCTCCATCGCGACGATGTCCGCATCCCGCGGAGGCTCCACGATTCCAAGGGACACCGCCTCGGCAATCGACACCACCAGCAGCGCGCCATTCTTGTGCGCGATTTCAGCGATCGCCGCCACATCTTCAATCGTTCCGAAAAAGTTGGGCGATTGAATGAGCACACACGCCGTCTCTGCTGTAATCGTCCGCTCCAACTCCTTCACATCAATCCGACCGTTGTCCGCATAACCGACCGTCGCCAGCGGCATGCCCTGATGATGCGCATACGTCGCGAGCACCTCGCGATATTCCGGATGCAGGCTCTTTGCCACCACCACTGAACTGCGTCCGGTCACGCGAACCGCCATCATGGCCGCTTCGGCAGCAGCAGTTGATCCGTCATACATCGATGCGTTGGCCACTTCCATTCCGGTCAGCTCGCAGATCATCGTCTGGAATTCGAAAATGGCCTGCAGCGTCCCCTGCGAAATTTCCGCCTGATACGGTGTATATGCAGTAAGAAACTCGCCGCGCGAAATCAGCGAATCAATAATGACCGGCCGGTAATGCATGTAAGCGCCAGCGCCGAGAAAGCTCGTGTACTCGGATCCATTCTCTTTCGAGCGTTGCTGGAACCACTCCACAATTTCCGACTCCGCCATCTGGCGCGGAATCTTCAAATCGCGGTTAAGGCGGTACTCCGCGGGAATCGGCGAAAACAGATCATCGATCGAGCGCGCGCCAATCGCCTCGAGCATTGCTTTGCGGTCTGCAGGAGATTTAGGTAAATAACGCATAGGAAGTTATATAGATGACGCGAGACAACAGAACGATTTGCGCGTGCGCGGCACACTCATGAGTGGAGCGCTACCGGCCACCGGCCACAGGCCATGAGCCACCTTAGTGCCCGCCCTCTTCGCTCACAAACTTCTCGTAATCCGCCGCCGACAAAAGGCCGTTCAACTCCGCCGGATTCTTCAGACTGACTTTGATCATCCAGGTCTGGTTCGCTTCTTTATTAATCTTCTCCGGAGCCGTGGCCAGATCGCTATTTACTTCGGTGACCGTGCCGCTGGCCGGCGCGAACAAATCCGATACAGCCTTCACCGATTCTACGGTCCCGAACGTCTTGCCGGCTGTGATCTCCGAACCAACCTTTGGCAGGTCAACGAAAACGATGTCTCCCAGCGAATCCTGGGCGTAGTCGGTGATTCCGATGGTCGCGCTGGAACCGTCCGCCTTGATCCACTCGTGCTCTTTCGTGTACTTCAAGTCTGCTGGGTAGGGCATGCGGCTGATCACTCCTCATTGATGGCTTTTAGCTCGCGGCTCGTTGATGGCAGCGCTTACTCGCGACTCGGTACTCCCCGACTCATCCCTTCTTCGGCCTCTTGTAAAACGGCGTCGGCACCACCTGCGCCTTCACGCCTTGTCCCCGGATCTCCACCTTCACCGTCGAACCAACTTCCGCGTGCTCCGGCGGTATGTACGCCAGCGCGATGTTTTTCTTCAGGAAAGGCGCGGGCGATCCGCTGGTGACATAGCCGATCCCCGCTCCCGACTCGTCCAGAACCTTGTAACCATCGCGCGCGATGCCGCGCTCTACCATCTCCAGTCCGACCAGCGTGCGCTTCAATCCGTCCGCTTTCGCGTTCTCAAGCGCAGCCTTCCCGATGAACTCCGGCTTCTCCATCCTGATGAAACGGTCAAGACCCGCTTCCCACACATTGATCGTGTCCGAGATCTCATGCCCGTACAGCGGCAGCTTGCCCTCGAGACGCAGCGTGTTGCGCGCACCTAGACCACAGGCAACGGCGCCGTATTCCTTTCCAACTTCCAGGAGTCGATTCCACACCCACGTACTGGTTGGCTCGTCCGAGGGCACATAGATTTCGAAGCCATCCTCGGCGGTATAACCTGTGCGCGCGATCAGTGTGTCGCTCAGATAGCGGCGCATCGACTTCTCTGCGAGAAAAATTGTCCCCCTGGTGACCCAGTAGAACTTCACTTGGCTCAGGTCGGTGTCGGTCATCTTTTGCAGCAGATCGACCGCCTTCGGCCCCTGAATCGCAATCTGCGTGAAGTCATCCGACAGGTGCTCGACCTTGCAGTTGAACTGGCGGGTAGTGTCGCGTACCCAGTTGAAATCCTTCTCACGCGTGCCTGCGTTGATCACCAGCAGATACTCGTCGTCGCCCAGGCGGTGCACGATCACGTCGTCCACGAACGTACCCTGCGGATAGAGCAGCGCTGAGTATTGCGCTTGCCCTACCGCCAATCGCGACGCGTCGTTCATGGAGATGTGCTGGACGGCAGACAGCGCCTCGGGCCCCGCCAGGCGGATATCGCCCATATGGCTGACGTCGAAAATCCCAACACGGGTACGTACCGCCATGTGCTCGGCGATGATTCCGCCAGAGGATGGGTACTCCACCGGCATATCCCAGCCGTTGAATTCGACCATCTTCGCGCCCATCTGGCGATGGACGGCATTCAGCGCAGTTTTACGGACAGTCGGCGTGGTCGCCTCGACAGCAGGCAAAGGGAATCCTCGATTAGACGCGCAGTGGCTGGGCTGCAGAGTCGTGGAACCAATAACCCTAACACGCTGTTTTTTGTGGGGTCAAACGGGCGGGAACGGCTATCGGCTCTAGGCTCTGGGCTTTAGGTCCCTGCGCTCAATGATTTTCGCTCTCATTCAGGCTTGTCATTCCCAGAGCCGAGAGCCGAAAGCCCAGAGCCCGGTTTTCAGTTACCAACGGAACGTTCCACGGGCCCCCGGTCTCGCGCTACAGTTCGCCTATGACGACCAAGGCCAGGGCAAAATGCAACCAGTGCGAGCAAAGCGAAGAACGATGCGAGTGCGAGAAGTACTGCGTCTTCTGTCAGGGACAGCTCGACGTCCGCCTCTGGGAGGATGGACTCTACTACTGCGCCGCTTGCCGCGAAGCCTGCGATTACAAGGTCAGGGAGTAGGCAAACCCGCGCAATTCGCGGCCGCCTGCAGTCCCAGGGATGAGCGGCCGCCGGCTCCGTCAAAGACCTTAACCAGCCTTTTACCGACTTGAAAACGAAAAAGACCGGCGCGAGGACGGGCCCCCGCCACCGCGCCGATCGTAGCGCCCGTGCGGCCCTGTTTCCGCCCGGACGAACTTGCTAAGGCGTCACCGTGAAGGTGGTCGTCGCCTTCAGGCCTGAGGTGCGGCCGATCCCGGTGATCGTGATAATTCCCGAGAGCGGCCCTGGCCCGATCAGCGGATGGGGTGCTCCCACGAAACTTCCCGTTCCGTCTGTCTCGTAAGCGAAGAAGGCACGCGTTTCTTTGAAAATCGCGACTTGCTCATGCGGCGCAAATCCCTGGCCCGTCACCACGGTCACGGTGTGATACGGCCCGGAATTTGGGGTGATTTGAATGGCGGGCGCTCCGCTGGCTCGCGCGGACTGCGCACCACTCAACAAAATCAGCACGAACGCAACCAACAACAACGCCACTACCCCGAACCCGATTCGCATACCGGGAACCTGGCGCGAAGTAAGATCTTTTCGCTCTCGCATCGGGAAAGCTCCTTCAATCCTGCCGGGAAATTTTGATCTTCTGAAACGGACTCGAACCTGGGAGCGCTGGGTGGGGGAATTCCTGGATCGCGGAGAGGCTAATCGTTTTACGCGACTCACACCACATCAATCTGCAGGGGGATCGGTAAAACCTGGCTTACAAGTTGGAGACAATTTCTTGATAATTGACGCGCTCCTGAACCCACAGAGTCGCGCGCCCAAGCTGCGAAGTCTCGACAGCTTCGGTCAGATCACGACGGCTTCTTTGTATTCGCCAAAGACTCGCCGCATCTCATCGGCGATCTCACCAACTGTCGCATTGGCCTCAACCGCAGCCAGAATTCGCGGCATGAGATTCGCGCCGGTACGCGCGCCATCCTCTACGCTCGCCAGCGCTGCTCGCCACGCACTCTCATCCCGCTTCGCCCGCAGGGCACGCACGCGGTGCACCTGCTTGGCTTCGAGCGTTTCGTCGATGCGCTGAATCGGAATCGGCTTTTCCTGTTCCAGTTCGAAACGGTTTACTCCGACGACGACCGCGGACCCATCGTCCACTGCCTGCTGATACTCGTAGGCTGCGTTCTGGATTTCCTGCTGGATGTAGCCGCGCTCGATGGCTTTCAACATTCCGCCCATCACCTCGATCTTGCCCAGGTATTCGGCGGCGCGGCGCTCGATCTCATTCGTGAGGCTCTCGATGTAATACGATCCGGCCAGCGGATCGATCGTCTGCGACACGCCCGACTCGTATCCGATGATCTGCTGGGTGCGCAGTGCGATCCGCGCCGACTGCTCCGTGGGCAGTGCCAGGGCTTCATCAAAGGAATTCGTGTGCAGCGACTGCGTGCCCCCCAACACGGCCGATAGCGCCTGGATCGCCGTACGAACGATGTTGTTTTCCGGTTGCTGCGCAGTCAGCGTCGATCCGGCGGTTTGCGTGTGGAAGCGCAGCATCCATGATTTCGGGTTCTTGGCACCAAAATGCTCGCGCATGATGCGCGCCCACATCCGTCGCGCCGCGCGAAACTTCGCTACCTCCTCCAGAAAGTTGTTGTGCGCGTTGAAGAAGAACGACAGCCGCGGGGCAAACCCGTCGACGTCCAATCCCGCGTCGATTGCCGCCTGCACATATGCCATCCCGTTGCCGAGCGTGAACGCGACTTCCTGCACTGCGGTTGAGCCCGCCTCGCGCATGTGGTAGCCGGAAATTGAGATCGTGTTCCAGTCGGGCACGTTGTCGTTGGCCCACGCAAACAGGTTCGTAATAATCCGCATCGCTTGCTGCGGCGGATAAATGTAGGTCCCGCGAGCGATGTATTCCTTCAGGACATCGTTCTGCACGGTGCCGGAAATTTTCCGGATGTCGGCTCCCTGCCGCTTCGCCACTGCCACGTATAAGGCCAGCAGGATCGAGGCGGTCGCGTTGATCGTCATCGACGTGGAAATCTTGGTCAGATCGATGCCGTCGAAGAGACGCTGCATGTCTTCGATCGAGTCGATCGCTACCCCAACCTTGCCGACTTCCCCCATCGACAAGGGATTGTCGGAGTCGAGCCCGATCTGCGTCGGCAGATCAAACGCCACCGAAAGGCCGGTCGTCCCATTCGCCAGCAGGTACTTGTAGCGCTTGTTCGACTCCTCGGCGTCCCCCATGCCCGCGTACTGGCGCATCGTCCACAGGCGGCCCCGGTACATCGTCGCCTGCACACCGCGGGTATAGGGATATTCTCCGGGGTAGCCCGCTTCCCGGTCATAGTCCCAACCTTTCAAATCAGCGGGCGTGTAGAGCGGCCTTACCGGAATGTGGGAAGACGTCTGTGGATCGGCAGGGACGTTGGGAGGAGTCGGCGAGGCAGTGCTTGCTTTTTGAGCCATGGAAATCTCAGCGAGAAGACGCCGGGAATCGGGAAATTCCTGGTATTTTTCTCACGATCCTTTCGTTTCCGGTGACCAGAAACCTCTGAGGCAGGGTAAAGTCAGTTTTGCTTCTTCCTGCGCACTCGCCAGAACGAACTCAACCCGAAATAAGCAAAGGTCAGGCAGAAGCAGATGGCGATGATGAGTCGTCCCGGCCCCCTGCCGCCGGCCTCGTACCTGGCATATTCCCGGCTGAACGCGATCCCGCCGACGCAGGCCATAAACAGGAACACAAAGCCCGTAACTTCCAGCCACAGCTGGTGCAAAACTTTGCCGAATGACGAGGCAGTCGCACGGCATGCGCTCACCATGGCACTCAGCGTGCGGCTTCGCTTGGCCTGCTGGGCGACCACTCGTGCGACAATGCCCACCTTGCGCGTTAAAGGAATGCCAGCCACCCGTCGATTTTATCAATGTTCGGCGTTACAATAAGCAGGACGCGAGGAGCTGGATCACAAGGGTCTGTGATCCATTGCACCCGAGGGGGTTCCGTGGACCAGCAGCTCAAACAGTTGATGAAGGAATTGGGTGAGGCCATCAACGAATCGCTCGCCGATTCCAGCCAGATCGAAGAAGTGGTCGCTCGCATCAAGGAAGGCGGCTACGACATATTCCTGGTCCTCGAAGCCACCATTGGCGTCAGCAAGCAGGGAGAAAAGTCCGGCGACAAGACGTCGCTTGTCACCACGCTCACCAGCAACCCCACTTTCAAGGTGAACGATCAGGACCTCAAGTTCCTGAAATCTTTGCGGATCAAAATCGACGACGAGGTCGCCTAATCAGGGCGGCGCCAATCACCCGCCTCTCCGCCAGCAGATCCATCGGGCAAGACCGACACTTTCCGCCTTCCTGCTGCGTACATCATTTTCGATAGCGATCTCCCTGCTTCACCTGAGAACTTCGCTCGTTTGTTTTCGAACCGCGCGCCAAAAAACTTAGTCTCGAATGTCTGTGCTACCATCTACCGTTCTGCAGCGTCAGAGTCGCGCGCCGGAAACGCATCCGATGGCTCGCGGCGATCATAAGGGCCCGTAACTCAACGAACCGGGAAGTCCGATGAAAGACACGCTGGGAGTCCTGTTAGCCGGTGGCGCCGGTGAGCGACTCTATCCCCTCACCCGAGATCGTGCCAAGCCCGCCGTCACCTTCGGTGGCCAGTACCGCATCATCGACATCACACTTTCCAACTGCGTGAATTCCGACCTGCGCCGCGTCTACATCCTGACGCAGTACAAGGCGCTCTCGCTGAACCGCCATATTCGTGAAGGCTGGAACATCGTTGCCCGCGAAATGGGCGAGTTCGTGGAAATTCTTCCTCCCATGAAGCGCGTCAGCGAGAACTGGTATATGGGGACGGCCGACGCCGTCTATCAGAACATCTACTCCATCGGCTCGGAGCAGCCCAAGCACGTCCTGATTCTCTCCGGCGATCACATCTACAAGATGGACTACGGCAAGATGCTCGAAGAGCATCGCCACTCGTCCGCCGACGTGACGCTTGCAACCATCCAGATCGCGCCCGATGAATCGTTCCGCTTCGGCGTCGTCGACATCGACCGCGACCATCGCGTGAACGGTTTCCAGGAAAAGCCCAAGGAAACTTCCCTGCGCTCGCCCTGGAACCCGGAAAAGATCTCGGCCTCGATGGGCATTTACCTGTTCAACACCGACGTGCTCATCCCTGTGCTCCTCAAAGACGCCGAGGACCAGAAGTCTAGTCACGACTTCGGCAAAGACATTCTGCCCAAGATGGTCGACGAGTATCGCGTCTATGCCTACGACTTCGTGGATGAGAACAAGAAAGAGGCGCTCTACTGGCGCGACGTGGGAACGCTGGAAGCCTACTACGAAGCCAACATGGACATCGTCTCCGTCTCGCCGGTATTCAATCTCTACGACGAAGACTGGCCCATCCGTACGCACCAGCGCCAGTATCCCCCTGCGAAATTCGTCTTCGCCGAAAGCGGTCGTACCGGTACCGCGCTCGATTCCATCGTCTCCGCTGGCTGCATCGTCTCCGGCGGCTCCGTCAAAAATTGCGTGCTCTCGCCCGACGTGCGCGTGAATTCCTACAGCGAGGTCGAATCCAGCATCCTGTTCTCGCACGTCAATATTGGACGCCACTGCCGGATTCAGCGCGCCATCATCGATCGCGACGTGCACATCCCCGAAGGCACCACCATCGGCTTCGACGCCGAGGCCGACCGCCAGCGCTACTTCGTAACCGAAGGCGGCATCACCGTGGTTACGCGCGACTATTCGCTCTTCGAGAACCCTGTGCCCGTCGACTACTTCACGAGCGAGTAGCCGGATCGAACTCCGCGAACTTCTGAACACCGGACCGGTGAAACACGTAGAGAACGCTCCACCCGATCGCTCCCATCAGACATGCGCCCGCGGGAACTAGCAGAAGCGCTGGCCACACCGTAAAGTGCGCCGGTTGAATCGGACCCACATGTGGACTCACATGCGGAACCGAATTCACGATCGCCTTTGCCTCTTCAATCGCCAGGACCACTCCCGCCAGGATAATCGTCATCAGCGCTGCAGTTGCTTTCGGAAAGCGAAATTCGGAACGCATCTCAAACCTCCTATAAACAAGGACTGGGCCGGGATCAATGGCACCGAGGTTGCGCGCGTGTTCTCGCACGACGCCGCATAGCAGGCCCGCAGACTCGCGCACACTCCAGATCCAACGCTCGCGCGAGACCCTCTCCTCTATCGCCTCCCGCGCTTCTCTCAACACATCGAGCATTTCATCGCCAAACTCTTGGCGATATCGCTGCGGATAGAGTCTGATGAGAGCCCGATAGACCGTAAGCATCGCTAGGACTCCTTGCGCGCTACGCGCAGGCTCGCGACGCGGGTGAGTTGCTTCATTCGGGCGACTTCCATCTGCAAGTTCCGCCGCCCCAATTGTGTCAAGCGATAGGCCTGCCGCCCGCGCGCGTTGTCCTCTTCGCGGCAGCGCTCGATCCAGCCATCTTCCAGAAGGCGACGCAGTGCTCCATAAAGCGTGCCTGTGCTCAGCCGCACACGGCCTTCGCTCATCTCTTCCGTGTCGCGCAGAATCGCGTAACCGTGCCGCGGTTCGCCAGCCAGGCTCAGCAGGATCAGCAACACGGGCTCGGTGACGGACAAAGACTCCACATGTCCCCCAACGACATGTCGTATGACGCCATATTGAGCCTGAAAGACTCCACGGTCAAGAAGAAAAACTAGGTCTCTTCAACTTTGCAGACAACCAGGGTCACGTTACTTTCCCGGTTACTTCCGGCACAGACGTAACGCCACGTTTGAGCAATTGTCCGGTCACTCGCAAGCACGTACGTTGGATTCATACAAGTTTCGCCACTTCATTCACGCGAGGCCGCATGAATCGCATTTGCAGGATTGGACTCTTTGCATCTCTCGGGCTGTGCTTCTTCCTCGGACAAGCATTCGCCAATTCCACCGTCAACCTCACTTTCGTCAACGTCGGCCCGGGCAACACGGCCGGCGGTGCGTACGCCTATCCGTACAATTTCTCTATCAACGGAAGCACGACGCTAACGCCGATGATGTGTGACGCCTACAACAATCACATCGACTTCGGTGAAAGCTGGACGGCCAACGTTCACAGCCTTCTGCAAGGCGGGATGTTCGGCAGCAGTGGGCAGGCGCTCATGGATTACAAGGCCGCGGGCCTGATCTTCCTGAGCGTTCTGAATGGAAATGTGAGCGGGTCGCTCGGCAATGAAGCGGTTTGGGCATTATTCAGCGGCAACATTCCAGGCAGCAACGATGCCGCTGTTCAGTTGTTGGTGACGCAATATCTGGGACTCGCCGCGAACGCGCCCAACAGCGCGTTCAAGGGCCTGGAGGTTTACACCGCCGTGGGTTCGCGGCCCGGTTACGGACCGCAGGAGTTCATCGGCTATTCGCCGTCCGCGGCCGTTCCTGAACCCGGCACGCTTACACTGCTGGGCACCGGACTGATTGGTCTGGCTGGCATGGCTCGCCGGAAACTGCGCAAGGGCTAAGATTCGGCGCAATGTGCCCGCGTCCGCGCGTGTTGCTCAGGTGGCGCGGGCGCTACGCCCGCGGACTCGGCTTGCGTGGCATGTTCACTTTTCTCCGCGTTGGCTAGCGTTTTCTCGGGTGGCCCTCTCACTGAGTGCCATCTTTTTTTCGTTTTCGGAATCGGTCAGGAGTCTAGCGTGCCTTTTGCGCCAGAGTGGGCTCCGCCATCACGATCTGCCCCGCGACCTGCGCCACCCTCTCGTACGACCGCAACCGATCCTCGTGTTCGTAGGTGTCGGTCACCGCGATAATTTCGGCGGCCCCGGTCTCCCCTACCAATTTTTGCAGTCCAGCCTTCACTGTCTGGCTCGATCCGACAATCGCAGAACCCAACTTGTTCTCCACCGCGGCACGCTCGAACTCATTCCACAATGGTTCCATCGAATCCACCGGAGGCAGCAACTCCACCGGCTGATTTCGGATGAGGCGCAAGAAGCGCTGCTGCGGAGTCGTAAACAGGCGTCGGGCCGCCTGATCAGTCTCTGCAGCAATCACTTGTACAGCCACCATCAGGTACGGCTTGGGCAAAACGTCGCTCGGCCGAAATGTTTCCTGATAAAGGCGCGCGGCAGCATAGAGATACTCGGGAGCGAAGTGCGCCGCAAACGCAAACGGCAATCCCAGCATGCCCGCCAACTGGGCGCTGAAGCCACTGGATCCAAGCAGCGTGATCGGCACGTTGCTTCCCTGCCCTGGCTGCGCCTTCACGGCTTGTCCCGGGCGGGCCGGTCCCAGATAACCACGAAGTTCTTCCAGCAGTTGTGGGAAATCCTCCCCCGTTTGATTCAGGTCCCGGCGCAACGCGCGCATCGTCGCAAAGTCGCCGCCCGGTGCGCGGCCTAATCCAAGGTCGATTCGTCCGGGATACATGGCCTCGAGCGTGCCGAACTGCTCCGCCACTACCAGCGGCGCGTGATTCGGCAACATCACGCCACCGCTTCCCACGCGGATGGTTTCCGTTGCGCCCGCGACATGTCCAATCAGGACGGCAGTTGCCGAGCATGCCAGCCCTTCGATCGAATGATGCTCGGCCAGCCAGTAGCGCGTGTATCCCCACTGCTCCACGCGTTGCGCTAGATCGACCGAGCGCGCGATCCCGCTGCCTGGGTTTTCACCGGGATGTAAGCCCACAAGATCCAAAACCGAAACCGGAAGTCCGTTTTCCATTTGCCCTTCCTATTCCTCAATTTGCAAGCCTTTCCTGAAAAACGCGACTCGCGCATCGTCACGAACCGCGCGGGGACAGCCGCCCTCGGCTGTCCGACGGAGCTCGGCTCCGCGACATTGAAGCCATCCTGTCGCGAATAGCGAACACCGTCCTTCTGTCGATTAGATATCCGATCCCACGCCAACGATGCGGCGACGGGAGTACCATCAACAAAGCATGACGCCCGACGATTTCCGCCGTATCGCATTAAGTCTCGAGGGTGCGGAGGAAGGGTCGCACATGGGCCAGGCCGATTTTCGGGTAGGCGGAAGAATCTTCGCGACACTCGCCGCGCAGCATCTCGGCTACGGGAATTTGATGTTAAGCCCGGAGTTACAGGCGGATTTTGTCGGAGAGCTTCCGGACGTGTTCATTCCGATTGCCGGCGGCTGGGGACGCAACGGAGCCACGCACGTCCGTCTCGCCGCCACCAACGAAGACCTGGTCACCGGCGCTCTGCGCGCTGCTTGGAAACTCCGGGTAGAGAAAAACAAAAAGAGCGGCAGTAAACCCCGCTCCAAATCGAAAGCTCCACGCCGCAAGACGACCTGAGATCAGGCTGGATGCGCGCCAAAACGCTCCGCCGCTCGCGCTTTCGCCTTGGCCGCTTCTTCTTCACGATTCTTCGGCTGAGCTGTTGTCTCCATCGACTGAAGAAGCCGCGACGATATCGTCGCAATCTCCTCGACCGCAGCGGAGAATGCTTCTTCGTTCGCCTTTGATGGCTTGGTGAATCCGCTTATCTTTCTGACGAACTGCAGCGACGCCGCGCGCACCTCGTCCTCGGTGACCGGCGGATCAAAATTGAAAAGCGTCTTGATGTTTCTGCACATCGGATCGAACCTTCCAACAAAAATGGGCCGGGAGTCGCTCATTTCCGGCAGATTCCATCTTAGCAATCGGACGCTCGGCGCGCTCGTTCCTGCGGTTTGCTCGACCCGGTCCGTCTCGAAGTGGTCGGTATTCGCCGTTCGGCGCTCGGTCTTCGGGACTCGCAACTGACTTCTTCGCGCCCTTTGCGGGTTTGCTTTTCGACCTTCGCTGCTGTCCGAGACGACGGGATTCCCGGCGACTCCATTCCTCCTACATCCTCGTCATCGTGAAGTGGCCGCTGCCCGCACAGCCGGAACTGCCGGCGAGGTTCCAATTCCCCGCGATCGCGCTTCCCGTGACCGTTCCGTTCATCACCAGGTTGTTACCGCCGGGCGATCCCGATTGGACGTTCATCCCGAACGACCCCGAGACGTTCCCGTTGAAGTTCCCGCCGAGCGAGAACGATCCGGTTGCGGTTTCACCTGAAACAAAGCACGGCGAGTTAGTTGAGAAATGCAGATTGGTGATACTCAACGATCCGTTCGACATCTGCGTGATCGAGGTGCTGAACGACAGCGTCGGGTTGCTATTCGCATCCATCAGAGTCGCCGTCCAGTTTCCGTTGATGTTTTGGGAATTGTTACTCGAGCCGCACCCAACCAGGATCAGTCCTACTGCCAACACGATACCCACTGCAAGCTTCTGCATGCGTGAAAACTCCTGCTTCGATTTTTGGTCCAACTTGCTTTGGGGATGGGACCTAGAAAGAGATGCAGTGCGCTCTATCGAGAGCCGTACGGCGAAGATCGTAGATTGGCAACCACGATAAAAATCAATGGCTTGTGCGTTATGGAGGGTTCAGCGAAAGGGTGGCGCCGCTTGCGGAAAGCGGTGCTACACTCTGCGCGTGATTAATGGCGTGCATTTTGTGCTCTACAGCAAAGAGGCCGAAGCCGATCGCGTTTTCTTTCAGGACGTTCTCGGATTCCGCTCGGTGGACGCCGGCCACGGATGGCTGATCTTCCAACTACCCGCAGCAGAAATGGCCGTCCATCCCGGGAGTGGAGACTTTGTGCAGACGCACGCCAACCATCCTTTGCTCGGGTCGGTGCTGTATCTCATGTGCGACGACCTGCACGCCACGATGCGATCCCTCGAGAACAGAAAAGTCTCCTGCTCTGAGGTGATCGAAGCCGGCTGGGGGATGACGACAACCGTGAAGCTTCCGAGCGGCGGGTCAATTGGTCTCTATCAACCCAAACATCCCACAGCCATTGCTCGCCCACGCTGAAGTCCGCAGGTCTTGTTCTGGATTGGAACCTCACTGCGGAATGTTCCCCGCTTTTCACTGCCTGCTACAATCCCTTGCCGCATAATGGTTTGCTAGGTTGATCCGAACTTTTGGCTTCACCGCAACGTACTTGTCGTGTGATGTCAGCTTTGGGGTGTGCCGGGTCTCGTACCGCTGTCTCCGGCTGAAAAACCAGGAGTTCCCGGGAGTGCTGGTTGGAAGACGTCCAAATCGTCAATTCTCTGGTCCGGCGCTGCGTCGCAGGTGACGCGGTTGCCTGGGAAGAGATCGTCCAGCGCTACAATCGCCGCATCTACAACATCTGCTACCGCTTCGCGGGCACATCCGACGACGCCCAGGATCTTACCCAGGAAGTTTTCATCAAGATGTATCGGACGCTCAGCTCCTACGACGTCGAGCGCGGCGCCTTCATGACCTGGGTCACGACGATGACCCGCAACCTGCTCGTCGACCACTTCCGCAAAACCAAGCAGGATCGGGTCACGGACTCGATTGACGCCGCACCATCGGAGCATGAGGACGCCATGCCCCTCAGCGACCAGATCGAGGACAAGGGCCTTCCGCCAGACGCCCGGGTGCAAAGCCGGGAGACCGGGGAGACCGTCCACGAGGCCCTGCAGAAGCTTTCGCCAGAACTACGGGAAGCAGTGATTCTAAGGGACTTACAGGATATGGACTACCGGGAGATCGCCGCTGTTCTGAAGGTGCCGGAGGGAACGGTGAAATCCAGAATAAACCGGGGGCGAGCGGAACTAGCGCGCCTCCTCCAACGTATCTATAGGCAGGTGATGTGATGCCAGGTGAAACCCACAACGGTATGCAGTGCAAGGAGTTTGAAGAGCTCCTTTTTGACGCTCTGGATCAAAACTTGACCCAGGCGAAAAAGGACCGCTTCGAGGCGCATGCCCGCGCTTGCAACAAGTGCGGACCCATGTTGGCCGAGGTCGAAGCGGGCCAGCACTGGCTGAAGTCGCTTCAGGAGGTGGAGCCTCCAGCCAACCTGGTAAAGAACATTCTGGCCTCAACCAGCGGGATCGAGAGCCGTCGTCTCGACCTTGCCGCCTCTGCGGAAGAACCGTCGCTGCTGGAGAGAGTCCGCGAATGGGCGGATTCGTTCCTGACGCCGGTTTGGAGTACAGTGCGGCAACCGCGGTTTGCCATGTCGTTCGGGATGGCGTTTTTCTCCCTGTCGATTGCATTGAGCGTCGCCGGGGTGAAGCCCAGCGACATCAGAGGGGAGGTTTTCACCCCGAAAGGAATGCGCAAGACGTATTACACCACGACCGCCCGCGTGGTGAAGTACTACGAGAACATCCGCCTCGTGTACGAAATCGAGTCGCGAGTGCAGGAGTTCAAGAAGGCGACGACTCCCGCCGAATCGGTGCCAAAAGAGCGGGAGAAGAATCGCAAGAATGACACCAGTGGACAACCCGAGCCCAGACAGGAGAGAAACTACAGCCGCGACGAGAACCAGCCGGTTCTGGCATCGTTGCCGGATCGAACACCTGCCGTGTCGGTGACCACGACCAGGAGATTCGTATGAACTGCGCCACGCACAACACAGTTGCAGCAGTGGCCTACTGCCGCACCTGCGGGAAGCCGCTGTGCGCCGAATGCTCCCGCGATGTGCGCGGGACAATTTTCTGCGAGCCTTGCCTTGCCGAGCGGCTGGGTACGGCTCTGCCCACAACTCCCGTCACGCCCGGAACCACGGGCGCGCCCAATGCCGCGTACTCGGGCGAACGCCTGCCCAGCCCAGGCTTAGCGGCCGTGCTTGGATTCATTCCGGGCGTCGGAGCGATGTACAACGGCCAGTTCATGAAGGGCTTCATCCACGTGATGGCGTTCGTATGCATGATCTGGATGGCGGATCACTTCGGCCCCATCATGATCCCGGTGTTCTTCGCGTATTTCTTTTACCTGGTATTTGACGCCTACAAGACGGCGCACGCGATCGAACTAGGACAACCGGTGCCCGATCCTTTCGGATTCGAGCGCATGTTCGGTCCGACCGTGCACCCGGGGCGGCCTGCGGGTGCGGCAGCATCGCTTGGGCAGCCCGGCGGCACCGCCAGTTTTCCGCCGGCAAGCGCGCCCCCTGATGTGAAACATCGGAACAGTATTCCCACGGGCGCAGTGATCCTGATCGCTCTCGGCGTGCTGTTTCTGCTGCACACCGAGGGATGGCTGGGATTTGGCATTGACCGTTTCTGGCCCGTGATTCTGATTGCTTTTGGCGGATGGCTGTTTGCGAAACGTTGGGGACTCCTCGGCACCGAAGGCCTCGCATGCACGTGCGATCGTTGCAAGATGCGTTGCATCATGTGGCCGTCGATCATGATCACCATCGGCGTGCTCTTCCTGATGGACAACCTGCACGGCCCGGGATTTGAGCACACTTGGCCGCTAATTCTGCTCGTAATCGGCGCAGTGAAACTGCTGCAAAGCAATGCATCGGAGGCTGGACATATCGGCGGACCGCCTACGCTGCCGCCCAATCTGCCGCCTACGGGTGCTGTTCCGACGCAAGATCTACAGGCTCAAAGCGAGTCATCGAGCGAGGTGAACCATGTCTAGCGGCCCCGTGGTTGCGCCTCCGCGACGGCGCCGCTCGATGGCGGGACCGATGGTCCTGATCATCGTCGGACTGATCTTCCTGCTCGGCAACATGCATTTGATCTCCTGGGGAAGGCTGGGTGTTCTCTTCGCGCACTACTGGCCGCTGTTGCTGATCCTGTGGGGCGTGTTGAAGCTGGTTGAACATCAGCGTGCGAAGCAAGAGGGCCAGCAAGCGCCGGGGATCGGCGCTGGGGGCGTGTTTTTGCTGATCGTCCTGATCATCGCCGGCCTTTCAGCCAGCCAGATGTCACGCGTGGATTGGAAGGAAGTCGGCGATCAACTCGACATCGACGGCGTGGAAATTCCCGGTATCGGGAGCACGTACACCTACGACGACTTGCCTTCAATGACGCAAGCCTTGCCCGCGGGTGCGAGCGTGAAGATCGTGAATGACCGCGGCGCGGTAAACGTCACTGAATCCACCGACAATCAGATTCATCTGACCGTTCAGAAAAAAATCCGTTCCGAGAGCAAGTCCGATGCGGACAAGTGGAACGACGCCACCAAACCGCAGATCAACGTGAGCGGCAACCTGGTAACCATCAGCGCAAACACTCGGGGGGCAGGCAACCACCCAATCTCGGCTGACCTGAATCTCGAGATTCCGCGCAAGGCTCCGGTGACGATTTCCACGCAGCGTGGAGAGATCGTCGTGAACGGTCGCGACGGCGCTGTCGACATTTCGAGCCAGCACGGTGACGTCAATGCCGATGACATCAACGGCAATATCAATCTGAACCTGGATCACGGATCGGCGCGCATTTCGCAGGTTTCGGGCGATGTCACGATTCAAGGACGCGGCGATGACGTCACGCTGACGGACATCAAAGGCGCGGCCCGACTGAATGGCGAGATTCAAAGCGTGAAGCTGTCGCGCGTCGCGAAAGCGGTAGGCTTCAAATCGGCGCGCACGGAACTGGAGTTCGCCCGGTTGAATGGAGATTTGGATCTGGATTCTGACTCTCTCCATGGAAGCGACCTGGCGGGGCCGTTGCGGTTGAGTACGCGGTCGAAGGACATTACGCTGGAAGGCGTGGCCGGCGATGCGCGCATCGAAAATGCGAACAGCCCCGTGGATCTGCAACTGAAGTCGGCGGGGAACGTCCAGATCGACAACCGGAATGGGGACATCACTGTCGGAGTTCCAGAGAAGATGGGCTTCAAGGTCGACGCGCGCAGTCGCGGATCTGAAATCTCGTCGGAGTTCTCCGAGCTTCAGCCCAAGAACGACGACAACCAGGGGAGCCTGTCGGGAACCATCGGCAACGGCGCCAGCCACATCGTGCTGAACAGTGAGCACGGGACGATTTCGATTCGTCGTGCTTCGCCGACACCGCCGAGTCCTCCCGAGCCGCCGGCACCGCCGAAGGGGCAGGGCCACCGGTCCATGCCTCAGCCACCGACGCCTCCGAAGTTGCCGAGCAACTCAAACTCGGCGCCCACGGAGAACTAGGGGCGCTGGAATTTTGCAACGGAATCCCCTTATAGCCTCATAAAAACTTTTAATAACGGAGATTCCTGCCGGCGGCCGTTTCTGTTGATCTAATCAGCATCAGGCCGTGCCATGGAACCAGTCGCCAAAGCCCCCACGTGGAAGGTGCTGGTCGCGTTCGCGATCATCTACTTCGTGTGGGGTTCGACGTTTTTGGCGATTCGCGTCGGCGTCCGCGAGGTACCGCCGTTCCTGCTTGCGGGCATGCGGTTCCTGATTGCCGGCGTCGTTCTGTTTTTATGGATGCGATTCAAGGGAACTCCCACGCCTTTGTTGCGGGAGTGGTCTTCTGCTTCCTTGCTCGCCATTTTGATCTTCGTCTTCGACTACGGTCTTTTGTTCTGGGCAGAGAAGCGCGTGCCTTCCGGTATCGCAGCGGTCATGATGGCGATGATCCCGGCGTTCATGGCGCTGTCGGAAATCTTTATTCTTCGGACGCAGCGCCTCACGATGAGGCTCGCCTTCGCTCTTCTTGTCGGCATGGCCGGTGTCGCGGTGCTGGTCAGCCGGTCGCTGAGCTTCGGCGAGGCGCCGATCGAAACGAGCGGTCCGATCGCTCTCGTGGTGGCTTCCGTTAGTTGGTCGGTGGCGTCAGCGCTCACGCGCAAGCTGCCGCTTCCGGCCGCCAAGACGATGAGTTCCGGCGTCCAGATGCTGGCTGGCGGAGTGTTTCTTACGCTGGCGGCTGCAGTATTGGGGGAATTCCGGGGATTTCACATCCAGGCCGTCTCGCGAGCGGCATGGCTTTCGCTCGGGTACTTGATCGTGGCGGGGTCGATCATCGGGTTTACTGCGTACGTCTGGCTGATTCATCACGAGTCGCCGACCAAGGTGGGCACGTACGCGTACGTGAATCCTGTGATCGCAGTGCTGGTTGGATATTTTCTCGGAGGCGAGACGATCGGCCCGCGCACAATCATGGGAACGCTATTCGTTCTTGTGAGCGTGATCGTGATTACAACAACTCCGAAGCCGCAGCAGGTGATCGAGAGATTGGGGAGCGAGCCACAGTCAGCGGATTCGTAAGATGGCCGTGGATCGACGCAGCCGCGATCAAGCTAAGGACTGCAAATTCGACCGGCGTCATGGGAGAATTCCTGCGGAGGCCGTTGGTGGCATTGAGGAACACGGGGTCCTTCGACTGCGTTCGCCTTTGGCTCACTTCGCTCAGGATGACAGGGTGTTCGGGTTGCCAAGTGTGTACCGGTGACGAAGACCGCAAGCCCGCTAAGGATTGACCAGTGGCGAAGGTTAGTCTTATCCCGTGGTTACCCGCGGTGCGAGTAAGCGATCTACGTGACTCGGCGCAGTTTGGTCACTCTTCCGGCCTCGACCCACTCGACGACGAAGACGTTGCCCTCGTGATCGAAGCAGGCACCGTGCGGACAAACAAATCGGCCGGGAGAAAAAGTTCCTGGGCCCTGATTGCGCACCGCACTCCATTCCTGCTTGGAATATTCGCCCTCTCCGAGAGTGGCGACAACCTTGTTATTGCGATCCAGAATTACAACTTTGCTGAGAAGATCGGGGATGACAACGTCGCCGTTCCGCTCGTGCAGATTACACGGCATCTTCGTCGTTCCGGCAATGCTGTCCACATGTTTTCCGTCGAGGCTAAAGCGCTGCAAGCGGCTGTTGCCGCGGTCGGTCACAACGAGCAGTGGGACGTCTCCGCGTAAGTCGACCCAGAGGCCATGGGGACAATCGATTTGATCGTCGCCTTTTCCCAGGCCGCCGAAGGTACGGAGAAACTCGCCGTGCTGGTTGTACTGGTTGATAAAGCTTGAGCCGTACCCGTCGCCCACGAAGATATCTCCGTTGGGAGCGATGGCGACGTTGGTGGGACGATAGGGAACGGTCGAGGTTTGGTCTTTGGGCTTATAGGCCTCGGATTCCGCGGGGTAGCCGAGCGTGAATACTTCTTCGCCTTTCAGAGTGCGCTTGGTTACGATGCCGTGCTCGTAATCGCAGAGATACAGAAATTCCTCGCTGCCCTCTTTGCGGATGGTCAGTCCATGGGCGCCGCCCTTGAATTGCCGACCCCAGGAGCGCACGAACTTGCCCTTGGCATCGAAGACCACCATGGTGTCTGCACTCTCGCTTCCGGCATGAACCGTGTGATGGATATAGATGTTGCCCTGGGAATCCTCACAGACGCCGTGCGTATTTCCGTATCGAATTGTGCGCGGCAATTGACCCCAATCGTGGATGGCTTCGTAACGGTGATCGCCGTCGCCGAGAATGGGAGCCTTGCTTCCTGACTTGTCGGTCGCATGCAGGAACACCGGGGCCGATGCAGCGGCCGCAGCAGTGATGAGAAACTTGCGTCGCGTGACTGGCATGTTTGGACTCCGAAGTCCTTCCATCAGGTCAGAACTCCAAGGCAAATCCACGAAAACAAGAAAAGCTAAGATCGGCTGACCCTCGACGGCTAAACAGTCTGCGGAAAAACTGAGAGAGTGACCTCAGCCCCTAAAGGGGCATTGATATTGCCTGCTAACGGCGCCGCTGAAGCGGCGCCCTGATACAAACCACATTTTTCGCAGCCGGCGAAGCCATAGCGATTTCAAAACCGATTTACATCCAAAAACGACCTGCGAGATGACTTCTTTAATGAGGCGGGTACAAAGTTTCCGCGTCAATTAATTTCTGCGTAACTAATTCTGCGCAACGGCGGACTTCTCGCTCACGTCTTTTGGATCGGCGAACTGGAGCCAGAAACCCATCATCTCTTCGTCGCTGGGCTCTCCCCACCGGATGGCTTTCGACGGGTCGGGATTCTGAATGTTATTCATCGAATTGTCGAAGTAGGCGGTCGTGATCAGCTTCGTGCCTTTCGGCATGAAAACCTGGTGCTTGAGGAAATACGTCTCCTGCCAGCGGAAATCGTAGTGAGGCACGTTCATGATGACTTCGTGCCGGCCGTCGGGATAGATCGCCTCGGTCATCATGCTCTTGCCGCGGAAGTGCATGTGGCCGGTGTAGGCGAGAGCGATAACGTCTTTGGGCAGCGTGAAGCACGACGTCACGCGATGACTTTCATCGTTCGGGGGAATGAGAAAGAGGTTGTTCCAGATCTCGTATTGGCTGATCTCGTGCTTCACCGGTTCCTTTGCGAAGACGAGCCCGATGCTGGTCGTATCTTTCACGTCTTCCCCGGTGCGGTTGCTGTAGTGGATCTGGAACTGCAGGTAAGCGCCCGCGGGAATGCGTAACGCGTAGCCCGCAGGCCGGGTTTCGGCCAGGTGTCCGGGCAGGTAGATGCCGGGAACGACATTCAAGTATCCGGACAATTTGCCGGGAACGCCGCCCCCAGTCGGATACGAGCAGCCATCGTCCGCGACCGGCGCGTCCGGCCGCAGGTGTAAAAGTTTGCCGGTGCGGTAGTGATACTTGTCGACGCCCGCGTCGGCCTTGGTGTTTTCTTCCTCTTCCTTCGCAACCTTGTCAGCTTCGATCACTGACACGGTCGCATGATGCACGACGCGCCGGTCACCGGGAAGCACCTCGGCGGCCTGGATCCACTTGTCCTCGGTGAAGTTGGTAGGCACGTAGATGTACTCGTATTCGTCCTGACTGGCGCCACTCACAGCGAACTCGGGGATCGGGAAGACGATGTCGGGTTTGATGTGCCATCCTTCGCTCAACTTTGGAGCGGGCGGCAGATCCTTGGCATCGCCTTCCCTTGCGCCGGTGCGGAACCAGGTGTCGATGATCGCGATGTCGGCGTCGCTCAGGCGGGGATCGTTGAGGTAGTCGCCCACTTTCGGGTCAGCGTGCCATGGAGGCATGCGGCGTTGCACAACGGCCTCACGAATCGACCGCGCCCACGGCCGCGCATCCTTGTAGGTGAGAAGCGACATGGGAGCAATGTCATTAGGCCGGTGGCACACTACGCAGTTTTTAAAAAAGATGGGAGCAACATCGCGGTTGAAGGTGACGTCTCTCGGCGGGGTTTGAGGCGAGCTGGAGGTTTGCGGTGAGGTCGAAGCCTGAGGCGGAGTCGAAGCCGGAGTCTGCGTCGGAGACGAATTCGGAGTTTGCGGAGCGGCTCCCAAAAACGTCCCGCAAAATGCGATGGCGATCAGAACGAGAACGATTTTGCGCGAAACCATAGGCCTCCCCACCGAGGCCGCTATTCTAGAACTGAGCCAGACGGCACTACAAGGTGAAACAAGCCTGAGAGCGTTGGTCTGCCGAGAAGACACGACGCTTTCAAAGGCCGGCGATGCATGCGGAAGGCATGAGACACTGACGAAGCTGGCGCTGGGATCATTGTCACTGGAAACGCCAGAATTCACGACTGAGCCAAACGACTCATCATGGGCAAAATTCACGTTCTCTCGGAAGCTGTCGCCAACAAGATCGCCGCGGGCGAAGTCGTTGAACGTCCCGCGTCGGTCGTGAAAGAGCTTCTGGAGAACTCGTTGGATGCTGGATCGACGCGCATTCGCATACAGATCGAGGCGGGGGGGAAGAAACTCATCCAGATCACCGACAACGGCTGCGGCATGGTGCGCGATGACGCGCTTCTGGCTTTCGAACGCCATGCCACGTCGAAGCTGAAGAATGCAGAGGATCTGCTGAACGTCTCGACGCTCGGGTTTCGCGGCGAAGCATTGCCGTCAATCGCCTCGGTGTCGCGCCTGCGCCTCGAGACTCATGCGGCCGAGGACGCGGCTGGAACCGTCGTGGAAATCAACGGCGGAAAGATTTTCAAAGTCGAAGAAGCGGGCCTGCCGGTGGGCACGTCGATCACGATCCGCGATCTTTTTTTCAATACTCCGGCTCGCAAGAAATTTCTGAAATCCGAATCGACTGAACTCTCGCACATCGCTTCGCTGGTCACGCATTACGCGCTCGCCCATCCTGACAAGCACTTCGAATTGCATTCGGCAACCAACGCCATGCTGGTGGCGCCTCCCGTGGCGGGCTATGGAGACCGCGTCTACCAGGTGTTCGGGAAGGAAGTGCTGGACCAGTTGTTGCCCATCGCGGCCGTGCAACCACTGTCGCATATCGGGCTGCCGCAGCCGCCGCCTTGGCGCCGCACAGAGGAGGACGATGAACCCAAAGAGCCGGGCGAGGTCCGCGTTCACGGCTTCGTGTCGAAGCCCGAGATTCAGAAGCTGAATCGGAGTTCCATCTACATCTTCGTGAATGGACGTCTTATCCGCGACCGGCTCGTGCAACATGCCATCATCGAAGCCTATCGGAACATCCTGCCGCCGACCGTCTTCCCCGTCGTATTGCTGTTTCTGGAGATGCCGACAGCGGAAGTCGATGTGAACGTTCATCCCTCGAAGACCGAAGTCCGCTTCCGCCAGCAGACTGTGGTGCACGATTTCGTACGCGACTCGATTCGGGCAGCGCTGATGAAGGCACGTCCGGTTCCGCAGTTCGTTTCGGAGATTCACACGCACCCGAGCGCGTCTCCCTTGCTGACTCCGGGTGCCCAGTCGACCGCTTCCGCGGCCTGGAGAAGTCTCTACCAGCCTCCACAGGCGGGCGGATTCGCGCTCCAGGTACCTGTTGCGCCGCCCATCACAGAGCGGTTTCGATTCGCCGGCGGCATCGAAGTCGACGCAAATGCCGCGGTCTCACTCGCGCGACCGGCGACGGCCGAACGCTCAAACGAGATCGACCTGTTGCAGAGTCAGGTGGCGGCTACGAACTTTGTCCCCGATGATGGTTGCACGCCGGCATTTCCGGAAGAGGCTGAGGCGCCCAGCCAGCTTGCCCTGTCGCTGGCTACGCTCAAGCCGCTAGGGCAGATACGCGAGTCATTCATCCTTGCCGTGAACCACGAAGGGCTCTGGATCATCGATCAACACGTCGCTCACGAGCGCGTGCTGTTCGAAAAGGTCCTGAAGCAGCGCGCCACGAAAGGCGTGGAGAGCCAGCGCCTGCTGATGCCGCTCATTCTCGAACTTACACCCGCCCAGCAGGCGGTCTTCGCCGAAATCTCCGACGAGCTAACAAGCAACGGGTTCGAGGCGGAGCCGTTCGGCACCCGCAGTCTCGCGGTCAAAGTAGCGCCTGCCGGCGTTGAGGGCCCACAAGTTGAGCACATGCTTCATGAGCTGCTCGAACAATTTTCCCGCGAGGAACAGAAACTCAACCTGGAGACGATCCGCACGCGCATTGCCGCGTCGATCGCGTGCCATGCTGCGATCAAAGTCAACATGCTGCTCGAGGGCAACAAGATGGAGTGGCTGCTCTCGGAGTTGGCGCGGACCGCGTTTCCCTTCAGCTGTCCGCACGGCAGACCGGTTGTTTTGCGGTACTCGATGAAAGACATTCAAAAGGCTTTCAAGAGAATCTAGCATTTGGCATTTGGCATTTGGCATTTGGCATTTGGTGTCCAGCATTAAGCAATCTGCGGTCATCGCGCGGCCGCTGACATGCGCAATTTTGATGTGCGTAATTCCGCTCGACCTGTGAAAAACAACCGTTCCTTGGGTTCATGTGTGCAAAGACCCGACTTCACCTCCTATGCAATTAATCGCGGTTTGGCTTACTCAGTTTTCGCCTCATTCGGCATGCCAGAGACCAACGGCTAACTGCTAAGTGCCAACGGCTGAATGATGAATGCTAAGTGCTCTCGCCAACCTCGTAGCCCGAGTATGTTCTAATCAGTCCATGACCGAATCGGAACTACAGCAGGCCCGGGAGCAAAAATGGCATCTCGACGGAAGCACTGTGCGAACGATCGAAGACGCGCGCACCTTCGTCGAGTCCGCGGGTTTCTGCTTGCTTTATCCGGTGCGGCCACCAGTCCTTGTGCCGACCTTCGTTGGGGCATTCGTCGGGGCTGACGATCGCCTGCCTACCTGGCAACACGTGTTTGCCGATCAGCGTGCACTGGATGCTAAAGAGTTGATGGTCCGCCTGCTGCGCGAGCGAGCGGCGTTCGAAGCAAGCCTGTTCGATGAGAACAACGCGTTTCTGCTGGCTGCGTCCGTCTTCCCGTTTTTCTATGCGTTAGTGGGAGAGCGAAATCCCCGGCAGGCACCGAAAGCGGGTCCGCGTTCGGAATATTCCCAACTGGCCTGCGATGCTTATGAAGCAATCCGGCGCGATGGACCAGTCTCGAAGCAAAAGCTAATAGAAACCCTGGGCGGAAGCGTCTCGGAAGCCGCTCTTGACCGTGCGCTCGCTGAACTGTGGTCCAAGCTGCGCATCACGCGCGTCGATTACAAAGCGGGCGAAGGCGCGTTCTGGGATGTGCTGTACCGCTGGGCGCCCGACGCGGTCCGCGAAGGCATCAGCCTCTCGGTCGGTGAAGCTCTCTCCGCACTCCTCACCAAGTATCTGGATTGTGTCGTGGCCGCCGATCAATCCGAAGTCGAATCGTTCTTCGGAAATATTGTTCCCCGCTCTCGAGTGAAGGAAGCGATCAAGGCCCTACTCGGCGCCCGCGAGTTGAGTTTCGCCCATGTCGGCGGACGATCGCTGATCCAGGTTACACCCCCGCGCGCCCCAGTCGTGAAACCTGCCGCAAAGTCCGCCGGAATGCCTCGACGGGGCTAGCTTTCGCGCGTGCGTTCGCGCGCGAGCTTCTGGTAATCTGAATCGCCTTATATCCCCTGTCTCACTTCCAAATGGACGCGACTCCATCGAATAAATTGATTATTGCCATCGACGGCCCCGCCGGCGCGGGAAAGAGCACGATCGCCTCGCGCCTGGCACGCAAACTCGGCTATACCAATCTCGAAAGCGGCGCCATGTACCGCGCCCTTGCGTTAAAGGCGATCGAATGGGACCTTTCCTTCGACGATGAACGAGCGCTGCGCAAGCTTGCCGAAGGCGCCCGCATCAGCCTCGAGCCGACGATTGGCGGAAATCGGGTGCTGCTCGACGGGAAGGACGTCTCCACGCGAATACGCGATCGGGACGTGACCGAAGCAGCGTCGCGCGTTTCCGTACACCCGGCTGTGCGGGAATGGATGGTGGCGCGCCAGCAGGAGATGGGCAAGCAAGGCGGCGTGGTCATGGAAGGACGCGACATCGGGACCAAGGTTTTCCCACACGCTGATCTGAAGATTTTTCTCGATGCCGACCCCGTCGTGCGCGAGCAACGCCGGCTCGATCAGAACCGGATCAAAGGTCCATCGGCGGAATCGATGGCTGCCGAACTTCGCGAGCGCGATTTGCGAGACCGGACGCGGGCAGTATCGCCACTCGCCGCGGCAGCGGATGCCATTACGATCGACTCCACTCAACTCTCGGAGGATCAGGTCTTGCACAAGATCGAAGAACTGATCCGGCAGAAGGCTGGCGTGCGGCTTTCCTAAGAGGACCGTGTCGTGTCGCAAGCACGCCGACATCAAGCGGAATTCTCTCCATTACTTCTGTCCTCTTCCCGGCATTACTTTCACGCAGAATCTGCACATTGAATCCTAATCATCCACGGTCACTCGCCGATCTCCCTTAAGGGAGATTCGATTCCAAGGGGGAGTGCCGATGCGCCAACTGAGATTCTTCCTCGTGATGATCTATGTAGGTCTGCTGAGTTCTTGCGGAGGCAGCGCCAATAGTAGCGGCGGAAATTCTAATGTCGATCCCCTGCCGACCGATTCGGTTTCGGGCACAATCACATTCAAGGGCGCGCCTTTACCGGGTGCGAAGGTGACCGCCTTCCTTACCAATTCCAACGTGATTTACCAGACAACGACCACGGATGCGAATGGGAACTATAGTTTTACGGGTTTGCAAACCTCTGGCAACGTCCCGGGCGAATATCAGTTCTGGGCGACCAAGCCGGGTTACGGCTTTTATCCTTCGGCGGGAGGCACCGGTAAGGCTACTCGCTTCGACTACACCGGACAATTCGTAGGCAATGGCGTTACCGACATCGCCATTTACTTCACGGTCATCGACTATGTTGCGCTGCCCAACGATTCGCTCGCCGGGGGAAATTTCACCGTCTACGACGGCTCGAATCCGCTGGTCACACTGGCCCGTACCGGACAAACCGAGAGCTACGCGAACGGCGACGATGCTTCGCAATCGAAGGGCGTCGCCTGGCCGGCGATTCGCTTCACCGACAACCAGGACGGAACGGTGACCGACCATCTGACTGGACTGGTTTGGCTTAAGGATGCGGGCTGCTTCAGTCCAACCACATGGTCCAACGCCATAACCGATGTAACTCAGCTAGCGGATGGGACGTGTGGCCTTAGCGACGGATCTAGCACAGGAAAATGGCGACTTCCGAACCTCAACGAACTGGAGAGCCTGATCGATGTCTCGGCTAGCGCTCCCGCCCTAAGCACCGGGAACCCATTCAGCAGCGTCTCCAACGGCATCTACTGGACTTCGACAAGCTATTTCGGAGGCGAAGGCGGCTCCCCGAAAGCCTGGACGATGCGCCTCAGCGATGGCCGGTACATGAACGACTCCAGCTCCAACGTGAAAGCGGCCGCCAACAATGGCGTCTGGGCGGTCAAAGGAACCACTGGCGGCACCATCCAACTGCAAGCGACGGGGATGTACGTATCCTATCTGCCGGGCGACGACGGCAGCCTGCAGACGGGCGTGCCGCTTACCTACCCACGATGGATCGACAATGGAAACGGGACGCTCACCGATACCATGACCGGTCTGATCTGGCTGAAGCAGGCGGACTGCATTCGCCAGACGTGGTCCAACGCGATCGCTGCCGTGAATACGCTCGCCAGCGGCCAGTGCGGCCTCACCGACGGCTCTGTCCCGGGCAATTGGAGGATGCCCAACCGGCAGGAGATGCTCAGTCTCTCGGACCGCATGGAGACCAACCACGCCGACTTCTTCAACCAGAGCTACACGTGGAAGGCCACCCAGACACTTTATCAGGCACCGATTTTCGGCAGCTTCGTGCCGAGCGAGTGCTACTGGACTTCGACCACTAACGCGGCTGACACGAGCGAAGCCTGGACCATATTCAGTTGCGATTTTGGCGTGTATGACATTTCCAAGGCGCAGACCGGCTACACGCTTGCCGTGCGCTGACAGGTGGAGATCGAGGCCACATAGATACTGACCGCCTAGTGCACGGCCGGAAAGGCGATCACTAGCTGGTCGAGTGGCAGACCGTTGGATACGGATTGCGGAGGACTGACGGGCGCGATCGCGAGCGGAGTACCAGTCTCTTCCGCGTGATCAAATGCCTCTGTGCCCGGAGTTTGGCCGGTCACTTGAAAGCCATCGATTTCATATGGCATGCCATTCGAGGCCAGCGAAGACGGTCCATCCACCAGCTGAAAATGCAGGTGGGGCGCGACGGAGTTGCCGGTGTTCCCCACCAGGCCCAGTACCTGTCCTCGCTTCACTATGTCATTTGGCCGGACTTTAATGCTTCCGGGCTGCATGTGGGCATAAAGTGCGTAGTGACCTTCTCCGAGGTCCAGGACGACGGAGTTCCCGTCGGCCGCATCGAGCGAGATGTCGGTCGGATATTTCCCGGGGGTCTGTTCCGGCTGGCCTTCCGTGACCGAAGCCACGGTTGCATCGGCAACTGCAAGAACCGGCTTCCCGAAGATCGTGTAGCTCTCCAGTTTCTCGCGCGGGCCGGAATAGATGCGGTGGTCCTTGTCGAGTTGTTCCCAATCCACCGCGTACCGTTGCGCAAGCCACACGCGCCCGTTCACGGGCAGAGCGGCGCGCGTGTGACGCGTCGCATCGCAGCACGAGTCGGCCGAAACGTAGTTCTCTCCGGCCAGAGGTGGGCCGATGCGCAAAATGGGTCGGGCGTCTACGGAGATCGCTCCTCCTTGCTCGGTCAGTTCCTGATGGCCTGGAGGTGCGGCTGCAAAACGCGCTGTGACGCGATGCGAGAGCTGCCGAGGAACGCTCGCTCCCTGTGCCAAGTCGAAATGGATGAACAGTAGCGCTTGCGAGCTCTTTGACAGCACTTCTACCGATTGGCGCATGCCCGCGGGCTGAAGTCGCCGCGAAATTTCGGCAGCGTCCATTTTGTGCAGGACGGATCCGTCGCCCAGCACTTCCACGGTTTCGATGTTTGCATCGCCGCTGCTGAAGTTGGTGATCCATAGTTCGTAGGCAAGATGGGTCCGCCCGTTGGAACCGGTAAATGGCGCCGGTGCATCGGCCACGCTGAGCAGCAGCGGAGTCAGGTCTTCCTTTTCGGCGGCGTTCACCTGGCGGGCACCGCCGATAAACACTAGGAGCTCGAAGCAGGCGAACAGGGAAAGAGCAGCGCGGATCATGCATCGTGTCATGAGAGTCTTCCGAGGAACCTGGGCTGTGAGACGCGGGTGCGGTGGATTGTAGTGAAGGAACGGCTTTCGCTCAACCCGAGAATGGCAGGCGTGAGGATCGCTTGCCATGCCAAAGCCGTTCGGCCTCTTTCCATCGTCTTACAGCGCGATCGGGCGCAAGTCAGGGGCGTCCGCGAAACTGGTTGATCTTCCGGCGGTCACGCTTGGAGGGGCGGCTCACCGGCGCGGGCGTGAAATGCATCGTGGCTTTCCGTTCTTCCGCCACTTTGCGTCGGGATTCTCGGCTGGCTTCGGTTTCCCGATAGAGCGTTTGCGCAACAGCGGCGGGTCCACGAATGTCACTCAGTTGGAGGACTTCCACCTCGAAGTCTCCGCCTTCGGTTCTGACTTGAAGCATATCGCCGACGTGAACTTCCCGCGCCGGCTTGGCAGGTTGTTGGTTGGACTGGATGCGTCCGAGTTCGCAAGCCCGCGCAGCCATCGAACGCGTCTTGAAGAAACGCGCCGCCCACAGCCATTTGTCGATGCGGGTCATAAAGCAGGTGTCAGGTCCGGGGTGTCAGGTATCAGGTATTCGGTGTTCGGCTACTGCGATTTTTTCGTGATTCCAATGCCAAGGTCGCGCAATTGTCCCGCACTGACTGGAGTCGGCGCATCGACCATCAAGTCCTTTGCGGCAGCTGTCTTCGGGAACGGGATCACTTCGCGCAAGCTGTCGGCTCCGGCGAGAATCATCACGATGCGATCGAGCCCAAGGGCGATGCCGCCGTGCGGCGGCGTGCCGTATTCGAGAGCTTCGAGGAAGAATCCGAAGCGCGATTTGGCTTCTTCTTCGGTCATGCCAAGGGCATGAAAAATCTGTCGCTGAATGTCCTGGCGATGAATACGAATCGAGCCCGACCCGAGTTCCGTGCCGTTGAGGACAACGTCGTACGCGAGCGCTCGAACCATGGCCGGATCAGATTCAAGCTTGTCCATATCTTCTTCGTGTGGCGATGTGAACGGATGATGCGCAGCCACCCAGCGGCGCTCGGTCTCGTCGTATTCGAACATCGGGAAGTTCGTGACCCATAGAAAACGGAAATCCCCGCGCTTGAACAATCCGTGCTTGGCGGCATACTTCTGGCCGAGTGCGACGCGAAGAAGGCCGGCAGATGCATAGACGGCTAATTCCGCAGGAGTGACCTTGCGCTTCTGGGCGGGATGATCATCTTTGCCGGACTGCGTGGAGCCGACCACGAGGACGATGAGATCGTCGGGAGCGGCACCCGATTTCTGACGCACCTTCGCTGCAGCTTCAGGAAACTTGTTCTCGATGCGCTTGAAGTCCTCGAAGACACGAGCGCCGCCCTTGGAGATGAACATCGGCTTGATGTCGTCACGCTCCTTGCGCGAGAGTTCACCGACGCCGGGAGTGCGAATGGCGACGACCGGGAGATCTTTGTTAATGGCGAGTTGTTCGAGATCATCGGCACTGAAACAGTCGCGCACGTTAGCGAACGCGGGCAGACGAAGGTCTGGTTTGTCGATCCCGTATTGCCGGATGGCATCGTCGTAATCCGTGCGCGGAAAGGGTGTCTTGATCTCGTAGCCAGCTGCCTTGAAAGCCGCGGTGAGAAAGCCCTCAACCGTTTCCCAGACGCGCTCGGATTGCGGGTATGACATCTCCAGATCGATCTGGGTGAATTCGGGCTGGCGGTCCGCGCGCAGGTCTTCGTCACGGAAGCAGCGGACGATCTGAAAATACTTATCGAAGCCGGAGATCATCAGGATCTGCTTGAAGAGTTGCGGCGACTGCGGCAGAGCGTAGAAGGTTCCGGGCTGAACGCGGCTGGGAACGAGGTAGTCACGCGCGCCCTCGGGCGTGGAGCGGGTCATGAAAGGCGTTTCGATTTCGAAGAAACCCTGCGAGGCGAGGTAGTCGCGGATGGCGAGCGCAACCTTGTGACGCAGTTCGATGTTGAACTGCATGGCATCGCGGCGCAGGTCGATGTAACGGTACTTTAGGCGCATCTCTTCGTTGGCCAGGGCCGTGTCACTAGGGAGAAAGGGCGGGTGTTTGGCCTCGTTGAGGATGCGGAGTTCGTCGGCGACAAGTTCGACCTCGCCGGTGGGGATGTTCTGGTTGACGGTATCGGCGTCGCGCAACTTGACGGTGCCGATGACGGCAACGACGTACTCGTTACGCAGCAGCTCGGCTTTTTTGTGGAGGGCAGCATTGCGCTCGCCGCTGAAGACGACTTGGGTGACGCCGGAGCGGTCGCGAACGTCGACGAAGATGATAGCGCCGAGGTCGCGGCGGCGGTTGACCCATCCCATAAGCACGGCTTTCTTGCCGGCATCGGCGGTGCGGAGAGCCCCGCACATATGTGTACGTCGCAGGTCGCCTAGGAAGTCGAGCAAAGTGTCCCTTCTCTGATTGGAATGTCTCCGGAGGCCGGATTGGAGATTATAAATGGCGGGACACGAGTTGCGAGTAACGAGTCGCGAGTAGCCTGGTCGGCATTGATCTGATCATCGAAGATCGGGTCATCGGCAGGACTGCCGAGGGCAGTTGTCCTCCAGGTTCTTCATTGGGCGGCGGTGGCCTGCTGAAATTTCAGCTTCCACTGATCACCCATCTTCACCCAGATGGAGCTGATGTGCTGGTAGCGAGGTATGTCTTCGTCGTAACGTGACATCTGAATGATGACGTCGTAGGTAACGACAGCGGCGCCATCATTGAGCTGGACCACCTGGATGTCATACGGACGATACTCGACGAGGTCGGTGGAACGGAGGTCTTCGAGAATTTCTTCTTTCGCGTGAAGCTTGGCGTCAGTACCGACCGCGACGAAATCATCGGTAAGCGTGTGTTTGTAAAAGTCGATGTCGTGTCGCTTCTGTGCTTCGGGAATGGCCTTCTCGAAGGAAATTAACTGCTGCTCGAGTGGACTGAGCGTATGGGAGTCGACGGACGGATGGGCGGCCGTCACCGTGCGGACGCGCGTCATCCATGCGATATCAATACAAACCAAGATTGCCAAGACCGCGACAGCCCAAGAACGCTTCATAGGCCCTCCCGAGGCTCCACAGAGTACCACGACCGCAGAGTTGTACCGCCGGATCACGTCTCCGATCTGAGCGGAGAGCCATAGGGTCAAGAACGATAAAGAGAAGACTGCTAGGGGAGAATTCAGCAGCGTCATAGTCTTTGGCGACGGCGATTGAAGACACTCTCGGTTCTCGCGAGCCCCTTTCTCGAACAACAGACACGACAACTGTCTCGCGGGCCGTAGGAGGCAGCGCAAATTGTACACAGGGAGAACAGCTCGCACACGCGATTGGCCGCGTATCACGATCTGGCACGACATGCGGTTCCTGTTATTCTCAAAATGCAAACAGGAAATGCACGTCGTGGCGCCTATTCTCAACGCGCAAACCCTTTCGAAGACTTACGGGGCGAATCCGCTGTTCCAAAACGTGTCGTTCACTGTGGCAGAGGGCGACCGGATTGGTTTAATCGGCCCCAACGGATCCGGAAAGTCGACACTCTTGGGAATTCTTGCCGGTCGCGTGTCGCCGGACTCCGGCGATCTCGCAGTACGCAAACGCACCCGGATGAGTTACGTGGAACAGGAATCACGTTTTGCTTCGGGCGCAACGGTGCGCCGAGTTGTGGAAGAGGCGATGGAGCGTGTCTCCATCCCTCCGGACGAGCGCGGGAATCGCATGGCAGAGACTTTGGGACGAGCTGGATTCGCCGACTTCGATGCAAAGGCCGACTCGCTTTCGGGAGGTTGGCGGAAGCGGTTGGCAATTGTGGAGGCGCTGGTCGAAAATGCGGATGTGTTACTCCTGGACGAACCAACGAACCATCTGGATCTGGCTGGGATCGAGTGGCTCGAGGACGAATTGGAGTCCGGACGCTTCGCGTGCGTGGTTGTCAGTCACGACCGATACTTCCTTGAAAACGTGGCCACGGAGATGTCGGAACTGAGCCGCGCGTATCCGGAGGGCATACTGCGTGTGCGCGGAAACTACAGTGAGTTTCTCGTGAAGAAGGAAGAGTTCCTGCACTCGCAAGCGAAACACCAGGAAGCGCTGGAGAATCGCGTTCATGCCGAAATCGAGTGGCTGCGCCGTGGCCCGAAGGCGAGAACGAGTAAATCCAAAGCACGCATCGATAATGCGCATGAGTTGATCGGCGAACTCGCGGATTTGAACGCAAGAACACGGGCTGCAACCGCAAAGATCGACTTCGCCGCAACTGACCGACAGACAAAAAGACTTGTGGACTTGCAGGGTCTTCGGTATTCGATTGGCGGTCAAAGGTTATTCGACAGATTGAATTTTCTGATCACTGCCGGCACGCGCGTGGGCCTGGTAGGCCCGAACGGAAGCGGCAAGACGACTTTTCTGCGGCTACTGCGCGGCGAGTTATCCCCTGATGAGGGCGAAATCAAAAGAGCAGATTTGTTGAGGATTGTGTATTTCGACCAAAATCGACCGTTAGATCTGGATGTGACATTGCGGCGAGCCCTTGCTCCGGATAGCGATTCAGTGGTCTACCAGGATCGCGTGATTCACGTGGCATCGTGGGCAGCGCGGTTTCTGTTCACGGGCGAGCAGTTGAATCAGCCCGTAGGGCGGCTTTCGGGGGGCGAGCGGGCGCGGGTGCTGATTGCGCAGTTAATGCTGCAACCCGCCGATGTCCTTCTGCTCGACGAGCCCACGAATGATTTGGACATTCCCACGCTGGAGATCCTGGAGGAAAGCCTGCTGGAGTTTGGCGGCGCGCTGGTGCTCGTGACGCACGATCGCTACATGCTCGACCGGGTATCGACTGTCGTTTTGGGCCTGGATGGGTTGGGCGGAGCGGAGCGATTTGCTGACTATTCGCAGTGGGAGGCGTGGCAGCAAGCCAGGATACGAGAGCAAACGGCAAACGCGAGCAATGACGCGAGAAGTCTTGCGGCCGCGCAGCAACCGATGGGCTCCACTTTGAAGAAGAAGCTTTCCTACCTTGAGGCTCGTGAGTACTCCACGATTGAACAACGGATCGCAGAAGCCGAAGACTTGGTCAAAGCGAAAAGGGCCGCCATGGAAGATCCGGCAATCATGAGCGATGCGTCACGGCTCGTAGCGGCACACACTGAGTTCGAGAAAGCGCAAAGAACGTTGGACCAGTTGGTTGAGAGGTGGGGGGAACTGGAAGAAAAAAGGGGGTAGGGTTCGGCGTTCGGTACTCGCTGTTCGGCGCTCAGTGTTCAAGCTCACGAAGCCGCCGGCCGGTTCGTGCAAGCCCTTCAGGCACGAGCGAAATCGATATAGCCGCGTTGTACGTCGGTGCGGAGCAGCTTGACCTTCAAATTATCGCCGACGTCGAGTCCCTGCTGTCCCTGCACGAGCATACCCTCCACGCGTGGGTTCAGAATCCGAACAAAGGTTCCCTTGGAGCTCGCGCCGGTAACAATTGCGTCAAAGGTCTGGCCAACGCGACCGGCCATCGCGACTGCGGCCATGCGCTTGGTCATTTCGCGCTCTACCTTGCGAGCGGCATCTTCTCTCTGGGTGCAGTTGGTGGCGATCGATTCAAGCTCGCCGTCGGCATAGGGATTTGCGTGGCCGGCGAGTCTGGCCTTGACCAGACGCTGTGTAACCAGATCGGCGAAACGACGGTTGGGTGCTGTCGAGTGTGTGTAGTCCTGCACAGCGAGACCGAAGTGGCCTTGGGAGGGATCGCCGGGCCGCTCGAGAACATACTGGCCAGGACCCATGAGCTTGATAACAGCGAGCGAAAGATCGGCGAAGTGATCGGGGTCGGCGGCTTTCCGTTGGGTCAGGAAGTCATTCAGAGCCTTCGAGTCGGGCTGCGGCGGCAGTTTTCCGCCCTGCTCCGCGGCGAGTTGGACAATACGATCCCAACGCTCCGGCGTTTTCACGATCCGGCGGAGCGAGGAGACTTCCTCGAGTGCGCGCGCGACAACGCCGTTTGCGGCGATCATAAAATCCTCGATCAGGTCAGTGGCTGGATTCTTCTCCTGGCGTACCACGTCGACAACTTTTTCGTTCAGGATTACGGGGCGAACCTCAATGGTTTCAATGTTCAGCGCGCCGTTAAGGAAGCGCTGCTTTTTGAGCGCTTGGGCGACCTGATTCTGCAGCTTGAGTTGGGACTGCAGGTCGGCAGAAGCGGCGACCTTGGGAGGCGGAGCCGCGCTGCCCTCGAACCATCCGCCGACTGCGTTATAGGTCAACTGAGCTTTATTGCGGACAATCGCGCGGTAGAGATCGCTGGACTTCACATGTCCGTCGCTAGTGACGATGAACTCGATCACAATCGAGAAGGCGTCTTGATTCTCGAGCAATGAGGTGATGCCTGTGGAGAGAACCTCCGGAAGCATGGAGAAGTTTTGGACGCCGGTATAGACGGTAGTGGTCTCTTTGGCGGCATGGGCGTCGATCGCGGTGTCGCGGGCGACGAAGGTGTCTACGTCGGCGATGCCGACGAGAATCTTTACGTCGCCGCTGGAGAGTTGTTCGGCAACCTCGATCTGGTCGAGATCCTTGGAGGTGTCGTTGTCAATGGACGACCAGAGCAGGTTGCGCAGGTCGCGGATCTGCCCGTTAGGCGCGGGGGTCGGAATTTGCCTTTCAAGCGTGGCAACTTGTTGTTGAACGGGTGGCGGGAAGTCAGGTTCAAAGCCGTGCTCGATCATGACTTCGCGAGCGATGGCCTGCAGATCGACGTGAGAGGGGTTCGGGGCGTTCATGACTTCCGCGTTCCTGAATCTCGGAATTCGATGTTCAGTAGAGTATTAAGAAAAGCATTTAACCGCAAAAGCATAAGAAATGGATGCCAAAAAAACGTTCAACACAGAGGACGCAGAGAATACACAGAATACAGAGTAATGAGGAAATCCGTGATTGATGGCAGGTGGAGCGGCAAATTTTCGTATTCGAAAGCCTGCGAAGCGTTGCTGCAGAACGGCTTTACCAAGTCATCATGTTATTCTAGTAACAGCACTGCGCTCCCTCCTTTGAGGCAATTTCCCGCAGTTCCCTGAGAAACAATGCTTTCAGTCAGTAACGTGTCCATGCGCTACGGCGCAAAAGTTCTATTCGATGACGTCTCAACGGCGTTTACGCCGGGGCGTCGTTATGGTTTAACAGGCCCAAACGGCGCCGGCAAGTCAACCTTTATGAAGATTCTGACCGGCGAGATGGACGCCCAGAAGGGCACGGTGGTGCGCCCGCGAAAGCTCGGCGTGTTGAGCCAGGATCAGTTTGCGTTCGACGCGTTCCGAGTGATCGACACTGTCATCAAGGGGAACAAGCGGTTGTGGGCGGCGCTGGAGGAGCGCGACCGAATCTACGAGAAGCCCGAAATGTCGGATGAAGATGGGATGCGCCTGGGCGAACTCGAGGGCATTGTCGGCGAGGAAGATGGCTATACGGCGGAGAGCGACGCCGCGGTTCTATTGCAAGGCCTCGACATCCCCGACGAATTGCATGAGAGAAAAATGAGCGAGTTGCAAGGCGGCCAGAAGGTGCGGGTTCTGCTGGCGCAGGCGCTGTTTGGGCATCCACAGGCGTTGCTGCTCGACGAGCCGACGAACAACCTGGACCTGGATTCGATTCACTGGCTGCAGGCGTTTTTGAACTCGTACGATGGCGTGCTGATTGTCATCTCGCACGATCGGCACTTCCTGAACAGCGTGTGCACGCATGTTGCCGATATCGATTACGAAACGATCATCACCTACACCGGCTCGTATGACGACATGGTCGTGACCAAGACGCAGATTCGTGCGCAGATCGAGACGCAGAATGCGCAGCGGGAGAAAAAGATCGCGCAGTTGAACGAATTCATTGCGCGCTTCGCGGCGGGAACGCGGTCGAGCCAGGTGCAATCGCGGCGCAAAGAGGTAGAGCGGTTACAGGTTACGGAACTGGCCCGGTCGAACATCCAGCGGCCTTATATCAAGTTCGAGCAGAAGCGGCCTTCGGGAAAGCACATTCTCGAGATCGAAGGACTAAAGAAATCCTACGAAGACAAAGAAGTGATCAAGGGGCTTACGGCGAGCGTTCTGCGGGGAGAGAAGATCGCGTTAATGGGACGAAATGGCGCGGGGAAAACGACGCTGGTAAATGCCCTGCTGACAAATTCGCCGACGGTGCCGGAGTCGGAACTACGGGTCACTAGCGGATACGAGGGGGCTTTTCTTGAGGCAGGAAGAGTCTCATGGGGACATGAGGCAGCCATAGGTTATTTTGCGCAGGACCATAAGGCGCTCATCCAACATGGAATGACAGTGTTTGAATGGCTGCACCAGTGGGATCCGTCGGCATCGCACGAAGAGATCCGCGGCCTGCTCGGGCAGATGCTGTTTGCGAAAGAAGACGGAAACAAAAAGACAGACGTGCTCTCGGGCGGCGAAGCCGCGCGTGTGATCTTTTGCAAGCTAATGCTGCAGAAACCCAATGTGCTTGTGCTGGATGAGCCCACTAATCACCTCGACCTGGAGTCGATCAACGCGCTGAATATCGCGCTGCAGCGTTATCAAGGCACGGTGTTGTTGGTGACACACGATCATGACTTGATCGATGAAGTGGCTTCACGGATCTGGCACTTTGAGGGTGATCACGCGATCACAGACTTTAAGGGGTCTTATGAGGAATATCAGACAGTGCACGCGTAGCTTGCCTGGCATTCGTCGTAGCTGATCACCTCGCATTGCTTACAATCCGCTGTTGCGAAGGCAAATACCGCGATCCTTTTCCGTCGAGAAGATGTTCTGCTTCTGTAACAAACTGACATCTGAGTCCATTTTCATCGCCTGCCTCGAAAATCAATCGTCTGACCATCCAGTTGACGCCGCAGCAATACATCGATAGATATCAATTTGATGGCGCTGACGAAATACTCGGATGAGAGCTTTTTTTCCGCTTCTGGAGCGGAAAAGAAGAATCGCTGGATAAGCCTGCGAAGGGCCGAGAATCTTGTTTTTCCTCCCAAGAAAGAGTAGCTTCTTGTTACAAAATCGGAACAAGGTGGCGGTTCGGGTGCCTCCGATTCGTTTAAATAAGCGGCGGGACAGGAGCCAACAACAAAATGCTTTCGGGCGGACAAAGCCTTCGGCTTTTGCGGGAGCAACTTGGTCTCACGATGCGCGACGTGGAGACAGCCAGCGCCGCGATCGCGACCAAACACAAGAGCGACGAGTTCGCGATTCCCCCGAGCCGACTGTCCGACATCGAGACCAAGGGAGTGGTTCCCAGTATCTACCGTATTTACTCGCTATCCGTGATCTATCGGCGAGATGCTCGCGAGTTGCTTTCATTTTTTGGGGTGGACTTGAACAAAACGGCGGAGGATCTCCATCTTTCGCTGCCGCCCAAGTCACACATCGCGGACGCGCTGCAAAGTAACCTGGCTGCCAATATTCCGGTTCGCATGGATCCCAGTTTCGACTTTCGATTCACGATGAACATGGGCAGAGTTGTGGAGAAGTGGGGTATCGTTCCGCTGGCATACCTAGCGCAATTCGCGAATCGCCGCTACACCTATGGATATATCGGGAGCGAAGACTTCACCATGTATCCAATTCTGCCACCGGGAACATTCATCCAGATTGATGAAACGAAGAACCGCGTGATTGAAGGGGCCTGGCGGTCAGAGTACGAGCGCCCCATCTACTTCATTGAGACGCGCGACGGTTACACCTGTTCATGGTGTTCGATGCAAAAAGATGGTCTTGTTCTGCAGTCGCATCCGCTATCGCCCGTACCCGTAAGGGTCTTGAAGCATCCGCAGGAAGCCGAGGTCATTGGTCAGGTGGTTGGCGTAGCGATGCGCCTGGGCGAGTGGTCTACCGTCGATTCCTTACCAGACGCAACAACGCGTGAAGCACTGAACTAAGATGCCGCTCGGTTCCGACTTCGGCATTCGCAGGAACCACTTGCTCCGGATGCTCACGCAGTGCCTGTAGAAGGTGGGACGTCTCAGTCCCCCGGACAGAGGCCGATTCCTCGGCATCCCGAACGAGGTTTCGCAGAGGCGTACGAAGAATATTCGTAACCACCCTCTTGTGAGCATCCCTGAGAGCACGCCGGGTTGCCTCCTCGCCATGAACGCGCTCCAAGCCCCAGTGCGAGTAAAGGCCATCCTGACTTCGCAGGCCAGCGAGATAGTCCAACTGTCCAAGCAGCCCTGACACCGCTCGCAGGGTTCGATCCTGCAGGTCCTGCATTGCTGATTTCAAGGTCATGATCGTTACAGTTTCCGAAAACCTGTGTGCCGGCGGGAAAGCTCGGCCGATGGGGCTTCCCTGCAGCAAGTTATCACGGTGCGAACCCTTCGCAAAGGAGATGTGCCGTGAAAAAGCTGCTATGGATTTTGAGTGCTACCCTGCTGGTGGGAACGTTTGCGAATCCGAGAAGTGCAAGAGCCGATGGGAGCCCACCCCCCAACTGCCCACTGACGAATCCGATGTGCCAAACCAAATAGCTTCGCCTCGATTATCGAGACCCGGCAGGGAACTTTTCGAAAGTTGAGGGGCGAACCGGGAAACGGTATAGTGCTCGCCTATGACGTTGCGTCAGGTACAGGCACTGTACATCTATCTGTGGGCAACGCCTCATCTATTGCAGAGTGTGCTGGCGGTGCTGATGGTTCGCCGCAAATTGGTACGAGAGTTCCCTGTATTCTTCGCCTATACAATTTTCGAGATCCTCCAGTTTACAATTCTGTTCCCCCTAATGCTTCTGAACTTATTGCGCCTTTATGCCCCGATCTTTTATGTAACCGAGATCATCAGTGCGGGACTTCGTTTCGCCATCATTTACGAGATTTTCGATAAGGTGTTCGGCAGTTATCCTTCACTGAAGGGCTTCCATAGTTCGTTCTTTCGTTGGGCAACGACCCTCCTTATGATCGCAGCCGTTCTGATCGTCGCGTATACACCAACAACGCAAACCGATCGGACGGTCATCATTATGAATGTAGTCGACCGAACAATCTCGATCATGCAGTGCGGATTGTTACTTGTGTTAGTTGTTGTGGCTTATTTTTTCAGATTTAGCTGGAGAAGCTACATTTTCGGAATTGCGCTTGGATTGGCAATATATGACGGCCTCAAGTTATTAGACTGGGCAATCGGTGATCGATTGGGGAGCATAGGGACCGACGCCTTCTTTCCGTTGTTTTTGATGGCGGCGTATCATTGCAGTGTGATGTTTTGGTTGGTAACTGTATTGCTTCTACAACAGGAGCGTATCCGCGTCCCCACCGTGTCGCCGTCGACATTAGAGCAGTGGAATAACAATCTGGAAAGGTTTTTGCAGTGGTAACTCTCCTGGCGATTTTTCTCCTAGCTGTGGCTACAGCACTAGGAGTGTTTTTCCTCTGGATTCGAAGTGGCGCCCGTTCGGGAGTGAATGAGGAAACGATCAAAGGCAGCATGCGCGAGATCGACGTCGAAGCTTTTCGAAATCTGCTGGACCCCGAAGAAGAACAATATCTCCGGGAGAACCTGCCAGCGCCAGACTTTCGGGCCGTCCAGGGTGAACGGCTCGGCGCGGCGTTAGATTACATCGGCGCACTCTCGCACAATGCATCACTTCTTCTGCAACTCGGTCAAACCGCCAGACAAAGTCCAGACCCGCGGATTGCCGACGCCGGGCGCCATGTAGTGAACAACGCAATCCGTTTGAAACTTTACTCTCTGCAGGTGCGATGTGGTGTCTACACCAAGATTGCATTCCCCGGAGCAACCCTCGAACCCCGTGCAGTTGTCACGCACTACCAGGAAGTGAACAACTGGGCGGCTCTACTCGGCCGTCTGCAGCATCCAGGCGGCGCAGTGGCCAAAGTCGTTTAGGTTTTCGCCTTATCTTCGTCCCCTTCTGTGGATACATTCCTGAGGCGCTCTGATTCTTCCCGGCATCCTTGTTCGTTTTTCGGAACAAGATAACCGTGAACATCAATTTACAAAGCCCACCGCTCTAGGATGGCGGTGCGCTGCGCGAGCAGCCCGGCTAAAGCCCGCGTTGAGTCTTCCCCCTCAGGACACTCCACGACTCGGGCTTTAGCCCTTTTTATGTTGGCGGATAGATGGCGGGAGTGCGGATGTCGCTCACCACTATCGACTCGCGGCGGGTCCCCGCTCGAAAGAGCCTCTCCCGACTTGTTCGGTTTTCGGAACAAGACTGCAAATTGCGTGCCGTCGTCGACTGGAGCCGTATGTAGGCGTAAGGGAAATTTCTGGTTTCTGATCCTGGACCTAAATCGATTTGCATCCGTCATTCCGCGTGATGAAGTCTAATCGCAGGATTTCAGCCGTTCGCCGGGAATGAAAGGTTGGCTGTACGATTCAGTTTGCTTATGGGACAGACCTGCGGAAAACTTCCAGAGCGGCATCCATACGTTCGAGTCCTCCACGCACCGTTTCTGTAGAACCACAAATGCCGATGCGGAAATGCTGTGGCAGCTCAAAAAATTCTCCCGGTACAACACTGGTTTCAAAATGGTCGCGCAAGAGGGTTACGAATTTTTCGGCACTTCCCTTGCGAAGTCTCGGAAAGATGGTCGTGCCAAATTGACTGGAATCGCAAACCAGATCCGGGTGCAGCCTCAGAAAATCATTCACCAGTGCGCGGTTCCCATCGAGTAGATTGCGAGCGCGATCTCGAATCTGGTCGAGATGATTGAGCGCAGCCACCGCCATGCATTCGGCGGGATGTACTGGGCTCCCATAAGTAAAGTCGACGATTTGCCACATGCGGCGGACCAGTTCAGGATCGGCAAGGACCCATCCGCAACGAATCCCACTGAGCCCGTAGGCCTTCGTGAGACTGCTGGTAGCTACAAAGTTGGGACCTAGATGGAACGCGGAGCGCCATGGCCGGTTGAACATGGCTTCCAGGTAGACTTCATCGACCAAGACGCGAGCGCCCACCTTCGCGGCGATCATCCCGACTTCCCGCATCGTATCTTCGTCGGTCAATACGCTGCTCGGATTGTGCAGGTTGCATAGCACGATCAGGCGGGTTTCGGATGTAATCCTCCGCTCCAGTTCTCCGAGCCCAATGCGAAAACCATGATCAGCGCGCCGCTCGAAGCGAGAGACACGGGCTCCGAGGTGATCGAGAATTGTTAACAGTGGATCGTAGGTAGGCCGTTCGACCAAGACTTCATCGCCGTCGTGAACCAGGGCTGAGAGTGCCAGGAAGTTGGCCATTGAGGCGCCCAAGGTATAAACCACGCAATTCTCGGGCGCGGCTGCTTTCGTCGCGAGACGCTCCATTAACGGCTTGTAGCCGTAGGGGCCGGTTCCCCCAAGTTCGAGATCCTGAGTCATCGCCGGGAGTTCACCAATGGGGAAATCAAGCACACCGCTGACGGCAAGATTAAAGCGGGCCGTGGAGCGGAGCTTGGCCCATGCCATATAGTGGGAAACCGCTTCTTCCCGAAGTTGATGAGTTCTCGACAAATTGCAGTCTCCTACTTGGTCTTCGAAGTACACACAGGGACTAGTTCTTATGCAGCACTAACTGTTGAGCGGCTCCACAACCAGTAAACAGGCACACCGGCCAAAAGCAGCGCGTAACCGATCAAACTGTTTTTCGGATAACGAAAGATCGCATTGGCGACAACCCACCAGCATATCGCGACGAAGAGAGCGGTTGTGAGGGGATGGCCTGGAACGCGATAACCCGCCCCGGCATCCATCTGGCCGCGGCTCACCCGGCGCCGAAAGACGAAGATCGTGGTAGCAGTCAGCCCAAAAAACAGGAAATCCATGGAAACGACGTAGTTCAAAATCTGCTCATAACGGCCTGAGATCGCGATTACGATGGTCCAGAAGCTTTGGAGGACGATGGCGAAGACAGGGACATGGGTTTTGGGATCGATCCATGCGACTTTTCGGAAAAAGAGCCCATCGGCGGCCATGGCGAAGTACACCCTGGGCGCCGTCAGGATTGACTGACTCAAGAAGCCGAGGGTTGAAATCGCGATTGCGGCAGCCACGAAAGCCGCGCCGGGAGCGCCAAAGGCCACCCGCATAACTGCAGTGGCAGGGGTCGTCGTGGCAGCCAGACCTGCGGGCCCCAGGGAATGTAGGCAAACCCAATTGACTCCCGTGTAGAGCATCACGACACCCAGCGTCCCGAGGATTAAGCCGCGGGGAAGGTTCTTCGTTGGATCCTTGACCTCGGCCGCGATAAAGTTCGCCGTCTGCCATCCCCCATACGCGAAAAGAACCGGTACCATGGCGGCCCCGAACGAAGGGAGTGACCAAGAGCCAGTTCCGGAGCACACGTACGACGGACGCCCCGAACGTGCGAGTCCCCCGATGACGAGCGCGCCGATGGCAACAATTTTCATCACCATGAGTGCGCTTTGGGTTCGACCTCCGCTCTTGACCCCCATGCAGTTGATAACGGTGAGGAGAGCCAAGGCAGCTGCGCCGACCACCCAGTCAGCCATGCGCCAACCTGTGAGGTCGAGAACGTAACGCGCGAAGGTTATCGCAACGGCCGCCATGCCCCCTGTTTGAATCACTAGCAGGAGAACCCATCCGTACAGAAATGCGATGGCCGGATGGTAAGCCTCGCGCAGGTAGGCATACTGACCACCCACAGCAGGCAGAGTAGCGGCGAGTTCGGCCCAGATCAGAGCACCCCCTAGACCGATCATCCCTCCGAAGATCCAGGCTCCAAGGATGAGCCAGGGGGCATGGACTTGCCGGGCAACTACGTATGGGTTGATGAAGATCCCAGCGCCAATGATGCCCCCCATGACTATCATGGTGGCGTCAAAAAGCCCAAGTTGCCTTGATAAAGCGGGTTTGGCCGATACGTTCGGTGAGTCGGTCACAAGTATCGTAGGGCCGTGGGGCAAAATCTGGTGGTACCAAGCCGTGCATTGTACATCGCCCGGCATCCGGGGAGACCACACTCTGAAACCAGCGCCCATGGCTGAGTTTGGGCACGCGTCGATTCCCGCAACTATTTTTACCTCTGGGACATCTGACAAAAGTGCAGTAGACTCTTGCTCGGTTTATGGCTCGTTCCGGCCCAGATCTCGCGGCTCTTCTTGGCTGCGTACTCGCATGCCTGTCGTTTGCCGGGTCGGCCATAGCTGTCGAAGGTACACTTGTCTCTAACACGCCGAAGGCGGGTCCGACGACGCTCGTATTTGGATTCATGGGCGGGTTCGTCAAGCGAGACGATGCCCGCCACCCCGCGGTCAAATTTGTGCAGCAGCTTCGGGCCCAGTATCCGGGCGTTGTGGACGCACGTGTGTTTGAGAATCGAAACTATCGCGAGGCCTACCAGATCATCCGGCAGAGACTGGATTCAGATCATGACGGAAAGCTCTCGGACCAAGAGAAGGTCCCTGCGCGCATCCTGCTCTTTGGAACGAGTTGGGGAGGGTCGGCTGTCGTAGCGCTTGCACGGCGCTTAAATGAGGATGGGATTCCCGTGCTGCTCACGGTGCAGATCGACAGTGTCGCAAAGATTGGGCACGACGACTCCGTCATTCCGCCCAATGTGCACCAGGCAGTGAACTACTACCAGACGCATGGGTGGGTTCGCGGCCGGCGCAAGATCGTGGCACAGGATCCAATGCGCACGAAGATCCTTGGAAACTTTCTCTTGTCCTATGACAAAGCCCCTGTCAGCTGCGACAACTTCCCCTGGTACGACTACATCGTGACGAAGACGCATGTGGAGACAGAATGCGATCCGAAAGTTTGGTCTGACGTGGAGGCATTGGTACGCCGTGAGTTGCCGGCGCCTCGCATTCAGTCGATGTCATCTTTCGACTCCGATACTCTGAAGTCAGCAACTGGAGTTACGCCGACACTCTCCTGGTAGCTCACTCTTTCGCGACGTGATCGGGTGGGCGTTGCTTTCTCGCTCTGCCCGTTTCTGGTAGAAGAGCATCCGCAAAGGACATCATGGAGATGACTGTGGATTACGCGGCAATGCTTGCGGTAGCAGTCGCTGAGGCGCGAAAGGGCCTGAAAGAAGGCGGTATTCCGATTGGCGCGGCGATCTTCGATTCCTCGGGAAAGCTGATTAGTGCGGGACACAACCGTCGCGTGCAGGACGGCGATCCTTCGATGCATGGAGAGACAGACGCCTTCCGGAACGCGGGCCGACAGCGCAGCTATCGCAAGCTAATCATGGTCACAACGCTGGCCCCGTGCTGGTACTGCAGCGGGCTGGTGAGGCAGTTTGGCTTTGGAACGGTAGTGGTGGGAGAGAGCCGGAATTTTCAGGGTGGACTCGAGTGGCTACGGTCGCTCCGGATTAAGGTCGTCGATCTTGATTCCGAAGAGTGCGTGAGGATGCTGGCGGAATACATCAAAGCGAACCCGGAAATTTGGAATGAGGACATTGGAGAAGAATAGGGGCACGAGTTCGCGGCCGATTTTAGAATGAACGAACGGCGACCGGGTGGCCGCCGTTTTCGTTTGAGAAGTAGAGGTTTGTGGCAACCGCTAGAACGTAAGGCTCAGAGACATCTGAATCTGGCGCGGGCTGCCAATGGTTTTGTTGGTGATGCCGAGACCGCTTAAGCTGGGACAAACGTAAAGAGCGGTGAAGTCGGTGTTGCATGGCGTGGTCGACCCGGCTTGGCCCTGGACTGGGAAGCCCTGAAAATTGATGTTTTGGCTGATATCGTCGATGGGGATATCGAAGCTCGCCGTGTTTGTAAGGTTATAGACATCGAAGCTGTAGCGAAGGGAGAAACGCTCCGTAAGTTGTGTCATTTTGACCAGCGAAATATCCGCGCGCCGCTGCCAAGCCTGGCGGAATATATTGCGCTGCCCGTGATCGATAAAATTGGTCTCATACGGATCGTTTGACGGGATTGCGCCACTTAAGGCCCCGGGCGCCATCAAAGGTAACCCGAAGCACGCGGCATCGAGGGCCGGTTTGCCGGGAGTTGCGCCAGATGCTCCCGTCATGGCCTGCTGTGGCGAACAACTGGTGAGCGGAACGACTGGGTTGTTGATGCCGTCATTCACGCCGTAGAAGATGCTGCCCACCGCTCCTGTGTAGTCAACGACACTATAGGGCTGTCCGCTTTGGATTACGGTCAATCCCGAGAAGGCCCATCCATTTGCCAGCTTTCCCTTGAATGACGATCCGGCGAAGAACTTAGGGAACTGATAGGTATAGCTGAAGTTGATCACGTGCTTGCGATCGAAGTCCGACAAGCCATAACCCGAGCGCAAGTTGAGGGGATTGTTACCGTTGTAAAACAGTCCCATGGCACTCTGTTCATCTGTTGCGTGCGAATAGGTGTAGGAAGCGCCGAGCTGAAGCCCGTGGCTCATGCGTTTCTCAACATGAGCCTGCAGTGCGTGATAAGCGGAAATGCCAGCTGCAGTGTAGGATTCGGACTCTGCGGAGTAGCCGATGTAGGGGACGCGAAGATCGACGTTTCCGCCTTCAAAAGTTTGGAGATAGGGCTGCCCATTCGGGAGGTTAATCGAAGGGTACGGAAAACTGGTGTTTTGAGTGACAATCGAATACCCGTAGGTGTAGTCCTGCTCGAGCGGCGTTCCTTTGAATTTGGGATTCGACGGGGAGATGACCTGCGCCTGATTGAAGGGCAGCGGAACAACCGCATGTCGTCCAAGATTTCCGACGTAACCGATGTCGATTGCGAGATCGTGGCGCGGCTGCCATTGGATGTCGAGCGTCTGGTTCATGGAATAGGGGAGCTTGTTGGCGCGGTTGTAGTCAGCGAATGAGAAAAGCGGAACGCCGCTCTCGATGGCGGCAGCGTTTGGCAGATTCAAGTCCTTGGGGTTGCCGGAAGGCGGCGGCCCTAATGACGTTCCCCAGGGAGCTTCAAAGGTGCTGCAGTTTGAATACCCATAGGTACTGCAAGCCTGCGAGCTCACCCATGGCGGCGTCTGGTTTACGCCGAAGGGACCGCCAGCAATCACGCCTGAAGCGAAGCCGGGCGAGAGATAAGTGAAGAGTTCACCGCGGTCGTAGTAGAGGCCCCAGCCCCCGCGAACTACGACCTTGTCATTAAACAGCTTCGGGCTCCAGGCGAGGCCTAGGCGAGGAGCCAGCCCCCACTGTCGCCCGGTCAGGGTCGAGTCGCTGACACCCTTGGTCGGAAACAGAGGATTGTTCCCTGCCACTATAAAACCATTGTTCGTGATCGTGTCGGTCGAAGGGTCGTAACTATACTGCGAAGGATCGAAGTTGAAGATGCGTCCGTTCTTTTCTTTTAGGCCACCGTGATAGTCGAAGCGAAGGCCGGCGGTAAAGCTGAGGTTCGAACGGACCTGAAATTTGTCCTGAACATACCATCCCGTCTCGTTGGAGCGGTAATAGCGGTTCGCGTCGCCCTGGAGGAACGTCGTTGCGATGAAGCCGTCAGCCGTGTAGGTAATGGGCGACCCGGTCAGAAAGTTTTCGAAGTTCGTGAAGCCGATCATGCCGGTGTTCGTGCGGCGATCGCGCGCGTTGAGCTGTGTATAGGAATAGTTGCCACCGAACGTAATTGTGTGCTTGCCGTGGTTCCAGATGGCGTTCACGGAAGGCATCCATCGATTCTGGAAGATGCCAGTCCAAGCCCCTTGCGAGGCAGCGGTAGAGCCAATGTTAGCCCCGGCATTGAAAACAAAGTTGGAGTTATTGGGACTGTTGTTTCCGAAATCATCGACAATGGTCATTCCAGGGAAAACCGAAGAACCGAACGCGTTGATCCCGACCTGCGCCGGAGTAAAGGGCTGGCCGATTGTGCTGTAGATCTTTTCGCGGATGAAACCAAAGACCTCGGCAAGGCTGAAGTTGGAGGTGATCGACTGTGTGTTCGTGATGCTGGCGACTTGGCTTCCTGCGTCAAGCTTTTGTGTAAAGCCCTCGAAGGAAGAAAAGCCGAAGGGTGCTGTGGTTGGATCGTGCTGGTAATAGTACTTGAGCGACAACGTATCTTTGGCGCTCGCCTGATAGTCGAGGTTCGAGGCCGCCTGGTCCGAGATGAAGTAGGCAGGCTGCGTCAGAAACACGTTTTCGGGAAAGTTAAGGGTCGGCGTGAAGTTTGGGTTTGCGGACGGAATCAGGTACTGGCCATTGGGTAATTTATATTGCAGCAGAGTGAGGGCGACCGGATCGATCTGGCCGGGCTGCAGGCAGGGTTGAGGATTGGCCGACGTATTACATGGGGAATTGTTCGCAAACCGGAAGTTTTGACTGTCCACAGCGGCTAACGCCGCCGGGCTGCGGTCGTTCGTAAGCCCGGCCGGCACCGCAGTCCGTGACGTCCCGATCTCCAGATCAGACACGTGAATGTGCTGGTAGCTGACAAATCCGAAGAGCCTGTCTTTGATAATCGGGCCACCCAGAGTTCCGCCGGCGGTGTAACGATGCAACTGGGGAACGAGTTCGTTGGACGGGATATTCGCATCCTGCTTGTAGAAGTACGGCGCGGCGTTCAGCCAGTCAGTACCGCGATGTCCATAGGCACTGCCGTGGAAGGTATTGGTTCCTGAGGTCGTGCTGATATCGATGTGGGCGCCACTGGTGGAACCTTGTTGCGCATCGTACATCGAAGTGTTCACACGAAATTCCTGCACGGTCTCCGGAGCAGGCGTAGGCAACGCCTGGCCGATGGCCAAGTAGGGTGCCGCAGAACTCTGAAGAACTTCAGCCGTGGTACTCGAAGCTCCGGCGATGCCGGTATTGTTCACGATGCGCGCCGAGGCGACGCTGCTCGTGCTCTTGCCATTGAAGAGGTTGCTGGCGTCGACACCGTTAAGGAGAAATGTGTTGCTGGTATCGCGCTGTCCGTTCGCCCAGATAGGCTGATTTCCAAGTCCCGCATTCGCGCCGCTTCCGCTGGGCAGTTCGGCATTGACCCCTGGAGAAAGGATCGCGAGGCCGGTAAAGCTACCCGTGGGCAGTGGCACTGCATCAATCTGCTCTTTCTCGAGGATGTAGCCGTTGGTCGTGTCTACAGCATTCATGAGCGGCGAGGCTGCGACCTCGACGACCGTTCCGACCTGGCCGACCGGCATCGTTACGTTCAGTGTGCCAGTACGATCCGCTTGCACCTGGATGGAGGGAATTTTCTGTGTCTGAAAGCCGTCATGAGTAAAGGTGAGTGTGTAGGTGCCAATGGGGAGATTCACGAAGTCGTAGGAGCCGTTTGCGGTGGACTTCTGCGTACGAGTTAGCGCCGTCTGGTCACCGACGAGCGTGACGGTCGTGTCAGGAAGGACGCTGCCGGTCTTATCAGTTACGGTTCCTGTGATTCCACCGAGTGTTTGCTGAGCCTGCGTCCGAACTGATAGGGCAAGCGTGATCAGCGATACCACGAACACAATCAGGAGTTGCGTTCTTCTCATGTGAATCCCCCCTCGTGCCAGAAAGAGCAGGCGGTTCTTCAGCGATCTTGTTTTTGCCTTCTTGACTGTGCGAAATCTTGCGCGGCAGAGTGGTCGAGCTTGGCTGGTTCTGCCCGTCAAACCGTGAAAAATGTTGACGTGCAATTTACGTCAAATTGGAGCGTGGCGATAGCAAGACGCCTAGTGAATTTTTTTTTGGCAGCCATCACGAATTTTTATCGGCATCGAGGGATTCGTAACTTATGGCAGCAACGTGGATTAGGGCGAAGTTCGTCCTCACGGCATGACATTAACGGGCCATGCGTCATAGGCGAAACTGATCGCCGCAATCGGAAGCATTGTTTGTGGAATTCAGGAGTTTTTTGGTCACGATCAGAAGACGGATCGAACGATCCAGGACCAGCGATCGACGAGACACCCAGTGCGCGTTCACTTTTCCGCGAGCGCAGGGTCCTCGGCAACTCTGCCGCGAACCGCAAACCACAGCAACCCCGCCACAAGATAAGCCAGATACACATAGGGCAGTTTGCTATAAACGCCTTCCGGGATCGGATACAGGTTGCCGACTAAAGCCAGCACCATTGCCCCACAAGCGAGGATTGGAACGATCCGGGCTCCCGGACTCCATGCGCCGTGGTCTCTCAGATATCGCGGCAACGCCGTGCAGACAAGAGCGTAGGCAACGATAAAGCCATAGGTGGCAAGGGACCCCATCCAGCCATAGACATCGAGGCCACTGATACCGCGTGCAGCCAGCAAAGCCACCGGCAACACGGCGGCTGCTCCGGTCACGAGCACGGCCCGGCTCGGCGTTTCATTTCGAACGTGTGTGCGACGGAGTGAATCGTGAGCGAGGCCGTGATGCGACATGAGCAAGAGAACGCGGGCCGCTGCCGTGATGCAGGCCAAGGTTCCAGCGAAGAGACTGACAAGCGCGCCGATGTCGATCAGGAGCCCGAAAATAGGAATACCAGCGGCTGGCGCGAGCACCCGCATTGGAGCTTCGCTCGTTCCGAGGCTCTGTCCAGCATTGCGAAAACCAAGGACCTCCGCATAGGCACAGACCGTGAAAAACGCACCCCCAAGCACGGCGCTCAGTATGACGGCTCGTGGAATCGTTTTCAGCGGGTCACGCGCTTCGGCACCAAGCGTAGTTGCGCTCTCAAACCCAACGAAACTGAAGAGAGCGAGCACCAGGCCCAGACGTAAATTGCGGCCTGTGACTCCGCGCAAACCTAGCTGATCCCAGTCCCAATGCATGCCATTGTGGAATAGGAGCAATGAAACGACCGCGATGATCAACACGAGCGAAGTGACTTCGATCCAGAGCATCAAGCGCGCAGAGATCTCCACGTCGCGGTATGCGATCCAGACAGAGATGGCGGTGACCGCAATCGCCAGAAGTACTGCGACGACCGGACCGCCATTGGCGTCGTGTAACAACAACTTGCCGTAATGATAAAAACCGCCAATCACGCTGGCGCCGGTACAAACGTATGCCAGCAGGAGGCTCCAGGCGACGGTCGCGCCCATCCAGGGGGGAAGGATTTTGGAAACGTACGTGTAGAGCGAACCAGGCGAAGCGGTGTAGCGAGCGAAGCGCCCAACGCATATCGCAACGAGCAGGATGGCTGCCGTCGCGATTATGTAAGCGAGCCATGTGCCATTCCCGGCAAGCGCACACACGAGCGGAATTGTGGCTACCGGCGTTGTCGTCGGAGCGATCGTGGAGACCGATTGCGCCAGAGTCTCCATGGGAGAAAGCGCTTCACGCCGCAAGCCATAATTTTCACCCCTGCCTGAGACACTTAACTGCGCGCTTTGCGACATCCCCGCTCCCCCCAAAAACCCATGAGTGGGCGGTAGTGTACAACAACGCCTCAAGCTTCCCTCTGCGGATCCCGGACGCTGGTCGAGTACGTGGGATACTATTCGTAGCCGCGGATACCTCGCGTTCGCATCGGTGAGAGGAGTTCGAGTTGAAACTCGAGAGAGCGTTGTTAAAGGCACTGCCGAAGGTTCTGCTTCACGAACACCTGGATGGTGTTCTCCGACCCCGAACGGTGATCGAGTTGGCAGACAGCGTGAAATATACGGGTCTCCCTACACGCGATGCCGAGGCGCTCGGAAAATGGTTCCACCAAGGCGCAAACCAGGGCAGCCTTGCGAAATACCTCGAAGGTTTTGCTCATACCATTGCCGTGATGCAGAGTGAGGAAGCGCTCGAGCGGGTCGCCTACGAGCAGGCCGAGGACTTGAGCAAAGACGGCGTCGTCTATTTCGAGACGCGTTTCGCACCCGTTTTTCACACCGAAAAAGGATTAACGCACCAGCAAGTAGTCTCCGCCGTGCTCAAAGGATTGGCGCGTGGACGTCAACACTTCGGGATCCAATCAGGATTGATCATCTGCGCGATGCGTAATATGAACGTTTCTTTGGAAATGGCGGAGTTGGCGGTCGATTTTCGCTCACGGGGTGTGGTTGGATTTGATCTTGCCGGCGAAGAGGGTGGGTTCCCGCCGAAAAAGCACGTGGATGCATTTCATTATATCCAACGCGAAAATTTCAACATTACGATCCATGCCGGCGAGGGCTTCGGGAAAGAGTCGATCTGGCAGGCGATTCAGTATTGCGGTGCGCATCGGATCGGGCACGGCACACGCTTGATCGACGACATCGCAATCGCCGACGGAAAAGCGGTGAAGTTAGGCGATCTCGCTCAGTACGTGCTCGATAAACGAATCCCACTCGAAATCTGCCTGATCAGCAACGTCCATACGGGAGCCGCTCCAAGCCTCGAACAGCACCCGTTCAAGATCCTTTACCAGGAGAAGTTTCGTGTCACACTGAATACCGATAATCGCTTGATGAGCGACACTTCCATGACGCGGGAATTCGAGGCCGCTTCAGAGACGTTCGGGCTTACGCTTGACGACTTTGAAAAGATCTCTATCAACGCGATGAAAAGTGCGTTCCTCCCGTATGGGCAGCGTTGTGACTTCATCTATAAGACCCTCAAACCCGGATATGCGCGTATCCGAGAAGCACTCACGGCCAGGCCTTCGCGAGCTTGAGGGCTGTGGAATCCCGCTCTTCGCGCAGTCCGAATTTAGCTGAGGAGCAAGGCGACAGTCGTCATCGGTCCTACGTGGTCCGCCGCGCAATCGATGATTAATCAAGGCGAAAACCCGCGAAAACTTCTGCTATAGTTCGACTCTTGGAGGTGCTTCCATGTCTCGGATCGTACGCTGTGGCCTGATCCAAGCGAGTAATGCGCTCGAAAGCGGCTCTCTGTCGGCCATCAAGAAGGCCATGATCGACAAGCACCTCAAGATGATCGAACAGGCCGCGAAGAAGAAAGTACAGATCCTGTGCCTGCAGGAATTGTTCTACGGGCCATATTTCTGCGCGGAGCAAAACATCCGATGGTATGAACTGACCGAGCGCGTTCCCGACGGTCCGACCATCAAGCTGATGCAGAAGGTGGCAGCGAAACATCGCATGGTGATGGTCGTGCCGGTCTACGAGGAGCAGATGCCCGGTCTTTATTTCAATACTGCGGCTGTCATCGACGCGGATGGAAAATACCTCGGCAAGTATCGCAAGCACCACATCCCGCACGTGCACCCAGGGTTTTGGGAAAAGTTCTACTTCACCCCGGGCGATCTGGGATACACGGTGTTCAACACCAAATATGCACGCGTGGGTGTTTACATCTGCTATGACCGGCACTTCCCTGAGGGCGCTCGGATTCTGGGACTGAATGGCGCTGAGATCGTATTCAATCCCTCAGCGACGGTTGCGGGCTTGTCCGAGTATCTCTGGGAACTCGAACAGCCGGCACATGCGGTCGCCAACGGCTACTTCGTGGGTGCGATCAATCGTGTTGGCAAAGAGAAGCCCTGGAACATCGGCGAGTTTTACGGCAAGAGCTATTTCTGTAACCCGCGCGGGAAGATCATCGCGCAAGCTAGCCGCGACAAAAATGAGATCGTCGTTGCGGAACTGGATCTCGACATGATTGAGGAAGTGCGGCGCACGTGGCAGTTCTTTCGGGACCGACGTCCGGATACTTACGGGCCATTGACCGCCCAAACGGGACAAGCGGCCGCGGCGGACTGACTCGCATTTTGTTCACCTCACGCTGCAAGTGATCGTGATGAATTCATCGCCAGAATCTCTGCATTCGCGCATTCAATCAAGCCCGCTGTACAACGAAGACCTTGCGCCGGCGACGGGCGAACATCGGACCTGGGGAACGTACAACTACGCGGCCCTCTGGGTATCGATGTCGGTCAATATCCTGACCTACATGCTAGCAGCCAGCCTCATCCAGGGCGGCATGAACTGGAAACAGGCCGTGGCCACCGTGTTTCTGGGAAACAGCATCGTGCTGTTGCCCATGCTTTTGAACTCGCACCCCGGCGCGAGCTACGGAGTGCCCTTTCCAGTCCTGGCTCGCTCGTCGTTTGGAGTCCTCGGAGCAAATATCGCAGCAGTGCTGCGCGCACTGGTGGCGTGCGGGTGGTTCGGAATCCAAGCGTGGATTGGTGGTGAGGCAATCAGCACGCTGATCGCTACACTGGCGCCCAGTTGGGCGAATTTTCCCCACAGTACGGCAATCTGCTTTCTCTTGTTCTGGTTCATCAATCTCGCGGTAGTGTTGAAGGGGATTGACTACATCCGGTTCCTGCAAGGAGTAAGCGCGCCAATTCTGCTATCAGTGGGACTTCTGTTGCTCGGCTGGGCCTATCACGAAGCCGGCGGCTTCGGCCCAATGCTTTCCGCACCTTCGCGCTTCGCAAACTTCTCGGATTTCCTGAAGTTTCTGATTCCGGCCCTGAACGGCACGGTGGGATTCTGGGCGACGGTCTCGCTGAACATCCCGGACTTTACGCGTTTCGCGCGCAGTCAGCGACAACAGATGATCGGCCAAGCGATCGCTCTTCCCACAACCATGACACTGTACTCGCTGATCGGAATTCTCGTGACCTCTGCCACGGTGGTGATTTACGGGACGGCGATCTGGGATCCTGTGCAGTTGCTGAGCCGATTTCATTCCTCGATTGCCGTCGTCATCTCACTCATTGCGATCCTGCTGGCGACGTTGAATGTGAATATCGGGGCAAACGTGGTATCCCCGGCGAATGACTTCTCGAACCTCTGGCCGCGCAAAATCAGTTTTCGGACCGGCGGCGTGATTACCTGCCTCATGGGAATTGCGCTGATGCCTTGGAAGCTCCTCGCCAACTACAACACGTTTATCCTCGGATGGCTCGGTGGGTATGCAGCGTTTCTCGGACCGGTTGCGGGGATCATGATTTGCGATTACTACATCGTGAGAGGCCGGGTCTTGCACGTCGAGGACCTCTACCTTCGCAATGGAGCTTACGAATACACGCGCGGCTTTAACTGGAGAGCGCTGGGCGCCCTGGCTTTAGGCGCGGGGACGGCACTGGCGGGGCTCGTCATTCCTGCGCTGCGCACGCTGTACGACTATTCGTGGTTTGTCGGTTTTGCGGTTTCGTTTGCGGCGTACTACGCGCTCATGAAGCTGCAAGGCGCTCCGGCGCCGCTTGCTGAGGCTTCATAGCCTACCCGGCGAGAAAATTGCCGGCGCAACGCCGGAACTATACTCTCGCGGCTGCAAAAGCGGGCAGGATTTCCCGTTTGTAAGCCTCGAGTGTTGCCTCTTCATCGCCCGACATCAAGTACACATTGAACTGGGTGACGCCTGCGTCCGCCAAAGCACGCAGCTTCGTTCGGTGCGCGTCGGCGTTGCCAACAAGGCAGAAGCGGTCGACAACTTCGTCGGAGACGAACTTTGAGTTGGTGCTGTCAACCTCGCAATGCTGCAGATAATCGTACCCTCCCCGATTTTTCACGTAGGAGGTGAGCGATGCGGGAAGTTCTTCAGGTTTGTACTTTGAGATCAGATCCATCACGTGGTTGGATACCAACGCAGGAAACCAGCGCACGTGCGAGCGCGCTTCTTCCAAGTCGTCAGACACCCATACTGCAGTCGCCGCCATGATCTCAATCTTCTTCGGATCCCGTCCGGCGGCTTCGGCACCTTTCTTCACGAAGCCGGCACACCACTGAATCAGGTCAGGGTCTGCGAATTGGAGAATTACGCCGTCGCCGATTCTTCCGGCCAGGTCGAGGACCTTCGGACCATAACCGGCGATCCATACGCGCGGTGACCCCGTCGACCACGAGATTCTCGTGGGTTGGCCTTCGTATTGAACCTCGCGCCCGGCAGTTAGCTCCCGGAACGTTTTCACTGACTCTTCGAGGTGCGCTGAAGTCACCGGTTTCTTGCCCAGCACGCGTCGGGAACTGTCGCCCCGGCCAATGCCAAGCTCCATGCGCCCGCCTGAAATCAAATTCAGCGTCGCGAATAGACTGGCGGTGACGGTGATATCGCGTACGGCGGGATTGGTGACGCAGGTTCCAAGATGCATGTTCCTCGTGTTCGCCGCCATCAGAGTCAGCAGCGGGTAGGGCTCGAGCCAAAGGATGTGAGAGTCAAAAATCCATCCGTACTGAAAACCCGCCTGCTCTGCTCGTCGGGTAAGCGCGAGAATGCGTTCGACCGACATGTCCGGTTTGATCGTGATACCGAACTGCATGGAATCCCTTCCCCACTCTTGAAATCGCACCGCTAGAGCCCGCGATCTTAGCATAAAATGCGTGTTCCACAGGGAGAGAACAGGAATGGCCTTCGACACGATCATCGCGAATGGGCGCGTGGTTACGGCAAGCGATACTTACAGCAGCGACGTCGCCATCAGCGACGGCAAGATTGAAGCGATCGGTAAGAATCTCCCACGCGAGAATGCCGCGCGCGTGATCGACGCTGGAGGAAAGTATGTGTTGCCCGGGGGGATCGACGTCCACACGCATCTCGATATGCCCTTCGGAGGGACTAACAGCGCCGACGACTTCGAAACGGGCACGCGCGCCGCCGCTTTCGGCGGCACGACAACCCTGATTGACTTCGCGATCCAGTACAAGGGGCAGACCCTTCGCACTGCGTATGACACGTGGATGCAGAAGGCATCGGGAAAGGCAGTTTGCGATTACGCATTTCACTGCATCATCACCGACCTGGCCGACGCGCAACTGGAAGAGATGAATGCCCTGGTGCGAGAGGGGGTTACCAGTTTCAAGCTATTCATGGCGTATCCAGGCGTGTTCATGCTCGATGACGCGAGTATCTTCAAGGCATTTCGGGCGACGGCGAAAAATGGAGGCTTGGTTTGCATGCACGCAGAGAACGGCAGCGCGATTGACGTGATCGTACAGCAGGCGCTCGCAGAGGGAAAAAAAGCTCCCAAATATCATGCGCTCACCAGGCCGACGACGGCTGAAGCCGAAGCGACGGGGCGAGCCATCGCCCTGGCAGAGATGGCCGGAGCGCCTGTTTACATCGTGCACTTGAGTTGTAACGACGCTCTTGAGAAAGTTCGCGAAGCGCGTGATCGTGGACTCCCCGTCTATGCGGAGACCTGTCCGCAATACTTGTATCTCTCAATCGAGAACTTCGATGTCCCGGGCTTTGAGGGCGCCAAGTACGTATTCACTCCCCCGCTGCGCGAGAAATGGCATCAGGAGAAGCTCTGGAATGGACTGAAGACAGATCATCTGCAAGTCGTCTCCACCGACCATTGCCCGTTCTGCTTCAAGGAGCAGAAGGAACTCGGCAAAGATGACTTCACGAAGATTCCGAACGGTGGGCCAGGCGTAGAGCATCGCATGAGTTTGATCTTCTCCGGTGGTGTCGCCAAAGGTCGCTTTAGTGTGAACCGGTTTGTGGAACTCGTCTCGACGACACCTGCGAAGCTGTTCGGGCTCTATCCCAGAAAGGGCACGATTGCGGCGGGCAGCGACGCCGATCTCGTGATTTTCGATCCCAATCGCAAGCACACAATTAGTGCAAAAACCCACCACATGCGCGTGGATTATTCCATGTTTGAAGGGATTGAAGTCACCGGTATGCCTGATGTTGTACTTTCGCGGGGAAGCGTAGTCGTCGAAGGCGATAAATTCCTTGGCCGCGCCGGTGCCGGTGAATTCGTGAAGCGATCCACCTACACGCAACAGTAGATAGTCTGTTCTATGAGGACTTCAGGCCGTGTTCGCGTCGCTCATTTCCGACCGGAATTGTTCGATCTCGAAACGACCTGCAGAGAGATCGCGGTTGCGCCACGTCACGATTAATGCGGACCCGATGATCATCAGCCCAATGCACAGCCCGATCCAGATTCCTAAGGCACCCCAGCCGACTCGGAAGCACAGCAAATAGCCGAGGGGAAGTCCGATCAGCCAGTAAGCAACGAAGTTGGCAATCATCGGGGTGCGCGTATCGCCTGCACCGCGGAGCGCACCCGTGGCAACAGTCTGCAACCCGTCGAACAACTGAAACGCAGCCGCGACTAGGAGTAGACTCGCGCCCACACGAATGACCGTGGGATCGGGCGAGAACAATCTCGCGATCCATTGCGGCATGGAGACGAATGCCAACCCAGCGCATGCCATGAACCCCGCCCCGATCACAATGGCGGACCATCCAGCGCTACGAGCGCCCGCTGGATCCCGACGACCGAGTTGCTGTCCAACACGAACGGCTGCCGCCGAACTGATCCCCAACGGGACCATGTAGGTAAAGGCCGCGCAGTTCAGAGCGATCTCATGACCGGCGAGTGGAAGTGGCCCAAGTTTCGCACATAGCGCCGTCGCCGCAGAAAACGCGCCGATTTCCATCAGGATCTGCGTCGCGGCCGGAGCACCCAAGCCAAGCAGAGCGAACATTCGATCCCTGTCGACTCTCAGCATTCCGGCCCATTTCGCCAAGCCCCGCCGGGCCTCGACCCGCAAGAGCGTGATCGCAAGAACCAGAGCCATGTAGATGCGTGCGATGCAGGTCGCCCAACCGGACCCTTCGATGCCCATCGGGTGGAACCCGAGATGGCCGTAGATCAATGCCCAATCGCCGAACGCATTCACCAGGTTCGCTGAGATCAACGCGAACATGATGGGGTGCGTCACGTTCACTGCTTGCAGATAACGGCGCAAAGCGAAGTAGCTGAGTAGTGGGAGGCTTCCCCAGTTGAGTGCCCTTAAGAATGGGCGCATCGGTTCCACTAGCTCTGGGCTGATGCCGAATCGCTGCATCAACGGCGGCCACAACCACACCGACAACATCAGCAAAGGAGTGAGCGCACACGCGAGCACGACCCCATTAACCAGCGAGTGGCGAGCATCGTCAAGATCTTCGCGCCCAAACGCCTGTGAAACGAACGTATCAAGGCCAAGCAACAATCCGCCGCAGAAGATGGCCAGGCTGTGATAGAGACTCTGGCCGAGTCCGGTGGCTCCGATCGCCACTGCGCTGTTTGGCAATCGTCCGACCATGATGGTGTCGACGATGCCCATGCTCATCCAGCCGATCTCCGCAAAGATGAGTGGTAGAGCCAGGCGCAGGGTGATACGAATATCATTCCGCAGTCGGTCGAGACGTGTGATTGGAGAATTCATAACCCGAGGCTTCTTTTGACTATACTCACTCGGCGCGCTTCACGTGAAACAAGCGTCAGGCAAACTCAAGTTTTAGATGTTGAGTATCCGAATTCTTCAAGCCAGTGGAACTCGATGCAGAGTAGAAAAGAGATTCGAACCGACGCTTCACGCCGTTTTTTCGCGAGCCCAGCCATGAGCACTCACCCACGACTTTTGTTTTGTCTTTGTCTGTTGCTGATGCTGCTGAATCGACTGACGGCCCAAACACCAACAGCAGCTAAACCGATCTCTGTCAAGGTCGTAGTGGTCACAATGTTTGAGCGCGGAGAAGATACCGGAGACGTCCCCGGCGAATTCCAACTTTGGGTGGAACGCGAGCATCTCGACCAGATCATCGCACTCCCCGCCGGTTATCACCACGTCCGCATGAACAAAGACGGAGTGCTGGGCCTACTAACCGGCGTCGGAACCGCAAAGGCCGCGGCTTCAGTCATGGCGCTTGGACTGGACCCGCGCTTTGACTTATCGAAAGCCTATTGGATTGTGGCGGGAATCGGAGGCGGCGATCCCGCTGATGTGTCTCTCGGGTCGGCCATCTGGTGCGATTACGTTGTGGATGGCGACCTGTCGTTCGAGATTGACGCGAGGCAAATTCCCGACACTTGGGCGACCGGTTATGTCCCCTTGCGCAAAGGCTCTCCTTACGAACAGCCGGCTGTCGTCAACTACGGAGAGATGTATGCCCTGAACTCAGATCTCGTGGACTGGGCGCTCCGGCTGACGCAAGCAGTTCCACTCGCCGACACCGACAACCTGAGGAAATTTCGTGCACGCTTCGCGGGATTCCCGAATGCGCTGAAGCCGCCCTTTGTGGCCCGCGGCGCGACGCTCTCGGCCGGCACCTTTTGGCATGGCTCGAAGTTGGATGAGTGGGCAAATGCCTGGACCCGCTATTACACTGGCGGCAAAGGTAACTATATGGTGGCGGCGATGGAAGATTCCGGAACAATGCAGGCGCTCACGTTCCTAAGCCAGGCCGGCCGTGTCGATCTTCATCGTGTTCTCGTCCTCCGCACCGTCAGCAACTACGATCGCGAGCCTCCGGGCACGAGCGTCACAGATAGCCTGAAAGAAATGGTGTCAGGAAATTACTCGGCGTACATGCCTTCTCTGGAAGCCGCTCAGATTATCGGGGACAAGGTGGTGCGTGACATCGTGGAGCACTGGAGCGAGCGCGAGGTTGCCCTACCGCATGCCCCGTGAGGAGCGATTCTGGGCGTGATCACACCAGTATCTTCAGACGTTGATTCAAGAGGCCAGAGTCGCGAGCGTCTCTGCGAGCACGAGCGTGCCCCGCGCGATGTCTTCCGACGAGGCGTATTCATCGGGCCGGTGACTGTAGCCATTGCGGCAAGGGATAAACAACATGGCGATCGGAACAATTCGCGAAATGAACAGCGAGTCGTGATACGCACGGCTCGTCATCAGGTTGTACGCGAAACCATGCTTTATGCAGGCCTGACCTAAGGCTGAAACAATCTCGGGGCTGGATTCGGCCGGAGCGTCTGCATTCAGCAACTCCGAATGAATCGCAACTTGACGCTTTGCCGCAGTTGCACGGCAAGCCAAGTCCAGGGCTTTGAGCACCCCATCGCGACGCGATAGATCGGTGTCCCGGACATCCACACTCAGCCGAACTCCTGCCGGAATGCTGTTCACCGCGCCAGGAAAGACATCGCAGATACCAACGGTCGCTACCGTGTCTACCGCGCCGGTCGTTTTCGCGGCCTGCTCCAGGGCCAAGATCAGTTCCGCTGCGGCACACAACGCGTCGCGACGATCGGGCATCAGGACACCCCCGGCGTGGCCTCCCGCTCCTTCAATGGTGATGCGTAGACTTGCCGGTGCCGCAATACGCTCGACAACACCAAGCGGAACTTGCTCGCGCTCCAGCAATGGACCCTGCTCGATGTGTAGTTCGACAAACGCCTTGTAGTACTGCTCGGGCAGCTTTACCTGCTCCAAGTTTCCGTCAAGGCCGACCTGCCGGCGAACGTCTTCAACGGACGCTCCGTCTTTGTCGGTAAGTTTCCGTGCAAGGTCAGGGGAAAGCGTCCCTGCCAATAGCCGGCTTCCCAGGCATCCGATTCCGAAGCGAGTTGGCTCTTCGGATGTGAAGATCAAAAGCTCGATCGAGTGTTTCGGGTGATACGCGGCGCGTTGCAATGCGCGGATCGCCTCCAGTCCGCCGAGCACGCCGACAACTCCGTCATACTTCCCCGCGTTGGGGATGGCATCGATGTGGGAGCCGGTTCCGACGACGGGTGCATCTGGTTCTTCGCCGCTCCAGCGTGCGAAGATGTTGCCGATCGCATCCTGTCGAATGAGCAGTCCCGCTTCCTCGCAGCGGGCCCGCATCCAGCGTCGCGCCTTCAGGTCGGTCGGAGTGAAAACGATGCGCGTAACAGCTGGCGGATCAGCGTCGGAAAACTTCGCCAGTTCCTCGATCTCAGCAGTCAGCTGTTGTTGGTCAATCGACAGGATCATCGTTAATCACTCGGCAACGGATGCCGATTCCAATTTTTATAGATGAGGTATTTTGCAGGCACCTTCCCGATCGCTCCGAACCACTGAGGACACCACGGCCCCATCCAGATGAAATCCCCAGCAGTGACGGGGTACCATGCATCGCCCAGGCGATAGATTCCGCCACCCTCGAGCATGAGGAGTCCGTGCTCCATCACGTGCATTTCGACCATGCTGAGAGCAGCGCCCGGCTGGTAGGTCATCGTGTTTACTGCGAAATCGAAGCTCGGCTCATCGGGAAGAAGGCACTTCACCTGCAAGTCCGGATCGTCGTTGAGCGGATGTGAGGTAACGGCGTCTTCGGCTGACACGATCGTATTCGGTGCCGATGCAGTCGTGAGGGGCTGGTAAGGCTTCTCCAAGACTGCGACCCGGCTTGCTTTCGAGGCGGCGACGTGGTGAGGCGTGCCTTCCGGGAAAAACGCAAATCCGCGCGGACCAAGCTTATTCAGTTTCCCATCTTCTTCCACCTGGACCGCTCCGTCCAAAACATAAATGAATCGCTGGGCGGTCGTAGAGCCCAATTCCCCGCCGCCCTCGAATTCCGCGGTGTATTGAGTAAATGCGGCGCCAAGTACCGGACCAACATGGACGACGGCCGTACAAGCGCTCATGCCCGGAAGAGGAGTGCGTACGAACGTATCCGGTGTTAACAGCAGGTGATCCGGTTTTTGTGAACTGCGCGTTTGCCCCAGATTGTGCACGTCAGGTCCTTGATTGAAATGTTGGGAGAGCGGCGAGTTGGTCCAGAAGATGGAGCCCGCACTCAATGGCTTTCGCAACATCGTCCACAGAGACGAATTCTGCAGGATCGTGACTGATTCCGCCAAGAGTACGCAGAAAAATCATCGAGGAAGGCACTTTGTCGGCCAAGATCATGGCATCGTGTCCGGCGCCGCTTACCATGCGTACGGGTTCGCAGCCAGACTTACGGATTGCTGTTTCAACCTGTTCGGTTAGGACAGGATCCATCGCGATCGCTGGCTGGTCCATCCTCGTTTTCGAGTTCACGGAGAGTCCTCGCTGCCGACAAATTTCTTCCGCCTCGTGGATCAACCTGGCAACTGCGCTCTGCCGAACCTGGTCTGATCCGTGGCGCACATCGAGGGTCAGCCGCACCTCGCCCGCAATGACGTTTGTAGCGCCCGGTTTTGTTTCGACGGATCCGACGGTGGCAACAAGTCCGGCAGTGTTCTTCGCGGTCCGCTCAACGATGGTGATCCACTCGGCCGCTCCCGCCATTGCGTCGAAGCGCAGGTCCATCGGAGTCGTGCCAGCGTGGTTGGCGCGTCCCGAGAAAACAAAATCCATTCGTGTTTGGCCTGCGATCGCCTCAACCGCCCCTAGCGGTCGTTTCACGCTTTCAAGCACTGGCCCCTGCTCGATGTGAAACTCGAGATAGGCACAAACATCATGAAGGGCTGCGTTCGCGATCTCTGACGGGTTTAGGCCAAAATTCAGTATTGCTTCGCGTACAGAAGTACCACTCGGATCTCGCTGGCTCAGCAGGTCGTTAGCCAAACGGCCCACAAGTGCTCGGCTCCCAATGAATGGAATGCCAAAGCGCACACCTTCTTCTTCCGAGAAGCCGACGATCTCAATTGCATATGGCAATCTTCTGCCGTCCAGCGCAACCAGCAAAGCGACGCCGAGGACGACTCCCAGGATTCCATCAAACGCGCCCGCATTCGGAACTGTGTCGAGATGCGAACCGATCAACAATCGCGGCGCGGATGGTGCCGAACCCGCGTAAAGACCGCGCACGTTGCCGGCAGCATCAATCCAGGAACGCACATCCACCTGCCCCAGCCAACCTGCAATCTCTCGATGAACATCGTGCATTGGGGGCGTCAAGAAGGTGCGCCGGAGACTATCCGCATCTTCAGAGAACGAAGCCAGCCTGAGGCAGCGCACCACGACTTCGTCGGCCAATTGCGCTGGGTTCTTTGTTGTTTGAAGCTGCCCCATACACTCCCTACGCACGCGTTCTAAAGGAATCAAGCTTCGCGAATGATTTTTGCTGCGATCCAGCCCACCAAAATCAGTCCCAACATGACCGGCCAAGCGTAACGATTTCCATAAGTCGCCACCGGATAGTGATTGCTCAGCATGAGAAACACCACTGGAACGGCCATGAATGTGTTGTGCTTCGAACGAAGCTTGGCCTGTGCACCCAGTGCCGTGTCGACGAGTTGGCCGGCTGCCGCTGCAGCGATCATCTTGCGCTGTGCCGGCAAGATGCGGGACCAGACGTTCGCGGTCATGATGGTTCCAAAGATGGCGCCCATGTGAATGTACGCGGCACGCGCGCTGAGTAGATGCAGGAGACCCCACGAAGCCGCTGCAATCAACAAAAAGGCAAATGCCAAGAAGGCAGATTGAGACTTGCCGACCGGCGACAGCATGACGCCGTCATAAATCAGCCACCCCAGCACGATCGAGCCCACTCCAATCACAATCCCGGCTGTCTTCGAAATATCAGCGACGTCCGGATCAATCAATCCACTGCCTAAGTAGTAGACCAGCACGAGCAGCACCATGCCGCCCAGCCAAGTCATCGCGGCTTCCCAACGAAACCAGTGGACCTGGCTTGCACTAACACCAAGGGACTTCTGCTTCTCGACGGTGTAGAAGCCGCCGCTGTGCACCATCCAAACTGAGGGGCTTTTATCGGCTCGCGAGACTTCCCTCTCCAAGCGGCCGAATTGCCCGTCGAGCCAGGTGAAGTAGTACGTCTGGCCGACCCACATGATGCCGGCAAAAACGTGAAACCAGCGCACGCCGAGGTTCAACCATTCTCGAATTGATGAACTCAACCTAGCTCCCCCGGTAGGTAGTGTAGCCATTAGCACTCAACAGCAGCGGGATGTGAAAATGCGACTCGCCGTCTCGAACCTGAAACGTCACCTCAACCAGCGGATACAACCCTGCGATATCCTGAGAATGGAAATAAGCACCCGTGTCGAATGACAGTCGATACACACCCGGCGCTAAATCGTCTTGGCCAAGCAGTTGTCCACAGCGCCCGTCCCGATCGGTGCGAGCCGCGCTGAGCTGGCGCCACTTTCCCGGCGACTCCTGCCATTCCAGTCGGACAGGAACATCGGGAGCGGGGCATCCGCGCATCAGATCAAGAACGTGCGTTGAAATACGTTTCATGCCGACAGCCATTTCTGCAGCCGGAGGTTCGTAATCTTTCGCTGCTCTTCGACCGCCTCCCGCAGTTCGGCCGCGTCGTCATTCCTCAGCCGCCTTCGCAAGATCTCGAGAATCTCCGGAGCGCTCTTCCCTGTCGCACACACAATGAAAACATTGTTGAATCGCCGTTCGTACTCACGATTGGCTTCCGCCAATGCGAGTTGAACCGCTTCCCCAGCCGCAGCAACTTTTTGCTGCTCTAGCGCGGACCATGCAGCCGATTGCGCCGATGCCAGCTGCGGCGCTTTCCGCTCGCCAATACGCGGATGCTTGGAAAAGGCTTCCATCCAGTCTGGAGTGCTTAACTTGCGCCAGATCTCGTCAGACGCACGCATCAGAGAACCTTCGTCGGCAAAAGGCCTGCGCTCTGCAACGGCTTGCGCCCATGCGGTGGAACCGCAGCAAGCCATGATCTCGCGCGTAGCGTCTTCGGCTTGAAGCTTATTCCAACGCGCAAGGATTTGCTTCATGTCACGTCTCCATGTGCGCGCAAGGCCTCCAGAAACTCAGTAACCAAGTTCCCTGCTACCGCCGTGCGATATAGGGCCGTTGAACGAATGTCGTCGATGGGCTGGATCTCGGCAATCACCTTTTCCTTGGCGGCTGTAATGGCAGCGGCATCGATGGTTTTTCCATTGATCGCTTGTTCCGTGTCTCGCAAACGCAAGGGCACGGGTGCCACGCTACCGATTGCCATCCGTACGTCTTGGGCAGCATTGTTCTTCGATCGCCCGATGGCAGCCAGACAGACTTTCGAAATCGCCTGCGCGTTGCGCGCTCCAACCTTTCGAGCGTAGGAGAAGTATTCTTTGAAGCGCCGGGGTAAACAGATTTCGCGAATCAGTTCGTGCGGCTTGAGCAACATCTTCTTATATCCGGTATGGAAATCTAGATACGACACCCGCCGTTCGCCCGCCGCAGAAATCAGGATCAGATCAGCCTCATACACGAGCAGCGCGGGTAAAGAATCAGCCGCCGGTGAGGCGTTCACAATGTTTCCGCCCAACGTCCCCCGGTTCTGGTTAGCAATGCTGCCTGTCCATCGCGCCGCAGTCGTCAGCAACGGGAATTCGCGCTGCACGATCTCGTTCTGGCGCAGGTCGGTGTACGTACAAGTGGCACCGATGCGAAGCTCCTCCTCCATGGGTTCGATTTGCCGCAGCTCAGGGAGATTCCAAAGACTCACCAGCTTGCTTTGTGGCAGTTTCCCGGACGCATACAACACCATCAAATCAGTACCGCCGGCGATCGGCAACCATGCGCCGGGTTTTTCCGCAAGCAACGATAGAACGTCTTTCAGGTTTCCTGGAGCGACGAGATCGTAATCCGCAGGATTCGCTCTCACCGTCCCTCCTTCGCAGCTTCTTCGACCGCCTCACAAATCTGTGCGTACCCAGTGCACCGACACAAGTTCCCGGCAAGTCCCTCCCGAATGTCTTCCGCTGACGGATTGCAATTGTTTTTCAACAGGTGATGCGCCGCGAGAATCATGCCCGGCGTACAGATGCCGCATTGAGCCGCGCCGCACTCCAGAAACGCTTGTTGTAGCGCATCGAGTCGCGTGCCCTCGGAAAGTCCCTCGATGGTTATGATCCGGGCACTCTCGGCTTGCAGAACCGGCACGAGGCAACTGTTTACCAGTGCTCCGTCGAGAAGGACTGCACAGGCGCCACACTCTCCTTCGCCGCAACCTTCTTTTACCCCAGTCAGCCCGAGTTCGTGCCGCAACACGTCGAGCAGCCTCTCCATCGGGTATGCATTAATCGTTTTCGCCACCCCATTTACGATGAGAGAGACTTCGCGCCGGCCGCGAGTGGTCATCGGACTCCTTGGGGCACGCAGGAATCACTCACCGTTGTGGGTGGGCTGATGGCCCGAAAGATGTCCTCAGGCAGCAGCGGAATCGAGTTGAAAGATATGCCAAGCGCGTCTTCGATGCCGTTCACGACCGCCGGTGCCGGACCGTCCATGGGGAGCTCGCCGATCCCCTTTGCGCCATAAGCGCCATGCTGGTTGCCGAGTTCCTCGAAGTAGACACGAATCCTCGGGAGATCCGCTGAGGTCGGCATAATGTAATTCGTCATCTGGCCGTTCTGCATTCGCCCGTTCTGCCAGACAACCTTTTCGTAAAGTGCATAACCGATGCCCTGTGCCACGCCGCCTGTGATCTGACCACGAGCCAAAGTCGGGTGCAAAACCCTCCCGACTTCCTGAAGAGCGACAAAGTCTTCGACGTTCACGGCGTAGGTAGCAAGATCAACCGTGACTTCCGCGATGTAGACCGCCCACGAATATGCAGCGTAGGCTTCGCCGCGATATTTCTCGTCATCCCAGTAGATGTTGGGAGGGGCTTCGTACTGCGCGAGCGACTTGAGTGTCGTGTGTTCGGCGACGAATTTGCCACACGCTACTCGGAACTCTTCTCGCGAATACGCGGCATGCAACAACCCTGCAGCGGTTAGTGTCTGGATGATTCCGTGTGCCGCCGACTGCACCAGTTTTCCAACGACCATCACCGTTCGTGACGCCACGGTGGGACCGCTGTTGGGTACGCCGTCTGTATCCGGTTGGGCGATTTCGACGTCTTCATATGGAAGGCCCAGCGCCTCCGCGGCAATCTGACAAAGCACGGTTTTAGTACCCTGTCCAAACTCTGTGCTGGATACGAGCACCCGTACCCGCCCGTTCGCAAAGCCTTCCAAGCCGACGACTGAAGCCAGGTAACGCTCGCCCGAGCCGGTGAAACCTGATCCATGCAGAAAAGCCGCGATGCCGATTCCCTTCTTGTGCGTCGAAGATAGGTTTTCCCGCTCGAAACGCGCTTTTTTTTCGTAATAGTTCGAGAGTTGCAAGCCCCGCTCGAGAAGTTTCTCGAGATCGATCGGTTCTTGCACTGTTTGTTCGGTGGCCGTGGTCTGTCCAGTCTTCAGGAAATTCCTTTGCCGCACTTCGATTGGAGACACGCCAACCGTCGCCGCGATGCCATCCATGTGCCGCTCCATAGCAAACAGACTCTGCGGCGCTCCGAATCCACGAAACGCGCCATGCGGCGGCGCGTTCGTGGCGACCGCCTTCCCGCGAATCCGCACACTGGGCCAATGGTATGGGCCACCAGCATGAATCGTACCTCGGGATAACACCACTGGGGACAGAGTCGTATATGCCCCGCCATCAATCACAAAATCGATTTCGCCGCCCAGAATCCTCCCCTCACGGGTCACCGCTGTACGATGGCGCGTCCGCGAGGGATGCCGTTTCGTGGTTGCGACCATGTCCTCCAGGCGGTCGTAGATAATTTTGACGGTCTGTTTGGCTTTCATCGCCAACAACGCCGCGTGCCCTCCGATCATCGATGGATATTCTTCTTTGCCTCCGAACGCTCCGCCGGTCTCGGTCTGCACGACACGCACTTTGTCTGCCGGCAAGTTACAGAGCTTCATCAGGGCCTTGTGCACGTAGTACGGACACTGCAGCGATCCCCACAATGTGATCCCCTTTTGCGGGTCGTAGCTCGCAATCACCCCGTTGTTCTCAATATAAAGCTGCTCCTGCGCCCCAGTGGTGTATTCGCCTTCGACGATGTAGTCAGCCTTCGCCCAAACGCTGTCAACGTCACCCTTCTCCACCAGGTAACGCTTGAACGTGTTGTCAGAACCCCAGACGATCGCCTCGGCGCGTTCGCTCTCTTCGATACTGAACACTGCCGGCAGCGCCTCATACTCGACGTTGACCGCGTCGACGGCCCGCGGAAGAATGTTGCGATTGGGGTGTGCCAGCAACAGAATCGGTTCCTCGGGATGATTAACAACTCCGTCCGCAAGACACGGTTGATCTTCGACGATCAACGCAATGCAGTTCTTGCCGGGAATGTCGTTGGCACTCACAATCACAAACTCATCCCATGCAACACCTGGCCCAAACGTGATCTTCTTGATGTTGCCTCGCGGAACTCGGCTCCGGACGGTCGCCCCGAATAACATATCGGGCAGCGACATGTCGTCGATATATTGCGCGCGGCCGGTAACCTTGTCGCGCCCTTCTTTTCGGGGAACCGAGGTCCCCACGATGTGTTTACCAGTCACGTTCTCTCTTTCTTATTCGCTGCACTAACCGAACCACGCATCACTGGGGGCAACTCCCGCCCTGCCGGGTTTCCCGGAAATGTTCCCTCGTGAAACACCAGGCGGCCGCGGAGATACGTTCTCACTACTGCACCAGACAAAACCTCTCCCAAGTACGGGGAAACGGCATAACGATGACGCAAGCGGTCTGCCGTCACAGTGAACTCCGCCTCAGGATCGAATACGACCAGATCCGCATCCCATTCCGGAGCGATACGTCCTTTGCGGCCATCACATCCTGCCAGCTTTGCCGGCTTCTCGGACATCCACCGAGCTACGTCGCTTAATGTAAAGCCTCGCGCCCGTGCCTCGGTCCAGATCACCGGCAATGCCATGGAGAGACTCGCAATACCACCCCACGCCTTTCTGAAATCGCCTTGGTGAGGAAGTTTCATCTCGGGTGGGCACGGCGAATGGTCAGTGACCACCATATCAACGACTCCATCCTTAAGACCTCGCCACAACCCTTCGCGGTTCGCGCTGCTCCGAATCGGCGGCGCACACTTGCACTGAGTGGCTCCGTCGGAAATCTTCTCCGCTTCCAAATGCAGATAGTGTGGGCAGGTTTCGACGCTCAACGGAAGGCCCTCTGCCCGCGCGACGCATAACTCGTTCAACGCAACTGCGGTCGCCAGATGCACAATGTGCAGGCGGAATCCATACTCGCGGCACAAAGAAAGCATAAGTCGAATTGCGAGCAACTCGGCCTCGTCTGGGCGCGACTGTACGTACGTGGAGTAACGCCGCCAATCTGCTGTCTCTAGCCGCTTCGTTGCCGCATCTACTGGTCCCGGCAATTCCGCATGTACCAGTAACGGGAGTTCCGTTCGGGCCACATGCGGTAGCGCTGCCCGTAGTTCCGGCTCACGCACCATCGTAAACTCGTCGATACCGGGATGAACCAGGAAACACTTGAACCCCCGAACACCCGCTTTCGCGAGTGCTTCAATCTCATCCTCGTTTCCCTGCACGACTCCACCCCAAGCAGCCCAATCCACCGTACATTTCGTCGCAGCCGCGCGCCGCTTAGCCTCAAGGGCAATCTCGTTCGTCGTAGCTGGGACGCAATTGAGCGGCATGTCGACGACCGTCGTATACCCACCGGCCGCCGCGGCCTGCGTTGCCGTCTGAAATCCTTCCCAGTCGGTGCGACCCGGTTCGTTGATGTGAACATGAGAGTCCACCAAACCGGGCAATACCGCGGCATCCCCGAAGTCCTCGCGCTGGAAATTAGCCGGTACTTCACGCGGCGAAACGACTCCCCGAATTTTTTCTCCTTCCACCAGGACCGCAGCCGGACGGACACCTTCCGGCGTTACCACCCGCTCCGAGACAACGGCCCAAGACCCCAAAACTAACCCTCCCCGGAAATCCCAGAGTAAGAGGCAAAGCCTATCTGGAAGCCGAATTCTTTTCAATCACTCACGTGTGAATTGGCGGCATTCTTTGGCGCGAGTTTCACAACCCTCTTACTCATTTGCGGATTCGAGCTTATACTCGCTTCCCAGTGAAAGCGGCGAGCGAGTCCATGTTGACCAAACTCCGCACAAACCTGCGGCGCTCAAGCTGATCACGCTGTGGCGTCGCGCCTTCATCGAAGATACACATGGACAACCCTTTCATGGCTCGTGCCATTCAACTTTCCGTTGACAACGTTCTCTCCAGCCAGGGTGGGCCCTTCGGGGCTGTTATCGTCAAAAATGGCGGCATCGTGGCAGAAGGCGCCAATCGGGTCACGGCTACCAATGACCCCACCGCGCATGCGGAGGTGATCGCGATCCGCCATGCATGCGCCAGGCTCGGCACCTTCGAACTCAAGGAGTGCGAACTCTACACCTCGTGCGAACCGTGTCCGATGTGTTTGGGCGCAATCTATTGGGCGCGGCTGGATCGTATCTATTACGGCAGCGTTGCGGCCGACGCGGCGCAGGCGGGTTTCGACGATTCGTTCATTTATCGCGAAATCGAGAAGCCGTTCGGAATGCGCAAAATTCCGATGGTGCAGATGATGCGCGAGCAGGCTCTCGCCGGCTTTCGAGCCTGGACGGTAAGACCGAACAAGGTCCCGTACTAGAGAAACTGTTCCGACAATCATTCCCAAACGAGGATGAAGGATTGATCGACCGCTACTTTCGGCTTTCTGAAAACCACACCACTGTGCGCCAGGAATTCCTCGGCGGTCTGACCACATTTATCACGATGGCCTACATCATCGTCGTCAATCCGCAGATCCTGTCGCAGGCGGGCATGCCGGTGGAAGGTGTACTCTTTGCCACTTGCATTTCTGCGGCCGTTGCCACTCTTGTCATGGGGCTTGCCGCGAACTATCCCATTGCACTTGCCCCAGGAATGTCGTTGAACGCGTACTTCACGTATTCCGTCTGCTTAAGCATGCACGTGCCGTGGCGGACAGCGCTGGCTGTTGTCTTTTTCTCGGGCAGCGCGTTTCTTCTACTCACAGTCACGCGCGTCCGTGAGCAGATCGTGAATGGCATGCCCCTGTGCCTGAAGCACTCCACTGCTACCGGGATTGGAATGTTCATCGCGTTCATTGGCATGCGGAACGCCAAGCTGGTAGTGGCCAATCCAGCTACGTATGTAGGCCTGGGAAGCTTTGCGGATCAAGCACTCCAGACGGCTTGTTTCGGCCTCGCTCTGACGATCGTTCTGATGGCTCGCAAGGTGAACGGCGCGATTCTCATCGGGATTTTTGCAACCACCCTTGTCGGTATTTTACGCGGGATTGCACGCTGGCCCACGGGGATCCTCTCGCTGCCACACCCATCTTCGACGTTTCTGCAACTCGATTTCCGTGCCGCCTTGAAGCTGGGATTTCTGGAAATTCTCTTTGCCTTTCTATTTGTTGATCTCTTCGATAATGTGGGCACGCTCGTTGGTGTGTGTGAACAAGCCGGATTCATTCAAGATGGAAAGATTCCGCGGGTTGGGCGTGCCCTGATCGCCGATGCGACTGGAACTCTCTTCGGCTCTCTGACGGGCACCTCCACAGTGACGAGCTACATCGAGAGCGTCGCCGGTGTAGCCGCCGGCGCTCGTACCGGACTCAGCAATGTATTCGTCGCGCTGTTTTTCCTGGCTGCGATGTTCTGCTCGCCGCTCGCAGCGGCGATACCCGCCTATGCCACAGCGCCAGCCCTGATCGTTGTGGGTGCGCTCATGACGCAGTCAATCGCACATATCGACTGGAGTGATTTCAGCGAAGCCGTGCCCGCGTTCATTACGATGATCGCAACCCCCCTCACGTTCAGCATCGCGACGGGCTTGAGCCTTGGTCTTATCGCGTACACCGTAGTGAAGATTGCCGCGGGCAAGATTCGAGAGATCAACCTGCTGATCTGGGTGCTCACGGCCCTGTTTATCTTGCGTTACGTGTATTTGGGATGGCGATAGACCGACTGGGGCGATCGCTTCAACGCACCCTTCGCGGCGACGGGCGCATCTATATTGGAGGAGTTTGCGTTCCGGCGCGCGTCCGTTCGGGACCCGAACCACATAACCTCGATGAGCACAGCTTACGGAGACAGTGCTGCCAACACGCATGCGCAAACGGAGATCGCGCGTGCTCACCTCAAACATTCCAACACCATAGCGGTTTCCGACGAGCGTCAAACACACCCGCGGATCGCAGCTGAGGCTGCGCCTTTGCGTGGACGCATCGCAGCCTTTGTGGCTGTTGTACAGACGATTCTCTTCCTAGGCCACTGGTTCGTCTACGAAACTTGGGTCTCATTCTGGGGAACATCGAACAGACACGCCACTGAAGATCTCCGATGGGCGCTCGCCATTCTCTCGGTCAGCTTTGTGGCAGCAACACTCCTGGCCCACCGCTTCAATAATGCACCGGTACGCGTGCTCTATCGCATCGCAGCCGGATGGCTGGGATTTCTAAATTTCTTTTTTTTCGCAGCATTTACGACCTGGATCGCTTATGTAGGCGGCCGTATAGCGGGCCTCTCGGTCAATCGACCGATATTGGCGTTGGTCATCTTCGGCGCCGCGACTTGTACCGCGCTCTACGGAATTGCGAACGCCCGCTGGATTCGTGTCAGACGGATCAGCGTGAGGCTTCCCAATCTTCCAGCAGCTTGGCGGGGCCGCGTTGCGGCATTGGTCTCTGATGTACATCTCGGTCACGTGAATGGCGCTGGATTCATGCGCTGCATTGTGGAAAAACTCAAACGTCTTCAACCCGACATCGTGTTCATCCCCGGTGATTTGTACGACGGTACTAGAGTGGATCCGGCTGCATTAGCTGCGCCTTGGAAAGAATTCTCGCCCAAGTTCGGTACATATTTCGTTACGGGGAACCATGAGGAGTTTACGGACCCGAGAAAGTACCTGGATGGCGTAGGGAGCGCCGGCGTGGGAGTCCTGAATAACGAAAAGGTAGTGATCGACGGACTACAGGTCGTGGGCGTGCATTTCAGCGACACCACTCGGGAGGAGCGCTTTCAGTCCGTCCTTGCGCGCACGCAGATCGACCGCCGACAAGCCAGCATTCTGCTCTCGCACGCACCTCACGCGTTAGACGTCGTGGAAAGGGCGGGGATTTCTCTCCAGCTTTCTGGACACACACACGGCGGGCAGATTTTCCCGTCTACCTGGTTCACCAAACGGATCTTCGGTCCATTTACCTATGGTCTGCAGCAATACAGAAATCTCGCCGTTTTCACCACGAGCGGCATTGGGACATGGGGACCGCCACTCCGCGTGGGCACAAGTCCAGAAATCGTACTGATCCAGTTCGATTAGACGCCAAGAGCTACAGCATTAGGCCGCGAATTCGAGTTGCAGTCGACGGACGGTTCCGGTTAACTTCGCCCTTCGTTATTTCCGAGCTGTCTTACCCACGCCGTAGGTGATCCGCCAAATCGAATTCGACCCGTCGTCACTTACCAATAACGAGCCATCTGGCGCTACCGTCACGCCCACGGGTCGTCCCCAGACATGGCCGTTGTCTACAACAAAGCCTGTCATAAAATCCTCATACTCCCCTGAAGCTCGGCCAGACTGATGTAAAAGAACTCGGATCAATTCGTACCCAGTTCGAATCGATTTATTCCAGGAGCCGTGTTCTGCAGCGAAAATGTCGCCGGAATACTCTTGCGGGTATTGGTCACCCCGGTAGAACGTGATTTCCAGTGACGCATTGTGTGGCTGTAGGGGGACGTCGGGCGTAATGACTTTGTCCTTCAACTCTGGATGCTTGCCATTGTGACGGGGATCCTGATGGCCGCCCATGTACCACCAGGGCCAACCATAGAAGCCGCCGTCTTGCACATGGGTGATGTAATCCGGAACGAGATTGTCGCCAAGACCGTCCCGTTCATTCACCGAACACCACAATTGTCCGCTCGGATCGACCGCCAATCCCACGGCATTGCGGATTCCATAGGCAAATACCCGCATTCCCGATCCGTCTGGCTTAAAGGCGAGAATGTCGGCACGATTTTTTTCGCGGGGAGTAGTGTCGGGATCGTCTACGTTGGATCCCGATCCAACGGAGACGTACATCGTTTGCCCATCAGGTGAGAACTGAATATCCCGGGTCCAGTGCCCAGCGCCGCTCGGGAGGTCGGCGATGTGCTGAGCCGGGCCGCTCGCGCGCAAGTCACCGCTATGATACGGAAATCGGACGACCGCGTCGGTGTCGCCGACGTAAACCCACTGCGGTTCTGAGCCGAGCGGATAAAAAGCAATCCCGAAGGGTCGAGTCAATCCGCTTGCAAAGGTGTCTGTCTGCTGCGGATGCCCATCAGGGGTCATGCCACGAAAGATCTTGATATTTCCGGCTTCACTCTCTGCAAGAAAGATGTCTCCATTGGGTGCCGTTCGCATTAGGCGGGGATTGTTGAGTCCGGTGGCGAATTGCTCCACCTTGAATCCCTCGGGTACCTTAGGCCACGCGCCCTCCGGTCGCGCGACTATATCCGGACCGTTGCTTGACGACTTCGTTGTGTAGGGCTGCGGAAGATCGCTTACCGTGATTTTGTGGATTTTGCCCGGCTCTTCTACGCGAAAGTCGACGAAAGGCGCGGATGGCAAGGGCGCGTCGAGTTTCTCCGTTGAGGTGGCTGCGGCTGGCGCGGCGGCCTTTGTCGGGGCATGCGAATTCTCTAACGTACGGAGATAGGTAATGATCTTCCATCGCTGTTCGTCGGGTAAAGCAGCCCACGACGGCATGCCATTGTCCACGTCGCCCTTCGTGACATACCAGAAGATCTCTCCGTCACTAACCGGCTTCAAGGCGGCGGCGTTGAGAGGCGGGACGTTGCCAGTGCCACGGCCGCCCACCCCGTGGCAGGCGCCACAATTGCGGGTGTAGAACTTCGCCCCCTCTTCCGACGCAGCCGTCTGTCCGGCAAATGGATTCTTCGACTGCTTGGCGGATGCCGGGGCGTTATGAAACTTCGCATTTTGCGCGAACGTCCCCGCGGCGGCTAGGCTCATAATCAGTGCCGACGTCGATATCGAGCGTATGACTACGAATGGTGCATGCTTCAAGTCCTGCTCCTTCCAGTAACGGAGTGCGCGGGCTACATAGTTGGTTTCCGCAGCCTTGACGCCTGATGCAGGCTCCGGGGCCTGCAACATATTACCGAGAGAAGCAATTTTAGATGCGAGGCCCGAAGGATTCGGCCGCAGAAATTGTGATCTCCAAAGAACACCAGTCGCTACACCGGAGCGAGCTGTGTCCCGACGCACGACATGGTTTCCGCATCATTAAGTGCCTTCTTTTGCGGAAATAGTCGATGACGAGCTTCAAGGCGAGAAGAAACACTCCTGCCAACACAACCGTACCAGCTGCGTTAAACGGGATCATTTTTACGGGGGATGGCCCCACTCTATATCGACGAGTGGGGACCGGAAAGATTACGGCGCAGTGATTACAGTGGGATTACGTTCGCTAGGCTGTTCTCGGCTGTTTTTGTTCAGTCTGCGCATTTTTGTAACTTGAATTACGTGACTAGCGGTTGATGCAAATCCTTCGTGACTCTGCTATTACTTGCTTTTTGCAAGTTAATTTTGCTAGCGTAAACGGATGCGGGGGATGGAAGGTCGCAACCGCCGGTCGAGTTGCCCAGTGAGCATTGCGCTCGAGGTTTTCGGAGATCGTTGGTCCC
>Ga0210401_10000019_pt1 | contig 201220 bp, 191 predicted proteins | sample IncBWH32MmetaG_FD_150866 | JGI IMG/M metagenome (GOLD analysis project Ga0210401, IMG submission 150866) | Forest soil microbial communities from Barre Woods Harvard Forest LTER site, Petersham, Massachusetts, United States - Inc-BW-H-32-M | ecosystem: Environmental > Terrestrial > Soil >...
TTTCATCGCCCGCTCCATCGCGGCCCTCAAGCAAGATTCCATGCTTCGCATGGTCTCCTACCCTCACCGCCCGCAAAGCGGACATATCGTGTGCTATCTCAACCGGACATATCATGTGCTAACGACACCGAATCGTGCCGCGCTTGACATGCGTGGTGGGCAAGCCATACCCTGCGCTGCACGAATGGGCGGCGGAAACATTGTTGCCGCACCGTGTTTTGTCGCCAGCATCGTTCCAGGAGGTCACTAAAATGTGGCTACTGTGGGTCATCATCGTGGGTTTGATTGCAGGCTGGGCAGCCGGACGGATCATGGGCGGCGGGGGGTACGGCGTCGTCATCGACTGCCTGCTGGGAATTGCAGGCGGCATCGTCGGCGGATTTGTGTTGCGGTTGCTGGGTCTTTATTCGTCGGGCGGCCTGATCTCGGAGATCATTGTGGCGACGATCGGCGCGATAATTCTCATCTGGATCAGCCGGAAGCTGAAGAAGGCGTGACGGCAGGCGCCTGAGCACTAAAGTCTTCGATTGTCAGGAATCTTTCCTGGCCACGTGGGGACAGCCGCCCTCGGCTGTCCGGCCGAGCGCCTGCTCGGCTACCTTTGATGTTGACGAGCAGCGGCCCCGTCAGGACTTCACTTCGACGGTTTCTTCGTCTCTTCCAGCCGTCGCTTGAGATTCGCGACCTCGTCGCGCATTCCCTGCGGCAGATGTTTGCCGAATTGTGCGAAGTGCTTTTCGATCAGTGGCAACTCCTCCAGCCAGCCTTCCACGTCCACACTGAGTACCCTCAGGAGATTGTCCGCAGGCAGTTCCAAGCCCTTCGTATCGAGATCCGCCGCCTCGGGCAGACGCCCAATCGGCGTATCGGTCGCGCGGGCCTTTCCGTCGCAGCGTTCAAAGATCCACTTCAGCACGCGGCTGTTGTCGCCGTAGCCCGGCCAGAGGAAGCGGCCGTGCTCGTCGGTACGAAACCAGTTCACGTAGAAAATCTTGGGCAACTTTGCGGCATCGGAGTGCTGGCCGATCTTGAGCCAATGGCTGAAGTAGTCGCCCATGTTGTAGCCGCAGAATGGAAGCATGGCCATCGGGTCGCGGCGCAGTTGTCCCACTTTTCCAGCGGACGCCGCCGTTGTTTCGCTGCTGGCCGTCGCGCCCAGGAAGGTTCCATGCTGCCAGTCGAAGGCTTCATTCACGAGCGGCACCACGCTGGCACGGCGTCCACCGAACAGAATTGCATCAATAGGGACGCCCTTCGGATCTTCCCACTCCGGCGCGATCGACGGACACTGTGACGCCGGCGTGGTGAAGCGAGAATTTGCATGTGCGGCCCGACGGCCCGAGGTCGGCGTCCATGGTCTTCGCAGCCAGTCGACCAACTCGGCGGGCTTCTCTTCGGTCATGCCTTCCCACCAGATGTCACCGTCAAGCGTGAGCGCGCAGTTCGTGAAAATCGAATGGCTTCTCGCGGTGAGCATGGCGTTGCGATTCGACCTCATGCTCGTGCCAGGCGCTACGCCAAAGAATCCATACTCGGGATTGATGGCGTAGAGCCGCCCGTCGGCGCCAAACTTCATCCACGCGATGTCGTCGCCGATCGTCTCCACTCTCCATCCGGGGATGGTCGGGATCAGCATGGCGAGATTTGTCTTCCCGCATGCCGATGGAAAAGCTCCCGTCATGTACTTCACCTGGCCGGACGGGCTAATCATTTTCAGGATGAGCATGTGCTCGGCGAGCCAACCCTCGTCGCGCGCCTGCACCGACGCGATGCGCAACGCGTGACACTTCTTGCCGAGCAGCGCGTTCCCGCCGTATCCCGATCCGTACGACCAGATCTCGCGGCTCTCGGGAAAGTGGCAGATGTACTTGTACTCGGCATTGCAGGGCCAGGGAGAGTCCTGATCGTTCAGCGCCAGTGGCGCACCCAGCGTGTGCAGTCCGCGCACAAATTCGCCATCGCTGCCCAACGCCTCGAGCACCCGCGCGCCGACGCGCGCCATGATGTGCATGCTGGCGACAACGTACGGCGAATCGGTGATCTCGACTCCAATCTTGGCAATGTTTGATCCGATCGGCCCCATGCTATAGGGAACGATAAACATCGTGCGGCCCATCATCGACCCGTTGGAGAGGCCACGCAGCCTTAGCTGCATGCTCTCGGGATCTTCCCAATTGTTCGTGGGGCCGGCGGCTTCTTTGTTTACCGAGCAGATAAACGTCCGATCCTCCACGCGGGCCACATCGGCGGGATTCGAGCGCACCAGCACGCTGTTGGCACGCTTCTGTTCGTTGAGGGGAATCGCAGTCCCGGTGAGTACCATCAGCCGCAGCATGTCGCGATACTCAGCTTCCGAACCATCGCACCAGTGAATCTGATCAGGCTTACAGAGGTTCGCGACTTCATCCACCCAGCGCGCAAGCTGCTTGTGCCGGTTCTTACTTCCGGCTGTCTCTACATCAATTGTCAAACTGGACATAAGTGCGTCTCCCGCCGACACAAGAAGAACCGAATCATCTTAAGAACAGGTGAAGGATCGGATCCGGAGAACAGGGCGTAGAGAACGGAAGTATGCGTTGCGCCCAACGATCCAGAATGCACTCACCACGACGAACTTGATATTTTCGCTCATTGTTGCTCGCGATTCCAGTTCGAACCTACGTTCCGACCGGGCGTCCGGTTGTGTGGCCAACATTATGAGCGCATGAATGCCGGATGGGGTCTAGCCGTTATCACAAAGCAACGTGATATGGCCAGAAAGGAAATTACCCTGAACTCGAGCGCGCAGAAATGATTGACCTATAGGCCGACAGGCGTAGGTGTTTCGTCGGTCGCGACCACTTCGTCCAGTTGGCGCAAAGTCTCCTCGACGGTAAGCGAGTACATCTCGCAGCCAACACCTTCACCGGATTCGAGCGCAGTCTTCAGATAGTGCCCGGCGATTTCAATCGCGAGCGCGTCGGTAATCATGGCGCCGGTGCGTTTCTGGTATTCGACCCAGGCGGGATGAGGCAGGGCAACCCAGACCGGACGTCCATCGACCAGAAATTTGATATCCACCGCATCGGCATGCCGGGTGGCAATCGCGACGATCAGAGCTTGATAGAGGCAGTGAACCTTCTTCTTGGTCCAGCGGTCTGTGGCGGCGAAGTCCCTGTACATGGCTGTGAAAACTATATCGAACAGCAGCAAAGGCGGCAAACCGGCCGGCGAAACCGGGTTCGCGTTACCCGTTTCGCTACGACGGCTTAAATTCTCGCCCCAACGTCGCTCATTGGGTGAGCTCTGCAATCAGTTCGTCGAACTTCGCCAAGATCGCAGAATTATCGGCGCGCGGATAGCCAGCCAGATTCTTACGATACTCGTCGAGGTTAAACAGAAAAGACTCGACTCGCTCTTTGTTGAGATCTTCCCAGTACGAGCCGTATCCCATCTCGCCGATGTAGAAAGCGTTGAAAACCTGCTCGAACTGCCGTTTGACCGGCCAGGCCAAATAGGGCTTTCCGAGATGCAGAGCTTCGCTGATCAGAGAGAAACCGGCGTTAGCGACGATCGCGCGGCAGTTGCACAGGTCGCGCAGAAAGCCGTCGAGACTCGGCTTGCGAAACTCGAGATTCCCTTCTCGCCCCTCACGATTGAACCCGTAACAGATGAATCGCTGCCGGACTTTTCCCAGGATGTCTGCCAGTTCTTGCGCGGCCGAGGTCACGTACACTAGCACGAAGTCGCCCTCAGCAGCCTTAGCCTGCAGGATTTCAGCGCGTAGGATCGGCGGGAACAGAAACGTCTTTTTCTTCCGTGGCTTGATCTTCGCCGTGAAGAAGGAAATCACCAGGTATGCGTCAGCATGCGGGGTCATCATCCGCGTCACGAGCTTGGTCGCCGCGGCTTCTTTTCGATATTCGCGTGGATACGTGATTTCCGTATCTGTGAGCAGGTGCTGATTGTCGATCGCAATGACCGGAAGGCCCAGCTTGCGCCCAACATGGCAGGAGATCGGCTCGAAATCGGTGATCACGAGATCGAGATTCCAGCCCTTTGCCGTGCGCTCGAGGGCGCGAATGCTGCGCGCGGCCTGCGGCACGTGAATCAGATTCCGCAGGACCGTCTTTCCGTAGCGCACGCGGTTGTGGACATAGGCCAGTCGAAGACCGCCGATCTCGGAGACCTCGAAATCGTCTTTCAGATTGCGCAGTCCACGATCGAACGAAACCACGTGCACGTGGTGCCCTTTGGCCTCGAGGTGGACGATCACTTCCCGTGCGCGGCTGGAGTGGCCCGAACCCTCGCCATTGACGCCGTACAGTATGTTAGCCATGCGTGCAAGGGAATCTATTTCATCTTGCCGCAACTGTCACGCTTGACCGCGATTGGCCGAGGCTGATATCAACATCGCTTCCCGAGGGAGGGCTCCTTGTCCGCAAGACTGTCGTTCCGTTCTCGCACTTTTCTGCTGTACGCCATTCTTTGCCTGTTCACCGCGAATCTCGCGGCCCAATCGTTCGGCCTGCGCTTCGAGATTTCGTTCCCAAAAGAAGCCAGCGCAACGCCGCTCGATGGCCACGTACTGCTGCTGATCTCCACCAACGACAGCGACGAGCCCCGCTTCCAGATCGAGGAGGAGTTCGCGCAATCGCAGCAAGCGTTCGGCACCGACGTCGACGCCCTTGCTCCTGGCACACCAGTGGTCATCGACGGCTCGACCTTTGGCTATCCCACACGAAGCCTCACCAACCTTCCCGCCGGCGAGTATTACGTCCAGGGCATGCTCAACATTTACGAGACGTTTCATCTGGGCAACGGCCAAATGGTTAAGCTGCCGCCCGACAAGGGCGAGGGCCAGCACTGGCAGACCAAGCCCGGCAACCTTTACAGCAAGCCGGTGAAAATGCACATCGACCCGAAGTCGGACAAGCTCATTCAAATTTCCCTCACCGAGAAGGTGCCGCCGATCGACCGCGAACTCGACAAGGTCGACAGCCTGCTCGACTGGGGCCGCGGCCACGGCGCGCCAGTAGAAGACAACAAGTGGGTGAGACACATCCGCATCGAAAGCAAGTTGCTAACGAAGTTCTGGGGACGGCCGACGTATCTCGGTGCGGTCGTGCTCCTGCCAGATGGTTTTGACGAGCATCCGAATGCGCAGTTTCCGCTTGTAGTCGAGCAGGACCACTATCATCGGGACTTGTTTCTTCCTGTGGGATTCAGCGCGGAACCGCCGGCACCCGATCTAAAGGGCGGCGCCAAGATCGGCGCGCAGTACGCCTACAAGTTCTATCAGGACTGGACTTCGGGGCGTCTGCCCCGGGTGATCATGATGACCATCCAGCACCCGACGCCGTACTTCGACGATTCGTATGCCGTGAACTCCGAGAGCCAGGGACCCTATGGCGACGCAATCACGACTGAGCTGATTCCCTTCATCGAAAAGAAATTCCGCGCAATCCCCGACGGCTGGGCGCACGTTGTCTATGGCGGTTCCACGGGTGGATGGGAGGCGCTGGCCTCGCAAGTCTTCAATCCCGATCTCTACAACGGAGCGTGGGTCTTCTGTCCCGACGTGGTCGACTTTCGCGCCTACAGTACTGCGAATCTCTACGCCGACAACAACGCGTACTTCGTCGAGGGATTCTTTGGTCGCGTGCCACGTCCAGAGATGCGCGAACCTGATGGGCTCATTGTGGCAACCATGGAGACGGCCAACCACTACGAACTCGTGCTCGGAACCCATGGCCGCTCAGGTGAGCAATTCGATATCTGGCAGGCAACCTTCAGTCCCATCGGTGCCGACGGGTATCCCAAGCCAATCTTCAACAAGCTGACTGGCGAGATCGATCACGACGTCGCGAAGTATTGGAAAGAACACTACGACCTGAGCGCCATCATGCAGCGCGACTGGAAGACGCTCGGCCCGAAGCTCGCGGGCAAGATGCACTTTTACGTCGGTGAATCCGATACGTGGTATCTCGATCGGGCCGTTCATTTGTTGCGAGACTTCCTCGAAACCACGAAAGATCCCTACTATCACGGGACGTTCGACTTCGGCGTGCGCGAGCCACACTGCTACTCTGGCGCTGGCGACTCATCAGGTCCACCCACTTACAGCATTCCCCAGCGTTTCCTGCCGGCGATGGTCAAGCACATCGAGGAGACCGCTCCCAAGGGTGCCGACCTCAGCAGTTGGAAGTACTGAGCAATCACCTGGAGCTGCGGAAAAATCATGTTTCTGCAACAAACGGGAAGGCCACGAATTCATCCGTGCCGTAAATTGCTCAATATTTGTAGGCGCTCTAGCGCCTGAGGTCTCTTTCTGTCCCTTACACGATTTTTTCCGCAGCCTGCCAGAACCTACGCAGCCAATAGTGGACTTCCGAACCCGGAGGCTAGAATTTTCGCAATCGTTTGGGGAGTGCTCTTACTGGAAACTTATTGGTGAAACTCTCCGGCCGCAACTGGGTTTCACCGTTTCAGCAATCTGAAAATCGGCGCGTGCCGATTGTTCCCAACAAGGAGGATTCCGAACGATGAAAGCCCATAGAACGATCGCAAGCTTGTTCTCCGCCGCGGTCTTGGTCGCAGCCATGGCCTTGCCTGCAGCTGCTGCCAGCGGCGCACCGAAGCCGGCTCCGACACCCGCTGCCAAGCCCGCGCCGGCCGCTCCGGTTCCACCGGAGCGCCATCCGAAGATCCGCGAAGCTATCGCCTCATTGCGCGCGTCGCGCGAAGATCTCGAGCATGCCGCCCACGACTTCGGCGGTCATCGCGTTGAAGCGATGCACGCGATCGACGAAGCGATCAAGCAGCTGGAAATTTGCCTGAAATACGACAAAGATTAACGTCCTTCGGCTACAGTTGGAGCGGTGTTCCGCGAAGAAGCTCACGGGACACCGCCTTTCGTTCGCGGACAAACCGGTACGAGTCGATTCGACACAGTCCTGCAAGAATGCCTGCTTGGTAAGATGAGCCCGTGCCAACCTCGGCCCCTGTTAAATCACAAATTGTTGCCCTTCATGCGGATCGCCTGAAACGACTGCCCTGGCTCGTACATGGCTTTTCGACGCGCGTGGGCGGCACTTCTCGCGTATATGGCGGCAAAGGTCTCAATCTCGGATTTACGAAGCACGACTCGCGCGTTGCCGTCGCGCGCAACCGCGCGGCTTTTCTGCGGGAACTCAGAGTAGGCGGGAAGCATCCATGGCCGCTCGTCACCTTGCGGCAGATCCATTCCGATCTGATCCATTGCGTAAACGCTGTCGCGGATCAACCAATTGTGGGCGACGGGATGGTCACAGCGACCCCGGGATTGCTGCTCGCGATCCAAACGGCAGATTGTTTGCCCGTGATCATTGTGGACACGAAGCAACGCGCTGTCGGAGTTTTCCATGCTGGCTGGCGTGGTACCGTGAGGCGCATCGCGGAAAAAGGTGTCGGCGAGATGCGGCGCTGGTTCGGCAGCCGTCCGCGCGATCTGGTGGCGGCGATCGGGCCCGGAGTCCACAACTGCTGCTACACGGTGGGCGAGGAAGTGCGGGAGAACTTCGAGTCACAGTTTAGCTATGCGGCGTCGCTCTTCCACGAAGTCAAAGAATCGGACCCGGTGCGCGAAAAGTATCCGCTGCTGTTTTTGACGGCGCGCGCCCCGGGTCACAGCAAGCTTCCCGTGAACATCTTCCTCGACCTGGTTGAAGCGAACCGGCGGCAACTGATTGACGCAGGCGTGCCGGCAAAAAACATCGAGTGCTCGCCGCTATGTACATCGTGCAGAACCGACCTGCTATTTTCCTATCGCGCGGAAAAGGGAGTCACGGGACGAATGATGGGCGTGGCCGGGGTTCGCCCAGGGGCAGCCCGCGGAAGGAGCTTCTGAATGCGCGTGTCTTGGGGATTGAGCGCTTTATTCCTGACGAGGATGCTGGCGTCGACGCCAGTTCCAGTTCCCGCATCTTCGCCGCAAATTGACAAGCTGTTCGCCAGCATCGATTCGAAATCACCCGGCGCAGCTGTTCTGGTCATCCAGAATGGCCAAACAGTGTTCCAGCGCGGCTACGGGCTAACCGACCTGCGCACGCTGCACAAGATCGACGAGCACACGAACTTCCGGCTGGCGTCCGTCACCAAGCAGTTCACGGCGATGGCGATCATGCTACTCGTTCACGACGGCAAACTGCGTTACGACGAGAAGTTGACCGAAATCTTCCCCGAGTTCCCGGCTTACGGAAAGACGATCACCATCCGCAATCTACTGAATCACACCTCCGGATTACCCGACTACGAAGACTTGATGGCGCATCGATACGGGAACACCCCGGACGACCAGATTCCGCAGATCCATGACGCGGGCGTGCTGGCCTTGCTTGAGAAGGAGAGCAAGGCGAAATTTCCAGCCGGCGCGAAGTGGGCCTATAGCAATTCAGGCTATTGCACGCTGGCGATGGTGGTCGAGAAAGTTTCCGGCCAGCCGTTCGGCGACTTCCTGCGCGCTCGCATCTTCCAACCCTTGCAGATGACGAACACTGTCGCCTATGAAAAAGGCAAAAACGAAGTCGTGAATCGCTCCTATGGATACACGAAGGAGTCCGACGGCTGGCATGGGACCGATCAGAGTTCCACGTCGGCGACGCTGGGCGACGGCGGCGTATATACCTCGCTCGCCGATATGGCGCGCTGGGATGCCGCGCTGCGCGAGCACACGCTGTTGAATGAGGAAGAAATGCAGCCCGCGCTGGTGGCTGTGAAACCGACGAGCACGGCCGCGGAAGAGAACGGTCATGCCGTCAGCTACGGGTTTGGTTGGTTCCTCGATCCCTACAAAGGCCACGCGCGCATGTGGCATTATGGGGAGACAGTCGGGTTCCGCACATCGATTCAACGGTTTCCCAAAGACAACCTGACCGTCGTGGTGCTCTGCAATCGAACGGATCTGCACGCGCCGGAGTTGGCGCTGAAGATCTCTTACTTGTTCCTGAAAGGTGGAAGTTAGGGACGTTCCGAATTCGGTGTTCGGTTTTCGGTGTTCGGTTTTCGTTGTTCGGCGTTGAGACTCTCCGCGAGCACTCTCCCTTGGCCTAATCCGAAGACCGACGACCGAAAAACGACGACCGGCTTCAAAACTGCAATCCCTCTGCTCTCGCCAGAAAACCGACCAGCGGCGCGAGCTTCTTCGCAGCAGCAGTGACATCTTCAAGCAACCGCGGGCCACACACTTGTAAGTCGGCGAACATGATGCTGGCGATGAAATCAGTGCGCTTCAAATCTTCAATCATCGGGTGATTGTCGGCATATCCTCGCGGCGGCCTCTTCAATGTGTCCCCTTCCAGTTCGAGTCCGCGTTTCACCTTCTTCCATTCGTCGGCCTTCCATGAAATGGAGTCGCGAATCTTTGCCAGCGAGCGCCGGTCGGGACGCCACGCTCCGGCTGCCAGGAAGCTTGCCCCCGGGTCAAAATGCAGATAGTAGCCCGGTCCGTGGATCTCCTCAGTGGATCCCCCATGCGGGAAGTTCATGCCTACGTGCGTCTTGTAGGGCGTCTTGTCGGGCGAGAAGCGAATGTCGCGATAGATTCGCAGAAGGGATCCGCCATTCGGCTTCGCGTCGGCGACGATCCACGGACTGATCGTTTTCAGCCGGAAACCCATGTCGAGGATCAGGCGCAGGCATGGTTGGCGCACCGTTTCCTCGTAACGGTCCTTGTTTTTCAGGAACCACTCCCGACGGTTGTTGCGCTTTATCTGCTTGAGGAACTGGAACAACTCAGGGGTAAAGTACGATTTTCCCATGAATCACCGTAAGTATTCAGCGCTGTGAGGGTTGACGTCGTTCGGGACAAGAAATGGAGATGCGGGCAGGAAACAAAAGACGCGGCACGCGATACGGGGCATTCCGCGATTTGCTTCCCGTCCCAAACGGTAGCTTCCGTCACATTCAGGACAGGATGCGTCCTCGAAGACGAGATCTATTGCGCGGGAGCAGTCGGTGCTGGCGGCGGAGGCGCAGCGGCGGCCGCAGCAGCGCCATCCCCGTGATTCACGAGGTCCTTCAACTCCTTGCTGGGCTTGAAGAAAGGAATCTTTTTTGCGGGCACTTCCACGCGATCGCCGGTCTTGGGATTGCGACCCACGCGCGGCTTGCGCTGCCGGGTGCGGAAGCTGCCGAAGCCGCGGATCTCGATTTTGTCGCCCACCCGCAGAGAGCGCACGATGCTGTCAAAGATCGTCTCTACAATCACTTCGCTGTCCTTGCGGGTAAGCTCTGCCAGACGAGAGACTTCATCGATGAGATCGGCTTTTGTCATATGCCTCTTGGCTCCCAAAATGAAAATTGACGGGCAGCCCTCCCTCCGGGCGACCGCGGCCCTCTACTGGGGCCTGCATAACCTTCTCAAATTTCAGGTACTTCGCGCAAGTAGCACGTGTTGAAGCAGCTGTGGGCCGGCCGCCCTCCCCTTTTTGTCCCAGGGGAAGGCTAATTCGAGTTACCGGGATCCCTGCCTCGGTCCCTGAGACCTGAGACCTGACGCCTGACACCTGACACCTGATTCTTTCACTTCCACATGTAGTAAAAGCCAACGTGCTGGTCCATCAACTTCTCGCGCGAGGGGAGCCACTCGGAAAGGTCTCCAAACAACAGATCCGCCAGCGTTTTCTTGTCCCTTTCTGGACGCACAAGCACCGGTTCTCCCCGTATTCCCACCGACTTAGCCGTATCTTCGACCGCTGCCTGAAAATCAGCCACCTGGTCGATCAGCTTCATCGGCACGGCTTGTTGCCCGGTCCACACTTTTCCATTCGCGATCGTCTTGACGTCATCGAATTTCAGCTTGCGTCCATCGGCAACTGCTTGAATGAACTGGGTATGCATGTTGTCGATCATGCCTTGCATGTACTCGCGTTCAGCTGGCGTAAGGTCGCGGACGGGCGAGCCAGTATCCTTGAATTCCCCTGCTTTCAATGTGATTTGCTTTAGTTTGGCCCACTGCAGGAGTTCGCCGTAGTTTACCCATTCGGCAATAACGCCAATGGAACCCACGATACTCCCGTTATCGGCGTAGATTTTATTCGTCGCCGACGAAACGTAATAAGCGCCGCTCGCCCCGACCGTTTCAATGGACGCGACGATGCGCTTCTTCTTCTCGTCGCGGATGCGTTTCACCTCGCGATAGATCTCCTCTGAGGCAGCGACCCCGCCACCGGGTGAATTCACGTGCAGGATGATCGCCTTGATCGAGTCGTCGTCGCCAAACTTCTTCAATTGCTGGACGACCGGGTTCGGGCTGAAGATCACGCCGTCGAGATCGACCACGCCGATCTTGTCGCCGAAGGCGATGGTCGTGTCCTTCCCCGCGTGTAACGTCAGATACACGAGTGCAAAGACCGCCAGCACGAACAGGAAAAAGGCTCCGCCGCCGATCAAGATCCACAGAAATGTCCGCGAACGCTTCTGGTCGCTCATAAGGAGAAAAGTGTAACACCGGGTGGGAACGCGACGGGCATGCCCGCGGCAGTGCATAATGCACGGATGCATCATGCAATTCTGGGTCCCGGTGGCGTTGGCGGATTGATCGGAGGTTGTCTCGCGAAGAACGGCGAGAAGGTGACGATGGTCGTCCGACGAGAGACACTGGCCGAATATCCGCGCCAACTCACGATCGAAAGTCGCATTGGAAATTTCACCGCGCCCGTCGAAAAAGTGGCGGATGTGCCGCCCTGTGACGTGGTGTGGTTTACGGTGAAGACCACGCAAATGGAAAGCGCGCTGCGATCGTTTGCGGCGACGACGCCGCTTCGTGGCATCGTTCCCCTCCAGAACGGCATCGACCACGTTGCGTATCTGCGCGAGCGCTACGGCGCTGAAAGAGTCTTGCCGGGCGTCTTCGCCGGGGAGACGGAGCGCGTTGCTCCCGGACACATCGTCCATCGCACACCCTTTGCGCGTCTGAACCTTATCGGAAAAGCGAGGCATTTGCTGGGGGATACGCTTGCATCTCTCCTGAAAATGGGCTTCACCGGCGAGTTCATTGAAGACGAGCCGACACTGCTGTGGACGAAGCTCGTTTTCCTCGCGCCCGTTGCATTGACGACCTCGGCTGCCGACATGCCGATTGGTGGAATCATCTCCAGTCCGGAATGGAGGTCACGCCTGGAATCCTGCGTGCGCGAAGGGTGCGCGGTCGCAACAGCCGAAGGCGCAAAAGTCGATCCCAACGCCGGAATTCCGCTTCTTTTGAATCTTCCCCCAGGCATGAAAAGTTCCATGCAGAAAGACATCGAGCACGGCAATCCCACGGAACTGGACGCGATCGGCGGACGCATTCTACGGGGCGGAGCACGCTTCGGAATTCCGGTCCCGATCACAACGTTGCTGGTGGAGATGGTCGCAAAAAGGACGCAGCAACTGGTGTAGTCCCGGTTGCGCAGAATTGGCTTCAATCCCGACATAGGCCCCACTGACGACAAAGTGTGCAGGAGGAAACGTGGTCATCCACACGTTTGGATTTCGCTGGAAACCGGGTGTAACGGCGGCGCAACGCGCCGAAGCGTCACAGATCATCCGCGCTCTGCAGGGGCAGATTCCGGGACTGCTGAATACGTGGGTGGGCGAGAACATTTCTCCACGTTCACAGGGATATGAATTTGGCGGCGTGATGCAGTTCTCCGACCGCGCCTCCCTCGATGCCTACAACTCGCATCATGCCCACCAGAAGGTGCTCGCGTTTTTGCGCCCTCTCATCGAGGCGGTCGAAATCGATTTTGAAGTCTAGAACCACATGAACTGAGGAGCAGATGGATCAACGAGTCAAAGAGTTCTTCTTGCAGTATCAAAGAGCAAATTCCTCTACAGATGTATCGGCAGTCGGCGAATTGTACGCGGACACGTTCATGTTTGGCGGGCCCAATGGCGTCCAGACGGTCAAAAAGGACGACTTCCTCCGAGTCATTCCCAAAATGAAAGCCCACTTTTCATCGATCGGGCTTTTTGAGACTCAACTTCAATCCGTGGAAACGAGCCCGATAAGTTCCAAATATCTCCTCGCGAAAGCGACATGGAGAATGACTATACGGAATTCATCCGGGCACAAGCATGTTGACACCTTCGCAACTTACATTTTGTTGCGAGGCCAGGATGACGTGCTCTCGATCGTTTTCCAAATCGATCATCAGGATCTGGCGAGCGTTCTTAAAGACCAGCAAAACACCCATTAACTTTTCAACCGAGGAGTAAAAGACAGCCCCGGCAGATCATCGCACTGGGGCCATTTACTCGGTGCTCTCGACCTTGCGTAAATAAATGGAAGATGTGACGTTTGGGGTTGCCAATTCGGCCCGCGACGTAGCAGGATAGGGTCCGAAAGAATGAGCGGCTCCCCCCCTACCCCTGTTCGGGAATCCCGAAGAAGTACCCGTGTGCCCCTGCGCGTTGTCATCAGCGTTGAAGGCGGCCAAGAGGACCTCACCTGCGAAGGCCAGACGATTGTTGTCAATTTGCACGGGGCTCTGCTGAACACCGCGATTCCCCTCGCGCAGGGTCTGAAAATTTCCGTGCAGGTCTTTCTGACGGGAAAACGCTCAGGCGCGCGCGTGGCCTATGTCGATCCGGCCAATTCGTTGCGCTGTGGAATCGAACTCGATCATCCGCAAAACATCTGGGGCGTGCCGCTGCCGCCGGCGGATTGGACGGAACCTTCGGCCGAGAAAGACCGCAGGTGACGACGGAGATCCGGGGGGGCAGTTGTGTTCTGATGCTTCCGATTGCGAATGCTTGACACTGCTCGCCCAGCGTCCTAAACTCCGCGTACTCATTCCCTTTCTTCGTCATTCCCTCAACTCAGGACACGTGTGTCCACCTTCGTGAGGTGCCTGTGGACCAACTCCATTGGCTGCTTGTCTCGATCAAAGTTCCCGTCGTCTACGTGTTTCTGCTGCGCTTTCCAATCCTGTGTATGTTGTTTCTCGTCGGCTTTCGCTGGATTGCCCTGCGGTACAAGCCCGACCTGCTCGCGAACCTGTTCGACGTCAATGGCCCGGGGACGTTTGTGGTGACGCTGACCGCTCTGTTGTGTGCGTGGAGCATCTTTCTGACGGGCTGGACGATTTATTCGCACGGTCCCGAACGGTTCTGGATTGGAAAGTGGTCATCGCTCGGGCCGCCGCCACTGTGGGGATTCGGCGTGGCGGCGATTCTTGGACTGATTTGTGTTTCGGGAGTCTTTTCTTACGCGCCCGAGCAAAATCCATCGCGAGGAACGAAGGGGCTTTGGCTGGGATCAGCTCTCGGGGCGGCATTGGGCCTCTTGATTCTTCTGGGCATGCCGCCGCTCGCGGAGTGGCTGGGAAGTCGACACCTCGCCGGCGAGGGCCTCGTGTGGCTCTTGCAGTTGGTGGGCCGGCGCGGATACCTGGACGATCACGGGAACGTCTATCGCGAGCACATGGTGGCGCTGGCGCTCTTTCTCATGTCGCTGGTGATATACGGAATTCTCGGCCTGTTCAAGCGCTCGCGCCGAGGAGAGCCGTCGGGTATCCCGACCCTAGTGTATGTTCTTCTGCTGCTGATGCTGGTGGCGTGGACGCTGCCAGCTTTGTCATTCGCCCTTGATCCGTTTCACGTTCCGATTGTTGTGCTGTTGGTCGCCTGGTTGATGATTGTCTCTCGTTCTCCGCGAACGGATCATTTCTTCGCCACGTTCTCGATTCCCTACGCGCCCGGCGCGCGAACTCCGCAACCGTCGAACTGCGCGCCAAATCCTGGGGAGGTGCTGGCTTTCCCGGAAGACGGCAAGGCTGTGATCGTCGCGGCCAGCGGTGGAGGCATTCAGGCAGCAGCGTGGACGGCACGGGTTCTTACGGGTCTGGAAGCGCAGAATCCCGGAAGGTTCGCGCGGGCCGTGCGGTTGATCAGTTCGGTCTCCGGAGGATCGGTGGGCGCCTTGTACTTCTCGAGCCGCTACCAGGTGGACGGAAGTGTGACCGAGTTACCCGACATCGTAAGCGATGCCAAGACCTCGAGCCTCGAGGATGTGTCCTGGGGATTGGCTTACCCGGATCTGCTGCGCGTGCTCCTCCCAGTCATCTGCTGGCGTTTTGGTGGCCGTGGCCGTGCCCTGGAGCGTGCCTGGATGCACACACCAAAGTTGCAACAGTTGCTGGGCGCGAAGCTCTCGGAATGGTTTGATGGTGTTCGTTCGGGCAAGCGGCCTGCGAATATTTTCAACGCGACGCTGGTCGAGACCGGAGACCGGCTGCTGTTTTCGACCACCTACATGCCGGTTGGCAACCCGCCCACACCGCCCGCGCGATGGGACTTCCACGAGTTTCACCTGAACGACCAAAAGACGGAGACGCTGGATGTAGCGGTCGTAACGGCTGCACGGCTCTCCGCAACTTTTCCGTACGTCACACCGGCCGCCCGTCCCGACGAAGGAGGGCCCGACAAAGCTCACATGCACATCGTGGACGGAGGCTACTTCGACAACTACGGGATGGATACGCTTCTCGAGTGGCTCGACGACGGTCTGACGGAATTGCAAAACGATCCAACGAAGAACGACCGCTTTGCAAAGCTGCAAGTGATGGTCGTAGAGATTCATGAGGCGCCGGACCCGCACCGCCTGGTGCCCCCGAAGGTGCGCCAGAAACGCTCGTGGTTTTTCCAGACATACGCGCCGCTCGTCACCATGTTCGCGGTGCGCACGGCGGGACAACGCTCGCACAATCAGGTCGATCTTTCGCTGATGAAGCAGAAGTGGCCAGGCAAGATCCAGCACGTGCTGTTCGAGTTCGGTACGCACGATCCGAACGAGCAAGTGGATTCGGATGATCTCAAACGCGCGTTGCTGAATGATCCGGCACCGAAGCAGGAAGACCAGCCGAAGCAACTCACGAGCCAGGCGCCCATTCAGGATCCGACCAAGCTCGAGCAGGCGGTGTCGCCGCCGCTCTCGTGGCATCTGACCGAGCGACAGAAGGACAACATCGACAGCGAGTGGTCGATCCAGTCCACGGGCAGCCAGGCGCAGGCGGTGGCGGCATTCTTGCGGTAGGGACCGCTTAGGGCATGATCACACGAAGCGCGGCGGGAGCCACGCCAACCTCGACCGGCGTGCCGCAAACTCTCTCACCATCGGCGTACACATCGAGCGGTCGATCGGTTTCCACCCGCGCACAGCCAACGGAAAAGTAGTCGACCTCGCGAATTCCAAGATGGCGTCCGAAATAGACGCTCGGAAATACGCTCAGCAGCTTGAGCTTGGATATATCGCGAATCAGGCAGACATCGAGTTTTCCGTCGTCCATCTGAGCCTTGGGTGCGATCCGCATACCACCGCCGTACACGGGCGTGTTTGCGAAGACAACAGCGACGACAAGCTGGTCCGCATAAGCTCGAGCCGTCGCTGAGCTTTCAGGGTCCGCCGTCGTGAGCTTCAGGTTGAAGGACCTGAAGCCTAGCAATGCTCCCGGCAAGCTGAGGGCGTAGCCACCATGAGCGCGAAGCCAGCGCGGCAGTTCGTTAGCGCGGCGCGCGATTTCGCCGTCCAGGCCGGCTCCGGCCGCGCAGGAGAAATAAGTCGGCTCGAGTTTAGGTTGGGTGGAAGAGACAATCGGCGTAATCGTACCGAGATCGACGGCGCGCACACGGGCCGTGTCAGCGACGAACTTATGCCAAGCGGCAAGCGAGTCGACCTCGCGGAACAAGCCGAGGGCACGCGCGAAGTCATTCCCACTGCCGGCGGGAACGACGAGAACCGGCAATTGCAGATTCACGAGCGAACGAAGATGCCGGTGGACGGTTCCGTCTCCACCGAAGATGAGGATGGCGTCGAGTCCCTCGCGCGAAGTCGGCAGGCCAACCGTCCATTCGGTCTGCGCGATCTGAAATGGCTGCAAGTCACGCAGCGTCGATCCGAGCCCGAGAATGGCAGCGGCACGCATAGCGCCGGAAGCCTAACAGATAAACCGCGGCGGAGGCACGGGCGAGCGCATTCTGCCGTGAGAGAAGCCTGATGGCTCATGGAAAATGGCGCATGGCGGAGGATATAAGACTTAAACCTGACACCTGAGACCTGAGACCTGATCTTCGATCGTTATAATCAAATCGCATGCCGAACTTCGCCTCGGTTGACGAACAAATCGCCTACATCAAAAAAGGCTCGGCGGAAATCATCCGCGAGGCCGACCTGCACGCCAAGCTCGAAAAGTCGCGATCTACCGGCAAGCCGCTGAAAGTCAAACTCGGCATGGACCCGACCGCGCCCGATCTACACCTCGGTCACACGGTCGTGCTGCGCAAGCTGAAACACTTTCAGGATCTCGGACACACGGTTATCTTTCTGATCGGCGACTTCACCGGCATGATCGGCGACCCCACCGGGCGCTCCGCCACGCGCCCGCCGCTGACCCGCGAGCAAATCGACCAGAACGCCGAAACCTACAAGGAACAGGTTTTTAAAATTCTCGATCCGACGAAAACACTGGTCGACTTCAACAGCCGCTGGTTTTCGAAATTCAGCGCGGAAGATTTCATCCGGCTGACGGCAAAGTACACCGTCTCGCAGATGCTCGAGCGCGAGGACTTTCACAAGCGCTTCCGGGAAGAAAAACCGATCGCCATGCACGAACTGCTATATCCGCTGGCGCAAGGGTATGACTCGGTTGCGCTCGAGGCCGACGTCGAACTCGGGGGCACCGATCAGAAATTCAATCTGCTGGTGGGACGCGAACTGCAGCGCGCCTACGGGCAGGAGTCTCAGGTAGTGCTGACCACGCCGATCCTCGAAGGTCTCGATGGCGTGAACAAGATGTCGAAGTCGCTGGGCAACGCGGTCGGCATCCACGAACCGCCGCTCGAGATGTACGGCAAGATCATGTCGATCTCCGACGAGATGATGTGGCGCTATTACGAATTGCTCACCGACGTGCAGTTGCCCGAGATCGAGAAGATGAAGCGGGACGCGGCGTCCGGCGTGTCGCACCCGTTGACTCTCAAGAAAGATCTCGCGCGGAGAATCGTCGCCGATTTTCATTCGGCGGAAGCAGCAACCAAGGCGGCAGAAGATTGGGCGAAGCAATTTCAGAAGGATGAAGTGCCGGAGAATGTGGAAGAGATCAGTATCAGTCTTGAGAAAGTGAGGGTCGCCGACGTCCTGCCCAACTCCGGGGAAGGCGGCAGCGCCCAAGAAATCGCCGCTGATCCCTGGGAGCCGGACAGTTTCATCGTTCGTGCGGACAAGTTAATCAGAGAAGCGGGGATGGCGAATTCGATAACGGAAGCAGGGCGGAAGCTCAAAGAGAAGGCGGTGAGCATCAATGGCGTGATTCTGAATCAGCCAGCGATCCGGGTGTCAATAAGGAAGCCGCTTGACGTGCGTCTGGGACGCAAGATCAAGAAAATTGTCCTGACGCTACCATGAGCGAAAATCTCGTCGCAGCGTGAGCGCGGGCACGTTCGTTACGGGAAGTTAATAAGGTCTTCTACCGGATAGTCGCGAAGCGACGTCAGAGATTAGCCCCGCACGTCAGTGCGGGGTAGCTGCCAATCCTAGAACCGAGTCCGCTTCAGGGGACGGCACTCTTCAACGAGCAGAATGGTCAAACGGCCCGACGAGGTGTGACGAAATACACTTCGCTTCCTCGTTAGAACTGTTACTGGTAAGTCGAACTGTATGTCCCACGCCTACTGTGCCCAATTCGTACACGTCGTGTTCAGCACCAAAGAGCGGCGCGATTTTGATTCCTTCATCGCTCCAGCCAAGACTCATGGCATACCTGGCGTGAATCGTGCGGAAGCTGGGCCTAGACTCTCTGGCAATCGGCGGAACTCCAAATCATGTGCACCTTCTCATTGGAACTCGACCGACGAGCCGATTATCTGAGTCGGTGCAGAAGTTGAAGGCGAATTCCTCTCGCTGGCTTGGCGAACAAGGTGTCAATTTTGAATGGCAGCGGGGATACGGCGCTTTTAGCGTCAGTCCCTCGATGATCAAGGTTGAGACTGAATATATCGAGAATCAGACAGAGCACCATTCGAAACGAACATTTGACGAGGAATTCTTGGCGCTACTTCGAAAAGCGGGCGTGAAGTTTGACGAGGCCGAAGCGCTTGGGTAGCGCATGCCCTTCTGCAATCGGATCGGTCTCTCACCGCGAGCCTGTCTCCGTCTGAGGGTGTTCTGTGTCGTCCTATCGGACTCGCATGATTTCTTCATGCCGCCCCCGCACTGACGTGCTGGGCTAGTCTCTGGCGTGCTATCGCACTCTCTTCAAAAAGACCTGAGATGAGGCTTTTCAGCACGAATGCGGCGGCATCGGCTCGTCACCGTGCACGCGGTTTCCCGGTGATCCGAGCCGAATGTGCTGTCGCGGGCTGCCCCCAGTATAGACATAACATCCCACTCGCTTTCTGTGTCCCTGTTAGCTAAGTTCTCAGAAATAAACAGCTAACTGTGCTCACCGATCCATACTCGCCTCGTCTAACCATGCAAATTGCGGCCGGAGTGATCCTGGGCTGAAGGTTCGGAGAGCGTTTCCGGAGTATTCGCTTTCAGACAACAAAGCAGGCGATTTGGCGGAACCGGTCGGTGACGAGGATCGTATCTAACCGGAGGGACGGTGTGCGATTTCCGCTACGGTCACCTCGACGTTGCGGCTCGGCGCACCAGAGGATGGGGTAGTCATGGAAATCGGACGTAGTGAATACAGCAACCATGGGAACAAAGTCATGCCAGGCAATGATCCACATGTGCTGGAGGTTGTGCGTCAGGCGCACGAGGAATTGAGACAGTTGATGCGCCAGCGAGCCGATGTCATGAAGCGCATCGGTACTGTGAAACAAACGATTGTGGGCCTGGCTAATCTTTTCGGGGATGACGTACTGAACGAGGAACTTCTGGAGCTTGTTGATCGCAAGACCAACGGGCGGCAACCCGGCTTCACCAAGGCGTGCCGGATGGTGCTGATGGAAGCGGATCGTCCGCTGGGCGCGCGCGAAGTTTGTGAGTTGATTCAGCAGAAGATTCCGCCGATTCTCTCGCGTCACAAAGATCCGTTGGCCTCGGTGACCACGGTTCTGAATCGCCTCGTCGAATATGGAGAGGCGCGCACCATCGTCAGGGAAAACGGTCGTCGTGCCTGGCAGTGGGTGTCGGACCCGGAAAACACTCCGGGTCAGAATCACGGTATTCCGCGCGCCTGATCTGAAGGAACACCGGGAGCGCGGATTCCCTCCGCGCTCCAATGCGCGAAATACTCTCCGCTCTGTTACCCTCGCTGGATGGCGGTCGATCAGGGAACCGCATCGCAGCGCTCACCCGACCCGCGCTGGCTCGCGATGATTCCGGTCAGCCTCGGCTTGGCGGTAGGCTCTCTCCTGCTGTTCGCCTGGCTGGCAGAGGTCGTTCTGTCTGAGAGCGTGGTTCGCTCCGACGAGAAGATCCGCGCCTTCGTCCACCAGTTCGCCTCTCCCGACCTCACCCACGCCATGCGGTTCGTCACCAACTTTGGCGACTGGCAGATTGTTCTCTTCGGAACCGTCATCCTGCTTCTGATTCTTCTGTACTTTCGCGCGTTCAATTACATGAAGATCGTCGCGGTCACGATGACGGGCGGCGGCATCCTCGACGGCGTTTTGAAAGACACCTTCCATCGCGCCCGGCCGGAGGCCTTCTTCATACCGCGGCCAACTACTTACTCCTTTCCGAGTGGCCATGCACTAATCTCTCTCTGCTTCTACGGATTGCTAGCAGGAATCATCTCGCTGCAGTGGCGGAAGAGATGGCAGCGCGTGCTTACATGGTCGCTGGCCATCGGAGCTATTGGAACGATCGGGTTCTCGCGAATCTACCTGGGTGTGCACTGGCCAAGCGACGTGCTCGCCGGATATCTGGCCGCCCTGATGTGGATGGGAGCTGTGCGCTTTGTGGCCGTGAAACTCGATGAGCGCCAGGCGGCTGCGCCCGCAATGGCGTCACCGCCCGAGCAAGTCCCCACGCCGGAAGATCCGACACCCCTTGAAAAATAAAGAGCGGGGGTGGCGCCCGCCCTGGTGAACCTCTGACTCGCAGCTAAACCGGCAGCAACTCACCCTTTTCCAAATGCCGGATCACGTGCGCGTACGAGGCTGCGTGCGGATCGTGCGTCACCATCACGATCGTCTTCTTGAAGTCTTCGTTCAGCCGCTTCAGGATTTCGAGTACTTCGGTTGCGGAATGACTATCCAGGTCACCCGTTGGCTCGTCCGCGAGCAGCAGCGTCGGATCGCTGACGATCGCGCGCGCAATCGCCACGCGTTGTTCCTGTCCACCAGAAAGTTGCTTCGGCAGATGATGGACGCGCTCGCCCAGTCCGACCAATTTCAGCGCGGTCATCACGTGATCGCGCCGCTGTGCGGCGTTCAACTTGGTCAGCAGCAGAGGCATCTCGACGTTCTCAAAAGCGGTCAGTACCGGGATCAGGTTGAACGTTTGGAAGACGTATCCGACGTGCTCATTCCGCCAGCGCGCCGACTGCGCGTCGTTGAGCCGAAAGATGTTTTCGCCCATCACGAGCAGTTCGCCGCCCGTCGGCCGGTCGATGGCCGCAATCATGTTCAGCAGTGTCGTCTTGCCCGATCCCGACGGCCCCATGAGCGCCAGGAACTCACCCTTCTGGATGTCGATCGAGACGTTGTCCAGCGCCTTCACCTCGAAAGCGTCGCGCTTGAAAACTTTGCTTACGTTGCGTGCCTGGACGACTTTCGTCCCGGCCGCTACTTCGGGCTGCGTCATCGTGCTCATGAGGACTGTCCTTTGATCTTGATGGATTGGCCGTCTTTTAAGTTTTCCGGTGCGCTCGTGATGACGTTCTCGCCGTTGATCGGCCCGTCAACAAGATAGCCGTCACTGCGCTGGTTGATTACGCGCACGGTCTTCATGACCGCCTTGCCGTCCTGAACGATGAAAACCACTTTCTTGCCGTCGCGATCCCGCACCGCAAGCGCCGGGACGATCGCCCCCGAGGGCTCTTTGCTCGCACTCTTATCGTCGTCCGCCAGGAACTTCACGGTCGCGTTCATGTCGGGCCGAAGATGCTCGTCAGGATTCTTGATCTGCACCTTTACCTGCACGGTTGCCTTCTGCCGGTTGGCTTCCGGAGACATCTCCGCGATCTGCCCCTCCCACTTCAGATTCGGGAAAGCGTCGACAGTAACGATGCCCCTCTGCGCCGGCTTCAGCCGCGAGAAATCGTTCTGCGCGATGTCGAGTTCGACCTGCAGATCGTTCAAGTCGGCGAGTGCGACAACCGAGCCTTGCGGGCCACCCTCGGCCGTACTCGCGAATTGCGCCGTCAACAGTTCACCCTTCTCCACTTTCCGTTCCAGAATTGTACCGGTCACGGGAGCGCGGATGACCGTGGCGTCGAGCAGGGACTTCGCGTAGGCTGCGGCGCCTTCCGTCTGCAACAAGGCACCTTTGGCGCGCGCAATTTCCTCCGCGCGCGGCCCGATTTTCGACATCGCAAATGCCTGGTTGAGCGAATTCATGCGGTTCTGATCGGCGTCGTATTTGGCCGTTGCGTCGTCGAGGGACTGCTTCGAAACTACACCCTGCGCGTACAACTCCTTGGTACGGTCCAGCGTGATCTTGTCGTTGGCGGCCGTAGCACGCGCTTCGTCCAGGTTGTGCTGCGCCTGTTGCACTTCTTCTGGACGCGATCCGTGCTGCAGTTCTTCGTAGTAAGCGCGGGCGTTCTCCACCGCGCCCTCTGCCTGCTCGTATTGGGCGCGGAATTCGTCGTCTTCCAGGCGCACAAGCACCTGGTCCTCTTTGACCTTGTCGCCTTTTTCGACGCCGATCCACTTCACGCGGCCCGTGACCTTGGAGTTCACATTGATCTTGTGGTGAGCCACGATGTAGCCGCCCGCAGAGAGAACGACGCCTCCGGTGTCGGGGCCGCCCTCGGCTGCCGCGCGCACGACTTCCACTTCGGCCGGGGAGGCAGCAAACAAGCGGTAGGTGATCGCAAACAATCCCAGCACGATGACGACAGCAATTCCACCGACGATGTAGCGACGGGCCCAGGCGGGAACTTCACCGCCTGAGTCGTCACGATGGGATCGGTCAATGCGCAGACTCTGCAGGTCTTCGTGTTTGGAATCAGGGTCCATATATGTTTCAGATACAAAAAAACGCGATCTTACAAATCAGTTTTGACTGTTTGCTTCGAGCTACCAGCCACTAGCTGCTGCCCTATCCTCGCAGCGCCGTCAAAATATTCTGCCGCGCGGCATGCCATGCCGGCGCTAGTCCGCCAAAAAATCCCATGACCAGCGCGAAAATCACCGCGTACAGAATGACCGTGGGCGTCATGCGCAGCGCAAAAACCACTTCGCTGAATGTAACCGCGTTCGACGTGCCGGTCGTCATTCCATTAAAGGGCAGCATCAGGGCGATGCCAACGATCGCACCCAGCAGTGACAGCACCAGCGATTCAAATACAAACGACGTCAGGATACTCGGCCGGCTGAACCCGATCACTCGCAGCGTCGCGATCTCCCGGCTGCGATACGCCACCGCCGCATACATCGTGTTCATGGCCGCGAAGATCGAGCCGATCCCCATAATAAAGCCGACCATGTAGCCGACCACTTTGATCGGGCCGCCCGAACTGGTCTGCTTCGCGTAGTAATCGGTCTCGAGCATGCCGTCGAGCTTCAGCCGCTGATCGTCACTCACGGCGCTCTTCAAGGCGGTCGCAGCCGAAGCGTCAGTCGCGCGGAGATACGCGGATGCAAATCCGCCTTGCCGGTCGAAATCCGACGACATCTGGTTTACATCACCCCAGACCTCCGACTCGTAGGCGCTGCCGCCCGCGTCGAAAATTCCGACCACCTTCCATTGGCCTTTGCCGAACTGGATCGTGTCGCCGACATTACAATTCGCAAAGCGCGACTGAATTGATTTGCTTACGACGACTTCGCGCTGGCCCGGCACGAACCAGCGGCCGTCAACCAGCTTCACCTTCGGGTGGTCCTTGGGAAGCTGCCTCATCTCCAGGCCATCTTCCATCATGCCGCGAACCGTGACGTTCACTTCGCCGGTCCCATCCTTGCGCGGCAGAACGATTACCACCACCCACTCCCCCGAAGCCATCGGCTCGCCCTTGCTGTCTTTCGCGATGCCCGGCAGGTTCTTGAGCGTCGGAAACAGATTTGCGTCAAAACCGCCGGAAAGCTCCGCAGTGGAACCCTTGCGCAAAACCAAGACGTTGAGCGGATCACCGCTCGAGACGAACGCCCTCTTCAATCCGGCGAGCAGCGCCATCAGGAAGACGACGGTGGTGACCGTGAGCGCAATGCCGAGCGCGGTCATGATGGTGAGGCCCTTGCGAAGCTTCAGGTTGCGGATGTTATAGCTGATCGGGATCGCCATAGTTTCATGCTCGCTATCCGATGTAGCGCAAGCCCTCCACGATATCCACCTGCGAAGCATGGTAGGACGGGAACAGCGCCGCCACAAAACCTACCAACCCCGCCAGCAGCAGGGACAAAATCATAGTCGCCGTGTTGACCCCGAATCCCTGGAAGAACCCGAGGTTGGGATTGTGCCCGACCCAGAACATAAGTCCGGTGGCCAACAAAATGCCGATGGCTCCAGCGATCGCCGCGACCACCACGGCTTCACCCACGAAAATAGCCAGCACCGTCTTTCGCGTGAACCCAAGTGTCTTCAGGACGGCGACTTCTCGTGTACGTTCGCGGATCGTCATCGCCATGGTATTTGCCGACACCAGCAAGCTCGCGAACACCACCGCCCCGCAAATGCCAAGAATGAAGGCCTTGACGTTGCCGAGCATGGCCACGAAGTCGAGGCCGAACGCCTTCTCGCTCTCCGTCTTGGTCTGTTGCGGCGCGTTGTGGAACATATCGTCGACCGCGGCCGCGATCTTCGGCACGTCACCCGGCGAGTCCGCCAGGATGCCGAACGTGCCGCTCTGATCCTTCATGACGGGAACGGCTTCTTCCAGATACTTGCGATCGAAGTACAGCGATTGCGTGGGTTGCGGCGCCGTGTAGATCCCGCGGACCGTCAATTCCAGATTGGCATCCCAGATTGTGCCCTGCAGCACGACGCGATCGCCGATCTTCCAGTTGAATTTCTTGGCGAGCTCGCTGTCGACGACCGCTCCGGCTCGATCGTGCTGCCACGCATCCAACTGATCCGGCGGAATCTTGAAGTCGGTGTAGACCTTGAAGAATTCCTGCGGGTCAGTGGCAAACTGCGCGAAGAAGTGCTCTGGCTTGTCGTCGATATACTTCCCGCCAAACCACTGCGTGGGCACGACTTCCACTACTCCCGGCACCGTCTTGATCTTCTGCGCGTAATAAATCGGTAACTGGAAGGTGAGCGAGACACGATGGCGCGTGATCAGCCGTTGGGTCGATTGCTCGCTGCCGTTATCGATGTAGAAGGCACGCCAGACGGTCATCATGACCGTAAGGATCACCAGCGGGAGAGCAATTCCCACCATGGTCAGGAGAGTTCGGCGCTTGTTGCGGAATGCACTTTTGGTGACAAAGGTGGTTAGGGTCATGTGCAACTCCAGAAGAAACAGGGGAAACGCCCCGAACAACCTTGAACCGAGCAACCTTGAACTTGGACCGGCGCCAGCTGCGCACAGCCCCATGTGTGCCAGGCCTGTTACGTTTCCATTAGCATAGTCGATGGGAGCCGATGCCACAACCGGCCACGCTCGGACTCATGATCTCGCTACGATCGAAACGCCTCGAAGGTTCCATCGAAGAATAACGATCATGTAGGTGAGATTTGCTATGTGAGGGAGTTTGACGCCGGCAGAAATTTCTTGCCAGTGGACTCTGTCATCCGGGCCGGATGACAATTGTCATGAGCAGCGGCTTCACCTTGACGTGCCCGATCAAGAACAAATGTTATTTGTTATGAACGAGCGGCGACCGAGAATTCGAAGAAAGCCAGACCAATCGCAGTTCCGAAGTCGGAGCCGAAAACCGAACACCTAACAACTGAGACCTGACGCCCGTCCGCACCCGACTTCAGTAAAATCGGGAGCAAAAGCCAAGAGCCCAGAGCCGAAAGCCCAGAGCCCGCCTCCATGCCCGTCATCCGATCCGTCAAACCGAACGTCACACGAGACGAGGCCATCCGGCAATTCTGGGGACGCGGATTGTCCGGCGCGCTCCGGCGGCTCGCTCTAGGACACCTGCATTCGGTAGCCGAACTCTACATCCCGTTTCGCCTCTTTCGTGTGCGGATCACCAACGATAGCGTGAGCGAGGAAAAGTTGGTCGCTCTCGACGCGGTGAACGGTAGCCTCGATCTGTTTCAGTTCGATCGCATTCCCGATGGCACGGAGACGATTTCTGTCGAAACGCGCAACTGCCCCGCGGCGGTGGTTACCGATTCCGTATTAACCGAACGCATAACAGCCAAGCTTCGCCGCGTTCTGTACAGCCGGGGTTTTTTCAAGATGCGCGATCTTCAGCTTCATGCGATTCCCTTGCCTGATGAGTTGCACATTCCGTACTGGATCGGTTTTCGAGGATCGGACGATCGTGTGCGCATCTCGGTGATCGACGCCGTGCGCCGCCGCCCGGAGGGAGCAAAGGTGAGACGGCTTGTGGAAGAGTGGCTGGCGAAGAAAGCTTGAGAGCGACGTCGTGATCCAGCGCCGCTCTCTTCGCGACCTTCCATTTCACAGCAGATCAGTCAAGTATTGCCGTGGCTTACGCTGATGCTGCCTTGGCACCTCGTGGCGTCAGAAGCGCGAGGACTCCCGCCACGACAAAAAGTGCGAGCACGTCGCCCCACAGATGTCCCATATTCATGGGATTCACCACGGACTGTGCCGCCATGATCCCTGCGTGCACGATGCTCGACCACACCGTGAACCAGATGAGACTCAGGTGCGCCAATGGCTTGCGGCTGGCCAATAACAAAAAGACTCCGAGCGTCGCATACAGCCCGAGAATCATCTGCAGATAGTCGGAATGGCCCGTGTGCCACGACCACCCCGAGGGCCACACGACCGTGAGGGGGTAGATGCCCACGATGAAAATCAGTCCTACCACCACCAATGCGATGCGTAGATATTGAACCTTGCCGGCTTCCGCGGTTTGCTGCCCTGGCGAAATCGCATCTCCGGCACGATGTTCGCGAGCAAACGCCTCCATCGATTTCCCCTGAGTCGCCATTTTTTTCACGCTCCTTCCAGCGGATTTGGATACACGTATCCCGATCATTGTCGCCCTACCCAAAACTGGACGATCTACTCGGCCCCGTAGAACTTCAGCGCCATCGCACCGTGCGTCGCTGCTCCGCCGGCCCGCAGAGCGGCAGCAAGCAGAGAGCTTTCGGTCACTTCCTCACGCGACGCGCCGGCGGCTTTCGCGGCCTTGGTGTGCACCTCGATGCAGTACGGGCACTGCGTCGTGCAAGCAACGGCGAGCGCAATCAGTTCGCGGTACTTCCTTGGGATGGCCCCGTCTTCGCGGCCAACGATCTTGTCGAGGTTTAGCCATGCGTTGAATTCGGTGGGCGCGAGTTTCCCCATGTCTTTCAGGAAACGCAGGTCCGCCGGATCATGATAGTGGTCGCTCATTCTTTCTTCCTCCCCCAGGATTTCGATTCATTCCTGCATGTGAGAATAGGCACCGGACGGCATTGCAACAAGATGGCAGATATGCCATTGTACATATGTGATCAGGCCAACAGCAGTGGTTGCGCATGGGTGAGCATTTAACCGATGTTACCGTTCTCTTTCTGGATCAGACCTTCTCTTCCACCGCGGTCGGTCCGATGGAAGTGTTTCGACATGCGGGCATGTTGTGGAACTACCTCACAGGCGTACCGCAGGATCCTCGTTTTCGCGTGACCGCCACCTCCGTGGACGGTCGCCCGGTTCGTTGCGATGGGCCGATCACGATCTCCCCCGAGGTCTCCATCGCCGATGTGCACAAGACGGATCTCATCTTCATCCCTACCACCGGCATCAGCGTGGAAGACGCCGCCAAGCGCAATGCTCCAGTGTTGCCCTGGGTGAAGCGCTGGCAAAAGCGTGGCGCGGCAATCGCCAGCGTTTGCTCAGGGGTGGGGTTGATCGCCGAGACTGGTTTACTCGATGGCAAGCGGGCCACGACTCACTGGGCCCTCGCCGAAAAGTTTCGCCAAATGTATCCCCGCGTCAACTGGATGCCCGAGTTGATGGTGACCGAGGACCGCGGCTTCTACTGCGGGGGCGGAGTGCACGCCGCGCTCGACCTTAGTCTGTATCTTGTAGAGAAGTTTTGCGGACACGAAGTCGCGGTGCAGACCGCGAAGGCTCTGCTGATCGAAACGCCGCGCGCCTGGCAGGCCGGATTTGCCATCGTCCCTTTAAAGACCAAACACAACGACGACAGTATTTCCGGCGCGCAGGAGTGGCTGCACCAGAATTTTCACCGGACCTTTCCACTCGAAGCGCCTGCCCGCCGCGCCGGCATGAGCCTGCGCAACTTCGTCCGCCGGTTCAAGCAAGCCACCGGAGACAGCCCGTTGACCTACCTCCAGAAGCTTCGGATCGCCGCCGCCAAGCGGATGCTCGAGGGCGACCACCGCACGATGCAGGAGATCAGCGACGCTGTCGGCTATCAGGATGTCGCGTTCTTCCGCAGCCTCTTCCAAAGGCACGCCGGCGTTTCACCCAGCGAATACCGCGAGAAATTCGGGACATAGATTAGTGCCGGTGCCGGTCATTTCGCTTTCGCACAAGCAGGCGATCTTCGAGCGGGCGAGCGCGGCTCCATCGGGTAAAATGCCGCGCATCGCGAACCTCTAAACTAGAGGAAGGTCTCGTATGGCGTCACTCTCGGATCCATTGGTTCAACAACTGTTGAACGGACGTTACATCGCTTCGCTCGCGACTCATCAAGCGGGCGGTTCCATTCATGTCGTCGCCGTTTGGTATTGGTTCGATGGCGCTCACATCTACGTGGCCACGTCCACGCGGACCCGCAAAGCGAGGAATATTCAGTCCAATCCAGACATCTCTCTCATGATTGACGCGCGTGATCCGGCAGCGTCGTTCGGGGTGAACATCGCCGGCACCGCGAGTCTGGTGACGGGGGAAGCATCGAAGAAGTTGAACCTCGATATCCATCGGAAGTATCTGAGTGCTGGCGCGCTCGCGGACCCAAGGGTCGGTCCAGTCTTCGCCGCATGGGACGACGTCACCATTCAGATCGTGCCATCCTCCATGGTCATCTGGGATATGCGAACGGCCGACAAGCAGGTCTTTGGCGGCTCTTTCAGCCGTAATCCAGGCTACCTGTTGGCATTGGAGCGATAGTTCTCCCAAACGAGGCGCTAAGCCACCGAGGAACGTTCGGCTTCGATGCTGTCCCGTGGAACTCTGCCCATTGGTACGTCCTGAGCTCGATTTTCGACTTACTTTCGTAACTCGAAGGTACTTAGACCCCGCGATATGCTGGCTATGACCCGCCCCCATCGGCTCCGTGTCCGTGCGTTGCAAAACGCAGGCGGGCATCGGATTCGCCGCAGAGGCACAGAGAAATGTCCAGCAAAATCGGCCGCTTCGAAATACTCAGCGAACTCGCGAAGTCTCCTTCTGGCTGCGTGTACAAGGCCAGCGATCCCGAGTCCGGACAGACCATTGCACTCAAGACCATTCACCTCGAGGAATTCGGCGAGCACGCTGAAGAGCTCGTGAATCGCATTCTGGCCGAAGCGGAAAGTACCAAGGTTCTGAGCAGTCCGAACATTACCCTGGTCTACGGCGCGGGCGAAATCGACGGCCAATTCTGCGCCGCCATGGAGTACATCCAGGGCAACAGCATTCAGACGATGCTGGCGCGCAAGGAAGGCTTCTCGATCTGGGATCTGCTGGATATCAGCCGGCAGGTTTGCCAGGGCCTCGATCACGCCCATCAGAGCAACGTATTTCACTACAGCCTGGAGCCGTCGAAGGTGATGGTCACCTGGGACGGCACGGTAAAGATCCTCAGCTTTGGCATCTCGAGCACGGGCTTTGTGACGGCGGTCGCGACGGGAGCGCCGCAGGCGCCTCTGTATTACATGTCGCCCGAACAGGTGAGCGGCGAGAAGATTGACGCGCGCTCGAATCTTTTCACCTGGGGCGCGATGCTCTACGAGATGGTCACCGACCAGAAAGCGTTCCCGGGCGATGACGCAGATGCCGTCCGCCAGAAAATTCTCGGGGAGATGCCCCCACCTCCTTCTTCGCTGAATCCGAAGATCAATACCGTAGCCAGCGAAGTCATTATGAAAGCCCTGGCCAAGGATCCCGCGCAGCGCTACCAGAGCGGCCGCGAGATGACAACCGATCTCGAACGCTGCCGCGAAGCCTCGAAGACGGCAAAGAAAGCGCCCGAGGCCCCCAAGGGACCAGGCCTTCCCGACAAACTTAAAGCGGCGGCGGCTTCCAAATTCGTAGCGGGAACCGCTCCTAAGGCGCCATCGGCGCCAGCTGCACCCAAGTTTGAAAAACCGGCGGAGACGACGTTCTCGTCTTCGTCCTCATTGTCGGACGAGTTGGAGACCAGCTGGACGCCGGCGCCCACGCCGAAGCCGCCTGCGCCGAAGGCACCAGCGGCCGAAAGTGCTCCCAAGAAGGCCGCCGCGGCAGCCGCGGGATGGGGTTCCGCGAACGCCACGTCGGGCACGCGCACACCTCAGACCGATCCAAGTTCGCAGTTTGTCAGTGCGGTTGTGCGCGCGTCCGTCGACGCTATCGAGAATCCCGCGGCCAATATGTCGGCTGCCGTTGTCGAGCCCGAAGTCGAGCAACCGAAGGTTGCAGTCGATCCCATGATGGCCGAAAGTGGCCCCGCTACCGGCAAGGGCGTGAGTTTCTCGGACCTCGAGGAGCTGCCTCCGCTGAAAGAAGTGTACGTGGCTCCTCCTCCGCCGAAAACCGAGGCGCCCGCGGACGAAGGTTCCGCCGCCACGGTCTTCCGGCCGCGCGAGCCCGAGAAACCGAAGGTTCAGCCGCGGGAAGTCGCCGAGAAGGCGATCAAGGAAATCAAGGGCCTGCCTCCGAAGCTCATGCTGTATTCGGTTGCTGGCGCCATCGCGCTGATTGCCGTAATCGGAATCGCGGTATTCTGGCACTCGCATTCTCAGAGCACAGACGAAGAAGGAACTGTTCCAGCGCCGGTTGCGGCCACGCAGACCCCGGCTGAACCTGCGCCAGTTCCTGCTCCGGCAGCCGCGCAGCCGCAAGCTGCTCCCGCAGAGCCGGTGCAAGCCGCGCCGCAACCCGAGCCCGCACCGCCAGAGCCCGTCGCCGAAGAACACGCGACGCGCAGAGGCGCTGCTGCCGCGGCAAAGACTCGGGGAAAGAACAAAAAAGGTGCTGCGCCCGCTCCCGCGCTCATTCCGGGGCAGATCGTCGTGGATTCCACCCCCGAAGGCGCGCAGGTGCAGGTGGACGGACGTGGGGACCCGAGTTGGGTGACGCCTTACACGATCACCAATCTCGTACCGGGACAACACACGCTGCTGATCAGCAAGTCCGGCTTCGGACAGGAGTCGCGTACAACGGATATCGCTTCCGGCGGGAAGACATCCGTTTCTGTGCACTTGAACGCGCTCGCCACGACCATGGCCGTGACGAGCGATCCGGCGGGAGCGGCGATCTTCGTGGACGGCAAAGACACGCTGCGCGTGACGCCTTCACAGATCTCGCTCGACAAGGGAACGCACACCGTCCTGGTGCGCAAGCCGGGCTACCTGGACGAAACCACCAACGCCTCTGGACAACCCGGGCAGACCTTGAAGTTTTCGCCCACGCTTCGTCCGCTCGGCAACGCTGAGGACATCAAGACCGTTGGCAAGTTCAAGAAGCTGTTCGGCGGCAAAGGCGACCAGGCCGGTATGGGGAAAGTAAGCGTGAAAACCAGCCCCAAGGGCGCGCAGGTCGCCGTCAATCGCCGGATGGTTGACAAGAACTCGCCAGTTGATTTCCTGCTGAGTCCCGGTAACTACATCGTCGATATCACCCTCACCGGCTACAAGCCCGTGCAGAAAGTGATCACGGTGGACAAGAGCGGCACCATCAACATCGACGAGACGCTGGAACCGCAGCAGTAGAAATCCGTAGCGACCGCTCTCGGCCTTCGGTTGCATTTGCGAGTGTCCCCCCGGAAATTACTCGACAATCACTTGGCTATCGCCATCACGGGTGTTGGCCGAACTCTGCGATATGCCACGTACTTTGCCAGCATTGCGACCACGACATACTTCTTCGGTTCAAGCCCGCTTACCCAACCACGCGCTGAAGCCCGTGTTATAGCTAATAGAAAATAACTCACTACGAGAGTCTGAGACGCAATCGTAAATCTTCGCTCGAGGTAAAAAGCATACCCGCGCCCTCAAAGTGCGTCTATATCGCTTCCAGGCGCAAAGAAACGGCATTCTACGCGACGTCGCCTAGGTAATTTTCAATCACTTAGCGGCCTCAACGAATTTTCAATAACTTAGCTTGTGGTGAACTGTGCCATGGGTCCCATCTGGGTTAACCCCTGCTTTGACTCTCTAGCAGGCTGCGGAAAAGTGCTGTTCCGGCGAAAAAACGGGAAGGGCACGAATTTTTTCGTGCCGTAAGCGGCTGAAAATACGTCAGCGCTTTAGCGCCTGAGGTCTTCTTTCGCTGCCTCTCTCCAGTTTTTCCGCGGCCCTGCTAGGAAAAACTGTTACGCCCGCGGACAGACGGGGACACAAAGAGAGCCCGGGCAAACTACTTCACTGTGTTCCGTGTCCTCTGTGGTGAAGGTTCTTGCTTTTTTCCCAGTTCAGATTTCTTCATCACAATCCTTGTACGATTTCGCGGAAAACTAGTGGCATAACTGTCGTGCACTCGAAGTTGTTTATTACCCCATCGGCGCAAAAGCGGAAAACAAAAACTGCGCGAGCAACGTCCTCGCGCAGCTTCTGACCAGAGCTCGAAAGAGGGTTAGTTAGGCAGCTTGAAGTTCACCAGGATTTGCGTTTGGATCTCGACCGGGTCGCCGTTCAGGTAATACGGCTTGTACTTCCACTGCTTGACGGCTTCCTGTGCGGCGCGCGCCAGAATGCCGTCGCCGCTGACCACTTTCAGATTAGTGATGTCACCCGTCTTGCTGATCGTGGCCTGCAGTTGCACCGGGCCCTGAATGCGCATCTGCATCGCCTGCGCCGGATAATGCGGCTGCACCCGCTTGAGAATCAGGCCTTCCATCACGCCCTGCGAAACCCTGATGACCTGCGGGGCAGGAGTGGGGATGTGCGCTGGGCCGTTGTTTAATCCAGCGATCGCTTTCGCATCTGGAGCACCACCAAGTGTTAGACCCGTTGGTTCCTGCACAGGCTCGTCCTGCGGCTTCGAAGGCTTGGCCACGCTGCCGGTGTCGTTCTTTACGATCAGGCGCTGCGTAACTTCCGGTTCGTTGTCGTCCGCTGTCGAGGCGGCGCTCGCCTTGGCATTCGCTTTGGAGGGCGAAGGCTTGGCGGTCGAACTGGCGCTGTTCGCGCCACCCAGAGTGATATCGCTGACCTCCGGTTGGCCCGCCGAGGGCTTCTCCGTCGGCTCTCCGGCATCCGGTTTTGGCGCGGAACTTGTGGGTGAGGGCGTGGTCGGTGTGGAGTGTTCCACCGGAGACCCCTTGCCGCTCATGTTGCGCCAGCTAAGGTATGCCGCTGAGCAAGCCAGCAAAACGACCATGACCACGATGACAATCGCCTTGATCTTGCCGCCGCCCTCCGCTTCGTCCGGATCGTAGGCGCCCGGGAAGAAGGTCGGCGGTGTCGGCTCGTTCTCATCAGGTGTGTAGTACGCCGTCGCACTGTTCTCCGCAGGTGCCTCTTCGATTTTGATCTCGTTGACTTTGAGAGCCGGTGCTTTTGGCGCAACTGGCTCCGCGAACGCGGGTGGCGGCACAGGCTGCGATTTTTCCTTGGCGGGAGCCGGCGCCGAGGCGGTCCCGTGAAACGACAATCCTGTTGGAGAGATGGGCCGTTCTTCCTCTGCCTCAAAAGCAGGCGGTCGCGACGTCTCTGTTCCAAATGTGGAGGCTTTGGAAGTTTCAGTCGGGAACGACGGAGGCTGAGCGGTGGTTTCCGTGTTCCCGCTCTGCAACTTTGCGGCAGCTTCAGCCGCTCGCTGCAATGCCGAGCCCATGGGCTCGGCCATCGGCTTCGCCGGTTGCCAGGGAAACTTCGACGTCCCAGCGGCCGGAGGCGCCGATGCAGGCTGAGCTTGCGGCTTTGCCGCGGGTGCGCTTGGAATGTCGAGAATCTCGGCGTCATCCGCTTCGAGAATCGTGTCGGGCTCGTGATCTTCGACTTGAATTGTTTGCACGGCCACTGGCGGAGTCGGTGGCGCAACTTGCGGCCGCGTGGTCTGCAAGGGAGCGGGCGTGGGTTTCGACGTGCTCTTCGTAAACGTGGGTGGCGTGCTCTTCGCAACTGTGGGCGGCGCGCTCGGAGCCACCGTGCGTGTAGCAGGCGCGAATGTTTTCGTTCCACTCGGCGTCGCGGCGCTCGCTGAAGGCGTCGACGGCGCAGATGCCGTGGATGGAGCGGGCGCGAAGGATCCGGAGGGCTTCGCAGCACCTTTCGCCTCCGCACCCTTGCGCAGGAGGCCGCGCGCGACGCGCAACGTGCCCTTCGCCTGTTCCACATTGATGGGTTTCGTAAGAACGAGGTTTGCGCCGATCCGGAAAGCTTTTGCAACTCCAGCCTGACCTTCCACCACAGCCACTGCGAGCGAAGACTGATTCGACGTGGAATTGCGTGCACTCTTGAACAGCAGGGTCGCATTCTGCTCGTTGTCGCAGTCCACCACAACAGCATCAAAGTGCTGCGCCATCAATTTCTTGACCGCCGCGAACGGTTCGGTACACGGCTCGACAGTAAATTCCAGATCGTTCAGGACGTGCGTTACGGTACGCGCCGTTTTCTCGTCCGGGCAGAAGAGTAATGCCTGGTAACCCATGCGGTAATCGTAGGTTTGGTCTCTAGAAGCGGCAAGTTACGGCAGTAATGGCATTTACCGCGGAATTAAGGGGACATTTCAAGGCCCAAAAAAGCGTTTCCGCGGAGGACACGGAGACACACAGGCGAAGATTATGCGCGGGTCAAGCGATTGAACACTCTTCCAGAAGGATAAGAAGCTTTTAGCCGCAAAGGTCGCAAAGAACAGCCGCCGAGGACGCGGAAGAAAGGCTTTCCGTATGAAACAGAGGGCACAGAATCGTAGCGAAATCCCATTCGCGGAACCTCCGTGTTCTCCGTGGTGAACGATTTTGGTGCGTTCGGAGATCGGGCCCCGGTCCTTCGAATCCAGCGAGGATTTACTTTCTGGTAAACCGCAGGACAAGTGCCACGGAGATCCCCATCAGCGCGGTTCCGAGCACGAACCATCGGGCGCGGGGAATCCCGACGATCGCCATCACCACGAAGCCCAGCGCCACAAGAATGCCGCGACTTCGGAGTCGACCTGCATTGTACGAAATGGGCCCGGATGACGCACGGGTAGGAAACTTCAGCCTTCATTGTCGCGCCGATTTTCAGAGAAGGCCCAGCCCTTTACGGAAGCTTGAAGTCAACCGTGACGCGAGTCTGGAAATCAGTGGGCTCGTTGTTATGCCAGTACGGTTTGTAGCGCCACTGCTTCACCGCGGCTGCAGCCGCTTGCGCCAGGACCGGGTCGCCGGAAACTAGCTGCAGCGAGTCCACCTTGCCCTGCTTGCTGATGATCGCCTGCAGCACGACCGAACCGTGCAGTTTCTTCGCGATCGCCTGCTTCGGATACGTGGGATGCACGCGGTGCACCACCTGATCGTCGGCAAAGTCTTCGGGGACCTCGGAAAGATCGCTCACTTGAGGTTTGGTAGTGGTGGTAGGCGGCAAACTCGCTGACGCCGGAACGAGTGACGCGCTCGAGCCGGTGTGGCCGGGAGTAGTGTCCTGCTTGGCCGCTTGCAGTGCAGCGGGCTTTGTGGCGGCTGGATCGGCGTTAGACGGAGTCGCGGAAGCCGGATTCGCGGATGTAGCCGCGGCAGCGGGATCGCCCGAATTGGTGGTGTTGGCTCCAGGCGCGACACTGATGTCGATAGTCTCGGGATTCGGGCTGGCCGTAGGCACGGGTTGAACGGGAGCCGGCGGAACGGGCGCGGGTTGCGGCTTTACCGCGGCGGTCACAGGTGCTTTGCTGCGCATCGCGTCGATCTTGCCGCGAATGTTGCCGTATTCCCAACCCGTGAAGGCCCGGATGTTCGATTGAGTTGTCCAGGCAGCGTACGCGCCGCCGCCGATTACGATCAGCACCAGCGCAGCGATCAAGGGAACTTTGCTGCGTTTGGGCCTCTCATCGTCGAACCCGGCGAAGGGCTGTTTGCCCATCGCGCCGAACGATGGCACGCCGTGATCTTTTAGTGGATCAAGCACATCGGTCTCGTCAGCGAGTGGATCCTCGATGCGCAAGACGCGCTCTTTCGCGTCCTTCGCATCTTTCGCGGCGAGCTCGGAAAGCTTGTTCTTGTCGTCTTTCTTCGCCTCGGACTTCTTCGTCTCGGAGTCCACGACGCTCGAAGCGCTACCCGCAAAAACTGAATCGAATTTGCTGGCATTAAGCGGCGCAGTCCCGGCAGCGGAGGTCCCAGTTGCAGCTGCCGCGGCCTTGGCCACGGCGGTCACCCCGACGGTAGGCTGCGCTTTTGCTTCGGTGAAATCGGTGAGCGCCGGCTTGTGCTCCTGCACGGGCGCAGATGGCTTGGTCGAAAGCGCGGGCTTTTCGGCGGCGGGAGTGACAGTGGACTTTGCCGCGGGCGGAACGGGTGCCTGGGCCGGAATAACTGGCGCCCCCGGCACTACGGGAGCTTTTGCCACGGGCGCCGCAGGAACCACCCCCGGTAGAACCGCCGCTGGAGCGACATGATGCGGTATGACCGGAGTAATGGCCGCCGGAGTCGGCGTGGGTGCAACGTGCGCCAGTGGTGCAGGGACCATCGGAGCTACAGGCGTCAGTGGAGCGGGCGCTGGCGTCACGACCGGTGCAGCCGCCACCGGCTTCGCTTCTACAGCATCTTTCTTCGTCATCCCAATGCCGGTGCGGAGCGTGTTGCGTGCCTGCTCCAGCGAAACGGGCTTGGTCAGCACAAGGCTGGCGCCCAGCCGAAAAGCGTTGGGTACGCCCGCTTTTCCTTCCACGATGGCGACAGCAATCGAATTCTTGTTCAGGTTCGAGGCACGGGCGCTGTTGAAGACCTGGGTGGCATTCTGCGCGTTGTCGCAATCGACGATCAGCAGGTCGAAACGCTGCGCCCCCAGGCGCTTGAGAGCGAACGCAGGCTCGCCGGAGTGTTCAAAGGAGACTTCCAGTTCGTCCAGGATCTGAGCAACAGCATGGACAGCTTTTTCGTCACCGCACAGCAAAAAGGCCCGAGTCGACATAATAGTTTGATGGTAAGAAGCTGGTTACTTGCGAGCAAGTTACTGAGGTAAGGGGGATAAACCAAGGTTTCAACGTTTCCCAGGTTTCAAGGTTTCCACGTCGCGGCTTCGCATTCTCCGGAGGGTTGAAACACCACAACTGTGACCTCGTACAATGCCCGGCATGCGCATCCCGCTGTGGCTCAAGGTCGGGTGGACGGTGTGGGTGTTGTGCTGGATTCCGATCTATTGGCGGCAATATGGTGCGCAGAACTTCTTGTACTTCTGCGACTTGGGAAATCTCATCATCGCGGTTGCGTTATGGAAGGAGAGTGCGGTTTTGCTTTCGTCGCAGGCGGTCAGCTTGCTTGTGTTTCAAACGCTGTATTGCATCGATCTGGCGGGCGCACTGGTGTCAGGAAGACATCTGATCGGCGGGACCGAGTACATGTTCGATCCCGGGTTACCACTGTACGTCAGGCTGCTGAGTTTGTTTCATGTGGTAACACCGCCATTGTTGATATGGGCGGTCTGGCGATTGGGATATGATCGCCGCGGATTTACGTTACAGACGCTGATCTGCTGGGTGGTAGTGACGATCAATCATTTCTGGCGTCCGGAGATGGATGTGAACTGGGCAAGGGGATTGTTCTTTCGCGAACAGCACGTGATGCCTGGGTGGTTGTACTTGATCGGATATCTTGTCGTCGTGCCGGCGGTCGTGTATTGGCCGACGCATCGGGTATTGCTCTGGTGGGCTCGAAGGAGCGAAGTTGCGATCGTTCCGGTCGAAAATTGATAGATTTTTTGTCCGCAGAGGTCGCAGAGAAATTCCGCGAGGTACGCAGAGAAAATCTTTTCGCCGGAAAGGACGCTGAGGGTCGTGGAATCCGCTTAGCACGTCCCCTAGTGGTTGGACCGCACGGACGATCGTTTGCGTGTTACGAAATAAACCCACAGGATGGAATGCTCTTACCCACCTTCCAGTCACCATCTCTCGAGTCCAAAGTCCACATCATGCCGCTGCCGCATAGCCCGCCACAGAAATTACGCAACCACACCATCGCGTGTCGACGATCTTCGGAAAAGGCAACTGGGGACAACCAAATAATTCCCGGTTCCAGGCCCTCACGAACATTGGCCTTACCCTCGGTGAGATGGTATGCGCCGGGGACCGCCAACTTTGCTTCAAGCCTCTTAGATGGACTCGACCATAAATACCCGATCAACTCGCGGTCAGTCTCGTTGTCAGCACCAGATTCACATCTCGCGATCAATTCGCTGCCCGGCCCGTGGCTTGGAGCCGCTGTGTACACCGAAATCGCGACCGACTTATTTTTGCGGAACCACTCTCCATAGTGCTGAGAGAGTAACGCGGAATAAATCGCGTATGACTCTGGTTCGACCAGCTTTTTAGAAGATCCTTCCGGGGGCGTTTTGTTCTCACCGCGCGAGGGAACCATCTGAGCAGAAGCAATTATCGATGTCACCGAGAGGAGGGCAACGATTGTTCCTGTGCGCCAAATGATTTGCGTCGTGCTCAACATTTCGCACCTTGTTAGGTTAGACACCGAGAACAAAATTAGAGACTTGAGAAAAACGCCGAACCCTGAATTCAAAAAGAAAACGTTACTCTCACGGCTGGCCCACCACCTGTTTCAACGCTCCTTCTGTCGCGCTGAGCAACGCCTCCGCTCCGACGGGGGTGCCCGTGGCGTTCTCCATCCATAAATCCGGCGTGACGCGGCCCATCTTCGCCATTCGCTCGAACTCTCGGCCGATGTTGCCCGCTTTCTTCATCTGCTCTTCAATCTGGAAGGCGATGAGGTGACCGATTGGATAATCGGGCAGGTACATGAACGAATCGATCATGTGCGAGTAGACGCCGAGCAGAACAACATCTTTCTTGTTGAAGACGGGTGCGTAGAACTTGTTCCACAAGTCTTTAGAAATTTCGAGCGTCGCGTCGCGGAGTTCCTCGGGCGTGGCGTCGGGATGGTCGTACATCCAGTGCCAGACGGCCATGTCGACCAGCGCGACACCGGCAATCTCGTAGGTACCCCAGAAATCATTGAGCGTTTTGAGGGCTTCGCTTCGCGTGTCCGGTGAGGCGAGGCCGAGCAGGTGCATATCCTGCGCCTGGAAGACGAACGCGAAGCCTTCGGTGAATGCGGTGTTGGGGACGCCTTGCAGGAGCGTGAAATCAACCTCATTCAGCGAGACGGTCTGCTCGACGTTGTGTCCCATTTCATGCGCGGCGACGTTGAATCCCTTGTAGTTCATGCCCGATTTTTCGACGCGCGTGCGCAGGTGCGCCTTTTCCGTGCGCATCTCGGCGCCCATGGCGTGACCCGCTCCGCGCGCGGGATCGACCACGATGTGGTTGGCGAGATAGTGTGCGCGCTCGGAGGGGAAACCGAGCTTCATCAGCAGGTTCGGAATGTCTTTCTGATAGCTCTCGGCGGTGGGGTACTTCTTCGCGACGATCGCGTCGAGTTCGGATTCGCTGTGTTTGCTGTCGGGCCGGAAACCGTTGTACCAGATGTCGAATGGTTCAAGCGGGCGGCCAAGTCGCGACTCGATGAGCTTCGCGACCTGCGGAACCAGCGACGAGGTCAGAACCTGCTCGAGCATCGCCTGCACACGCTCCTCGGGAAGTTCGCGATTCTCCTCAAAACGGCGGGCAATCAGTGTGGGCTCGGTCGGCGAATACGGATCGGCGAGACGGGCGGCGTGAAAGGTCTTGAGCAGCATGGCATAGCGCGTAGAGGGCTCGGCGGCATCCGAGATTTTTGCATCAGCGTGGGCGGGTGATTCGGAATCGCTGACGGCGGCAGGCGTGACCTGATTGGTGAACGGATTCCAATCCACGTGCGGATTGTCGATCACGGCTTGGGGAATCGTTTGCGTAATGATGCGCTCCATCACCTGCTGAATCGTCCGCTGCTTGGCGAGGGCGTTGTCCTTGTCAGCGTAGTCGGCCTTGATCTCATCGCGCAGGTTCCAGTGGCTGAGCAGGCGCATTTTTGGCGGGAAGAGGCGCTGGCCCTTGTCGTCGACAAGGTGATGCATCCAGATGTTGTAAGCGATGATGTAGTTGTCAGATTCGGCGGCGGCCTGCGCGATGGCGAGGTTCACGTCGGCAGGAATGCGCTTGGCGAAGCGCTGGGCGAGGCGGGTCTCGGCCCACTGGCGGCGCGTCCACTTGGGCCCGAGATTGATGCGCTCGTCGAGGGTGGTGAGCGGGAAGTTCAGTAGGACCGTGAACGCGAGCTTGTTCTGGAAGAAGTCGTCGAGCACGTGCGCCGAAGGATCGTAGCCCCCGAACGTTTCGTCGTAGGTGCGAACGGGGCCGACGTCTAAGTCCTGCTGGTTGCGAAACTCGCGCACGATCTCGTGCATGTGGCCATCGAGTTGTTCGAGCAGGCGCTGGAAGCGGTCGAACATTAGGTCGAGCGATGCCTGGTCGCCGGCGAAATTCTTGCGGACAAAATCTTCGTAGACCGAGACGTCACCGTCGTCCTCACGCCAGAATTCGACGACCTGATGCAGGCCGCGCCGGATGCGGATCGCCTGATCCTGGCCATACTTGGCCGTGAGTTCGGCCTGGAGCTTCGACATCGTGGCCTTCATGTTCTCGGCGGTGAGGGCTGTGCTGGTGGGCGTTGCGACGGACGATTGGGCCATGACGTTCTCCTGGGAAACGAGCAGCGCTACGAATATCGCGAAAAGCAAACGCAGCGGACGCATTAAATTCGACGCTCGAGTGCAGGCCTCGGACTCACGTTCGGCGCATGTGCCGTCCCTACGGGACTGGGTGATTTCTACCATGTCTACCCCGGACTTACGTCCGGGGCTATTCTCTGTCGTCCCTCCGGGACTTGCTGCGATAGCCATAATCGAGTGTAGATCCTAGTGGAAGTCGTGCCGCGACGGGTAAACATCAACTCTGGACCATTGCTGACGCGGTGTTCGGTTCACGCGGCAACCAGAGACTTCTCATCCCTTCGGATTGTTGACGGCCGAGTCCGGCGGCGGATACGGCAATGAGTCGCGAAATTCGGAAATCTCGGCAGGCGCGAAGTCCGGGAACGGCAACTGCTTCTCTTCCCTCCAGCGGTTGACCCGCTCCTCGGCCTCTTTTGCTTTGGCTTCGTCGGGCTTGGGATCGCGGCCCAGGTACAGCGTCTGCGAGGGGAACGCGAATCCGGTGCCTGCGTTGTAGACGATATCCATCAGGCGCAAGAGGATGTCTTCACGGATGGCATTAAATTCCGCCGCATCGCGCGTCAGGATGTAACTGAAAATTTCCAGAGCGAGCCAGCTGTCCTCAAGCCCGGTGAAACGGATACGGGCGGACGCCGTCTCGACCTTGGGATGCTCGTAAAGCAAGCGGCGGGCTTCGGCCAGCACGTAACGCAACTGGTCCGGGGTGGTCTCGTAACGCAGGCCGATTTTCGGATTGAAAAGGAATTTATCGCGGCGCGATAAATTCTCTACGTTCATGGTCGCGAGGGATCCGTTCGGGATGGAAAGCTCGGTACGCTCGACGGTGCGGATTCGCGTGGAACGCAGGCTGATATCTTCGACGCTGCCCACGCGGCCGTTAAAGTTGCAGACGTCACCCACACGAATGACCTCGTCACCTAGCAAGGAAAGTCCGCCGAACAGGTTTTCGATGGTTTTCTGCGCACCGAAGCCGATGGCCAGGCCGCCGATGCCGACTCCGGCGAGGGCGGTGGTCATGTTGAAGCCAAGGACACCGAGGACCGTGAGTCCCGCGAAGAGAACAACGAGAACTTTGACGATGCGTTGGCCGAGCAGCACCAGTGAGCCGGTACCGGTGTGACCGCTCGTGATGGCGCGGATGCGCCAGCGATCGAAGCCGGCAGCGAGAATCCTTAAGAGGAGCCAGGTCGCCGCGGCAATCAGGAGTACCCGGCTGGAGATGTAGTAGTAGTGCCGGTGGAGCAGCGGCATCCCGATATAACTGACCAGGACGCGATGCAGGAACACTCCGATAACGAGCCAGGTAGGAGCGGAAATTTTGTGCCAATTGGTGATGATGGGTTGGCGGTTCCTGGAACGCAGCCACCAGTTGCGGGGAAGGACGACCGCCTCGATGAGAACCCATGCGAGCCCTGCGGAAACGGGAATCGCCAGCAGCAAGGCGAACCACATCCACGGCGACATCCCAAGGAACGGGATCTTGACCAGCAGCTGTGGGACGTGAGTTTCGACCTGGTGGGCTTCTACGAGTTCGTAGACTTCGGGAACCTTGGCAAGGGTCTCGGCGGAGAAGAGCCAGATCTTCCCGGCGTTGGGATCGTTGACGCGCGCGAGCAGGACGTCGACTTCGGCGTCGTCGATCGAGAGTGTGCCGATCTTCTCGCGATCCGAGGGAAAGCCCGGCTGCACAGTGCCTTCTGGGTTGGTGCTGATGGTACGCAGGCTTCCGAGGAAGGCCCGATCGAGAACGGCCTTGAGTTCCCTGGCAAGCTGCTGGCCCTGCGTTTCGCGGCGGGCGGGGCTCATCTGCAGATATTGGACCGCGGTCGTATAGTCGCCGGCTTGCGTCGCCTGGAGAAATCCGAAGAGCGTGCCGTTCGGCGTTTGGCGGCCGAGTGGATCGGTGGGAGCAGCAGGCGTATTTTGTGCAGGCGCCGGCGAAGGAAGGATTTGGGCGAGGGACTGTCGGGAACTGAGGGACACGAGGAGACTCAGCCCAAGAATCCAAGGCGACAATCGGCGGAGCAGGCTCATGTTCTCGTGGGCGGCGCCTAAAGGCACTCATTCGTCCCATTTTTTACGGCGCGCCCGAAGGCGCGCCCTGATACGAAGACTTTCCCAGTATCACGGTTGCTGCGACGTGCGCCTCACCCGCGCTTTGGACGATACACATCCGTACTTGTGCCAAAGAAGACTTCGGCGGCCTCCATCACCGTCTCCGACAGCGTCGGATGCGGGTGGATCGTGAGTTCCAAATCACCCGCGAGCGCGGCCATCTCGATCGCGAGCACGCCTTCGGCAATCAACTCGCCCGCGCCTGCGCCGACGATTCCGACTCCCAACACGCGCTCGGTCTTTGGATCGAGGATGAGTTTCGTCAATCCTTCGGGGCGGTCAAGCGTGATCGCGCGGCCCGAAGCGCCCCATGGAAATTTCGCGACGGCGATCTCGCGTCCGGATTCTTTGGCCTGTGTTTCTGTGAGTCCAGCCCAGGCGATCTCGGGATCGGTGAAGACGACCGCGGGAATCGCGTGCGGCTCGAACGCGACTTTGTGTCCGGCGATCGCTTCGACTGCGGTGCGGCCTTCGTGCGAAGCTTTGTGCGCGAGCATGGGCTCGCCGACTACGTCGCCGATCGCGTAGATGGAAGGATCGTCGGTTTGGAGTTGCTTGTTCACCTGGATAAAGCCCTTGGGGCCGACCTTCACGCCGGTCTTGTCGAGGCCTGGGATTTCGGAGTTGGGCTTGCGTCCGACGGAGACGAGGATCTTGTCGAAAACTTTCTCTTTTTCTTTTACGTCAGCTCCTTCGAAGGTGGCGCGAATGCCACCGCTTTCTTCCTTAAGAGATTTGAGGGTGGTGTTGAGCAGGATCATGTCCAACGCCTTTTCCAGGCGCTTGTGCAGCGGCAGGACTAGATCGCGGTCAGCGCCGGGGAGCAGTCCCGTCAGCATCTCGACGACTGTCACACGGGTTCCCAGCGCGGCGTAGACCGAACCGAGTTCGAGACCGATGTATCCGCCACCGACAACTAACAGGCTCTTGGGAATGTCTTTCAGATCGAGCGCGCCGGTCGAGTCCATCATGCGCGGCGAGTCGATCTTCAGGGTTGGAATCACGGCAGGGCGCGAACCGGTTGCGAGAATGATGCGGTCGAAAGTGAGCTTCTCTTCCGCGCCGCCGGCTTTGGTCACTCGCAACGTGTTGGAGTTTTCGAAGCCTGCCTTGCCCTGAATGTATTGCACCTTGCGCTGCTTGGAAAGCTGGCCGAGGCCGCCGGTGAGGCGCTGGACCACGCTCTCTTTCCAGCCGCGCAGTTTGCCCAAATCGACTTTGGGACTGGCGAATTCGATGCCCCAGTTCTTCGCCTGGTGCGATTCCTCGATCAGTTTGGCGACGTGCAACAGCGCCTTCGACGGAATGCAACCGCGATAGAGGCAGACGCCGCCGGGATTTACTTCGGGATCGATGAGCGTGACTTTCAGTCCGATGTCGGCTGCGAGAAAAGCAGCGGCGTAACCGCCCGGTCCGCCGCCGACAACCGCAATGTGCAAGTTGGTATTTTCTGCCATGAAATTTACTTGTCCTTTTGAAATCTAACCCTGAACTGACAACAGGAAAGGTTGCTCGAATGCTTCCGCGATCCAGCGCAGGAAGCGGGCCGCGTCGGCGCCATCAATCAGCCGGTGATCGTAGGAAAGCGAGAGCGGCAGGATCAAGCGCGGCTCGAACTTCCCGTTAATCCATTCCGGTTCCATGCGGGAACGCGAGAGGCCGAGGATCGCGACCTCCGGATGATTCACGATGGGCGTGAACGCCGTGCCACCAATGCCACCCAGGTTGGTGATGGTAAAGGTGCCGCCCTCCATCTCGTCGGGCGTGAGCTTCTTGTCGCGGGCCTTCTTGGAAAGCTGCGAAAGTTCGGCAGCGAGTTCGACGATGTTCTTCTTGTCGACATCGCGAATCACGGGGACGAGCAAGCCGCGGTCGGTATCCGTCGCGACTCCGATGTTGATGTACTGCTTGTAGACGATCTCTTCCTTCTTCATGTCAATGGAGGCGTTGAACTGCGGGAAGACTTTCAGCGCGGAGGCGCAGACTTTGAGCGCAATGGCCGTGACGGTCATCTTCCCGCCGGCCTCTTCGGCGCGCGGCGCGAACTTGGCGCGCAGTTGCTCGAGTTCGGTAATGTCGGCGCGATCGTGCTGCGTGACGTGCGGGATGGTGACCCAGGCTTCGCGCAGATGCTCGGCGGTTTTGCGCCGAACGCCGCGCATGGAGACGCGTTCGACCTTGCCCCACTTGGTGAAGTCGGGCAGCTTGGGCTCGGCGAAGCGCGCGGCTTGCGGAGTCTGTGCGGCGGTGACGGCAGCCGCGAGCGTGGCTTTTGCGAAGGCTTTCACGTCGTCTTCGCTGATGCGGCCGCCGGGGCCTGTGCCAGTGACGTTGTAGATATCGAGGCCCAGTTCGCGCGCGAGACGGCGCACATGCGGCGCAGCTGGCACCGGTTCGCGATGCTCGGTGCCGGCGACTTTTCCGAGTTGCACTGGCATCGTGAACGTGGGCGGCGCCTGCAGGGGCTGATCGGGAGGAAGAGCTTGCCGCTCGGTCTTGCCCTCAGCCCGCATTGCGATTTCGAACGAGAGGCGCGCGGCCTGTTGACCCGAAACGTGCTCCATGGGTTCGGGGGCCCGGCGTTCCGACGCAGGCGCTGCTCCGCCTTCGAGCGTGAAGATCACCTGTCCAACTTTGATCTTGTCGCCTTCCTTGACGCGAACTTCCTTGACGACCCCGCTTACGGATGAAGGCACTTCGACGACAGCCTTGTCGGTTTCAAGTTCCATCACGGGCTGGCCTTCCGAGACCTTCGCGCCGGGAGAGATCATCAGGCGGACGAGATCACCCTGGTCGATGTTCTCCCCCAGTTCGGGCAGCTTGAATTCGGTGGCTCCGGCCTTGGATGGAGCGGACGGGGGCACACCCTGTGTCGGAGCTGGGGTGGAGGGCGGCGCTGGTGCAGGCTTGGATTCTTCATCTTTCAGTTCTGTCTGAGCGACTGGCTGTGGCCTTTCTTCTTTCTTCGGGGGAGTTTCCACTTTCGCGGCCGGAGCTTCGCCGCGTGCTTTGGCGCCCGCGCCGTTCTCGACGGTAAAGATGACCTGCCCCACTCTGAGCTTGTCGCCTTCCTTCACCCGGATCTCTTGTATGACTCCGCTGACAGAGGACGGAACCTCGATCACGGCCTTGTCCGTCTCGAGTTCCATGACGGGCTGGCCTTCCTGCACAGCGGCACCAGGCGAAACCATCAGCCGCACCAGGTCGCCTTGATCGATGTTTTCGCCCAGTTCGGGCAACTTGAATTCGGTCACTGTCTAAAACCTTTCTTAGCTGATGGCCGGGTTTAGTTTTTCCGGATTGATGCCTAAATCCTTGACCGCCTGTTTCACGGTATCGACGGGAATTTTGTTTTCGCGCGCGAGAGCCGAGAGCGTGGCCAGCGCGATGTGCTTTGCGTCCACCTCGAAGAAGTCGCGCAGGGCGGCGCGATTTTCGCTGCGGCCGAAGCCGTCCGTACCCAGCGAGACGAGGCGCCCCGGAACCCACTGCGCGATGCACTCAGGGAGTACTTTCATGTAATCGGAGGCGGCGATGAACGGCCCCAGTGCGTCTTTCAGAACCCGGGTAACGTAGGGAATCTTGTGAGGTTCTCCCGGGTGAAGAGTGTTCCAGCGTTCTACATCATTGGCATCACGGTAGAGCTGCTTGTAGCTGGTGACGGACCAGACGTCCGCTCCCACCCCGTACTTCTCTTCGAGGATCTGTTGCGCCTTAAGCACCTCGAACATAATCGTGCCGCTGCCGAAGAGCTGCGCGCGGACCTTCGCGTCCTGTTTCTGCGAAGGTTTGAAGCGATACAGACCTTTCAGGATGCCGTCGCGGACGTTTTCGCCGGAAGGCATCTCGGGCATCGGCAGGGGCTCGTTGGTGACGGTCAGGTAGTAGAAGATCGACTCGCCGTCAACGTACATCCGCTTGATGCCGTCTTCAATGATGACCGCGATTTCGTACGCGAACGCAGGGTCATACGCGAGGCAGTTCGGAACGACCAGCGCCTGCACGTGGGTGTGGCCGTCCTGGTGCTGGAGACCTTCACCAGCGAGAGTCGTACGACCGGCGGTTCCGCCGATCAGGAAGCCGCGAGTGCGCATGTCGGCCGCTGCCCAGATCAGGTCGCCGATGCGCTGGAATCCGAACATCGAGTAGTAAATGAAGAAGGGGATCGTGTTGATGCCGTGATTCGCATACGCCGTTCCCGCCGCAATGAACGAGCACATCGAACCGGCTTCGGTGATTCCTTCTTCGAGGATCTGGCCGTCCTTGGCTTCCTTGTAATAAAGCAGCGTATCCATGTCGACCGGCTCATAAAGCTGACCGACGCTGGAATAGATGCCGACCTGACGGAAGAGCGCTTCCATGCCGAAGGTGCGAGCTTCGTCAGGCACGACAGGCACGATCAGCTTGCCAATCTCGGGATCGCGCAAAAGCTTCGCTAGGAGCCGCACGAAGACCATCGTGGTCGAGACTTCGCGGCCCTCAGTGCCTTTGTAGAACTCCTCGAAATGCGCCGACGGCACGCCCTTGAGAGGAGTCGCGCGCACCTTACGCTCTGGCATGTAACCGCCCAATTGCTTGCGCCGCTCCTGCATGTACTTGATCTCGGCGCTGTCGTCGGCGGGGCGATAGAACGGAGCGTTGTGCAATTCATCGTCGGGGATGGGGATGCCGAAGCGTGAACGGAAGAGGCTGAGCTCCTCGTCGTTGAGTTTTTTCTGTTGGTGGGTGATGTTCTTGCCTTCACCCGCCTCGCCCATGCCGTAGCCCTTGATCGTTTTGGCGAGAACGATGGTCGGCTGGCCGCGATGCTCGACAGCGGCCTTGTAAGCGGCGTAGACCTTGATCGGATCGTGGCCGCCGAGGCGCATGCGCGCGAGCTGCTCGTCGGAAAGATGTTCGACCATCTTCAGCAGGCGCGGGTCGGTGCCGAAGAAGTTCTGGCGGAAGTAGGCGCCGCTTTCGACGAAGTATTTCTGGTATTGGCCGTCGCTGATCTCGCCCATGCGCCTGACCAGCAGGCCGTCGCGATCGCTCTGGATCAGCGTGTCCCAATCACTGCCCCAGATGACCTTGATGACATTCCATCCGGCGCCGCGGAAGATGGCTTCCAGTTCCTGAATGATCTTGCCGTTGCCGCGCACCGGACCGTCCAGGCGCTGCAGGTTGCAGTTCACCACGAAGATCAGATTGTCGAGACGCTCGCGCGACGCCAGCGTGATGGAGCCAAGAGACTCGGGCTCATCCATTTCGCCGTCGCCCATGAAGGCCCAGACCTTGCCGCCCGTCGTCTTTTTCAGGCCGCGATTCTCGAGGTACTTGATGAAGCGGGCATGATAGATCGCCTGGATCGGACCGAGCCCCATGGAGACGGTTGGGAATTCCCAGAAATCAGGCATCAGCCAGGGATGGGGATAGGACGAGAGCCCCCCGCCCGGTTTGAGTTCGCGCCGAAAGTTTTCCAGTTTCTGACGGGGGATTCGCCCTTCGAGAAACGCGCGTGAATACATTCCAGGAGCGGCGTGTCCCTGGAAGTACACGATGTCGCGATCGCCGTCCTTCGTTTGTGCATGCAGGAAATGGTTGAACGCGACCTCGTACAGCGTGGCCGCCGAGGCGAACGTGGAGATGTGACCGCCGATTCCCTCCTGAAGCTTGTTGGCGCGCATCACCATGGCGAGCGCGTTCCAACGTACCAGGCTCTTGATGCGGCGCTCCATTTCCTGGCTGCCGGGAAATGGCGGCTGGACCCTCGCGGGAATTGTGTTCTGGTAGGGGGTAGTCGCTTGAAAGGGCAGATTTACGCCGGCGGCGCGCCGGGCGTGCAAGGCAAGCTGCTGAATCAGGCGTCCCGCCCGGTCCGGCCCTCCCTTCGAGAGCACATAATCGAGGGAGTCTAACCACTCCCGCGTTTCAAGGACCTCCAAGCCATCCGTCTGCGTCTGAGACACGTCTACTCTCCCCCACATTGATTGCTGAACTCTTTATGATATTCAATTCTGCGGATTTTTGCTGCTGGAGAGCATCGATTTTCTTCGAGGAGTCGGCGGATCGAAACACACGAGTTGCCGAAATCTTAGGAAAACTGCCCTCGGCACGAGTTTGCAAAAGAAAAATTTCGCGGCACCCTTGGCGGGCACTTCGGAATCAAACCATCGGTGCAGTTATTGGTAATCCTGATACTCAGGTATCAGGAAAATCGTGCCTCTGGAAAGAAGGACGAGGATTTTTCGCGGGAGTCAAGTAATTGATATGTCGAACGAACCTGTACGCATTGACGAGGGAAGAAAGAAGGCGAATGTCGCCGCCAAAACCTGCCGGGTTTGCGGCGAGGTAATTGAGTACACGCGCCGCGCATCGCGTGACTGGGATCGGATCGAATACTGTAGTGCCGTCTGCCGGCGAAGTCGAAGAGACGGCCAGCGTATCGCGGCTGCGGGGTAGGTAGGACGTTCGCTCGCGCACTTTGCGCGAAACAGCGGTAAACCGCACCTGCAAGGTTTAGCAGCTGACGGGAGTGAGAAATCCGAAGGAGGGTGGATGGTCCGTTACGTCTTGATTGCGGCGCTTGTAGTCTTGTTCGCGGGCGTATTTTTGCGTGGGGCCTTTGCTTCGGACGTGCCGGCGGTGGGCGCGGAAGCTCCGGACTTTACTTTGTCGTCGCAGGAAGGCAAGCCGGTCAACCTGAAAGATTTCCGCGGCCAGTGGGTTGTCCTTTATTTCTATCCAAAAGATTTCACCAGCGGTTGCACTCTCGAAGCGCACAACTTTCAGCGCGATCTGCCACAGTATGAGCACCGCCATGCTGTGATTCTGGGCGTAAGCGTCGATAGCGCCGACTCCCACAAGCAGTTCTGCACCAAAGAGGGACTGAACTTCAAACTGCTGGCCGATACGGATAAGAAAGTTTCTGAGGAATACGGCTCACTCACCAACCTGGCGGTGGTGAAGTTTGCCGCGCGGCATACATTTATCGTCGATCCGAACGGTAAGATCGTTCGCGTGTATACCAGCGTCGATCCCGCGAAGCATAGCGGCGAAGTGCTCGCCGCACTCGATCAGCTCGAAAAGTCAAAGTAGCTTTTAGCGCATTCATGCACGCCTGAAATCCGAGCGGCGGTCAGATCGTCGGCGACGTTTCACGCGTGTGCATGCCAGAACGACCTCGCAGACTTCAAGCAAAATTTGTGACCGGAAAGATAAAGACGAGCAAAAGCAACTTTACGGCTCGATCCTGGCCAGTTCCCGGCGATAGAGAGGATTTTGCGGAAATTCATCGGCGAGACCCGAGAGCAACCGGCGCGCCTCCATCCGGTCATGGTCGCGAAGCGCGGCAACCGCCAGCAGCAGACGCGCGTAGGGGGCAAGATAACGTCCCTTTTCGGCGGTCAGGCGCAGCTTGGCGATGCCTTCATCCTTATCGGTCTGTGCGCCGCCCAGGCGCAGCAACCAGCGGACGGGAGCAGGGTTGATTCCGAGCAGGTAGTTCTCAACTCCGATCGCCAGGTATGCGTCGTAGCACGAGGGATCTTGCGAGAGCAACCGTTCTGCGGTCGCGCGCGCACTTTTGATCGTGCGCAGCGCGGCCATGTTGCGTTTTTCGACTAGAGCCATGTAGTCGCCGCGCAGGCCGCCGACCATCACCTTCGAAAACAATGCCGCTCCATCGTTAGGCGACCGCGACAGGATCTGATCCGATAGCTGGTCGCCCCGCGTCAACTCCGCTTCGAAAGCCTCGTGCGTTTTCGGATCCGGCTCGAATTTCTGCCGCTGCTCGAAGCGCTTGTCTTCGGTAAAGAACTCTGACTCCAGAATGTGAAGGCGATCGAATTCCGCGAACAGGTAAGCGGCCGCATTGGAGATCGGCCCCATGGGATCCTGCGGATGAGACCCTTCCCAGTCTGCGAATGTATGGTGAGCTCCGTCGAAGTCAAGGTTGTACATCTGCCGGTAACCAGACTCCAGATTGGCAGGCGAAACACGGTCGGCTGCCCAGATTTGCGGCGCACATAGAGAAACAATGCAAGCCGCCACGAACACGGGCAGCACTGAGCCCATCCGAAACTGAGAGAAAGCTTGTCTCACCAAACCCCCTGTTCGCCGAAATGTACGCAACCGCGCGGTCACCGCCAGGGAGAATGTCCGTTGTCCCCACTACCAGCTTATTTAGTGAGATGCCACGGAATCACACAAATGATGCAGAGTGATGTCTCCGAATTGTCACATCTAGATCCCACCACTCGTGAAGAGGTCCCGAGTTCCCGAACGCCGTCGTTCGATTTCCGGCAAAACGCCGGAAATGCTACAGAAACCACCCGGCGCGCCTCTAATAAGTCAATTAATTTCAGCTAGTTACCCTTTGGCCGGGAGGAGGCCTTATGCAAGGCATCCGCAGCAAATCAAGCAAGTGCGGACAAATTTCAGGCCAGGAACACACGGAGGGATTTATGGACGCTTTGACAACGACGACGGTTTTTCTGGTTGGGACGTTGGTTTACCCGTTCACAGTGAGCAGTGTGCTGGCGATCATCCGCCCGGAATAACCGGCCGGCGGACGCAGCGCAGCTTCAGGATTCGACAGGCGGTCCGGTCTTACAGATTCTGTACGGCGCAGAATTAACGAGAGCAGGATCCGGCACACGCGTTCCGCTCCCAGGTTGCGCCGAGTGCGTGCAGGATCAGGCGGTCTTCGACAGTGAGTTCTTCTGGATGCAGAACGACCTCGTAGGCATAGCGCACTCGCGAATTTCCGGTGATGCACCAGGACTCATGGCGCACGACACCGGAACAGTGAATGCAAGCGTCGGCCTCGCAATACTTGTTGCTGTGGAAGACACTCTGACCATTGACCAACACGGCTGACCTCGCTCCAGAGAATTCGTCGCGCTACTGCGCGGCGGGTTGAAACGGCTCCTGGGGCGAGTCTGGCCGACTGGAATACAGACAACAAGGTACAAGATCACACGGAATTGTGATCTCTGTCACATGAGGGATAGAGGGCGGAAAGATCAGCCGATGTGCCTCAGGCCATCGACGATGTTGATGCGCGCCGCATTGTAGGAAGGCAGGAGGGCGCTTAGAAGTCCGACCAGCGCCGAGGTAGCGAGCGCAACCACGGCGATCGACCAGGTCACTTTCATCGAGGCGGGCACGATGACCACGTGCTGCTTGCTTAAGAACAGCATCAAACCCGCCGCCACGAGGACGCCCCCGAAGCCTCCGATGAGAGCGAGGGTGATCGATTCCCCCAGGTAGAGCGACAGGATTTGTTGCCGGGTAAAGCCCAGGGTGCGCAGGACCGCCACTTCGCGCGTGCGCTCGCGGATGGACATTGCCATGGCATTGGCTGACACAACCAGGATGGTGAACACGACTGCGCCGCAGATTCCCAGGATGAATGCCTTCACATTCCCAAGGCCGGCAATGAAATCGAGTTGGAAGGCTTTTTCGCTCTCGCTCTTGGTGGGCTCGGAAAGGTTATGAAACATGTCGTCGATCGCATGCGCGACGCGGGCAACGGATGTGGGCGCGTCGACGCGGATGAAATAGAACCCGGCCGTGTCCTTGAACCAGCCCACGGATTCCTCCAGATACTTTGCGTTGAAGTACAGGGAGTTGTTGGGCGGATCGATCTTGTATAGCGCGCGAATGGTCAGCTCGAGGTTCGTGGGAAAGATGTTGCCTTGCAGGGTGATGCGATCGCCGATCTTCCAGCCGTACTTCTCGGCGAGCGACTGGTCGACCAGGCATCCGGTGCGATCCTTTTTCCACGCCTTGATCTGCTCAGGGGGGACCTCTTTATCTGCGGCGACCTCCATGTACTCGTCGGGGTCGGTGGCGAACTGCGCAAAAAAGTTCTCAGGACGATCATCTTTATATTTCCCGCCGAACCATGTCATAGGAACGACGTGTACAACTCCGGGCACGGTGCGGATCTTGCTGCGATAGTACGCGGGCAGAAAGAAGGCAAGCGAGACACGGTGACGCGTCATGATGCGCAGCGCCGAGTCGGGCGCGCCCTGGTCGATGTAGAAACCGCGCCAGATCGTCATCATGACCGTGAGCAGCAACAACGAGAAAGTAATGCTGAGAGCGGTAAGAATGCTGCGGCGGCGATTGCGAAAAGCATTGCGGGCGACGAACTGCGCGATGGTCATGCTCGCTCTCTCCGCGAAGACTCTCTCTTCGCGACACACCCCACTTTCGTGGGTGAAAACATTTTACGCTGTGAGGAAACTGGATGCGCTTCGCGGCGCCGGAGGGCTCGCCGCGCCGGCACAAACAATGAGCGATGGCCGAAAAGCCGCATCCCGTAAGGCATTTGGAGGAAGTCGGTCTTACAAAGATTTAACAACTCGTTGACAACGACATCCGACGTTTTGGCTTATTGTGAAAATTGGTTCGATGTAAGCGGGCTGTAGAGAACAATGCCGATAGTACCGGCGAGTTCCTGCGGCGAACGAGGCGTGAGTTGTGAAGAGGTTTTTACAACACCTCCCTCGTTTTGAGGGTTCCTTTTGGAACCAATTGAAGTATGTTCGATGCTAGAGCCAGTCTCCCCCGAAAGACTTGGTGAAAGCGTCCGAGTGACGAAGACCCTATCGCGGAACCCCCCATTTCCGCGTAAAGCACATCAAACGAAACCCAGGCCCCTGAGTTTTCAGTGCTCGAAATAGCGTTGCCGAAGAACCCTTTGCAGGGTTAGCCGGCGTCATTGCTCGGGCAGATCACGTTCGTTGACATAGCCGGACGGACGACTTCCGTGTAGCGGTCGTTCTGTCGGTGTCCTTCCCCGTGTTTGGTACGAGGGCGAAAAAGCGCCTTCGGCGATCAGGGAGATCCTTGTCCCAAAAATGGACACGAAACTCCGAGATCGATGTTCTTCGATGTCCAGGTTGGCCCGCGTGCAGTCGGCGTGAGGTTGGGGTGCGCGGAGGTGCTCGGCTGTCCGCGCAAAAGAGGAGATAGACGAAATGAAAAAGCAACTGTGGTGGGTGCTTGCGTTGTTTCTGTGCGTGGGGTTAGGAGTAGTCGGCTATCGCGGTCCAGGTGGTCCTGCGGACGCGCGCCAAGCCGACGCCGCCTTCCGCGACGGATCGTTCCAGGCCAAGATCGACATCGCGAATGCGCGGAAGCCGCACCTCGCGAGTGGGCGCTGGGGTACCGATCAGGATCGCGCTTCGTTCATCGCTGGCTACCAGCAAACCTATCGTCAGCTGGCGGACTCTCGCGCGATCAAGGTCGCCGAGCCGTCGGCGGCAGAACTCGCGGGCTTCCGCGACGGATTGCTCGACGGTGCTCGTCACCGCAAAACAGCGCAGCCATTTCAGGTCCACAAGACGGATAACTTCCGAAACGTTGGTTACGCCGAAGTGGATGCCTATCGCGGTGCGTACTCAAACGGCTATCAGCAGGGGTACTACACCCAGGCGGATGGCTCGGACCTGAAGACGATCAGCCAGACGTCGAGCCCGTTCTAAGGACGGCGGCGTTCTCGCACAGCGGCAACCGAGAGGTTGCTTCCCGATAACACCTGCCCCGGAGAAGAGTGAGCCTTCTCCGGGCCTTGGGAGGACTCTACTCTGATGAAGACGAAGCAAAAATTCTTAGCAGTGAGCGCTGGGCTGGCAATGCTAGTCGCAGCGGGAAGTGCGTTCGCCGCCAATGGTGCTGCGGGCGCGAATGCAGGGGCGCCCCGGCCGGATGCCAGCGCGGGTGCGTCGGTTGTGGGCAAGGTGAAATTTACAGGGACCCTGCCACAACCAACCAAGGTAAGCATGAACTCCGATCCGAGCTGCGCGAAGCTGCATCCCGGGCCGGCCGTCACCCAAGACTTCGTGACGGGCAGCGACAACTCGCTCGGCAACGTGATCGTGTTTATTTCCGACGGGCTGGGCAATCGCACGTTCGACGCGCCGACGCAAGAAGTGACCTTCGAACAGAAGGGTTGCATGTATGAGCCCCACGTCGTGGCAATGCGGACGAATCAGAAACTCAAGATGGTGAACAGCGACAACACCACGCACAACGTGCATCCGCTGCCCTCGAACAACCGCGAGTGGAACAAGGCGGAGCCCGCCGGCTCGACGATGGAAGAAAGCTTCCCGCGTGAGGAAGTCGCAATACCCGTGAAGTGCAACGTGCATCCGTGGATGAAGAGCTACATCGCGGTCTTCAAGCATCCGTATTTCGCGGTGACGAGCAAAGACGGAAGCTTCCAGCTGCCGAATCTTCCTCCGGGTGAATACACGATCGAAGCGTGGCATGAGAAGCTGGGCACGCTCACGCAGAAGGTCACCATCGCTGCAGGCGAAAGCAAGACCATGGACTTCACGTTCAAGGCGCACTGAGCAGGTTGCGCGACCTACCGTGCGCCTGACGGCTGTTCTCGCTGGCACCCGAGAGCAGAAGTCCGGCGCCCGGGCAGGGCGCCACTGAATCCAGAGGAGTGTCCGCATGGGGGTGGACACTCCTGCTGGATCACAAAGGGGCCGGCAAGTTTTATGGATGTCCAGTCCTCCCCCTCCCCCGAAGCTTCGCAGCTGACAAGCCTCCCACCTGCGCGCCATGCCCAAGCGCGCCTTCCACACGTACAAACGGCTTTCGTTTCAGCGCTCAGGATTGGCAGCGGAATTGCCGTATCTCGCATCAGAGTTGCAGTAAGCTAGTCACTGAGCATGGATGCCCTCCGCGTTGTAGTGGTTGACGACGATCCCAGCACTTGCGACTTTTTGCGGGCGGTCTTTTCCGCAGAGGGGCATCAGTGCAGTCCATTCCTGCGCGCCGACCTCGCGGAGCAGCACTTGGCTGCGAACCCAGCCGATCTGGTGATGGTCGACGTCTACTTAGGCTCGGACAACGGAATCGACCTGCTGAAGCGGTTCCGGGAGCTCCAACCGAAAATTTACCCCGTCATTATGACGGCGAACGTGAGCGTCGAAACGGCGGCCCGCGCGATGTCCGAAGGCGCGGTGGACTATGTCAGTAAGCCGCTGACGGTTGATCAGATCCGGGCAATCGCAACCCGGGCTGATGCATTCCGCCAGCCCCAGCGCGAATCGTCCGACGAGATCCACACGCCGGATGAACCGGATTCCGCCATCATCGGCCGCAGTCCGAAGATGCTCGAAGTGTATAAGGCGATCGGGCGGGTCGCCGGCAGCAACATCAGCGTATTGATCACCGGCGGGAGCGGAACTGGAAAGGAACTGGTTGCGCGGGCGATCCATCAGCACTCGAAGCGGAAAGATCAGCCCTTCACACCGGTGAACTGCGGTTCGTTCACAGAGACCATTTTAGAAAGCGAACTGTTCGGCCACGAGAAAGGCGCGTTTACGGGCGCGGCGAATGCTCATCGCGGGTTGGTCGAGGCCAGCGATGGCGGAACGGTTTTTCTCGATGAGATCTCCGAGACGACGCTGTCGTTCCAGGTGAAATTGCTGCGCGTGATCCAGGAACAGCAGGTTCGTCGCGTGGGCTCGAACAAATACACGGCAGTCGATGTGCGCTGGCTGGCAGCGTCGAATCGCGACGTCAGCCAACTGCTAAAGGAAGGTCAATTCCGCGAGGATCTCTTCTATCGCCTGGCGGTGGTGCGCATCGATCTTCCCGGCCTCGAAGAACGGCGAGAGGACATTCCGCTCCTGGTGCGCCATTTCCTGAGAAGGTTCAACGAGAAGAATGCTCTGAAAGTGACGATCGATCCCGGGGCGGTTCAGCTTTTGCAGCAACGGCAGTGGCCGGGAAATGTGCGCGAGCTTGAAAATACCGTGAACCGATTGGCGGTCTTTGCGCCGACGGGCGAAATCACGCGGGCGGATGTAGACGCAGAATCTCATCGCGATCCGGAAGAGGAAGGGGAACCGGTAGCGGTCGCCGCAGCTCCCGATCGTTTATTGGAGATGGAGCGGCAGCATATCTTGCAGATCCTGAAACAAACGGGTGGCAATCGTTCCGAGGCAGCACGTCGGCTGGGGATTGAGAGAAAGACGCTATACCGGAAGGCGCTGCGTCTGGGTATTGATCTGCAATCGACGAGCGAAAAATGACCACGGCAACAGCACCGAAGCATGAATGGCTGCAAACGGTTGCGCTGGCGGTTCTGTTGTTTCTCGTAGTAGTTCTCCTCTCGGCAACGATCCCGGCGGTACGCGACTGGCAATTGCGCTTTAACGATTCCTTCTTTCGTTTATCTCCGGTACCCAAGCCGCGTTCGCGAGTCGTCCTGGTTTTAATCGACGACGAGAGTCTTAATCGCTTCGGCCGCTGGCCGTGGTCACGCACCCTCCTGGCTAAGCTCACCAACAACCTGAACGCGGCCGGAGCCAGCGTCATCGGCCTCGACATTCTTCTTTCCGAGCCACAAACAGCGGACGCCGACAAACCCTTGCAGGAAGCTTTGGCGGCGTCGCGAGCGGTGATCGTCGACAAAATTTCCGCCTTCGCGAATGGCCCGCGCTGGCTTGAGCCGATTCCACAATTCGCAGCTGCTGCTGCCGCCGTGGGTCATGCGCAGGCACCCCTGGACGTTGATAGCGTGTGCCGGACCTATCCGGCGCGAGAACTGTCGCTGGATGGTTCGCGATGGGCCTTTGGGGTCGAGGTAGCGCGTCGGGCCGATCCCAGCCGAACAACGGCATTCCTGGCGGCCTATGGAATCCCGTCGATGGACAATGCTGGGAGCGTGACCACGGCGAAGCCGGTCCTCATCCCGATTGCCTTCCGTCGCGATGGTTTCGACACCGTTTCCGCGCAAATGGTGCTGGATGGACTTAATCCGCAACTGGTGCAGAGCAGACCTGTTCTCGTTGGATTCGGAACCACGGAGATCGGCGATCGCCTCAACACTCCGCTGCATCCGGAGTTCCCAACGCCGGGCGTCGAAGTCAACGCCCAGATTGTCGATGGCATTCTTACAGGGAGGACCTTGCGCCGGATTCCGCCCTGGGCGTGGGTTGTGGTTCTGCTCGCGACCTGCCTGGCATCCGTGCTGGTATTCCGAAAGTGGAGAGGCGCCGCCGCGTTCTTAGCCGCGCTCGTGGCGGGTGCCGGAACCTATGCTACGGCCCTGGCCTTTTTCATTTTTGGATCTCGAATTCTGCCGGCGGGATACATGATGCTTTCCGTGCTGGTCGCGCCGCTACTGGTGTATGCCGCGGACTTCGTGCGTGTGGAGCGAAGCGTGACGCAACAACTGCTGGGGCTTCGGTCCTGGTTAGCATTGCGCAGCAAAGACGGTTCGCCCCGAGAGAAGTCCAACCTTTCGTGGCGTCTGGAACTGCTGCAGCAATTGCAAACAGAATTGGGCTCGCTCTACGAACTGCACAATACCCTGCTGGAGTCGACCCAGGATCTGGTAGCCATCTTCGATGAACACGGACGACTCCTGCTCCGCAATCAGGCATTCGCCAGCGCATTTCAACTGGAAGACAATTCACGCCTGACCCTTGAGCATGTGCGCACCGAGTGGGTAGTCAACGACGAAGCGCCGTTGACACAGGTCGACCAAGTGGAGGAGGGCGAGGTCACAGTTGATCGAGAACTCTATTCCGTACGGATCGCGCCTTTGCCGCCCACCAAAATCTCGCCCGGTGGGGGCACGATCGTGACCCTGACTAGTCTCCGCACGCGGGTGGAGCGCGACCGGGCGCGGTCCGAAGCGCTCGGCTTTATTACACATGAGTTGCGAACACCGCTTTCCTCGATCCAAGGGTTTGCCGAGCTCATGATGCAGTACCCTGGATCCGCCGTTTGCGCCGGGGCGCCTGAGACCATTTTTCGGGAGTCGAAACGCCTGCTGGCTTTAATCAGCAGCTATCTGGACGTCCTTCGACTGGACGCGGGCTCCAAGCCGGTGTCGCTATCGGTCATTGAAGTGGAGTCCGTCGTGCTACAGGTGTTTGATATCTTGAAGCCGCTGGCACAAGCGGCCGGGATGCAGCTGGTCCTGGAAGACGAGGAACCGGGCGCCATCATGGGGGATGCCCCGTTAATCAGCGGGGCGGTTCTGAACCTGGTGAGCAATGCCATTAAGTACGGACAGCCCGGATCTCCCGTAAACGTACGTTGTTTTCGAGATAACGAAGAAGTTATTATCAGCGTGCATAATCTGGGGAAGCCGATCGCGGAACAGGAAATCGCGAGGCTATTCGATGCGTATTTCCGTGCATCGAATGTAGAGAAAAATAAGACTGGCTGGGGCCTCGGTCTGGCGTTCGTGAAACGCATTGCGGAAAAGCACGGCGGTTCCGTGCGGGCGGAGAGTCACTCATCCGGGGTCGTGTTCGAGATCCACCTGCCCGCGAAAGCTGAGCCGGTGGGCGTGACGAAGGAGAAGTCATGACCGGCCTTCGAGGAATTCTGCTTGGGATCATGGCGGTACTCGTGTTTGGCGCGGCGACTGGGCAAAACCCCGAGCCGGCGCCCTTGCCCGTTGGCTCCGCGACCATCGCCGAAATGAAGGGCGAGGTCGCTTTCCATTCTGCTACTGGTGATGTTCTAACCGGTCAGCGCGGCACCGTGCTGGCCGCCGAAAGCAAGATCGATACAGTGAAGGGCAGCGTGCTGCTCGCGCTTCAGGACGGCTCGCAGGTGCTCGTAAAGTCCAACAGCCACGTGGTCTTGAAGGCGCCCTCGCAGGACAAAGGATTCTGGCTGGAGCTGCTGCTCGGAAAAATCAACGCACAAATTCAAAAGCGTCTGGGCAACGAGCCGTCATTCCGCATGGGAACACCCACAGCCGTCATCACGGTGCGGGGCACGAAGTTCTCGGTGGACGTCAACAAAAAGCAGAAGACCTCCGTGGATGTGTACGAAGGGTTAGTGGAAGTCTCCGGGTTGCGGGATGGCCAGATCGGTGCTCCTGTGCTGTTGCGCCCCGGATTCTCTACCGGCGTCGATCAGAATCGCGATCCGGAGCAGCCGCGCGGAATGGAGAACCGTGACATGAACGACAATCGCAACAATCCCGGCTTTGGCGGGACGGGCCGGGGAGAGCATGGGGACGACGACCATAAAACCGGAACGCAGCCTCCCAACAATCCGGGCTCTCCTGACCATGATCACAAAGACGACTGAGCCTGGGCCGCGCTTGCACAATCAGCCAGCCTCTTGACCGATCCTTTGAAGAGACCGCCCGGCCCGCGGAGGGCCTCTATTTCAGCCTGCCAGCGAAAGAAATCAGGCCGCGATTCCTCGCACGTGTGTCCGTCGGGTTCCCACTTGAGTCGTATGGACACACTGATTTTTCGTGCGGCACCTCCATTTGGACGATGTTCTTGTTGATAAGAAGCGCCTAGAATGGGCCGCTTTTCCTGGCAACCCAAATGCTTCTCCCATCGGAAAGTGGTAGGAGACCCTTGGGGCATAGAGAACACAAAGCGAGCGTCAGACTCGCCGTTCTAGTGCTGTGCGGACTATTCGGCGTGGTGTGGGCCCGGCCAACGCTGGGGCAGTCGCACCAAACCGTATCCCGCAGCCCGCACGGCAATCTCGCCTTACCCTGCCAGAACTGTCATACGTCGGTGGGATGGAAGCCGATCCGCGCCGTTCCCGAGTTTGATCACGACAAGACCAAGTATCCATTGCGCGGCCTTCACGAAGGCGTCAGCTGCACGCAGTGCCACGCCAAAATGGTGTTCACGGATGTGGGAACGCACTGCGCCGACTGCCACGCCGACATCCACCGCCGTCAGATGGGCGCGGATTGCCAAAACTGTCACACGGTGAAGGGATGGAACATCGTCCTGCAAAATGTGAAGGAGCACGACAACCGCTTCCCGCTGATCGGTGGTCACGCGGGCCTGAATTGTGCAGACTGCCACAAGAGCGAGGCGGTCGGACAGTTCCAGGGATTGTCGATTCAGTGTTACTCGTGCCATCAGAATACTTTTCAGCAGACGACCGCGCCGAATCACGTGACGGCCGGCTTTTCCGTCCAATGTGAACAGTGCCATACGATCAACACGTGGCTGGGAGCGAAATTCGATCATGCTGGGCCGCCAGCGAATTTTGCGCTGACCGGCATGCACGCAACCATTGATTGCACGGCTTGTCACGTGGGCGGCAAGTACAAGGGGACACCGGCAACTTGCGTCGGGTGCCACCTGGCGGATTTCCAGAGGGCGAGCAATCCGAATCACGTCGCCTTGGGAATTCCTCAAACCTGCCAGGAGTGCCACAACACGGCTGCGTGGCAGCCAGCAAGCTTCGACCATAATTCAGTCGGATTCCCGTTAACTGGCGGCCATGCCAACCTGCAGTGCGATCAATGCCACACGAACGGAAACTTCAGCCTCACTTCGACCGCCTGCGTCTCGTGCCACTTGAAGGATTACCAGAGCACGACGAATCCGAACCACGCGTCCACCGGGATCCCACAGACCTGCGAGGTCTGCCACACCACCACGGCATGGATGCCGGCAACATTTGATCATTCCAAGACTGCATTTCCACTCACGGGCGCGCACACCAGCGTGCAGTGCGCGCAGTGCCACGTGAACAACAACTACACCAGCTTGCCAACGGCCTGCTACGGCTGCCATCAGAAAGACTACACCGGAACGACCAATCCGAATCACGTGTCCGTGGGCTTCCCCCAACAGTGCGAAGTCTGTCACAACACAACCTCGTGGACCCAGGCGATCTTCAATCATGCTTCGACCGGCTGGCCGTTGTCGGGCGCGCATACTTCGTTGCAGTGCAGCCAGTGCCATACCGGCAGCAATGCGTACGGACTGACGAACACGGCGTGTGTGGCCTGCCACCTCACCGACTTTCAGAACACGAATAATCCGAACCACATCTCAGTCGGGTTCCCGCAGCAGTGCGACGTTTGCCACAACACCACCTCGTGGACCCAGGCGACGTTCAATCACAACAACACCAGCTTCCCGCTGACCGGCGCGCACACTAACGTGGCCTGTACCAGCTGCCACGTGAATAACAACTACACGACGCTGCCGACCGATTGCTACGGCTGCCATTCGAAGGATTACAGCGGAACGACGGATCCAAACCACATCACGGCAGGTTTCCCGACGAGCTGCGCAACTTGCCATACCACCAGCAGCTGGTTGGGCGCGACCTTCAATCACACATGGTTCAACACCAACCACGGCAGAGCGAATGGAGTGTGCTCCGTCTGCCATACCAATCCAAGCGACTACAGCATCTTCCAATGCACGAATTGCCACTCGAAAAATCAGACCGACAACGAGCACCAGGGTGTCGGCGGCTATGTGTACAACAGCGTGAATTGCTACAGCTGTCACAAGAACGGCGGCGGCGGATAAACCAAAAAAATCAGGGAACGAATACTGAGCACGCTATTTTCGCAACCCCCAGTGGAGTGGCTTTGAAGTTCCTCGCATATTCGATCTTCGTAGCGATGATTGCCGCTGGCGCTTTGGCGCAGAGCGACAGTTCGACAATCCTGCAAGCCGTATCCGTGGTGGACGAGAAGGGCGAGGTGAAGGTACAGGCTGAGCTCACTTCGCCCGTCACTCCGCGGGTCACGCAGGAGACAAATCCCGACCGGCTGGTGCTCGAGCTGCCTGACACTGTGCCGGCATCGACGCCATCCCCGATTTCAGTGAACAAGGATGGCGTCACATCGGTGCGGTTGGAGGTGGGTGGCGGAGCGGGCGCTGTGGTCACCCGCATCGTGGTTCTTCTGAGCGAACCGAGATCTTATGCGGTGGCAACCACTGACGACGGCAAGGTCGTGTTCCGAGTACTGCCTCCCGAGTCCACATCAGCGAAGAAGCGCAACGGACCGGTGCCTGCGGCGTCAGCACCGGTCATCGGACGCATGCATCGCAAGCAGCAAGAGATTCCGTCGGACACGTCGAACACAAACGCATCGGGTTCGATCACTCCGCCGCCAGCACTTCCCCCGATTTCGTTTCCTCCGGAGCAAGCGGCAGGCGCCAGCGCACCGGGAGCAGCGGCCGAACCAACGGCCAATGCGCAAGCAGAGGCCTCTGCGGGCGAAGCGAACAATGCGACTGGACCTACACAGGCCAACCCCGACGTCCGCCTTGCTTTCAAGGTGAAGTATGTGGCCGAAGGTGTCGTCTACCTGGATGGCGGCAGCAACGACGGCCTGAACGAGGGAATGAAGCTGGTCGTTAAGGAAATCGATCCCAGCGTCAAACCGACCACCGGAAAGAACGAGGAAGTTCAGCCTATTGCGGACTTGACGGTAGCGTCCGTCGCCCAAGCATCCGTTGTAAGCGAGATCCACGATGCAACGAAGCCGGTGAAGGTCGGCGACTGGGCGTACCTGTCTTCAGAAGACACGCAGGCGCTGGTCGCGCAGCGGTCGATGAGTGCGACGCGAAAATATCCAGTGGTAGTTGCCTTCTCTGAAGGCGACACGCTCGACGACGAGGCACGCGTCGAAGTTCCAAGACCCCCACTTCCCGAGATCAACCGCGCCCGCGGCAGCATCGGCTTCGACTATTCCGGAGTCGCAAGCCACGACGGTGGAGGCCTGAGCTCGAACGCAGGCGTGATGATTCGGACCGACATCACCCGCATCAACGGGACCTACTGGAACCTGCAGGGCTTCTGGCGCGGCCGCATCAACAAGCAGTCCTATACAAACCAGGCCACCCTGCAAGACCTGATCAATCGCACGTACACGATTGGCCTCACCTACGACAATCCTCATTCGAATTGGGTCGCCGGGTTCGGCCGCCTTTATCTGCCTTGGGCGCCCAGCCTCGATTCGATCGACGGCGGCTACGTGGCCCGCCGGATCACCCACGGCGTGACCGCCGGAATCTTCGCAGGGTCGTCGCCCGATCCGACTTCCTGGAGCTACAACCCGGACCTGCGCCTTGCTGGAGCGTTCGTCAACTTCGAGGGAGGAAGCTTCGACAACTTCCGCTACAGCAGCACATCGGGCATGGGCCTGAACATGATCAAGTGGAAGATCGACCGGCCGTTCGTGTTCTTCGAGAACGGATTCTTCTACAAGCGCTACCTGTCGATCTATCACTCGCTGCAGGCCGACAGTCCCAGCGGGAATTCGCAGGTCGCCGCTCCCGGGGCAGGCATTGGGAGGAGTTTCCTCACGATTCGGATTCAGCCTGTGGACCGCATCGAATTCAACATCAACCACACCTACTTCCGCGATATTCCAACCTACGACGCGCAGTTGATCGGCACTGGACTGCTCGACAAGTATTTGTTCCAGGGATTCAGCGGTGGCGCGAGGGTCCAGGTCATGAAGGACCTCTGGCTCTACACCACGCTGGGCCGCAGCAACCGTTCTGGAGACGCAAAGTCTTCCTGGAATCAGCTGTATGGCGTAACGATGGGACGCTTGCCGTGGGTAGGCGTCCGCGCCGACGTGCACTACACAAAGTTCAACAGTTCCTTCGGCAACGGCTCGTACGAGGCCGTCTCGTTCTCACGAAATTTCCACGAGACTCTGCGTTGGGAAGTGCTCGGCGGCAGGCAGTCGTTTGTTTCGCCGACCCTGAACGACACCTCGCACTTCGTGACGGGCAATCTCGAGGCCGGGCTCGGACAACACTATTTTGTACAGACGGGATACACCTGGAACCGGGGGGCAAGCCAGAACTACGATCAGTGGATCGTCACTTTCGGTTACCGATTCGATTCGCGGGCCAATCGCCGCTAGGCGAGAGCGGCCGCGAAGTCCCTTGCCGGGTGCCGCCAATCCGCGATTGAAGACGAGATCGGCGACTTTCTGAAAGTGGCCGTCAACCCCCGCGTCGGCACACCAATAGGACTCGATGCTACTGACCGACTGTGTCGTGAACTTTGTAATACTCTGAGTTCGGCACGTAGTGGCGATACAGCACGAGCATCGTGCCCAGCACCCGTATCGCCGCTTCTACAACACCGCTCGGAGCGCGCATCGTTGCGCTATTGTTTTCTGTCGGCAACGTGCCGCGGATCGGCAGACCCGGGGCGTCGATCACTTTATCGTTATTCCGCATGTCGTTTGCTCCTTCCAGCGCAGGAGCGCGCTTCGCCTCCCTGCTGACCCCTTTGAGATGAGGGGAGCATATCGGTTTAGATCGATGGCCGAAAGTTACGGAGGGATTGGAACGTCCTCCTCTGCCTGGACAATCACGGTGCGCTATGCAAGGTCAATGCACATGGTCGTTGCAGGCCGATTGCATGCACGCAGCCACGTCCCGCCGCGTCAAAAACACGGGCTGGAACCGCATTCCGGTCAGCGGTTGACCATGTTTTAATGTCTCCTGACTCTTCGAATCGGGCCCGAAAACAGTCCGTGAGCCAATGCATAGAGTCATGCGCCCTTCGACGGAAAGTATCATGGCGGATCAGTTCAGAACTCGCCGGCGTGCGGTAAAGCTACCTACAACATGCCTCCGATTTCTGGCAGCCATTTTGCTTGCTTGGTCCGCTCGGCTGCTCGCAAACGAAATTTCCAGGAACTGGACGCTCGATGGTTTTGTGCGCCCTCCCAACGCCCAACCCATCATCACCCCACGGCCCGAGTCCACGTTTCGAGAAACGCCCGCGTCGCCTCCGGTTCACTGGGAAGCGCTGCATACGTTCAATCCCGCTGCAATTGTGCGCGCCGGAAAGATCTACGTTTTGTACCGCGCAGAGGACGACAGCGGCGAGAACAAGATCGGTGGCCATGCCTCCCGAATCGGTTTGGCCGAGAGCGAAGATGGCCTTCACTTTAGTCGAGACGATTCACCCGTCCTCTATCCCGCGGATGACGACCAGAAGCAGCGCGAGGAAAAAGGCGGGTGCGAAGACCCACGCATCGTGGAAGCAGAAGATGGCACGTACGTGATGACCTACACGCAGTGGAATCACGTCACATACGACGCCGCGGTCGCGTCATCGAACGACTTACGCCATTGGCGAAAGCACGGACCGATATTTGCGAAAGCTCTCTCAGGAAAATATAAGGACTTGCGATACAAATCCGCGGGTATCGTCACCACTCTGCGGTCAGAGCGTCCGGTGGCCGCCAAGATCGGAGGCGAATACTGGATGTACTGGGGCGAGGGTGATGTTCATCTCGCGACCTCGCAGGACCTGTTGGATTGGACTCCGGTCGAAGATGCAGACGGAAAACTGGTGACGGTTCTATCGAAGCGCGAAGGGCGCTTCGACAGCCAGTTTCCGGAAGTCGGGGCGCCTCCGATCCTGACGCCAAAGGGAATCGTGGTGATCTATAACGGCAAAAACGCCGGCAACAAAGGCGATCCCACTCTCGCGCCAGACACCTACTCCGCGGGCGAGGCGCTCTTCTCGGCCGACGACCCGGCGCACCTGCTTGCCCGAACAGACCATCCGATTTTTAAACCAGAACTGTCGTTCGAACGCTCTGGTCAATACGTGGCGGGCACCACGTTCGTCGAAGGGTTGGTCTTCTTCAAAGACAAATGGTTCCTGTACTACGGATGCGCTGATTCTTTTGTGGGTGTCGCGGTTCGCAGCGAAAGTCGCGCCTGGCCTGCGCGGTAAGCACTTTTCAAATGATTTTTGGACTCACGCGAACGGCGCTCCGAAATGCACGGGATGATTACGTCTCCCCTTACTCGGATTCAGCACGGCGCTCCACGAGTTCCGCTGCCCCGCCTTGAGCGTCTGTGAATGCATCATCGGAATAGCGCGGGAGCAAGAGATTCATCGCTGCTGCGATTGCCAGCATCACTGCGAGCAGCACTAGCAAAGAAGTATAGGAGCCGGTGGCGTCGAAAGCTCTGCCCAGGATTACCGGCCCGATCGCACCAGCCGCCGCGTAGAAGGTCCAGGTGAGACCATAAAGCGTGGAAAAAGCGCGTAGGCCGAAGTAACGCGTCAGTAAGTAGGGCGTGGTCGCAGCTTCGCCGCCCGCGCCGATCCCGATGAGCGCAGCCGCAAGGCAGCCCGCGGGAAAACTCATTGCCCGAGCTAGAAGAAAAACGCCGAGAGCAGTGGTGACGTTGATCGCAAATGCAACGTGGGGTCCAAAAAAACGATCGAGTAACCAACCCACCACAACCCTGCCGAGCAGGCTCGACCCTCCGAGGATTGAGGCGCACAATGCCGCGTTCGCTGGTGTGAGACCTCGATCTGTCAGCAGCGCCGACAAATGAGTGATCGCCCCGTTCATGCTGATGGAGCTGACAAAGAGAATTGCCGTGATGATCCAGAATGAAAAAGAGCCCAGGCCACGCTGCCATGTGATTCCTGAATGGACTACTGCAATTGAACTGCGGGAGGCTCCGTTCCGCTCCCGAATGTATCGCCAACTAAGTGGCAGCCCGAGCAAAAGCGCGAGGCCCCCGAGGGACGCGTAGGCGGCGCGCCACCCGGCGCGGCTTATGATCGACTGAGCGATGATCGGCAAGAGCATCGCCCCTAGGCCGGCTCCCACCATCACGAAGGCCAAGGCTGTTCCCAACCGCCGGTGAAACCAGGTTGATATGGATCGTGAATAGGCCAGATGAGCGGCGCCGTTGCCGACCACTCCGAGCACGAAACAGGTCAGATAAAACTGCCAGATCCCGGATCGCAAGAGCGACAGCGAGGCAATTCCGCATCCGAATATCGTCATGCAGACGAGGATGATGGAGCGAGGCCCGAGTCGATCAATCCACCTGCCCAAAAGCGGCGACGCTAAACCCAGCGTGACTGCGGCAATCGCGAATCCGGCCGAGATGGCTTCGCGGCCCCATCCGAAATCTGCGGACAGCGGTTTTACGAATACGGAGAACGTGTATACAAAGAGGGATCCGAATCCTGCCATCACCCCAAGGCACGCCGCCAACGCAACGCGCCAACCGTAGTATCCAAAATCCGATTCGTCTGCGGCCGACACTTGGGCGGCACGCGGCTCAGAATCAGCGCTGAGCTTGGTTCCCGCGCTGAACGAACTTTCACTCATTAGGTCGATTCCCGATGCTGTTCAGTGTCGTCTCCAGCTGAAGACTGCTTACCCTGTGAGAGAACTCGCCTCATCGACACCGCATCCTCCACGTGGGCAGGAGCCGAATAGTACATGGGTCGTACTACGATCATCTCTAGTCTTTTTCAATTAGTGCGTGCCGCCGCAAGTCTTGAGTATGCTGGCGCACTTATGACCTGGATCAAGACGATCCCACTCTCCGATGCCAGTGCCGAACTGCTGCGCGCACTCGAGTCTCAGCGGTCCTTGTATCCCAAGGAATATGCCACTCCCGTTTTTCCCGTGGATCAAGGTGTGGCCGGCATTGTGGCGTCGCACAGCTTGATTCCCGATGCGCTGTATCATGCGTTCGCGACCTTCGGCGTACTCCTTTCTCCCGATTTGCCCCTCACGCGAAGACAGCACGAAATGATCACCACCGCCGTTTCGGTCACCAATCGATGTTTTTATTGAACTGAATCTCACGCAGAGTTTCTGCGTAGAGCAACGCTCGATACAGACCTCGTGCAGGCCTTGCGAGAGGATTACACGAAAGCTCCCATCTCGGATCAAGACCGCGCCATGCTGGACTACGTAGTGAAGCTGACCAAAGATGCGACGAGATGCTCACGCGCGGATCACGATCGCCTGCGAGAGGTGGGGTTCGACGATCGCGGGATCCTTCAGATCACCCTCATCGCCTCGTGGTTCAACTACATCAATCGAGTGGCCGATGCACTTGGCGTAGGACGCGACGTGCTCGAGGGCGCGGAGACGGTCGGCGCGTCGGAGATGAAACCTCGATCCACGCATCCGGCGAGTTAAGCCGCGAACCCAGCCATTCCATCGAGGCGAGTGCCGCGTCGACGTCCGGACTTCCGCTTCAGCACGGACTCTCCGCAGGGCGATTGTCTTTCGTTCCCACAATAAAAAACGCATCAGCGAACGATGCGCTTAAACCACCGCGAGGGAGTGGAAGCAAGACCAACATCTGGAAGTACGAAACGGAGAAGAAGGCTGGAGGCGCGGGTCGGAATCGAACCGACGCATAAAGGTTTTGCAGACCTCTCCCTTACCACTTGGGTACCGCGCCCTGAAATTAAGGTATCCCCAGAATCAGGAATTGTCTACCGGTTCTCTGGAGATTCGCTCCCACAGCAAAACGCCCTCCTGGGGAGGGCTCCGGTGCAATATCTGGAGCGGGAGACGGGATTTGAACCCGCGACTTCGACCTTGGCAAGGTCGCACTCTACCGCTGAGTTACTCCCGCTCAGCGCAATCGATTATAAACGACCGATTCTACAGGGGCAAACAGCCCAAGGTAACATCGTCCAACGGTCCCATCTGCTTCCGTGAACTCGGACCGCGACCGACGTCGCGCCTGCGAGGTCTTGTTCTGACGGGCGATTGGCGCCGTTGGCGCTGGCTAAGAGCGGTGGCCGGTCCACTGCGGATCCTGCTCCGGGGTCACGATCTGACCGTCCCGCATATGGATAATCTGGTCTCCGTAGGCCGCCGCTTCCGGATTGTGCGTGATCATCAAGACCGTTTGGCCCAGTTCGTGGTTCGACTGGCGAAGCATGGTGAGCACGATCTCCGAGTTCTTCGAATCGAGATTGCCAGTCGGCTCGTCGGCCAACACGATCGACGGTTTGTTGATCAGAGCTCGGGCCAGCGCCACGCGCTGCTGCTCGCCTCCGGAAAGTTCGGCCGGCCGATGCATGAGCCGCTTGCTCAAGCCCAGCAGTTCGGCGATTCGGTTGAAGTATGCCAGATCGAAGCTCCCGTTGCCGGCGATATCGCGGGCGATTTCAATGTTCGACCGCGCATCCAGTGTAGGCAAGAGATTGAACTTCTGAAAGACGAAGCCGATCTTCTTCTTCCGCATGCGAGTGCGCTCCGCATCTGAGAGCTGCGAGAAGTCGTCGCCGTCCACCACAATTCGCCCGCCGTCGGCGCGCGTCAGCCCGCCCAATAAATAGAAGAGGGTGGACTTGCCGCTCCCCGAAGGGCCGACCACGCTGACAAACTTTCCCCTCTCGACCGAAAGCGTGATGCCGCGCAGCGCCGGTACCTCCATCTTCCCAACGCGGTACGTCTTGCGGAGATCGACCGCCTCGATAATCGTTGACATGTAGATTAACGATACTACAAGAGTATGCTCGCAATGCTCAGGCAGGCGCTGAGGCGGGCCTCAGGCAGCACCGATCCGCGGACTGCGATCGGTCGGCACTTGCATCCGGCTTGGTCCCCTCTTGCGGATGAGAAGCAGGCGGATGCGTTCGAGAAGTTCGGCGGGAACGTGCATACCCTTCGGCAAAAAAACGTCTGCCTGCGTGTCGCGATCGTAGATGCGGACCTTGCCTGAGAGCAGGATGGCCGGAGTGCGGGGTGAAAGCGACTTGATCTCTTCGATTAACTTTGCGCCGTCCAAACCAGGCATGACCAGGTCGGTGAGAACCAGGTCAATGCCGCCCTTTTTGAAGCGTGCAAGAGCGTCCTCTCCATTGTGGCACGAAATTACACGATATCCGCGGGTCTCTAGAAGCACCTTGCGGATAGAAAGCGATTGTTCGTTATCGTCAACGCAGAGAATTGTACGCTTCGGTTTCATACAGGGTCTCGATCCGGGCCGCGCGCCCGTGTTTCTGCTTCAACGTTCGGCTGACGCAAATACAACTTTCAAAGAATTCGGGAGCGACGAAAATCCTACGTGGTCGAACGATGTGCTGTAAAGTGACGCGAATGCCAATGGGAAACTTTTGCTATTGAACTTTTCTGACGCTTGTGCGTAGCGTCGTTTTTCGCGGAGAAAATTACGACGTCAGAACACGAGTTCTCCGCGCATGACTTCGACCGCATTGCCTCCGACGCGGACGTTAACCACGCGGTTATCTCTTTTCGAAGCACGCACGAAGATCCGGCTGGGGCGTTTCATCTCGAGGCCCTGCTCAATGAGCACCCGTTCGTCCGATTGCGCGACACGGTGAGCCACCATCCACGAAGCGGCACAGCCCGCCGCGGATCCAGTCGCGGGGTCCTCGCCGTTATAGAAGATCATGCGCGCGTGCAGACGGGCTGCGGAATCCACCGTTTCGCGCGACACAAAATAGAAGAACTTGCCGCCAGTGCTCGCCAGGTATTCTGCTTCGCGCGCCGGATCGAAGCGGAGATTGCGCAGAGTTTCCAGCGAACGCAAGGCCGCCACGGTAAACGGAAGCCCAGTGGACCAGGTTTCGATCGGCAGGCTGGAGTCAAAGTCTCTTTCTTGTAATCCAATGGCGCGCGCTACATCGCCTTGATTGTGCGCGGTGATGAAGCTTGGATCGGCCTGTGTCATTTCCCCAAAGGACGGCTTTCCCGCCTCATCTTCAAACCGAACTGAAACGCGACCGACATTCAAATCGAGGTCCACCTTAGGCGCGCCCGTGGTGCCTCGCAGAACAAACGCCGTTCCAAGCGTCGGATGCCCGGCAAACGGAAGCTCTTCGTGAACCGTGAAGATGCGTACGCGGACCCCCTTCGTACGTTCGGTCTCCGCGTCGCGGGGCAGAATGAATGTCGTCTCGGAGAGGTTCGTCTCTTTGGCGATCAATTGCATTTGATGATCGGATAATCCGCTCCCGTCGAGAACGACTGCCAATGCGTTCCCCTCCAGCGCATTTGCGGTGAAGACATCGACTTGGACGACCGAAAGCTTTTGGCTCATGAGGATCCCCGGAACCCCCGTTGGTTGTCTTGAACACCGACGGCAAGCGTGCGAACTCAACGCTCGCCGGCACGCCAATTGGATGCGAAACGGCGCGTCAGGATGAAAAATCGCGGTTTGACAGAAATTTTGCCCCGCCAGTACTCTGCTTACTTGCTTCGTTGAATCGAAGACGATTTCAGGATGACGCGAGACAGTTTGTATGACGTGAGCTTGTATGACGTGAGTTTGTATGACGTGAGCCACGTGCGGGAGCGGAGCCACCCGCAAGATCCTGATGGAATGAACCTTTGCCACAGGGAAGGTTCCAGGTCTTTCGGTGGAATCGACCAGCGACTTCAACTCATCCTTCGCTCCTTTAGATGTGCGGAGTGGTTTCTTACAATTCTGGGGAGATGGCAATCCTCGGGTTTCAACCGCATGAAAGAGTAGTCGGCACGGAAGCGCATGGGGTCCGGTGATCCTCCCGGTCTTCAAATCGTAGAAAGAACGTGGAATGAGTGGTTTACAGAGGAAGGCCGCGCATACAGCGCGTGGAAATGCACGGTTTACGCAGAAGCGTGCCAGTACAGGTGCCAGTAAATTTTCATCATGCAAAGGGAGTGGGAGTGGTTGAAACAGGAGGTCAAGATCCGATTTCGCGCGTTATCCGCGAGTGGTGTTTACTGCGCTTTGCTATTTCTCAAAGTTACATCGCAAAGTAACGACTTGGAGTGGCGCGGTATACTAGCTACGTATGGCTACCTCACCAACTGTCAAGCCAATGCAAATTTCCGCTTCGGAGATTGAAACCCGTAATCCAGACGGCGTCGAGTCGAAATATTGCAATAATATTCAACTATCCACGACGAACTGGGACATGCGCTTTCTGTGCACCGAGATCGTGCCTCAGCCTGATGGCACGGTCGTGCAGTTTGTGAGGGCCAACGTCGTTATGGCTGTAAGTCACGCAGAAGCACTCTTGAAGACGCTTGAGATGACGCTTTCCGAATTGCGCAAGCAGCAGGCAATCAGTGGCCAGTCAACGACAAAGCAATAAACAGCACGTCATTTCGACATGGGACGTATTTGGTAACGCCGTCCACATGACGCAAAAGACGTGGGACGTGAAGCGCGATCGTCACCCGGAAATTCTCCCCCTGTTCCCCGACGAGATTGAGAAAACGGTTCAAGAGCCGGAGTTTTATCGGCACAGCACCGCCGAATACGCCAAAGCCGACACGATTTGTTTTGAGCGAACTGTTTCAAATACGGCAGATACCTTACGAGTAATCGTTCAGTATGAAGACACTACTTTTTTGCAAGGCAAAACGACCGGTAAAATTACTACGGTCTACCCTCCCAACAGCAGCGCCACAAAGACCTTGGGCCCCAGAATTGAGATTAAAAAGTGAAGGGCAGCAGCGAATGAAAATGTATTACGATTCAGACGCAGATGTCCTCTATGTCACTTTTAATGAGCAACTGTTCCCATGTGTCTACGTGGACAGCCCATCAGGCGCTATTCTTCGTGTGTCCGCAGCGACCGGCGAACTGGCGAGCGTCACGATTCCTTTTTTCTCTCGGCGTGCGAACTCCGGCCAGTTGGACTTTCCGGAACTCGGCGGTGTTTTGATAGATCCTGAGATCTTGCAGCGATTGTCTAAGTAACGATACCCCATCAGAACTCAGACGTGTTGACTATGAGCGTTCAACTAGCCTTCCTCGTTGAACACGATTGGATAGATGCAGTCAACGCTTCATCCACCATTGTCATCGCTGCTTTCACAGTCGCAATGTTCTTCGTGGTTAGGTATCAGTTACGGGCCAGCAAAGACATCGAGCGTGCGTGGGTTATGCCAAAACTCACAAGAGACACCATAAGCAGCATGTTGCTGTGCGAAGGCACGTCAAGCGAGCGCGGGAAAATCACTTCCGTCACAACAACCGCATTCCTTCTGCTTACATTGAAGAATGATGGTAAGGGTCCGGTTTGGATTAAGAGTCTGTACGCTCGGCTAGTTCTGATTGATTCAGTGGACAAGTTGCCGAAGACGCCGGAACTCAAGGATGAAGACAATCAGAACTGGTATCCGCCCCCATTCACTGATCACGAATCGACTCGATTGCAGATCACCGGCGAGGGCAGTCAAGTTGCTAAGGAAAAGGTTGTGGTCTACGGAAAGATTACATATCTGGACATCTTCCGAGAGGAAAGATTCTCAACATTCGGTTACGTCATTCAGTCAGGAGGTTCCGAGGTAAAACGCCTTGAGACTCATCCTGAATACAATCGGAATACGTGAGCGACCCACTTCACGCGACCTTGTTCCCCACCAACCCCGCAACCCACGAATCAACATCCGCTTTGCGAAAACGTACGGACGTACGAATCCTGACGCTTGGTATGGGATTCTCGCTTTCCTTTGCCAACTCGTAGACCTGTCGAGTGCTGATTTTCAGGATCGCTGCAACTTCCGGTGCCGTTAGAATTTCGCTCATGTTGCTTCCTCCCCCGTGTTCGGCCCAAACCAAAAATTAAGATTTCGCTCATGCTCGATTGTTGCTTAGGTCGTGCTGTTTACTTCCCCATCAAATTCAATTTGCCTGCCCCATCTACGTATCGTCTCCGGGTCGTGTTCGCTGTTAAACCTCTCATTCAATTTGCGGGCCTTTTCCTCGGTAGAACCTGTTAGCGTGCTCAGGAAAGCAAGCTTTTCCTGTTTCTCGGGATTCGGTTTGCGTCCGCCCTGGACTTTCCTTTCCTCGGCCAGTTGCTTCATATTCTCGGGGCGAGTACATACCGGAAAGCGTCCTCGGTCCAGATTCGAGTTGCCTTCATCGTCGTATACAGCAACAGTGAAACTGAATTTCCCATACTTAAAACCACGACCTTTAATGCGTTCCCATTTCACCTGCGACGTGCCTTTTAGAACCTTGCACCCAAAGCCAATGTCAACCTTGCCGTGAAACGTAACACTATCTTTGAAATACTCTCCCGCACTGATGGAGTCTGAATCCGACTTGACCTCCGCTCTGGTTGCATGGGCCGTCATCACCACTGCCACGCAGCCATGCACTTTCATCAGATCGCGTAGATTCTCCATAAACACATTCCACTCGCCCGACTCAAACGCTTTTTGAATTTTGGCGAAGTCCAGCATCGTATCCAGAATCAAAATGCGCCCTCGCACAGCTTTTCGAAGAACAGGGTCCGTGATGTTGGGTATGCCTCGATTGCCTTTCATAACGCGAAAATCCGCACCGTGCTGTCGCAGATTGAAAGGCGCGGCCCATTCGTCAAATTGAGCCGGGGACATATCCGCGCACAAAAACAGAATGGGGTAGCGTTTGTTTACCGTGAGCAGATCAAACACCGGACGCCCGTCCAGCACCCCGCTAGAAAGTTCGAGCAACCCCATCGTTTTAAACGCTTCGGGCGGTCCTGCAACTATGTGGACGTTGCCTTTTATGAGTGCGCTTTCAACGATGACCTCTTTCATTTCTATCTGCGCGTCCGACAGGGCGGGAAATTCATTTTCCCAATTGTCTGCGTCGCCCGTGACCTCAACACCGTATCTCGTTTCATCGTAGCGATGAAATATGTAGACATCGACGTGCGGACAAGCAGCGCGGAAGTCTTGCAGGAAATCTAAATCACCCTCATCGAGATTGGGATGCATAATCAGCACAGCGCTGATGGGGCAATCCGTACTTTCACCGGAGTACGATTTAATGAGGTTCTTGACGCTTACTCGCTCATTGACGACTTCGCCTAGAAATTTAAGATTGCGGCGACTCCCCAAATGAAAACGGTTGTCAAATGTCCGTGTGACAATTCCAGCCGGTCGTGCAGGCACATCTTTCATAACAAGTTCGCCGGTTTCAGCGTCCTCAAGTCCGCCCCGATACGCCTCACGAGCCTGCACTGTGATCTTTCGAGGTATGGGTGTCATCTCGATACAAACCACCCGGCTCAAATCCACATCTCCACTTCGCTTCAAACGTTCCTTAATCAGCTGATGGCGGTTGTCCTTCGAATAGAGACCTACAACAAGCAAGCCCCCTTCGCCCAATGTCGCCCTTGAGAGGTCAAGCCATAAATCGTCTTCGCTGTAATCGCTGCCAACACATACTTGCGGCTCGTCCTTGTCGTGAAGGTAGGGCCAATGTTGAAACAGTTTGCCTAGTGTTTTAGTTGTGTGTTCTTGCATAACGTCATTCCTTCTGCAATCTTCGAATAGTTGGTTACTTGTTACCATCGACGGCTTTGCGTGCGTAGATAGGTTGCTGTTTCTTCTCCGCATCAGAGACAGCGCGGGCTACATCCGCAAGGTCACGCGGCGTTAACTTCTTCACAAGCTCACGCTGGCTGTGATGGGTGAGAATGCCGTCCCTTGCCATTGCTTTCAAAGCCAACAGATCGCGGACAAGCTCCTCTAACTCAGGTCGTAACTGCCGTGGTTCATTCATAACAACTGCTCCTTCGCTTACTGCCGATGTTGCTAATACGCTAGTCGCCATCTGTTGCTCCTTTTGTTCTAAGTTGAGGCAAGGTGTTAGCCCCCATTCGTTTCTTTATGGTGCATTTTGCAGCAATGGGGTGTGTGGTAAATGTGGCCTTTGCGTTCCTGCGTGAAAGGCAAACTGCAACGAGGCCATGCACAAACTGCGTTGCTCCGAGGTACTGCCCGCGATTGGCGAATTGCGTCGGCCCTGTAGTCACGCGAACAGCGGTCGCCTTTGACGCGAGGACCGTAGTTCCGCACATTACCGCGCCAAGACAGACCAGGCGATGTTTTACCGTCGCCCCAAGACGATGTTTTACTATCGCGCCAAGACGATGCTTCGTGGTCAATCTCACTATCTTCGATTAGACCCGCCGTGTTCACGCGTCTCCCGCCTCCACTACCAAAGGCCCTTCTGTCCTCGGAGTCAGTCAATTGCCGTGAGCCTTCAGCAATTAGCTCAAAGCCACGGTTCCCACGATCTCCAGCATCCCTGGTCGTCCCGAAATCTGCCTCCGGATGTATGAACAGTCTTTCAAGCTGCTCTTGGCTGGTCGGTCCTATCTGCCTCAGCGGTAGCTCGCACTTCACCACTGAGTCGAGGTGGTGGAGGGGGTCATTCAGTCGGGCCTCGCGGACGATTTTCCGAATGGCCTTCTGTTTCTCCGCATCGGCAGCGTAAGGCCGCGCGTCGTGCAACCGTTCTGCGGTTTTGTAATAGAACAGCGGGCTAGCATCGCAGGTTGCAGAGCAGTCATGTTCCAGATAGTGCTTGCAGCACTCTTCGTCCCACCTCCAGCTTTGATCGCAGTATTTCTCACACTTGTCACACCACCAGCTTTCATGGGATATCCTTTTAAGCGGGTCTTTGACATCCCTGTTCACTATCGTGTTTACATCAACAACATTCCTGTCCTCCCAGCGAAGTCCATAGGCCGAATCCCTCTTGTTGAATTTCCGAAGCGAGACACACGTGGCCGCTCTTGCAACGTACCCATCGAATGTCAGTAGACTTAGTGGGTACTCAGCGGGACGGGTGTAACAGGCTGGCTTATGCTTTGCTAACCATGCCAGCTTGCATGTATTGCCGCAAAACTCGAAACTCTGCGGTGTAAATTGTTTCCCACACTCTGCACAACGGGAATGCCGTCGCACATCCCAAACAAGATGACCGGCACTCTTAACCTTGAATTCCTCAGTTGTCCCTATTTTTACTTCGAGAAGCGCTTCGATGGGGGTGATCCATTGGGTTGAGTCGATTTGGAGGGTGCGCTCTTTGTTACCGTACTTGACAACAATTGCGGCAAGGCCGTTGGTGAGTGTCTTCCGGTACAAGGGCACGCCCAGGCCAAAAATCTTGTGTTCAACGGCAAGCCTCTTCGACTTCGAGAACCTCGCGAACAGGGGTTCATCCCTGCGGCTGGTACGTGCTGACTTGTATGCAGGGAATTCGGATAGCTTGTGTGTGGAACGAATGACAGCGAGTTCTTCTGCTATCTCTTTTGCAATGCGATTGAGTGTGTCGAGGCGGGCGAGTTCCGCAAGGATTTCGCCAAGGCGGGCATGGGGACGCGATACGGCCTCAGCGAGATGGGAAAATGGGGGTTGGAATGGGGATAGATCGGGGCATGCAGGATGAGACGCCATAAGTCGGGCCTTCAGTCGTTTGGATTTGGGTGTTTCGTCCGACAAGCCATGTGGGTGGGTACCCACGCTTGCCCTGGTGGCGCGCCCCGAATGGTTACGGCATTGCCCGCGCTTGGTGTCTCGAATCACGCCCTAGCAACCGGGAGGTTGCATTCTCGTAAGGGCTGGAGATTACAGGTCCGAGTGGTTAGGCCACTCGTTAGCATCCTTTTCAGCCTAGCGTGTCCGGCTTACGTTTTCTCTCGTAAGACTTGTGCTACTTATAGCAAGTGAGAGGCCACTCGAAACTAGCCTCTCCCCTTATCTATACCTCGCTCGAATCACCGCAGAGCGGCAAACATTTGCGATGAGTGGAAGCATTTATCCTCAGGTTACCATTGGTTACTTAGGTAACCTAGTAACTGCCTATAAGTACGCTGCCACATAATTGCCACTGCCGCAGAACCCTAGGAAAAAGTTGTGGCAGTGGCAGTGCCACATAAAACCCAATCGCGATGGGAGACCCTTACGGGGTCTCTCCCCATCGGCTCTCGGTATTGTCGGTTGTTAAAATACATTCTGCGGCAGTTTGGTGGCAGTTTGGTGGCAGATCGGGTGACGTGCAGGACCTTGCCCCGCAAGTTTAAAAAGATAATTCGCAAGTGATTATTTATCAGCAATATGACACTGCATACCCCATCGGGGTATATCTAAACCGCTGCTTCTGTTCAATTTAGCGTTGTGGTCAGCTAATTCGTTGGTTATTCCGCCTTCTCCCGGTTCATTAGACCAAAACACGGCATTAACTCGCGTGTTTGCAACGTCACTGGCAAGATTACTGTCACATATGTTCCAAGTCCCCCACACCATTGATCCGCAAGACCCGAGCGGCCAGTTGCCGGTCGCTTGGCGGTCGCCTCAAGTCTCGAATCGTAAGGCGTTGGGCAGATTGCTTTCGTATATATCTTTGCGGCGGTCGGCTCCCCCCATCGAATCAATAGGATAGAGGCGGCCATGGTGGCGGCGCAAGTGGATATCACCCATGCCCATGGGTTGAGTTTGATCCAGATTTACGCCTTACGCTCGATTGTGCCTGCTGATCCTGTGAGTAGTCTTGGTGGTTATGGAAACCGAAGAAGTGGAAAACACGCTGAAGCAATTATGTGCCATGGCCAGCGCACAACGGAACCGACGCGAATTGAATCATGTGTTGATCCTGCTGAAAGAGTTCCTGCACGAACATAATCAGGTGCTCCGATCAATGTCAGACGAGACATTCGACGCGTTGCGGAAAGTTGGGTATCACTAACAGGGCACGCGCCCTAATACCCATCGTTGGGAATCCCTTGGAAATACATCCCGCCTTGTTTCCCGCCTGCTGGCCAGCGAATCCGTGTTCAGCACCCTACCTCTGTACTCCTCAACCCGCCCTCCGTCTCTAATTGGCGAGTCCCGGTGATTCGAAACTGCACTGGATAAGGGGAGAGCACAGAATTGCTTGAGACTTTCGCTTCTAAGTACCGGCTGAAGGCCCGTCGTAACCCGGTCGATGATGGAGCACCCATCATCGAAGGCCGTCAGGGTCACATCTATGAGTATTCGGACGCCGAGTTAGGTGTTCTGTTCCTGCCCGGTAAATGGTGTCCTAAGACGTGGGGTAACTTCCGTCGCAAGGCCGAAGCCCTTGGGATGACCATTAGACAGGACGGGGATTCGGAAGGTGCGCTGTCCTTTGACCCATCGCACAAGGAACAGGCTAAATTAGCCATCCAGATCGCCGCTGTTCGTCCGAAACGCCAGTTAGCCCCAGAGCACAGGGCGAAGCTTCTCGCGGTTGGCTTCCAGAAGCGCGGGACGCCCACTCTAGAAGGGGCCTACAGCGTCTAGAAACGCGAGATAGGCATCGAATGGGCCAATCCCTAGGAATCACATGTCACAACCCTTTTTCGTAGATCACAACGGTGTACCGCTGGAGTGGCAGCGCTCTCAGCCTACAGTAACTGAGGTTGAAGCGCCGGAAGAACCTCTGCACATCATCGCTGCACGTGAAGCCGAGCGTCAAAGCACCCACAAGTTCCCCAAGGATTGAGGTTTTTCACTAATCAGATCAGCGACTAACCCCTTCACTGTAGAGCGCATTGCAAAACAGTGAGCCTGTTGCTTGCATTCAAAGCTTCGGTCCTTGCGCAAGGGCTGTTGCAGCGAAGGTAAGCATTGTGCTGTGCACAGCACAGGTTGGCCGCTGACCTGACTTTTCCATCAAGGAGTTTTTATGGCATCAACTACTTATCAAGGCACCTATCCGCTGATCTACACGTTCGGCAGCGGTGCTAGCTACCTTAACTTGTATCCCACCGCGTGGCATTGGGGCGGGTACCGTGGAGCAACGCTCGGTGTTCCGAACTCCGGATCACTGTACGGCGTTGCCTTAACCAACGACCAGATTCAAGCCTTGGGCAACGCGATTCGGTTCCACCTCGCGACTGGTAGCGTCAACCAAACAATCAGCGGAGTTCAGGTTGCGTCCTCGGGTACTACCTCTATCAATGTTGTGGTCGCCGCCGTTAGTTTCACAATCAACCTTGGCAACTCCGATGCGGCTAATCTGGCGACGGCCTGCTTGCAGTACGTTTCGACCGGCTCGTACGCAACGCCTCACACGGATGGCTCACCAATTGGCAATTGGTGATGGTAACCAACAAGTTTGCTGAAGGCCGGACGCGCCTGCGGCAAAAGCACAGGGCTGATTACATTTCACAACCAACTCAAGACGGTCGCCCTTGAGGAATGGTTGATGTAGTCGGCCTTGTGTACAAGGAATAATCACAATGAGTTTATCGAATCCCACCAACCCACCCATCTTGAATGAGGCCGTGGCAACATCCAAATCAGCGGAAGTTTTGTTTTCTGCGGATGAAAACCAGACCCGGCTGAACCAGATCCATGGCATTAACCCAAGCAATGCAAGCGGGGCGGGCATCCCGAAGCAGGTTTCCAATGTGCGTGTTTCCCTGGGAAACGCACAGTCCGGGGCGACCTCGACTGTATCTGTACTTTACTCGGTTGACCCAACCGATCAGAACTTCAGCGGGGTCAATATCTGGGTAAAGGGCTACCAGGGCAACTCGCAGTTGGTGCAGGTCGCTAGTGGCACTGGATCACCTTGCAAATTTGTATTAAACAATAGCGGCGAGACGGTTTCGTTTACCGTCCAATCTTTTGGAAACGGCGGCAACGCGCCTCTAAACCAATCACCAACTAGCAGCGCAGTGCTGCCAAAGAGCACAGCCGGAGGGTTCGGTAGCAGCACGGTTGTTTCGTACAACCCGAATAATCCGCAACCAATCAATGTGAATTGGTTGCTTCAGAATCACTTCCATTACATCGCGGCTCGCGGTGATGGGGTCAATGGATTTCCTGCAAGCCCTGGCGTGTATGCCATCAACGCAGCCGGAAACTTCAGTCCCACGGCAACGGAAACGACCGGCAGATTACTAACAGCGCCCGCAACGGCCTCAACACAAGGCCAGATTGCAGTCTACGGAGATAGCGGTGCGAACCCTGGTCAGGGCTTCATTTCGCTAGGCACGACAGCGTATCACAAGGTGCGCATACTGCCTCAAGTCTCAAGCGGCACTCGCTATTGGGTTGGAATTTTCGATAACCCATCTGGCGGCTTCGGCGGTACGGCTTATTGCTCCGATACACCAAACAACAAGTATGTCGGCTTTCGATACTCAGCCGGTGTCGATACCACTTGGAAATGCATAGCGGGAACGAGCAACATTGCTCAAACGATAGTCGATAGCGGGGTTTCGCTAAGTACTTCGGCCTCCACTGAGTTTGCTTTGTTATTCACTAATGGGGGGACGACAGTTACCTTCTTCATCAACGACCTTCCAGTGGGAGTAATAACCACTAACTTGCCCGCTGCGTCCTACAATATCAATAATGCTGTGCTGGCCGACAACAAGAACACAAACACGGCACAAAGCCTGGTCTACTTTTGGGCCATGACGATCATGACTAAATGAGAGTTTCGGTACGTGTGAGAAGCGTCATTTGACCGAGAAGCTCGTACCGCGCGAGAGGCAGGAAGGTGATTTGTAGCCCGATGCCTCGCTCCAATCACACGGAGCAAATCGCTAGTGATGTGGGGTGCGGAAGGTGACGAAGCACCCTGCAACGCAAAACAACAAAATCTATAAGCAATTTCAAGGAGAGATTTATGGCTGGAGCACATGATTACGTTCGCTACATGCAGCACGCAGACGATCCCTTTACGGCGCGAGTGATGGCAATCAAGAACGATGACACATCGAACCTCGAAGACAACCCGGAAAACTGGCCCGCTGAAAAAGTGAAGGCCGCCGGTGAAATGTTTCAACGTGAAGACACGATCCGTCAAAACCAACTTCAGTCGGGGTTGAATGCTGATGCGTTCCTTGCGGCACACCCTGAGATTTTGGACACAAAAGCAAATGGGGAATTGTTCAGACACGAACTCAATCGCATGTTTGGCGAGGGGAGCTTGCTTACCGTCAATGAGTACGAAGCGGCCTACGCATCACTTCGGGCAAGCAATTTCCTGGCGTTAAACAAAGCAGAAGTGGCGAGGCAGCAAAAAGCTGCCGACAAAGCCCGGTACGACGCGCAAAGAGCACAGCACCTCAACAACCCGGCTGTAAAGCAATTGCACGAATTGTCCCCTGAGAAGCAACGGGAATTGGATGAGATGTCTCTTGAAGAGATTCGCAGGCTTGACACCCTTGAAAATCAGAAGCGAATGGAACGCATTGGCAACGAAGGTGGATGGTAAAGGAAATCAACATGAGTCTTAACAACTTCAAAGCAACAGTACGCAAGTGGGCAAATATTCCGTGGACTGAGTTCCGAGACTTGTTCACTTGGCCGAGCAGATCAAATCTGCAAGCCGATAATCCCAACCTCTTAATCGCCACTGCGAAGGATGCGACAGGCAAAACCGTGTGCTTCGCAACGGCAGAGGCAATTTTCCTGATTGATGGGTACGTGTTCTCTCCTGAAACAGCACCATCAGAATTGGAGCACGCTGGAGACTCGATTATTTCGGCATTTGAGCGCGAAGCACAAAAAGCAGGTGTTGGGCGGATATTCACAGTCGTCCCCAACAACGTTCCAAGTAAACCGGGTGACAAATGGATTCGCATCAGTGAGCGGAAGGTTCCACAGGCAATCACCACACAGCAGAGGGTTAGTTGCGCATTCCAATCACCCGCTGGCTTTTTTGTGAATTAACGTTTTTGGAGAAACAAACATGAGCACATCACCAATTTCTACTCTAGGCCAAGCTATTGGCCAGGGCGGCAGCGGCGGCGGAGATGTACAGTCGCAGTCTCAGGCCCCCACGCCAACACAGGCAGGCCCCGTGCAAGTCGGCATCACGCAAGCGGCTCCGGCCCCATCACAACCTCAACCCCCCGCAGCCCCGGCTCCCAAACCTGGCGGTTCTCGCCTTTCGCAAATTCTCGGTGCAGTGGCTTCTGTAGCTTCCACAGCATTGAGCGGCGTTCCGGATCGCGGACGGCCAAGCTTCCTTTCCGGGGCCGGTGAAGGTGCCCGCGCTGAGCAAGCCAACATCGCCAATCAACAAGCAATCAAATTCCGCACTTTCGACGATCAGGTGCGGGCGGCGCAGTTGCACAACCAGGACCTTGAGTTGCAGGGGCATACTCAGGCCCAAGCTGATGCCCATCAGGCAGCACAGGACGCGCAGCATGATTGGGACGAAGCGCACGGTATTCAATACGATTCGATTCCTAACAGCGGTCAGGCCGCCACGAATTACCTAACGGCACAGACAGGCAATGGTGGGGCTTCCATTCCTCCAGGCACTCATCTTTCAGCCGATGGGAAGACGATTCTCATTCCACGCGCGACTTCCGAAACGCAGGCAGGCCAGTTGCAAAAGTACAATACTTTTCGCGCAGCATACGGCCTCCCATCGCTGCCTGAAGGTGCGCAGTTCGTTCCCGGAAAGTACCTCGATTATCTACAGAACAGACTTGAAGGCCACAAACTAGATGGAAATGTCTACAACCATGATGAATTGCCGGGTGCCATTGCCGACTTGCAAGCAACACGCGACAGCATGGCAAAAAACAATGCTGCCAGTCCTGATGTACTGAAACAAATAGACGGCAGCATCGGGAGCATGAAAGCAAAGCTTGATTACCTAGATCAACACAAAGCAACCGTGTTGTCGCAGACTTCGCAAGCAACAACCGCAGGCAAAATTGCAGGTGAAACCTCTCCGGATGCCATTGCGGGCCAGGCGAAGTTGGCAGGGGCAAAGGCTAACGCTGAAGTTCCTGCGAAGATCGCAGCACAGGACAACGCAGCGGGCAACAAAAACGGCGGTGCAGGCTCAGGTAGCATCTGGCTGCCTAAAGTATCTGCCGATGAGAAGAAGAAAGCAGAACTTGCCGAAAATATCGCCTTCAACGCGAACGAAGTTGCAAAGATCGTGATGAATCGGCCCGACATTCTCGGTGCCGTTGCGGGACGATTCACCAACGCTCAGCAGATGATTGGGAACAATGATCAAGACATCTCCGCTCTTGGCGTGCATGTTCACAACATGGCAATGGCAAACAGCGGTGTGCATGGTTTCAGGTCGCAAGAAGGTGTTGAAAGCTACGAGCGGCAGTTGCTAAACAACTTCAAAAATGGTCCCGCTGCAATGGCCGGTGCGCTGCGTGCCTCTACGGGTTCCGTGCAGACCTTCATTGATAACGCACGGCCCGATACCTACAAGACGCACAGCAAGCAGGGCGGCGCAGTGCGCGGAATGATGGGGGGACAGCAATGAGCAGCGCAGCAGTTTCACCCTTGGAACAACTAGAACAGCAGTCGGCACAGGCGCAACCCCCATCGCAGGCTGCGCCTTCTAGCCTCTCACCACTTGAGCAGTTAGAGCAGCAGTCGGCAAAAGCGCAACCACAGCAAGCAACCCCATCGGGCCAGGTGACCAACGATGTTGGCAATACTGTGATTGTTCCCAAGCCGGGTGAATCCTTCGATGACACAGTGCGCCGTGCCGCTGCACAGGGCCAGGTGACCACACCTCAGCAGATCAGTGCTGAGACTGCGACCATACCCGGAAAGGCTGCTACCGTTCTTGCCGCTGCACCTCTAATCGGTGCGGGCGGTACAGCTGCTTTGGCTGCGCCTGGTGAGATTGCGGGCGGTGCCGAAAAGTTCCTGCAAATCTCAGAGAAAGCGCTCGAACACCTTGGCGAGAATTACCCTCAGTTGACTAAACTGGCCGCAAAATTGGGCTATGGCGTAGGAGCCGCAGGTGCCTACAAATTGCTGAACAAATTGGGTCTTCACTGATGCCTTTAGGAATTGCCCCCATAGCAAAACGGGTACATTCTTCTACCGTTTTTGTTGGATACCAGAATTTTCCATCCCTTTTGGCGAAATTACATGCGCTGATACCGCCTGCAACGCACGCTCAATGACTTGGCGACTTTGGCATGAGTGTTGCTTATAATGAGCGCGGGAGGATTGCTTACGGGGGTGTTACATGACAGACCGACGACCGGACTGGCGCGACCTCTGTGCCGCTATTGCTGTTGAAAAGGACCCGAATAAGGTTCTCGAGCTATCCACGCAACTGCTGGACATCCTCGACGCGCACGAGTCACGAAGAGTGGTTGCGCGCTCAAATGGGGGGAGCAGTGACAGCCCTGATGAAACCATGCAGGGAGGATTCACCGGGCAAAAAGAAGGTTAGCGGAGTATCCAAAGGGTTAAGAAAAAACCAACCCCAATCCAAAACCCATCAAGAATGATTTTGAAAAGTTGTTGCAGTTTTGGGTAGTTCATTGTTGTTTGCCTCGTTTCTGAAAAAGTGAAAGGGGGAGGTTCGTCGCTCACCTTCCGGCCCGTGCTGCTCGCGCCTTTACCGCAGAACGCCATTGGATTGGATCAGCGTACGGAGGGTAAAACAACTTCCGTAACGTGAAGAAATCTTTGATTGTCGCGTCTTCCACTTCAAGTTTGAACACTGGCAGGTACAACTGATACTCGTTTTCCAAGACCTCACACAGGAAACCGGCTCGATTCTCGAATAGGCTTTCTAGTTCGTCTTCGGTCGCGCCCTCTTTCTGCGCTGCTTTCAGTTCGGCGCACAGATCACGCATCTTGCTGCTGATTTCCTTCAATCGCTTTGTCTCTGCACGTGTCATTTTCATACCTGGCCCCCATCGAACAGATTTGACTTCTACCAACAATGCGGAGTTTGGCGGATCACTCCAACTTTGTAAATGGGTCTTTGGTCACTGTACTATGGTTACCTTAAAGCTACAAGTGTGTGTACAGCTATAGCTAGATGTACATTGATGTACATGGATGTGCACTGTTAGTTTTGTAACTTACCTGTTGAGAGAAAGCCTCTCATCCAACATCTGAATGCCTTCAGCTAATGCCGTACGTTTGGTTTTGATGTAATGCCGCATCGTGGTGCTCAAATCCATGTGACAGAGTGCTTGTTGCGCTGCGATGGGGTTGCCGGTCAACTCGGTGAGAATGGTGCCTGCCCCACGCCTGAATGCGTACAGACCGCGCCAATGTTTCTTGCCAATGGCCGGTCTCAGCACTGCAACAACATAATCGCGAATGTCGATGGGGTCTTTGCCTGATTGGTTTGGAAACACCCAACCCTCGACGGGCTCATCCAATTGCTGATGCCAAGCTTTGAAGAGTCCCAAGACGAGTTGCAACATGGGCAGCTTCACATCAACACCTGTTTTGGTGGTTCCGAGATGGCCGCGCACATAGGCTTGGTGTAATCTCAGCTTGCCTGCTTTAAGGTTTACGTCCTCCCAGCACAACCCAACGATTTCCGAAGGCCGCAATCCCATCAGACCGGCAAGACACACGATGAGTTGTGCATCAATGCGCGGCAGCTTGTTGTTTACGATGTCCATCAACTCGGTGAGGGTGTAGTCTGCCGTCTCATTCGGCTTTGGTGCTTTGATCTTGGTCTTCACGTTGCGCCAAGGGTTGACCTGAATCACCCCATCAATGACCGCATGGGAAAAGATGCCAGAGGCCAGGCTGCGAACGTGCGCGACGGTGCGTTGACCGTATCCGGCTTTAATCAATTCGGTGAGGAACTTGCTGCCGTGGTGCGGCTCATACCCTGTGAACGTGCGACCCGTGAAGTGCTTTTCGAGGTGTTGTTCCCAAATATCCTCGTACCCATCAACCGTGGAAGGCTTCAGACCGGCCTTGATGGTGGGAAGGTATTCATCGGCCCAATAATCGCAGATCAGAGGGGTAGCGGTTGGTTGCGGCTTGGGTCTGCGCACTGTGACCATGTGCTCATCGCGCAGTGCAAGCACAGCGGCGCAGGCTATAGAATCATGCTCTGCATCGCGGTCACACAGTTTATGGGAAACCCTTTTCTTCACCCCATCAATGGTTTTTTCGAAGTAGCGCACGAAAAAGCTGTTGCTAGCTTCGTAGATCGTGCCGCGCTGATAGGTGCTTTTCATGGAGGCATTTTACGTGACAGTAAACCTGCCAGTAAAGATGCCTTTGGTAACAGATTAAGCAATAAAGAATCAACACTTTGGAAGCGCATGGGGTCCGGTGATCCTCCCGGTCTTCAAAACCGGCGGACGGCATCCCTGATGTCGTCGGTGCGTTCGACTCGCACACGCTTCCGCCAGTTTGTTTTCAGAGAGATGCGAGCGCCGAAGTCCTCCTCGCAAGTTGAGAACCCGACGGCAAAAGAGAGCTGACGTGATAAAAACGTGATAAATCCAAGAAAGGATTTGCGCTTTCTTAGGCTCGAAGGTTTACTTGCGCCGATGGACTGATTAATTCTCACTGGGAGGTCGCAGGGCAAGGATCGGCTCCTTGCTATGACAGGCGTACCTCCAAAATCTCCGGTAGTCTGGCAGCGAGTGCCACTTAACAAATAAAGGGATGAGTCGGAAATGTATTGCGTTTCAAAATTGCAGCTCATAGTGCTCGCGCCAATTCTTGCTATCGGTGTTGCGTGGACCCAGTCTGCAACAAAGTCCACGCGCACTAAAGAGCCGGCACACGCGGAAGACTTCTCGACTGGAATTCAGAGACTCCGTGAGACCTGGGTGCGCGAGTTTAACGCTGGTCACGCTGACAAAGTCGCGGCCCTGTATGCACAGGAGGCGGTCCTAATGCGTAGGAACGGTTCCGTTCACAGTCGTGATTCCATCCAAGCCGAGTTGCAGCGCTCGATCATTTCTGAAGCGCACAATTACAGCCTTCAAAGCTTGCATGCCGAGAGCTCCGGAGATCTTGGCTACGATACTGGAATATACAACGAGGACTTAGCGCATCACGGAGCCGAGGGTAACTACCTTATGGTGATGAAGCGAATTGATGGGGTGTGGAAAATTGTTGCGCATGCTGCCGTTCCCAATCCCCGACTGAAGTAGGAGTGCGACGCTGGTATCCCAAATTTGGTTGTGTTGCGAACCAACTACTGGACAGACCCGAATCGCAAGTTGAGAGCTCGCGAGCAAAAGAGGGAGGAACTCCCCCCACTGAATCAGCGTGGTTTTGCAATGTTTCGTGAGCCAGTTCAGCACAGAGGATCAAAAAGTATCGCGATCAATCGCAGCGTCCGTCGGCTAGTTGGTCGCTCCAAGATGGGAACTCGAACTCTCTGCACTCGGCAGGGATGCGCTGCGGATGCTGACAGGAAGGTGGCCGGAGAAGCGGATTTCTCCAAACAGCGCGCGCGCGGCACTGACTTCTGAAACGGTCGCATTTGAGAAGGTACAGATGTAGTTCTGGATCGCCGGAAAGTCTTCGGTCAGATACGGAGTCCCCATGGCCAAGACGGCGGTCTTGGCGGCCGCTCGCGACAGAATCGAGTGCAGCAAATTCGCGGTGGAGTCGGGCAGCGAAGCGGTGTTCTTTTGCCCGAGGGCCACGGTGCGGGTGCGCGCCCAAGAAGGAACAACGTATACCGCCACAATCACCTGGGGAGCTGAGTCCACCGCGTTCAGGACGGTGTCGTAACGGGCAGCCGCGACTCGCGGATCCACGTAGATCACGGCCGCGTCTGGAATGCGCTCACGAACCTCACGTTCCAGCACATGGCCATCTTCGGCGCGCAGATGATCGCAGAGAATCACAAGAGCCGGAGGGGAGGGCGTCACGCGCTGGTAAAGAATAAGAAGGTGCTTGTCGGCGAGCTTCGATCGCAACGGCAGCAGCTTGCCGTTGTTGCGCACGAGCGTAACGGACTCATCCGAGATATGCTGGCCCTCAGCAATGTTCTCCGGGCTGCCGACGAGCCTCGAGATCGCAGTAACATCAACGAGACGATTCTTCTGAAGTCCGAGTGAACCCTTCGCCTTGAGAATCTTCAGGACTGACGCATCCAAACGTTCCCGCGAGATCTCTCCGGCGCGCACCGCGGCAAGCACGGCCTGAAAGCTGGCTGCCAGATCGGCCGGCATCGTTAGAACATCGTTTCCAGCCTTGAAGGCATCAACGGCGGCACGGCCCGGATTCCACTTATAGCGATTGCTGAGGCCGGCCATATCGAGCGCATCTGTGACCACCAGCCCCGAAAAGCCGAGTTGTGTCTTCAACAGATCACCAATGATGTGCGGCGATGTCGTGGCCACGTGATTGGGGTCGGGATCGAGCGCCGGCACCCGGACGTGCGCCGTCATGACGGCGTCGACGCCGGCGGAGATGGCTTTGCGGAAGGGGGGCAGATCGATGGTGCTCAGCTGATCGAAGGTCTCATCGACGCGGGCGACGGCAATATGCGAGTCGGTGGCGGTATTGCCGTGTCCGGGAAAGTGCTTGGCTGTGGTCAGCATGCCATTGGCGTGGGCGCCACGAATGTAGGCGGCCACCAGGTCGCCGACCTGCGACGGATTTTCCCCAAAGGCGCGAGTTCCGATGATCGGATTGGCCGGATTGGAATTGACGTCGGCCACAGGAAACAGGTTCCAGTGAACGCCGAGCGCACGGCTCTCTTGCGCGGTGATACGGCCAAATTCTTCCGCGTACTCAAGATTGTCGGTAGCGCCGAAGGCCATGGCGTGCGGAAACACGGTTGTGCCGAACAAGCGAGGCGGAAGAACGCCCCGCTCAAAATCGCCTGCGATCAGCAGGGGCAACTTGGCTTCGTTCTGAAGATCGTTGAGCAGCGTGACGGTTGCATATCGGTTGTTCCCATGGCGAAAGCGTCCTTCGGCGGGAACTGACATGGCCAGTGAGCCTACGTGATACTGCCGGATGCTATCGCGCAGGCGCAGATATTCCGGACTCCCCTCACCGAGGAGTTCCACGCGCATGCGAACCATGAAGAGTTGGCCGACTTTTTCTTCGAGGGTGAGCGAGTGCAGGGTGTTTTGCGCCCAAATTTCCCCGTCGCTTGGAAGGCGTGGCGGAGCCGATGCGCGTGATTCTTCCGAGGTCAGAGCCGATGAGCCCAACAGCGCAAGCAACAGCACCAGGGGGAGAGGACGTCGGAACATTTGCAAGAGCATACTGCGGAAACGAATGAACATCATCCACAGAGTTATGCACCGGTAACAAACGAAAGTGCATGTACCTTGGAACAGCGAAGAAAAGGGGTAGTCCGAGGTCGGAAGTAGACCTGAAGGAGGGTGTCTCTCTTGGTACCGAGTTTGAGTTCCGAGCCATCCCGCCCGACGGAAGGCCTATCAGCAAGTCGCGCGTTGAAAATGCCTCCGAAAAATTTCCAGGAGCCGCACGTCAGGCCCACCTTGCCATTCCAACGCTCGGGACGCCCGGTTCTGCCCCTGAAATTGAGCAGTGGGCGTCTTCAGCGTCATCGCAGCGCCATCCGCCAGGACCACATCAGAAACGACGTGGCCGTCAGGTCGATGGCCGGTTCGGTGGTGCTGAACGACTGCACGTTGTCCTGGTAAACGGCGGTCTGCGACGGATCGAACACGCCGGGATTCCCGTTGAACTTCTTGAACGGATCAGCGCCGTTGGCCGGACACAGAATCATGTTGTCGAGCACCCCTGAGCTGATATAGCCGCCTGGGCCTTCCGAAGCAGCGCCCCAAAGTACCGGCGTGCCGCCAGAAGTGCCGTCGAGTGCTCCCGCGAGATTTGCCACCTGATGCTGGATGCAATTCGGAAATATGCTGCCGTCGCCAACGACAAAGGAGGATCCCCAGGCATTCGTCCCGAGGATGTTGGCGAGCCATCGCTGCGAATAGGCGTCGTAGCGCTGGGAATGGGTCAGGGCGAAGGCCTCGCTGGCCATCACCGACAGGCCGGCGCCGTGCGATGTGCTATCTCCCGCGCTCCAGGGATAGCCGAATCCCCAAGGGTCGGTGTTCGCCTGACTGATTGCGTCATTTACCTGGCGGAGGAGTTGGCTGCGGATAAACGCTTTTGAGACTGCCCACCCTTGAGGATCGCCGGCCATCTCGAGTGCGCGGTACAACTCGTAATGCGCGAGGCCGCTGACGTCGTAGAGATTGAGCGTATCGGCGGCGCCGGCGTTGTAGACATTCGTGATGTAGCCACGGGCGAAGTGCGCCGCCTGGCGCAGGTAGTCCATGGGATTTGTATGCGCCAGCCCCGCCGGTAGATTCTCAGTCTCGCCGGCCGCGCGAAGTGCAAAGAAGAGCTCGGTCGCGCCGAGTTCCATGTCATCTTCCCAGACGGTTTCGGGGTAACCATCGAATGGCGCGATGGTCAGCAGGCAATTGCCGCAGGTACCCGAACCGCTTGGCGCCGGGTCGGGATACGAAGTATCTGCGAGCGCGAAAATGTCCTCCGCATTCTTCAGACAGCGATTTGCCAGAGGCGGGCGGCTCTCGCGGTTGAGTTGATAGCAGAGTGCAAAATCGGCCGCGAGACGACCCGCAAGATTCGGGCTGATGCGAGACCCCGCGGGTCCCGCGACGTAGAGGGGACGATTACAGATATAGAACGTGGTCAGGGGATCGCAGGGCTGCGGATCACCGGGCTGCTCGTAGTGGTCGGCGGCTTGAGGCAGTGTCCAGATGTCGTATTCGGTGATCAGGCAAAAGGGAGTCACGTACGTTCCACCGCAATTGCCCGTGGCGGAACTAGGATCGCCTTCGCCGTAGTAATTCCACTCCTGCGTGTTATCGACCTGGTAATAGAGTGTGCGGGTCTGGCTGTCCCACATCTTCAGAAGCCAGTTCAGCCCGAAGCGCGCTTCGCCACTGAAGTCCGTGGAGCGTGGAGCACCGGGGCCGCTGTTTCCGGCATAGGAAATCGCGCCTGGAGGCGCGGGAGGACGCAAGCGCGCGCGGACACCCATCTGTTCGGGAAAGTCGCGAACGCCGATCTGCATCAGGGCAACTGTGTAGCTGGTAGTTTCGACATATTTGGTGTAATCGCCCGCATCCCACCAACCTCCGGACGCGTCGATGTTTGGCAGTCCGGCCGTGATCAGCGGCGGCGTGGGCGGAAGGTTGTTGATGAAGTCGTTGTCGTCGAGGGGCGGCGTAAGAAAAACGTGCGCGTTCGCATCTTTCAGGTGTCCGGGTTCCGTGCGCAATATATTCCGTACAAAGTTCCCGCCGTCGCGCTGCGTCTGGTAGAAGAACAACGTGTTCAGGAGCAGGCCGGAGTACAGATTCTCGGGAGAATCGACGGCGAAGAGCGGCGACGTTGCCGCGGGATGGGCCACAGAAATTTTGTAAAGGTCGCCGCCGGGCGCGCTGAAGTCGAGCGCGTATACGTTGTAGACGGTCTTCGTAGTATGGCTCCAGGCTCCGAGGAGAGAGCCGACCTTACCCTCATGGACGTTCTCACCCGTGGAGTTAGCCACTCTAAAACTAGCGCCAGCTGCAACCGGGGCGGACGACATCAAATAGGCACGAAACGGACCCCGCCCGGCCTCGTATCCGACTTGGCTCACGCGCACGTAAGCAGATTGTGAGCGCGCGCATGGAACGCAGATCAAAAGAATCGTCGCGAAAGACAGAAATCCAGCATGTGAGGGGAAACGGAGGCAAGGCATAACGGACTCTCCCGGGCGGGAATGCCTGTATTAAATGCTTTTAATACAGGCGGAAATAGTCCTCTATTGCGCCGTAGGTGTCAAGCGTCGAAGTTGAAGGTGGCCGCGGTTTGGCACCGCGTCTCAATCAATCAACTACCCTGGAATTGGGGACTATCAATCCTGCTGTCATCGCAGCAGATAGAAGAGTGGCATGAGTCCCGCCAGGGCGAGGCCGGAGAGCAGAGAAAGGCCTTGCAAACCAGTCTTTCGCCCGGAAAAGCAGTAGGCATAAAAGCCCTTGGCGATGTTGTTGCTCGCTGCCGCGATCGCGATGCCCGCCGCCCCAATCATGATCGGGACGTCGCGACCCGCCGACTGAGCAATCCCCAGGATGAAGGGATCGACATCGGCGAGCCCCATAATTCCACCCAGAGCGTATATCCCCTTATTCCCCAGATAAACGATCGCCAGATGCGTCACGATCACCATGGCCACAAAGAGTGCCGCGAACAGCAGGGCCGCGCGTAGCTCTAACGGATTGCCCGGTTTGAGCCTGCGCTCCGTCTTGGGTGGAGATGGATCGGGAGTATGCGACCACAACCATCCAGCAAGCGCCGCTGCACCAGCCAGGACGATGAAGAAAATACCCAGCGCGCGGAGAAGCGCGTGATTGAAGAGTGCGAGCAGCAAGGCCAGCCGCAAATACATCATTCCGGATGCGATCAGCATTCCACCGGAAAATAGATGCGACTGCTCTTCCGAACCCGATCGGCGGGCGAGAGCGATCGTCGTAACGGTGGATGAATACGCGCCGCCTAGAAGTGCCGAAAGCAACACGCCGTCTTTTCCCTGGGTTACCTCCAGCAACAAATAACTGCCGTACGAGACGGTGCTTACCGCAACCACGACCAACCAGGTTTTAAACGGATTAATCTGGAACTGGGTAAACGCATTGCGAGGCAGCACAGGTAGGATGACTGCCGCCAGCAACAGAAACTTGGTGAAGGTGAAGATCTCATCCGGCGCCACGCGCTGGGTCAAGCCCTCCAAGCTGGATTTCAGAACGAGGAGAAACATGCTGATCACGGTGATGGTGGTGGCGATCCAGAGCTGGTCGTGACAGACCAGCGCACCGAGCAAGTAAGTTCCAAGCGCGGAAATCTCCGTGGTAACGCCCGAATTGTTCTCGGTGGAGAGCTTGTGGGTATACGACACCACCAGGAGGGCGCCCACTACTGCGAAGCCAAGCGCGACTGGAATCAGCTGGCTTCCTGACAGCAGCGCCATCACGTATCCAATCAAGCCAATCAGCGGAAATGTGCGGACGCCTCCGAAGGAGTAGCGCTCCGGGTTGGTCTTGCGTTCCTCTCTTTCAAGGCCGATTAGGAACGAGAGAAACAACACCAGCAGAATCTTCGTTCCTTCGACCGGAAATAACCGGAACAAATCGTTAGGCATGCGCTTCCTCGACCGCCCCTGAAGAACAAGATCAGCGGTATACCTCGGGAATAAATGTCTGATCGTGCATGGGCGTGCGGACGTACTTCGCTTTTTCCAGAGGGGGAAGCTTCGGAGGCTCGGGCGTGAGGTCCTCGTAACGAATGAGGCTCAACAGGTGTCGGATTACGTTGAGGCGGGCTCTCTTCTTATTTTCCGCATTCACCACGTACCACGGAGCCTGCTTGATATCCGTGTACGCGAACATCTCGTCCTTGGCCCGCGAATACTCAACCCAGCGCCGCCTCGACTCCAAGTCCATCGGGCTCAGCTTCCAGCGCTTGGTGACGTCACGAATGCGTTGCTGAAAGCGCCGTTCCTGCTCTTCGTCGCTTACGGAAAACCAATATTTCACTAGGATGATGCCGGACCGAACCAGCATCCGTTCGAATTCGGGACAACTGTGCAGGAACTCGAGGTACTCGTCGTCACTGCAAAATCCCATGACGTGCTCAACGCCCGCCCGGTTGTACCAGCTCCGATCGAAGAGAACGAACTCGCCACTGCAGGAAGATGCGCGACATAACGCTGGAAATACCACTGTGTTTTTTCTCGCTCCGTCGGTGTACCGAGAGCGACCACCCTGCAAACCCGTGGGTTGAGACTCTCCGTGATTCTCTTGATCGTGCCGCCCTTGCCCGCTGCGTCCCGCCCTTCGAAAAGGACCACGACTCGCAACCCCTTGTGGCGTACCCATTCCTGAAGCTTGACCAGTTCGACCTGCAGCCGGCGCAACTCGCTTTTGTAGCTGCAGTCCCGGCCGAGGGAGAAGGCCTTTTGTTGCGGTGTCAAAGCAGGTAGCCAGCCTCGGTCACCGTTTTTCAAGTCTCGATTCGGGTTTTTTCCCATATGACGCTCCTGGGAGCGCGGACCTATTTGTATCGGGCGCGCGAACTTTTGGGCGCTCTCGAAATAAACGACCTCGAATGTTCGATCGGCCCGCGGAGAGAACTCCATTAGCGAGGATCGACGCTGGAGGAAGTTACATTAGGACCTGGGTCGAAAGGCGGTCTGGCGACAAACTCAATTAAGATGGCTCTGATATGAGGAAACCGCGAACAATAAGGTGACAGCTAGTTTCGTCTGCCGCGGACGGTTCAGGGATAGCATCCATGATTGAAGGCAATCGCGTATCGCAGGTTACGAAACAGGATCTGAAGGCATTCCTAGCCGCACGCGACTTCCTGCTTGCACATCGCGAGGATTACGAAACCGCCTGCCGCGATTTTCGCTGGCCTCAGCTAGATACATTTAATTGGGCGCTCGACTATTTCGATCCCTTCGCTCACGCGAATGCCAACACGGCCCTTTGGATCGTGGACGACAACGGCCCTGAGGTAAAGCTCAGTTTCGCGGACATGTCGCGGCGTTCGAATCGGGTTGCCAACTTCTTGCGTGAACAAGGAGTTCGGCGAGGAGACCGCATGGTCGTCCAACTCCCCAACCACGTCGCGATGTGGGAGATCATGCTGGCGGCAATCAAGCTGAGGGCGGTCGTGATTCCAGCCGCAACGCTTCTCACGGCCGAGGATTTGCGTGATCGACTTGAGCGCGGCCAGGCACGACACGTCATTACGCAGCGTGCCCTGATCGAGAAATATTCCGGCCTAAGCGGCGAATACGTCCGCATCATCGTGGGTGGTGAGGAAGAAGGCTGGATCCCGTATTCGCGAGCCTACGATCACAGTCCAGATTTCACCCCCGACGGCGAAACCAATGCCAACGATCCCTTGATGCTATATTTCACTTCGGGCACAACCGCGCTTCCCAAGCTCGTCTTACACACGCATCAAAGCTATCCCATCGGCCACCTGGCCACCATGTTCTGGATCGGCGTTCGTCCTGGCGACATTCATCTCAACATCAGTACTCCGGGATGGGCCAAGCATGCCTGGAGCAGCTTCTTCGCGCCCTGGAACGCGGGTGCCACCATCTTTATTCATGCCTACGACCGCTTCAACGCCACGCGCACTCTCGACCTCCTTGCCCGATGCGGCGTGACCACGATGTGTGCGCCTCCCACGGTTTGGCGATTGTTCATCCTGGAAGTGCTGAAGTCATTTCCTGTGAAGCTGAGGGAACTGGTAAGCGCCGGTGAACCGCTGAATCCGGAAGTCATCGAGCGGGTGCGCGCGGCCTGGAACGTCACGATTCGCGACGGATTCGGCCAGACTGAAAATGTTCTGTTGCTGGGAAATTTCCCCGGCCAGACCGTGAAGCCCGGCGCGGTTGGACGGCCATCACCCGGCCACGCCGTTGTTCTGCTGGACCCGGACGGCAACGAGTCCAACGATGGGGAAATTTCGGTGAAGTGCGACCCTAGGCCCACCAGCTTAATGAGGGAATACCTGAACGATCCCGAGCGCACCGAGCAGTGCTTCGCTGGAGGTTATTACCACACGGGAGATGTAGCTCATCGCGATGCCGATGGATACTTCACGTACGTCGGGCGCGCAGATGACGTCTTCAAGAGCTCAGACTATCGTTTAAGTCCGTTCGAACTGGAGAGCGCGCTCATCGAGCACGATTGCATTGCCGAAGCTGCCGTTGTCCCCTCTCCGGATCCGATTCGCTGGCATGTTCCCAAGGCATTTATCACGTTGAAGCCTGGCGTCCAACCGTCCCAAGACCTTGCGCGCGAAATCTTCCGATTCATCCGCGGCCGTCTGGCGCCCTATAAGCGTATCCGTCGGATCGAGTTCTCCGAACTGCCCAAGACCATCTCGGGCAAGATTCGACGCGTTCAGTTGCGTGGTGCGGAATCAAAGCTACGCGAAGAACGTCGCGCCGGAGAGTACTGGGAAGAAGACTTCCAAGACCTCTGAAAAACGCGCTAAGGAGCAGGCCACCTCATCCGAGCCCTATTGCCCGCGCGATCAGGATCAAGCCTGCCCCAACGACCACACCCCCGATAGCTCGCGCCCCGCGCTCACCGTTTGGTGCTAGCCGTTCGAGCGTGATGGCTACGGTCACCACAACCATCGCACGCAGGTCCATGACCCCGATCGCCAGCAGGATCGCCGTCAGGTTGGCGCAACTGGTCCCACAGTGAAGTCCGAAGCGCACGCCTTCTCGCCAGGCTGTGCCGGCGTTCGCCGGCAACGTACGGCCGCGCCCCGGCGCCTCGCGACAGGAGGCGAGGTGCTGTGCTTTCCACGCGGTGAACTGAAGCGCGCCGGCGACCGCGACGACAACTCCGGCCACGATCGGAACCGCGCGCGCCAGAGTCGCCTTCTGCATCTCGATGTCCGCCAGCGCCGCGCCCAGCGGAAAGACAGCCATCCCAGACAAAGCCCACACGAAGAAGTATCCCAGGCCCACCAGCGTAGTCAGCCGTCCAAGGCGCGTTTCACCGGCTCTCATAACAGCCCGGCGGTAGCGCCACAACATCGGGATCAGGGATGGCAGCATCATCGCCACCATCATCACGATCCACATGCCAAGGAAAGAGGCCGCGGTGCCCGTCCACGTTTCTCCGGGCATCCGCATCCACGCCATCGACATTTTCCAGCCGCCCGGCATCGTCATCGTACCCATCGCCGACATGGACCCACACCAGGTAGTCGTCAACGCTGCGCTCGCGGCGAAGACTAGCGCTGACGTGCCGAAGAAGGCTTGCTGGGAAGTCATGGTTCGTGTCCTCCTGCCCCGCAGTTGGGTTCTGCAACCTCAACGCTGCCTATTGCTTTCCGTACTCGTCGTGACGCTTCCACCAGATGCCCGTCTCGTTGCGCCCTTTCGGAGCGCGGTCGAGCCAGGGGTACATTCCCCAGATCGCATCTACTCCGCGCGCATAGGTGGAATAGGTGTGGTAAACGACACCGCCCTCGAGTACGAATGCGCTCACGCCCGGCCGCTCGCGTGTGTATGTCGGAGCATCGGTCCCGCACATGGCCGCGAACTCCGCAGTCGCGCCACCACCCTCCTCCCCCGGGCGCCTGTGAAGGACCTTTTCGCGCCGATAGTTGTACTCGATGCCTTTCTCGCTCTGCTCCTCCTCCGTGAAGGAAGTGCTGAAGTCGAAGTTGAAATCGTTGCCGTACGAGGATGCCCAGGGGAACGTCCATCCCATCCGCTGCTTGTAGGCTTGCAGTTTTGCTAAGGGTGCGCGCGACACCGCTGTCAGCAAGACGTCATGGTTGGCCAGGTGCACGGCGATTCCATTGAAGCTGTCTGCGATCGACGAGCAGGAAGGGCATCCCGCCTTGTAGTCTGGGCCGAACATGAAGTGGTAAACGAGGAGCTGCGAGCGTCCCTGGAAGAGGTCCGCCAGCGAAGCGCTTCCCTTCTCGGTCTCGAAGCGATATCCCTTGTTGATGGGCACCCACGGCAGTTCCTGTCGTTGACGCGCCATTTCGTCACTGCGCCTCGTCAGCTCCTTCTCTGCCGTCAACAGCTCGATCCGCGCTTTCAACCATTGCTCACGTGTTCCGGTCTTGTGTGTCGTCATTGTCTTGTTTTCCTTTCGTTCGTTTTTTGGTACGACCTGTTGCTTCGTTGTCATGGGATATATTTACCGCCGGATGTCGGAGCAGTGAGAGTGACAAGTGTGTCGGGATTCCGATGGACTCATTGATCACGGCCGCGGCGCGCGCTCTGGCGGCGGGTGATCCGCTCGGCGCACTGAAACGAATCGCATTGCGCGACGATGCGCCGGCGCTCGCACTGCGCGGCATCGCGATGGCACAGCTCGGCGATTTCGTGCGAGCGAAGGTTCTCCTGCGGAGTGCTGCTCGCGCCTTCGGTCCGAAGGAACCCGTAGCCCGCGCGAGGTGCATCGTCGCCGAAGCCGAGATTGCTCTCGTCTCGCGCGATCTGGGCTGGACTGCGAAGACGCTTAGCGACGCGCGCGCGACGCTCGAGCAATGCGGCGACCGGCTGAACGCCGCGCATGCGCGGTATCTCGAAGTCCGGCGTCTTGTTCTCGTTGGGCGCCTCGACGAGGCGGAGCACATGCTCGCAGATCTGGACCCGACACTCTTCCCACCAGCATCGAGAACCGCTCATGAGCTTGTGGTTGCCGGGATCGCGATGCGACGCCTCCAGACGAAAGCTGCACGCGCTGCGCTTGAGCGAGCCGAACGTGCCGCACACGACGCATGTATCCCCGCGCTGATGGCGGAGGTTGAAAGTGCATTCCGTGTCCTGAACACGCCCGCGGCCCGCCTGGTGGCGCGTGGAGAAGAGCGGCCCGTTTTGCTGGAGGACGTGGAGGAGGTGCTGGCGTCGAAAGCCTTAGTCGTCGACGCGTGCCGCTACCTGGTGCGAAACACAAACACGGTCGTCTCCCTCACAACGCGCCCGGTGTTGTTCGCACTCGCGCGCTCGCTGGGTGAAGCGTGGCCCGAAGACGTGCCGAGAGACGTCCTCCTTGCGAGTGCATTCGGAGCGAGGTTCGTTGACGAATCGCATCGCGCGCGGTTGCGTGTCGAAATCGGCCGGCTCCGCAGGAAGCTTCGGACCCTGGCCGACATCCGGGCCACGAAGCGAGGTTTTGCGCTGGCGCCGCGCCGCGCGCGCGAAGTGGTCGTGCTGGCTCGTCCCGTCGAAGAGGAGCATGCGGATGTGCTCGCCTTCCTCGCCGACGGCGAGTCGTGGTCGAGTTCGGCGTTGGCTCTTGCGCTTGGCGCCAGCCAGCGCACCGTGCAACGGGCACTTGACTCGCTTGCAGCGGCGGGCAAGGTGCAATCGTTTGGTCAGGCGCGAGCCCGTCGTTGGATCACCCCGCCCGTGCCCGGATTCACGACGATCTTGTTACTCCCCGCTGCGCTCCCGAGCGACTAGCATTGGATCATGCATCGATCAGACGCCGAAATCGTCCGTGAGTACGGCCCCTTTCCGGGCGCCGAGCGAGTCAATGGTGTCACCTATGATGGGGAGCATGTCTGGTTTGCTTCTGGTGACAAGCTGAACGCCTTCGATCCCTCAACTGGGGAAATGCTGCGCTCGATCGATGTCGCCGCGCATGCGGGCACGGCGTTCGACGGCAAGTACCTCTATCAGATCGCCGAGAATCGCATCCAGAAGATTGATCCCAAGACGGGCCGTGTGGTTGCGACGATCCCTGCGCCCGGAGGCGGCGGTGACTCGGGCCTCGCGTGGGCCGAGGGAACATTGTGGGTCGGGCAGTATCGGAACCGGAAGATCTATCAGGTCGATCCGGACACAGGAAAGATTCTGCGCACCATCGAGTCCGACCGGTTCGTCACCGGCGTCACCTGGGTCGATGGAGAGCTATGGCATGCCACCTTGGAAGGTGGCGAGAGTGATTTGAGACGAATCGATCCCAAGACCGGAGAAGTTCTTGAGAGCGTCAAGATGCCAGGCGGAGTCGGCATCTCCGGGCTCGAATCCGATGGCGGCGACCAGTTCTTCTGCGGCGGAGAAAAAACCGGAAAGATCAGGGTGGTCAAACGTCCCCGGCGCCCCACCAAGAAGACCAAACGATCCAAGAGGCCCGGCGAATCAAAGGACAAGTGAAGACGAACGTTTTCCAGCGAACATCCCTTGTTTGAATGAGATTGGATTTTTCTTGAAAATTCTGAGTCTGGGTGTACCGTAATCCGAGCAGCCGCGACCGCGTACCCCCCCGGTGCCAACCGAAATTGCGGCTGACGCGAACGATCAGTTCCGAGCCCAGGGAAAAGCCAAAAAATCCAGATCAAGCACGTAGAGGAGAACTCTATGACGATACAGTCCTGTGCGAAAGTCACAGGAGCGATCGTAATATTGCTGGTGATCGCTCTTGCAGCAGTCTCGATGAGGGCCCCCGGCGTTCAAGCCAGTGGTGACGACACCGACTCCAGAGTCCGAATTGGTTTCCAGATTGCCCCCGTCCCCCTCAACCTCGACGGCAAAGATCGAGCGTTAGTTGGGCTCGGCAGTTATCTGGTGAATGCGATAGGCGACTGCAATGGTTGCCACAGCAGTGGTGCACCTCCACTTGGCTTTTATAACTTCGTCACCGGCAGAAACCCATACTTCAAACAGCCGGCGAAGGTCGACCCGACTGTCTACCTGAATGGCGGCACCAACTTCGGCACAGTTGGAACGCCTACCGGGCCGAATGGCTACTCCGGTCCGGCCATCATTACCAGGAACCTTACGCCTGATAAGAATGGGCGGCCGGAAGGCGGTCACACGCTTGCCGAGTTCACGCAGATCCTGAGGCGCGGCACGGATTTCGATCACATCCATCCGACCTGCACTGCGGCTCAGATCGACGAGATCAATGCAGGCGGCACGCCAGTCTGCATTCCCACAGGACCCATCGTTTACGATGCCGCGGGCGATACTTACAACAACGTCCCGGATGGTGACCTTCTCCAAGTCATGCCCTGGCCGACGTTCTCGCACTTGAGCGATCGCGACATTCAGGCCATATACGAATATCTGAGCGCCATCCCCTGCCTCGACAACTCGACCAGCACTCCGCCCGACGGCGCTCCCAACGAATTACGGAATGACTGTGGGACCGCTGCGGCTGCGGTGAACGGAGCTGTCGAGAATTCCACAGTTCAGCAGACATCGCGCAGAAGGCGTGCCCACTGACCTGGAAGTTACTGTCGCCTGACCGACCACAACCCATCGGGACCTCATTCGATTTTTTTCGATTGAGTGGGGTCCCATACTTTTCGATAGCGTCCATCCATATCCATCTCCATTCGAAGGCAACCGACGGCTTACGTCCTCGATGCCTTCCGAAACCGAATTTAAGGAGCTACCCATGGCGTTCGGAGGCTCGTCGAATAAAAGCGGCATGGGTCGAGAGACAGTGGTCAGCGCGCGACGTGCTCGTCGTCGCTGAGAGCCAGCCTCCACCGGAAGCTTGAATACCGCACTGTTCTAGCCATACGGCGACGCTTCCCAAAAACGGCGAAGTGTTGATCGTGGTTTTGGCCGCAAACCGGCTCTCGGTGTCGGCGGTCACAGACAGCCAAGGATTCCAGACCCATCATGAAACTGAAGGTCGCCGACCGGTGTAGCACATCACTGTGCGACCGTTCGGTGGGAGATGACTGGGCAAAGACCGCAGTCAATTCCGGCGGGGTCGACTTCGTCGCTCGCTGACCACGGAATCACGGAAAGAGGAGGAGACCATGAAGAAAACGGTCATTCTCTGTGTGGCAATGGTCATATTGGTTCTCTGCACGCCGGTCGCGATGTCTGCACAAGATGAAACGGCTAGCGAGAAGATCACGATCAAGAGCAAAGAAGTCAACAACGGAGTCGTGATTCTCGGAGTGCAGGGTCTAAAGAATTCCTTCGAGCTTCAATGCAACAAGGGAGCTGCCGGATGCACGCTTTTGGATCCGGGAGAATATGTGATGGCCCGGCTGGGTCGGAATCGTGGACTGTATGACTGCGAAAACGCAGAAGTCTACAAAAAGTCCGTGGAGGCGCAACCCACCGACAGGATTGGGCAGTATTGCCTGATAGAGACGACAAAGTAAGACCCGTCGTCTGATGCGCTCCCAGCCCATTGGCTCGACTTCATCTGTTCACTGAACGGCCGGGGAAACTCTTGGCCCGCTGCGCCGGCCTATCTCACCGGGATCCCCCGACCGCAGCCTCCTCTTCGCGACAGAGACCTGTAAACTGCTCGAAGCTGGAGCGAGCGCGTCGCGGGTTGCGAACCTCATTCGAAGCGACGATCACCGGCTCCTCGGCGATCGCATGGGATCAGAAGCTGCCCAAACCAACACACCTGCCTCTTCGCGCTCATCTCTCTACGAGTTAGCGTCCCTCTTTTTGCGCTTGGGCGCCACCGCGATGGGTGGGCCTGCCGTTCATATCGCAATGTTGGAGGAGGAGGTTGTCACTCGCCGGTCGTGGCTCACACGAGAGGAATTCCTTGATTTTCTGGGTGCAACCAACCTGATCCCCGGCCCTAACTCCACGGAGATGGCGATTCACGTTGGGCGCGTCCGGGCAGGCTGGCCGGGTCTGTTGGTCGCCGGAGTTTCATTCATCCTACCGGCCGCGTTGATGGTGACGTCCCTCGGTTGGGCCTATGTGCGTTACGGGACTCTGCCTCAGATTGCCGCCCTGCTGTATGGCGTGAAGCCCGTGGTCATCGTGATCATTGCGCAGGGTGCCTACCGCTTGGCTCGCTCGGCCGTGAAGTCGGCGTGGCTTGGCGTCCTGGGAACGCTGGCACTCGCGGCGGCGGCTTTGGGCATCGATCCTCTGGCAACCCTTTTCGGGGCTGGGATCGTGGCCGCCCTGGTTCATCTCCGGCAGGAGGCTGGCGTCAGCCGGGGGGCCGTCGGGACGCTTAGCGTGTTGGCAATGGCAGCAGGGGGCCTTTCAGTCCCATTCAGTCTCACTGTTCTGTTCCTGGTGATGCTCAAAATCGGCGCAACGCTCTTCGGCGGCGGCTATGTACTGGTCGCCTTTCTACGCTCGGACCTGGTTGCACGGCTGCACTGGCTGACCGAACGCCAGCTACTGGATGCGGTGGCCGCGGGGCAAGTAACGCCCGGCCCCTTATTCACCACCGCAACCTTCATCGGCTACGTCCTGGGCGGTCTATCGGGTGCGATCGCGGCCACCGTCGGAATATTCCTGCCGGCGTTTACGCTGGTCGCCATCAGCGGACCCCTCGTGCCGAGATTGCGGCGTTCGGCACTCGTCGGGGCGGCGCTGGATGGAATCAATGTGGCAGCCTTGGCGTTGATGGTTGTAGTGTCGGCGCAACTTGCCCGTACTGCGGTCGTCGACTGGCTTACGCTTGCGATCGCGGTTGCCGGCGCCGTGCTGCTATTCCGGTATCGAGTCAATTCAGCATGGCTGGTCGTCGGAGGAGCTGCCGCAGGTGCGCTGGCGTTGCTCGCCCGGGCAGGAACCCACTGACGACGGCTGCCTCGCTGGCGAAGACAGCTGCGTCGCGGGCCGAGGATCCTCCCACGGCCTGGCTCCGTCCGTTTTCATCACGCGCAGACGCGGCTCGCATCCAATGGAATGGCGCTTTGGTAATACGTTGTGCAGAAGTATTTGTGTCACAGGATGGATTCGGCGTTATATTGCCGAATGGGGTGGGGAGAATTTTCATGGAACTCGCAATCGTCACGATCCTCTTGATAGTGGGAGCCTCGCAAATTCCGGGCGACTATCACATCGTGTTCTTCCGCTGAGGCGAATCGGCGGAAGCATTCTGGCCTAAGTCCTTCCCCCGGACTTTCCTTTCGAATATCCCTGTGCTGGATCGACCAGAGCATCTGTGCTCTTGACGGCACAACTCCGTCAAAGGGCATTTCACGTCTCCCAACCGCATTCCTCCATCGATTCCAAAACAAAACCGGAGAGGCCTTCGCCTCTCCGGCACAAATTCAACTTCGATTGGGCGTCCTACTGAGCCTGTTCGTCGAGTTCCACGCCATCACCGGCATGCACGTCTTCCATCGAGAAGACGATCATTCCGGTCGCGGTCGTGGGGGTGACCCCGATAATCACAATCTCGCCCACCGCCCGGCGGGGCAAGTCGCTCACGTGAATGTTCGGCCCCTTGGTTTTCGTCATCCAGTTGCCTTCGATGGCAGGAGGCCTCTTCTGGGTGTCTTCCGCCGTCGACGCGTAAAAGGAAAGACTATCGACCGGATCTCTCAGGTCAGCTCCGTAAGACCGCACCGCACGGAAATAATCTCCAATCTTCACTCCCTGGTTGGAACCCACATTCACGTAGACCTTCATGCCGGTTCCAAGAACAGAGTCGAAGTCCTTGCCGAGAACGATGCGTCCGCTCAACTTGCCATTCGTAGGCGGGACGAAACGATCGAAGCGAAGCGGCGGGTGGAACGACACCGCAGGCTTCTCGGCGAATGGAACGGCGATGTCTCCAGGATTGATCGGATCGCACGAGTACTCGATCTGGGCGATGGCCCCTTTGCTGCGAGTATCGACGACACGAACGCGGCCGATCTCCCCGTAAGGCTGACCCGCCTCCGCCAAAGCCTTTTTCTGGCCTGGGAAGACTTCATACCGATTCTGATCCAGCAATTCACGCAGAATGGTGTACTGACCGCCGAGCGTATAGCTGGAGCCGGTAAGGTACACAATGTCGCCGGTGACGAACTTGGTCGTGTTCGGAGTCTGGAGGCCGCCGGTCACGTAGTTGGCGTTCGGCAAAATCTGTTTGTTAATGAACCCCGCGCAGTAAAGGTCCGCGTAAGTCGGCGTCTGGACTCGCTCGACGGGGAAACTCACCGACGTCGGAGAGGTGCCTTGGGGTGCACTGGCGTCTGCCGGGGTTCCGTTCGAGGCCAAATTAGTATCCTGCGCGATGGCCGAGGCCGCGACCAGCAGAAGTAACAATCCTGTTTTCTTCATTTTACCTCCGAACCAAGGCTGCTAACCCAGGTTCTCCCCAGCAAATCGCGTTCGACACAGGGGCTCAGCCGGAAGGTAACAAGCGGGTGGGGGAGGGTCAAGGTTACGAGGGTGTAAGGGTCTTTGCTCCCAAAGTGTTCCGGCCAACTCGACATAATCCGTTGTTGCATCTGGGATTAGGCCCCTGTAAGATCGCGCCGACTTATTCGCAAAAATGAGCTCGACCCAGAGTTACATTCAACGATATCTGCCGCTTCGATTACCCCGGGTCTGCGTTGCTGTTACCGGAACCGATCCAGCCGAACTCATTGAGAAAGCCGAGGGGCTGGTCCGGGATAACCCCTTTCTGGAGTTCCGGCTGGACTATCTGCCGAAACCGGGGTTGGCCTTACCTAAGATCAAGCATTTCTTCGAGATGTACCCCCATGCCGTGGCCATCGCGACGTGCCGGCGGATCGCCAGTGGGGGTAAATTCAAGGGTACGATTCCGGCCCAGCTCGACCTCCTCGGCCGGGCCGCGTCTGCTGGATGCCAGCTCGTGGACGTGGAGCTCCAGACCGCTCTGAAGTGCAAGCCTGAGCAACTCCAGAAGCTTAGGACCAGCGCTGGCATCATCCTTTCCTTTCACGACTTCCGTGCGACCAAGAAGCTGGAAGAAACCCTGGAAAAGATGCGCGCCTATCCCGCGGACTACTACAAGGTCGTCTCAACAGCGACGACGCTGGTTGACAACATCACGATGATGAAGTTTCTGGAAAAAGAGAGTGACCGGCACTCACTGGTCGGTCTCTGCATGGGGGAGCAGGGCATCATCAGCAGGGTTCTTGGCGTACGTGCGGGAAGCGCGTTCACCTTCGCGGCGGTGAGCGAAGGCGAGCGAACGGCGCCGGGACAGGTCACCGCTCAGGATTTGCGAAGCGTATATCGCATTGAGCAGGTTGACGTGGCGACCCGAGTGTACGGGGTGGCGGGCGATCCGATCGCGCACTCACTCTCCCCAGTCATTATGAACACCGCCATGCGACGCGAAAACGTAAATGCCGTGTATCTCGCGCTCCACGCTAAGACATTGAAGGATCTGCTGGCCTGCGTCCGTGACATTCCGATTCACGGTGTCAGCATTACGATGCCGTACAAAGAATCCATCGTCGAGCACCTGGATAACACCGATTCGCACACAACCAAGATCGGCGCGTGCAACACGGTTGTCCGCGCACAGGACGGGAAGCTTTACGGCTTCAATACGGACGCCGCTGGTGTGGTTCGTCCTCTTGAGCAAAGAATCACCCTGGAGGGAGCTCGGGTCTTGGTCCTCGGCGCGGGAGGAGCAGCCCGGGCCGCCGTATTTGGCTTGAAGGAGCGGGGCAGCGAGGTTTTCATCCTGAACCGGAGTGCTGCGCCGGCACAGAAACTGGCACGTCAGGCGCGAGCGCGTACGATCAAGCGGCCTGATCTGAAAAAGCTTTCTTTTGATGTGATCATCAACGCAACTCCTGTCGGCATGGGAAACACGCGCGAGTCGCCCTTGAACGAAAACGAAATCAACGCCCGGTATCTGTTCGAAATGATTTACGATCCGCCCGAAACCAAGCTGGTCAAGTTGGCCAAGGCGAAGGGTGTGCAAGTAATCCCGGGCATTGAAATGTTCGTGCATCAGGCGGCGCGTCAATTTGAGATTTGGACAGGCAAGCCTGCGCCTTGGGACGACATGTTGCGCGTCGTCACCATCGCGTTGCAGGAGCGCACCGCAAAAGCAGCGAAGAGTTGAATATCGTGTCCGCTGCTCGAGTGAACTCATGTCCAATTTCAGACACAGTAGACTTGAGAAAGCGTCGGGCTAACCTCTTCATTATTCGAAGCTGAGAGTGCGCTTCGAAATTTCCGGCGATCAAGAAATGATTGTTCACCGCTCGCCGTTGCAGAAAAACTCCGGTCTCTTTTGTGTAGCGGCGCGTCCGTTGCACACGCCCGTCGCACCTGACTTGTGGTCAAACTGAGATCACAACGCTTCATTGAATCGAGTGAATGCTACGAAGTTGTTGCAATTTTCCATGTGACGGAAGTAATATCGTTTTGGACGTAGTCATTCACGTCTGTTCTCGTCGCAGCACCGCCCTTTCTTCCAGATTTCGAGTGTCGGACCCTACTTTCGCGAATGCAAAGAGACGGGATGTTCGTCTCTGCCCAGATTCGGAGAGATCGATATGGCGTGGTACGCATACTGCCTGACTGAGCATCAGGCCCTCCCTAATGGTACCCGTGCCCGGCGTCCCTTCCTTTTGGAAGGCATTCAGGGTGTCAATGGAGCCCCCGTCCTTAGCTACCCGAGCGGCGAATTTGCCGTTGTGGTGAGTGAATACGATCGGGCCACTCACAAAGTCGACGAAAAAACCGTTTTGGAGCACGCCCGAGTGGTTAGCGTCTGCTTCCGGAACTCCACCGTCCTACCTTTTCGATTCGGAACAATTTTCGACAGCGACGAAGCCCTCCGGCAAGCGGTCCGCACGAATCGCCGCACCTTCGGCCAGAGCGTCGAGAAACTACGCGGCAAGTCCGAGATGCGACTGAAACTCGTGGTTCGCGATGGGTCATTGCGCGAAGCGATGATGAACGTCGAGCTGCCTGACACCGTAGGCCGCGAATACCTCGCCAAGTTGCGCGAGAAGGCGTCGAAGGAAAGAGAGCGCCAGACCAAGGCGCGCGCCCTTTCCGTCCAGGTTCATAAGCTCTTCAATCCTCTGGAAGAAGAAATCAGCTGCAAAAAGGTCGCATCCGACGGCATGCTGATCGATATCGCCCACCTGATCGACTCGAAGTCCGTCGAGAAATACCAGAACCGCTACAACATGGCCGCCAAGCAGCTTAAGAATTGCGAACTGGTCATCAGCGGCCCTTGGCCGCCGTACCATTTCATGCCCGGAAAACTTCGCACCGTGGCGGGCAATAGCTAGCCCCCTCGGACGATTGCAGTTTCTGCCGACTTTTCACCCCATCTGGATGATCCAGATGGGGTTTTTGCTTTGCAGCTCCTATGGTCGGAAGCAATGGGGGTGCAATGAATGTGCAGCAATATGCATTTCGGAATCGCATGTGTTGGTGCGGCGACTCGGGACGGGCAGCAATCCGTCCCAACACTAAGCATCTTGTTAGCAATGGCTTACAAGGGTAGCAGATCACACGTCCTTGTGATGTCTCAATTTGGAGCGGGAAGTGCACAAATCTTCGATAACAAAAGAGGCCGCATACTCAAGAATGACCTTCACCACAACCCATTGTTCTCGACAACTTCCAAAACGCCGTTTTGCATGTCAGAACGGAGCCTTGCAAAGTCTTCCCTGACTTTCCCGCCTTTCTGCCTCTTTGAATAGTGGCCCCAGTAATGGGGTCACTTTTTTGTTTGAAGCTTCCGCCGTCAGCCGTTACCCCTGTCCCTGCACTAAGTTTGGGGTGTCGATTCGGCCCGAAATCCTGTATCCTCCCAGCATCTTCCAGCCATGTTCGACGGAGACCATATGCGGGACCTCTATCAGGTTTTACGCGAGAAAGAATTGCAGATCCTTCGCGTCCGCCAGGAAATTGAAGCTCTTCGAGCCACAATTCCGCTGCTCGAGGACGATGAAGAAACGGATGCGGCAGACGCCCCGGCGTATCCGCCGTCCCGCGCCGCCAATCAAGACTAGCTCAGGCTAGAAACCGACCGTTCCCACGCGTCACGACTCCTTCTTCCGGTTCCAGCCAGAGGATCGTAGTAGACTGTGCGGTCTTGTGCGCGTGCGTCGGCTTGCCTGAATCGCCTCACCAGGCTTTGCCAATCTGAACGCGGCCGCGAGCCGAAAAGAAAGAAGGAGAACGAATGTTGGCAGGAGGGATTGATTGACGGGGCTGCGCGGGAGCGTGGGTCTTGTGGCGGCTTTTTTCTGGTTCGTGCTTTCATCGTTACTGGGAGTGGTAGTAGGACAGGAACGCCCCCGAACCTTGCCCGGGAAAACCAACTATAACTTCACTGCGCAACTGACCGCCGATCTCGTCGCCCTTCGCGATGCGGCCCTTGAGGACGACTACGCATTCAAGCAGTTAGCGCATCTGACTGAAAATATCGGCCCTCGCATCAGTGGCTCTCCTCAGGCCGAACAAGCGGCTCAATATGTTGCCGAAGAGCTGAGAAAGCTAGGGCTTGAGGTCCGACTGGAAGAAGTCAAGGTCCCCCACTGGGTGCGGGGCGCTGAGACGGCGGAACTCGTGGAGTATCCAGGCCGGACTCCCCAAACGGTACAGAAGATCGTGGTGACCGCGCTCGGAGGGAGCACACCCACTCCGCCGGATGGCATCACTGCGGAGGTCGTCGTTGTCCACAGCTTCGATCAACTGACCGCGCTCGGACGTGACAAAGTTGCCGGCAGGATCGTTTTGTTCGATGTCCCGTTTGATCGCGCGAAGGCCGCCGGTGGGTTTGCGCTCGATGCGTACGGGGAAGCGGTCGTGTACCGTAGCTCCGGCGCGAAAGCGGCCGCGGGACTCGGCGCGGTTGCGTCTCTGGTCCGTTCTGTCGGGGGCGCCAGTTATCGCCTTCCACACACTGGCTACAGTGTTCCCGCAGGAATTCCGGCCGGCGCGGTGACAGAAGAAGACACGGAACTCATCGCCCACTTGAATGCCGAAGGCACCGTCCGCATGCATCTTGTACTGACGCCGCAAAGCCTGCCAGACGCCACCGGATTCAACGTGGTTGCCGACATCCGAGGCAGTGAACATCCCGAACAAGTTGTGGTCGTTTCCGGACACCTCGATTCATGGGATCTGGGCACGGGCGCGATCGACGACGCCGCCGGAGTCGTAGTGGCTATGGAGACTGGTGAACTGGTGCAGAAGCTTCATCTTCATCCGAAGCGGACGTTGCGAGTGATCGCGTGGATGGACGAAGAGAACGGCGGGCGCGGACGCGACGCATACACCGCCGCCCACACCAGCGAATTCGCGAATCACATTGCGGCGATCGAGAGCGATTTCGGAGCGGCGCACCCGCTCGGATTTAACGCGAAAATGAACCAGCAAGCGATCGAGTTTCTGCGTCCCGTACAGGAGATCCTGCAAAGCTTCGGAGCCGATCTCATCAAGCTCACATCATTTCCACCGGGCGCGGATATCTCGGGCATGTCGAAAGAAGGCATCCCGACGCTCGGCCTCATGCAGGACGGTCGCACCTACTTCAACTATCACCACACAGCCGCCGACACTCTCGACAAAGTCGATCCGCGAGAGTTGCGGGAGAATGCAGCGGCAATGGCGGTCATGGGGTATGCGCTGGCGAGCACCGATAAACCGCTCCCGCGATAACGCATAACATCTGTCGCAGGGTTGTATCCGTTCTGAAAGAGGAAGTCGGGGCGCCGCCGCACCGAGCCTACTGGCTTACCCCTGTTGACGCATTTCAATTTTGGCGCTTATCATTTTTGTTTGGCTTAAGGGCAGAAATCTGCTCTGAGAGGCGCTGCTCATAGAAGCAGCGCGATTACTTCCATGGACAAAAAAAAACTGGATTACTTCAAGAAACGGCTTGAAACGCGGCAGCAGGAACTTCGCCGGACCGTCTCACGGACCGAACAGGATGGACGGTTAGCGGACGAGGACGCTACGCAGGACATCGCCGACAAGGCGGCGAACTCGTATAACAAGGAATTCCTGTTTCACCAGAGCAACAACGAACGCCAACTGTTGCAGATGGTGGAAGGCGCACTCTCGCGCATACGCGAAGGCAGTTTTGGCGAGTGCATTCACTGCGGGAAAGAAATCAACCCGAAGCGGCTGGAGGCCGTACCGTGGACGCGGCATTGCATCGAATGCCAGGAGAAGCTGGAGCAGGGGATCCTCGAAGAGACCCAGCGCTAGTTCGTTTTTCCGAGTTTCGCTCTTGAGCCGCCGGCACCAACCGGCGGCTTATGTTCCTTCCTGGAGAACGAGCTTGCGGCCTCGAAAACCACCGCCAGCCCCACGCAGACGTCCCCCGAAGGTAACGTTGACGACCTTTGACGCTGCCAATTTTCGCCTGCTACACTAACCAATTGTCAGCCCACAACTTACAGTGCTGAGAAGAAGGGGAGTACGTGCGCGCAGAAACTCGTCATCAGCTGAAATCCGACCGCTTCACCCGAGCCACGATCGGCGCAGCGGAAGCCACCGCCCATTGGACGGTTGAGCACAAGTCCAAGATCGTTACGAGTGTGGTGGTTGCGGTGCTCGCGCTGGTCGCGGTAGGCGGCACGTGGTACTACCTCGCGCAACAGGACGCAAAAGCGAACGTCGAGCTCGGGCATGCCGTACGAACCCTGCAAACACAAATTCGGCCGGCGGGTGCACCTGAAACTCCGAACGTCCCTTCCTTCGCATCGATGGAAGATCGGGCGGCTGCAGCGAAAAAGCAACTGCAGGCCATCGTCGATCAGTATCCCCACACCCACACGGCTGATATCGCGCGTTACTTGCTGGGAACAACCGCAATCGAGGTGGGTGATAACACGACCGCCGAGAAACAGCTGAAGGATGTCGCGAGTAACGGAAATCGCGATGTGGCGTCGCTGGCAAAGTTAGCGTTGGCATCGTTGTACGGCAACCTGAATCGCACCAAGGACGCCCTGGATCTCTACAAGCAGTTGATCGACAAGCCGAGCGACACGGTAGGCAAGGTCACCGCGCAGTTGCAGTTGGCGCAACTTTACGAATCTTCGCAGCAGCCTGCGGAAGCCAAGAAGATCTACGAGCAGATCGTAAAAGAGAATCCGAAGACCGAAGCGGAACAGATGGCTCAAGCGAAGCTGCAGGCGCTCAAGTAATCAGCCAGCCCGCGGCGTCTTCATTTTAGGCCTTCGCGACTCGGTGGTTGTAGCCTCCGACGTAAAGAACCCACCGTTCACACTTCCTTTTTCGAAAACAAACGTGACCATTCATCGAGCCGGGCGGGCTGCAGCAGAGCCGGCTTCAGGTTCGCGGCTACGTGAATCGCATTCCCCATGCCAACCAGAGCGGTTGTCAGTCCGGGCGTGGAACGCGCGAACTGAATTGCGTTCTCCGAGTCGGCCTTCATGCCCAGCGTCTGTCGGATAAAGGACGGCAAGCTATGAACGAGTCGTCCCTGGTAAAGAGTCGCGCTGCCGATGACCGCAACCCCGAGTTGTTGCGCAGCGGAAAGCACTGAAAGATTTTTCTTGCCGAGAGTCTGGTTGGCAAGTCCAAAGGCCTCGGGCATCGCCAGGTTGAAGGGCAACTGGATGAAGCGGAAGTGGTGGTTTTCGCCACCAACCTCGCGAGCGATCTCAACCGACACCGGAAGGCTGATGTAGTCGCGAAAACCGTCGGGCACACGAAACGCATTCCAGGTGGCCATGCCGTAGTAGCGGATTTTCCTTTCTTTGACCTGACGCTCGAGCGATTCGAAGGCGTGTCGCAAACGCAGCTGGAATAGTTCCGGCGAGACGTCCGCGAGCTGCGTCTCGGGATTGTGGAGGTAGAAAACGTCGATGGTTTCGATGCCGAGATTCCGTCGCGAGCGCTCGATCTGATTCTCGAGATAGGCAGGGGCGATGCAGTGCATGCTCCCGGCCAGATCCTTGGGATTGACGATCCCGGCTTCAACATATTCCTTCGCAAAATATGCACGCGGATCCAAAGGCAGATTTCCGTCGAACGAGAGATACCCGGCCTTGGTGCAGACCAGGACTTCGTCGCGCCGGAGTTGACCGGCGCCGATCAGTTGCCCGAGGGCGGACCCGATGTTTCGCTCGGAGCGCTGATGGCGGTAGTTGATCGCGGTGTCAAGAACGTTGATACCGGAGCGAACAGCCGCCATGATCGCGTCCGTATAGGAGGCATCGGCAGCATCGTCCGGCTCGCCAAGGTAGGTTCCCAGGCCGATCGAAGATAGCCAGAGATCGGCGGCGCCGGAGACATGTTTTGGCTGGCGAAAATGCTCCGCCTCGCGCAGCTGAGCAAAGCGCTCGCGATACCGTGCCGTCCCTTCGGCAGCCGCAAAGCCCGAAATCATAGGGTGTCAGTGTAGCAGCGTGTCGCCGGCAATGGACCGGTGGCCTGATACCGATTGCTCGTCCAATGGTGAGTTACTCGGTGGTTACTTCGGCGCGCAGCGACATCAATTACGCCCGTAATGGCATTCGCCAGTTTGCGATTCGGTTCTGGCGATGCTTCTTTCAAAATTGATGAAAGTACTTTTGCTCGGGGGATATGCATGCCGCGTTTGCCTCGCCTGGTCTCGTCGATGGCAGTAGCCGTAGTGTTCGCCGTTGCTTCGGTCGGACAAACGCCCGCAACCAGCTCGACGACAAGCGACGCCACTACCCAGGCGCCGGAGCAGCAGAGCCTGGCCGACATGGCTCGCAAGATGCGCAAAGACAAGCCGGCCGATGTGCGCATGACCGATGTCGACACAAAAGAGCTGTTCCGCGCCGTCGACAAAGTTCTCGACTTTGCCAGCGAGGATACGGGCTTCCCCAAGCACGGAGCTGTCAAGAAAGCGCTCGTGGGACCGGCGAACATCGAGAAATTCACCAAGGATCGGCTGGCACGCGCGGAATACTCACAGAGATTCGGCCGATCTGAACTTACGATGAAGAAATTCGGCTTGCTCCCGCGAGACTTCAACCTGCGCGAGTTCCTGGTGAAGGCGAATGGACAATCAATCGCAGGCCTTTACGACGACGAGACCAAGACGATCTGGCTGCTGAATACGATCTCCATGGAGAAGCAGGGCCCTATCCTTGCGCACGAACTGACGCACGCATTGCAAGATCAGAACTATGACCTGCAGCATTGGGCCAAGGCAGGTGAGAAGGCATCTGGATCGAAACCGGGCTCCGACGACCAGGCAGATCTGAATGGCGAGAGCACGACCGCACGGCATGCCGTGGTCGAGGGACAAGCCATGGTTGTCTACATCGACTTCATGCTCTCGCTGTTTGGTCGCAACCTTAAGGATTCGCCCGGCGTGGTCGCGTCCATGGAAGATGCAGCCGTCTCGGCGACCATCGATACGGAGTTGATGCACAAGGCTCCAATGGTTCTACGCGAGGCCGGAAGCTTCCCGTACCGCGAAGGCTTGTTCTTTGAAGCTGACCTCCTGCAGAAGCGCGGCAAGCACGCCGCGTTTGAAGGCGTGTTCGCGCAGCCTCCGCGAAACACGCACGAGGTGTTCGATTCGAATGCATACCTCGAGCATGCCAAGCTGCCGCCCGTGTCGATTCCCGACGTTCGCCCCGTGCTGAACGGGAATTACGAAGTTTTTGACTTCGGATCCTTCGGTGAACTCGATGTGCGTGCACTCCTGAAGCAGTTCGGCGACAAGCACGGAGCCGCAGATTTCGCGCCGGCGTGGCAAGGCGGATCGTACGTCGCATTTCGAAAAGCGCAACTTACAAAGGATGGAGAGGTGAAGACAGGCGACGTCGCGCTTCTGTACGTGTCGCGCTGGAAGACGGCTGCCGCTGCCGAACACTTTGCCCGTTTCTACGCGACCTCGGTTGCCAAACGCTACAGCAACGCCCTCATCCAGGACGTTCCCAGGTGTTCTGCAGCCCCGTGTCCGGCAGGAGCGGCTCTCGTGTCAACCGAAGAGGGCCCCGTGATCGTGGAAGAGTGGCCCGACAACACGGTCATCGTCTCAGAGAGTTTCGACAGCGCCACGGCAGCAAAATTAAGCAGCGCGATTCGAACCGCGCCCGCGGAGCGGCACGCGTCGAATCTTCCTCAGGATGAATTGAGCCTGCGGCTTTACGACCTGCCGGCGTTCAGGGAGTGGCAGGGACAGATGCGGAACGAATTGATAAGGACAATCAGTGAACAGTCACGCAGGGATTCCAACTAAAGCGTCCGAACCGAGACTGCAGTTGCTATTGTTGGCGGTTTCCGTTGGCCTCCTTCCTTACATCGGTGGGGCCCTTGTGGTCGTGACACGCGAATTCAATCTGCTGGTGTTCGTGGGTGTCCTTATCTGTGCCGTATCCACTTATGGAGCGTATCTGGTGCGCAGTTACGGTGATCCGATGACGGCAAGGCAACGACTGATCGTGGACCCGTTCTTGTACGGATTTGAATACGTATTTACCGCCGTTGTGATTCGCTATGTTTTCTTGCGATGAGGCTCAGATCTATTCAGCTGGTTTCGCAGTAAACGATGGGAGTATTCGGCATTCATGAATCCAGTTGATTTGCTATTTCCGCTGGCGGTGATTGCAATCTACCTCTCGATTGCGATCCCGGCATATCGTCGCCAGGGACGCAATGCCGTGCTGGAAGGCATGATCGGCTGTGGCGAGGTAGCACCACTCGCCGCTTATCGGGGAACATTGGCGATCACCGACCTCAAGCCCGGCTCCTTCCTGCGCCTGCGCAAAGATTCGGATGCCGGTCGACTGCAATTTAAATATCGCTGGATTACTGGCGTCGGTCCGCAGGCCATCTTCGACGAAATCATATTCGACAATTCGCAACGAGCCGTCGAACTGGTCCGGAATACCCAGAGAAGAAGCCGAGCCTTTGCCGAATTCTCAGCAATCCGGTTGCGGGAAAGTTCAGGGGAACACGGATCCATCTGGCACCTCGAGTTGATCCCTCAACGCGGAAAAACACTGCTGTTCTTGACGTCTGAAAGGCAGGAGCGACGCGCGGGGTTTGAGCGAACCGGTGTCGTCGCGAAGGCCGTCGCGGCGATCAGCTGCGTTCCGGTGCAAGTGGTCGTTGACGGCAATGCCTGGACGCCGGGATGGCCTCCGAAAAGCTACATGGCCTTCTCTGGAACATCGCCTAGCTAGCCCCGCCGCGAGAGCCTCTTCGATCTTCCGGAAATCGAACCTGCCCCGCCCTGCTTCGTCTCCCGATAGCCATCGGCCGAGGGTTCGTCACGCTCGTAAAACCTCGAGTCAGAATTCGCGGACGCTGACGACTCGTCATTTCTCTTTTCCCTCGTTTCCGCTACCATGATGGGCTTCGTCAACCACCAACGGGACCAACATGGCAGACTTCACTCTTCGTGTGAACGGGAGCGAGCGCAAAGTCAGCGTCGCTCCGGAAACTCCTCTCCTCTGGGTTCTGCGCGACACCCTGCAAATGACCGGAACGAAATTCGGCTGTGGCGCGGGGTTGTGCGGAGCGTGCACTGTGCACGTCGAAGGTACGGCCACGCGGTCGTGCTCCACTCCAGTCTCGCAGGTCGCCGGCAAAAACATTACGACCATTGAAGGTCTCTCGCCCAACAGCCAGCACCCCCTGCAACTGGCATGGATCGCCGAAGAAGTACCGCAGTGCGGCTACTGCCAAAGCGGGCAAATCATGGCCGCGGCATCGTTGCTCGCGAAAACACCGAATCCAACGGAAGAGCAAATCACAAGCTTCATGGCGGTCAACATCTGTCGCTGCGGGACGTATGAGCGCATCCGGCGGGCGATCCAGCGCGCCGCGAGCAACGGAGGTGCGCGATGAGCCCGCTCTCCCGACGCGAATTCATCACCGCTGGAGTCGCCGCGGGCGCAGGCCTGGTGATCGGCTTCTACCTGCCGCATGGCTCGAACGGCACCAATGGCGAAGTTTTCTCACCAAACGCATATTTAAAGATCACTCCCGACGACAAGGTCATCGTTGTCGTCCCGCGCTCCGAGATGGGACAGGGCGTCCGCACTTCCCTCCCCATGATCCTCGCCGAGGAACTCGAGGCCGACTGGAAGAAGATCGAGATCGAGCAGGCGGGTGCAAGCACGTTATTCGGCGACCAGACGACCGGCGGCAGCGCCAGTGTTCGCACCACGTGGGACCCGATGCGCAAGGCAGGCGCGGCCGCGCGTGAAATGCTGATCTCGGCAGCGGCTCTCCAGTGGGGCGTCGCGCGAGCGTCGTGCAAAGCCGAGAACGGAGCCGTGCTGCACTCTGGCTCGAACCGGCGAGCCTCTTATGGAGAACTCGCCAATAAAGCCGCAACGCTTCCCGTTCCTACGGATGTCATCTTAAAGACGGCAAAGGACTACAAGATCATCGGCAAGCCGATTCCACGTCTCGATACACCCGCGAAGGTGAACGGCAGCGCCGAGTATGGCATCGACTTCCGTGTCCCCGACATGAAGTATGCCGTGTTGGCTCGGTGCCCGGTGATTGGCGGAAAAGTCGCCAACTTCGACGACAAAGACACGAAGAAGATCTCCGGCGTGAACTATGTCGGAAAGATTGGTGATTCCTCGATTGCCGTGGTTGCCGATAGCGTGTGGAGCGCGATGGAGGGGCGCCGCCTGTTGCAGGTTTCCTGGGACGAAGGTCCGAATAAAGACCTGAACACCGCGGCGGTGATTGATTCGCTGCACCAGGGCGCGTCCAAGAAAGGCGTGCCGCTCTACTCCACGGGCGACGTCACGAAGGCTTCCGGACGCCGCATCGAAGCGGCATACGAACTGCCCTTCATGGCGCATGCGCCCATGGAGCCAGGCAATGCCACCGCCCATTATCAAGGATCGAAGTGCGAAGTGTGGGCGCCGACACAGGTCCCGCAGGATGTACGCGATTCGGTGGCGACCGCCGTCGGCCTCGACCCCGACAACGTGAAGGTGCATGTCCTGCTGATCGGCGGTGGCTTCGGCCGCAGGCTGGAACATGACTACGGGGTTGAAGCAGCACAGGTGTCGAAAGCAATCAACGGCCCGGTGAAGGTAATCTGGACGCGCGAAGACGATATGCGCAATTCGACGTATCGTCCGGCGAGCTATCACAAGCTGAGCGCGGTGCTCGACGGACAAGGTTGGCCGGTCGCATTTTCGCATCACGTGGTCGCTCCATCGATCAGCGCGCAGAAGGGACAGCCGGGCGAGGGCGGAGTTGATCCCGATCTGAAAGATGAGGCCGCGCTGATCTACTCCTTTCCCAACGCCCTGCTGGAATACGTCGCGACCGAAACGCCGGTACCGCTCGGTTGGATGCGATCGGTCTACGCGCTGCAGGTTGGCTTTGCCAGCGAATGCTTCATCGATGAACTGGCAACGGCGGCGGGAAAAGATCCGCTCGCCTATCGTCTGCACCTGCTCTCGAAAGACGAGGATATCAAGTACTTCGACGCGACCTGGCACACGGCGCGCATGCGCGGCGTCCTGCAACTTGCGGCCGATAAGGCTGGATGGAGCAAGCCTCTGCCAGCAAGCCACTATCACGGCATCGCGTGCTTCGGATGTTTCAGCACTTACTGCGCTCAGGTGGTCGAGCTCTCGATGGAGCAGAATCAACCGCGAGTTCATCGCGTGGTAAGCGCGATTGATTGCGGGCAGGTGGTGAATCCCAACATTCTCGAGCAGCAGATCCAGGGCGGCGTGATTTATGGGTTGACGAACGCGCTGCGCGCGAAGATCACGATTGAAAAGGGCCGGATCGTACAAGGCAACTTCGACGATTACGCGCCGATCCGCATGAATGAGATCCCGAAGGTGGAAGCCTACTTCGTCGAGAGCACGGAACCGCCGACGGGTGCAGGCGAACCACCCATCCCGCCGCTTGCCCCGGCGATTTGCAATGCAATTTACGCGGCCACAAAAAAGAGGATCCGCGCGCTGCCAATTTTGAGCTGAACCATGAAAGTAAGATTCTTGGTTATGCTTTGCGCGCTCTTAACCTTTGTTCCGGGATTGTTCGCGCAGCGTCTCACAGGCGTTCCGCCTCGACGGCTCACCAATCTACGACATGGCATCAATACCAGCCATTGGTTCGCGCAAGTCTACGATCCGAAGGGCTACACCAAGGATCACTTCCAGTCCTGGACGACGGCCAGCGACATCGCACTCATCAAGGCAATGGGATTCGACCACATTCGCCTGAGCGTCAATCCGCAGCCCGTGTTTGGTCACAATCGTGCCGACGAAATCCCCGCCGACTATCTCGGCTACCTCGACGATGCGATAAAGATGATTCTCGATCACGATCTCGCGGTGGTGATCGACATCCACCCCGAGAGCGACTTCAAGGCGCAACTGAGCCACGATGATTTCGTCGAGCAGTTCTCCGACTTCTGGCGTGCGCTCGCGCGCCACTTCGCGAAGCTCGATCCGGACCGCGTGTTCTTCGAAATCCTCAACGAACCCGAGATACAGGACCGCTATCGCTGGTACGGAGTCCAGGCAAAGCTCGCCTCGGCGATCCGGGAAGGCGCGCCGCAGCACACTATCATCGTGGCCGGGGCGCAATGGTCAAACGACGATCAGTTGTTGTTCATCGAGCCCCTGCGCGATCCGAACATCGTCTATAACTTCCATTTTTATGAGCCTCACATCTTTACGCACCAGGGCGCGACGTGGGGCGTGAACTATTGGCACTTTCTCAAGGGTGTTACCTACCCGTCCACCCCTGAGTCAGTAGAGAAAGCCGCAGCGTTGGAACCGGACGCAGTGAACCGTCTCGCGGTCGTTCGCTACGGACTCGACCACTGGAACGCAGAGCGTATTGATGCGGAAATCACTCAGGTCGCCGAATGGGCGCACACGCGCGGTGTGCCAGTCGTGTGCAATGAATTCGGCGTCTATCGCAAGTATGCCGACCCGAAAGACCGCGCTGCCTGGATCACCGATGTCCGCACTTCCCTCGAGAAGCACGGCATGGGCTGGACCATGTGGGACTACCAAGGCAGCTTCGGAGTGGTGACCAAGACAGACAAAGATAGGACCGCGGTTGTCGATGAAGCAACGGTCACCGCTCTCGGGCTCAAAACGCCGGAAGCGGGAAAATAAGGTTCGACCCTCCGTCCGGCTCATCACTCGTGCGCGATGAAAACGTTTGACAACGAAAGTGGCGGAGACTAAAACGTTTTGCGCGACTGATCCTGCTCGTATGCTGCTAATCTTCGACGTCATATCTTCCCGAGCCGTGGAGCCTTCATGTCGAAATCTCTCAAGAATCTTGCGACAGCGCTGCTGAGTGTGTTGCTTTTGGGCGCTGGGAACGCCATTGCGGCGACGAATGATTTATCGGCCGCAGACGCGGCGGCCGTCAAGCCATTCCTGGGACGATGGGACCTCACTGTGAAGGCGCCCGATCGCGAGTATCCCGGCTGGCTGGAGATTACTCTCAAAGACGGGCAACTGCATGGGCTCATGGTTGGCCAGTGGAATCATGCCGAGGCGGTGCTGCAAATTTCTGTGAGCGGCGGCACGCTGACCTTCGTTTCTCCGCAGGACGAGTGGGATCGCAAGGACAACATGCCTTTCGAAGGCAAACTCACCGGAGGACGCCTGAGCGGCACGGCGAAAGGTCCGGACGGCGCGGCGTGGACCTGGACGGGCGAGCGCGCGCCGTCCTTGAAGCGTTCGGCTGAGCCGAAGTGGGGAAAGCCCATCGAGTTGTTCAACGGAAAAGATCTCACCGGCTGGCACGAAAACAAAACCATGGCTGGCAAATCGTGGACGGTTGCGAATGGTCTTCTGACCACGCCCGGCAATGGGCCCGAACTCATCAACGATCGAAAATTCCGCGACTTCAAACTGCACGTCGAATTCAACTGCGGCCCCAGTTCCAATAGCGGCGTCTATCTGCGTGGGCGCTACGAAGTGCAAATCGAAACGAATTCCGCCCAGGAGCCGCCCAGCCATCACACAGGCGGCGTGTATGGGTTCATCGATCCAAACCCCGAGCCGGCGCGCACGCCGGACGTGTGGCAGACGTTCGATATCACGCTGGTGGGCCGAACCGTCACTGTGGTTCACGACGAAAAGACCATCATCGATCACAAAGAGATCCCCGGAATTACCGGCGGCGCGCTCGATAGCCACGAGGGCGAACCCGGACCAATCTACCTGCAGGGCAGCGAAGACGGACACGTTTTGTTCCGTAAAATCACGCTGACCCCGGCAATCGAATAACCCCAACCATCGGAGGCCTCATGAAAAGCAATTTTTCGCGGCGGGAGTTCATCGGCATCGGCGCAGCAGCGGCGGGAGCGTCACTAGCGGGCGGAAAGCTGTTGCGCCCCGAATCGGTACTGGCCGCGCCTCCGTTTGGTCCGGCGAGCGATCGCGTACGCTTCGGGATCATCGGCGTGGGGATGCAGGGCTCCGGACTGCTGGCACAGGCGATCGAACTGCCCGGAATCGAGTGCGTCGCCGCGGCCGATCTCTACGACGGGCGCCACACTCTGGCGCGCGAAATCACCAACAAGCCCGACCTTCCCGTGACGCGGCGCTATCAGGAACTGCTCGCGAATAAAGACATCGACTGCATCGTGGCGGCCGTGCCGGATCACTGGCACCGCAAGGTCGTGGTCGACGCTGTTACAGCGGGAAAAGACATCTACTGCGAGAAACCGATGTCGCACAGTCCCGCCGACGGCATCGCCATGGTGAACGCGGCCAAGCAAACCGGTCGTATCGTGCAGATCGGATCGCAGCGCGTGAGCTCGCTGGTCTGCAAGAAGGCGAAAGAGATGGTCGCGCAAGGCGTGCTTGGCGATTTGTGCCTGGTGGAAGGCTGGCTGGGCCGCAACGATCCCACGGGAGCTTGGGAATATCCGCCACCACCAGATTTGTCTCCACAGAATCTCGACTGGGATACCTGGCAAGGCGACGTCCCCAAGCGACCGTTTGATCCCTACTTGTTCGCTCGCTGGCGCTGCTGGAAGGAGTACGGCACGGGGCTGGCGGGTGACCTGCTCGTCCATCTGGTCAGCGGCATGATGTTCATCCTAGGCATCAACGAGCCCCCGAAGAAGGCAATGTCCGCGGGTGGAATTCTGCGCTTTAAAGACGGGCGGAACATGCCCGACGTGCACGCAACCCTTTTCTACTACAGCGAGATTCCCGTCTACATGCGGCTCAGCCTGGGAACTGACATGCCCGAGACCTATCGCTTCCAGGGATCACATGGGATTCTCGAGGTGAACGAGTTCGGTGTCAGCTATTCGCCGCAGAGCGGCAAGGACACTGCCCCAAGCTACTACGCCAATGGCTTCCCACACGCGATGCGTGTCGCATATGAGAAGAAGTGGAAAGAAGAGAACACGCCGCCTCTGGGCAAGGAGCCGATGCCGGAGTCAATCAGCATTAAAGGGCCCGACTACGACGACATGCATCCACATCTCTGGGCATTTTTCGAAGCGGTGCGCACACGCAAGCCCGTCGTGGAAGACGCGGTCTTTGGACATCACGCGGCGCTGGCCTGTCACATGGCCAATGAAGCCTACTTCCGCCAGCAAGTTGTGTACTGGGATGCGGCCTCAGGAACGATTAAAAGCTGAAAAGCGCAGCGACCGGTCATCATTGGCGAGCCGTCAACTAAAGCGCTTCTTTCGCGGCTGCGTCGCGGCCGGCACGGATGCCGTGCGAGCGTTCGGGATCGAGCAGCGTGTGAATCGCTCCCCAGATCTGGGCCTTGTCACCGAGTGAACTGAGCGCAATCATCGGTGGCCTGGGGTGGATCTTGCGCACAACTTTCTCCACAGTGGCAAGGAGGAGTTGCGGAGATCCGCGGACTACGCCCCCGTTGAAAACGACCAGTTCCGGATCGAGCACGCTGACCAGATTCGCGACGCCCACACCCAGCACAGCCAGGCTGGTCTCGATCACCGCGTAGGCTTTCGAGTCTCCCGACTGCGCAGCTTCGAAAACGTATCGAGCGTCGCGCTCTTCCACCAAGGTTGATGAGCCGGAACCATTCGCGGTCGACAGAACCTTGCGTCCCTCCGCAGCGATCCCCAGCCCGGACGCATACGTCTCCAGGTGACCCGTGTCGGGGAAATCTTCCTCCCAGCGGGTCCAATCCACATTCATCCGGAAGACCTCGCCCGCTGACCCACTGCTGCCGCGGCAGATGCTTCCGTTCATGAAAATTCCTGCGCCGATCCCGGTGCCCACAGCGACAAAAACAAAGTTGTCGACGCCCTGTGCGACTCCTCTCCAGCGTTCACCGATCGCCGCCATATTGGCGTCGTTGTCGAGGAAGACAGGACAGTGAAATATATCTTCGAGCTCCTGCCCGAGGTCGACTTCCCTCCAGCCGGGAACATTGTTGGCGTCAAAAATTTTCCCAGTTTGCGGGTGAACGCACCCGGGCACGCCAATCGCAATCCCCTGGAGAAGCTCCCCGGGCGGCACAAGCCGCCGGATGCCATCGCGAATTTGCGCCATGACGCCACGAGCACCTGCCTCCGAATTCACGGGTTCGCGCGATTCTTCGAGGATGTTCGCCTGTGTGTCGGCCAGCACGAAGCGCAGATGGCTGGCTCCCATGTCGACGGCGATGCCGTAGATGGGTCGAGCGCTCTCGGAATGGCTATCTTGCGATTTCAATTTCTCAAGTTCCCCGGACTTTCCACTCGCAGGCCTGGCCTATGGAAACGATCTATTGAAACGTTTTAATCACCCGATATAAGTTCAGGGCACTGGGCCACTGCTGTCAAGAGGAAATTGAAAAATGGCAGGATCCCAGCGCCGAGGACCAGATCGATCAAACTGACGCAGGCGTTTTTGAGGGAGCCATAACCGCAGACCGGAGGTGCGCAGGCTCGTCATGGCGCCACCCCGGACGGCCAAGGATGTAGCGCAGTTTGTTCGACCAGCCGGGAGCCTGCCGCGCGTCGCGCCAGATATCCGTCCATTCATGGAAAGCGATCCGCACCGGGTTATAGGTGCTGATGTTGTTGGTCAGGCCGTAGCGCGGACGGTCCGCAAAGTCCTCCGGTTCGAAGGTTCCAAAGAGACGATCCCAGATGATCAGCGTTCCGGCGTGATTGCGGTCGATGTAGCGCCTGTTCGACCCGTGATGCACGCGGTGATGCGACGGCGTATTCAGTACGAACTCGAGCGGCCCCATCGACTGCACCAGCTCCGTGTGAATCCAGAACTGATAGAGCAGGCTGATCGCCTGCATGGTCAGCACCATGATCGGATGAAAGCCTACGAGCGGCAGCCACATCCAAAAGATCCAGCCGGTGATCGTGCCCGTCCAGCTCTGGCGCAACGCAGTGGAGAAGTTGTAGCGTTGCGACGAATGATGGACCACGTGTGAGGCCCAGAAGAGCCGGCATTCGTGGCTGGCACGATGAAAACAGTAGTAGCTGATCTCGTCGCCGAAGAAGAGCAGCACCCAGACCCACCACTGGTAGCCAAGGTTGAAGATGTGAAAGCGATAAATCAGGCTGAAGATGCCGAGTTGCATCGCCTTGGTGACGAGCCCAACCGCGACGCTGCCTAATCCCATCGAGATGCTGGCAGCCGAATCTTTGATCTCGTACAGATCGCGCCGCATGATCGTGTCGGCGACGGCCTCAATGGCGACGAGCACGATAAAACCCGGGATCGCGAGCACGATGAGGTTCGGCATAACGCTCTGAAATTCTAGCGCAATGTTCGCACTTGGCTAAGAACCGCCCGTCGGGAGACCATGCCGGGCGAAACACTCGCACCCCGTCCATACCGGTGGCCCCAAACGGACTTTTCCTTCCTACACTTACCGGTTAAAGCGCAGAAACCCGGGCAGTCGTCGCATCACCACGGTTACCTTCCCGGTGACCTTGCCGCACCTCATACTGAAATCGACCGCAACTGTGTTCCGGATGATGGGTTTACATCCCGCAGGTCAATAGTACCCAAGGGAAAACCGAGGCCGAGGTTTTTCAGGCGCACTTCGCCACCAGATTTTGAGAGCTTCAATTTGAAGAGGTCCCCAACCCCTATGAAGATTCTTCGACGTTTCGCATTCATGCACGTTCTTATCGCGCTGTTCGTGACTTCGGCAGCGCTTTCAGCCTTCGCCGATCCACCGAGCCGCGCGGTGCGGCTGCAATACATCTCCGGTCCCGTTTCCATCCAACCCGGCGGCGTGAATGACTGGGTCGAAGCCGTAGTGAACCGCCCCTTGACTACCGCGGATCGCGTCTGGACCGACAAGGCCGCAAAGGCGGAATTGCACCTGGGCAGCGCCGCGCTGCGCCTGAATGCCGAAACCAGCATGACGCTCACCAACGTGAGCGACGACATTGTCCAGATCGAACTCGATCAGGGCACGCTGAACCTGCACATCCGCCACCTGTTCGGCGGTGAGACGTACGAGATCGACACGCCCAACCAGGCGTTCACAATTCTGAAGTCCGGCGACTATCGCTTCGATGTCGATCCCAATGCGGACACAACGTCTGTCACCGTTTGGCACGGCGAAGGCGAAGCCACTGGACAAGGCCCCGGCGTCAAAGTGAAATCCGGCCAGCAGGTCTCCTTTAGCGGCGGAAACTCGCTGCAGCATCAGGTGGGGGGCGCGCCGGGACCCGATGGCTTCGACGACTGGTGCCGCGTGCGCGACGATCGCGAAGATCACGCGAAATCCTATCAGTACGTCTCCGCAGATGTGGTCGGCGCCGACGAACTCGATGCGTACGGAACCTGGCGCGTAGTCGGTGCCTACGGTCCGGTATGGGTTCCCGCCGTTGCTCCGGGATGGGCCCCCTATCACTACGGCCACTGGGTTTGGGTTGAGCCGTGGGGTTGGACCTGGGTCGACGACGCGCCTTGGGGCTATGCTCCCTGCCACTACGGCCGGTGGGTGTACTCCGGCGGATTCTGGGGATGGGCGCCAGGGCCGATGGTGGTCGCGCGTCCAGTCTATGCGCCCGCGCTGGTTGCATGGGTTGGCGGTCCACACTTCGGCGTCGGACTCTCGTTCGGCGCAGGTGGAGGCGTGGGATGGTTCGCGCTCGGATGGGGCGAGCCCTATGTTCCGTCGTACGCGGTGAGCCGCACGTACTTCCAGCAGGTGAACGTTTCGAATACGCACATCACCAACATCACCAACGTCACGAACAACTACTACGTTTCGAACAACAACACGACCGTCGTCAATAACAACAACATACAGAACATTCACTATGCGAACCAGACGGTGAACGGAGCGGTCACGGCTGTACCGACCAGTGCGATGACCAGTTCGCAGCCCGTCGCCAAAGCCGCCGTCGCTGTACCGGCGAGCGCTGTAAAGCCAGAAGCATTTGCATCGGCTGCCCCGGTAGCACCGGCAAAGACAAGCGTCCTCGGCGCGAACGCAGGCGTGCATGCGGCCGCGCCACCTGCACAAGCCGTGTCGCGTCCGGTGGTATCGCAGGCCGCTCCACCGCCAAAACCCGTACCGTTTGAGGCGAAGCAGGAAGCCCTGGCGAAAAATCCCGGCCGGCCACTCGATACTCAGACCGAAGCCCAGTTGCGTACGAACGTGATGCGCCAAACCCCGGCAGCGATGAACCACGCAAATCCTGCACCGGGAAATCAGCCTGCAGCGGGGACACAGCCAGCGCAGCCGGTCCGCGGAGCAATGCCGAACGCCGCACAGCCCGCGAAGCCCGGATCGCCCGGGACGCCGAGTGCCGCGCAGCCACCAAGACCAGCATCACCAGCCACACCGACCGAGATGGACTCAAAAGCGGCAGCGGGCGCGACACAACCGCAGCCTGGTCTGCCGGCGCACAACGTTCCGCGGCCACCGCAAGCGAGTGTTCGCCCCGTGTCCACCAACCCATCAGGCTCCGCGAGTCCCGCGACTCCGGCAACGCCTGCAACTGCCAGCCGCCCGGTTCCGCGGCCTCCGACAGCCGGCACGCCGAATGGGAACAGCAACAGTCCAAACGTGATGTCGTCGCCGAAACCGGCTTCGGTGCCGTCGAACGCGGCCGAGCGGCCGGCCAATCCACGGCCCCCTCAGACTACATCGAGCCCAAACGTTGCGCAGTCGAACCCGCGGCCTCCGGCGCAATCGCAGCCGGCGCCCCGGCAGTCGACGCCGCGTCCGCCGTCGCAACAGCATCAGAACAACAACAAGCAGAATCACTCGGACTCGAAACCGGAGCACAAGAACGAAGGCCGGTAGAAACCGACTGAAATTCACTTCGACTGGGCGTGTCGCAACGTGCGGCACGCCTTTTTTCTTTTCGGGGATTGCCGCTTCAGGAATTCAACATTCGCGACTATGGCTTCACGCTGAAATGGCTCGCGACGCAGCGCCATTCGCCGCCTAGACTCACCCAGGTGTCGGTGAAACGTCCCCGCCGCTCGTAGGATTTCCCTTTGTCTTTTCCTTTCTCCAAATACGCGCCGGTGACGATCGCCGTATTGCCGTACATGTGGACTTCCATGTTTTCCGATTGCAACACCTCGGGCCGGTACGACGTGTCCCGCACTGATGCCAGCATGGCCGCCTTGTTCATCGTGTAGCCGTCAGCGACCGTCATCACGAAATCGTCCGCGAGCAGCATATCGACCGCGTGCGCATCGTTGTGCAGCTCGGCCTGATTCCACGAGTTTTCCAGCGCGATGATGCGGCTCTTGTCGTCTGCGTGCGCGAGCGACGAAACCAGCAAGAGTCCAAGAAACAAAGTGCGTTTTACAGCCATCGCTTACCCCGTGAGCGGCCTGAATTCGCCCAGCTTAACGCAGGCTGCACCGCGCGATCACGCGCGTACCAAGAACGACACTTTCTGTGGATGCCATGGGCCGCGAGAATGTGGCGCAGGGGTGGAGTGCGCCACGATTTTCGACCTCAGGAGAAGTGTGTATGGCGGCCAGGCAAGTGATCCTCTACTTCGACGACCAGAAAGATGCCCTCCGATTCGCCCTCGCTGCCGGTTCGGTGATGGCGACAGACGGCGAAACGGTGGCCGCTGAAGAACGCACTCTGATCCAGGAAACCCAACGAGCCAGCCGCATTCTGCTCGACGAAGCCGTCAATACAGGAACGCCAGCGAAGTCTGTCTCCTGATGTATTCTCGCGCGGGCGAGCACCGCGGCGCGACTGGCCGCCTCTCGCTCGACAATCAGTCAGCGGCGCTCCGCCGCACCGTGTACATCTCGGCCAGGTATTGAATCTCCGGCGTCCCGATGACGCCGGCCTGTTTCATCTTGTCGCGCAGTTCCTCAGAATTCATATAACGCTGCGCCCGATCGAGGTCCTCCCACTCAAACAGCAGCGTGAGGTTGTTGGGGTCGCCGGATTTCCGAAAGACACGGCAACTCTGCTCGCCGCCTAGGTGGCGGAAGTCGATTGCCTCGTCGAACACCGAACGCCAGCTGCGATAGTCATTAACCTCGTGGTGAACTAACACTTGGATCATGGCAAACTCCTGGCTTCCACATTGAGGGTGAGTTGGGGGATACGCAAGAGCCTGCATCACCCATGTGGTCGAAGAATCCCAAAACGGGAAAGACGGAGAGATCTTTCGATTGCTAGAGGTTAGCGGCGCGGCGTGAGAATCGTGAGAATTTCCTGTAGACCCTGCCGAATATGCCGGAGATCTCCGGGGGCATGGACCGGGAACGGCAAGGCGACCTGCTTTTTCTCGCCCTTGCCTTCGTCACGCAGATGCTGCCGGGCTCCCGCGATGGTATATCCCTCCTCATACAGGAGTTGCTTGATGCGCACGACGTTTTCCACGTCGCGACGTCGATACATGCGCTGCCCGGTGCTGCTCTTGACGGGCTTGAGTTGTGGGAATTCCGTCTCCCAGAATCGCAGAACATAGGCAGGCAGACGGCACAGGCGTGCAACTTCGCCAATCCGGAAATAGAGTTTCTCCGGAATCAGGATCTCACTCGTCTTTGTGGCTTTTCCGTTGATCTTTTTCCTGGGACTCATGCGGCCTGTGAGAAGCGGCGCCCGCTTTGCAGGAAGGCCAGAATTCCTGTTACAGCCGTTTCTAGCACGATGCGAGATTCCGAACAACCCCAATTCGTGCTACAGGAGCGTTCCCAGTCGTCCGTCCTACTTCGTCACGTGTTAGCTGTCCGTTGCATCTCAGGTCACGACTGAAACGTCTCATCGAGCAATCATTTTAGTTCACTTTGCCTTCACTCGTGATCAACGAGTCCCCAAGTTGCGCTATCTCCTCTGCGGACCGAAGACCCAAGAGTGACGCCGAGGACTGAAGTCAAAAAGCCTCCGAAGAGGTGCTTCTCTCCGGAGGCTTCTTGTGAAATCCCTTGGGTTCTTTGCGAGTATCGTCTCGCAAGACGGTTAGTGTTTCTTTTTCTTCTTCGCAGCCTTCTTCTTGGTTGCCATGAAAGTATTTCCTCCGTGAACTTTTTCCCTTGCAAGGTTTGCTTCGGTTCGGGCACTATCGCCCGTTCTCCGAGTGGAACCCAACCCTTGGTATGGGCCCACCTATTAGTACAAGATATTGCGGCAGTGTTACAGCCATGTCAACACAATTTTTGCATTTCTGCGCTCGTCGGACCCAGGCTCAACGATCGATCCGTCTAGTACACTGCACCCTTCACTGAGATCTCCGTGCGTCGTGATCCCATCGAACTCGAAATCTTCAAAAATCTTTTCCACTCGATTGCTGAGGAGATGGGCGCGGCGCTGCGTCGCACAGCGTTCTCGCCCAACATCAAAGAACGGCGCGATTATTCGTGCGCCGTGTTCGATGCCGCCGGAAACGTGATCGCGATGGGCGATCACATGCCCGTTCACCTGGGTTCTATGCCCATGTCGGTGCGCGTTGCGATAGAGAAAAGTACGTTCGCTCCCGGCGATATTGTCATGCTCAACGACCCTTTCGCTGGCGGAACTCATCTCCCAGACATCACGCTGGTAGCGCCCGTTTACGTTGCGGAGAAAGCGCGCCTCCCGCGCGATCGCACGCGGTCCCTCCATTCCAGGCCGAACTTCTACGTCGCCTCTCGCGCCCATCATGCAGACGTTGGTGGCACGTATCCCGGATCAATGGGACTGTGCCGCGAGATTTATCAGGAAGGCTTCCGAATGCCGCCGGTGAAGATCATGCGCGGCGGTGAGATCGTACGCGACGTTCTTGCACTGTTGCTGGCCAACGTGCGAACACCCCGAGAGCGCGAAGGCGATCTGGGCGCACAAATCGCAGCCTGTCATACAGGCGGAGCCCGCCTCGCGGAGATTTGCAATCGCTACGGCGTCCTGCGCGTGCACCGCGCCGCTGCCGATCTGCTGGAGTATTCCGAGGAAATCATGCGATCGTTCCTGGCACAGGTACCTGCGGGCACGTATCGTGCCGAGGATTTTCTGGACAACGACGGCGTCACAGAAACGCCTGTAAGAATTGCCGTCAGCATCTCGGTGGAGAAGACTCCGAAGAAGAAAACGAAAAACGCCACGACTGAAGCGACGAGCGTCACCGTCGACTTCACCGGCAGCGAGCGGCAGGTCGAAGGCAGTATCAATGCAGTGCAGGCCATCACCTACTCGGCCTGTTTCTACGTCTTTCGGTGCCTGTTGCAAGAGGACGTTCCCGCCACCGCCGGTCTGATGAACCCAATCACGGTGATTGCTCCATCCGGTACCGTGGTAAACGCCCATCCGCCCGCCGCCGTTGCTGGCGGCAATGTGGAGACGTCGCAGCGTATCGTCGACGTTCTGTTGCGCGCGCTAGCGAAAGCGATCCCCGAACGCATTCCCGCGGCGGCCTCCGGCACGATGAACAACCTGACCATCGGTGGCATCGATCCTCGCACGCAGGAACCATTCGCCTACTACGAAACAATCGCCGGCGGCATGGGTGGGCGGAGTGGCAAAGACGGCGTCTCCGGCGTGCACACGCACATGACCAACTCGCTGAACACGCCGGCCGAGGCACTTGAGTACGCCTATCCCCTCCGTGTTCGCCGCTACGCATTGCGATCCAACAGCGGCGGACAAGGAAAGTACCGCGGTGGCGATGGTATTGTTCGCGAAATCGAAGTCCTCGCCGACAGCGAAGTGACGCTGCTGACCGACCGGCGCTCGCGCGGGCCTTGGGGCTTGCAAGGTGGCGGCGACGGACTCGTCGGCAAGGCTGCCGTTCTGCGACAAGACGGCTCTCTCCAGGAACTTCCCGGAAAGTTCAATATTCGCCTCAAAGCAGGCGAGCGTATCCGCATCGAGACTCCCGGCGGCGGCGGGTGGGGAACGCCCTAGATTTTCCAGCAACTCATCTTTTCTCCACACGATCTCCCGCGGTGACTCGAATCACTGCACAATTGTTCTATTTGCGCTAGGAATAAGTATTCCGCAACAGGAGGCTCTTATGACTACTACCCGAGCCGACATCGAGGATTTCCTCACACAGAATCGCATCGCCATGGTCGGAGTATCGCGCGATCCGAAAGACTTCAGCCGATCCTTGTTCCGCGAGATGCGCAAGCGCGGCTATGACATGGTGCCCGTCAATCTCTTCGCGGAAGACATCGAGGGAGAAGAATGTTTTCAGTCTCTGCATAGCGTGAATCCGGCAGTCGACGGCGTTCTTCTCATGACTCCGTTCTGGGAGGCCGAGCGCATCGTAGAGGAATGTGCCGAGTTGGGCATCCCGCGAGTCTGGATGTAGCGTGCCGGAAAGAACAGCACCTCAACCCAGAAAGCAATTGACTACTGCAAAGAACACAACATCCGCGTGGTAGAAGGATGTCCCCTGATGTTTATGCGAGGAACGTCCTTCCCTCATCACGCACATGGCTTCTTGCTGAAATTGACCGGGCGGTACCCGGCGAAAGCGGCGTAAGCTCAAAAATCTTGAGTCTGTACCTAAGTACAGGTTCACAATAAGCGAATGAGGATCGGACAGCTTGCCACCCGCGCCGGTGTAAACGTCCAGACTATCCGCTTCTATGAACGGCGCCGGATTCTGAGCGCGCCTCCGCGCAGCGCCGCCGGTTATCGTCAGTACGCGGAATCCGACCTCGACGATCTCCGCGTCATTCAGCGTTGCAAAGAGTTGGGCTTCACGCTCAAAGAGATCCAGCAGCTTCTTCGGCTGCACCGGGCCACCACCACTCTTCGCGGCAATGGCCACCGCCCTGCCGAGTTCCGAAAGATCGCCGAACTGGGCCGGCGTCGGCTCGAGCAAATCGAGCAGAAGCTGCGCGACCTGCGTGCCATGCGCATGGAACTCCTCGCCATGCTGGATCGTCTGGAAACGGTCGGCAGCCTCGGCTGCCCTGCCGCACCCGCTTGCAAATCCTGATTCGACGCTTTCGCGAATCTTGACTCCGTACCTAAGTACAGGCTCGAGACTACAGCCGTGTCGCGACTCTTCGCGCCCTACGAGGTTGGTCATGTCGAATCCACCGTTCCTCGCAAAGCCAGCGAATCGCTGGTCTGTTTTCCTGCTCGTGCTACTTGCCGGTCTGGCGCTCGTAGCGATGTGGGCTGGGAAATCCATGAAGATGAAAGCGCAGGCAGCGGGGCCCGGCCAGTTTCTCGCTCTCAAACCTGGGGAAGTCGCCAAGATCGTGTTCGAGGTTACCGGAATGCCCACCGATCACGAACTCGCTGGAAAACTCCTCGAGAAGCAAGACCAGACCCATTACACGCGTACGTCAACAGAAGTCGAAGTGATTGTTGACGCGAAGAGTTCAATCGTGATGGGAAGCCGAGCAGACGTTCGCAGTGGCGCGATCCTTCACGTCACGGCCACCGTCGAGGAGAATCACGCTCTCCGTGCGCATCAACTCGTTGTTCTCACCGAGTATGTAACCGTGCACTGATCAGCAAGGCATCCCGGCGATAAGTCATACCGTGACGAACTCGACACACTTCTGTCTGCGTCATGGGCTGGCAAAATTTTGGAACGCGATCGTCACCAACGTTTTGATGGTTGTTGCTGCTGTGGTGCACTGAACTCTGCCCTGAGCGTGACGGGAGATTGTTGTCTGGTTTTCCCTTGCTTTCCACAAAGAACTTCTGACATTCACAGTTTCTGCACAGCGCAGCTCGGGTTTTCTCTTGATGGCCACCCCAGCGATAGCGCACAGTGTCGTCATTCAAGCGAGATTCCTGCATGCCCTGCCAGAGCATTGCGGCAGAGCCAGCGGTTCCTGATAATTCTCGAGGGTGAATTGTCGGGAGGGTTCCTCCAGACGCGCGCCTCGGCGCGCACTGGTTGCCCGGGCGTTGCGGCCTCCTCAAGAGTCCTCCACACACGGCAGGACTAGGCCGCTGGTGCCACCGCAGTGCTGCAGGTTGATTCGCGAAGTTCGCTTCGCGAGTCACAATCTGCCGAGTAGCATCGTTGCCCGGACTCTTCGGAGTGTAGGCGAACAAGGCTGCTCTCCCCCATGCCTCGTGCGTGGATCAGGGGCGAACGGGATTTCGCGAAAACAGTGCGGTCCGGGTGGCTGGCCCGGACCGCATTTGTTTTGCGAGCAAAAACGTCGGCCGTCAATCAGCTCGGTGTCCCCGACATATTCTTGAACGAGCATTTTCTGCCTCTCTCGGCGCGTTCCCGACTCCTTCGGATTGTGTTTCGTTTTTTCTTCGCCTATACTAGTCGCACCGAAAAACGGCGCACGCATCCGGCACACGGCGTTTGCAACTCAGCGGCCAAGAATTTCGGATTGCGTCGGAGTTTTCCAACGAAACACTTCGCATCCACAGTGCGCTCCGCCGTTATAGTGCGATTCGCTCTCAACAAAAATTTCTCCTGACGAGTGCGGCTTCATATTTCTCCCTGGGGTTGTTTGAACTTTGCCGACCACCGATTACAGCATCAGCACTCTGCCGGCGAACGTAGAAGCGGAACGCTCCATTCTCGGCGCGATTCTGCTCGATAACCTTTCCTACAATCAGGCGGCCGAACATCTCCGTCCCGAAGATTTCTCGCTCGACTCGCATCGCCGCATCTACTCGCGAATGATCGATCTCGCCGAGTCCTCGCGGCCAATCGACATCATCACGCTGATCGAGGAACTGGAAAGAAACAAAGAGCTCCAGTCGATCGGCGACACGGCCTATGTTTCGTCTCTACTCGACGGCGTTCCCGACCGGCCCAGCATCGAGCATTACGTCAAGATCGTCCGCGACAAAGCGCTGCTGCGTGGACTCATTCATGCCGCCAATGCCGCCATCGCGCGCGCCACCGATCAATCGGATGCCGCGGAAGACATCCTCAATGATGCCGAAGCGGCAATCTTCGGTCTGTCCGAAAAACGCATCGGGCGCGGATTTCTCGGCATTACAGACATCGTTAAAGGATCCTTTGGCTCCGTTGATGCTTTGCTGCAACGCGGCCAGAGAATCACCGGCCTCGCCACCCATTACAGCGATCTCGACGAAATGACCAGCGGCCTGCAGAAGTCCGACCTGGTCATCCTCGCCGCCCGCCCGTCCATGGGAAAGACCGCTTTCGCCATGAACATCGCCGAGAATGCCGCGATCGTTGAAGGGAAAGTCGTCGGCATCTTCTCTCTTGAAATGTCGCGCGAAGCTCTGCTGCTACGACTGCTCTGCTCGCGAGCCCGCGTCGACGCCCACAAAATGCGAACTGGCTCTCTCTGGCGCGATGACATGCAGCGAGTCGTCCGCGCCATGGAGGAGCTTGCCGGATCGCACATCTTCATCGACGACACGCCCGGCGTCTCTCTCAGCGAGATGCGTGCCAAGGCACGGCGACTCCAGCAATCGTCCGGCTCGCTCGATCTGCTTGTTGTCGACTACCTGCAGCTCATGTCGGGTGGGGGCAAGCGATACGAGAATCGTACGCAGGAAGTCTCGGCAATTTCGCGAGGCCTCAAAGCACTCGCCAAAGAATTGAACGTCCCCGTGATCGCGCTATCGCAGTTGAGCCGCGCACCCGAGAGCCGGGGCGGCGATCATCGCCCGCAACTCGCCGATCTGCGCGAGTCGGGCTCCATCGAGCAGGACGCCGATCTCGTCATGTTCATCTTCCGCGAAGAGGTCTACAAGCAGGACGATCCCGATCTGCAAGGCCGCGCCGAGATCATCATCGCCAAGCAGCGCAACGGCCCCATCGGCCGCGTCAACCTTGCCTTTATCAAACACTCGACTCGCTTCGAATCATTGGCGGAAGGCGGAATCGGGCCAGGAGAATAACCGGTACCAGCACCGCCGAACCGGACGCCCAGCATGTACTTCTGGTGTGATTTCCGGTCATAGAAATTCCCGTCCCCGGGGACACCGCTCACCTGTGGAAAATACTGTGGAATGGGTGAATCCGCTTTCCCATAGTGGGCTAAAGCGACCATATGGTCGGTGCGTTTGAACCTTAGGGACGAACGCATCTCGTTGAATAAAAAATACTTATATACGATTGAACGTGCGTCGCAAAACGCAACAGTTGAATCGGGAATTTAAAGCAACTCTTGAGATTTGCACATCTATGAGTCGTACTACTTTTGGGTATACACGATGTGCTGTAGTAGAAATACCCGGAATTAATCGCTGTTTTCGCCCACTTTCAGGACCGCCAAAAACGCTTCCTGCGGGATGTCCACCCGCCCGATTCGCTTCATCCGGCGCTTGCCTTCCTTCTGTTTTTCCAGCAGTTTGCGCTTACGCGTGATGTCGCCACCGTAGCACTTCGCGAGAACATTCTTGCGGATTGCAGCCACCGTTTCGCGCGCAATGATCTTGGCTCCCACCGCCGCCTGGATTGCCACCTCAAACATCTGCCGAGGAATTAGCTCGCGCATCTTCGATACGAGCGCCCGACCCCGATCGTACGCGAAGTCACGATGCACGATCAGCGAGAGCGCGTCTACCGGATCGCCCGCCACGAGAATATCGAGCTTCACCATCGGCGACTCCCAATAGCCCGCGAGGTGATAATCGAGCGAAGCATACCCGCGCGAGACGGACTTCAGCCGATCGTAGAAATCGAGCACGATCTCGTTCAGCGGCAGCTCGTACTGCAGCATCACGCGCGATCCACTGACGTACTCAAAGCTTTTCTGCTTGCCGCGCTTCTCCTCGACCAACTTTAGAATTCCGCCCACGAATTCTTCATTCGTCAGAATGACCGCGAGGATGATCGGCTCTTCAACCTTAGCAATCTCGCTCTGGTCAGGCCACCGCGACGGATTATCGACTTCGATGAGCTTGCCATCGGTCAACGTGATCTTGTAACGCACACTTGGCGCGGTGGTAATGAGGTCAAGGTTGTATTCGCGCTCCAGCCGCTCCTGGATGATCTCCATGTGCAGCAGTCCAAGAAATCCGCAGCGGAAACCGAAGCCGAGGGCTGCCGAACTCTCCGGCTCGAAGAAGAACGACGAATCGTTTAGCCGTAGCTTCTCCAGAGCTTCGCGCAATTGCGTATGCTCGTGCGCATCCACTGTGTAAAGCCCCGCGAACACCATCGGCTTGATCTCTTCAAAGCCAGGCAACGGCTCAATCGCGGGCCGTTCGTCGTCGGTAATGGTGTCGCCGATCTTCGTATCGGCGACGTTCTTGATATTTGCGAAGAGAAATCCGACCTCACCCGCGACGAGTTCATCCACTTCCACCGGCTTCGGGGTAAGTACTCCGAGCGTTTCCACTTGGAAGATGTGACCGTTCGACCAAAGCCGAATCTTCTGCCCTTTCTTTAGTGTGCCTTCGAAAACACGGGCCAGCACCACGACGCCGCGATAGGGATCGAACCAGGAATCGAAGATCAGAGCCTGCAGATGCCGCTGCGACGAACCCTTGGGCGGCGGAATGCGCTTGACGATCGCTTCCAGCACTTCGGGCACACCTTGTCCAGTCTTCGCGCTGATCAGGCACGCGTCCGATGCATCCAGGCCCACCGCGCCTTCGATCATCTCCTTGGTGCGCGGAATATCAGCGCTCGGCAGGTCGATCTTGTTGATGACAGGAATAATCTCGAGCCCGTGATTGATCGCCAGATACGAATTCGCCAGCGTTTGCGCTTCGACGCCCTGCGACGCATCCACCACCAGGAGCGCCCCTTCACAAGACGCCAGAGACCGTGAAACTTCGTAGGAAAAGTCCACGTGGCCGGGCGTATCGATGAGGTTCAGCTGATAGGTCGTTCCATCCTTCGCGGGATACACCATGCGCACGGCATGGGCCTTGATGGTGATGCCCCGCTCGCGCTCCAGATCCATGGAATCAAGCACTTGCTCCTGCATCTCGCGCATCGCGAGAGAACCGGTAAGCTCAAGCAGGCGATCGGCCAAGGTCGATTTTCCGTGGTCAATGTGAGCGATGATCGCGAAGTTGCGGATGTAGGCTGCGTCCATGAGTCAACGGCTAATCTTTGATTCTAACAGGCGAAGAGAGCCGCTTTCGCATCGCGGCGAGGGCTTCGGCGAGTGAGATGAGCGCAGAACCGTAACTTGGCGCCCAACACGGGGGTCAAGCGTCTACTTCAAGGAGGTTTTCTTCCCGCTGAACAACGGAGCGCCCCACGCGCCGATCGCCAGTAGCGATCCGAACAGAATCACCGCGTCGATGCTGGAACGACCTTCCGTTGACCAGTACACATCTTTCAGATTGAGCCAGAGCGCGAACTCATCGAGCGTGAGAGCCGCTCCCACTCCGTACAAGATCGACATCAGGCGGCTGGCAAAAATCGAAGTCTCCCCCACGCCCGTACCGAAGTCGCAGAGCCACCCGTAGCCCACCGCCAACAGAATCAGAATTCCGAAGACGAGGTGATGGACATGCGTTCCCTTCACGAAAATAAAGTGGAATGGAGGAATATCGTGCGTGATGCAGAAGACCATGCCGCGTACACAGGCGAAGGTTAGAAAGAAGCTGACGGAAGCCAGGAACAGACGCCGCCGCGGACGATCGGGGATCCGTTCTCGGATCCAGCCGCCCAGCGGCGTTCGGTGCAACAGGAAAAGACCCAGGGCTGTGCCAATGACGATGATCACTAACAGCGCCCAGATTCCTGTCGTTACCATAAATGAAGAAATTTTCGGCGTTTGCGCGGACGAACTCTAACACAGTTGGATCGTGAGCAGGCAGGATCTTGAAACGAGGATCACGTGAGACGACACTCCAAGTCAATTTTGATTACTCTTCTTAAGCGGAGCCCTTGCCGGCAGTCTTGCGCGCGTAGTAACTCACGCCCGAGGCCTCGAGCTTCCGCCCCTTCTGGCTGAAAATCCGAAAGCTCCCGAGACTCGCCCGCTGAAGAGCGAATTGCAGAGTAGTGCCTATGACCCCGAACCCGTAGGTGACGCTTCGGCGAAAATTAATCGACGAAGCCTCTTCGAAATACTTCGTCGGACACGAAACCTCTCCGATGCGGTAGCCGAAATGTACGCACTGCGCGAGCATCTGGTTGTCGAAGACGAAATCGTCGGAGTTCTCGGCGAGCGGCAGTTCGGTGAGAACCTGACGGCTAAATGCGCGGTATCCGGTGTGGTATTCGGAGAGCTTGACTCCCAGGAAAAGGTTCTCGAATGCCGTCAGCAGTCGGTTGAAGATGTACTTGTAGAGCGGCATGCCTCCGCGCAACGCGGTCCCGCCGATGATGCGCGATCCCAAGACAACATCGTAAACGCCGTAGGCCGCCATACTTGCCATCGCGGTAATCAGCAGTGGCGTGTACTGGTAATCAGGATGCAGCATGATCACAACATCAGCGCCTTCCGATAGCGCCTCGCGGTAGCAGGTTTGCTGATTCCGTCCATAGCCGTAGTTCCGATCATGGACAAAGACATGCAACCCTAGCCTGTGCGCCAGATCTACCGTGCCATCCTTGGAGTGATCGTCGACGAGAATACAAGCGTCGACCAGCTCGGGAATCTCGCCGATAGTCGCTTCCAGCGTCTTTTCGGCGTTGTAAGCCGGCAGAACGACGACGATGCGTTTTCCGTTGATCATGCGCCAATTGTGTAGAGCGTATGTCTATCATACCTTGCGACGTCCGCCCATCAAAGAATCAGCCAGCAACTTACTCGCGTTCCCTTCTTACTATCGGCGTACAATCCCTACGCTCTCGTCTCATGGCAAGCCTCACGACCAACCCTGCCGCTCAGCCGCGGACTTTCCTAAGCCCCAACCGAGCCGCATCTATCGCATTCGTTCCCACCGGAGTGGTCAATGTTCTGCTCGGACCACTTTTGCCAGCTTTGGCGGCGCGATGGTCGCTGAATGACGCACAGGCCGGGGAACTTTTCACTGCGCAGTTTCTGGGATCTACGATCGGGGTCTTATGCTCTGGAGTCCTCGTGCCGCGCTTCGGCTACCGCGCGGTCCTGGTTCTCGGCCTCACCTTGATGTCTTTCGGCGTTTCGACCGTGCCCCTCGGAGTCTGGCCGCTTGGGATTGCATCGATCTCACTTTACGGAGCGGGCTTTGGAGTGACGATCCCCGCCGCGAACCTTCTTGTCGCCGACGCCAATCCCCGTCGCAAAGCCGCCGCACTCAATCTGCTCAATTTCGCCTGGAGCATCGGCGCGGTCGCTTGTCCTTTTCTGGTAGGACACTTTATGCGCATTGCCAGAACATCCCAGTTTCTCTACGCGCTCGGCGTCGCGATTCTGCTCGTCGCAGTGCTGCTCGCAGCCGCGCCTTTCCCCAGACCCGTCAAGCCATCACAAGATGCCCATCGCCCCCGGCAACAGCTCTTAGGGGTGCTGCTGACTCCGTCGGCAGTCGCCCTCGGAGCCCTGTTCTTCATCTATGTCGGAACGGAAAACGCCGTCGGTGGCTGGCTCGCCTCATATGCAAAACGACTTGCCATCAGTCCGTCCTCCAACTGGATTACCACCCCCTCATACTTCTATGGAGCATTGTTGGCAGGTCGTCTGCTTATTCCGCTCGTGCTCCGGAAGCTGCACGAACTCAAGACGGCGCGCATCGGGATTGCCGTAGCTCTCCTTGGAGTGGTTCTATTGCTCGGCTCACGATCCGTGCTCGACGCCCGCTTCAGCGCGGGCGTGATCGGAATCGGCCTCGCGGGGATCTATCCGATCACGGTCGCCCAACTCTCCCACACACTCGGTGCCGCTGCTACCAGGCTGGGTAGCGTGATGTTTGCCCTGGCAGGGCTTGGCGCCGCCTGCGTTCCCTGGATGGTGGGCGTACTCTCTACCGAGTACTCCAGCCTCAAACTCGGCCTGACGGTCCCGTTGGCTGGGTGCGCGATCATGCTCGCCCTCTACCTGCGGCACTGGACGACCGAGTCCGCAACCTGACTCGGGCCTCGTCATCGCGCGCCAATCCTGATCCCAAAGTTGATACACTATGAGTAGGCTTAGCCTGCTTCGGGTACTGGACGCCCTAGAAGCTCGTTCGACGCGACAGTAAGAATCCTATGACAAGCAAACGCACCTTGTTTGAAAAGATCTGGGACGCCCATGTGGTTTCCGAACCGACCGGTCGGTCGCCGCTGATCTACATCGACCTGCATCTCGTCCACGAAGTGACCTCCCCTCAGGCTTTCGACGGGCTCCGCGCCGGCGGTCGCCCAGTTCGCCAGCCATCGCGTACCGTCGCCACGGTCGACCACAACATCCCCACCGAGCCCCGCGGCACGCCCATTCTCGATCCCATCGCCGCCAAACAGATTCAAGCGCTCCAGAAAAACTGTAAGGAATTCGGCATCCGCTTCTTCGACATGGATTCCCCCGAACAGGGCATCGTGCACGTGATCGGGCCCGAACTCGGGTTCACTCAGCCCGGCCTGACCATCGTTTGCGGCGACAGTCACACCAGCACGCACGGCGCGTTCGGATCGCTGGCCTTTGGCATTGGCACGTCAGAAGTCGAGCACGTCCTCGCGACCCAATGCCTGGCCCAGCGCAAACCGAAGACGATGAACATCGTCGTCAACGGCCGACTGCCCGAAGGCGTGACCGCGAAAGATCTGGCCTTGGGTGTCATCGGACAGATCGGCACCGACGGTGCCACCGGCTTTGTGATCGAGTATTCCGGAGAGGTGGTGCGCGGCCTGAGCATGGAGGGCCGCATGACTCTCTGCAATATGAGCATCGAGGCCGGCGCCCGTGCAGCCATGGTCGCGCCTGACCAGACAACCTTCGCCTACGTCAAAAGCCGCCGCTTCGCACCGCAAGGCGAGGCGTGGGACAAAGCGATCACTTATTGGCGGACTCTCGTTTCCGATCCCGGCGCGCACTTCGACAAAATCCTGACCATCGACGCGGCGACGCTCGCTCCCTTCGTCACGTGGGGAACAAATCCAGGCATGGTTGTCCAGATCACCGGGCGTGTCCCCGACTTGAATGGCGGAGACCGGAAAGCGACCGAGCAAGCCCTGCAATACATGGGGCTGCAGCCGGGAACCCCGATCGAAAACATCTCCATCGACCGCGTCTTCATCGGGTCCTGCACCAATTCTCGCCTCGAGGACCTCCGCGCTGCCGCGCGTGTCGCCAAGGGATATCACGTGAACCCGAAAGTCCGCGCGATGGTGGTTCCCGGCTCACAAGCCATCAAGCACGCCGCCGAGCAGGAAGGCCTACACCGCGTTTTTCAGGATGCTGGCTTCGAGTGGCGCGAGTCCGGCTGCTCGATGTGCTTGGGAATGAATCCCGACATCCTTCAGCCGGGTGAGCGTTGCGCCTCCACCAGCAATCGCAATTTTGAAGGCCGTCAGGGTCGCGGTGGTCGCACGCACTTGGTCAGTCCTATGATGGCCGCGGCCGCAGCCATTGCCGGCCACTTCACTGACATTCGAAACTGGAAGTTCCAATGAGACTGGGTTCCGCTCCTGCACGCGGCCAACGGTGAATCAGTGATCGCAACGAAGTTGAACTGAGGGATGACACAACGGATGCAACCATTTCGCAAACATCAAGGACGCGCAGTCCCCCTGGATCGTGTCAACGTCGACACCGATCAGATCATCCCCAAGCAATTCCTGAAGCGCATTGAGCGCACAGGATTTGGAGAATTCCTTTTCTACGATTGGCGGCGCACGCCCGACGGCAAGCCGGACCGGTCTTTCGTTCTCAACCATCCCCGACACAAAGGAGCCAGTATTCTGATCGCCGGCAAGAATTTCGGCTGCGGGTCCTCGCGCGAACACGCCGTCTGGGCGCTGTCCGATTACGGGTTCCGAACCGTGATCGCCCCATCCTTCGCCGACATCTTCGCCAACAACAGCACGAAGAACGGATTCCTCGACGTCACGCTCACCGAAGACGAAGTGGCTGAACTCATGCGCCGCTCCCAGCAGGATGGCTATCAGCTGACCGTCGACCTCGAGCAGCGCAAGGTCTATGACGATCGCGGCTTCTCGGCCAGCTTTCAGATCGACGACTTCGTGCGCCACTGCCTGCTGAATGGTCTCGACGACATCGGACTCACCCTGCAGCACGAATCTGACATCGCCGCCTACGAAGCTCGGCATCCGTCACCGTGGTCATCGAACGCGTAGTTGGCCAGGCCAGCTAGTCCAACTCGAAGAACTTACAGCTCGACGTGACTTGAGCTTCTCGTGAGTCCTGCACGAGGCTGAATGCGGCAAACCCCTCTCACCGTCTCATAGGTTTTTCCGCAGCAACCGGAACGCAATCCCCCGCCCCAGCTTCTGTCCATAGGCAAGATTTCCCCAGAACGATGCCATAACCTCCAGCGTATGCGCCTGCTTCAACCCGCCCGCATCCACCGGATCGAAGCCCAGATCCCGTGCGAGGTCGTGCGCAACCTTCTTCGCCACAGCATGATCTCCGGCGTAGAACATTGTGGCGGCCTCGGCGCCATACCTCGGATTCTCCATGTTTTCAAACCCGGTGGTATTAAAGGCCTTGACAACGTGCGCGCCGGGAACCAGCTTCGCGACCTGCTCGCCTCCCGACCCTGCCGAATGATCCACAGCCGGAAACGAAGTGCTGGGATTCGTGCAGTCGATCAGAACCTTGCCGGCCAGCGCCGGACCAGTCCGCTCGAGCACCTCCGTCACGGCGGCCCACGGAATGGCCAGAGCGATGACGTCAGCTCGAGCAACGGCGTTCTCTACCGTCGCCGCGCTCGCTTTGCCGCCGGTACGCGAAAGCAATTGATTGACGTCATCTGCCTTCGCCTCCCGCGTTCCAAAGACGACCTCGTGTCCTGAACGTGCCCAACCGGATCCCAGCGCACCACCCACATGCCCTGTCCCAATCACTGCGATTCGCATGACTCACTCTCCCAACGCCTCAACGATTACGTCAGCCGTCTCCGATCCCGAAAAGTTTTGCTGCCCGGTAATGAGATTGCCGTCGCGCACGGCGAAACCGCGCCACAACCCCGCCTGGATGTAGTTCGCGCCGATTTTCTTCAATTCATCTTCGATGCGCCATGGCATGACATGTTTGTCGCGTGAGAGCAGATTCATGCTCCACACAGCATTGTCGGCGTAATCTTCCTCCACGTTGGCAAAACCCGTCACAGTCTTCCCCTTGACGAGAGGTTCCCCGTTACTGAGTTTCGTGTATCGAAGCAGCGCTGTGCCGTGACACAAAGCACACGCGATCTTCCCAGCCTCGTAGAACTGGACGAACTTCTTCTGCAGGTCGACAGCCTTGTCGTAGGTGAACATCGGCGCCTGACCGCCCGCGCACACGATCGCATCAAAGTCTTCCATCCGTAGGTCGCTCAGCTTCTTGGTGTTCTCGACCAGCGCCGCGAGGCGCGGAGTCGCGATGAATCCCATGCTGATCAGATCTCCTGCCGAATATCCACTGGGATCCCGTGGATCGCTCATGGCATCGGCCTCGCATTTTCCGCCACTCGGGCTGAACAGTTCCATCTCGTAACCTTTTTCCTGAAACTTGAAGTATGGATGCGAGAGTTCCGACCACCAGAAGCCCGTCGGCCATCCGGTGGTGGTCGAGACCGCTGGATTCGAGATCACAATCGCAACGCGTTTTCTGCGTTTCGCATTCACGGGATTAGAATCTTTCAGACTCATGGATTCTCCTGAAATGAAAGAAACCGGTTTTCTCTCCGAATATTCCTTCGAGGTTGCACGGATGTTCTAACAGCGTGATCCGATTCACCGCTACGCACCGCGAGGTGCGGCGCTTACCTCCGGGTAACTTCGCTGCAACAAAACAGGCCTGAAGCGTATCGTCCATCGGACGAAGCAAAGCCATTGCCCGTGATCAAGGACTGCAGAATGTGTTAAAACGGACCGGCTTAGAGGGCGCTATGGTGAAGATTCAATCGATTCGGGAACGAGCCTTGCAGTCCCGTGACGCAATCGAGCTATTGCGCGACAAGTGGCGGATTCCGATCCTTCACGTGCTGACGCCGGGCCGTCTGCGCGCCAGTCAGTTGCAGGGCGCCCTGCCGCGCATATCGGCAAAAGTGCTCACCCAGACCTTGCGCGGTTTGGAGCGCGACGGCCTGATCTCCCGTGATGTCCGTAACGCAGTTCCCGCACATGTGGAGTACGAATTGACTTCGATGGGCAGCAGCGTCATTCCCCTGTTGCGGAATCTGTGTCGATGGGCGGAGGACAATTCCACGAAGCGCGACGAAGCCCGGCGGCGTTTCGACAGCTCCCCCAGAAAATCGAATGGCCGCGCCAGAATTGCGAGCCGAAATTCGTCTGTTTTGTGAGTAGCGGAGCCCGGGACATCGCCTACGATGCTTCTCCGCGCGCACATTTCGCGGCGCGTTTCAGAAGGACTTCCTGCTCCCGAACATTTCGGGTAAGCGAAGCAGCACGCTCGAACTCCGCACGAGCCTCGTCAAAGCGCGAGAGCTTGGCAAGAAGGTCCCCGCACACCGCGGGCAACAAGTGGTACGACTTCAGCGAAGGCTCTTCATTTAAATCATCGATTACTTCAAGTCCTGCCGCAGGGCCGTATGCCATGCTTAAGGCAACGGCGCGATTTAACTCCACGACGGGTGACGGCGCGATCCGCGCTAGCCCATCGTAGAACTCCACGATCCTCGGCCAGTTTGTCTCCTCGGGAGTTCGCGCTCGGGCGTGCACGGCGGCAATTGCCGCCTGCAGCGCATAAACTCCTGGGGCACCACCGAGTTCTTCGGACCGCTGCAACGCGGCCAGCCCACGCCCGATCAAAAGCTGATCCCAATGCGCCCGGTTCTGATCATTCAGCAGAACAGGTTCACCCGAAGGCCCAACCCTTGCTCGCGATCGCGACGCCTGAATCTCCATCAGTGCGACCAACCCATGCACCTCCGGCTCCTTCGGCATAAGCTCCGCCAGGATGCGACCCAATCGCAGCGCCTCCTCACACAGAGCAGGACGCATCCAGTCCGATCCCGCTGTTGCCGAGTACCCCTCATTGAAGATGAGATAGATCACCTCGAGAACAGACGACAGCCGTGCCGCCATTTCCTCGCCCCGCGGTGTCTCAAAAGGCACCTGCTTCTCGGAGAGCGTTCGCTTCGCGCGCACAATGCGCTGGGCAATTGTCGGCTCCGAGACCAGAAACGCGCGTGCGATCTCGTCGGTGGTCAGGCCTCCCAGAAGGCGCAGCGTCAGCGCCGTCCGCGCCTCGGTCGAAAGGACAGGATGACAGGAAATGAAAACAAGCCGCAGCAGGTCGTCTCCGACGTTGTCATCCAGCGCCGAAACCAGATCCGGCACCTCCATCTCGCGTACCGCGACCTCGCGGCCGAGTTCCTGATGCTTCCGTTCGAGCAGAGTTCTGCGGCGAAGCTGATCGATCGCGCGATGCTTGGCCGTTGCCATGAGCCAGGCGCCCGGATTGTCGGGCACGCCCGATTCCGGCCACTGCTGGAGCGCGGCGAGCAGAGCTTCCTGGGCCAGATCTTCGGCCAAACCAACATCGCGCACGATTCGCGTGAGCCCTGCGATCACCTTCGCCGACTCCATTCGCCATACCGCGTCAATGGTTCCGTGAATATCTGCGATGGGCACTCTTAAGGGATGACAACATCTTTCCGTTCGTTCTTGCAAGGCGACGATTCGGACTCCGGATCTGGAACGGATTCCGGAAGTTCAAATCCAACTCCTTTGCCACATAATCCATGTGCACGTATTATGTGTATATGAATATCACCCTCTCGGTGGACGAACAACTCATCGCCCGCGCCCGCAAGAAGGCTGACGCTCTGGGAAAAAGTCTGAACCAGTTGATTCGCGACTATCTCCAGAAGCTGGCCGGATCGGACGATCCTGAGCAAAGCATCGAAGAGTTCCGCAGTCTCTCCGGGAAGGGGCACTCCCACGGTTGGCGCTTTAATCGCAACGAAATTCATGAGCGCTCGTAGCTTCTTCGACACCAACGTTCTGGTCTACTCCGACGACAAATCCTCCCCCGCCAAGCAGCGTCGGACCCTTGAACTGGTGTCTGAGCACCGTCGCACCGGCACAGGAGTCGTGTCGATGCAGGTATTACAGGAGTATTTTGTGACGGTCACGCGAAAGCTTCAGGTGGACGCCCGCATCGCCCGTCGCAAAGTGGAATTGCTGGCGGAGTTCGATGTCGCTGCGCCCGATGTACCGGATATTCTTGCGGCGATCGACCTACACCGGCTCCATGGTTTCTCTTTCTGGGATGCTCTTATTCTGCGATCGGCCATGGAAGCCGGCTGTCGTGTGCTTCTATCCGAGGATTTACAAGCTCGAGAGGTTGATGGTATTCGAATCGTGAACCCCTTCGAGTAGAACGCAGCAAACTACACTTGCTGGGCTTCGCCTTCAGCGTCCTCGTCACCCTTGACTGCAATGCACCGTCGGCGGACAATGCGCTCGTTTGCGACGCTGGTCCCCGCTTTCAATTTGTGACGATGAACAGTCGAACAAGGAGGGCGTCATGCCCGTTCAGCAGGGGAGTCTCGATCTGCTTGAGCATCCGATCGCAAAAGAGCTTCTCCACTCCACCATACCCGCACGCCTCGCCTATATCGGTACCGATGGTGCTCCTCGCGTCATCCCCATCTGGTTTCATTGGAATGGACGCGAAGTCGTCATGGGCACGCCGCCCAAGGCGCCTAAACTGAAAGCACTCGCAAAACGACCGAAGGTTTCTCTGACCATCGATAACAACGAGTTTCCTCACAAGGTGCTCCTGATTCGCGGCACAGCGCGCCTCGATCCCGTCAACGATATCGTCCCGGAGTACGCGCTCGCGGCCGAACGTTACTTCGGCGCCGACCAGGGCAAAGCGTGGGTGAAGCAGCTGCGCGGCATGATTTCAAGCATGGTCCGCGTCACGATCACGCCTGAATGGGTCGGCCTGCTCGATTTCAAGACACGATTCCCGAGTGCGCTGGCGAGCTAAACCGGAACGCTGGCCTAATTCGCATCTCACAGCGTCCTTACCGCGGAGCTGCGCCCTTTCACTTCACAAACGTCAGCCCGTGCGGCACCAGGTGTGAGAACACGTACGCGTACAGCATCACGATGACGCCCACGACGGACCCGAGCGCCACCGAGTGCCAGGCGACAAAGCGGAAGATCGTTCCCTCATTGCCCACCTGTTCCGTAGCAGCCGTTGCGATGGTGATCGATTGCGCATCCACCATCTTGCCCATCACGCCGCCCGCGCTGTTGGCCGCACACATCAATACCGGATCGATGCCTAACTGCTGCGAGGTAATCCGCTGCAGGCTTCCAAAGAGCGCATTCGAAGACGTATCGCTTCCCGTCAGCGCCACGCCCAGCCACCCAAGAAACGTCCCAAAGAATGGGTATGCCCAGCCCGTGCGCGTAAAAGCTAACCCCAGCACCGCGTCCAGGCCGGAGTAGCGGGTCACGTAGCCGAGTCCCAGCATGAACGAAATCGCGATGACCGCTAGCCGCATGCGCACCAGCGTCCTCCAGAAAATCTTCACCAGCCGCGCCGGACTCAGGCCGAGCAGCAGTCCCGAAAGAATCGCGGCCAGAAAGCATCCGGTACCAGTCGCTGAAAGCCAGTTGAAATCGTAGCGCGCTGCTTCTGGCGTGGGTTTGGCAACCACCGGCGCCGCGCGATAAACCGCATTGTGCAGATACGGCACATCCCAGCCCGGCGGCCCCGGACGCACTTTGCCATCCGGCAGCGTGACCTTGAACGCCGGTGTGGTCGTCTGATTCAAAGCCAGCTTGATCTTCGGCAACCCCCACAGCAGCACGAAAAGCGACAACACGGCGAACGGCATCCAGGCCTTCAGCACCTGCCGTACCGGGTAAGACTTCACCGTCGCCAACCCGTCGAAATCGGTGGGAGTCCACTCGGCACCAAACTGGTCGGAAATACGAGCGCTTGGCGGAGGCAGCGGCGCCTCTTTTTGATCGTAATCAAACCGCCAGATTCGCTTTGGCTTCCAGACATGAAGAAACGCGACAGTCGCCACGATCGACACCACGCCCCCCATGATGTCCACGAGATTGCTATCGACGTAGTTCGACCAGAAGAATTGCGTCAGCGCGAACGAAACCCCAACAACCAGAATTGCAGGAAGCACTTCAAACGTCTCCCTCCAGCCCACCATCGTTCGCACCAGCCAGAACGGTACAATCACGGCTGTAAACGGCAGGATCCTCCCGATCATTGCGTTCAGGTCCGATTCCGGCAGCCCCGAGACCGCCGCGAGCGTGTGCACGGGCGTGCCGATTGCCCCCCAGGCAACGGGCGCGGTGTTCGCGATCAAATTCAGCGCCGCCGCATGGAAGGGCCGAAAGCCCAGTCCGATCATGAACGCACCAGCAATCGCCACGGGAGCGCCGAATCCTGCGGCCCCTTCGATGAACGCGCCGAAGCAGAAGGCCACCAGCAACACCTGAAGCCGCCGGTCGGCGGTGATGCCCGCCACCGACTCCTTCATGATCTCGAACTGGCCGGTTTCCACCGAGATGTCGTACAGGTAAACAGCCGCCAGCACGATCCACGCGATCTTCAGCAGGCCAAACGCAACGCCGTAGCCGAAGCTCATCGCGGCCAGCGACACCGGCATTTTGAAAAACAACACGGCCACACCCATCGCCGTCAGTGCGCCTCCAATGGCACACAAATGCGGCTTCACTCTCAATCCGGCAAGCAATCCAAAGAGCACAAGGATGGGAAGCAAAGCAACCAGCGTGGAAAGCCACCAGTGGCCAAATGGGTCGTAGACTTGCGTCCAGTGCATGCCTTCTCCTTCGCCCCGTCGAAGCCTTGGCTGCATCTGACTTCGACAGGCAATTCCACAGAGACAGACTGCTCACAAGAGCCGAACTACCTGAGCACGAACCAGCGGGCTAGACACTGGTGCTTGCACCCGAGGCACCCAGGCCACTTCGCCAGCCCTGGGTTCGATGCCTGAGACGGATACCTACGTGGGCCAAGATTATAGGCCCGATATGCAAGTTTTACGGTCCCTGGCCACCACCAACGCCAATCGAGGCCACGGCCAGCACCGACTGGATTCCGGCGAAGGCCCGCTCATGGCAGGATAGAACTCATGGAAAGTGCGAACCGCGTCCTGGTTCTGGCCCGAACCAACGATCCACAGCTGGCAATGTTGGATGGCGTTCCCCACACAACCTGCCGCGATGCATCTGCCTGTGAGGCTGCAGCCAAAACGGCAAGCGCCGTCCTTTACTGGACAGGGAATCGCGAAATGTTGCGCGCTGCCTTGCGCGCAAACCCGAAAGTCCGCTGGATTCATTCCCGTGCCGCCGGTCTCGACAATATCTGGTTCCCCGAACTAGTCGAGAGCGATGTGGTCCTCACCAACGGACGCGGTGTCTTCAGCGCATCATTGGGCGAGTTTGTGCTGGCCGCGATCCTCTACTTCGCCAAGGGTTTTCGTCGCATGATCCGGAACCAGATGGCCGGCCGGTGGGAGCCCTTCGACGTCGAAGAGATTTCAGGACAAACCGTGGGCATCGTCGGATACGGCGACATCGGCCGCGCCGCCGCGACTCGCGTTCGCGCGATGGGAATGCATGTGCTCGCGACGCGGCGTCACATCCCAACGGACCCGAAAGCCAGCGATCCGCTCATCGACGAATATTTCCGTCCCGACGCCCGGCGCGACATGATGGCGCGCTGCGACTATGTCGTGGCAACCGCGCCTCTCACCGAAGAAACGCGGCACATGATCAGCGAACCCGAATTCGCGTCGATGAAACCGACTGCCGTTGTCCTCAACGTCGGACGCGGTCCCGTCATCGATGAGAATGCCCTGGTTCAAGCTCTGATGTCGAAGCGCATCCGTGGAGCTGCCCTCGATGTCTTCGAGCACGAGCCTCTGCCTGAAGGCCATCCGCTCTACAGTCTCGAGAACGTCTTGCTGTCCCCGCACTGCGCCGACCACACCGCCACCTGGCAGGACGATGCCATGCGTTTTTTCCTCGAGCAGTTCGGACGATTTGAAAAAGGGGAGCCGCTGCAGAATATCGTGAATAAAAAACTGGGATACTGAACCTCGGCGTGGCCCCTCACCTGCCAACCATGGAAAGAGGCCACTTTCCCGCCGAGCCTTCTGCTTCACTCCCACACTTGCCGGATTTCCGTTTCTCCATCCCCCGCGATGTTTAGGAAGATTTTCGTGCGCTCGATCGCTTCCGCTTTCGAGTTCACTCGAATCAGAGCGAAACCGCCCACGAGTTCCTTCGATTCGGTAAACGGGCCATCTGTAACCGTCACCTTTCCATCCGACTGCCTCACGCGGGCGCCCAATGCGCTCGGCAGGCAACCTTCCGTCGCCAGCAGAACACCCGACTTCATCCAATCCTCGATCAGTTTTCCCATTTGATCCATTTCCTGCTGCGACGGCGGCGTGCCTTCCTTCTTGGCCGGTTTATAGATGCATAGAAATTTCATCGCTATCACTCCTTCAGATTAGATTGACGCTGTTTTTTCGAAATACTTTCGGCCGTATTCACCGCGCTATTTCTTCTGGCCGGATTGCACGCGCCAGCTGGCCTCTTGTTCCCTTTGTTCCGGTGTCAGCGCTGGACCGAAGTCCTCCGCCTCGAAAACCGGCCGGATTTCCAGTTCGCTCTCCTGTCCTGGGTGCGGACTCGGGCAGCGCTTCGCCCACTCCAACGCTTCCTCCATCGAGCGCACCTGCCACAGCCAGAATCCCGCGATCAGTTCCTTCGTCTCGGTAAACGGACCGTCAATCACCGCGCGCTTACTACCTGAGAAATGCACCCGCTTTCCTTTGGAACTCGGATGAAGCCCCTCTCCCGCCAGCATCACTCCGGCTTTCACCAGCTCTTCATTGAACTTCCCCATGTCCGTGAGGAGTTGTCGATCCGGCATCTTCCCGGCTTCACTGTCTTTGCTGGCCTTTACAATCACCATGACTCGCATGATTTTCTCCTTGATGAACGGAATTAAACCCGGGATTCGACGTCCTTGCTGCTGGCCTCAAACCCGCGCTCTACATAGACGTCGAGCGGGACCATGGGAGATCGACAAGAAAAAACACAAATTTTTCATGTCGAAAATTCGACTCGCCTCCCGTACAACCTTTGATACATCCCAACTCTCCAATGTCCGGTTATATTGGTAAAACCTCTGGCTGCAATTCAACTCAAGGAGAACCGCAGCAATGCATTCCCTCATGCGGCAGTTTGTCCGTGTCGCCACGGCCAGTACGCTTGCCGTCGTTTTCATGATTCCCCAGGATTCGCTGGCGCAGAGCCACGTTGTCAGCCTGGCTGAATTGCAGAGCGCAACCATCGCCGCCACCCAGGCGCGCGCACGCAATATCGAGACCTTGCGCGCGTTCGTTTCTTCTCCGGCTGCCGAGAAGGCTCTGAAGTCCGCCCACATTGATTCTCAAAAGGTGAAAAACGCGGTATCGCAGCTGAGCGATCAGGACCTGGCACAACTCGCCTCGCGCGCCAGCAAGGCGCAGGCAGACTTCGCGGCCGGCTCTTTGAGCGATCGCGATCTGATCATCATCATCCTTGCGGTGGTCGCGCTCGTCCTGATCATCGTTGCCGTCCGCTAGGCACCAGCGGGGATCCATGCGAACGAGCGCCCGATGGCTATCGGTTGTTCTGTGCGCCTGCGTCTTCGTGTGCGCCGCGGAACCGCCCGCCGTTTGGATCGACGTTCCGTTCGTGAAACAGGAAAAGAACGCCTGTGGCGCTGCCAGCATCGCAATGTTGATGCAGTTCTGGCAGCGCCAGCAGGGCGTGTCGCCCACTCCGGAGTCCGATTCAGGCCAAATTCAGCAGGCTCTCTATTCGCCTGACGTCCGCGGCATCCGCGCCTCCGACATGGAGCGCTACCTTCAGCAGCGCGGCTTCCGCACCTTCGCCTTTGAAGGAACGCCCGCCGATCTCCAGCAGCATCTCGCCAAAGGCCGGCCTCTCATCGTTGCACTGAAGCCCGGCGCCGATGCACCTCTCCACTACGTCGTCGTGACCGGAATCGATCCGGAGCATAATCTGGTCCTGCTGAACGACCCCGCCGAGCGCAAGCTACTGAAGCAGGAGATCGCAAGCTTCGAAAAGGAATGGAAAGGCGCAGCCCACTGGACGCTGCTGGCAGTGCCGCAGTCCGAGGGCGCATCATCCGCCCGCTAGTCTTCGTTCTGTTCGCACTCTTCGCCCTCCAGCCGCTCAATTCTCAGACTGCCAGCCTGTCAACCCAGGCGCCCCCAACCGACTCCACTCCAACTTCGACCCGGAAAATCAAAGAGCTCTACTCCGAACAACGCTGGGATGACATCGTTCGCGCAGTCCCGGCGGTATCGCCAACCGACGCCGATCTCGACTTCTACTACGGCAGTGCTCTTGCTCAACTTGGGCGCTTCGACGACGCCTACCGCGCTCTCCTGGCCGGACATTACCTCGCCCCCGTCGACAAGCGCTTCCCGATTGAACTGGCAGGAGTTTCATTCAAGCAGAAGCGCAACAAGACCGCGACCGCATGGTTGCGCCTCGCTCTGCGCATCGACCCCACCGATAACTACGCCAACGACTTTCTCGGCACGGCCTATCTCCTTAATGGCAATCTCGACGCCGCACTCAAATACTGGAACAGGATCGACAAGCCCTTCGTCGAAACCATACAGCCCGATCACCCGCTGCGGATTCGTCCAGCACTGCTCGACCGCGCCCTCGCCTTCTCCCCTGCAAGTGAGCTTCGCCTCGCCAATTTCAAGACAAGCCTGACTCGTCTCGACGGTCTCGAGGTCTTTCCAACTCCCAGAATTCAGCTGGCCGCGCGCTCCGACGGCAGGTTTGACGCCCTTCTGAATCTGCGCGAGCGCAATGGCTTCGGCGAAAACCTGTGGGAGGCGCTACTTTCCACTTTCAGCGGGATCGCGTACCAAACAATCTATCCGGAATACGACAACATCGCTGGCTCTGCGATCAACGCCACATCTCTCGCACGCTGGGACGCTCAGAAGCGCCGTCTCGCAGCTTCGCTCTCCGGACCGCTGCACCAAAATCCGAAATGGCGCTACCAGTTCGGCGTTGACCTGCGAAATGAAAACTGGGACATTCGCAGCTCGTTCGCAGGCAGCGCTCCGTTATTGGGTTCGCTGAACCTGCGCCGCGAGGTTGCCTCCGCGACGATCACGTCCTTCAACAGCGGCCGCTGGGGTTGGTCGGCAGGCGCCGAATTCTCTCATCGCGATTACAGAAGTGTGATTCCGGGCTCCGCGCTCACGCCCGAAATGCTCTTGCAAGGGCCACAACTCAAGCAAATGACTGAAATTCACTTCGCCCTTCTGGACCTGCCCGAACATCGCTTCGTTCTCAACAGCAGCGCTTCCTCGCAATTAGGCCGCATCTGGTCGCAACCCGCACACGCATTCCTGAAAGTCCAGGGAGCGCTGCAAGCCACCTGGTTTCCGCAATTCACCGGAGACGATTACGAGGTGCAGTCGAAGCTTCGTTCAGGAGGAACCTCAGGAGACACGCCATTCGACGAGCTCTCCATGCTCGGCATGGAACGGGACAACGACCTCTGGATGCGCGCTCACATCGGCACGCGTGCAGGGCGCAAGGGCAGCGCCCCGCTCGGACACGACTACTTTCTCGCCAACAACGAAATCGACAAGAACGTCTACAGCAACGGCCTCATCACGCTGAAGATCAGCCCGTTTCTCGACACTGGAAAAATCTCCGACGGCTCAACCGCACTCGGCTCACCGAACTGGCTCTGGGACACCGGCGCGCAGGCCAAGCTCCGCGTGCTTGGGGTGGGCGTCACATTCACTTACGGCAAAGACCTGCGCACCGGGAACAATGCCTTCTACTTCACCGCCGGCCGATAGTGTGTCTCGACGGGGGAGAGTCTTACCTTACTGCGCCCTCTCTATCTCCACGTAGTCCCGGCCAACGTAGAGCCGAAACTTGCCCGCCGAACCGAGCACCTGCAGAGGCATCGGCCTCTTGATCTCCGCATCGCGCGTGGAATCCACCTGAAACAGGTCGTGAGCGCCGATATCCATCACCACAAATTTGTTGCCGGTCAGAAATCCTATGCCGTACGCGCCGGGCGCCAGCTTTTGTCCGCCGATCGTCAGCGTCACCTCGGTCATGAAATACGCCTGGTATTTCTGCCGGATGTCCGACGAATATCCCGAGTTGTCCACCAGGCTGGTGAGCACATAAAAATCGTCGCTGAAGCGGATGCCGCCCGCGTTCCGCATTTGCACGGGCGCCACTTGTCCGCGGAAAAAAACCTGGTCCGGGAAGATCTTGTTCGTGATGTCCGAGGCCTTGAGCGCACTCTCTGTTCCGGGAGGCGCCGCCACCGCGGATGGAAGTTGCAAGGCCACCATCAAAAGCACAGCAAGTCCAGCGAACACTCTCATCGATTTCACTAAGAGCCCCCTTCGTTTTTCGTCACTGTCCGAGCGGGATATTCTAGCGCCTGCGGTCTGTGGAAACTACCTGACCAGACTGGTGCTAACCTCACGCCGGCAACGTCTGTAACTCAGCGAGGTACGGAGGATCCAAATGTCCAGCGAAGCAAGTCCCTCCAGCGGTGCGCGCATCCAAATTTCGGCGATGCTCTCTGTCCGGAATGGCGCCAAAGCTGTCGAGTTCTATCAAAAAGCCTTCGGGGCCAATGTACTTTTTCGGATTGGCGAGGAAGGCGAAACCGTGGTCGCGCAACTAGCTGTGGGGAACGCCGAATTCTGGCTGGCAGATGAGTCCCCAGAGCACTCGAACTTCAGCCCCGAGACACTACAAGGCAGTTCCGTCCGTATGGTGATGGCCGTCGAAGACCCGGATGCCGCTTTCGCTCGCGCATTAGCCGGCGGAGCCAGAGAGGTCTGGCCGGTGGCTGATCAACACGGTTGGCGGGTCGGACGCATCGTCGACCCCTTCAGCCATCATTGGGAGATCGGTAAAAAATTGTCGTGAGCGCCGCGACCTACTCGAATTGCCTGCGAAAACGCTGAACCTCGTCCCTCAGATCCGCCATTTCCTTGCGCAGCGCAGCAACCTCTTCTTCCAGGCGGACAATGCGCTCGTCGTCTACGCCGCTGTCTGAGCGCACTTCCACCAGTGGCGCAGTCGCTTCCCACTCCGGCTTGTCACCACAGAGGAGGTGCGCATAGCGGGCCTCTTTTGTGCCTGGTTGCCGCGGCAAGACCTTCGCCAGCGGCTCTTCACGGGTCATCATTCTTTGCAGCGTCGATTGCACGTCGGTCAGATCTTCGAATCGATGAAGCCGCTCCGCGCGTCCGCGCAACTCTCCCGGTGTCTGTGGGCCGCGAAGGAGCAGCACGCACAGCAGCGCCGTCTCGGGCCGAGTCAGGTTGAAGGCTTCCTGCATGCGGTGCTCGAACTTCGGCACGCGGCTGTCGCCTGCGCCGGAAGCGTTTCCCGCCAGGCCCTTCTCATTCAGCGAGTGCACCGCCTGCCGCACCGCATCGTCGTTCAGATTCATTACCGGGTCGCGATTCGATTTCTGGTTACACGCATTCACCAACGCATTCAGCGAAAGTGGATAGTAATCGGGTGTCGTGATGTCTTTCTCGACCAGAGACCCGAGCACCCGGGCCTCGGTCTCAGTCAGCAGAACATTTGTAGCGCGGAAAGGACTCATAACGTGATGAGACAGCTTAGGTTATACATCATGCCACTCTCCATGTGCACCGGAGAGCCAACGCTAATATTAGTTGGCCGGCACCCGAGCCCGCCACGCCACGATGGTAATCCCACGAAAGAACGAGGTCGTTGATTCCGAACGTGCCATTCTGTGACCGCTACCATGTTGCATTTTCTGATAGCGCTCTGTTGGCATCCTCTTTTCGCGCAATTCAAGGAGATGTGTGCGCTATGTGTTGGCGTCAGGGAAATGTGGAGGACTGTTTCGCCACAAGTAGCGCCGGCATCTTGCCGGCTGTCGTGAGGGCGTCTCGCCCTCGCTGTGAAGCGACCTCGCTAGGGAGTAGGTTTGCTGTAGGTCCGCAGGGCGGCGATCTCTTTTCGCAGGCGCTCCATTTCAACCTCTTTGCGTCGAAGCACAGCGCGCACATCGCTGCCGTCGCTTGGAGGCGCCTTCCGCACCGTCGCGGGCTTGGGACTTTCCGCGCTGAGAGGAGTCAGAAACTCCAGGCCGAAGCAAAAGCCAGTACGGTTCCGCACGATCGCCGTAATCCTCGCCCCTCCCGGCGTCTGGAACTCCAATTCCATCTGGTCGCCGGGCTTCAGCGGCACACCCGCGTAGAGGGTCATTCCCCCCTCGCTCATTTCGATGCCACGCCCCTGAAATGTCAGTTTGGAATCCCCGCCCCGCGGAAAGATGAGAACGGGTAGCTCAACCGGATGGCGCGGCCAGCGGCGCGTGTTCACAGGGGAGGACATTTTCAACCATCCTACTTCTATGCATTAATCGTAGCCGCGCCCGAATTGGGCGGGCAAGATTACCAAGGTTTCCGAAAGTACCGCCCCCCTTTCGAAGAAGCTCGCCACAAGTGACCGGAACCGTTCCGCCAATCGACTCCCCATGGCGATGCACTTGCCCCGCTCCTCGAATTCGCCAACCTCAAGAAACGACAGAGATGCGAGCCCTATACCGCGAAAATCCCAGGCTGCGCCGTCGGCCCATCCAGATGCCCAACCAGCTTGTGCTCCAGCCCCTCTCGGGACGGCTTCAATTCCTGCCGCAAGCGCTCCATCTCCGGTTCACTGAATGGCGAGAAAGCCCGCGCCGTATCCACGTTGTGCTCGAGCATCGCCAATTGCGGCATGCCCACCACTGCGGTCGTCACCGGAAGGCTCATCGAATAACGCAGAAGCGCACTCATCTCGGCTTTCCCGCTGCCGCTGCCGATCAGAAACTCCTGACCAGTGATCTTCATGGCGATCACGCCCAGCTTCTTCTTGTTGGCGACGGGCAGCGCGAGCTCTTCAAACTGACCGTTTCGTGACGCGTTCAGCGCCATCTGCACGCAATCCAGGTCGTGCCTCTCAATCGCCTGCGCCATCACTTCGCCATTCGTGTGGCTGGTCATGCCGATAAAGCGCGCCATCTTCTGTTCGCGCGCCTCGTGCAATCCCTTCAGCGCGCCGTCGGGCGCCTCGATCTTTGCCAGATCATCGGGCTGGCCCAGGCTGTGAATGTGCACTAGGTCGACGTGGTCGGTCTGCAGGCGCTTCAGGCTGCCTTCCAGCCGCCGCATAAACTCGTCGCGCGTGCGGTCGGGAATTTTCGTCGCCAGCCAGACCTCCTTTCGTCGCGACGCCATCACCTTCCCGACGCGCGTCTCGCTCTTCCCATCTCCATACGCGTACGCCGTGTCGAGATACGTGATGCCCAGATCGATCGCGTGATTGAGCGCGGCCTGTGCTTTGTCTTCCTCCTCATACATCAGGAAGCGGCTCCCGCAGCCGAACGCAAGGATCGAAACGGTGGCCCCAGTCTGCCCCAGTGTTCGCGAAGGCAGCGTCGCATTGGCCGGCCCAGTCGGCTTTGCCTCGGCTACATCCTTCAACAACCAGACACCCGCGCCGGCAGCGGTTCCCTTACCTACAGTTTCCAGAAATTCTCTGCGCGAAAGGTCTTTGGCCATGTTCTGCTCCTTACGCCGAGCTCTCGACGGATTGTTTCCGTCTATAGTAGTCAGTCTTGATCTTCGATGAAATACCTATAATTCGGTTGGTTCTGGGAACAAATGAGTTGCGCTGCGTAAGGGCCCGTCCCTACCGTGTCCCGGCTGCCTTGGTCTCCATCCTCTCGAAGACATCCTGCGCCCGATCCACTGCGGCCTGCACGTTCTCGCATATATTGTTCTTCCCGATCACTTCCTCAAACTCTGCTTCGTGCAGCAGTCTTGCCGGCTGCTCGCGCGCTCCGCACAAAATCAGTGTTCGGCCCGTCGCTTGTAGAGCCCGCGCGACCTCTTCGATCGCGTACAGCCCCGTGCCGTCCAGAGCGGTCATATTCCGCAACCGCAGGATCACCACCGGCGGCAGCTTATGCATATTCTGGGTGACCACGGAAATCTTGTCCGTCGCTCCAAACAAAAATGGCCCGTGAATTCGGAAGATCGTCGCGTAGTAGGGAATGTCTTTGTCCTGCAGGATGTGTACGCGCCCGTCTTCGATGTAGTCGTCCGTAACCTGCGACACTGTCGTCGTCGCTGCCACCCGGCTGATGAACAACAACGCAGCCAGGATCATCCCCGCCTCCACCGCCACGGTCAGGTCCGCGAATACTGTCAATGCGAACGTCACCAGCCACACGCTGATGTCGGTCTTGGTTAGCTTGAACAACTGCGGAATCTCCCGCCACTCGCCCATGTTGTACGACACGATCATCAGAATCCCGGCCAGCACCGCCATCGGCACGTAGCTCACGATTCGCGACGCAAACAAGAGCACGCACAGCAGCGTCAGCGCATGGATGATCCCTGCCACCGGCGACTGCGCACCCGACCGGATATTCGTCGCTGTTCTCGCGATCGCGCCCGTTGCCGGCAACCCGCCGAACATCGGTGACGCAATATTCGCCACGCCCTGCGCCATCAGTTCCACGTTCGGGTTGTGATGATCGTTGCTCATCCGGTCCGACACCACCGCCGACATCAGCGACTCGATTGCACCCAGCATCGCCACGGTCACAGCTGGCCCCAGCAGCCCGTGAATCAGATCAGCGCGAAACTTTGGGATCTGCAAATGCGGCAACCCGCTGGGAATTCCGCCGAAGCGCGATCCGATCGTCTCGACCGGCAGCCTGAACACGAACACCGCTGCGGTTCCGATCGCCAGCGCAACAATCGGTCCTGGAATTCGGTTCGACACCGCCCGGCACACGATCAGGATCGCCACCGTCGCCACCGCCAGAAATGTTGCCGTGTAGTTCAGCGTCCTGAAGTGTGTCACGAACGCCTCCAGACGAGCCCAGAAGACGCCCGGCACCTTCTCCACCTGCAGGCCGAAGAAATCCTTTACCTGGGTGCTGGCAATCAGGATCGCAATCCCGTTCGTGAACCCAATCACGATCGGCCGCGGGATGAACTTGATCGCCGATCCCATGCCCGTAATGCCCATGGCCACCAGCAGCACGCCCGCCATCACGGTGCACATGAACAGCCCATCGACGCCGTGCGCTGCGACAATCCCGGCAACCACGACAACGAACGCTCCGGTCGGCCCGCCGATCTGCGTCTTCGAGCCGCCTAACGCAGAGATCAGAAATCCGGTGACAATTGCACAGTAGATGCCTGCCTGCGGTGACAAGCCCGACGCAATAGAGAATGCCATCGCCAGCGGCAACGCCACCAGGCCGACCGTCACCCCGGCAATCAGATCATGCGTAAACTTGTTGAGGTTGTAATCGCGCAGGCAAAGTACCGACTTCGGCAACCAGCGTTCTTCAAACGAAGCTGTGGTCATTTCTCGTGTAGACGCCTCGATTGATCCGGAATGGTTTTTGAGGACACGCCTCCGTGCCCTCGACCCCGGTTTCAGGCTACCGGACACAACCAACAGTTGTCGGTGATCTGGATCACTTCACCTTAGACGCTAAGCTGTTCGAAACTAAACGGAGAATCTTTAAGGCAATCGAACGTTGGGACTCGCTCCGATGCAAGCCCCACTGTCAACAAGTGAGCGCGCCCTCAGGTCACTCCGCGTGTTGGAATCAACTTCTTCTGCGCCTCACCACACCCGGCAAGCGTTCGCGTGAACCATCGGCTGCCCCGCCTTGCACCCGAACGCGTGGGCGAACTCCGACATGTTGCTCACCACGTTGTTCACGCGATACCGGTTCAGCGAATGTCCCTGTGTCAACACCGCCGTCCGCGCTGCCTCCGGACGATTGTCGCCGCACCAAACGTTCGCGTACGCGAGGAAGAACGTCTGCAACTGCGTGATCCCATCCTCCGCCGCCGAATCCAGCTCCTTGCCTTGCACCTTCAATGAACTCTGCAGGCTTGCCAGCGCAATGTGAATCCCGCCATTGTCAGCCGTGTCCTCGCCTTGCGAAAGCTTGCCATTCTGCTTCACGCCGGCCTCCGGAACATCCTGCGTGTATTCGTCCGAGATGCACTGCCCGCGCTTTTCGTATGCCGACGCGTCCGTGGGCGTCCACCAGTCTTTCAAATTTCCGTCGGCATCAAACTTCCGCCCCTGGTCGTCATATCCGTGAATGATCTCGTGCCCGATCACCACTCCGATCGCGCCAAAGTTCACCGCGTCGATCCGGCTCGCATCAAAGAACGGCGGCTGCAGGATTCCCGCCGGAAAATTGATCGTGTTCGTCTGCGAGTCTTCGTACGCATTCACCGTGGGCGGCGTCATTCCCCAGCGCGACCGGTCCACCGGCTTCCCCACTAGGGCCAGCCGGCGTTCGATCTCGAACTGGCTCGACCGCTGCATGTTGCCGAGGAAATCGTCGCGCTTGATCTCGAGCGCCGAATAATCCTGCCAGCGATCCGGATAACCGATCTTGTCCACCTGCGCCGACAACTTTGCATGCGCCTTCTGCTTGGTCTCGGCCGACATCCAGTCCGAAGCATCGATGTCCTGCTGCAGCGCCGTCTCGATCGCCTTCACCATCTGCATCATGCGCTGCTTGCTCTCCGGCGGAAAATACTTCGTCACGTAAGCCTGGCCCACTGCCTCTCCCAAATCCGCATCCGCGTAGAACGAGCACCGCCGCCAGCGCGGCTGGATCTCCGCCGTCCCCGACAACGTCCGCCCGTAAAAATCAAAGTTCTCCTCGACGAACGCCTGCGACAGCGACGGCGCCGTCAGATGCGTCAACGTGTACCGCAGATAAGCACGCCAGTGCTCTGCGGGCTCCGACGCGATCAGCTTTTCCATCCCCTTGAAGAAATCCGGCGACGTCACCAGATACTTCTCCGTCGCGGGTACATGCATCGCTTTCAGGTAGCTGCTCCAGTTGAACGACGGCGTAAGCGCCTGCACCTGCTGCAGCGTCATCTTGTGGTTCAGATTCTTGGGATCGCGGCGCACGATAATGTCCATCGCCGCATTCGCCATCGACGTCTCCATCGCCAGGATCGTCTTTGCATCCGCCGCGGCCTGCGCTGCCGGCTCGCCGCTCAATTCCAGCATCTTCGCCACATGCTTCAAATACTTCTCGCGGATCTCTTTCGATTTGTCATCGTCCTTCAGGTAGAACTCGCGCGCCGGCATGTTCATGCCCGATTGATCGAGCGTTGCTATATTTACCCGAGCGTCGTCAAAATCCGGAGCGTTGTAGATGCCGAACATCACACCCTGATACTGCGCGTCGATGAAGTTAAGATCCGCCGGTCGCGTGGCTTGATGAAGCGCCGCAATCAGATCCGGCAACTGCTTCTTGTCCTTCAGCGCCGAGATTCGATCCAGCAGCGGCTTCAGCGGCGCAATGCCGGCCTTGTTGATCGCCGTCTCGTCCATGCACGACGAGTAGTAGTCGCCGACCTTCTTCTCGATCGGGCTCTTGTCCCCGCCCGGAGCTGCGGCCTGCTCGAGCGTGTTGCGGATCGCCGCCACATTCCAGATCGCCAGCTTGCTAAACGTTCCCCACGCCGCCTGGTCCGCCGGGATCGGATTCGCCTTCACCCACTTGCTGCACGCGTACTGGAAAAAATCCGTGCACGGATCGAGCGCCTTATCCACCTGGTCCGGCGTGAAGTGTTCAAGATCCGGCATGGAATCGGAGGGCGGCGCGGGTTGCGCAAGGGCAAAGGTCCAAGAAACAAGAAGGACAAAACTGAGGCAGAAAGAACGCATGGGAATTCCTCCCGGCTGAATGATTGCCAGTGTGTGTAGACGCGGAACCCGGAATATTGTCACGGAAAATGTGCAGGGAGGCAAAAATCAGGTCAGGCTAGTGCACGCCAAAACCCTTCCCCGGCATCAACCAGAGAATACTTCCCAGGCAAGCCAGCACTCCCGCGAAGTAGACAGTCGCTGTTGGGCTCGGTTGAGAAGGCTGATCCCGGGTGAACAGTCGCCATCCCGCACCCAGCGCAACAAGGTAAAACGCCGACTCATGAAGCCAAATCCCGAGAACCACGCTAACGCCTAGGATCATGAGCCGCCCCGCCTTGTTCAGGGCCAATACTGCCTGTCCGCCGTCGAGCACCCACACCGGAATCAGGTTCATGACGTTTAGCCACGCCCCGGCTCGTGCCAGCGCCGCCCACAACCCGTCGCCCGTCTTCCACCAGAGCAGTGCGCACGCCACCGATGCAATCCACCCGGCGAAAGGCCCCGCCAGGCTCACCTCGGCCCGCGTCTTCAGCGACACGCCCATCGCTCGCCATTTCACAAATGCGCCCAGTCCGGGAAGGAAGATTGGCATATCCGCCGGCAATCCCCGGCGCTTGATGTCGATGAAATGGCCCATCTCATGGAGCAGGATCAGGACGGCAAACCCGATGCCGAACTTCATCCCAAATGCCGCCCAGTAAAAGCCCATAAACGCAAACAGGCTGAGCACGAAATTCAGCTTAAGGAGAACGAGCAACGATTTGCCTTTGGCCAGTAGGATCGCAATCGGCGCCAGAGGTCCCAGCTTCCGTGCCCACGTGTTCTCGGCGGGAGGCTTCTCTACCACCACCTCCGCGCGCACCGCCGCCAAATCCAACGCTTGCGCATGATCGCGGATCCACTGGGCCTGCTTGGAATCCGGCGGCAACAATGGCAGCCCCTGCTGCCACAAATCGCGCGCACGCCGTAGTTCGCCCTTGGCTTCGGCCTTCCGAGCCTCTTCCGAGAGTTGCGCCAGTTGCTCAGCATGAACGAGCGTGTGACACTGGTCGCATGCGGTTGCGCCCAGCGCAAGCTCATGCCCGCACCGCCGGCAGTTTCTTATCAGGTCAGGAGTAAGAGACGACACAGGTCACTTTCGCTTCCGAATGCCACGAGACATCAGTACGGCCCCGTGATCTCCGGAACCGCCGCGCCCGCTGTCAGCTTCCAGGCAATCTGCAGGCCTACAAACAGGATAACCAGTCCGATCAATCCGTGCACCGGATCCTGTAACTCGAGGAAAGGCGAGGCCAGCCCCAGGAAGGCGAGATAAGCAAGCGCCTTCCCCACGCTCACCTTTTCTTTGGGCGGTTGCCCCGATTGTTGGCTCCCTTCGCTGTCGCCCTGCGCCGACTCCGCCGAAGTTGTCTGCGCCTTCTTCTCCTTGTTCATCTGCGTCAACGCGACCGGAATCTCCGCCATCGACACGGCCGCATACGTCAGAATCACCGCCACGATCTGGTATCGTCGCCCACCCAAGCCACCCGATCCCTTGATCATCGCCTTCCCCACAAGGTATCCGACACCCAGCGACAGGTAGCCGATCACCCAACCCGTCGTGATCGCGAACGTGGCGTAAAGAATCAGCCCCAGGATCGCCGCCGGAATGCCGAACATCAGCGCGCGAACGAAGGCCGCGTGGCTGTCCTTCGGAACACCATTCCGAACCTGATCCGCGCAGCTCGCGCATGCCAGATGATCGTTGATGCGGTAATAGGTCCCCGCCAGCGTCTGCTTGCAGAACTCGCAGCGCACGGTCCCCGGAACGTTCGTATATTCTGCAGTATCGAACTGCGGCGTCGGCTGGCCTATATTTCCGTCATGCATGGCCGGGGAGAATACCACGATCCCGGGCGCCGAGAAAGGCGCGTTTCCAGACTTTCGTAATTCCAAGTAACTCATCCCAGCTCTCGATTACTCGCGCGAGGCCGCAGGAACCACTTGTCTCTGGTGGTTCTAGACACTAAGTAACTATCCCCGCGACGCGAAATCGCATCATACTTCGGGGGATGGATTTGCAGATGGTCATGTTCGATTTCCTTCGTCCGGTCGCCTTGGGAACCGGGGCCGTTCTTGCCGGTCTGGCTTTGCTCAGCTGGCGCATGCCTCGTCGCGCCAACGTCAGTGCGCGCCCCCTCCGCCGCGACTAAGCCTACACCTCACCGGGCTCGCCATGTCCCATACCGGTCCTTTGCGCTGCCGCTGGAATTCTCCAGACTTTTTCGTAGTGGACCACTTTGTCATTTTGATGCCATATCCACGCGTGCCATACTGTCCTCGTCGGTCGCGCTCAGAAAGTCCTAAAAAAGAATCTCCAAACCCGCGTATCAGCTATGCCAAAAACACTGCGTTGGGTACTACTCGCTCTACTATTTGTTTCCTTTCCGATCCTGTTTCACCCGTGGTGGCTGTTTCCAGTGACCCTCGCCGCATTTGGCTTCTTAGTCTGGCTGCTTCGGGAAAAGGAACCGTCAAATTAGCCCACTACTAGCCTTTTCAGTGATTTGACTGCCATCTGCACGGCGTGAGATATTGGCTCGCTTTCCTTGGAAATCTGCTCGTTAGCTGCAAGCAACCACGTCTCTGGAGCTTGTTGCCGAATGGTCCGACTTATTCCCAAAGATACAAGTTTCTTCGCCATGTTCTCCGCGATGTCGAACAATCTCATCGACGGAGCCCGCGCCATGGTCGATCTCTTCGCCGACTATCGCGACGTCGACAAGAAAGTCGACGAGATCCGCCGGATCGAGCATGTGGGCGACGAGATGACGCACTCGATCATGCGCAAGCTCAACCAGACCTTCATCACCCCCTTCGATCGCGAAGACCTCTACAAGCTCGCCTCCTCGCTCGACGACGTTCTCGACTTCCTGAATGCCTCCGGCGCACGCATCGTCATGTATCGCATCACCAATCCGCCGCCCGAGGCCGGCGTACTCGCACGCCTGATCCTTGCTCAAAGCGAAGAACTCGCCAAAGCCGTCTCCCTGCTCGAGAAAAATGGCGACGTCCTGGTCCATTGCGTCGAAATCAACCGGCTTGAGAACGAAGCTGACCAGGTTTCGCGGGCCGCGATTGCGCGACTTTTCGAGCACGAGAAAGACCCCATCACCCTCATCAAGACGAAAGAGTTGCTCGAATTCCTCGAAACCGCCACCGACCGGGCGGAGGACGTCGCCGATGTCCTCGAAACGGTCGTCCTGAAGAATGCCTGACGCCGTCGCATCCTCCACTTCACGGACCCAACGGTGAGCTCCACTCTCCTGCTTCTCATCATTACGGTTCTGGTCGCGCTGATCTTCGACTTCCTCAACGGATTTCACGACGCGGCCAACAGCATCGCCACCGTCGTCTCCACGCGCGTGCTCTCTCCTAAGCTGGCCGTCGTCTGGGCCGCATTCTTCAACTTTGTGGCAGCATTCTTCCTGGGGACCGCCGTCGCCAAGACCATCGGCAAGGGCATGATTCACGTCGAATCGGTCACGCAGTACGTGGTCATCGCCGGATTGATGGGAGCCATCGTCTGGGACCTGCTGACCTGGTGGTGGGGACTGCCTACCTCTTCTTCGCACGCTCTCATCGGCGGCTATGCCGGCGCGGCAGTGATGCGCTCCGGTTATCACGTCATCATCGCCGAAGGCTGGTACAAGACCCTGATCTTCATCGTGGTCGCGCCGATCATGGGCCTCATCCTGGGCTTCACCTTCATGGTCGCGATCTTCTGGTTGCTCCGCAACAAGCCGCCCCAGCGTATCGACAAGTGGTTCCGTAAACTCCAACTGATCTCCGCCGCCGCTTACAGCCTCGGTCACGGCGGCAACGACGCGCAGAAAACCATGGGCATCGTCGCCAGTGCGTTCTACGGCGCTCACTACATGACGTCCGCGCAGCTTGCCGGAGACTGGGGCCTGTTCCACTGGCCCATCATCCTGGCCGCCCATACCGCCATCGCTCTCGGCACCTACTTTGGTGGCTGGCGAATTGTTCACACCATGGGATCCCGTATCACGAAACTGCGTCCCGTCGGTGGCTTTTGCGCGGAGACCGCGGGCGCGATCACGCTCTTTGCAACCGCGCTGGCGGGAATTCCCGTGAGCACGACCCACACCATCACCGGAGCGATCGTGGGCGTCGGCGCAACCACGCGCCTGTCTGCGGTTCGTTGGGGTGTTGCGCGCCGGATCGTCTGGGCCTGGGTCCTTACAATTCCGGCATCAGCGCTCGTAGCAGCGGTGGTGTTCGCGGCGATCCGGTTCGTCCACCCGGGAGCGTAGTGGACGGGGCATCCCGACGCGGAAAGAAACTACACTTTTGAAGGAAGTGTCACGGCAAAGAATTACGGATCCCACACCGCGCTGCCGTATCCTGCCCGCCGCGCGTCTTCCTGCATTTTCTCCAGATTCTTCTGCATCTCGGCGAGCTGATTCTGCGCTCGCTCCACTTCTTCCTGTTTGTGTGCTTGCGCTTTGTTGTACTGCACGCCGTTCCGGTACGCGTTCGCCTCCACGAAGTGAATCGAGCTTTGCACCTTCTCAATCCGAGACTTCAGGTCGGCAACCGCGTTCTTCTGTTGGGAAATTGCAGCTTTCCATTGTTCGCCGGTGTGCGCGACCACGCTCGCAGGAGTCACGCCCGCGCCGACATGTGGACTCTCATCGCTCGTTGAGTCCGCATCCGGCGATGACTCCTCCGAATGCTCCGGCATGTCCTCATCCGTCACGACCTTCTTCGGCTTGACACCCTTGTCTTTCTCTTCCTGCTGTTTCTGTTTTTGCTTGCGGACGAGATCGCCCAAGGATGGCGCAGAAGACGACGGTGTGTCCGACGACTGCGTATTCGACGGCGGCGCACTCGACGATTGCGCGTAGCCGGCCGTAGCACCCAATAACAGCGCAGAGCTAATGACCGCCACAATCAGACATGTGTTCGGCCTGAATATCCATTCTTTAGAAAGCCCCATGGAAACCTCGTAAGCAGGACAGGGTTCGATCGGCGTACTTGAGGCCCATGGTATGGCGGTTTGCCATGCGGCGCGACGTTACCGTGGTGTGAGCCCTTTTCGCCCAGCCAGGAATCCCACTCTGCGTGGGTCGGGCGTCACTGCGGCAGCGGCCGCTTTCTCGCACACTTCCCGTATGAAACTGCGACTCGCCTCCACTTGGGCTCTGACCCTCGCGCTCTGCGTAGTCCCGTCCACGCAAGCTCAGACCAGCGAACCCGCCTCCGACTCGGTCCCCGCCACCCGATGCTCTGTACCCTCCGACGACCGTGCCATTCGTGACATCCCGGAATGCTGGAAAGCCGCCTACAACACAGGTCAGGCTTCGCAAGTCTCAGCTCTCTATTCCGACGACGCTTACTATCTGACCCAGCACTTCGTCACCGGCATCATTCACGGCCGCGCCGACATCCAGGCTTACGTCCAGCGCGGGATCGACGCAAAGTATCGCATCGACGCCATCGAGGTGCTCGCAACCCAATGCTCCGGCAACTTCGCCTACGCGATCACCCGCTATCGATCAACGAACGCAGGCAGAAACGACCTCGGCCTGAATCTCGTCGTCCTTCGCAAGATTAACAATCAATGGCTAATCGTCGCTCATGAAGCCGCCGTCCCCGATCCCGCTACCGCCGTCCAGCATCTGCGAGATCACTAAGCCCCGCCTCACCTCCAGTCCTAGATCGTTAAGCCCGCATTGTGAGCCTGTCACGAAACTCGCTCTCGGGTTCGATTTGGAGGGACACATCGCAGTCAAAATCGATTGATGTGACAGAGCACCAAAAGTCGATTGATGTGGCAGCGCAACAAAAATCGACTGGTGTGACTGTGCAGGCGAAATCCCAGCCCCGGAGGGGCGGACAAAATTAGCCCAGCGCTTCAGCGCTGGGACCGCGAGGACTTGTCGTCCAAGTCCCGGAGGGACGGCCGAGTCTCGTAAAAGTTCCCACCTCGCTGAGGTCCCGTCGAACTCGCCCAGGGCAGCATCTGTCTACCCCTCCCCACACCGTGTCCCGCCGCCCACGCCCTTAGACGCCCCTCCCACCCGCAACTCCTGCCAAATCAATAGGCCGCCGCTTGGCCGCTCCCGTGCCATTTCACTGAGCGAACTGGGGAGACCAGTACGGAGGCCCAACATGGCAAACTTTACGCAACTTCACCTAAGCAACAAATCGCAAGAAACGTCGCAACTGAATTCCAGGAGAGAACAGGCCGCGAACGAGTTGGCCAGGCAGAAAGTCCTGTTTGGTTCCACCCTGTTCGCCGTCACCGCGCTGTCCGGCGTATTGCTGATGATCACCAATGGCTGCTCGAAAGGCTCGTCGAAGGTCGCAACGCAGAATCCGGTCACTCCGATCTCGACGCCTTCCGTGACACCGCCGGCCCCGATCGTCGCCGCCGTTCCAACCGACACCAAGCCCGTGCGCAAGCACGTCGTCCAGAAGAAAGCTCCGACCGCAACCTTCTCCGATCCGATCAACGGGATCTCGTTCCGTTATCCGAAGACCTACACCCTGAAGACCGGCAACGAACCCTCGCTTGACCTCGCCGGCATGGGTCCGCTGCAGATGAACTTCGTGCAGGCCGGCGGCAGCAACGTGGCCGCGGTTGAATTGCCGAAGAACATGTACCCCGGCACCGACTTCGGCTCCGCCTTCTTCAGCGTCAGTGTGAATCCGGAACTCTCCGAGTCCGAGTGCAGCCAGTTCGCCTTCCCGCTGACTGTGCATTCGGAGAACGAACCCGGCTCGCCGTCGACGGCAAAGATCGGCGGCACAGAGTTCTCGATGGTCGAAGACTTCGGCCTCGGCAACAAGCCGGCCACCGACGAAAAAGAGCCGAGCCTGAAGTACTACCATCGCTTCGAGAACGGCAACTGCTACGAATTCACCATGGGCGTCTCGATCACTGCCCAAACCGGTGACGACGTGAAGCCTGTGAACCGCAATCAGGTCTTCCGCAAGCTCGAGCAGATTCTGGCGACCGTGAAAGTCGAACCCGCCTTGGTTCCCGAAGTCGCCAAAGGAACACCGCAGCCGGTGGTAGAAGGCGGCAAAGAGTAGCCGGAAAGAAAGACTCCTCACCGATGGCCACGCCCCACCCGGGCGTGGCCCTTCGCCGTTCTGACCCATCTTCGTATCTTGCCGCCCCTTCCCACGCGTGCTATTGTGCCGCCGCTCCCCCAAAAGGACGGTCCGTCTGTGCACACGCCCCATCATCACGAGCACAACCATCACTCCCACGGATCCTGCACCCGCCGCGACTTTCTCTCCACGCTCATCTCCGCTGCCGTTCTCGCACCCTGGGCCTTTGGCCAGGAAGAAAAGCAGACGCCCGCCGAGATGGCCGAGACCTTCCGCCGAATGTCGGAAGACTACGAGCGCGAAGGACTCGCCTCACCATTCCTAGGAGTCACGACCAATCACGAAGTGCTTCCGGGCCTCTTCGAAATTAAGCCGACCGGCGTCTCCACCGAACCCGTCCGCAACGCCGCCGAGCGATTCATTGCCTCGCTGACCAACGATCAACTCGCCCGAACCATGTTCCCGGTCGACGACATCGAGTGGCGCAAGTGGATGAATCAGCACTTTTATGTGCGCCAGGGCATCAGCTTCGCTGAGATGACCGACGCGCAGCGCGATGCCGCCTTCGGCCTGATGAAAGTTTCTCTCAGCACCAAGGGCTTCGACCTCACCCGCAACATCATGCGCCTGAACGAAACACTCGCCGAACTTGCCGAGGACCACGTCTTCCTCGGCGAGTGGCTCTACTACATTCAGATTTATGGCAGACCTTCCACCACGCAACCCTGGGGCTGGAAGCTCGAAGGCCATCACGCCATCGTGAATTACTTCGTGCTGGGCGATCAGATCGTGATGACGCCGCTCTTCATCGGCTCCGAGCCCGTCCGCGCCACCTCGGGCAAGTACAAAGGAATCGAAATTTTGCAGCAGGAACAAAACGACGGCCTGGCGGTGCTGCAATCGCTCTCTCAGTCACAACAGAAGCAGGCCATCCTCAACTTCTCGAAGACCGGCAACAACAATCTGACCGAGGCCTTCAAAGACAACGTCGTCATCGAGTACGCGGGCCTTCGCACCAACGATCTCGCCGCGCCCGCACGCCAGCGGTTCCGCGATCTCATCCACCTCTACGTCAGCAACATGGACGACGGGCACACGCGCGTGAAAATGGATGAAGTCGATCGCCACCTCGACGACATCTGGTTCACCTGGATCGGTGGCACCCAGTCCGACAGCGCTTTCTACTATCGCGTGCAGAGCCCGGTGATCTTGATCGAATTCGATCACCAGCGTCCCGCGAATCTTCGCAAATTCGCCGCCGATCCGCAGAAGCCTACCCAGCAGCACATTCACTGCGTAGTACGCACGCCCAACGGCAACGACTACGGCAAGGATCTCCTGCGGCAGCACTACCTCGCTCACCCCCACGCGACCTGAAGTCGACACTTCTTTCCACGAAAAGTCCAGCCCCTGAACCCATACTTTCGCCCCCTCTTGATCCGCGCCGCCGAGGGCGCGTCATCGCATGCGTCGTCCGAAGATCGATTACCATGTTTAGTATCAGTTGCTTACAAGCAATCCAAGACTGTCCAAAATCTTTCTGCCAAAAAGGGCTTGACAGTATCTATAGTGTTGTAGTTAACTACAACACTAGTACGACAGGGTTCCGCAACGCCCGAGTCTGGATCCCTTCGTTAACACCCTCGGCCCCCGAAAGACTGATCGACCTTGAGAAGGAGAACAAACCCATGAAATCCGCTCGAATGCTGCTTCCGGTCATCCTGCTGTCGCTTTCAGCCGCGACCATCGCCCAGTCCAACCCGCAAAAGCCCGCGTCCGACGCTCAAAAGTCGTTCGATAAGCTCAAAATTCTGGCGGGAAGCTGGCAAGGGCCAGTGACCGTCGTTCCGCCTCAACCCGAGATGTCCTCGGATAAGCCGGTCCACGTCTCTTTGCGCGTGACCTCGAGAGGAAACGCGCTCGTACACGAGATGCAAGAAGCGGGAACGCCGGAGGATGCGACCAAGTATGACCATCCCGTCACGATGCTTTATCTCGACGGCGACCGCCTCCTCCTAACCCACTATTGCGACGCGGGAAACCGTCCGCGCATGGTCGCGAGACCTTCAGCAGACGGAAAGACGGTGGAGTTCGATTTCATCGATGTCGCTGGCAGCACGCAATACGGCCACATGCATCACGCGGTGTTTACCGTCATCGACGAAAACCACCACATCGAGGATTGGACCTATATGATGCCCGGCGACAATCCGGTGCATGCGCGCTTCGACCTGCAGCGCGCCAAGTAGGGGATTCGCTTTTCGGTTCGACGAGTGCCACCAACGACGACTTAGGAAAACGCAATGGACCGTGAGTGGAACGACAATCAGCCGATTTACCGGCAGCTTCGCGACCGCGTGGTTGCGATGATTCTCGACGGCGTGCTCAAGGAGGGCGATCCGTTGCCCTCGGTGCGCAACGTCGCCGCTGAGTACCGGGTCAATCCGCTCACGGTCCTCAAGGGTTACCAGGAACTGGCCGACGAAGGCCTGGTCGAGACCCGGCGAGGACGCGGCATGTTTATCAATGCGGGAGCACGGGCTCTGCTGTTGCAGGGCGAACGACAAAAATTTCTCGCGGAAGAATGGCCGCGCCTTTACGCCACCATTCAACGCCTCGGCCTCAAGCCGGAAGAACTGCTCGAAGAGGGCGCGAATGGCAATCTGTCCCATGCCGAGCCAAAGAATCCGCCGGCGAGTGCCACATCGAATTCAGAGAATCCATCAAGTTCCAACGATCCAAAGAAGGAGGAACGCTGAGCCATGCCTTGCATAGAAGCTCACGGACTTCGTAAAAACTTCGGCACCACCATAGCCCTGGACGGCGTGAATCTGCGCGTCGACGACGGCCGGATCCTCGGCCTCATCGGCCCCAACGGCGCGGGCAAAACGACCGCGCTCAACGCCATCCTCGGCCTCACCCCGTTTCAGGGGGAGCTCCGGGTTCTGGGGCGCAATCCCTGGACTGAGCGCGATCTGCTGATGCGTGACGTCTGCTTCATCGCCGATGTGGCCGTTCTCCCGCGCTGGCTGAAGGTCTCGCAGGCCCTTGACTATGTCGCCGGCGTGCACCCACGCTTCGATCGCGCGAAGGCGGAAGGCTTTCTCTCCAAGACCACGATCAAGCAAACCAGCAAAGTCCGGGAACTCTCCAAGGGCATGGTCACGCAACTTCACCTCGCGCTGGTGATGGCGATCGACGCGCGTCTCCTCGTGCTCGATGAGCCCACGCTGGGACTCGACATCCTTTATCGCAAGCAGTTTTACGACGCGCTGCTCAACGACTACTTCGACCGCAATCGCACCATCGTCGTGACCACGCACCAGGTCGACGAGATCGAACACGTCTTCACCGATCTCATGTTCATCAACCGTGGCCGAATTGTGCTCAGTTGCACCATGGAAGAGTTCGCCGCGCGCTACCTCGAAGTGACCGTGAATCCCGACAAACTTGCCGCCGCTCGTGCTGTGAAACCAATGTACGAGCGTCAGACACTCGGCCGAACGGTCCTTTTGTTCGATGGGGCCGATCGCAACAAGCTGGCCCCGCTCGGCGAACTACGCACGCCTGGCATCTCCGACGTGTTCGTCGCCGTCATGACCAGTCCCGAGACGCAGGCCGCCCAATAGGTATGTAAGGAGTGCTTGATGAATGCGCAATCTAACGCCGTGCCTGAGGCTCTCTCCCAAACGCAGGCAGTCTTGCCCGCGGCTTTGTCCCCGACTCGCCCGCTGTACTGGTCGATCCGGCGCGAATTGTGGGAGAACCGGTCCATCTATATCGCACCCCTTTCCGTCGCCGGTCTCGCACTGATCGGCTTCCTCATCGCCACCATGGGCCGTGCCTTCTCGACGTCCGACCTGGTTCGCCGCCAGGCGGTCCTCGAAGAACCGTACGAATTTGCCTCTGGACTGATCATGGTGACCGCTATGCTGGTCGCCATCTTCTATTGCCTCGACTCCCTTTACGGTGAGCGCCGCGATCGCAGCATCTTGTTCTGGAAGTCGTTGCCCGTTTCCGATCTCACCACGGTACTTGCCAAGGCCAGCATTCCTTACGTCGTCCTTCCGCTCTTCGCCATCGCGGTTCTTTTTGTCACGGAGTCGATCATGCTCATGCTGAGCACCCTCGCCCTCAGCGCGAGCGGACTGCCAGTCAGGCCTTTGTGGACTGAGGTCATGCTCCTCTTCCTGACGCTCTCCTATCACATGATCACCGTGCATGTTCTCTGGCACGCCCCGTTGTACGGCTGGCTGATGTTCGTCTCCTCCTGGGCCAAGCGGGCGCCGTTCCTGTGGGCGGTATTGCCGGTGGTTGTGATCTGCGCCCTCGAAAAGATCGCCTTCAATACAGTTCATTTCCTGGGCTGGCTGCAGTACCGGCTCAGTGGTCCGGACGAGTTCAACTTCCCCGGGCCTCACACCCTGCCGGCGCACGTGATGATGCATATGAACTTGGTGAAATTTCTGACCACGCCCGGTCTTTGGTTCGGATTGTTGCTGACCGCCGCCTTCCTCGCCGCGGCTGTCCGCATTCGCCGCTACCGCGGCCCAGTGTAATCGCGGCCCCGGGCTCCTGATTTCCTGATGAAGGGAGAACGAAAATGACTACGGCCATTCTGGTGGAACGAATTACGGAAGCCTCCCCGGTTCTCAAAGCCCGGTGGGCTGGCGCACTCTACTTGCTCGCTGTCGCCATGGCGGCCTCCGGCGAATCCTTCCTTCGCGATCGCTTGAGCATCGCCGCCGGCCAGCTCGCGGTGGCGTGCTTCGTTGTGGTAACGCTGATCCTCTATGACATCTTCGCGGGAGTGAACCGCAACCTTTCCTGGTTCGCCGCGTCGTTCGGCCTCGCAGGACTGACGCTCGAGGCGCTTCGCTGGAACCCAGGTGGCGTGGATGTCGCTATGGGATTCCACGGAATCTCCTGCCTCCTCTTCGGCTATCTCGTTTTGAGGTCGACCTTCCTGCCTCGGGTTCTCGGCGTGTTGATGGCGTTCGCTGGCCTCGCGTGGCTGCCCTTTCTGTCGCCGCCCCTCGCGAACAGCCTCTCCCCGTACAACGTCGCCGCCGGCTTCCTCGGTGAGGCCTCGCTGATGTTATGGCTCCTCGTCGTCGGCATCCATCTTTCGCCGTGGAAGCACACCGACTTCGCTCGCATGGAGAATTGACATGAGCACCGCCGTTTTAACCAACCGTATCGAGATCTCGTTTTCTGCCGACACCGTGCTCAAAGCGGCCACACGATTCTGGTTCGTGGTCACCGTCGTCGGTCAGCTGGCGTTCGGTTTCGCCGTTGCTTCCTTCTACGGTCTCACTGCACTGCGCGGAGACTTCCACGGCTGGTCGAAGTTCATCACCCATGGCCACGTCGCCGGCGACACGACGGGCAACTTCGCCGTCGCCATGCACGTCGCCTCCGCCGCTCTCCTCATGTTGATTGGCGCGTTGCAATTGGCTCCTGCCGTCCGTGGTCGCTTTCCGGTCTTCCATCGCTGGAACGGTCGCGTCTACATGCTGACTGCCGTCAGCGCCAGCGTTGCTGGTGTCTACATGACGTGGTTCCGGGGAAGCCTTGGCGATCTCACGCAGCACCTGGGTGCCACCCTCGGCGCTGTGCTGATCTGGATCTTCGCCGGCATGGCGCTGCACTACGCGTTGGCCCGCAATTTCCGGACGCATCGCCGTTGGGCTCTCCGGCTCTTCATCGCGACCAGCGCCTCATGGTTCTACCGGATCGTCTTCTTCTTGACGCTCCTCATTTTCCGGCGACCGGTCGGCTTCGACCCCACCACGTTCACCGGCCCGTTCCCGAGTTTCATGTCGTTCGGTCAATTCCTGCTGCCCCTCGCCGTGCTTGAAATCTACTTCCGCACACAGGACCGCCCTGGCGTCACGCGCCGCATCGCCATGGCTGCAAGTCTGTTTTTCCTGACTCTCGCCATGGTCGCGGGACTCTTCGCCGTTACGATGGCTGTCTGGGTGCCCGACGTTAAAGCTGGTTTCGATCCGCGCAGATCCATCTCCGAAACACTCGCCGCCACGATCGCGACTTCCGGCATCGACCAGGCGACTGCGCAATACCACGAACTCAAGGCCACGCAGCCCACCATCTATAACTTCGACGAGGACCAGCTGAACTCTCTCGGCTATCAGCTCATCAACACGAAGAAATTCAGTGACGCCGTCCGTGTTCTTCAGCTCAACGCCGACGCGTATCCCAAATCCAGCAATGCCTACGACAGCCTCGGCGAGGCCTACATGGATTACGGCATCAAGCCCCTGGCTATCGCTAACTATGAACGTGCCGTGCAACTCGATCGCAACAACGTCAATGCCGAGCGTATGCTCCAGAAACTGAAGGCTCAGTGAACTCTGGACGCCGATCCCCCAAATTAGCTCCGTCTTCCCATGAACTGAGAACTGATCTCGTAAATAGTCCCGGGAAAGGGCAGAGCTGCACAGGCTGCGGAAAAACAACGTAGCGCCGGCGTCCCGCCGGCTGTCGTGAGGGCGTCTCGCCCTCACCTGGCTTTACAGGAACGGCAGGGCTTCAGCCATACCGCCCAGACCACCGCAAATACGCACGCTTTCCTAGTTTGCTGGAGGACTCGAGTTTTGTATCAGGGCACCGCTTCAGCGGTGCCGTAAGCCTTGCACCATCAACGCCCCTTTTGGGATCTGGGTTCGTCACTTTCAATTTTTCCGCACTCTACAACTACACGTGAATCACTAGTTCCTTTTCCTGCGGCCCTCCTGCGGCTTCCTGCATCGAATCCCAAGGAGGTCACCATGTACGTCATTACCGGAGCATCCGGCCACACCGGAACCACTGCGGCCAAGTCTCTCCTGTCACGAGGACAGAAAGTACGTGTTCTCGGACGAAATCCCGACCATCTGAAGGACCTGGCTTCCGCCGGAGCGGAAGTTTTTGTTTGCGACATCACCGATTCGAAGAAACTCACCGAAGCCTTCCGCGGCGCTGAGGCTGCCTACGTCCTCGTACCGCCGAACCTCGCCAGCAGCGATTACCGCGCCTATCAAGAGCAGGTCAGCGATTCGATCGCCTCCGCAGTCGCAGCCTCGAAACTGAAGTACGTCGTTTCCCTCAGCAGTGTTGGAGCCGACAAATCTTCCAACACCGGCCCCGTGGTCGGACTCCACAATCTTGAGCAGAAGCTGAATAAAGTCGACGGCACCAACGTCCTCCATCTTCGCGCCGGATATTTCATGGAAAACACGCTCGGGCAGGCTGGCGCGATTCACACTTTCGGCAAGACCATGGGCCCACTCCGCCCTGACTTGAAGCTGTCTATGATTGCCAGCCGCGACATCGGCACCATCGCCGCCGAAGAACTCGTGACCAAGAAATTCCAAGGCAAGCAAACTCGCGAACTCCTAGGCCAGCGCGATATTGATATGAACGAAGTAACGCGCATCCTCGGTAAAGCTGTCGGCAAGCCCGACCTTACGTACGTTCAGGCACCCGACGATCAGTTCAAGGCGGCCCTCATGCAGATGGGGATGTCTTCAAATATGGCGGGCCTCATCGTCGAGATGGCTCACGCTCTCAACAGCGGCCATATGCGCGCCCTCGAGCAGCGTTCTCCCCGTAACACCAACCCCACTTCTTTCGAAACCTTCGTCGCCGACGAGTTCATGCCGGTCTACCAGCAGGCGAAAGCCGCATAACGAGTAACGAGCACGAAGTATGGGCCACTCTAAGGGACGCACTTGATCCCCAGAGTGGTCGATTCTTTTGTTTTTTCTGAGTCGTTTTCTTTGTTATGCCGCCTTTGCCTATCATCCCCAACGCTAAGTCTTTCAAGTTTTCGTAACCTTAATCGACTGTCATCCTGAGCAACCGAGGCGCTAGCCGAGCGCGTCGAAGGACCCCAGGACGGCCCGAGACCACCTTCGCCGATAGCCAATTTTTCACAACAGATTTTGAGTGACTTTGCCAGTTCCTTGGTCTACAAAAAGCCGCGTTAGAGTCCACAAAGTAATGGAAAACTACTAGAGCTTCCCGTCGCGGCCTCCGATACGATGTCCGACCCATGAGGGTGAGCGAGCCGCAGAAGAAAATTCTTGTCCGCGTCCTGATCGTCTTCGTGATTCTGTACCTGGGATTCGCCTCGTTTGTCACCTGGGCGATGCGCCAGCCGCCCGAAACCTTCGCGCGCGTCATGTCGCACATGCCGGGACCCGCTGTCTTCCTCGCCTTTCCCTTCGAGACTTTCTGGACCCATGAGCGCGCTGGCGAACTGCATCCAGGCGATCCCGCCCCCGACTTCAATCTCCTCAAACTCGATAAGAGCGACCGCGTGCAGCTGTCGTCCCTCACCGCCCACCAGCCCGTCGTCCTCATTTTCGGCAGCTACACTTGACCGCCCTTCCGGCGGGAGGTTCCCGCCCTCAACAAGCTCTACGATCAGTATGGAAATCGCGTCGCGTTCCTGGTGGTCTACATCCTCGAAGCGCATCCCAGCGACGTCTGGCAGATGCAGAGCAACATCAAGGACAAGGTAGTCTTCGCCAGCCCGAAAAATGAAGACGAGCGCGGCGTTGTCGCCGGCTCGTGCGTCCGTAAGCTTGGAATCAAATTCCCCGCCGTGCTCGACGAGTTCGGCAATGCCACCGAGCGCGCCTACACTGGATGGCCCGACCGCATTTACCTGATCGACACCCGAGGCCGCGTCGTCTACAAAAGCAAACCCGGCCCCTTCGGATTCAAATCCGATGAACTCGCCGCTGCGTTGGCAAAATTGCCCACATAGAGAGGGGCCGCTCGTAGAGCGGCCGCCGCGCTAATACCAGCACGCACTCACGTTCTTCGCGCACCCCCGCTTCCTTGTTCCTCCTCCGAGCGCTTCTCCAGAGCTTCCAGCAACTCCTCCAGCAAATCGTACAGCCGCTCTTGCGATGTTTCCCGCAACACGTCTTGGCAAATCTCGCGCCACTCGCGCAGCTTGCCATTCCCCGACACGCCGCTTAAGGTTTGCCGTCTCATGCCTTCTGCAAAAGCACATCGCGTGCCACACCCGTATGTCGCTGTGTTTCGGTCCCTTGAGGCCGAGGACGTATGTAGATTGCGCCGCACTCAGGTGGAGATTTGGGTTGGGCGGGGGTCTGAGGAGGGCGTCCATCTACGGTATTCTCCGGATCGCAGTTACAGAGAATATGATTTATGCTCGCGCCTTCCGCTCAATGTTCTCCCCGGATTTGTCGATGGTTTCACATACCGCAGAAGAGAAAATCCGAGCTCTCGTGGCCAGGGCAATCGACACTTCCGATCCCTCGGAACTCGAGGCGCTGATGGGAGAATTACGCGACGCTTTGAAACACCACATCCACCAAACAAAAGCGATGGTCGTTTCCAGCTGGCCATCGATTTCGTCCAGAAGCAGAGAATAGGATTTTCCCCGCCGTCGCTTCTCCCGATCGGATGATCCGGACCCTGGAATAACTCGTCACCGCTCCCTCGCTCTTGTGATCACGTTCGAAACGGTCCGGTAATTTCCATCCGCTTGGTAGCGGTGATCCGCCATGCAATCACGATGCCCAGAATCAGCAGGATCAGCGAAATCCCCCCTTGAATTGGCATCGCCAGCCCAAGCACCGGCGAGAATAATCCGAGGATCACCAGCGACCCGAACGCCGCAGCCGGCGTCACCACCGGGCGCGCAACCAGGCCGGGATTTCTTGCCGTTGTCGCAGGAGCAGTTCCAACGCCCGACTTTTGTCCCGGATTCTTCTGTGCTGCCTTTCCTGCGCTCGACAGAGGACGGCTCGCATCGCTTCCAAATTCTTCTTCCAGCCTTTGTTGTTCCTCGGCCAGATTCACCGCTTTCGCCTGCGCCTGGATTGCGGCATTCCTCCGGCTCTGATAATCGATCGCGATCGGCACCGCCGCCATCGACACCGTCGCGTAAGTCAGAATCACGGCGGTCCACTGGTAACGTCGTCCGCCGATGCCCTTCGACCCGATCATCATCATCTTCGCGATCACCCACCCCAACACGAACGCGGAATACTCAAAGACCAGGTTCGTCGCGAGCCCCAACACCACGTACAAAAAGAAGGCAGCCACCGCAACTCCGCCTCCGAACAACACAGCTCGCGTGTAGGCCGCTTCTGAATCCCGCGGCCCCATATTCCGTTCGCTCTTCGCGCACGGCAGGCAATGCATCGCGCCGTTCACGCGAAAATACCAGTGCTCCAGCGGATGGCCGCATTTTTCGCAGATATCTTTTCGAGAAGCCCCTGGCGTGGATTTCCCTCTCTCCAGCGGTGGCACGGGCAGGCTTGACATCGCACGAAGGTAGCACTGCCGCCGTCGCACCGGCAACCCCACGGTCGGGCGGTCGTTATCGCACGCCCATAATTCGCCCCGTCCCGCCTGGCTGCGCTATACTTTCGCGCCGGAAACGATGCTGTGATGTACGGAACCGATTCACCTCGGAGACACAGAAGCACGGAAAACCTCGTCTCGTCCGATTGCTTTCGTTTTGCCTGCCCGCGAATCGTGAAACACCGGCTTGCGGCTGACTCGAGATGGAACTCTTAAGAGAACACGACGCTGTTCATCGAGCGCCTCCTCCTCTGTGTCTCCGTGTCTCAGTGGTGAGCGCTTTTTGCAAATCTTGAGAATCTACCGTGACCACGCCAGAGAGCGAACGCCGCGAGCATCAGCGCCTCAAGATCAAGGTGCCAATCGAAATCTATACCGAGGACAGCACCTCGCCCATCCGCGGCGCGACCTCCGACCTAAGCCTATCCGGCTGCTACATCGAAACCATCTTTCCGTTCCCGGTCGGCACTCAACTCGAGATCAAACTGCAATTGGAAGGAACTTTGCTCGTACTGGGGACTGTTGTGACCAGCGACCCGCAGGTCGGCAATGGTGTTCATTTCACCCGCATGTTGCCCGAAGACATCGAGGAGCTCCGTGTCTTCCTCGACGCCGCCGAAAAGAAAGAGTAGTCGCTCTGCTCCCCACTTAAAAGTTGTCATCCTGAGCGAAGCGAAGGACCTGCTTTTCTTGAACGCACTCGCAACTCGAAGCTCGCCCTAATGAGAGCTCCGTTTTTCTTTGCGTCCTTTGCGGCTTTTCTTTGCGTCCTTTGCGGTTAAAAGCTGTTCTCTGCGTCTTCTGCAGACTGCCCTATGCACCCTGTATAGTCAAAATCTCCCAAAAGAGAAAAGCCGCAGAGTACCTGCGGCTGTCCTTACGCGGCGCTTTGAACTGGGGCCGACTTACTTGTTGCTTTCTTTGTCGCGCTTGATGCTGCGGCTGATGCGGTTCTGCTGGCGGTTGATGCCGGCCTGTTCCGCTTTCGTAAGATGGCCATTGTGCGCCGCCATGTCGGCTTTCTCACGGTTCTGCACGGCCGTCTCTCGCTTCTCGAGATGGGTCGCCTGCTTCGACGTCAGCGTCCCATTTGCGACTCCGTTCCCGATGCGCTTCTGCTGGTTGGCTTCGCGCGCGTTAACTTCGTTCACTCGCGGATGACCCGGATCGACAACTCCCGGCCCCGCACCCGATGTGTTGTTTGTGGATTGCGCAATGGCGGAACCGACGAACATGAGTCCCCCCACCGCCAGGACTACGAGTGAGCTGGTGAATTTGTTGTTCATGCCTGACTAAACCCCCGCGCCAGAGCTTAGTTGTTGTCGGCAAAAACAACGAGGTTACTTCAGTGATGGTTCCGCGGTTACTACCCTCGTAGTCGATTGAAGGCCCTTGGGTTGCGTATCCTCCGTTTGGGTGAGGCCGTCGACACTTAGTACTCGCCATACCGCCCTCTTACCGACTCCAATAGTTTCTGCGAGTCATACGCAACTCCATCCCTGAACACGATCTCCACATTCTCCACATCGCTGATCTTCTTCGACGGATCGCCCTTGATCACGACTAGATCCGCATTCTTGCCTACGGCGATGCTGCCAATCTGATTCTCTCGGCCCAGATACGCAGCCCCGTTCCACGTCGCGATCTTGATTGCTTCGACCGGAGAGAATCCCGCTTCCACCAGTAACTCGATCTCACGCTGGTCGCCGAATCCGGGCACCACTCCGCCATTCCCAGTCGGATCTGGACCCGCCAGCAGCAATCCGCCCGCCTTCACGAAGTCGTGCTCCAATTGCATGTCACGCTTGAAGAGCGCGGGCCACATGGATGGGTCGGAATCGGACCTCGTCGGCGCCTTCTCCTCCGGCTCCGGACGCTGGCGCCGGTATAGGTACGATTCACGCGCCTGCGGAGACATTGCATCGAGCATCGCCTGGCGCAAGGGCGGGTGTCCGGGAATCATGCCACTTTCGAAGACGGGCAGGGTCGACGTGATCGCCACGTGATGCTTCACCAGAATGTCGATCAGATCTTTTGCTTCCGGGCCGTCGGGATCCATGTGTCCCAGCGTGTAGTCTCCCATGCTCTTGGTACAGACGTCGGCTTCTTTCCCCGGGTCTAGTTGTGTGTTCGGAAAGAAGCCGTGCTCCAGGTCGTCAATGCCAAGCTCGGCCGCCTCCTTGTAAGTTACCGAGCACAAATGGCCTGTCACCTTGATATGGCGTTTGTGCGCCTCATCAATCGCTGCCTTCAACTCTTCTCGCGTGATGTTCATGTACGCCTTGAACGACGTTACACCGCGATCCGCCCAGTAATCCACGAACTGCCGCGCTTCCTCCGGCCCACTTAGCTGGTGCATCTGGATGAAGTAACTGTCCTTGCCCTCAAGGTACGGCCCCGTCACATCCATGTGCGGCCCCGGCAGCAGCCCGGCCTCGATCTTGTCCCGAAGGTTCAAATCGGTGTAAGTTTCCACGCTCCCCGTCGTCCGCATCGTGGTCACACCACCGGCGAGGTAAAGACGTGGGGCGGAAAATGTCATCTGCGGCACCAACGGCGGCGGATCCCGGTGCCAACGGCTGTCAAGATTGGGGATCCCCACATAGAACAGATGATTGTGCATGCCGACAATCCCCGGCATTACGCTGTACCCACGCAGATCAAGCACGCTCGTCTCTGACGGGGAAGCAACATCCGCACCCGGCTGAATCGCCGTGATCTTGCCGCCTTCAATCACAATATTGCGATCGTCCTCTGCCTCGCGACCAGTCCCATCGATCACGCGCACGTGCATCAACACAATCTTCGGAGCCTGCACCCGCACATACTTCAAGACTTCTTTTGATAAGGATTTGCTCGGCGTCGAGGTTGACGATTGACCTTGTTGTGTCCGGGCAATGGGCGGGACGATGATCGAGAAGACGATGACCCAGAATACGACGATTGAGACACATAGCAATCGGATGCAAGCCATATTTCTCTCCCGAGAAAGCTGCTCATTCTACCCGAATGATCACATGTGCGGAACGTCCGTAGAATGATGGAAACCGCGGTATCATCTTTGCTTCTCAATACTGGAACACGTAAAACCAGGACGCTTCATGACGGAAAGTCGTGCATTGCGCATCGCGCGCCTGAGGGACGTAATCAAACGTAAACGCTCGCGCCTGCAGCTGATGCAAAACACCAAACACCATTTACCAGAACAACGTCAGGTTGAAGCCGAAGCAACCGTGCAAACACTGACTGAAGAAATCAACACTTCAGCCGAAGAACTGCACCAGCTCGAAGTCCAATTGATTCGCGAGTCTCTGCAAAGTTAAAAACTCTCTAACGGCGCTTCTACCGAGAATACTTCGCGAATGACTAGCGACCACGGTCGACGGATCAACACCGAAACATTCAGCCATCCATAAACTCAGTCGCGCACCGGCGTCAGCCCACAAGCTCAGTCGCGCAGCGACGTCAGCCACTAGCCCCGCACGTAAGTGCGGGGAAGCGGCAGAACTAACTAGAGTCCCCTTCAGGGGACGACACCTGCAGACACCGGGCTATCCATCCACCCTCTCCATCCTCTCCTGCAGAAACCGCCGTACCGACGGATCCCTCTCCAGCCCGATCGCCATCTCATACGCTTTTCGCGCCTCCTCCCACGAGCCCGCCTTCGCCAGCAACTGCGCTCGCGCCGCCCAGTACGGCTGATACTCCGCCACACGCCCATCCGCGGCCACTTCATTCAACGCCCGCAACGCCGCCTGCGCCCCCTCCGTCTCGGCCACCGCCAGCGCGCGATTGATCGCCACCACCGGCGACCCCGAAATCGCCAGCAGCGCGTCGTAAAGCGCAACAATATCGGCCCAGTTATCGGTACCCGTTCTCTTCCGCATCACATGCGCCGACTGCAGCGCCGCCTCAAGCTGATACCGTCCGATCGATCCCATCTCGCTCGCCCGCAACAACAACCCCTCCGCCTGCGCGATCATCGCTCCATTCCACTGCTCCGGATCCTGCTCCGCCAGCGGTACGTACTCGCCGTTCGCATTTCTCCGCGCCAGCCGCCGTGCCTCCGCATGTAGCATCAGCGACAACAATCCGAGCGTCTCCGGCTCCTCCGGCAACAACTCCATCACGACTCTCCCCAGGAAGATCGCCTCCTCAGCCAGATCCCGCCGCACCACGTCCGTACCCACCGCGTCGATCCAGCCTTCCGCGAATGCCGCGTAGATCGCTGCCAACACTGCATCCAGCCGCTCCGGCAATTCTTCTTTCTCCGGAATCCGGAATGGCACGCCCGCCTGCTTGATCTTGCTCTTCGCGCGCACCAGCCGTTGCCCCATCGTTGCCGGAGCCACCAGGAACGCCGACGCGATCGCCGCCGCATCCAGTCCTAGCACCGTCTGCAACATCAATGGCGCGCGAATCCCCGCATCGATCGCCGGATGCGCGCATGCGAACATCAGCCCCAACCGGTGATCCGGAATCTCCGCCTGCCCCACGGCTGCCTCCAACCCCTCCGCCATCACCTTCAATTCCTGCGACGCCGTCTCATCCCGTTGCTGCCCGCGAAAGCTGTCAATAATCTTTCGCCGCGCCACCGTCATCAGCCATCCTTCCGGATTCTCCGGCACTCCGTTCCGGGGCCAATCATCCAGCGCCGAAGCGAATGCCTCCGACAGCGCATCCTCGGCGGCCGCCACATCCTGCGTTCGCGCCGACAGGAAGGCGACCAGCTTGCCGTAGCTGCGGCGTGCCACCGCATCCGCCGTACTCCGTGCCTGCTCATCGCCCCCCATCGGGTTCATTCGATCGTTCCGTTCCTCTCGAAGGTCGCGGAAAATTCTGCCCGCCGCACGTGCGGGAAGGGCACGAGTTCAGTCGGGCCGCAACCCACGCTGATTCAACGCGGCTTTAGCCGCTGAGGGACATCGACCGGACGCAAATGTTAGCCTTCTACGCCGCCGGCACGTAATTCAACAACACATTGCCATTGCGGAACGCTCTCGTGTTTGCCAGCTTCAGGTTCAGTTTTTTCCCGACGTCGTCGAACATCGTCCGCCCGCCGCCCAGAATCACCGGATTCACCATCACCTGGAATTCATCGATCAATCCCGTACTCGCCAGCTGCGAAACAATACTCCCGCTGCCAAGAATTGCCATGTCCGGCCCCGCTTCGTTCTTCATCTTGCGAACCTCATCCACCAGTTCGCCTTTCACCAGCTTCGTGTTGTTCCATGTAACCTCTTTCAGCGTTCGCGAGAACACGATCTTCGACATCCGATTCATACCTTGGGCAATCGCCGGAAGCTGCTCCATCGCCGTCGCTGTCGGCCAGAAGCTGGCCATCATCTGATACGTGATTCTGCCGAACAACAGCTGTCCCTCGCCGTTCGCGTTGCCGGCCACAAACGCGCTGTACTCCTCATCCTGAGGGTTCCTGTGCGCCCACTGCATCTCGCCATTCGAAGCAGCAAAATATCCGTCCACCGTCACATTATTAAAGACAATGACTCTCCGCATCTTTTTTCTCCTTATTCATTGCGCCGCTCGGCGCCCGCTTTTTGATTGAATTCCGGCCTTCGGTATGAACTACGCCCGCTTACTCCGGCTTCAGATATTTGGAGATGTCATCCGTCAGCAGCGTGCCCTCCCACATCGGACGCACCTCCACCACTCCGTGCAGCGCCGTCGGCGAGCGCGACGCCCACGAGATCGCCGCATCCAGATCCGGCACCTCAATAATGTGGAACCCGCCGAACTGTTCTTTCGAGTCCGCATAGGGCCCGTCGAGCACCTGCTGTTTGTCGTTCCTGATTCGCACCGTGGTCGCCGTCGCGGTCGGCTGCAGCCCGCCGCTGGTCTTCAGCACCCCTGCATTCGTCATCGCCTGCATGTACGCTTTGTAAGCGCCCAGCCAGTGCTCCTGTTCCGCCCGCGTCAGCACTGGCCAACCGCCCTCGTTCACGTAGTCCAGCAAGATGTATTTCATTCCGATCTCCGTCCTGGATTTCAGCGGACTCGCGGGTACCCATCCAAGCGCGCTCTTGCGCTTGGGGGATCCGTTGAATGTCCCCTGATTTGCCGTCGGGCAAAGCCTCACGCTGCCTCGCCCGACCAAATTTCCCTTCACTACAATGACGCCCGGCGCCTCGCCGATTTCGACACGCCGCAAAAGTTTTTCTCGCGCCCGTTTACGCCGCCGCATCCTCCCACAGCGGACGCACCTCCACGGTCCCATGATTCGCCGTCGGACAGCGCTTCGCCCACGCCACCGCCGCCTCCTGATCCGGCACATCAATGACGTAGTACCCGCCCATCTGCTCCTTCGTGTCCACGTACGGCCCGTTCAGTACCTGCGACTTACCCTCCGCCGCCCGCACCAGCGTCGCCGTCGTACTCGGACGCAACCGATTCACGCCCCGCAGCACCCCGGCCTTCTTCAGCGCCTCGGTGTACGCGAGATACGCAGCCATTCCCTCTCGCTGCTGCGCCTCGGTCAACTGCGCCCAGCCCGACTCCGCCGCGTGCAGCATCAGAATGTATTGCATGGATACTCCTCCTCGTCGATTTTAGGCGGCTCATCGTGTCGGACGTCCTATCCCTTCTCGAACTTCCGCCCCGAAAATCTTCCGCCACCTGGATGACGCTCCGCCCCTACCCGATTTCGACACGTCCCCCAAATTATTTTCGCGCTCAGCCGACTGCGGACCCCCCTCCACCAGGTACGCAAAACCAGCGGCTGGAAAAATAGAAGCCCAGCTCCGGATCCGTCGTCGACAACGGCCACGGATTTCAAGGGAACCTGTCCGGCACCATCTGCGTTGCCGACAACTAACACGGGGGAGCATGCGGCAACTGCACCCCGCAGAAGCGGCAACCAAGCAAAAGAGCCAGAGGGTTTTTCCGTCTGGCTCTCCTTTTGTTGGTGGATAGACGTAGCTCTCGTACGCCGATAAGAATTTATCCCACACTCACTTCACTACGGAGCTGCCCGTCCTTCATGTATCTGTGGTAGGCAAACACACCCCGCAACGCGTTGATATACGCAAGCACGAACACGATTGTCGGGATGCCGATGCCGGCACCTCTCGTGCCCAGTGAGACCACTGCTTCCATCACATAGAGGCAGAGCCCGACGATGGTCCACGCCCGCGACATGCGATGAATTCGCCACCCAATCACCGCAAATAACGCCGCATCCAGCAAAGACCATCCGCTCCCACCAAATACAGGCTTCTGATACACGATACTCAGAACCGCCACCAGAGCCGTCAACGCCGCAACAAAATAGCTGATGCCCACCGCCGCCTTGGTCGCGTCTTCAGCAGACTCTTTATCGTCGATCTGTCTCCAGTACCACGACATGCGCTTCTCCTGCCGGCACTATGCCGCAATCAAAGTGAAGTAGCTTTTGCGGGTGCCCCAGGTTCGTGTCCGTTCTTTGGACGCCAACCTGGGCGCATACATCAAAAGCGCGGTCAGTCGGTTCCGCAACATAACCGACCAGTCGCGTACCGACGTCAGAGACTAGCCCCGCACGTAAGTGCGGGGAACTCCTGCCAAACAGCTCCGAGTCCACCTCAGGGGACGACACCCTCACCGTAAGCGTATGACCTTCGCGTCGTTAGAACACTTCCCACCCGAACAATCGCATAGCTTGATGAACCGGGTGCACAAGTCCGATGCGGCGACACTGAACGCAAGGACCCAGTGACCAATTCGTCCAAGCCGCTGGTTCTTACCGGAACACTCGCACTCACACCCAGATCTCCCGCCAGTACGTGATGGCGGATATTCCTTCCAGTTCCAGCCCCGTAGGGGCGGCAGATATTAGCCCAGGGCGTTAGCCCTGGGTAAGCTCAGAGAAAAGACACGAGTCCCGTAGGGACGACACACCTTCTTGTCGCCTGCAAATAGATACGGCGCGGATCTCCCAAACTCGACGCTTAAACAAGGATCCTCGGGCGCTCTCAGCTCCCGCTTACAACGATCCCAGAATCTTCCGATACTCCGCTTCCGTGAACGCTTTCAGCGTCTGCGTCGTGATATTGCCAGCAGCGGCGGTCGCCAGCATAAACCGCGCTGCCGTTTCATCGTCCGGGAACTCCGAGATCAGCACCGCATCGTATTTCCCCATCGTTAGATACCAGCCGTGGATCTTTCCCTTCGCCGCCTCCGCAGCTTTCCTTGCGGCATCAAGCCGGGCCGGACTCTCCTTGATCTTCGCCGCGCCCTGCTGTGTATAGCGAACTAACGTGACGTAGTGTGGCATGACCCATCCTCCTCTCGACCCGCGACGATATGCTCCTGCTCCTGCCGAGTCAACCGCGAAGAACTGTGGCGCGCACACTCTTGTGCGCCAAAGCGGCCGACCCCTCTCCAAACCTTATGGGGACATCAGGTGCCCGCCGCGAAGGCTCGGACACTTACTCACTCCATCCCCCTCAATCCATCCACGCTCACGCGGTTCTTTTCCTTGCGATACGCCACCAGCCCCTCCGCACCCTTCTTCCGCGCCCAATCATGCAACTGTGAACGCTCCCCGTCGTACGTCATCAACGGCACGCCGTACCCGCACGATTCCGACACCCGCAAGACCTCTACCACGATGATCGACCGTGTACTCATGTAAGTGGGAAAAAGCGCCGCCAGTTCGCCGAACTCGTTGCTCGACGCCTCCGCCACCCGCCCGCGCCCTTGCAGCCGCAAAATCTTCGGCGGTCCCTGGAAGGCGCAGAACATCAGCACGATCCGTCCGTTCTCGCGCAGGTGCGCAATCGTCTCCACGCCGCTGCCAGTCAGATCGAGATACGCAACCCTCGTTGGACCCAGAATCCGAAATGTGTCCAGCCCCTTCGGCGACACGTTGACGTGCCCTGCCGCATCCAGCGGCGCCGACGCCACAAAGAACATCCTCTGTGCCTGGATAAATTTCTCCTGGGCTTCATGAATACTCGTACTGTTCCCCATGTTCCCTCTCCCAAAAAATGTCAACTCGTCTTCGTCGTAACTCATTGGACGAAGTGTGATTACTTACAAGGCTCTCACCGGAGTGTTCCTGTCTTTGCTGATGATCGCGCCGCTGCCGGCCTCAGCAGGTTCCTGGTCGACGCAAGTCGTGCTCGCGTCGAATGCCTACAACGGGAGCGTTGCTCTCGATGCCAACGGAAACATGGTCAGCGTCTGGTATCAGAACGCACTCGCCAACGGCTGGTAATCGACGACTCGCTCTTTTTCTTACCGCCTCCGTATCAACAAGTGCGTCGCTCCCTCTCCCGCGACCACCCGTTCCACGGCGTAACCGAGCTCATGCAAATTGATTCCCGCAAACAACGCTTCGCCTTCGCCCAGCAACACTGGCGACATTGCCAGATGCAGTTCGTCAATCAGCCCAGCTTTTAGATACTGCCGGATCGTCGACACGCCGCCCCCAATCCGCACGTCCTTCCCGCGCGCCGCCTCCTTCGCCTGCTTCAACGCCGACTCGATCCCGTCGGTGACGAAGTGAAACGTCGTCCCACCCTTCATCTCGAGCGGCGCCCGCGCATGATGCGTGAGTACAAACGCCGGCACGTGATATGGAGGCGTGTCGCCCCACCACCCTTTCCACGACTCGTCTGGCCACGGCCCGCGCACCGGCCCAAACATGTTGCGGCCCAGGATCCAAGCACCCACATTCTCGAACCCCTTCGCCGCCCAATCGTTGTCGACCCCAGTCGCCCCGCCCTTCTGATCGTGCATCCTCCCGAAGACTTCAGTCTCAAAGAACCACGCAAATATCTCGGGTCCACGCACGCCCAGCGGATTCTGCAAATCCTGCCGCGGCCCGGCCCCAAAGCCATCGATCGAAACGGAAAACGCTACCACTCGAACTTTGCTCATTGTGACTCTTCCTGAATGATCTTCTCCATTCGTGATTCGATTCAAATCCGCCGCTACGGATTCCATTCGCACACCCGCCGGACAGCCGAGGGCGGCTGTGCCTACAGCGTCCCGTGGCCAACTCGCTCACGCGCCCCTCATCCCTTTGCCTTACAAAACAAAATCTCCCGGCTTCAGGTGATCGCGGTATGGATCACGCGCGCGACAGCTCGAAAGAATCGAATTGGCCCGGGTGTTGACACTACGCTCCGAAATAAGCCCCACGGGCCAGTGAGTAAAAGTCGGAATATCCGGCCATTACATTTCTTCCTGCGCATCGACAGGTGGCGGCGCCCCGCACAGTTTTTCGCCGGCCGGCCATCAGGACTACAATTTTGATAGAGGACGGCAACCATGTCTCTGCGTAACGACTGCCTGCTCCCCCTCTTCGTTTCAGCCTTAGCCTTCGCCGCCATCGGCACACTCACCGCACCCATCAAGGAATATGAGGTCCCCACTCCCAAATCGCGTCCGCACGATCCCGCGCTCGCGCCCGACGGCTCGCTCTGGTACACCGGGCAAGCTGCCAACAAACTCGGCCGCCTCGATCCCTCCACCGGCGCCTTCAAGGAGTATCCACTCAAGACGCCGCACTCCGGACCGCACGGCCTCGTCGCCGACCAGCAAGGCAACATCTGGTTCACCGCGATCTCCGCGGGATACATCGGCAAGCTCGACCCCAAGACGGGCGACATCCGCGAGTTCCGTCCCGCCGACAAAACCGAAATTGATCCGCACACGCCCGTCTTCGATCACGACGGCATCCTCTGGTTCACCAACGAAGAAACCAACTACATCGGACGCCTCGATCCCTCCACCGGCCAGATGACGCTCGCCAAATCGCCCACCCGGCACGCCGTTCCCTACGGCATCGTCATTCTGCCGACGAACGCGCCGCTCTTCTGCGAGTTCGGAACCAACAAGCTCGGCACCATCGACCCGAAGACCATGACCGTCCGCGAATTCGCGCTGCCCAATGCCAGCGCCCGTCCGCGCCGCATCGCGCTCGCTCCCGACGGCACCGTTTTCTACACCGACTTCGCTCGCGGATTTCTCGGACACTTCGACCCCTCCACCGGCAAACTCCTCCGAGAATGGTCCTCGCCCGGAGGCTCCGACTCCGAGCCCTACGGCATCGCCGTCACCGCCGACGGCATAGTCTGGTACAGCGAATCCGGCGTCACGCCGAATACGCTGATTCGTTTCGATCCCAAATTCGAGACCTTCAGCCAGGAAAAAATTCCCTCCGGCGGAGGCGTCGTGCGCAACATGGTCGCCACCCGCGACGGCAAGCTCTATCTCGCCTGCAGCGGCGTCAACAAAGTTGCCGTGGTGGACGTGAGTAGGTAAGTCTGTCCCTGCAAAGGCCACGTGGAGGCAGACATCCTCGTCCGCCTGGCGGAGCGAAGCTCCGCAGCTGTTGTGTGGCGCGGGCGCCCTCGCCCGCGTGGCAGCCATCTCCACCGATCAGAAATCTTGAGATATACCCCCTCCCCCCCGGTCTTGCGGGATCAGCGAGTTACGCGCCAAACCCTTGCAAAATCTTTGGCGTGAAAGAACTTATCGGCAAAATACTCCGGACAAAGGACTTAGCCTCTGCACACTTTGTCCACCGAGAACACGCCGAGCGAGTTAGGTTTACTTAGTCAATGTGTGGGTAGCAAGAGCAGTTGTCACAGATCAGCTGTGATGGATGAACGTTTTCGAACGCAGACAGCATCTCTACCCCACTCCATCGCAAAGAACGCGATTTAATGGAGCAGTATTCTCGATGTTGCGAACTCCCCGCGTGAACATCGTACCTCTACAGAAAGCTCCGCTTCACCTGGAAACGCACAACATATCCTACAAAGCCGGAACGTTCATCCTTCGTATTCCAGTCCCGCGCAATCTGGACGGCGTACTGCTCGCTCAGCACCGGATAAAAGATCGGCTACTCCGGAAGCCGCGGCGGAAATTTCCGAAATCGCGACTCGCGAATCAGATCAAGTTCCGCCTGTCCCACCGGGCCGGTACAGTGCGATCACCTCTTCCATCCGTGACCTCGAAAATAACCTGTCGTCCAGCACGCCCTAGTTCGCTTGTGCTTTCCTCTTCGCCGGACTGGGTTCGCACGATTTTCGCGGGCGAGGGCGCCCGCGCCACACAAGTTCTGCCAGCGTCCGAACGGACAGTCTCAGCCGGTTGCCAGCGACCAGGGACGATGTTCACCAATCACCGACATGGTGATACGAGAGCAAGAATCCTAATCGAAGCCGAAGGGTCCTCCATGTCCGACAGTTTAGCCATGCTCGCGAAATTCCGGTATCGCCGGCGGCTTCCGCATCTGCAGAAAGCTGACGCCGCTTTATTTGTTACTTTCTGCACCGGCGCACGTACGATCCTGCCCGATCAGGCCCGCGATCTTGTCTTTGAACATGCACTGCGAGAAGCCGGCGTTCGGCCTTTCGCAGGCGAGGGCGCCCGCGCCACACGCGCACCGCGAATTCAGCTGTACGCGCTCGTGGTGATGCCCGATCATGTGCACTTGCTCTTTGCGCCTCTCCGCGGTCAAGAAGGCTGGCCGTTTCCGCTCGTCGACATACTTCAGTGTTTCAAGAGTGCTACCGCGCATCGCATCAACCGGCTGCTTCATCTCGCCGGTCCGGTCTGGGAAGAAGAGTCCTTCGACCACGTGTTGCGGTCTGATGAGAGCCTGAGAGAGAAATGCAAATACATCCAGCGAAATCCGGTTCGGGCCAAGCTGGTTGAAAACCCAGAGAACTATCGGTGGCTTTGGATAGATCCGGTCCTGCAAATCTGAGTCAGCCGAAGTGGCTCGGGCGCGCCCGCCGCGAAAAGCCAGCACCAACCGCGCCTCTCCCTGGGTAGTCGGTTTTCGAAAACCTCTCAGGGGCGCAGGCCTCGTCATTTCGCGTTGCAAAGGAGAGTCGGCCCGCGGCTCACACCTCAAGGCCTGTCTCTGCTAGTCCGAAGGCCTATTGAATATATGCCTTGACACGTATATACTAGTTTAAGTATATACAAGCCATGGAATCGGTATTCGAAATCATTGCGGAGCCGAACCGCCGCGCGATCTTGGGCCTCCTCGTCTCGTCACAACAGTCGGTGGGAGAGATTGAGCGTCAACTTCGCATGCCGCAGCCGACGGTGTCCAAGCATCTAAGAGTGCTACGCGAAGCTGGTTTCGTCGAATCCACCGTGGACGCACAGCGCCGTCTCTACCGGCTGAGACCTGAACCATTTCAGGAAGTCGATGCCTGGCTGGATCAGTTCCGTCGGTTCTGGTCTGGTCACGTCGACGCTCTCGAACGCTACCTCGACCGCATGGATCCATCCACACCCACGAAAACAAAGAGTACTAGAAGACAACGCGGCCCCAACCGCGAACGGAATAAAGGAGAAACGAAATGAAAATCAAACTGACCAGCGTATACGTTGACGACCAGGGCAAGGCCCTGCGCTTTTACACCGAGGTTCTCGGCTTTGCCAAGAAGACCGATTTCAGTCAGGGCCCCTATCGCTGGCTGACCGTGGCCTCGCCCGAGGAACCGGACGGCGCCGAGCTGCAGCTAGCGCTGAATAACAACCCTGCGGCCAAAGCGTATCAGCAGGCGATGTTTCAACAGGGCCAGCCTGCGGCCATGTTCTACACCGACGACGTCAAGGGAGACTACGAGCGGATGAGGGCTCGCGGCGCCGAGTTCACGATGGCCCCCACCGACGTGCCCTACTCGACGATCGCGAAGCTGAACGATACGTGCGGCAACCTCATTCAGCTCACCCAGCTGACCCGCCACTAAGGACAACGGTTCGGCAGCACGGACAAGGAGAAGAAGATGATCGATCGCGAGCAGTACACACCGGGTCCGGCCAGCGGAGCGCAGGTACGAAAGGACCGGGGACAAAACGGGGAAGAGAAGTGGACGCTCATCCTCGTCCGCGAACTCCGCCACTCGCCGGAAAAAGTCTGGCAGGCGCTTACCGACCCGGCGCACCTGCGCGAGTGGGCTCCCTTCGACTCGGATGGGAGCCTGGGGACCGTTGGAAACACGGTGAAGCTCACCACGGTGGGAGCGCCCGCGCTGCGTGTTACCGAAACAACCGTGACGCGAGCCGACGCTCCCGAGGTGCTTGAGTATAAGTGGGGTGGCTTCGATATGCGGTGGGAACTCGAAGCCTGGGGTGGCGGCACGCGCCTGACGCTGTGGACCAACATCGGTCACCGCTTCATCGCCATGGGCGCTGCCGGGTGGCACATTTGTTTCGACGTTCTCGATCGGCTTCTCGCCGGCGAGCCCATTGGACGCATCGTCGGCCCTGAGGCCGTGAAGTTCGGCTGGCAGCGGTTGAACGCCGAGTACGCCAGGCAGTTCGGTATCGAAACGCCCGACTGGCCGCCTCACGCGCCGCAAAAGTCGTGAATCAAGGTGATCGCAAAATGCGAATTGCCAAGGCTTCAGGCGGTAAAGAGACGGGTGGCGGCCACACAACGACAGGTGCCCCACACAACGCGCGGTTCGTTGTGTGGGTAAGTGGAAGGACGCTTCAATGAGTCAGGCCATTCGTCGAACATATTCGAATCATCTTTTCTTAGGGTGAAACTTATGCCAAACATGACCCTTGCAAAAAAACAACGTGAAGAAATACTGCGAGCACTGAAAGCCCGTTTTGAGAAAAACATGAATCGCCATAAAGGTCTTGAATGGGCTCAAGTCCAGGCAAAGCTGGAAGCGAATACTGAAAAACTGTGGTCACTCCATGAGATGGAGAGAACTGGCGGTGAGCCGGACGTCGTTGGCCATGACAAAAAGACCGGCGAATACATTTTTTATGATTGTTCCGCGGAAACTCCCAAAAGCCGCCGAAGTATTTGCTACGACCGTGAAGCGCTGGACTCCAGGAAAGAACATAAACCAAAAGACAACGCGATCGATATGGCAGCTGGCATGGGCATTGAGCTTTTAACGGAAGAACAATATCGAGAGCTGCAGAAGCTTGGACACTTCGATACGAAAACGTCGAGCTGGGTGAAAACACCTTCTGCGATCAGAAAACTCGGCGGCGCCCTCTTTTGTGATCGCCGCTTCGACACTGTTTTCGTGTATCACAACGGTGCGGAATCTTATTATGCCGGCAGGGGATTCCGAGGCTCGCTGAGGGTCTGATTGAATCGAGGGATCGCAAAACAATGGATCGCAAGTATGCACTGACCACTCTCGCGGAGGGCGACCATGATCAGTAATGCCACCCAACGTACGATTTTTCGCTGGATTCACCTCATCTTTAGCATTCCGATACTCGGTTATATCTATAGTCCGTTCGACAAACTTCCAGGCTATGCCCGCCCAACCCGGTATGTCTTTTTTCCTGTGATGGTCCTTACGGGACTGTGGATGTGGAAAGGCCATCTCGTGCGACGGCTATTTTCGAAGGGATCGGCCCAGCCAGATGCTGCGGAGAATCCGTAGGCGCGGCCGGGTGGCCCATTCAAGCCCGGTTTTGGCTTGAGTGGGGCCGGGTGGCCCATTCAAGCCCGATTTTGGCTTGAGTGGGGCCGGGTGGCCCATTCAAGCCCGATTTTGGCTTGAGTGGGGCAGTTCAATCGCTGGACAAAATCTTTCTGCCGCGCGCTCGCGCCGTCTTAGCCCGATCGCCGAGGAATCGTCACGACCTGGGGGTTGGGTGCTACGATGACGTGGCGCGATCAGTTGCAGGAAGAGGACGAAATTGTCGGAGCGATCCGGAAACCTCGCTGACGATCCGTTCCGTGGCCGGCGGCCAACCAGCCACGAACGGCGGTCGGGACTGCCCTGGGATGCGTCGTATCACGATGGCCCTGCTCCGTGGGATATTGGCCGGCCGCAGCCGGCGATCGTGCGTTTGGCGTCGGAAGGCGGATTCGTCGGAGCGGTGCTCGATGCGGGATGCGGGACCGGCGAGAACGCTCTTCATGTCGCCTCTTTGAGATTGTCGGCGGGATTGTCGGTTCTGGGTGTTGACGTGGCTGAGACTGCTCTGGCAATCGCCCGCAAGAAGGCCGCCGACCATGGGATCGAGGCTGAGTTTGCTGTGGCGGACGCGTTCCAGTTGGCGCGCTTACGCCGCAGGTTTCAGACCGTGCTGGACTGCGGACTGTTCCACACCTTCGACGGCGACGAGCGTCCACGATATGCGGCGAGTCTGGCTTCGGTGACCGAACACGATGGAACCGTCTATGTGTTGTGCTTCAGTGACGATGGTCCCGAGACCGGCCCGCACCCCATCAGCCAGAGAGAACTGAGAGCGGCGTTCACTTCCAGCCATGGATGGAAAGTTGCCGCGATCGAACCGGACCGGATTCAGACGCGATTCCACGACGACGGCGCACCAGCCTGGTTCGCGACAATCAAACGGATCTAGACTGCGGAACGGGCGAGCGATCCCGTGCCTGGTACCCACCAAGTCGATGTGCCCCATTTCAACGCGTTTGAGCAATGCATCCCGATCACGCACCCACAGTCCAGTCGTCACACGAAACTTTCCCGACTCGCTCGATATACTCGACCCAATGACCTCCGCTGACTTGCTGGAACCCCTGCAACGCTACTGGGGATATGACTCCTTCCGTCCCCTGCAGGAACGCATCGTGCGCAGCCTGATCTCAGGCCGTGACGTCTGCGTCGTGATGCCCACCGGCGGCGGCAAGTCCCTGTGCTACCAGCTCCCCGCTCTCATCTCGCAGCAGACCGTCATCGTCGTTTCCCCGCTGATCGCACTGATGCAGGACCAGGCCCAGCAACTGGCCCAGATGGGTATCCCCGCGTCGGTCCTCAACAGCACCATGTCCAGCGACGAGCAGTCGCGCCGGATGCGCCGTGCCAGCGCCGGCGACTTCCGCCTCCTTTATCTATCGCCCGAGCGCCTGGCCACGAATCACACGCTCGCCTGGCTGAAAACGGTCCCCGTCGCCTTCTTTGCTATCGATGAGGCGCACTGCATCTCCGAATGGGGACACGAGTTCCGCCCCGAATACCGCCAGCTTAGCCTGCTGCGCACAAATTTTCCCGACCGCCCCATCGCCGCTTTCACCGCCAGCGCCACCCGGCGCGTCCGTCACGATATCCTGCAGCAGCTGCAATTGCGCGATCCCGACAAGTACATCGCGAGCTTTCACCGTCCCAACCTGCGCTACGTCGTGCGCGAGTGCGAAGACCAGAACATCCAGCTCCAGTTGCTGATACGCGCCCTCCGCAGCACCCGGGAAGGCAACATCATTGTCTACTCCCCCACCATCGCCCGCGTCGAAGAAACTGTCGATGTGCTCGAAGAGAATGGCATTGCCGCGGTCGGCTATCACGGCAAAATGGAAGCGGCGGAGCGGCGCAAAAACCAGGAGCGCTGGATGTCGGACGAAGTCCGCGTCCTGGTGGGTACCATCGCCTTTGGCCTTGGAATCAACAAAGCCTCGGTGCGCGCCGTCATCCACCTGGCTCTGCCGAAATCCATCGAGCAGTACTATCAGGAGGCCGGACGCGCTGGCCGCGACGGCCAGCCCGCCGATTGCGTCCTTCTCTGGCAGCGCCGCGACACGGCCCTCCTGGCCCACTTCATCAAGCAGATCGAGGATCCCGCCGAAACCGACCGCGCCTGGGAACGATACCGACACATCTGCGCCTTCGCGCAGGGCGAACGCTGCCGCCACCGCCAGATCTGTACGCATTTTGGCGAAACTCCGAAGTGGAATACCTGTGGCGCGTGCGATGTCTGCGGCTCGAGGCCCGAATGGATGAACGTGCCTGTTTCCTCCTCCAGCCCTCGCGCGCGCAAGCGGCGTTCCTCGGTGGTGGTTGAGCTCCCCGCAACTCCTGAGCCGGCCCTGCTCTCCACCGAAGAGCATGAGTTGCGCGAGTATATGCGCGAGTGGCGGCGCGCGATTTCCCGGGAACAAGGCATCTCCGCGTTTATCGTGATGTACGACACGTCCTTGGATGCGCTCTGCCGCAAGCGTCCCCGAACCCTGCCGGAGCTTCGGGCGATCCCCGGCTTTGGCGAGCGCAAGATCGAAAGCTACGGCGAGCAGATCCTCGCCGCGTTGGCCCGCTTTGAGGCTGGAGCGCGTGTCAACGCCACTGCCATCATGAAAACCAAACCAGGACAGGAGACATTGGGGCTGCTGAAGCAGGGAAAGACATTCGCAGACATCGCCACCCTCCGCGGGCGTCAGCTCAGCACTGTGGTGAACACCGTGGCCGATCTGGTCGAGTGCGGCGACTTGGAGTTCGATGACGGGTGGGTTGACCGCAATCGCCGGCCAATCATCGAGGCGGCATGCGCCCGCCTCGGCACCGCGAGGCTTTCTGCACTGAAGGCGGCCCTTCCTCCCGAAATAAGCTACGAAGATATCCGCCTGGTGGTGGCGCGATTGCGCCGAGCCGAGTCGTTGACGAAGGAACTCAGGGACGCAGCCAAACCGACTGGCTCTTAGTTATTCTTCGCGGTTATTTCTTCGCGAGCGGTAGGCGCAGCGGACGAGTGGCCCATTCAAGCCCGGTTTTGGCTTGAGTGGGGCTATCCTTCCAACCGTTCGCTACTTGTTGCCGGGACCCAAATAATCTGTCGGTGTATTGATCTTCCCACACTTCGGACAGACGACCCCAGAATTTGGGTCTCCATTTTTTGCAGAAAGGCGACAAATTCTTCGCCACAGCCTTTGCACCACACGCGTACGGGTACGGTTTCATCGCTCATGACACTCGATTACTTGGAGACCAAACTGAGACACTTCGGCCGCTTTTCTCTTTAACAAGATTCTTCGACTTTTCTGCTACCCTTACCTGCCCGAAAAGGAGAATCCATGCGAAAACTTCTGCCCACACTACTGTTATGTCTTGTTGCTCTACCCGCCCTTTCTCAGCAGCCTTCCGGCAATCCATTCAGCACCATCAACAAGCGAAGCTACGAAAGAACCAAGGGAATCCTGCTCCGTTCCGCCGAGAAAATGCCGGAGGAGAATTACGCCTTCAAGCCCGTCGACACCGTGCGCAGCTTCGGTCAGATCATCGGACACTTGGCCGACGCTCAGTATCTGTTCTGCGCCACCGCTTCCGGCGAGAAGCCCCCTGACCTGAGTAACGAGAAAACAAAAACTTCGAAAGCGGATCTGATCGCCGCACTGAAAGAAGGATTCGCCTACTGCGACAAAGTCTACGACTCCATGACCGATGCGGCCGCGACACAAACGGTGAAGTTTTTCGGCAATGATGCGCCCAAGTACGCCGTTCTCAATATCAACATAAGCCATAACATGGAGCACTACGGAAACCTTGTCACCTACATGCGGATCAAGGGCATCGTCCCTCCCACGAGCGAGCAGCAAGGCACAACGCCCGCACCCAAGCAGGACAAGAAATAAAGCGCGTTTTCCGTGATGGCCGATCGACTCTTGCCGGGTACCCCATCCAAGCGCGTTCTTTGCGCTTGGGTGGGATTCCACGGTTCCCACCCTCTTGGGCCTCCACCGAACGCCGAACAGCGCACTCACGCACGTCCCATCGCCAAGCACCTTTCCAATATTCCGCAGCAACTGATTCTCCCAACCTCCCCGGCCTGAGACCACCCGCTGTATTCGCGAGTCATGTGTGTGCGGCAGTGCCACACCGTTTGCACTGCCGCTCTGTGATCTCGATCAGAGCGTGATGAGCCCCGCATCACAGACCATTTGCGGTCTCGCATAGAGGATATCTACATGTAGATGTCAACAATGCTCTCCATCACTTCCACGCGTTGCGCGCTCTCTCCCATCTCGCGCGTCGATCAGGCGATGCGGTTCTCGGGCGGGACCTGGCCCGATCCGTCGGAATTCCAGCGAACTACTTGGCGAAAGTGTTGTTGACTTTGCGAAACGCCGGGCTGGTAGATACAACTCGCGGCTCCGGTGGAGGCTATCGGCTCCGTAGACCCGCGACTGAGATTCATCTGATCGACGTGGTGGAACTGTTCGATGAAGTTTCACGCGCGAAACCAGGCTGTTTCCTTGGCCGTACACGACCGTGCTCTGAAGCCAAGCCTTGTACACCACATTCCACCTGGAAAGGGCTGCTGGCCCACCTTTCCCCGGGTGTTCTAAAACTCCTCCCCAATGTGGCTGCCTGGCTGCCCCACCCTTCGCGGTTTTCGAAGGGTGGGCATCCCGACCCTAGCCACTTGAACACCTGAACACAACCCGTCACCTGCTGTGTAGGCGTACGCTTACGATCAATCTGAGCGAGAGCCGGGCGGAGTACTTGAATCGGCGAATCGGCGAATCGGCGCTCAGTCCCGAAAACGCTGAAGGTGCCGACCCGAAACATGCGGGCGAGGACGCCCGCGCCACACACGAATCCTGCACAAAAGGAAAGAGCCAAGTTGATTTCTCAACCTGGCTCTTACTAATGCCGGCAACGACCTACTCTCCCACACACTTTCGCGTGCAGTACAATCGGCCCTGCGGGGCTTAACTGCCGTGTTCGGGATGGGAACGGGTGGAACCCCCGCGGTAATATCACCGACAAGTCGCAGCTGTCAGCTATCAGCCGTCAGCTTTCAGCAACTATGTGCCGCGCCGACTTTAAAGGGCTGATGCCCAGCAAACTTGATCAGTTCTCAATCACCCGCCGTCGACTCCCCAAAAAAAGCTGAGAGCTGAAAGCTGATGGCTGAGAGCTAATTCTCAAAGAGCGTGAGGCCCAATGCCTCACAACTGAATAGATTGGGTTGAAACAATCGACAAGACTCATGAAATCGTCGGCGCCCAGTTATCAGTCTTGCTTCTCAGTCATTCAGGTTCTAACGACTTCCAAACAACATTGCTAAGTTCCTGTCCAGGTTCGAACTAGTGAACTGGCAACTGAGAACTGACAACTGGTTACTGCACCGAGTAAATTTTATGGTCAAGCCGAACGGGCGATTAGTACTGGTAAGCTACACGCATCACTGCGCTTCCACTTCCAGCCTATCAACCAGGTAGTCTTCCTGGGCCCTTCTTATCCCTTACGGGTTGGGAGATCTCATCTCGAGGAGTGCTTCCCGCTTATATGCATTCAGCGGTTATCACAACCGAACTTCGCTACCCAGCCATGCCGTTGGCACGACAGCTGGAACACAAGAGGTTCGTCCATCCCGGTCCTCTCGTACTAAGGACAGGTCCTCTCAAATCTCCTGCGCCCACAACAGATAGGGACCGAACTGTCTCGCGACGTTCTG